>Ga0114958_10000005_pt1 | contig 292652 bp, 248 predicted proteins | sample C_130208_EF_Meta_FD_89577 | JGI IMG/M metagenome (GOLD analysis project Ga0114958, IMG submission 89577) | Freshwater microbial communities from Lake Croche, Canada to study carbon cycling - C_130208_EF_MetaG | ecosystem: Environmental > Aquatic > Freshwater > Lake | place: Lake Croche...
GCACGGTTGTCGACAACTTCAACGCCCCGGCTCATCGCGAAATCTAAAGCCCAAGAGGAGATGGTGACGGGTCGGTTGGGTGCGGTATCGTCGAACCCCAGTTCCAGCAGGATGCCGTCTTTCAAACCTGTGACGGTGGCTGCGCGGGGTGAGTAGACGAGCCGAATGCCTGCGCTGCGCATTTTTTCATCGTCAAAGAAGGTGTCCCGCTCAACATTGTCGATACCCGGGATGCGGATGCGTTTTGACAACTCGTCGTAATAAGCGCGCCGCGAATCGATGTGCGCAGGTTTGTCCTGGTTGCGCCCGGTTTTGACATCCATGTCAGCAGGTGGCTCTATGCGGATGTCAATGTCTTCTGAGAAACGATGGATGACCCCGAAGCCTTTGGACAGTGAGGTACCGCCCTTTAACTCGAACACAAAGCCTTGCGCCTGGAGTCCCCACAGGCTGTGCATGATCCAGTAGTCTTTTTCGACCAGCATGGGGTCGAGCGCGCGCTCGTTTGCGACAACCGCAAGCAATTGATCGAAGTCACGTCGTTCGTGAAGAAAGTCAGCCACCGACCCACTCCCGAACGCGTTTGCGAGTGGCCATGTTGCCGTAGCTGTCCAATGCCTGTTGGAGTCGGGGTTGATTAAAAGACATCAGCTTGGTGCGGGCCTGGCTGAGCACAGCGTCGCGGTCTTCGGCCAATTCCTCCAAGTTGTTCAGCAGGTCCACATACAGGAATTCGGAAGTTAGTTTTTTAGGGAAGCGAGGCTTTACTCGGAAATTAAACTGTCGGTTGCCCAGTTTGAAAACGCCATGACGCTTGTGGTTGTAGACCAGTGTGCTGTTGTAGAGCTGGGTGGTGCCCAGGCCCACCGTGTTGTATGACGACGGAGAAAACACCAAAAAATCCTTGTCGCGCAGAAATCCTCTCACCACCTGTTCGTCAGTGGGTGGCAAGGGACCAAAGTTCGATTGCTTGGGTGCGTAGTAAAGCCCCTGAGCCAGTTTTTTGAGCACCCCAGTGGACACCAGTTCATTCAGATGCCGATCAACTGCATTACTCAGGCGAGCAAGATCTTCACGCCGATAGACACGGCCAGCTTGCAGCTCGTCCGCAAGGTGCGCTGTGGCACCCTTTAGGGTAGGCGTAAATAGTGTGGCAGCGGCTGACATGGAGGCCTTTTCATTGAAATTCCATGCATTTTAGCGCTTCTTGTCCGACGTGTCACCCCCTTGATTTGAGTGCATTCTTGGGCTGCGGACGAGGATTCAAGTGTGTTTTACGGAATTGAGCCGCTGTCCGCAAATCGATAGAATTGGGTGCATTGAAATGGCTATTCCCATTAGGGGGTTGTCCACGAATTGGGGATAGCTAGCTGTGGCTAGTCAGGACCGGGGATCGCTATTCCGAGACTGTTTGCCCTCTGGTAGCACCCCACCACCAATACTCAAAATCCCAACCCTTATCGGTTGGGACTTTTTTGCCTACAACCGCGTGCTTGCGCGGGTTCTTGCGGACTGCGGAGAGCGCCAAATCCACTTAACAAAGTCCCTCTAAAGCGCTCTTGTAAAAAAGTGCCTGTCATGGCACGAACTGAGGTAGGTCAAATGCAGTGACCCGTGGCAATTTACCAACAAACAACTCAACCTCCACCAAGGTCGTGTGCGCACTACAACCTTGCGTCCATCTGGAAGTACCTTTATCAATGGTCAATACATTAGGATTGCCATGCTTTTCTAAGGAATTATCCTGCGCTAAATCAAGCGGATCAAACCATGCTCCGGTAGGCAGCACTACCACACCAGGGCGAACACCCTCATCAATCTTTACGCCCGCTAAGCATGCACCGCGGTCATTAAAGACGCGGACAACATCACCAGCATTAACGCCACGTGCAAATGCATCCACAGGATTCAAAGTCATCGCCTCACGCCCTTGAATTTTCTCAGCAAGGCTGACACAACCATGATCATATTGACTATGCAATCGAGTAGCTGGTTGGGGTGAAATTAAATGTAGCGGATATTTTTTAGCAAGTGGACTACCTAACCATTCAAAGGGTTCAAACCATGCAGGGTGACCCAGGCAATCGTGATATTTAAATGCAGCAACAGTTTCAGATGTGATTTCTATTTTCCCCGATGGAGTCATCAGCGGATTCGCCTCGGGATCATCACGAAATGCCTTTAATAACACAACAGGTCGCTCGGGCTCCGGCATCTCAATCAACCCTTGCGACCAAAACTCATCAAAGGACGGCAACTGAATATCCCATTTTTGGGCTCGCACTGCAGACTCATCATAAAGGTAACGCAACCACTCATCAGCAGTCCGACCCTCTGTAAATTGTTGATGGGTTGACAATCTCTTTGAGAGCTCAGTGAAAATATCATAATCACTGCGCGATTCAGCCACTGAGTTAATGGCACGCTTCATCGCAATCATGTAACGATCACGACTACTGGAACCAATATCATCCCTCTCCAACATAGTGTTTGCAGGCAAAACAATATCTGCGAATTTGGCATTAGGGTTCCAATATTGCTCGTTCACCACAATCGTTTCAGGCTTGCTGCGCCAAGCTCGCACAAAACGATTCAAATCTTGATGGTGATGAAATGGGTTACCACCAGCCCAATAAATAAGTCTTATATCTGGGTAAGTGCACGACTGACCATTAAATTCATATTGAGCACCTGGGCTTTCTAGCATGTCAGAAATGCGGGCTACCGGTATAGGCGTTTTGACTGGGTTTTGGCCTTGCGGCAACACAGGCCCTGAAAACGGATAGGCATGCGCACCTTCAATACCTACCGGCCCATAGGCCAGCGCAAAGCCTCCCCCTGGGGTTCCAATTTGACCGAGCAAACAAGCTAGCGTAATCGCCATCCAATAAGGTTGCTCACCGTGTGCGCCACGCTGTAGCGACCACGCCACATTAATCATCGTGCGCCGACTGGTCATCTGCCCTGCCAATGCAGTGATAACTTCTGGTGAGACCCCACATATCGAAGCCGCCCACTGCGCAGTTTTCTCTACGCCATCAATCTCGCCAAACACGTATTTCCGGAACGGTTCGAAGTCTGTGCAATATCGCGCTAAAAAGGCTTTATCATGTTTATGATGCTGAATAATTGTATGCGCAAGACCCAACATCAAAGCGGTATCAGTATTGGGTCGCAATGCAATCCATTGCGCTTGTGGTTGGGTAACTAAGTCATCACGGATTGGTGACACATTAACAAACTTTACACCAGCGCTGGCAAGTCGTTTAAGCATAGGGCCAACTTGATGCTGACTAATACCACCGGCATTAACCTGTGAATTTTTTGTAGGCACTCCTCCAAATGCCACCAGTAATTCACAATGCTGCTCTAATGACACCCAGGGCGTTTGCTGTGAACGCATTGCATCCATATCCATCAAGATGCGGGGCAACATAATACGCGCAGCGCCTAAGCTATAAGTGCCCACGTGCGCAACGTATCCACCAATGGTATTCATAAAGCGATGCACTTGACTTTGGGCATGATGGAATCGACCCGCACTCGACCAACCATACGATCCTGCAAAAATTGCATTATTACCAAAATCTGCAACAACTCGCTTCAGCTCTGCAGCAACCAGATCTAGGGCTACATTCCAACTGACATTAACAAAGGGATCCAAGCCTCTTTGATGACGCTGAGCACCTGGACCACCTTCAAGATAACTCTTACGTACCGCCGGATATTTTATACGTAGTGGTCCTTGAACCGTGCCCAACAAACCCTGCCCAATCAAAGAGGGGTCTGGGTCGTGTGCGAAAGGTGTAACACCAGTGATTGCGTCGTTATCCACAGCGATGTCGTAGACACCCCAATGCGTTGAAGTCAGCATAGTAGTTTGAGCACCCATAAAAAAGTAATTATCAATCTAAGTCAGTATAGCGCCTAGATAGTTTGTGTGGGCGCAGCAAAGATTAATGATTCGTAAGAACCAATCTACATCATCACCATTTAAAATAAGCTAAAGTGCTGGCGCAAGCCCAACATCAATATCGGGCTACTCATACCACCGGCACGAACAGACTGCATCTGGCCGATGCCAATCACACCATCTAAACCCGCAGCAATCGGATAACCTAAGTTTAATTGTATTGAAGCGACACCGCCTCCTCGAGTGTTAATGCCGCCACCTGCAGCCGCACCTAGAGTCAACTCTGGATTTAAATACCAAGATCCTAATGAGTAATACAGTCCCCATCCTAATTGACCACCTGCAAATCCACCTGCATCGCCTTGAAAAGCAGTAGAAGCACGTCCTAGCAAATATTGATGAGGGCTCATTGCACGTTCAAACTGCAAGTCCATCAACCAGAGATCATCATAATTATTCACCTCCGTTTTATGTAACTTTGAGTTGCCCATAATTTGAGTCAAACTCGGGCGCAAACTCCATTGACTGCGGCTATAACTATTGGATGGCGTAGACAAACTTGGCTTGTCTTGCCAATGTATTGCGGCGCCTAAGTAATTCGCTTGAAATGCGCCTTGGGAATGTAATCGGCCAGTATCCACAACGATAGCCCAAGATGGAGTCAACGAAACCCTCACTCCAGCTCCGGCTTGCAGCAACAAGCCGCCACCCGTATTGACAGCACCACCACCGCCAGTTCCAACTCCCGCATCTACAAACATTGCAACATTGTTTGTAGATTGGCTTATGTAACGGCGCACGCCCAAGACCCAGTCGGCATAACCCTGAGCATTACTTGTAAACGCACCCATCGCTTTAAGAGTTGGCCGCCATGGCGAATGAGCAATTGAAAACTCAGCCTCTATACCTATTAAATCAATCGCAGATGAGCCCTTTGCTTGAGGCTTATACAAAACCATACGCGGAGAAATATCTAATAATTTTATTTCCAGTGGATTATCTATCCATTCTGCATCAGAATATCTAGGCTGCGGAGTGTGTATACCAAAATCGATTCTGCGTTGAAATGCCAACTCTACACTAGAGGCATTGATCTGCGAGCCTACAACATTCATGCGTCCCAATCCCAACAACACGTCCCAACCGAGCAAACCAAAATCATTTAAATGCCGACCCATGGCCAAGCGAGCCCGCGTAGTCAGTCCATCGCCAGGCACTTGCGCAGCCCCACCACCGCCGCCCACAAAAAAACTACCATCCATGAAGTAAGACTGATTCAAAGAAATAGATCGTCCAAACTCTATACCACCAATATACAATCCACCCGCATTTCCAAGTGCAGCCGAGTAAACAGAACCACCAATATAATAACCATCTGACAATGGACGCAATAAGCTCCAAGTCACGCCGCCTTGCATCGTCGATGCATTAGTCTCTAAACGATCTATGCCCATCCGAAAAATTAATCCAGGATCGGATGCGCTCTCGCGCTGATCTTGCGCAATACCCAGCGAACAATTAAACAAGGTACAAGCAATCGTAACAACAACAGTCAGTAGGCGCATATTTTGAGTAATAGAAATATTATTATGGGTAACATTTATATCGATTATAATCATTGGAGATTGTAAACAATTTTTACTCACTATATATTAGTTATCATTTATTAGTTATCATTAATTGCTAACTATTTAGTAATTAATAAATCTCATAAACACAATAAACAGTAAATACAGTAAATAGTAGTTATATACTTTCAACCTTAATTAGGCAAGATACGCCTACAAACGCCAATAAAACACTTCTTTCATGCAAAATTTGATAGCTATTCAGATAATTCATATGCTAGGAATTCAATTTGAAATGTGAAGTTCTTGTCATTGGCGCAGGGCCTGCCGGTTGTGCTGCAGCACGTACCCTTGCACAAAATGGTGTGGATGTTTTGCTGATTGATCAACACCCGCTTGGCAGAGATAAAGTATGTGGCGACGGACTCATCCCCGATGCCCATGCGGCATTGCGTAAACTTGGCCTGTGGAATCAGGTTGCTGATCAGGCGCTACACTTACCCACCCTAGAGTGCATTGGACCACGTGGCGGCCACATCAAAGTGCCCGGTCAATTAGCGGTTTTACCACGCCAGGTTCTTGATAAACTGTTATGCCTTGGTGCACAAGACGCTGGCGTTCGATTTGCCTCTGGCGTGAAATTCCAATCAACCATTCAAGGTGGCTCTGGAACCGTTTGTGGAGCGCATGTTGAAATTAATGGCAATCCCCATGAGATCAATGCTAAACATGTAATCTTAGCAACCGGTGCACAGAGTGCCGCTTTAACTGCAGCGAACCTGTGCGAGCGCACCGCTCCCAGCGCCGTTGCGCTACGCTGTTATATAGAAGCACCATCCTTAGCAGCAGATTGGCAATTCATGTCTATTGTATGGAGTCAATTGATACGCCCAGGATATGGATGGATATTCCCAGGACCAAACGGTATCTTTAATGTTGGAATCGGACTATTTAATCAACAGAAAGTAAATAAAAAAACTAAGCCAGCGACATCGCATAAATACCTACCCCTTGAAAATCAAGATCATGCCCGCGAGCATGAGCCACAACGTCGCCTTGGAAATCTAAGAAATATTTTTGAACGATTTATTGAACAACACCCGCCATTAGTAACACTATTGCAACAAGGTAAAATCATTAGCGAAGTCAAAGGCGCACCACTGCGTTGCGGACTCACTGGGGCGCGCTGGTCACGTCCAGGCTTGCTCGCTATTGGAGACGCGATTGGCAGTACTTATGCGTTTACTGGCGAAGGCATAGGTAAAGCCATGGAAACCGGAATCTTGGCGGCTGAGGCACTCATCAAAGCTCGACAACAAAACCACTCCCCAACACAAACTTGCCTACAATACGAACAAGGCCTTCATGCGCTATTACCCCAGTTTAATTCTTACGCAAGAGCAAATAGCGTTAATGAGTATCCATGGTTGGTTGATGTAGTCATATGGCGCGCACAAAAAAGCCCACGACTTCGACAGAGCATTGCCAGCATTTTAAGCGAACAAAATAATCCTGGTCGACTATTCACTTTGAAGGGAGTGAAACGCTTATTATTAGATTAATCCAACACCACAAATACCGATCTGATTGATTGACAAGCTGCACACACACCCTAAAGTTTCACATGCGCAACAGTAAATAATACTGGAAATTGCGATTACTCAAAGAAAAACAGATAAATCGCATCTAGAAGTATTACCAACCCAATCCATTAATTCAACAATCAAGCGTTCAATAAAAATACTAAAATAATATACTTGGACTGGATTACCTCCTAAATAATCACCGCATCAGTTACACTATAGGTCAATCGTAATTAAAAACTAATACTAGTTTTATAAATTCACAGAAAGACTTTATGGGTGATTATACAAACATGTCTGCTTACTACGATGTAATCATGACATCAGGTTATTACAACTATCCAAAAATCGTTGATGCGTTGCTGCACCACGGCAGCATTAATAGCGTCCTAGAAATAGGGTGTGGCACAGGCTTAATTTTAGAAGAGATTGCAAGCCGTCAACCCCAAGCAACGATGACTGGCATAGATTTAACAGCATCTATGCTGAAAATTGCAGAGGACAGACTCAAACATTTTCCTAATATTTCTTTGTCACAACAAAATATTATCCAGTTACATTTAACTCAAAAATATGAACTTGCATACTCCTATGGAGGAGTTTGGTACTTTGTGATAGACGGCGATAATGAACCCTTCATGGTCAGTCATTTGTCCAAAGACGCTGACAACCACAACGGTCTACAACAACTAACAGAACATATTGAGTCAAACGGACAATTACTCTTAGGTGTTCAAGGGCCACATTTTGATTATGAAAAAGTCATTACTAACGGCATGACTTACTCACAAAAAATATTGCCATGTGATGATGGATTTATCAAAAGCTATTACTTAAGCGATGCCAGCACTATTGTGATGTCCCAAACCATACACTACCGAACCTACAGCTTTCCAGAGGCACTAAAATTATTAGCGCAATACGGCTTTCATTATCAACACAGCGCCATCAAACAACCACAATTTCTAGAGTTCCGTAAACAATAATCAATATAAGACTGCAGGCTCTGTTCCTAAGGGCACGACGATACAGTCCTATCATTGACTTGCAACAGACTGCTCCCAATATTTAAATTATTATGACCTCAAAACCTCAGTTGTGTTTTATCGGTGTTGGCAATATGGGCAACCCAATGGCTGAAAACCTACTCAAAGCAGGTTTTCCAATGACTGTTTTCGACCTCAATAAAGACAAAGCCCAAAATCTTATCTCGCTTGGCGCGAAGTGGTCACCATCGATTGCCGAAGGCGTTGCCAACGCACAAGTCATCATGACTTCACTGCCTGGCCCGATCCAGGTTGAAGATGTCATGTTCAGTCAATCTGGTGTACTTGAACACATTAAACCAGGCGCAACCATTATTGACACGTCGACAAGCTCTGTAGAACTTGCCCAACGTCTATTTAGAACTGCCGTATCAAAAAATGCATATTATCTAGAAGCGCCCGTCACTAATGCAGTGGATTTTGCTGCATTAGGTCGGCTATCTATCTTTGTCGGTGGCGCAGAAGATTGCTTTAAACGTCATCAGTCGATTTTCGAAGTGATTGGCGAAAAAATATTTTATGTGGGTCCAGCTGGCAATGGCGCTACCATCAAACTGCTCACCAACTTGCTATGGTTTGTTAGTGCTGCTGCTATCGGCGAAGGCCTTATGCTAGGCGCTAAAGCCGGAATACCTCTAGATACTGTTTGGGCTGCAATTAAATCGAGCGCAGGCAATAGCTGGGTTGCTGAACATGATGTGCCTTCGATATTTGCCGGTCACTATGACTCGAGCTTCTCCCTGGCACTGTGCTGTAAAGACCTCAATCTCATCAATGAAATCGCCAAACAACAAGGCTACTCACTCACCATGGGTGCGCTTGCCCAATCATTGTTTGCTGATGCAATGGCAAAATATGGTGAGTCTGCTGGTGAGCTGCATGTAGCACGATTACTAGAGGAGCGCGTCGGCCTGCTATTGCGGCCCCCAATTGGTATACCCCTCACAACCCCAGACTCGAAAAACCACCTTAAATAGAGAATTTGATATGGCTCACTCAAAACAATCAGACTTAATGCGTGAGGCACATTTGCATATGCCGCAGGGTGTCGCTGAGAACTATCGCTACTGGGGTGATGACCGTACTGTATTTATCAAGGAAGCAAAGGGCTGCTACCTAACCGATTGCGATGGCAAGCAATTTGTTGATTTCCGCTTAGGTTATGGGCCAATCATACTCGGTTATCGAGACTCCAGAGTTGATCAAGCTGTGGTTGAGCAAATCACCCAACGCGGAACGTTATCTGGATTCTCAACTGCACTAGACATCACAGTTGCCAAACAAATTAAAGCGCTTTGTCCAAATATTGATTTAGTACGATTTGCAAATTCCGGCACTGAGGCTGTTATGGGCGCGGTGCGTACGGCACGCGGCTACACTGGCCGCAGCCGTATGGCTATTGTCGAGGGCGGCTTTCATGGACTCTATGACGAAATGATGTGGAAGTCTGATGTTGAACACTGGAGCCCTGAAAAACAAGCTAACCCTTCTATCATCCCTTTTGGCGCTGGAATCCCCGATAACAGCAGAGCGCTTGTAGACATCATTCCATTAAATAGCTACGAAGCACTAGACCACCTATTCAAAACACATCAAGACAGTATCGCCTGTATCGTATTGGAACCGATTATCGGTAACTGCGGCAGCATATCTGCAGAACCAGACTGGTTGAAATACCTTCGCAATCAATGCAATGAACATGGTACATTACTTATTATTGATGAAGTAAAAACTGGCTTTCGAGTTGCCAAAGGTGGTGCCCAGGAGCTCTATGGCATCCATGCCGATCTAACGACTTATGCAAAAGCAATGGGCAATGGCTATCCGATTGCTGCTTTTGGTGGCCGTCGTGAAGTCATGGGGGTTGTTGGTTCCCACGCTGGTGGCGTAGTGCATGGGGGTACGTATACTGCAAACTTAGTCGCTTTAAGTGCGGCGCATGCGACATTAAAAATTCTATCCGACACCGACGCCCTCAGCACTATAAACAGTGTTGGCACAGAGATTCAAAAAGTCTTGGGTCGAGTTTTTAGCGCTGCCGGCATAGCACACACCTTTGCAGGTCCACCGGCCATGTTCGGCATTCATTTCACCCCCTATGTTCCCAATAACTACAGAGACTGGCGTATTACCGATAGTGCGTTATATCAGCGCTTTGCATGGCATTTAATCGATTTAGGAGTCATGCTAGAACCTGACTCTCGTGAGCCTTGGTTTATTTGCGAGGCGCATAAAAGTATTAATCTAGAATGGCTAGAAGACGTGGCTAGCCAAGCAATAAAGCTCGCATGCAACAAGTCCTAAAGTTCTAGATGAGGCTTGCTGCAAAATCAAACTTTGATCGATGTACTTTTATCCAGATTACCAACACTCCCGCATCATTCTAGCAACTTCTAGAAAGTGAAGTTACCAAATAAGGGAGTGTAATTAAGTAAGCACACGTAGAGGTTGATCAATAAAAAACACCCTACAAAGCTATAGGTTCATGCGATTGAGCCACATACTCCAAACAGTCGCGGCTTAATTCTGAAACATGATTGCAGCCCAAATAGGCCATAGTGCGGCTAATTTCTTCTTTGTAGAATTGTATTGCTCTTGCTGCACCAGCTTGTCCACCTACTGTAGTGCCCCATAAAGTAGTGCGTCCCACCATTACCAACTTAGCACCAATTGCTAATGCTTTAACAACATCGCTACCACGCCTGAAACCGCTATCCACGATTACTGTGGTCTTGTGCCCTACAGCATCCACGATAGCGGGTAGCGCTTCGATAGGCGCCATGGAACTGTCAAAGTTACGGCCACCATGATTAGACACAATAACGCCATCTGCGCCATTAGCAATCGCCAATTCAGCATCTTTGGCCGTTAGTACTCCTTTGACCAACAACTTACCTGGCCACATCTCACGCAAAACTTGAAGATCTTGCCAAGACAGTGAGTCATTTTTAGTTTTACGCTCTGCTGCAGAAACGTGGGTTAAGCGTTCCTTCATATCCGTGGGGTAGTTTTCGCGGCGCGGCATTCCAGTAGTCAACCAATAACGCATAAGCACCTGAAAGAACCATCCCGGTCTTGCTAATACTGCAGCAGTATTACGTCGATTATATGAGAACGGGACTGTGTAACCATTACGCGTATTGTATTCACGATTAGTGTTCACTGGACCATCGACAGTCACAACTAGCGCCTCAAAGCCAGCATTCTTGGCGCGCTCAACCAAGGTATGCGACATTTTCACATCAGACCACATATACAACTGAAACCATAATGTACCACCAACAACTCGCGCAACCTCTTCCATACTGGTTTGCGAGCCGGTGGCCAACGTGAAAGGAATGCCAGCCGCCTTTGCAGCACGCGCTAATTCCAACTCTCCCTTGTACCACAGCATTCCAGCAGGGCCTGTGGGCGCGATACCAATGGGTAACTTATGTTTATTTCCAAATAACTCGATATCTAATTTCCTCTCCGAGACATCGACGAGTACTTGTGTTTTCAATTTAATGCGCTCAAAAGCAGCGCGGTTATTCCGCAGGGCAACTTCGTCTTCAGTGCCTCGATCCACAAACTCAAACATCCATTTTGGCAATCGATCACGAGCCATTAACCGTAAATCAAAGTTATTTAAGGCTTCTTGAACTTTTCTGTTAGACATTAAGGTCTCCTCTCCAGATATCAGTATTAATCAATTTAATATATTTCTAAGTTGCTGTTCTAAGTTGTTATTCTTAGTTACTAATTTTTTACACGAGCGGCTTTTTCAGCAACTCTCCATCGTGCGATGGTATTCTTAATGAGCTCAGCAAATATCTCCGGAGAATTCCCCACAGGCTCATTACCATCAGCTAGTATACGCTCCCGCACATCTGGCGAACGCAATCCTTTAACCATATGTGTATTTAAATAAGTAGCAACTGATTTTGGCGTTTTGGGTGGTGCAGCAACCCCATACCAATTATTCACTTCAAACCCTAACACCCCTGACTCAGAAACAGTAGGCAACTCTGGCATCAATGTTGTGCGTTTAGCACTAGTCACCGCTAGCGCTCTAATCTTACCGGCTTTCATTTGTGGAATAGCAGTAGGCACCGAACTAAATAAAAATTGAATTTGGCCTGCTAATAAGTCTGCCATAGCCTGAGCACCACCTTTATAGGGCACATGTGTCAATACCGTATTCGTCGACAATCCAAAAGAGGCGCCCGCCAAATGCTGAGTCGTTTCAATGCCTGAAGAACCGTAATGCAAGGAGCCAGGCTTTGATTTAGCGATTGCAACAAAATCAGCGACTGAGTTTGCGGGTATCGATGGATGAACTACTAAAATGTAGAACTGTGCAGTCATCTGAGTAATCGGCACAAACAAAGCTGTATCTTGATTGGCAACCATAGACGGCGTAATCGTCATTAATGTATAACCATCGGCACGAGCCCGCGCAGTAATCTCGACTGCAATTTTTCCAGAGGCGCCCGTGCGACTATCGACAACGACTGGTTGACCCACATACTCAGATAGCTTTCCAGCAACAGCTCTGGTTGTAATGTCTGCACCACCACCCGGCGCAAATGGTGATAACCAACGTATAGGCCGATTGGGAAACGATGCCTCATTTGCCTGCGCGTTGACACAAATCATCAACACTAGGATTTCTATGGCAGTCAAACCCAACATTTTAAATAAATCATTTCTATACATATCAAAAAACCAATCCAATCAAAAAACTATATCATCTAAGAGGAATCGATGTAATTTATATAGACTATAATCTACTGCAGTTCACCTATCATTTTCATGAAAATAGATCTACTATAAACTCATGCGTACTAAACCTATTCAGCATTCTATCACTGAATATTATGAGGATACGAAATGCATCGCTCACAATATGGGTGCTCGTCACATGATCTATGACAGTCGGTGCAGCAGACCTCAATATCGAATTAGCAGGAAATTTCATAAGTCCAATAAAAAACAGCACTCTATAGTCGGACTGTCATTGAAACATTACAGTCTATGGACTTACTGGATGCGCTGAAAATTATTTTTATACGAGGCCCTGAGTCACTAAAAAAAGCTCACTCTTTTGGATACACCATGTAGAGCACAATCAACACTTTTTAGCGTATATTCATTAATTATAAAATTCTTTCTGAATCTTTCTAATTTTTTCTAATTCTATCCAATCCAACCCTGCTCAATCTAATCCTATTTACAGACCTCAATCATGGATGCATTTAAAGCGATACAACTTACCCTTGAACTCGCTGGACTAACAACTGCCCTACTCCTTGTGATTGCCACTCCAATTGCATGGTGGCTATCACAATCTAAATCTTGGCTGTCCTCTGCGGTTGGGGCTATAGTCACACTTCCATTAGTACTGCCGCCCACTGTCCTCGGCTTTTATTTACTCATAGCTATTGGGCCGCAAGGGTTTATTGGATACCTTGCACAAATACTCGGCATAGAATCCCTTGCCTTCACTTTTAGCGGTCTACTTATTGGTTCACTAATTTATTCTTTACCTTTTGCAGTGCAACCGATACAGCATGCTTTTGAAGCACTTGGAGATCGCCCACTAGAGGTCGCTGCAACATTACGTGCATCGCCAACAGATGCTTTTTTTAGCATCGCACTACCAATGGCAAAATCTGGGTTTATCAACGCTGCGATATTAACATTCGCACATACTATTGGTGAATTTGGTATGGTATTAATGATCGGCGGCAATATCCCAGACAAAACCCGTGTCATCTCTACACTCATTTACGGACACGTTGAGGCACTCGAATACACACAAGCACATTGGCTTGCTGGTGGCATGTTAATCTTCTCTTTTGCGATTTTATTATGCCTTAATCTTCTCAATCGCCGTGCTACACGAGTCATGTTATGAGCAATCAATTCATTAACATTCAACTTCAGCTCAAACGCGGCATTTTTAATCTTGACGTCGGTCTATGCGTACCCAACTCTGGCATCACCGTTTTGTTTGGCCCGTCTGGATCTGGCAAGACCAGTCTTTTGCGCTGTGTTGCAGGTCTAGATCGGCCGGATAACGCTTATATCTCGATTTCAGAGCAAGTTTGGCAAGATGATCGTCATCATATATTTCTGCCTGCATGGCAACGCGCCATTGGGTATGTATTCCAAGAGCCCAGTTTATTTGACCATATTAATGTTCTTGGTAATTTACTATATGGATTAAAGCGCAGCTTAAATCCTGATGATACGTCTGCGCTAGATGAAGCAGTTCAGCTATTAGGTATATCAAACCTACTACAGCGTCACACCCAACAACTCTCAGGCGGGGAGCGTCAACGTATTGCTATTGCTAGAGCATTAGCAACACACCCCAAATTACTATTACTCGATGAGCCACTATCGGCGATTGATTACTCTAGGCGCCAAGAAATACTACCTTGGCTGGAACGCTTGCGTGACAAGCTCAGCATACCCATGCTCTATGTCACTCATTCTATTGAGGAAATGACCAGACTTGCTGATAACGTCGCGATCCTTGAGCAAGGCAAAATCGTGATTGATGGCCCTGCAGAGACAGTCATGGTCTCATCTATTGTATCCGCGAGCCTAGGCGATGAGGCTTGCACCTTGCTACATGGGACTATTAGTCAACGCGATACGGATTGGCAACTCGTGCAATTCGCATTCGATGGCGGCAATTTATGGCTCAATGATATTCATTTGACATGCGGCACCAAAGCGCGAGTCCGTATACTTGCAAAAGATGTCAGTATCGCCACCAGAAAACCAGAGTACACCAGCATTCAGAACTTACTATCCTGTATTGTTGAATCTATTACGAAAGAGCCTAACGGGTCACAAGCATTAATCCATCTGCGCTGTGGAAACTCACCACTAATTGCTCGCATTACTGCACGTGCCGTTGATACATTAAGAATTCATAAAGGTCTTGCAGTTTGGGCGCAAATTAAATCTGTTGGGCTCACTGCTTAACCACAAATCCAAAACATATCCATAGAGATAAACTATGAACAACCATTCCACTCAAATACCGCGCATTATTTTTTTGATCAGCATATATTGTTTGCTTGATCTCCGTATTTTTTCTATTGCTCACGCTCAAGCCAATACTGAAAAATCGACCATCTCGATGCCAATCAGGTTAATTGTTCCCAATGCACCTAGCGGCCCGACTGATACTGTTGCAAGAATTGTGGGGCAGAAATTAGCAGAAAAATTGAAGAGGCCTGTCATCATTGACAACCGCCCCGGAGCAAGCGGTACTGTAGGTGGAGATATTGTCTTTAAATCCGCACCGAATGGACGAACTCTGCTCCTAGTCAGTAGCAGCGCTTTTGTCTCTACGCCTATTTTATTACCTCAAGCACCTTACGATGGCAGGCGTGACTTTAATTTAATTACGGCAGTTGTTTCAGTGCCCTATTTATTATTAGTTAACCCGAGCATTGGCCTAAGCTCTGTTCGGGAATTTATCAGCTACGCTAGATCTAAACCGAATGCACTTAATTATGGCTCAGCTGGGACTGGCAGTACATCGCATTTAGTCGCGGCCTTATTTACCTCTGCTGCTAAAATTAATGCGCTACATATACCCTATAAGGGTAGCGCGCTAGCCGCGATGGATCTCATTGGCGGCCAACTACAATTTGAATTTGAGGCAGTTGCCGGCGGCATGCAGCACATAAAGTCAGGTCGGCTACGCGCTCTAGGCATATCATCTACCAAACGACTTGATACATTACCCGATCTAGCCACCATTGCAGAATCTGGCCTACCTTCATTTGAAGCAATTGTAACGCATGGTATCTGTGCTACCGCTAAAACTCCGAATGCTATTATTTCAGAACTGAATAAAGCGATTATCAATGCCATTCAAACTGCTGATACCAAAGAACGCTTAATTGCCATAGGCGCTTTTGTAATTGGCAATAGCCCTGCAGAGTATCGCGCAATGACTGAAATTGAGATTAAACGTTGGGATAAAATTGTTAGAGAGATTGCTAGTAAAGACATCAAAATTAACTAGGTTTTACCATATAAATCCTAATCTTTAAATCAACCAGATCGCATCTCATATTTTTCAATCATTTTAATTTTTTAAATTTTTAAATATACAATCTTCAGTAACTAATCACCATGTGTAGCCACTACGAATCTGTAATCGATCAAAATATCATCAACGCACAATTTGATGCTGAGATTGATCACCAATTACAGAAAGCTGATCTATGGCCAGGTGATACTGGTTTATTTATCAGCAATCTCAATACTCGTCATACAAACAGTATGCGCTCGCGCGCCCAATCTGGTTTATTTGGTTTAGTTCCACATTGGTCTAACAATCTTAAAATATCACGTCATACCTATAACGCACGCAGCGAAACAGCGCACACCAAACCGAGCTTCAAATCAGCTTGGCAAAAAGCGCAGCACTGCATTATTCCTTCGACCGCCATCTTCGAGCCAGACTGGCGCACAGGCAATGCTATAGCGACGCGTATTTATCGTAGCGATGGTAAAGCTATGGGCATTGCAGGATTATGGGATCGCCACATAGACGCCAAGGGTGGCACTTTTTTCAGTTTTACTATGCTCACTATTAACGCCACGAATCATCCGCTCATGCAGCAGTTCCATAAGCCTGAAGATGAAAAACGTATGGTAGTCGTTTTAAATGAGCATCAATACGCTGATTGGTTAACTGCAACAGCCGATCATAGTATGGCTTTTATGAACCCCTATCCAGCGGAACAACTAATTGCCCAAGCTCAAACATCGAAAATAAAATCCGCCACCCTCGATTTATTTCAATAACTCGATACACACTTAACGTGCAACTGGCAGCTCATCCCAAGAGGTTGTATATCTCCCCGATCGTCGATCGGCACGCATCGCCCACCGATGCTGAGTACCCATCGCCGCTGAGCGCAAAGTGTGACGACCAAACTGACGATTCACTGCATCTATCACGGCCATGAGCTGTGCCGACCGACGTGCAGAATCGACATTATCGAATAACGCACGCTGTTCGATGCGCTTATCCGACAATAACAGCAATATAATCCCAGCCTTTTTATATTGATAATGTGGTCGATACATCACATCCAACGCCTTCAAAGCAGCAGTAATTAACACCAAAGTATCATCGCTCGGCGCAAGCAAAGGAATCGTCAAACTTGGGTGGTGTTGCGGCCGATCTCCCTGGAAGCGATTAGTCTGTATAAATACGCATACAGCAGCACTCACTAAGCACTGTCGCCTCAGTTTTTCGGCAGCACTTGTAACATGCATCGCCACCGCCTCACGCAACTCCTCAATCTCACTGACCACAATCCCAAAACTTCTAGAGTTAATAATTTGCTTCTGCGCTGGTGCAACCTCCTCTAGCGATAAACAAGAAACACCATTTAACTCTTCACAAGTGCGTTGCAATACGACACCAAATTGATTACGTATATATTGTGGCGATGCCTTGCGTAAATCCAAAACTGTATGAATACCTATCGCTGTTAGGCGTCGATACAATTGGCGACCCACACCCCAGACCGTATCTACTGGTAGCCCAGACATCCACGCATTAGCTTCTTTTAAGCTGAGCTGATCGATATCACACACCCCATCAAATACATCATTTTTCTTGGCTAAATGATTCGCAAGTTTTGCCAAGGTTTTAGTACTGCCAATGCCAACACAGACTGGCAAACCCGTCCATTGTTTAATACGCTGACGAATATTTTTACCCAGCAGTATTGTATTTTCATAGCAACTCTGCATTCGCTCAAGCGCCAAGAAACTTTCATCGATGCTATACACTTCGAGATTGGGACTAAATCCGCGTAAGATATGCACAACTCGATTGCTCATATCTCCGTAGAGCGTATAGTTTGAAGACAAGGCGACAATTTTATAACGTCGCGCAAGGTCTTTAATCTGGAACCAAGGCACTCCCATTTTTACACCCAAGGCTCTAACCTCGTAACTACGGGCCACTACACAACCATCATTATTTGACAGCACCACAACAGGTCGTTGCTCTAGCCTCGGTCTAAACACGCGCTCACATGAGACATAAAAATTATTCACGTCCACTAACGCAAATTGTGGCCGCAATGACACTATGCACCTCTCATCAAATAACGACGCACGACACCAACTACTACCCCCCAAATTTGCAACTCTGCACCTTCTTTAAAAATAATTGGATGATATTCAGAGTTCTCTGGATGTAACTCTATCTTTCCTTGATTGCGATACAGTCGCTTAATAGTGTAATCACCATCAACCACAGCAACCACAATGTCATTGTGTTGCGCTTGTATACTACGATCAACAATGACTTTATCGCCATCCTCGATGCTAGCGCCTACCATTGACTGCCCCTTAACCGTAAACATAAAGGTTGCAGGCTTATTTCTGACCAGGTAATCGTTGAGATCTAACCCATCTTCAGCATAATCAGCCGCAGGCGATGGAAACCCCGCAGACAAACGATGTTTCAATAATTTAATCTCCACCTGATGCGGTAACGCGCGCAGTGGTTCTGGCTGCTGACTCAGACTATTGGTCTCTAGCGCATCAATTGGAATACAAAGCATAATATCCACCATAAATACTGTAATTATATACAGTATTTATGGTGGATGAGCTGGGTTATCTAGGAATACCGTATCTAGTCACCATTAAAAACCGATAAGCTATTGATTTAAATAAATTATCTAGCAATAGTCAGAGTGCGGCGTGCGGTTTACAGTAACCACACATACCCTAAGAAGGTCGAGCCGCAGTCAACCCGCCATCAACTACTAAATGTGTCGCCGTAATATAGCGTGACTCATCAGCAACCAAAAACAATACTGCGTTAGCCGTGTCCCAAGCCTCGCCCATACGGCCTATTGGCACAGCAGCATTACGTTGTGCCACTAAATGAGCAGCCGCTTCTGCCCCTAATTGCTTCATCAAACGCTCCTCGACTAATGGTGTATGCATAGTACCAACAACCACCAAATTACAGCGTATTCCTTTCTTGACATAAGCCATAGCCGTAGAGCGCGTGAATCCTAACAAACCAGATTTAGCAGTGCTATACGCGACATGCACACGACCATCGACTTGATGCGCGAAGCCTGCAACTGATGAGATGTTCACAATTGCACCACTGACTTGTCGCTCCATCACTGGTAAGACATGCTTACAACCTAAAAAAGCGGTCTTTAAGTTATGATCTAATTGCGCATCCCAAGTCTCCACACTCATACTCACTGGATCACCAGGGACTGAACCACCGACATTGTTCACCAATATGTCAATGCGACCAAAGTGTGACAGACACGCCTCTACTGCAGCACCCACTGACTCCGAAGCGGTCATATCACACACATGTGCCACACAAACCCCACCCTCTTTAAGGATAATTGCACGCGTCTCTTCAAGCGCATTTGGGTTGATATCAGTAATAAACAATCGAGCGCCTTGACGTGCCAATAACACTGCAGTGGCTTTGCCGTTTCCCCAACCAGCGCCGATAGAGCCTGCACCAGTCACCACCGCCACTTTATCTTTTAAATTCAACATGCTTTCATCCCCCAGATTAGAGAAATCAAATTTATTATGCTTACCCTAGCAAAAACTAATTACCAACGGCGAACCAACAACCACACTATAAGTCCACAAACAATCAACAAGGGCAATGCCCACATCAGGCCGCGCGTTCGCCACTGCGCTGGAATTTTGTCAACTGCAATACGCCGATAACCATATAACATGGGCTTAATCAAATTATCTGAACAGACAATCCAATAATAAAAAATCGCACTAATATGCATCGCGACCAATATCAGCAACACATTAAAGTTGAAATGATGAATCGATGTTAACTGATCACTCAACTCTTTAGTGATATAACGATACAGTGGACCTTCAACCATAATATCGTCATTAGCACCAAGTCCTGTCGCCGCTTGTATCAACAAGCACAGCAACATCACTAACACACTTATACCACCCAAGGGATTATGCCCAACAGTCGACTGATAGGACATCGAAGTTCGGCCAAAATGACGACGCAGATAAGACCATACCTCATGAGGTCCACGCACAAACCGAGCAAACTGGGCCGATGAACTGCCCCAAAAACCCCACAGCAAACGGAATAATAATAAGGTCAACAAACATAAACCCGAATAGAGATGGCAGTCTGTCCATTGCATTTTGGCAGAAACCCAAGACAACACAAACAATCCCACCAAAAACCAATGAAACAAGCGCAAGGGCAAGTCCCATAGCAATATCACTTGCGTAGCAGGCTGAGCGCTATCGTCCACAACAATCCTCCAAACTCATTAACGATTCTCAATCATTGATTATTCTAAATAGGCATTACAACTTTGGGTATCTACCCCTCGCAAACTGTCGAACTACCAAAGTCCTTGACGAATCTTATCAGCCCATAACAATCCAGTTATGGCTTTTGCTTCAGTAATTAAACCTGTCTGCACCCACCGCAAAGCTTCATCTAGCGAGACCGTTAATACCTCTAAAAATTCATCAGAGTCTAATGCATGACCTACTTGGCTTAGGTCTTGCGCATGATATAACTCGATTCGCTCGTCAGCGTAACCAATGCAAGGATGTAATGTTGTCAAATGTCGCCATCGTGCGGCTTGATAACCACACTCCTCTTGTAACTCACGTTGCGCCGTCAATAACGGCTCTTCACCGTGCTCTATCTTACCTGCAGGCAGTTCAATGAAATGACGCTGTAATGGGTAGCGAAACTGACGTTCAAGAATGACCGTATCAGGATCTGGCTGTGCCAGAATCATTGCAGCACCTGGGTGGTGTATGTATTCACGTATTGCCGACTGCCCAGTGTGCAGTTTCACCACGTCACGCTGCACTGCTAACAATACACCACGATAAACCGTATCACTGGAAACCTGCACTTCAGTGAAGTCGTCGCTATCGTGCCAATTCATCGGTAATACGAAAAGAAAAATCTAATCGGATGATCTACGCCAAAGATAGCGGTAGACGAATCCAGGATAGGCAAATACCAAGAACATACAAACAGTGATTGCATAAAATTCCCAGTTCTGATGTTGAACCTGACCAACACGCGACTCCATCAGCCAAGCGGAACCACCAACCACTACGTATAGAATAAGCAACTCGAGCAAACACCACCCAGCTGATTTTCCGGACCGGGTCGGTTTAATCCAAAAAATCCGATCAGACAAAAATGGAGCGTTAGCCAATACAAAAGCGAGCAACAGCAAGGCTATCGTGGACTGCGACATATTCTAAATTGAGGCGCGCACAGCTTCTATACAAAATACCATTAAGGGCTGGGGCGCAATACCTAAAATCAGCATCGCTAAGCCATTCACTGACAACAAAGCTCGAACCTCGAACGTTGGCTTAAGTACGACTTGAGTTTGAGGCTCATCAAAATACATCAGCTTAACAATTCTCAAATAGTAGAAAGCGCCCACCAAAGAAAATATCACAGCAATCACAGCCAGCCACCACAAGCCTATTTCAACAACTGATTGCAATACTAATAGCTTGGCATAAAACCCAACCATGGGTGGCACACCCGCCATGGAGAACATCACTAATAACATCAAGAATGCATACCAAGGATTACGCTGATTCAGGCCTTTATAATCATCTAGGTTTTCAGCTTCAAAACCCTCTCTAGAGAGCAGTAAGATTACACCGAATGCGCCAAGACTCATTAATACATATACAACCACATAAAACATACTAGAGCCATAACCTTCTGTGGTTCCAGACAAAATCCCTAGCAACATAAAACCCATGTGCGAGATTGCGGAGTAGGCCAGCATTCGCTTCAAATTGGTTTGCATAATCGCGGTGAGATTACCAATTGCCATAGACAGCACAGCCATGATCAACAACATTTGTCGCCATTGATCAACCAAAATATCATCGCCTAGCGCTTGTGCTAATAAACGCATGACGATTGCAAATGCCGCAAATTTAGGCGCAGAGCCTATCAACAAAGTCACCGCAGTTGGTGCGCCTTGATAAATATCAGGCACCCACATATGAAAAGGCACGGCACCTAACTTAAAGCCTAACCCAGCAACCACAAACACCAAACCAAATACCATCACTGCAGACAAATAATCACCATCTGCAGCTCGCTGTGCAATTTCTGTGATTTCCAAGCTTCCGGTTGCACCATAGATCATCGACATACCGTAGAGCAACATACCCGAGGCTAAAGCCCCAAGCACAAAATATTTCATGGCTGCTTCAGTCGACTGCAACGAGTCCCGCTGTAATGCTACCATCGCATATAAACAAAGCGACAAAAGCTCTAATCCCATGTACAAAGTCAGCAAATGGTTAGCAGAAATCATCACCATCATACCCAAGGTGGCGAACAAGGTCAGCGTAAAGAACTCACCACGAAACATACCGCGCGCACTCACGTACGCCCTACTATAAGCCAATACGGCAATCACTACTACACAGGTCAGCAACTTCAATACATCGGCCATCAGGTCATCTACAAACATACCGTTAAAGGTGTAGATCGGTTCAGCATTGCTCGTTAAAAACGTTAATACCGCACAGCCTAGCAACGTAAATTGCGTTAGCACATAGGTAAATACTCGATGATCATCGCTAATGAATAAATCAAGAATCAGTATCAAACCAGCCATTACCAGCAAGAACAATTCTGGATAAGCAGGCCATAAAGGGGTAATGTATTCCATCGGGGACCTATTGTGCTGGTAGCGGTAGTTTACTGTAACTAACATGCGCTAATAACTCACTCACCGAGGTGTGAATCAGATTAGCAAACGGTTGCGGCCACAGTCCCATCACTAGGACTAAAATCGCAAATAAGCCTAACGCCAGAAACTCTCTCGCATTAACATCGACTAGTGCGTCAACTTGCGGATTTACAACGTCGCCAAAGACAACGCGCTTATACATCCACAAAGTATAAGCGGCTCCAAATATCAAGGTAATGGCTGCAGCAAATGCAAACCAGAAGTTAACTTGTGTAGCGCCCATAATGACTAAGAACTCACCGACAAACCCGCTCGTTCCTGGCAAGCCTGAGTTTGCCATTGCAAACAACATAAATAGCGCCGCAAATACTGGCATCCGCTTTGCAACACCACCATAATCGCTAATCTGCCGAGAATGCATTTGATCATATAGCACCCCGACGCACAAAAACAAACCGCCCGAAACAAAGCCGTGAGAGATCATTTGAATGATTGCACCTTCAACACCCTGAGTATTGAAGAGAAATATCCCCATCGTGACAAAACCCATATGTGAGATTGACGAATATGCAATCAACTTCTTCATATCAGACTGCACTAATGCCACTAAGCCAATATAAATCACTGCAATCAAAGACAAACCAATCATCATTGGGGCTAAATAAATACTGGCATCAGGCACAATGGGCAAGCTCAAGCGGATGAAGCCATAAGCCCCTAACTTCAGCATAATCGCAGCCAACACTACTGAGCCACCAGTTGGCGCTTCGACGTGGGCATCTGGCAACCATGTGTGAACAGGCCACATGGGGACTTTGACAGCAAACGCCACAAAGAACGCCATAAACACTAGCACTTGCAGATCAAATGGCAATGCCAACTGATAAAGGTCTCGCATTGCGAAACTACCACCTGCCGCATTGTAGAGATAAATGAGTGCCACCAGGGTTAACAAAGAACCCATTAAGGTATAGAGAAAGAACTTCAGTGCAGCATAAACTCGATTAGGACCGCCCCAAACTCCAATAATAATAAACATGGGGATCAGGGTCGCCTCAAAGAACACATAAAACAGTAAGGCATCTTGAGCAGCAAAAACCCCATTCATCAAACCCGATAGCACTAAAAATGCCGCCATATATTGTGCAACGCGAGTTTGGATCACCGTCCATCCAGCAATCACTACGATCACAGTCGTTAGGCTATTGAGTAAAATCAACAGTAAGGAAATACCATCAATACCTAAGTGATAGTAAACGCCGAAAGTTTCTATCCACGTTTTTATTTCGACAAACTGAAAGTCACGCTGATGTATATCGAACCCGGCATACAAAGGCAATGTCACTACAAAACCCATCACAGCACCAATGAGCGCAATCACGCGAGCGACTCGCGCATCGCGGTCGCCACCTGTGAGCAGCACCGCTATCCCTGCAATAATCGGCAACCAAATAGCTAAGCTCAATAATGGTAGTTCGTGCATCATGTAATCGTTTTCTTTGGTATTAACTTATAACTAATAACTAATAAACGCTAAGGTCAATAACAATAAAGCACCAATAATCATTGCGAAAGCGTAGTGATAAATATAGCCCGACTGTAACTGCCTAAACAGCGCTGCGAACCACGAGACAGCTCGAGCCGCGCCGTTCACCAAAGTGCCGTCAATAATAGCGACATCACCAACACGCCATAAACCACTGCCAAGAGCGCGCGCTCCACCCGCAAAAAACCAATCGTTAAACCGATCCAAACCGTATTTTTCCATCAAAATAGTGACTGGCACGCTCAACTCTTTACGCATCACGTCAGGCCATGTGGGGAATGCAACATAAAGCACCCAAGCACAACCGGCACCTGCTACCGCTAGCCAAAATGGTAATGTGGATGTAGCGTGCGCCATCATTGCAGTCACACCATGAAAGTGTTCGGCAAGTGTTGCCATAGCCGTGTGTGAAGGACTAACAGTCAATGTGCTGCCAAAATAAGAGCCATACACAAAATTACCTATAAACCAACCCGCACCAATCGATGGGATCGCCAATAAAACCAAAGGTAACCAAACCACCATAGGTGACTCATGAGGTGTGTACGCTTTACCATGGCCATCATGATGGTCGTGGTGATCAGACTGTGACTCCAGCTCAGCTGCAATTACATCTGGGTGATGAGAATCTGCAAACCGTTCTGCGCCATGAAAAGCGTAGAACATTAAGCGGAAGGAGTAGAACCCCCCTACAAAAACACCGGCAACCGCTAACACATATGCAAACTGTGCGCCCGGTATGGTTGCATGATGCAAGGCATCGACAATTGTTTCTTTAGAGAAAAATCCTGCAAATGGCGGCAAACCTGCATTAGCTATTGCACCAATTAGCATAGTGAGATACGTAATCGGCATATACTTCGCCAACCCACCCATCTTACGCATATCTTGTTGGTGGTGCATAGCGATAATCACCGAACCTGCACCTAAAAATAAAACCGCTTTGAAGAACGCATGGGTAAACAAATGGAAAATTGCTGCCGAGTAAGCCGACGCACCTAAGGCCATTGTCATGTATCCCAACTGGGACAATGTCGAATAAGCAATCACACGCTTAATGTCATATTGAACTGTCGCAACTAGCGCCATAAAGAACGCTGTAATCGCACCGATCACTAAAATAAATGACAATGCGGTTTCTGACAGTTCAAACAATGGCGACATCCGCGCTACCATAAAAATACCTGCAGTAACCATTGTCGCAGCGTGAATTAATGCTGAAATTGGGGTGGGGCCTTCCATCGAGTCTGGCAACCACACGTGTAATGGAAATTGCGCTGACTTACCCATTGCACCAACAAACAACAAGATACATATCACAGTCATTAATGACCACGAGTACCCCGGGAACAACTCGATCACATTGCCAGCTAATTTCTCCGAGCCTGCGAATACCGTTGCGTAATCAAGCGTTCCGAAGTAAGTCAGGATCAAAGCAATACCAAGCAAGAATCCAAAATCACCAACTCGGTTCACTAAAAATGCTTTTAAGTTAGCATAAATCGCTGTTGGGCGCGTATACCAGAATCCAATCAATAAATAAGATACTAATCCAACCGCCTCCCAACCAAAAAATAACTGGAGAAAATTATTACTCATCACCAACATCAGCATCGAAAAGGTAAATAGCGAGATATAGCTAAAGAAACGTTGATAACCAGGGTCTTCAGCCATGTACCCAATAGTATAGATGTGCACCATCAGCGACACAAAAGACACCACCATCATCATGGTTGCTGATAATGGGTCAATTAAAAATCCCACGAAGAAATTAATATTACCTGACACTAACCAAGTGTAGACTGGGCCATTAAAGGTATTGCCTTGCATCACATCTTGATAAACCAACCACGATGCCGCCAAACAAACCAACATCCCCAATATGGTGACCACATGGGCAGCTCTGCGACCTATAGCCCAGCCTAGCAAGCCGGCAATCATTGCACCACCCAACGGTGCTAACGGGACTAAGAGATACAGTTTATGAATGTCCAGCATCACGTCTTAACCTTTTAGTCGATCGAGGTCATTAACATCGATCGTCTGCAAATTACGAAATAAAACAACTAAAATAGCAAGGCCAATAGCTGACTCTGCTGCAGCAACAGTCAGGATAAAAAACACAAAGACCTGACCTGCGGTATCTCCCAAGAAATGAGAAAACGCAACAAAATTGGTATTCACAGCTAATAACATCAACTCAATAGCCATCAATAACACAATGACGTTCCTGCGATTCAAAAAAATACCAATCACTGAGATCGCGAATAGAATCGCACCAAGTATCAGAAAATGCGATAAAGAAACGGTCATGGACGCACCTCTGCAGTTTTTTGTTCGGCCTCAGTAGTCACTAAGGCACTGGGCTGCTCAACCTCACTGGGCATAGTTACTACACGCACTCTATCCTCTTTACGCACCCCTGCCTGCCACGCTGGGTCAATCGATTTGGCATGCTTACGACGACGCAGCGTCAGCGCAATTGCAGCGACAATAGCAACCAGCAGAATCACTGCTGCCAATTCAAACGGATAAACGTAGTCGGTATAGAGTAAACGGCCTAACTCCTTGGTATTACTATAACCAACTGGTGCGGCGTCTGGCTTGGGCATTGCCAACAAGTCAAAATAAGAGCCACTCAATATCAATGCCATTTCGCTGACCAATAAAAAAGCAACTAAAGCGCCCATCGGCAAGTGACTCCAGAAGCCTTCTCGCAGCTTCAGCAGATTAATATCGAGCATCATCACCACAAACAAAAACAGTACCATCACCGCACCAACGTATACCAAGACCAGTGCAATGCCCAGGAACTCTGCCTCTAGCTGAATCCAAATCCCAGCAGAGGTGCAAAACGCAAGCACCAAAAACAATGCAGCATGCACTGGGTTTTGCGCGGTAATCACCCGCAATGCGGCAAAAATCAGTATGGCTGAAAATACATAGAACAATAAACTTTGAAATGTGCTAGGTAACATGTCTATTCCAAGATTAGCGATAGGCCGCATCAGCTGCGCGGTCTTTGGCTATTTGTTCCTCGTATGCATCACCGATGGCCAATAACATAGGCTTGGTATAAATTAAATCGCCACGTTGCTCGCCGTGATACTCGAATATTCGGGTCTCAACAATAGAATCAACAGGACAAGACTCTTCACAAAATCCACAAAAAATACACTTAGTCAGATCAATATCATAGCGGGTTGTTCTACGAGTTCCATCATCACGCTGCTCAGACTCGATGGTGATTGCCATCGCCGGACATACCGCCTCGCACAACTTACAGGCAATGCAACGCTCTTCACCATTGGGGTAACGCCGCAATGCATGCAAACCTCTAAACCTAGGGCTTTGAGGAGTTTTTTCTTCGGGAAATTGCACCGTAATTTTTCTAGCAAACATATACCGGCCGGTCAGCGCCATACCTTTGACCAGCTCAAATAGCAAGAATGTGCTAAAGAATTGCCGTATTGCACTCACCATTATGACCACCATATCCAAAACGAAGTTTGCATCCAAGCGCCTAGTACGGCCACCCAAATCAATGTCACCGGGATAAATACTTTCCACCCCAGGCGCATGATTTGATCATAGCGATAACGCGGAAATGTTGCCCGAAACCAGATAAACAATGACACTACAAAAAACATTTTCAAAATCAACCAACCAAAACTGGCCTGCCCTAGAAGCGGCCAACTCTGTGGAAATGGCGACAACCACCCGCCCAAAAACATCAGCGATGTTAATGCACCAATTAAAATCATATTGGCATACTCAGCCAAGAAAAATACGGCAAAAGTCATACCCGAATATTCAACATGGAAACCCGCGACAATTTCTGACTCGCCCTCAGCAACGTCAAACGGCGCACGATTAATTTCAGCTACACCTGCAATGAGGTACGTTACAAACAAAGGAAACAATGGAATCCAAAACCAATTAAAAACTCCAACATTACCTTGTTGGTTTTTCACAATATCCACTAGATTTAAACTCTGCGCCGCCATCAATACGCCAACTAATGCAAAACCCATCGCTATTTCGTAGGACACAATTTGCGCTGCCGAACGGAGCGCGCCTAAAAAGGCGTACTTAGAGTTTGAGGCCCAACCAGCAATGATCACTCCGTAGACCCCTAAGGAGGTCATCGCCATAATGTATAGCAGGCTCGCATCAACATTAGCTAGCACTAACTCAGGCGTAAAAGGTACCACAGCCCATGCGGCCAAGGCCGGCATAATCGCCATGATTGGCCCTAGAATAAATAAGAATCGACTAGCGCCCGTAGGTACAATGATTTCTTTAGCCAACAATTTCAAGCCGTCAGCGATCGGTTGCGCCCAACCACCCAATACACCGATACCAAAAAATGTCGTACGATTAGGGCCAATTCGACCTTGCATAAAACCAATCATTTTGCGCTCCCACAAGGTGAGATAGGCAACGCAAATCATCAATGGTGCAACGATAGCCATAATTTTCAAGACCGTCCACACCACACTAAATACCGGATCCCACCAAGCGCCAAGCCAGGCTTGTGGATATGTGAGTAGGGCCTCGATCATGATCCCATCACCTGCTGTTGCGCAATCCGGGTCAGTGTGATCGGCGCACTTTCAGCACCAAGTTGTGCAGTTTCTGGACAAGCCGTTGCCAATCGCACACAACTTAGCGGCAGCTGATCGTCAATAGCAAACTCTAGCTCGGTCTCACCACCATCTTGAGTGATTCGTAATCGATCGCCTACATTCAAACCTAACTGCTGTGCTAATTGGCTATGAATATGTGCTCGCGGGACTTGAGCGTCGCGTGTCTTTTGCAAGCTCACTGCTCGCCGCACCAGTTGATCAGCAGCGTAAATCGGCACCTCAGCAATTCGACTATAACCCGATGAAACCGTAGCTTGTGCTAGTACAACCGGATTGAATTGGGGTAACGCATTACTGCGATTTGCCACCTCTGATTGTCCCTGTAACAGTTCAGCACGAATATCAGCAACACTATCTTGCTCAAATCCATCCAAGCCTAACAAGTTACCCAATACCCGCAACACTTTCCATGCTGGACGAGTCTCGCCTAGCGGCTGCACTACACCTGAGAAGCTTTGTACACGACCCTCAGTATTCACAAATGTTCCAGCTGTTTCAGTAAACGGTGCAATCGGTAACATCACATGGGCATAATCAACTGCATGATGTTGGAATGGGCTCATAACTACCACTAACTCAGCTTGCTGTAATGCAGATACAGCTTGACGTGGATTATGCATGTCAAGCTCTGGCTCTACGCCTAAAAGAAAGTACGCTTTTAATGGCTGCGCCATCATCTGTTGCGCATTCAATCCGCCCTCAGGCAAGCAAGCTGCAACATGCACCCCGGCACTGTTAGCCGCTTCACCCAAGAAGCCCATGGACCCACCTAACAGTTCAGCCAAGGCAGTGGCAAGCACATGTAACGTGCTGGACTGTGGATGGTGTTCTGCAAAGTTACCTAAGAATACGGCAGCGTTCTTACCAGAAACCAAACTCTGCGCAATCTTCTGAACAGCATCAGTATGTACTGCAGCTGTGATGAATACTTGCACTTGAGAAGGAATTGCGCACTGCTTTAGGTCAGCAACAGCTTTGACAATCGCAGCAAGTGTTTGTGGCAAATATTTTGGTGCAACAATCGCTTTTTGAGCTACTTGCATCAGCAAATCATCATCTGCGGCATGCAGAATGCACAGCTCGCCACCTTTACGGACGTTTTGACGTAAACGCTGCGCTAATAGGGGATGATCCTTACGTAAAGTAGAGCCTACAACCAAGACTCGATCTAAATCAGCGATATCACTAATATTCATCCCTAGCCATGGCACGCCTGCCCAATAACCGTCGCGACTAAAATCGGTTTGGCGCAAACGGGCATCGACATTTTTGGTGCCACTTGCCTTTAATAACTTTTGAAACAAATATAACTCTTCCAAAGTCTGATGTGGTGAAGCTAAACCACCAATTGCGCTAGCACCATAGGTTGCTTGAATTTTGCGCAATGACTGCACTATAAAATCTAGCGCTTCAGACCACTCAACCTCACGCCATCCTGCAGCTTGCCGCAACATGGGCTTGGGCAACCGAGAAGCGCTATTTAAGGCTTCATAGGCATAACGATCTTTATCCGACAACCAGCACTCATTAACCGCTTCATTGAGCCGCGGCAATACCCGCATCACGCGATTTTGTTTGATTTGAATTGTTAGATTCGAACCCAAACCGCAATGGGGGCTGACCGAGTCGTGCCGCGTCAACTCCCAAGTGCGAGCACTATAACGAAATGGCTTAGAAGTCAGTGCGCCAACGGGGCACAAATCAATCACATTACCTGACAACTCAGAATCTACTGTTTTGCCAACAAAAGTCACAATTTCAGAATGCTCACCACGACCCATCATTCCCAATTCCATCACGCCAGCAATTTCCTGACCAAAGCGCACACATCGCGTGCAATGGATGCAACGAGTCATATCAGATGCAATCAGCGGTCCGAAGTTCTTATTCGACACCACGCGTTTATCTTCTTCGTAACGCGAATCACTACCACCATAACCGACCGCTAAATCTTGTAACTGACATTCGCCGCCTTGATCACAAATAGGGCAATCTAGAGGATGATTGATTAACAAAAATTCCATCACCCCTTTTTGCGCATTAACAGCCACGTCTGAATGCGTCCACACCTTCATCCCGTTAGTGACTGGGGTCGCGCAAGCTGGTAAGGGTTTGGGCGCTTTTTCAACCTGCACTAAACACATCCGACAGTTGGCAGCTATAGATAGCTTTTTGTGATAGCAGAAATGCGGAACGAATACGCCAGCTTTATTAGCAGCATCCATGACGGTGCTACCTTCGGGGACTTCCAGCGTTTGTCCATCTAGTTCAAGTTGCAACATGGCTTCGATCTAAATATAAGGAGCGACCAAGCACTGCTTATGGTCGATATGATATTGAAATTCATCGCGAAAATTTTTAACAAAAGCGCGCACCGGCATTGCCGCCGCATCGCCTAACGCACAAATCGTACGCCCTTGAATATTATCCGCAACGCTATTGAGCATGTCTAAATCTTCTGGTCGACCTCTACCATTCTCAATTCGATCTACCACACGATACAACCAACCCGTACCTTCACGACAAGGCGTGCACTGACCACAAGACTCTTCATAATAAAAGTAAGATAGACGCAATAAAGATTTCACCATGCAACGCGTCTCGTCCATCACAATTACAGCGCCCGAGCCCAACATCGAGCCCGCTTTAGCGATAGCGTCATAATCCATATCAGTTGCCATCATCACATCTGCCGTCAATACCGGCATCGATGAACCACCAGGGATCACCGCTTTGAGTTTGCGACCGCCACGCACCCCACCTGCCATCGCCAAAAGCTCTGGGAAAGGCGTGCCTAGCTTCACTTCAAAATTACCTGGGCGCTCAACATCGCCAGAGATCGAGAAAATTTTAGTGCCACCATTATTGGGCTTACCCAGATTGAGAAACGCTTCTCCGCCATTACGCATAATCCAAGGCACAGCGGCAAAGGTTTCGGTGTTATTAATTGTAGTTGGTTTGCCATAGAGTCCAAAGCTCGCAGGAAACGGCGGCTTGAAACGCGGTTGACCTTTTTTACCTTCTAGAGATTCCAGCAATGCAGTCTCTTCGCCACAAATGTAAGCACCCCAACCATGATGTGCATGCAATTGAAATGAGAAATCCCCTCCTAAAATACGGTCGCCCAGGTAACCCGCTGCACGCGCCTCTTCAAGCGCCTCTTCGAAACGATCATATACTTCGAATATCTCACCGTGAATATAGTTATAACCAACACTAATACCCATGGCATAACCACCAATAATCATGCCCTCAATCAGCACATGCGGGTTATAACGCATGATGTCGCGGTCTTTAAATGTGCCAGGCTCACCCTCGTCAGAATTACACACTAAATATTTCTGACCAACATACTGCTTGGGCATAAAACTCCACTTCAAGCCAGTCGGAAAACCAGCCCCACCGCGACCACGCAAAGCGGATTGCTTCAGCGTGTTAATAATCTCGTCCGGTGTAATTTTCTCAGTGATGATTTTACGTAACGCAGCATAACCACCTCTGGATTCATAATCTTTCAATCGCCAATTAAGGCCGGTAATGCCCTTCATAATTAAGGCATCCGGACCAAACGCATTCTCAGAAAATGGTGGGATAGGCAAGGCCATTATGTGCCCCCACTAACTTTTAACGTCGCTAGAAGTCTATCAATCTGTTCTGGATTCATTCCGCATAACATCCGCTTATTATTTTGCAGCATCACCGGGGCGTCACCACAAGCCCCCATACACTCACCTTCTTTAAGAGTAAATAATCCATCTGCTGTGGTTTCATTAAAACCCACACCCAAAGCGGATTTAAGGTGCTCTGCAGCAACACTAGCACCTTTTAATGCACACGGTAGGTTAGTGCAAATCGTCAGTTTAAAGCGGCCTACAGGCTGGAGGTCATACATCGTATAAAACGTGGCAACCTCATACACGGCAACAGCAGGCATTTGCAAATACTCTGCAACAAAATCTATAGATTCCGGCGACAACCAGCCTTTTTCATCTTGCGCAATGGTTAAAGCCGCCATCACCGCTGACTGCTTTTCGGTTGAAGGATACTTGGCAACCGCCTTATCAATTTTAGATAAGGATGCAGCGGTTAAATGGGTAGAAGAAGCACTCACCGATCAATCTCCCCAAAAACAATGTCTTGTGTTCCGATAATAGCAACCACATCGGCAATCATATGTCCCCGCACCATTTCATCAAGCGCCGCCAAATGGGCGAAGCCTGGTGCACGAATTTTTAAACGATAGGGCTTGTTAGCACCATCAGAGACCAAATAAATACCGAACTCTCCTTTAGGATGCTCAACTGCAGCATACGCCTCACCTGGGGGCACATGCATACCTTCAGTAAATAACTTAAAGTGGTGGATCAACTCTTCCATGTTCGATTTCATCGCAACACGTGATGGCGGGGCTACTTTGTGACTATCCGCCATTACAGGGCCTGGATTTTTACGCAACCACGCCGCACACTGCTGAATAATTCGGTTCGATTGACGCATTTCTTCAATACGTACGAGGTAACGGTCGTAACAGTCACCATTTACACCAACCGGAATATCAAAATCGATACGATCATAAACTTCATAAGGCTGTTTCTTACGCAAATCCCATTCAATACCAGAACCACGCAACATTGGGCCAGTAAAGCCTAGTGATAAAGCGCGCTCTGGTGAAACTACGCCAACGCCAACAGTACGCTGCTTCCAGATCCGATTGTCCGTGAGCAGTGTTTCGTATTCATCAACATAGGTAGGAAAGCGACGAGTAAAATCATCAATAAAGTCCAGCACCGACCCCTGACGATTAGCATTCATCGAACGAATTGCAGCAGCGTTATGCACTTTAGAGGCGGTGTACTGCGGCATGCTATCGGGTAAGTCACGATAGACGCCACCTGGCCGATAGTATGCAGCATGCATACGCGCTCCAGAGACCGCCTCATACAGATCAAATAAATCTTCGCGCTCACGGAAGCAATACAAAAATACCGTCATCGCACCAATGTCTAGACCGTGACAACCCAACCAGAGCAAATGATTTAGTAGGCGCGTGATCTCATCAAACATCACTCGAATGTATTGGGCGCGTTCTGGCACTGGCAAGCCGAGTAGTTTTTCGATCGCCATGACATAGGCGTGCTCGTTAACCATCATCGAGACGTAATCCAATCGATCCATATACGGCACCGACTGGATAAAAGTTTTACTCTCAGCCAATTTTTCGGTGGCACGGTGAAGTAAACCAATATGTGGATCAGCGCGCTCGATTACTTCGCCATCTAATTCCAAGACCAGACGCAACACCCCATGCGCAGCTGGATGTTGTGGGCCAAAATTCATGGTGTAGTTTTTAATATCTGCCATGGTCTAGCCCTTACGAAACCCTTCCGCATCTGCATAATTAGGAGCCCGCACAATGCGCGGGGTGATCACCCGTGGCTCAATAGTCACAGGCTGATAAATAACACGCTGCTGGTCGGGGTCATAGCGCATTTCAACGTGACCAGACAACGGGAAATCCTTGCGGAACGGATGCCCCACAAAACCATAGTCGGTTAACAAGCGCCGCAGATCCGGATGATCCGTAAATAGAATGCCAAACAAATCAAATGCTTCGCGCTCATACCAATTGGCAGCTGACCAAATCTCATTCACGGAGGGCAGCAGCGGAAAACCATCATCTGCAGCAAACACCCTAACGCGTAGGCGGTAGTTATGAGCAATGCTCAATAAATGATAGACCACAGCAAATCGCGCATGCTCAGGCTTACCCTGTTCGGTGCCCTCGCCATAAGTGCTGTAATCCATGCCGCACAAATCGACCAACTGCTCAAAGCGCAATTTCGGATCATCACGCAATTGGGTCATCACCATTAAGACATCAACTGCATCAATGACGATCGTGACTTCACCGAGAGCAAACTTCATATTTCGTATACGCTCACCAAAAACATTTTGTAATGCGGTGGTCAGCTGATCAGTTCTTAGACTCATTAAATATGTCGACTTTAAATTGCAGGCTAGCGTGCGATAGTGTTGGTGCGTTTAATTTTATTTTGCAACTGAATAATGCCGTAGAGCAAAGCCTCAGCGGTAGGCGGACAACCAGGGACGTAAATATCTACGGGCACGATCCGATCGCAACCTCGCACTACCGAATAAGAGTAATGATAGTAGCCTCCGCCGTTGGCGCATGAACCCATAGAAATCACCCAACGTGGCTCAGCCATCTGATCGTAGACCTTACGCAACGCTGGCGCCATTTTGTTGCATAGGGTGCCAGCAACAATCATCACATCCGACTGCCTAGGACTTGGACGAAACACAATCCCAAATCGATCTAGATCGTAGCGTGCGGCACCAGCATGCATCATCTCAACCGCGCAACAGGCCAAGCCGAAGGTCATTGGCCACAAGGAGCCAGTGCGCGTCCAATTCACCAAAGCATCAACCGAGGTCGTCATAAAGCCTTGGGTGTTTAGATTTTCATTTAGCGTTTCAATGGCGCCCATGATTACGCAATCACTCCCATTCTAATGCGCCTTTTTTCCACTCGTAGATAAATCCTACGACCAGAATGGCCAAAAATACCATCATTGCAGCAAACCCAAAAAAACCAATTTCTCGCAGCACAACCGCCCACGGGAATAAAAAAGCAATTTCGAGATCAAATAAGATAAACAATATGGCAACCAAGTAATAACGCACATCAAACCGCATGCGCGCATCTTCAAAGGCTTCAAAGCCACACTCGTAAGGGGAGAGTTTTTGTGAGTCAGGGCGATGTACGCCAAGCAGACGGCTGGCTACCCAGCCGGCAACCACCGGGCCTACACCTACGGCCAAACCCACCAAAATAAACAATAGAATCGGGAAATATCCGTCTAACATGTGCCACTTTCAAAACTGTTCGATGACTATGTAACTGACTGCACACCACAACCGGTCACACACATGTATCAACAACCTTCTTGACGTTTACCGCACTACACTCTGCGAGGAACAGAGTAACAACCTAAATCTTTCGAGCTGACTATTCAAAAAATAAAAATTTTAAATTTAAATTTAAAATTAAACATTAACAAATTGAACAATTTGCAATTTGGAATTATTAACTCAAAACTTACATCATTCACTTTGGTGTCGACGGAGAGACTCGAACTCTCACGGCTTTCGCCACCGCCCCCTCAAGACGGCGTGTCTACCAATTCCACCACGTCGACCAAAGCACTACCTAACATATTTATGGAGGCTGCATCCAACACCAGCACAATCCAAACAAAAACCACTCAATTCTTCCGCATACCATCGATTCAACATAACCGCAACCCGTACTAAACTCAAGCCCTCTGATCAAACAAAGCGCTTTATTTACCTGATTTTATTTCTTTCCATCTTCTGCCGGCGCAGTAGGCACTGGCACAGCTGCATTGGGCTGGGTTACTGGGGCAGTAGGCACTGAAGAAGGCAAATTAGGTATGGGACTCGTATCTACGGGCTTAGTCATCAAACCCGCTTGTTTTGACTTATGCGAGGAGAACACGGTCAAGCTAATACTTGTCACAAAAAATACAGCTGCCATAACGGCCGTAGCCCGACTCAAAAAATTAGCTGACCCCGATGAACCAAATACGCTCCCGGCAGAACCGCTACCAAAAGCAGCGCCCATGTCAGCGCCCTTACCATGCTGCAACAAGACTAAGCCAATAATGCTAATGGCAGCAATTGTGTGCACTACTAAAATCAAAACATCCATGTCCGCCCTACCTTTATATTCAATTCGCTAATTGTTATGCTGCGACTGCTGCCTGGCAAATTGCAGTAAATTCAGCTGCTACTAATGCCGCACCACCAATCAAACCGCCATCAATATCCGGCATCGCAAATAACTCAGTGGCATTCGAAGCCTTTACACTGCCACCATAGACAACGCGCAAACCCGCAGCAACTTCGCGATCATGTTGAGCAATACTTGACCGTATAAATGCGTGCATCGCTTGCGCTTGCTCGGGTGAGGCAGTCTTACCCGTGCCAATCGCCCATACTGGCTCATACGCTAGCACTGCCTGTTTCAATGCATGCACACCCACGCGATCAATCACCGTTCGTATTTGCCGAGCAATCACCGACTCAGCCAATCCCGTCTCACGCTCTTGCAATGACTCACCGACACACAAGACCGGTTGCAAACCTGCCGCTTGCGCAGCAATAAATTTTTTTGCAACGCGCACATCTGTATCACCAAACAAAGCGCGCCGCTCAGAATGACCCACTAATACGTAACGACATCCCAAATCAGCCAACATAGCAGCTGCAATTTCACCGGTATAAGCACCAGGTCCATATTCGCACACATCCTGCGCACCCAATACTGTTGAGCCCTGACCTAACAGCCCAGACACTGCGGCTAAATAGACATATGGCGGAAATATCGCCGTCTCAAGCTGCTCTGCAGGTAGCGGCAACATGGCCTGTAGTAATGCCGTATTAGCGGCAATACTGCCGTTCATTTTCCAATTACCTGCAACAAACTTAAGACGCATCGGGAACCCAGCGATCTGTAAACCGTCTAATTTTACCGACTCGCGTAGTCTCGGTCAATTTTACCCACCTGCCATCGCTAAATTCACAGTCTTGCGGGCGCAAATCCGTTGCACCATGGCTAGTTTTGGCTGTCATACCAGTACGTCCTCATAGGCTAACACTCGGGACTCGTTCACCACACCCAACAATTCACCAGGGCGCAGCAAATACTCGGGACGCGCCGGTCGCCCATAATTGGCGTTTCCTTCGGCAAAGGTCTCGTAAATCAACAGGCCTCCAGGAGCAACCGCCGCCCAAATTTGCGGCAATATTGGTCTATGCAGATAATTGGTGACGACCACAGCGGAGAATTGCTGTCCGCTGTAGGGCCAAGGCCGATCTTCAATATCGGCAACAGTGGCTCTAATATTGGGTTCATCTGCCAAAGCGGCAATCGCATCGGCGGCTTGGTCAACCGCGAACACCACATGACCACGGCGAACAAAATAACGGCTATGTCTACCGCGGCCGCAGGCAACATCTAAAACCGTACCGCCCGCCGCCACCTCAGGCGCCCAACGCACAACCCAAGACGATGGGTCCGGGGCTAATGGCGAGTCGGGGGCTAACATTGACTACAGCCCCGCAGCCTGCGCCCAAAGCGCATGACCTACGTGACCCGAATGTTCTTAAACTGCCACGGATCATCCATATCCAAGTCTTCGGCAAAGGGATGATGACGGCCTGCCAGCGGCGTCCAGTCAGAATACTCACCACTGACCGCGCCTAAATACGGATCAGCTAAGTCCAACACCCGTTGAAAATCCATATCCTCGGGCTCAATAATGCCGACATTGGGATTTTCCATCGCCCACACCACCGCCCCAATGACGCCAGCGGCGACCTGCAAACTGGTTGCATTATTATAGGGAGCAAGTTGTCGGGCCTCTTGAATCGAGAGTTTAGAACCAAACCAATAGGCGCCACGAGCATGACCTAACAATAGCGCACCTAATTCATCTACGCCGTCGCTGATATTGTCACGGTTTAAGCGGCGCGCTTCCTGACGTACCCATTGCCGACCGGCTAACTCATGCACCGATAACACCGTGTCATCACTGGGGTGGTAGGCATAATGACAAGTAGGCCTATAGATTATTTGATCGCCTTGGCGCACCGTTAGATAGTCGGCAATAGAGATCGCCTCACCATGGGTAATTAAGAATCCATGAAAAGCGCCTGCAGTCGGCGTCCATGTGCGCACTTTGACTGAAGCACCTGGCCGGTTTAGGTAAATCGCCGACTGACAGCCAAAATCGTGACGGACACCATCTGCTGGGAAATGCCGCTCATGACTGCCCCAACCCAACTCACAGGGCTGCGAGCCTTCACCAATAAATCCATCAACAGACCAAGTATTCACAAATTCACCAGGGGCCTTACGTGGCAGACCCACTTGGGTATCGCGCTCAGAGCAATGAATCGCCTTAATGCCTAAATTCATCGCTAAGTGCGCCCATTCCTGACGACTTGCGGGAACTGTGGTTTGACCAAGGATATCCTGGGCCAAATTGAGCAAACCGCGCTTCACCCAGTGCGAAATCAACCCAGGATTTGCGCCATGGGTCGGAATGACGGTCGGACCGCGCTTGAATTTCTTTTTTAAATCAAGAACTTCTTCACGCTGGCCGTAGTTAGAACGGTGAGCGATCGGTAATTCTGGATCCGTATATCCACCGGACCACGGCTCGATACAGGTATCGACATACATCACGCCTTGCTCACAGCAAAACTCGATCAAAGCGGAGCTCGCTACATCTACTGACAGATTAATTAGAAAGTCGCCCGGTCCCAGCAAAGGGGCAAGAGTCTCGCGGAAATTAGCGCGAGTTAGTGGACGGACGGCGTAGCCGATCCCCAGGGCTTCGGCTTCAGCGCGGCCACGGTCATGCCCGGTAATAATTGTAATTCGGTCTTTAGGCATCTCAATATGGCGCAATAAAAGGGGTAGAACACCCTGCGCCACTGAACCAAATCCGACGAATACAATTCTTTTCGGAAATTTGAAATATGTGTTTTCTGCCATTTCATAAACTGGAGTTATCGTTTTTCGGGAAACCGGAGTCTATCAATATTTTGCACGAACGCAAGATATATACACGTACGCTCCCATCTAGATTGCAGATTCCAAGACCAACTCACCAGAGTTTAGGGGTTATTTGACGACTATCCAGCCTATAACCAACGCATTAAAATAATAAAATATATAAATAAATCAAATATTTATTTAATTTATTGGGGATTCAGTCAAGGATTCACAGGTTCTTCACAACAAGCCTCGTAGTGTGCACATCCAGAGTTGGCCCGAATAACCTTTTTATAGCGTATCCAAGGTTTATCACCCATCATGACTGTCAAAACTACCGTCACACTGAATCCAACAATATTTTTTGTACTGTTGATAGCGGCAGGATTATCAAGCTGCTCCAAGCAGTCGCCGCCAGAGGCTGGCGCTACCAATAACGCCGAAAATAAGGCGATCGCCAGAGAGGATGCGACCGCTGCCAAACCGCTAAGCATACCAACACCTCAAAAAGAATTCTTAACCGTAGAGGTGATTAGCGGTGGTAACGCTGGCGAGACAGTGGTGCTACCTGCTCACGTTGCCTTTCGCCCCCAAGCACAATCGGTGGTTGGCGCAACCGTGGCCGGGCGAGTAGTGGCACAAATGGTGCGCGCTGGTGAAGTGGTCAGAGCAGGAGCACCACTCTTAGTCATTGAAAGTGCTGATGCCGCTGGCACCCGCGCCCTTGTTGACCAAGCCGCGACCAAAGTCACTATTGCTGAACAAAGCCATCGCCGCCAAGTCGAGATGCTCAAAAAAGGCGTAGGGATAGAGGCCGAACTCCAAGAGGCTGAGGCTCGCCTCAAAGACGCTCGCGCAGAACACCAACGCGCCCAACACGCTGTGGATTTAATTGGCGGTGGTCAAGGCAGTCGAGTCACTGTACGCGCCCCTAGCAGCGGCGTGGTCACTGCTATTAAGGTTGCTGTTGGTGCCACCGTAAGTCCCGGTGGCGACGCTTTAATTGAGTTAGGCAACCCCAGTCTTTTACAGATCGTTGCCCTCGCTGCCGAAAGTGATTTGCAAGGTATTACGGTTGGACAAACCAGCGAGGTCTTCATTCCTGCACTCAATACCACGACGAGCGCACGAGTTGAGAGCATCACGCCTTCAATAGACCCCGAATTGCGACGCACCCAAATCTATCTATCATTACCCAAGCGGGTTGAGGGCTTACAAGCCGGCATGTTGAGCGATGTGAAAATTCGCTTGGGTCATGCTGCAAAACTCACCATACCCACTTCCGCGGTGTTAATTCGCCAAGGTGCGCGGCGTGTGGTCTATGTCGAAAAAGCTGACGGCAGTTACGAGGCACGCGATGTGAAAATTGGCAGTAATCGCGATGGCAAAGTTTCTATCCTCAGCGGCCTGACTGCGGGTGAGCGTATCGTCACCCGCGGCGCCCTATTACTCGACACTCAAGCTGAATTGCTGCTCTAACCATGCTAAAACTCCTGATTGAAAGCTGCGTGCATCGCCGCACTGCCGCCTTATTTATGATTGCTGTGGTTGCGGCATTTGGCCTACGTGCCTATTTGAATACCCCAATCGAAGCTTACCCTGACGTCACCAACACCCAAGTCACAGTAATTACGCAACTACCGGGCAACGCTCCGGAAGAGATGGAGCGAAGGGTGACCGTCCCACTAGAGCGTGAGTTAAATGGGATTCCTGGTATGCGCTTAATGCGCACTGAGAGTCTGTTTGGGCTATCACTAATCACTCTAACCTTTAGTGATGACGTTAATAGCTTTGTCGCTCGCACTTTAGTAACTCAGCGTGCTGCCATCGCCGATCTACCCCCTGGCGCCACACCTGAATTAGCACCCGAGGCAACCCCGCTTGGCGAGGTCTACCAATTCAGAATGACCAGCGATCGCCACAACCCTTATGAAATTCGCTCTGAAATGGAGTGGACCGTAGTGCGCGCACTACGCCAAGTGCCGGGTGTAGCAGACATCGTGCCCTTTGGTGGCTACCTCAAAGAAGTGCATGTCCGCGTCAATCCGAGTCGCTTATTTGCATTAGGACTCTCGATTGCCGATGTTGAACAAGCAATCGCTAAATCTAATATCAATGTCGGCGCTGGCTTTTTACGCAACGGGGAGCAAGAGCTTACCGTGCGCGGACTGGGTTATTTGAACTCTGCGTCCGATATCAAACGCATCGTCCTCAAAAGCAAACAAGGCACACCAGTGACAATTGGTGATATTGCCGAAGTCTTGCAATCGTTTACACCACGCCGAGGCGCAGTCGGCGCCGGCCTTGAAAAAGAAGTGATTGAGAGTTTTATCTGGATGCGCCGTGGCGAGAACCCGTCTCGGGTACTCGATGGTATTCATGCCAAAGTTAAAGAATTAAACGAAAAAATTCTACCCAAAGGGATGAAGGTTGAGACTTATTATGATCGTAGCGATCTGGTTGGCCTCACTCTATCTACCGTCCACAGCAATCTACTCCATGGATTCTTACTCGTAGTTGGCGTGGTATGGCTCTTTCTTCGCAGCGTAGTCGGCTCAATCGTGGTTGCTGCAGTGATTCCGTTGTCACTGTTAGTCGCATTTTTGGGCTTATATCTGATAGATATGCCTGCCAATCTAATCTCGATGGGAGCGATTGACTTTGGTATTTTAGTCGATGGCGCTGTTGTATTAACTGAGAATGTAATTCACGCACTCAACCATCAAAAACCTCACGACAGGCGTGGCGTGTTACGCATTGTCATCAGCTCTGCCATCGACATTGGACGTCCTACGTTTTATGCGATGCTGATTATCATCGCCGCACTCATACCCGTGTTCACCTTGCAATCGGTTGAAGGTCGCATTTTTCGACCCTTGGCACTAACCTACTCCTTTGCACTAGTCGGTGCGTTGATATTTGCGCTGACCTTGGTGCCAGCACTTTGCGGCACTCTGTTTCGACCGCATCACGCGGCACTCGCCGAGCCGGCCTGGATCGAACGGATGCGGGAGCACTATCGCCAATCGCTTGCCTGGCTACTGAACCGTCGCACCATCGGCATTAGTGCAGCAATTGTGCTCCTCTTGAGTGCTGGCATCGCACTCACCCAACTCGGCACCGAGTTTCTGCCAGAACTGGATGAAGGGGATATCCAACTCTTTGTCGAGATGCCACCGAGTATCGCTTTAGAGAAAGGTCAGGATATTTTGCTCGAAGTTCGCAAACGACTGCTGAATTTTCCTGAAGTTCTACGGGTGATGAGCGAGCAAGGTCGCCCCGAAGATGGCACCAGTAGCGAAGATGTCAACCAAAGCGAAACGTTTGTCCGCTTAAAATCGAAAAAAGACTGGCGGCCAGGTCTAGATAAGAGTCGGTTAATCGAAGAGATGCGCTCTTCGCTAACCGAAATCCCGGGCGTGCGCTACAACTTCTCGCAACCGATGAAGGACAACGTTGAAGAAGCAGTCAGTGGGGTTCGCGGCAAAGTGGTTCTCAAGATCTTTGGTAGCGATCTTAAAATTATGCGCGCCACACTCGAGCATGCCAAGGATGCGCTCAAACCCATCCCCGGCATTGTCGATCTAGACTTATATCGCGACGCACTCAAGCCGCAATTGCAAGTGGTATTTAATCGTGACGCGCTGTCGCGAGCGGGTATTTCTATGGAGGATGCACAACGCACGCTTGAGACCACTCTGGCAGGTTCGATTGCCACCATTATGTGGGAAGGTGAGCGCTCAGTGCCAGCGCGCGTGTTACTGCCTCCGGAGGATCGCAATGAAATCGATAAAATCGGCGCTGTCACCATCCGGGCTGAGAGTGGTGCTCGGATCCCCTTGCGCGAGCTCGCGGCCATTCGAATCGAGAGCGCGCCGGCAACCATTAGTCGCGAACAAAATAGTCGTTTTCTGGCGCTAAAATTTAACATCCAAGGCCGCGACATGGGTTCGGTGATTAAAGATGCTATGACCACTATCGAAAAAGGCGTCACCGCGCCTGACGGCCATTACTTTGTTTGGGGTGGCGAATTTGAAAATCAACAGCGCGCCGTGGCCAGACTAAAACTGGTTGTGCCGTTAGCACTGTTAGCTGTGCTTGGACTACTCTACGCCGCCATGAATTCCGGACGCAATGCGCTCGCCATTTTAATTACTGTGCCGTTTGCATTAACGGGTGGTGCCTTTGCCCTGCTGATTGCTGGCGTGCCGCTGTCAGTCAGTGCAGCAGTCGGGTTTATTGCCTTATTAGGCCAAGTATCCTTAATGGGACTACTGGTATTGAGTGCCACCGACACTTGCCGCCACCAAGGCGACGGCATCACTGCAGCCTTGCTTAAAGGCGCCAGCGAGCGCTTACGTGCAGTATTAATGGCTGCCACACTCGCCCTCGTCGGCTTGCTACCAATGGCCGTATCCTCCGGCGTGGGTAGCGAGACCCAACGCCCATTTGCATTGGTCGTGGTCGGCGGTATGTTCACTGCCTTAATTGTTGCACTCTGGCTCTTGCCAATCATCTACAGCTTCATGACACCTGCGCGCTTAAGAACGCCAGAGGAAGAAGACGAACTCCTAGGAGATAGCCAATGACAAGCTCTATCTACCAGCACCTTGCACGCCCACTGTGGCTGACCATTGCGGTCGCTACCCTAAGCATTCATCTCAATGTCTCTGCTCAAAGCACAGTGCCACCGACATCAGTGGATCTAGCCACTGTGCTGCGCCTTGCCCGCGAAGTCAGCCCACGACTGGCGATCGAGCGCTTGAATATTTCAGGAGCCGAGGCCAACCGCATCACCGCCGGCGCCTACCCTAACCCAACTTTAAGTTTTGGTCGGAGCAAAACCCAAAGTGGCCAGGCCACCATGTTTACTGGTAAGCACCAAGACCAGATGAACCTTGAATTACCGGTGATGCTCTCCGGTCAGCGTAGTGCCCGCATCGATAAAGCAGAGCGCGAGATTGAAGCTGCACGTGCACGCGTGCGCGCTGGCACCAGCACCTTTAGTGCTGAAGTGGCGAGCGCTTATACCGCCCTCCAAGCAGCCCAAGAAACAGTAGCACTACTCACCAAAACGCGTAGCGAACTACAGCGATTACGCGACATCATCGCCGGTCGTGCTGACAGTGGCATGGCTAGCCGCTTTGACGTGCTACGACTTGATGTCGAGCTAGGCACCAACCAATCCAAGTTAGGCGAAGCGCAAGCGGAGGTCTCAGATTGTGCTGGACAGCTTGCCGCCTTGCTGGGCATACCACAATGGCAACCAGTCGCGACTAATCCCTTAGCAGTCATCAATATGACCGCAACTCAACTCGATCATCCGCAGCAACGCCGCACCCACAGCCCAATCCTCTTGAGCGCGCAAAGTGAGGCGCGTGTCGCTGCCAGTGCGGTCGAAGTAGCCAGACGTGAACGTTGGCCAGTGCCCTCACTCAATGTTGGTCGCGCGCAAACTGCAGACCCATTTGGCGCAGTCGGCTACCTCGGCGTCAGCGTGGAGTTGCCCTTATTTGATACTCGTCGTGGACCACTCGCCAAAGCCGAGAGCGAAGCGCGGGCCGCCGCTCTTAAGAGCGAGTTAACCGAGTCTGAGACTGCCGCTCAACTCCTACGCTATGCCCAAATCATCCGCACCCGCCAAAGCGCTCTAACACGCTATGAGGAAGACACTGCAGCTCGCCTACCAACCTTGCAACAAATGGCGGAGGACGCTTATCGGTTAGGTCGCGGTACGGTATTTGACCTGTTAGATGCCACCCGCACCCGTCACGAGTTACAGCAAAACCGCATCGACCTTCTTGCCGCATTGATTGACGCCCAACTACATTGGCTGGCGCTGACAGGTGAGTTGGAGCGGTTACACCCCAGCACACCCATCACCCCCACCCCCCCTTAAAAATTAAACTAACTATTTGATTTTATTAATTTTTTTATAAATACGCCCGAGCCTACCTGGCACTTCCCACCAGCCTTACAATAGCTGCTATGCTCACTTGGCTTACCGGCGATGACTCGTTCCCCTCTCTAGACCGCGCGCTTAGCGAACCCGCTGGTCTATTAGCCGCGAGTCTCGACATCCCCACTGCGCGCCTGCTTCGCGCCTACCACTTGGGTATTTTTCCGTGGTACAGCCCAGGACAACCGGTATTGTGGTGGAGCCCAGACCCGCGCATGGTGTTGTTCCCACAAGAACTACACTTACCCCAATCCTTACGCAAACGCCTGCGCCGCACCGATTACGATATCCGCATCGACAGTGCGTTTGCGGACGTTATTGCAGCGTGCGCCGCCCCCCGCGGCACTGATACCGGCACGTGGATTAGTGACGAGATACAAACCGCTTATTGCGCACTCCATCGACTCGGTCACGCTCATTCAATTGAGACTTGGATCGGAGGCGAACTCGCCGGTGGCCTCTATGGGGTCAGCCTAGGTGGGATCTTCTTTGGCGAGTCGATGTTCACGCGCCACACCGACGCCTCAAAAATTGCCTTTGCCTACTTGGTTCACCACCTTGCAAATCAAGGCTGTACGCTAATTGACTGCCAGATGCAAACTACCCATTTAGCGCGATTTGGCGCACGCCTGATCCCACGCCATGAATTCACGACCATTGTCCAACAAGCAGTGCACAGCGGCACTGGTTTTACCTGGGAGGTGAACGCCGAGCTATTAACGCGGCAGACTGAACAGGGTAGACTGCACGGGTAATTTGTCTGGCTCAGCACGATGAGCGTCAGCTGCTCAGCTTGGCCTAGAATGCGTCAAGCTCTTGCTGTAATTTTTTGATTTAATGATTTTTTATATTTTTATTTTTTTATTTTTTTATTTTTTTCAATGCTTACCTGAGTGTGCATGCCGTGACTAATCTCAACGAATCACCGCTTTCTATACTGCAGTTCTACACCACTGCACCGTATCCGTGTAGCTATTTACCGGAACGCATGGCTTGCTCAGAGGTAGCCACACCTAGTCACCGCATAGATACTGCGGTCTACGCCGAACTAGTACGCGCCGGATTTCGGCGCAGTGGCAGTTTTACCTACAGACCTAAATGTAGTTATTGCACCGCTTGCGTACCCATACGCGTGTTGACCCAACAATTTAGAGCCAATCGTAGCCAGCGCCGTGCTGCCAAACTACACGCCAACCTAGTGGTACGTGAGTTAGCTTTAGATTTCGATGCCGAGCACTACGCCTTGTATTTGCGTTACCAATCCCGACGCCATCCCGGTGGCGGTATGGATCTCGATAACGAAGAGCAATACCGTCATTTTTTGTTGCAAAGTCATGTGCGCTCGAGCTTGCTCGAGTTTCGGGATGGCGCAGATCTGCGGATGGTGAGTGTGATTGACCAACTCGCCGATGGTCTGTCTGCGGTCTATACATTTTTCGACCCCGACCTACCCGGCACGAGCTTTGGGATTTACAACATTCTGTGGCAAATCAACCATTGCCAACGCTTAGGTCTACCCTATCTGTATCTGGGCTACTGGATTACCGAGAGCCCGAAGATGTCCTACAAAGCTCAATTCCAACCCACTGAGGGTCTCACCGGCATGCGTTGGCAAGCGCTCGGTAATCTGAGATAACCATCCTATGCGTATCCTGATTATTGAAGACGACACCACGATCGCAGCCAATCTCTATGATTTCTTGCAAAACCTGGGCCATGTGGTTGATGCCGCTGCCGATGGTCATAGCGGCCTACACCTGGCACTTAACGAAACCTTTGATGCGATCGTACTCGACTTAGGGCTGCCAGGCATGAGCGGGCTCACCCTGATGCAAAAACTTCGCCAAGAGTCTTATATTGAGACGCCGATTCTGATCTTAAGCGCACGCGACACGCTAGAGGACAAACTCGAAGGTTTTAACCATGGCGCTGATGATTACTTAGTCAAACCCTATTCACTCAAAGAAGTCGCCGCGCGTCTAATCGCGCTCCACAAACGCAGCACTGGCCGCATCACGAATCGCACCCTACAGGTGGGCACGCTCAGCTTAGACCCCAAAACCAAAGCGGTGTATTACGTCGGCGAACTGGTGAGGCTACCTCCCAAATGCTTGGGCATTCTCGAATTATTAATGCGTGAACCAGGCCAAGTGGTCAGTCGCGCCGACATCGAACACGCGGTCTGGGGCGAGGCGCAGGAGACCAGTGATACCCTACGCAGCCATCTTCACATGCTAAGGCGCACCCTCACGGCGATGGGCGGTCAAGACCCCATCGAAACGCTACCTGGCATCGGTTACCGACTACTGGCGCATGCGCCATGAAGGCACTCAATCTTAGGCTCAGAGTCGCGGCTGTGGTTGCACTCACCTGCCTCACGGTGGTGGGGCTTCTGGCTTGGACACTGTATGACGCATCGATTGCATTAGAAAACACACTAGTTGAACAAATCGTCAACGAAGAGATGACCTTTCTCATCCACCAACATCAAAGTCAAGCCGACATCTTTCGCGAACCTGGCCCCAATGTGCAGTATTACATCGTGCGCAACAGTAACGATCGCGAGCGCTTACCACTAGCGCTACGTGACCTCAGTGCCGGCGAATACAATATTGGCAAAAACAAACAAGCGCTGCATGTCAGCGTGCGCTTAGTCGATGGCTTACGCTTAATCGTCGCTTATGACTCAGGCCAACACGAAGTGCGCCGCCAGCAATTTAAAGAGTTACTGTTAATTGCACTGACCGCCATCATCTTTACTGCCGCAGGGCTAGGCTATTGGCTAGCAGGCATCATCACCCACCAAATCACCAACCTAGCCACTCAAGTCGCCGCCCTTGACCCACGTGCCGCACACGAACCGCTGGCACATCGCGGTCAAGATCTAGAGGTTGCCACACTGGCCCGCGCCTTCGACCAGTATCAAGAGCGGATCCGCGATCTGATTGCACGCGAACAAGAATTCACTGGCAATGCTAGCCACGAATTACGCACACCACTGACCGCAATTCGCACCAGCTGTGAATTACTCGAAACCGAAATTGGTCTATCCAACAAAGCGCTATTACGGGTTCAAGGCATTTCCAGCGCAGCTGAACGCATGACCAGTCAACTTGAAACTCTGCTATTCCTCGCCCGCGACTTAGCACTGGATCGTAATGATCGGGTAGCGCTAGCTGAATGTGTAAACCTCGCGATCGCCCCATGGCAGAGCGTGATTGAACAAAAAGGCTTGCACTTTAGCAATCACATCGCCACTAACATTAGCATTGACATCAACCATCAAGCGCTAAATTTAGTGCTTGCGAACATACTTCGCAATGCCGTGCAATACACCGAACACGGCCAGATCGAAGTGCAATGGCAAGCGCCCATACTGAGCATCCGAGATACTGGCCCTGGCATTTCCCAACAACACCAACAACGCGTCTTCGATCGCCGCTACCGCGCTCATAACGACAATGATGGCTATGGCCTAGGTCTGGCCATCGTCAAGCGCGCTTGTGACCACTGTGGCTGGCCAATTCAAATGCATAGCGCCAGCGGCGGTGGCACCCAATTTGAAATCACCTTGCCACTGGTCAAGCCATTGCCCATGCACACCTAGGCTGCCAGATCACTAGCATCAGCAACGCTCAAACCCGATAAATTCAATAACTACATGATTTTTATAGCTATTTTATAAGGTGTTGCATTATAAAGTGTTACAATCTGACTTAGTCTTACCCTTACCCTTTAATAACCACCCTCAAACCACCCTCACTAATCCGACTATGTATACACTGGTTCGCCCCATACTCTTTGCTCTAGATGCCGAGAAAGCCCATCACCTCACCCTCGAGAGCCTGAACTGGGCCTATCAATTAGGCCTCATCACCCCCAAGCACAACGCGGCGCCTGAGCAATCCGTTCAAGTCATGGGTTTAAATTTCCCCAATGCCGTGGGCTTAGCTGCCGGGTTAGATAAAAACGGGTCTTATATTGACGCCCTCAGTTGCTTAGGCTTTGGTCATATCGAGATTGGTACGATCACCCCTAGGCCCCAGCCCGGCAACCCACTCCCCAGAATGTTTCGACTACCCCAAGCACGCGCCCTCATCAATCGTATGGGCTTTAATAATCACGGTGTTCAGGCCTTAATTGAAAACGTCAAGCGCGCCCACTACAGCGGTATTTTAGGGATTAACATCGGCAAGAACTTTGATACACCAATAGACCAAGCCGCCGAGGACTATCTGATTTGCCTACGCGCGGTCTACACCCACGCCCACTACGTCACTGTTAACATTTCCTCACCCAACACCCAAAACCTCCGGCAACTCCAACACAGCGACGAGCTGGGCATATTGCTCTCAGCAATCCAGGCTGAACGCCAACGTCTGAGCGATCAGCATGGGCGAGAGCTACCGATTGCCGTAAAAATTGCGCCCGATCTAGACTCACAACAAATTCATGCGATTGCCGATCTATTAGTCACCCATAAAATCGATGCCGTCATCGCCACCAATACCACCATCGCACGCGATGCCGTCAGTGGGCTGACGCACGCTCACGAGGCTGGTGGTTTAAGCGGTGCACCGTTAAAAGTCGCTGCCCAATCGGTCACAACCCAACTTGCGCAAATACTACAAGGCGCACTACCCATCATTGGCGTGGGTGGTATTCAAACCGGCCTAGATGCCACCGAACGTATTAACGCTGGTGCCCAGCTGATTCAGGTCTATACCGGTTTAATCTACCGCGGCCCGGCCTTGATCGACGATTGCGTGCAGGCGATTGCGCGCGAACACGCCAGCACATCACGCCACTAACCAAGCTTGCAACCGCGCCACCCATGGACAGCGCCGCCATCAATGCCTGCTTACCGCAGACCCAATGTCAGCAATGCGGCTTTGCCGGATGTCAGCCCTATGCTGCTGCGATTGCAACCGGTGAGGCTACCATCGACCAATGCCCGCCCGGTGGCCGCGCACTGGTGATTGAACTCGCACAGCTATTGAATATCGCAGTGCCACCCGAGTCACCCAAAATCAGCGACGCGCCCCCAGTACTCATGGCACACATTGACCCACAAACCTGTATAGGCTGCGCATTGTGCTTACCCGCATGCCCTGTCGATGCCATTATCGGCGCACGCCAATGGCTACACGTAGTGTTAACGCGTCAGTGCACAGGCTGTGGCTTATGCCTGCCACCTTGCCCGGTGAACTGCATCAGTCTCCACCCGACTGGTGCCCGCCAAGAGCGTCAGAGCCAACGCCAACGTGCACCTCAACTCGAACAACGCTACCGCATCCACCAACAACGCCAGCTCACCCGCAAGACGGAGCGTACGGCAAGCCCTGCACCGACTGCACGCCAAGCGCACAAACAAGCAATGGTGAGTGCCGCACTCGCACAAGCACAACAACGACTGGCCGCACGTGGCACCCAGCACGCCAAACCTAAATCATTCAAACCTTAAATCGATTGCCATCAAGCACGCATTACAACCATGAACCCTGCCAAGCGACACGCCATATTTGAACGTTTCTACCAAGCCAACCCCGAGCCACGCGGTGAACTTGAATTCAACAGCAGCTTCGAACTCTTAATTGCGGTGATTCTGTCAGCGCAAGCCACCGACATCAGCGTCAACCGTGCTACCCGCGGTCTGTATAAAAAAGCCAACACCCCAAAAGCCATACTCAAACTCGGGGTAGCAGGACTCGAAACCCACATTAAAACCATTGGCCTGTATCGTACTAAGGCGCGCAATATCATCGCTACTTGCCAGCAACTCCTGAGCGAGCACGGCGGCCAAGTGCCCCATGACCGCGCAGCCCTAGAGGCCTTACCTGGAGTGGGACGCAAGACTGCCAATGTGGTGCTCAACATTGCGTTTGGTGAACCCACTATTGCAGTTGACACCCATTTGTTTCGAATCGCCAATCGTACCGGACTTGCCCCCGGTAAAACACCCTTAGCGGTCGAACAAAAACTGCTTAAAGTCGTACCCAAAGCATATCTACAACACGCCCATCATTGGTTAATTTTGCATGGCCGCTATGTCTGTATGGCACGTAAGCCCTTGTGCGCGAACTGTGTGATTGAACGCTTCTGCGAATATCGCCACAAAACACCCCAGTTAGCATCATAAAAAAACGCCGAATCATCGGCGTTTTTTAATCGAGCAACCAGAAAATATATTTCTGATTTTATGGGATATTTACTAAGTTACTTACAAAAATACTTTCTATCGTATTTACTAATGCACTGATAATGTACTGACTAAATTATGTACTGAATGAATCAAATTAATATTTCACACTTAAGCCGGTTTGGTGGGCATAAAACGCCGCCAAGTCTTCAATATCTTTTTGCGACAAATTCGCGGCATTACCATGCATGATGGCATTTTTACGCTCACCCGATTTGTAATCAGACAAGGCTTTGACCAAGTATCTGTAATTCTGGCCTGCCAAACGTGGGAAATCGGGTGCTGAGCTATTACCATCAGCGCCATGACAAGCGGCACAAGTTTTCGATTTCTCTTTAGCTGCATCCATACTCGAAGCTTGAGAGAAGCTGCCAAGCAGCAAGCCAGCAAGCGCCAACGCGACCATCAATGTTTTCATATTGTTCTCCTCAATTCGGTTAATGCGCAGCTGACTGCACTGCAGCCGAACTGTAATAGGCTGCTAAGTCAGCCATATCCTGATCACTCAGACCAGTCGCAATAGCATGCATCGTGGCATTCTTGCGGTCACCAACGCGATAAGCCTGCAAGGCTTTCACAATATAGCTGGCATGCTGACCACCGAGCTTAGGCACTTCATAAGTCACCGGAAACGCCACTTTGTATCCGGCTATACCGTGACAGCCTGCGCACATCGCTGTTTTGGTCTTGCCTGCTGCTGCATTGCCTTCAGCAGCCACGGCTACGCTGCTCCCTACAGAACCACACAGCATGGCCAACACGCTCCATTGAACCAGCTGCCGTTGCAATTTATAAACGCTCGATTTCATGACAGTACGCTTCCCTGTTTAACAATCCAGGGCGTTATTGTAGCGCAAAGCGCCTAGCAATCTGCTGAAAATTGCCGATTAACCCCGGAATAGTCGATAATCGAATCACCTGAACAAGGAATTTATAGTTGAAGCCGCTTGCTCGTCCCGCCACCGCCTGGTCAAAACTCGCTGATCGCCTACTGCCATTTTTAAAGTGGTGGCCCATGGTTGACCGTCAGACCCTACGCGCCGATGCGATTGCCGGCCTGACTGGCGCGCTAGTCGTATTACCACAAGGCGTGGCTTTTGCCACGATCGCCGGTCTACCACCAGAATATGGATTGTTTTGCGCAATGATCCCGCCAATCATCGCTGGACTCTTCGGTTCCAGCTGGCACTTAGTCTCCGGTCCCACCACGGCCATTTCCATTGTCATCTACGCGACCATGAGCGGGGTCGCTCAACCCGGCAGCACTGCCTATGTTGAACTGGTGCTCGCGGTCACGCTACTCACTGGTCTATTCCAATTGGCTATGGGTTTGGCGCGCATGGGTGCATTAGTCAATTTCATTTCTCACACGGTAGTCATAGGCTTTACCGCTGGTGCCGGACTATTAATTATCAGCACCCAAATTAGCCACTTCTTTGGCATTCCCATGCCACGCGGCATCTCGTTTGCCCAAACCATGCAATACACGCTATGGGGTATTCATGAGATAAATCCTTATATTCTGGCAGTGAGTATGGTCACACTCATCACCGGCATCAGTTGCAAGCGCTTAGCCCCCCGCACGCCCTACATGATTATTGCAATGGTGGTTGGTAGCGCATTTACGTTGCTACTCAATCACCTACCGCAACTTGATGCCGCAGGACAAATTCAAACTGTCAAAGCATTAAGCGTGTTGTTGCCGCCATTTGCTGTGCCTGACTTATCACTAGAGCATCTGCGTCTATCCGCTTCAATCGCTGTTGCCATTACCTTATTAGGCCTCACCGAAGCCACCTCGATTGCCAAAGCCATTGCCGTGCGCTCAGGACAAACACTCAACGGTAATCAAGAATTTATCGGTCAAGGTCTGGCTAATATCATTGGTAGCTGCTTCTCCGCCTATGCCTGTAGCGGCTCTTTTAATCGTAGTGGTTTGAACTACGAGGCAGGCGCTCGCACTCCACTGGCCGCGGTGTTGTCTGCGGTGTTTTTAGTTTTCATCCTGCTACTAGTCTCACCCTTAGTCCAATACCTACCGATTCCAACTATGGCTGCCATCCTATTTATGGTGGCCTATGGCTTGATTGATCTCGCGCAAATTAAACGCATACTTCGTACCAGCACTGCCGAGAGCGCGGTATTAGTAGTCACCTTGGGCGCAACATTATTTGTGCAGCTTGAGTTTGCTATTTACATCGGCGTTTTACTCTCATTGATGCTTTATTTAAAACGCACTTCCCACCCCTGGATTCGCGATGTTAAGCCAGACCCGGCACCCGGTAGCTATCACTTTTCAGCGGACACCAGACTGCCTGACTGTCCACAATTAAAATGCGTGCGCATTAATGGCTCCTTGTTTTTTGGTGCAGTCGATCACACCCAACATATTTTGCAAGCGATTGGTGAGGACACGCCGCAAAAGCATTTACTAATTGCAGCCAGCGGCATTAACTTTATTGACATCGCAGGCGCTGAACTACTTGCCCGTGAGGCGCAACGCCGCCAACAAATGGGCGGCGGCTTGTATTTCTATCGACTAAAAGATGAAGCACTGGCCATACTCGAGCGCGGTGGACAGTTAGCGCAAATTGGTGCAGATTGTCTGTTCCCGGTAAGGTCAGACCCCATCGCCACGATTTATGCCAAATTGGACCAGGGTATTTGCAGTAATTGCTCCTTACGCATCTTTAATCGCTGTCAGACACACTTACCCGATGGCAGTCCGAGACCGCATTGAATTTGAATCTATTTTCATTTTATTCATCAACTCAACTTAACTTAACTCAACTTAACTTAACTCAACTTAACTTCACCCCATCCAACCTAACCAATACTGAAACCACGCAAACTAATGGCAAATAGACTTTCTAAAATAGTGACCCGCACTGGTGATGATGGCACTACCGGACTCGCATCTGGCGACCGAGTTGCAAAACACCGCACCCGTGTCGCGGCTATGGGCGACGTTGACGAACTCAATAGCAGCTTAGGTCTCTTACTGAGTGAACCGATCGCTCACGATCTTAGAGGCAGCCTGCTCGACATACAACATGATTTATTTGATCTCGGTGGTGAATTAAGTCTGCCAGGACACACCTTAATTAGCCTCGCGCATCTCGAGCGCTTAGATGGTTTGATCGCGCAATTTAATTCTGAGCTACCACCGTTGCGCGACTTCATTTTGCCAGGCGGCAGTCGCCCTGCAGCGCTTGCGCACATGGCTAGAACCATCTGCAGACGTGCCGAACGCACGGTAGTTGCTCTGTCCAGCGAAGAGCCGATTGCGCCACTGACTGGACAATACCTGAACCGACTCTCTGATTTATTATTTGTGATTGCTAGACTATTAAATCGCGATACCGACCATGGTGACGTATTGTGGCAACAGGGCAGAAACGGAACTTAATGATCAATTGCTGGTTAAACGACTGGCTGGTGAAACGGCTGGCAATACAGCGGTGTACTGCTGCCACGCGTTAAGAAGCACCTGGCGCAGTCGTCAGCGTGCGGTTGCTACGCGCTGCATCTAAGTGCTGACATAACTCTTTAGCAGCTAAGGCTAATCTTGGTGTCGGGCGCTGCAACCAATCCGCATTTAGGGCAAACACCGGGAGTTGGGATAGCGGTGGCGGATAACGCTGCCAGCGGGTTGCCAGGGCAGTGTCCGTAGTATCGCTGTGCGTGCCGACAACGACTTGGGGCTTCCTTGACAATAGCGCTTCTAGTGAGACTTGTGCTGTCAATGTCGGCATACTGGCAAACACATTCAGCCCACCACATAGCGCAATGACTTCGCTCACCCAATGCCCGCCATTGACGGTCATTAACGGTTGATGCCACAACGCATAGAACACGCGTAGCGGTGGCTCAGACTTGACTCGGGCACGTAAAGACTGCAGCGTGCCAGCCCAATTTGTACGTGCAGCTGCACTTTGCGCCAGAGTGCCCGCGCGCGTTGCAATCAACTCTAAAGCGCCACTGATATCATCTATCTGCGTAGTCTGTACAACCAACACCGTGAGGCCTAAGCGTTTCAGCCTAGCGATAACATGTGCCGGCGTACCACTCTTCCAAGCCAGCACCAAATCTGGTCGAAGCGCTAATAAGCGCTCCCAATTGATTTGCATGGCATCACCAACAATCGGTAGCTGGCGCGCTGCCACAGGGTAGTCACTAAAACGCGCCACGCCCACCAGTTTGTGTTCGGCCGAAACCGCATAAACCAACTCAGTCAAGTGGGGACTTAAGGTGACAATGCGCTGTGCAGTGGATGTGAAAGCAGGAGCGGTGGTAACAGTAGCACCGATACCTGCAGGTGCAGCCCAACACTGGACCACCAAACTGTAGGGAAAGATGAAAAAGATGGAAGAGATGAGAGGGATACAGAATACCAAGCCCAAACGCATGACCAAACGCATGAAAAACCCTCTCATCATCTGAGGTGCAAAGACCATTGATGCGAGAGGGCTTGGTTGAGAGGCCGTATTAATCGGCGGCTACCGCCTTTAGGCGACGCTGACGAACCCCTTCAGCCAGACCTTCGAGCAGCGTTACACTCTCTTCCCAACCAATACAACCATCGGTAATGCTCACACCATAGAGTAATGGTTTGCCTGGCACCAAATCTTGGCGACCTGCCTGTAGGTGACTCTCAACCATCACACCAAAAATACGACCGTCTCCGGCTGCAATTTGTCCCGCCACATCCTCACCCACATTCACTTGGCGTGCTGGCTGTTTGCTACTATTGCTATGGCTAAAGTCAATCATAATGCGGCCTGGCAACCCAGCCTCAGCCAAGCCCTTAGCGGTGATCTCAATGCTCGCGGCATCGTAATTGGGGTTCTTGCCGCCGCGCAAAATCACATGGCAGTCTTCGTTACCGGTTGTCGAGACAATCGCTGAACGCCCCTCTTTAGTGACTGACAAAAAGTGGTGCGGTGCTTGCGCTGCACGCATTGCATCAATCGCAATCTTGATATTACCGTCGGTGCCATTTTTAAAGCCCACCGGACAGGACAAACCAGAGGCTAACTCACGATGGATTTGCGACTCTGTAGTGCGCGCACCAATTGCCCCCCAAGCAACTAAGTCGGCAATATATTGCGGAGTAATCATATCTAGAAACTCACAGCCAACTGGCATGCCACCAGCATTGAGCTCTAGCAAGAGTTGCCGCGCCACTTGCAGTCCCTCGTTGATACGAAAACTTCCGTCAAGATGAGGGTCATTGATCAAGCCCTTCCAACCGACAGTGGTGCGGGGCTTTTCAAAATAAACGCGCATGACGACCAACAACTCTGAGGCAAAGTGTTGACGCGCAGTCATTAAGCGCTGGGCATATTCTGTTGCCGCTTTCACATCATGTACCGAGCAAGGTCCGATAATCACCAAGAGTCGATCATCAGCGCCATGCAATATACGATGAATCTCTTGACGGGCCGCAGCTGTAGTAGCAGCGGCCACTTCGCTCAATGGTAACTCTTGCATCAAGTGCGCAGGAGTGACCAGTTCTTTTATTTCTTTAATCCGCAAATCGTCCGTTTGATGCCCCATCTCAATCCTATCATTTCATAAAATTAGTAAATTAATCAATAAATTACGGCAGTTATTATAAACGATTACCGACGCTATTAAACGGTGCCGCCCACAGTCAAGCCATCGATGCGCAGCGTCGGCTGACCAACCCCCACCGGCACACTCTGGCCCTCTTTCCCACAGGTACCCACACCTGAATCTAAGCGCATATCATTGCCAATCAAGGCCACTCGGGTTAAGGCATCCGGACCGTTGCCAATTAAAGTCGCACCTCGGACGGGGTATGTGACTTTACCATTCTCAATCATATAGGCCTCGGAGGCAGAAAACACAAACTTGCCACTCGTAATATCGACCTGACCGCCACCGAAATTCACTGCATACAAACCATGCTCCACGGAGGCAATAATCTCTGCTGGGTCGCGCTCGCCATTTAGCATATAGGTATTAGTCATCCGCGGCATTGGCACATGGGCATAAGATTCGCGCCGACCATTTCCGGTTGCGGCAACTCCCATTAAACGGGCATTGAGGCTATCTTGCAAATAACCCTTGAGAATCCCATCCTCAATGAGCACATTGCGCTGCGTGACATGACCCTCATCATCCACATTTAGCGAGCCGCGCCGCTGCGCAATGGTGCCATCATCCACCACAGTGACTCCAGGGGCAGCCACTCGCTCTCCAACCCGTCCGCTAAATGCTGAAGTGCCTTTGCGGTTGAAATCACCCTCTAAGCCATGACCAACAGCTTCGTGTAACAAAATACCAGGCCAGCCCGCACCCAAAACCACTGTCATCGTGCCGGCAGGTGCTGGTCGAGCATCAACATTTACCAAAGCCTGATGCACAGCTTTTTCAGCGTAATCTTTTAATATCGCGTCGGTAAAGTAAGCGTAATCAAATCGACCACCACCGCCCGCACTACCTTGCTCACGGCGACCATCAGACTCGACAATCACTTGCAATGACAATCGCACCAGGGGTCGCACATCTGCGGCCTGCAAGCCATCACTGCGCATCACCAACACCACTTCATACTCTGCCGCTAACGCTGCCATGACTTGGGTGACGCGTGGGTCAATCTGCCGCGCCATACGCTCCAAGCGCTCGAGCAACGCTACTTTATCGGTAGCGCTCAAGCTGGCTACAGGGTCTTGATCACCATATAAATTTAATGCAGTGGCACGCCGCGCCACTGCGGTGCTTGTGCTCTGTCCTTGCCGGCCGATCGCTCGGGTCGCTTGAGCTGCAGCCTCAAGTGCTGCGACACTAATATCATCGGAATAAGCAAAAGCCGTTTTCTCGCCGCTGAGCGCACGGACACCTACCCCTTGATCGATGTTAAAACTACCAGACTTCACGATCCCCTCTTCAAGACTCCACGACTCACTGCGCGAATATTGAAAATACAAATCAGCGGCATCCACTTGATGCGTCATGATTTGCCCAAAAATCGCATCTAAGCGCCTGGAATCTAAATGGTATGGATCTAATAACAAGCGCTGTGCTACTTCAAAATGATTTGCCGCGATCATATAATTACTCAATTATTCAATAAGTTAGGTTAAAATTTCAATATCCAATCAGACCTCAAGCTACTGCAATCACAACCCCGGCGTGCGATGTGCCAAGGCCGGTAAACTTTGGCGAAGACGCGCAATGAGCGCCCGGTCCAAGCGCCCCAACACCACACCTGCATCCTGTGGCAAACGAGCCAAAACCTGACCCCATGGATCAATCAACATCGAGTCTCCATGCGTCTGCCGACCATTCACATGATAACCGCCTTGGGCCGGTGCTAGCACATAGGCTAAATTTTCTATGGCACGTGCCCGCAACAAGGTCTCCCAATGCGCCCGTCCGGTGGTTGCAGTAAAGGCTGCCGGCACTAAAATTAAATCTACCTCCCCCATGGCCCGATACAACTCGGGAAACCGCAAGTCATAGCAAATCGACAAACCAATCCGCGCAAAAGGCGTATCAAAAGCCACCACCTGCTGACCATGCTCAATTGTCAGCGCCTCAGCATAGCGCTCGTCACCCATCTCAAACCCAAACAAATGAATTTTGTCATAGCGTGCAACACATTCACCACTTGGGTTATAGACTAAGGTGGTATTCATGACCTTATCGGGCACACTAGCGACTAAAGGCACAGAACCACCCACCAACCAAATTCTATGACGCTGCGCAGTGTGCGCTAAAAACGTCTGAATGGGGCCGCTGCCAAAAGGTTCACGCACTGCCACCTTATCAGTATCCGTCATCCCCAGAATTGCGAAATACTCAGGCAAGGCCACTAATTGCGCCCCACCCTCAGCTGCCTCGGCGATCAATTGCGCAGCGCGCGCTAGATTCGCAGCTACTTCAGGACCAGACACCATCTGCACCGCTGCGACACAAACACTCCCGTCAGTTGCAGGCGATTGGTCAATCCGGCTTTGAGCAACCTTATCTTCTGTCATATCGTCCATACTCCGGTTTACACTCTAGTTGACACTCCAGCAGATACTCCAAGACCCGACTCGATCCCAAATAGTTGTTAGTTATACTGCATTGTTAGCTGCTCTGAGTAGCTCGTCGTTCTGAGCGGTCAGCCATACCATGCATCTAATTAAGAGCTAGATTCTAAACGATTCACTGACTGCTATTAAATGGAATCACTGCCCGCCATCACTCAGCGTCCATCCATTAATTCTACGCGCAACTGCTTCAGCTCCCCATCTACACGCAATTGCAGACGCCGCCCATCCACCCCCAATGCCAGCAACCAAGCCCGCAACTCCTCGGCCTGATGGGTCATCTCTGCACTGGCGCCATGCGCAATCACTAATTGAGACTGTGGGCGCCCCAAATGCATCAATACAGTCTTGCGCAGCACAGGTAAGGCCACCACTGCCTGGGCAGAGCGCGGTCTATCCCACAACTCGAGTGGAATGTCTTGCGCCATCAAGCCTGCAACAGGCCATAGCGCACATAAAAGCACCCCCAACCAGAGACTGCGGATCATGGAGAGGCCTGAGTAGCTGGACTACGTTCGACTTTAGCAACCAGAGGGTCCGTCCAAGTACCACTCACATCAAACTCATGGGCAATTAATTGTCCAAACGGATCGCGCAATAATTTCTGCGCCAAATAAGCTGCTACCCCAGCTACAGGTCCAGCAAGCAAAGCTCCAGCAACCGCCATGGAGTCCGAGACTTGGGGGGTTACCTTCACTCGCAATGCCTGGGTCTCTTTCGCTAAATCAACCTGCCCCGACATAACGACTCGTGCCGAGGGGCCGACCAACTTCCAATTATCTGTAGACGCTATACCTTTATTCACGGTCACAGCTGCGCTAATTTCATCAAACGCCAAACCTTCACTGAAAATATCTCTAAAATCTAAAGATAATCGTCGCGGCAAAGATTGCAAACTCAAGACGCCCAGTAATTTACCAATCCCGGGGTCAAGTTTTTCAAACTGCCCCCGGTTAGCTTCTAAATTGAACTCGCCAGATAGCGTTGGATAATCTAACTGTTGGGGCGAACCCAGCCAAGCCAACTGGCCATTGAGTTTGGCATTGCCACGCCGCACCCCGCCCGCAAAACCCATACGCGTCAACCAAGCACCCACATCGGCGACCTCTAAGTGCACATTGGCTTGAACTCGTGGGCGCGTCAACCATGACTGCCAGTAACCATCCATCCGGAACTGGCTCTCTGGTGTCGTCATCTCAAGTCGCTCAATCCGCCAATCTCGTTGCTGTGATTTCGCCATCAAAGTCAACCGTCCCAAGGGGTGACCGCCCAGACGCATCTCATCAACAACCACATCCAAACTAGGCCAATTCGCACTAGCGCTCTCCAGATTGGGCACACCACCTACGGGATGCGATTCAGCCACCGCACCCGATTGTACGTGCGGTGTCTTTGCTGGCCAATTAAATCGCCGAAACCGTGCGACCAATTGATTGGGTGTGGCCGCCATATTCGTGAACCCAGCACTCCCTGACCGCCAAGTCAGACTACCCTCGAGATCGCGCCCACGAAGGGCAGCCAAATAAACTCCGCCCGGTTGAGCGCTTAACTTGACACCCATATCTGCCAACATCCGATCGGCAACCCACAGTTCACCAATTCGTACATCCACTGCTGACAAGGTAAAACTACTAGCGTTTGAACTAGCGCCAGCTTTGCTCATACCCGGATGATATTGATCGCGCCAACTGAGCCACTCCGTCACATCGATGGATTTGAGCGCACCACTAATCGATAGCCCTGGGCGCTCTGGCTCGGGCGCTACACCAGGGCCAACCCGTATAGCTATACGATCAACCGTAGCCGCAGGCGCTGGTGAGGTGGCCGCAGTGGCTGTATTGGCTGTATTGGCTGTATTGGCTGTATTGGCTGTAGTGGCTGTAGTCGTTGTGTTAGCAAGCGCGTTTGCAGGTGCGCCAGTACGCCGCAACATGACCGCACTCAACCATTGCCCAATTGACAATGTCATTCGCTCTTGCTGCGCGCCGGTATAGCGTCGCTCCAGATGCAGCGGCAAAATTTCATTCGCCACTTTACTAAATGGCTGAGGCCCTTGAATCACCAAGCCTTGTAGCGTCGAATCCACAATCAAATCCGCACGGCGGTTGCGCACAACCAAACTACCCCGCCAATCCGTAGCACCGCGCGCCCAGTTCAACCACTCCAAGCCACCAGCACGACGTACTGCATCGGCATTAACACGACCTTGAAATTGCACATTAACTGCAGCGTCTGTTTGAGTGCCGGCACTCATGTTGAGCGGCCCCCCGAGAAACTGGGCTGTGAGTTGCGGCACTCGCACACTGCTTTCATTAAACTCTAGACGGCCATTGACTTGCTCAAGAGCTGGCCATCCCGAATCTAACAGCACTTGATTGTTGAACCATTGATACTGACCTTGCACCTTGCTATTGCGTAAATTACGGAGCGGTAAAGTCAAATTTAACTCCAAACGCCCTCGCCCTTGGGCTTGCATACTCTCGGTAAAGCCATTGATCATACGATCTACCGGACTATTAGTAATAAAGCTTAGAAACTCACTAGTCGCTGCCTCTCCTTCACCGCTGACTTGCAAAATCTCATCACGATGTAGCGCATCAGGGATCAGCGCTTTAATTTTAGTCAACAACACGCGCCCGCTATACGCCTGTTTCGCTAACACCTGCACTTTTTGATTCGACATTAAAAATTCACCCTCAATGCCTGTCAGCTGAGGCCAACTCGGACCATACTCCAAGGTGCCACCTTTAATCTGACTCGACACCTCAAACAACCCTTGGCGCTCCTCTGCAAATGGGAAATCCTTCAAATTCCCTTTGACCCGAAACTTTAAATCACGCGCTTGCCCTGCAACCAAACCACGACTCAACCAAGCGAATGCATCTTTAGACATCATCTTCGGTAAATACGCGGGCACACGTTGAATCGCAATCGCATTGAGTTGCGCACTCAAGTCCATTACCCCTGGCCCCTCTTTAGCCGTCTTGTACTGACCAGACACAGTAGCTGAGAAATCCGGATTGGACAGATTCAATTGGTTCAAACGTAACTCGATCAAGCCAAGATGATTAATCCAAGACAGCTGCCCGGCGAGCCGACTAAAAACTAAAGTCTCCCGAAATACTGTGGGCAACTCAAGATTACCCTTGGTGACATTTAAATTGACAATGCCACCTTTGTCACTGCCATCAATATGCCCACTGAGACCTGAGAAGCCTGGCATTCGCCCTTGCGTTTTCAGCGCCAAGTTAGCAACCTGCGCGCGCACTGTATAACGCTCCAACTGCGGCCAAGTACCTTGCCAGCTCAAAGCCATATCTTGCACTGTGCCACTTGGACTTAAATCAACTAAGCGCTGCCGTAACTCGGTTGCCAAAGGTAAGTGATCCACTAACTCTATTAGCGGGGCAATCTCCAAATGACTTACTTTGATCTCGCCTGATATACGCTCAGGACTATTGATCTGCGACAATCTTAAATTCAAATCAAACGGTGGCAACTGCGCTCGCCTTCCTTGCACCAACTGCAGTTGCTTTGTTGTTAACTCAAATCCCTCGTTTGAGCGTTGCCACGAAAACCGCCCCTCCAACAGTCGTAAATCTAACTGCGGCAAATGACTGGCTAAACGAGTTTGCACATCGCTTAACTTAACATCGGCAATCACTCCATTTAAATGATCTTGGTCAAAATTCAACCACGCCCGCACACCACCCTTGCCACGTGGAAAATGAATCGGAAAATCCAACCATTGCTGCCACGCTGCAATATTTGTTTCAGCCAGATCAACAAAAATCTTGCCTTGTAAGCTAGCGGCTAGACGATCTAAATTTTCACCTTCGAGATCGGCACGGATATCTACAGGGGACGACAATGCTACAGGTGGCTCCGCACGCAAGCCCAAGCGATGACGCTGACCACGATTCATCAACCGAAACTGTAAATTCTCAAGAACTAATTGCGGCGCAGCACGGCTCTGATCCTCCCAAACCACCCGAGCGCCATGAATCTCAACATCGCGCTGAGCCAGTATCCAACGCGCGAACCCATCATCGTGGCGCTCCTGCATATTCAGTAATACACCACCCACCGTAATCGCCCCTTGCGTATCACGGCGCACATTAAGCACTGGCTGATAAATATCCAGCGCATGAAAGTCAACGCGCTGTTGCAGAAGCGACTGCCAAGATAAGGTAGCAGCGACTCGAGGCAATTCTAGCGCGGGCTGCTGGGCTTGATCGAGCATGACAACCTCGGTGAGAATTAAGCGCGGTCTCAAACCATCCCAACTGCCACGCAAATCACCAATCGTAATTTGATGTCCAGTCGCCTCACTCAACATCTGCACAATCTCACCACGATACACAGCTACATTGGGCAATATCCAATAGCGCAGGGCAAGAATAGTCGAGGCGAACACCAACCCGGCCATTAAAATGATCCATGTCAGTATTCGATACAGTTGCACAGTACCGCTAAAGACCCAGTGCTGAAAAAAACGATGCGCCATAAACCTCTTTGCTAGACATCACAATACGTGTCACCACGCGAATTAACTCTTCAATAAGAGGGCTCAATTATTTAACTACGCCCACAAAATGCATCCCCATTACCAACCCACATCTACACCTGCAGCGCAAAAAATAAAATTGATAATAAAATCAGATACTTATAATATGTAGCTCACTGCAGCTTCACTAAAAAATTAGCACCCCCATTTTAACGCGATCTGGACATGGAATCGAACCCTCAACAAAACAAACCCAGTAGCGCAAGCCCGATCCCCCAGGCAATTGGCTACAGTCGGTATTTAGAACGACTCTGCCAAGCACACACCGGGCTACCAAATCATTTACGCTTAGATCAGTGGTCGCGGCCCTTTTTAGCTGCAGATATGCGTCAATACTTGGATGCGGCCACAGTCAACGACAGCCACAGCCTAGGGATTAGACTGCGCGAATTACGCCAACAGGTGATGGCGCGACTGATCGTGCGCGACCTGAGTAATCTTGCCAGCTTAGATGAGGTGATGACCACAATCACCATCTTCGCTGAGATTGCCATTCAAAGCACACTCCACCGTTTGCAACAGGAATTAAGCCTACTGCATGGTCAACCACGAGGACTGAGCGCAGGCGAGCCGCAACAACTGCACGTGATTGCCATGGGCAAACTGGGCGGTTCAGAACTCAACGTCTCCTCAGATATTGATTTGGTGTTTGTTTACCCCGAAGACGGCGACACCGATGGTGCTCGATCCATCAGCAACCACGAATATTTCACTCGCTTGGCTCGACAACTCATCGGCATGCTCAGCGAACGCACTGCCCAGGATTATGTATTTCGGGTAGACATCCGCTTAAGACCCTACGGTGATAGCGGCCCGTTGGTAGCGAGCTTCGATATGCTAGAAAATTACTTCATCACTCAAGGCCGCACTTGGGAGCGCTACGCCTGGATTAAAGCCCGACCTTTGAGTGGCGATCAACAAGCCACTTTACTCAACATTATCAAACCGTTTGTTTATAGACGTCACCTCGATTACGCCGGCATTGCCGCGATTCGCACCCTACATCAGCAAATACGCGATGAAGTCAAACGCCACGATCGCTATGACCATATTAAACTCGGCCCGGGTGGCATCCGTGAAATTGAATTTATTGGACAAGTGTTTCAACTCATCCGCGGTGGTCACGAACGACAACTCCAAGTCTATGGCACCCGTTCTACGTTTGACATCATCGCTGAGCGACAACTCCTACCCGAAACGAATTGTAGCGCACTGCAATCTGCCTATTTATTTCTGCGTCGAGTCGAGCATCGCTTGCAATATCGCGATGATCAACAAACCCACAGCCTGCCGACCAATACCGATGAACTAGACCGCCTCGCACAGAGCCTAGGATTTGACACCGCTACTGCATTTAAACAAACGCTAGATACGCATCGCGATCAAGTCACGCAACAATTCAATGCCATTTTTGCCGACACCGATGAAGCACCTCACCCCTTAGCCTTTTTATGGACAGAACCAATCGCCGATACTGCTACAGCGACTGCAACCTTGAACCAATTAGGGTTTAGAGAAAGCGCTGAGTTGTGGCGTCAAATCAGCACCTTGCGCCAAAGTAGTCGCTATCGTCAATTACCGGCCAGCAGTCAACATCGTCTCGATCACTTAATACCTGTCGCAATTGCTACAGCTGCAACTTGCGTAAACCCTGACCGCACTGCCGAGCGCCTGCTCAATTTATTCGAACAAATCAGCCGCCGCGAAGCATATCTCGCGCTGCTGCACGAATATCCGCAGGCATTAGCACGAGTCGCCGACCTGATGAGCGCGAGCGCGTGGGTCGCACAATACATCTCGCGCTATCCTATACTGCTAGACGAACTGCTCGATGGCCGCACCTTAATGCAAGCGCCAGACTGGCAGTCGCTGGGTGATCACCTGAAGATGGAACTCCATGCAGCCGAGAATGATATCGAGCGTCAAATGGATGTGTTACGCCATTTCAAACATACTCAAACTCTCCACTGTGTTGCACAAGATCTCGCCGGCACACTGCCCCTAGAAGCACTCAGTGATCAGCTCTCTGACCTCGCCCACACCATCCTAAAAATTGTGCTCGAACAGGCATGGCTAGGACTAGCCCAAACACATCGGCCGGATCCGCAGTTTGCGATTGTGGCCTACGGCAAGCTTGGTGGAAAAGAGTTGGGATATGCCTCAGACCTTGACTTAGTGTTTATCTATCAAGATGACCATCCCGATGCGCCTGAGCGCTACGCCAGACTGACGCAACGGATCAATAATTGGCTCAGTAACACCACCGCCGCCGGTGTGCTCTATGAGACTGACTTGCGGCTACGGCCAGAGGGTAATAGTGGTTTACTGGTCAGCAGCCTTGCGTCATTTGAACAATACCAATTACATCAAGCTTGGACCTGGGAGCACCAAGCCCTGACCCGCGCTCGTGCCGTCGCGGGTGAGGCCGCGATTTGCCAACGCTTCGAAGTGCTACGTAGCCAAATTCTGCGCCAACAACGCGAGCTTCGAACCTTGCGCACACAAATTCTCGAGATGCGCACCACCATGCATAAAGCCCACCCTAACACAAGTGGCTTATTCGATCTCAAACATGACTCCGGTGGCATTATTGATGTCGAATTTATTGTCCAATTCTTAATATTAGGCTATAGCTGGCAATATCCCGAGCTCACCCGTAACGCTGGCAATATTGCATTGTTACGGATTGGAGCGAGCACCGGGCTGATCGCCCCCGAACTAGCGAGCCAGGTTGCCAATGCCTATCGTCAATACCGCCAATGCCAGCACCAATGTCGCTTGGCCGGCGACCGCTACGCCCGCACTGCAGCATCCCCTTTGGCAACAGCCATCAACGCAGTGCAAACGCTGTGGCAAGTGCTACTTCAGCCCTCAAACACGGCCAACAAAAAGGAAATCTAAGCGGACCGAGGACGGCAACACTCAAATCAGCTAAACTATCGTCTTTAAACGGGTGAATCCACCTACTTTCAAGCCTGTTTTTTGATTATTTAAATTTTTTTGATTTTTTATATATTGTTTTGATTATTGACACTAATTGCATTTTTTGAGGAGATTTCCAGCATGTCTATGGCTGATCGTGACGGTCAAATTTGGTACGACGGTAAATTAGTGCCTTGGCGGGATGCAACAACTCACGTCCTCACTCACTCACTTCACTATGGCCTAGCCGTGTTTGAGGGCGTGCGTGCCTACAACACCGATATTGGCACCGCTATTTTTAAGCTTAAAGACCATACCGACCGGCTGTTTAATTCGGCCCACATCTACATGATGAAAATCCCCTACAGCCGTGATGAGTTAATGGCTGCGCAAAAAGAAGTGGTACGCGTTAACAATCTCGAATCTTGCTATATCCGTCCGATTGCTTTTTTTGGTTCGGAAAAAATGGGGGTCTCACCCAAAGGCGCTAGCGTACATGTGGCTATTGCCGCCTGGCCGTGGGGCGCTTATCTCGGACCTGAAGCGATTGAAAAAGGTATTCGGGTAAAAACCTCATCATTTGCCAGACACCATGTCAATGTCTCGATGTGTCGTGCTAAATACTCGGGCACTTATGCCAATTCGATCTTAGCCAATCTTGAAGCCACAGAGCATGGCTATGATGAAGGGCTATTACTCGACGTTGATGGCTTTGTCGCTGAAGGCTCTGGCGAGAACTTATTCATGGTCAAAAATGGCAAGTTATACGAGCCTGAACTCACCAGCGCCTTGATGGGCATTACGCGTGACTCCATCATCACCCTAGCTAAAGAAATGGGCTACGAAGTGGGTTCGCGCCGCATCACTCGCGACGACTTGTATATTGCAGACGAGGCCTTCTTTACTGGAACAGCCGCAGAGGTCACACCGATTCGCGAAGTCGATGGCCGCACCATTGGTAGCGGTGAGCGCGGGCCAATTACTGCACGCCTCCAGAAGAAATTTTTTGAATGCGTCAACGCGCAAGCCCCTGAGCACTTAGACTGGCTCTCTCCTGTGAATAGCTAAACCATCATGACCGAACCAACAACCAATCGCTCCCGCCTCGTCGAAATCACTGCCGATGAGTTACCACTACATTGCCCCACACCCGAGATGATGATTTGGAACACCCACCCGCGGGTGTTCTTACCCATCGAAAAAACTGGTAACGCTTTGTGCCCCTACTGTGGAACACGCTACCTGCTCACTGGTGGTGCAGTTGCCGGTCACCACTAAGCAGCACCCGGTCGAGTCTTGATTCACTGTCAACTCCACCTCGCAGCATGAACGTACTTGTTGTTGGCCCCTCTTGGGTGGGTGATACCTTAATTGCCCAACCCTTATTTCAACTGCTCAAACAAAACCATCCCAAGGTGGAAATCGATGTCCTTGCACCGCCCTGGACACAAGCGCTTCTAGCACGCATGCCTGAAGTGCGACAAAGCATCGTCAATCCCTTCGGTCATGGCAGTTTACAACTGTCAGCCAGACGACAATTGGGGCTGCGTTTGCGTCATCAATATCAACAAGCCATTGTGCTACCCAATTCTTGGAAGTCAGCACTACTGCCATGGCACGCTAACATTGCCTTGCGCACAGGCTACACTGGTGAAGCTCGCTGGGGACTGCTGAACGATCGCCGCCAACTAGACTCACTCACCCATCCACAGTTAGTCGAACGCTACGCTGCACTTGCACTGCCTGCAAGTGCGAGTCTGCCATCCCAGCTACCATTACCAGCACTTATTAGCCGACCTGAGCAGCAGCAGCAGATTGTCCAACGCTTGAATCTGGACCTATCCAAACCAGTGATTGCACTGTGCCCTGGCGCTGAGTATGGCACTGCAAAACGCTGGCCTGCCAAGCACTTTGCCACGCTCGCCCAAGCGCTTCACGCCCGGGGTGCTACGGTCTGGTTAATTGGTTCAAGCAAAGACCAAGCACTCGCCCATCACATTATGAGCGAGAGTCAAAATACCTGCCTCAATCTGTGCGGCCTGACGAATATTGCTGAAGCAGTTGACCTGCTGGCCATTGCCCGATTAATCATTACCAACGACTCTGGGCTCATGCATGTGAGCGCCGCAGTAGGTCGCCCTTTAATCGCAATCTACGGCTCGAGCTCACCGCTATTTACGCCGCCACTGAGCCCTCAAGCCACCCTGGTGAATTTAAAATTACCCTGTAGCCCGTGCTTCAAGCGCGAGTGCCCACTAGGACACTTGAATTGCTTACATCAAATCACCCCAGAACACCTCATCAGTCAAATCGATTTTGATACCCTAAATCTGCGCTAAACCGCATGAGGAGTGCATTTTGAATAACACACTATTTGCCACCCCGCTAGACGCTGAAATGGCTTTCTATCGAGCATTTGCGCATCGTGACCTCGAGGCCATGATGGCCGTGTGGTCTGATGATGATGAGAATTACTGCATACACCCCAACGGCATACGCCTATCTGGACTGATGGCCATTCGAGAGTCTTGGCGTGCCCTATTTGCAACGAATACCAAATTACAATTTATGCTCAGTCAACGCCAAGTGATTCACTCAGGTATGCTTGCAGTTCACAATCTTTACGAACAAATTACTATCATCGGTCAGACCAGTACACCCCAACCTTTGTTAGCAACCAATATTTACTTACGCGGTAATTTAGGTTGGCGCATGGTCGCTCACCATGCCGCGCCGGCAATCAGCATTGATACCACCCAAGCGGCCCCTGATCGTAAGCCCCCATCCACAACGCTACATTAAAGTACAACAATGCAGACTGTACCCTGAAATCAGAGCTGCCCATCCATCATGATTTTCTCGATATCAGCCCAAATATTCCAGCATATGAGAATCGACAACCGAACACGGTCATTCAAAGCGTAAAATCTTTCACTGGTTAATTAAAATCCTTAGAACCTTAGATACTTAGATCCCTACCCCCAGCGCTCCCCTAATAAACTCTCGGAGGATATTTTTATGAACGCACCAGCCATCCATCTCAATAAACCAGTACGCGAGGCCGTCAGCCCAGCAGAGTGGGAAGCACGTGTTAATTTGGCCGCATGCTATCGACTCATGGCGCAATTCGGCATGGTTGAAATGATTGCCAATCATATTTCGGTCCGAGTCCCAGACACAGAAGATCAATTCTTAATTAACCCATACGGCTTGCTCTACGAAGAAATGAATGCATCGTCGATGATTAAAATTGACATCAACGGTAAGGTTATTTTTAATGCGACTGATTATGACGTCAATGAGGCGGGGTTTGTCATTCATAGTGCAATCCATGCTGCACGTCACGACGCAAACTGTGTCATTCACACCCATACCCTAGCTGGCATGGCAGTGTCTGCAATGAAATGCGGTATTCTACCGATCGCTCAATCCTCGATGCGATTTTTAGATATTGCTTATCACGATTACGAGGGTATTGCTCTACGGCTTGAGGAACGCGAGCAACTCGTCAAAAATCTAGGTCATCGCGAAGCCATGGTCTTGCGTAACCACGGCCTACTCACTGTAGGCCCAAGCATTGCCGAATGCTTTAATAACATGTATCGACTCGAGCGCGCCTGTGAATTACAAGTCATGGCACTGTCTTGTAACACCGAACTACAAATGCCACCGACTGAAGTTGTGAAATACAGCAACGAAAAAATGCTCCCTGGTGTGCGCCGCCGTTTCGGTGTATTGGAATGGCCCGCCATGCTACGAAAACTAGACCGCGTCGATACCTCATATAAACAATAATACCCGTCTTTTTTGTATAGCATCCACCATACTCAGGCGACAGTGGCATCGTATGGTGGATCGCTCATGCTTGCCGTTTTAGGTATTTCGTTTTAGGTATTTCTTTTCATGTATTCCGCATCAAGTATGATGCCTTAAGTATTCCGTCCTCGGTATTCGGTACTCCGTCTTACGTATTTCGACTTAAACCTCAAAGTTTCTCTCTTTATTCTTAACCTCAATACAAATGGTATCGCATGCAAGCTCCTGTCTGCCCTGGTCCTGACCCACGCCCTCGCACCCCGCGTCACACCATTCCTAAAGGGGTTGTTGACTGCCACTGTCACGTCTTTCCGGATCCGCAGCGCTACCCACTCAGCCCTAATCGTAGCTACACACCAGCGCTGACCACATTGGATGATTATCTCGCTATGTGCGCGGTAGTCGGCATTGAACGTACCATCCAAGTAAATGCCAGCACGTATGGCACAGACAACTCTGTGTCCTTAGACGTGATTAAAACACTAGGGCTCGCACGAGCTCGGGGCGTTGCGGGTGTCGCACCCGACGTCTCGGCGCAAGACTTACGCACTCTCCATGACGGAGGCATGCGTGGCGTTCGCCTCTCGACCAAAGTCAAAGGCTATGGCGGCACCGAGCTCATACAAACACTGGCACCAAAAATTAAGCCCTATGGATGGCATGTGCAATTACATGTTGAAAATATCCAAGAGTTAGTCGCACTAGAGTCCAAGTTACTGCACTGTCCTGTACCACTTGTCTTCGACCATCAAGGTCGAGTGCGTGGTGATCAAGGTGTCAGCAGCCCCGGCTTTCAAGCGCTGTTACGCATAATCAGCGCACGCAATGACTGTTGGGTGAAGTTATCTAGTTGGTATCGTTTATCCGGCACTGGATTGCCTGATTGCGTCGATATGAAACCGATTATCCAAGCGCTAGTAGCCACTCGCCCCGATCGGCTGGTGTGGGGCACCAACTGGCCCCATCCCTTGTGGCATGGTTTAATGCCCAATGATGGCGGGTTGATTGATCAGCTATGTGATTGGGTAACTGATCCAAACATTCAACAACAGATTTTGGTGAGCAACCCCGAACAACTCTACGGCTTCGTCTGATTCATTTCTGTCTCATTCATATCCGTCTCATTCATATCGGTAAATCAGTGCTGACTTTTGCGATCAACCATTCTGCACTGCACACCTTGATGCAAATCTTGTTAATGCAGTTGGGCGCGCACAAGCCATGATCATGCCGCCTTATGAGTCACCTTTTTGGCTACCTAATGGGCATTGCCAGACCCTCTATGCAGCTTTATGCAGCCCCAAAGCGCCACTGTATTTTCGACGCGAGCGCTGGAATACTCCCGATGGTGATTTTATTGATCTCGATTGGACCACTCCTGAATTACGGGCACCGCGCCCACTACTCGTGATGTTTCATGGCCTAGAAGGCAGCTCTGAGAGTCGTTACGCCCGCGCCCTGATGCAAGCTGCAATCGCACAACAATGGCAAGGCGTAGTGGTGCACTTTCGGGGCTGTAGTGGAGAGGAGAATCGTCAGCCTCGGGCATATCATTCTGGAGATAGCGTAGAGCTAGACTGGATTCTACAGCGCTTACATGCACAACAAGCTGGCGCCCCACTCTATGCGGTTGGCGTATCTCTTGGCGGCAATGCCCTACTCAAGTGGCTAGGCGAGCAAGGCAGTCGCGCTGCAACATACATGAGTGCGGCTGCGGCAATTTCTGCACCTTTTGATCTGGCTGCAGCGGGGGACTACTTGGCCCAGGGTTTTAATCAACGCTATACCCAACATTTTTTACGGTCTATGAAACGTAAGGCTATATTGAAGCTTGCTCGCTACCCCCATCTATTCGACCGAGAACGTATGCTCAAAGCCCAAAATCTACGGCAGTTCGATGATGCAGTTACAGCGCCGCTCCATGGCTTCAGCAGTGTCGACGACTACTGGAGCCGTGCTAGTAGCAAACCTTATCTAGCCCATATTGCAATCCCAACGCTGCTACTCAACGCTCGCAACGATCCCTTTTTACCGCACAGCGCCTTGCCCACTGCAGGTGAGATGTCAGCCAGCGTCACTGCTGTATTTTCTGAGACCGGTGGCCACGTCGGCTTTGTCAGTGGTGCACCGCTAGCCAATTGGTCTTGGCTGACTCAAACCGTTGTACAATTCCTGCAACAAGCACGCTCAAATTAATTCATCAGCCAAATCTATAACTTACTGATTTTATTGGATATTTTATTTCTCTTATGCCTAATCACTCGCTACCGCCTAGCGCCATATTCAAAGCCTACGACATCCGTGGCATTGTTGGCACCACATTAACAACTGCCGGCACTGAAGCTATCGGACATGCCATCGGTAGCGAAGCGATTGATCGCGGGGTCTCTAGCGTAGTCATTGGTCGCGATGGCCGCCTTTCTGGCCCAGACCTGAGTGCAGCACTCGCTCGGGGCCTACAAGCCAGTGGGGTGAATGTAATTGATGTGGGCATGGTGGCAACCCCCATGCTGTACTTTGCTGCGCATGCATTGGAGTCATTCTCTGGAGTGATGGTGACCGGCTCGCACAACCCACCCGCTTACAATGGCCTCAAAATGATGTTGGCTGGCGATACCTTATCTGGGGATGCCATCCAGGCGTTGCGCACCCGCTTAGTCCAGCAGCAACTTCATCATGGCGCCGGACAATATAGTGAACACGATATTCGGCCCGCCTATTTAGAACGTATTGCGCAATCGATTCATCTAGCACGACCCATGCACATTGCTGTTGATAGTGGCAATGGGATTGCTGGGGCAACTGCCCCAGAGCTGTATCGTCAGCTCGGATGCACAGTGGACGAATTGTTTTGCGAGGTCGATGGCACGTTCCCCAACCATCATCCAGACCCCTCACAACCCGACAATTTACGCGACCTGATTCATCAACTCGCGCTTGGAAAAGCCGAACTTGGGCTAGCATTTGATGGTGATGGCGATCGCCTAGGCGTAGTCACTCCTTCTGGCAGAATCATTTACCCAGACCGCCAATTAATGTTATTTGCAGAAGAAGTGCTGTCACGTCACCCAGGCGCTGAAATTATTTTTGACGTCAAATGCACTCGCCATTTATTTAGCTGGATCCGCAACCGCGGCGGCATCCCCCTAATGTGGAAAACCGGTCACTCTTTTATCAAACAAAAACTCAAACAAACCGGTGCGCCATTAGCTGGCGAGATGAGCGGGCACATCTTCTTTAAAGATCGTTGGTATGGTTTTGATGATGGGATTTACGCTGGGGCAAGATTACTGGAGATTCTCAGCCACAGTGCAAACCCTGGGGCCATACTGGAGGCGCTACCCGAGGCCGTCAGCACACCTGAACTACAATGGGAACTAAGCGAAGGTGAGAACTACAGTCTCATGAATACGCTACAAAGCAACGCCAAATTCCCAACAGCACAAGAGATCATTACGATTGATGGCCTGCGCGTTGAATACGCCGATGGGTTTGGTTTAGCGAGACCTTCGAATACCACCCCAATCATTGTGCTACGCTTTGAAGCAGACAACCAAGCAGCCCTTGAGCGTATCCAAGCTGATTTTAGAGTCGCACTGATCGCACTCAAACCAGGCGCGACATTACCGTTCTAGACAGCCCCATAGGGAGCTCTGTCTATAGACGTTGCTCAACCCAGGCTTGAACCGATTGCAAGGCCTGGGGTAGATGGGTTGGATCCGTAGCACCAGCTTGTGCCATGTCTGGTCGCCCACCGCCCTTACCTCCGACTTGCTGCGCCACAAAATTCACTAATTCACCGGCTTTGACTCTCGCAGTGACCTCGGCAGTGACACCTGCAATCAGACTAACCTTCCCGTCCTGCACCGCGGCCAGCACAATCACTGCTTGCCCAAGTTTAGACTTGAGCTGATCTAAGGTCTCTCGCAAGAGTTTGGCATCCGCACTATCCATGGTAGCGGCAATAATACTCACGCCCTGATATACAACCGCCTGACTGATCAAATCACTGCCTTGATTAGAGGCTAACTTCGACTTCATTCGCGACAACTCTTTCTCGAGTTGCTTGACCTGATCGAGCAATAACGTAATTTTCTGAGCAATATCTTGCGGTGCTGTGCGTAACATGGCTGCCGCACTCAATAGCTTACGCTGCTGCTCTTGCACGTAACCCAGAGCACCATCACCCGTAGTAGCCTCAATCCGTCTAACCCCTGCAGCAACACCGCCTTCACTCGTAATTTTAAATAAACCAATATCACCAGTGCGCCGAACATGAGTGCCGCCACACAGCTCACGAGAACTACCAATATCTAACACGCGCACCTCATCACCATACTTCTCACCGAATAGTGCGGTGGCGCCATGCTTCACAGCATCATCAAACTTCATCACTTGAGCGGCAGTGGCGGCGTTTGCCAGAATCTCAGCATTCACTAAGGCCTCGACTGCAATTAACTGCGCCTCGTTAATCGGTTCGTTATGAGAGAAGTCAAAACGTGTCTTATCAGCATCAACTAATGACCCCTTTTGCTGCACATGAGCACCCAGCACTTCTCGCAACGCCTTATGCATCAAATGCGTTGCAGAGTGATTACGCATAGTGCGTGACCGCTGCTCTGTGTTGACGTGCGCACTCACCACATCGCCGACTGCCAACGCGCCCGTTTGTAACACACCATGATGACCAAATACATCGGCCTGAATTTTTAAGGTATCGCTGACCACGAACGTGCCATTCTGCCCGTGTAACTCACCGGCATCACCAACTTGACCACCAGACTCGGCGTAAAAAGGTGTACGGTCTAGCACGACTACTGCAGCAGTTCCGGCGGCAATACTGTTGACGCTGCTACCATCACAATAAAGCGCAATCACTCGCGCATCTTCCAGCGCTAAGGTGTCATAACCATGAAACTCGGTTTTTGCACCGCGATATTCAACCGCAACACCCATTTGAAATTTAGAAGCCGCACGCGCCCGCTCACGCTGCTGTGCCATAGCCGCTTCAAAGCCAGCATAATCCACGCGCAGACCACGCTCACGCGCAATATCTGCAGTCAAATCCACCGGAAAACCATAGGTATCATAGAGCTGAAACACGGTCTCGCCATCCAGCATTTTATCTTCGCGTGTGAGCGCCAACTCCAACACTTTCATACCGTGCTCGAGAGTCTCGGCAAAACGCTCTTCTTCTTGCTTTAAAATTTGAGTCACGCGCTCTGTAGCACTCACAAGCTCAGGATAAGCTTGACCCATCACCTGGCAGAGATCAGCAACCACCTGATGAAAAAATGGCTGTGTCTGTCCTAACTTATAACCATGACGAATCGCACGACGAATAATTCGCCGCAACACATAACCACGACCTTCATTGCCGGGAATCACTCCGTCAACAATTAAAAACGCACAGGCACGTATATGATCAGCAATCACTTTCAATGAGTTACTGCTTAAATCAGTGGCGCCCGTAGCGCGTGCTGCGCCTCGTATCAAGGCTTGAAATAAATCAATCTCGTAGTTTGAATGTACGCCTTGGAGCACGGCAGCGATTCGCTCCAAGCCCATGCCGGTATCAACGGATGGTTTAGGCAGTGGATGTAACTCACCCTTCTCATCACGATTAAACTGCATAAACACCAGATTCCAAATCTCAATATAGCGATCGCCATCCTCGTCAGGCGAACCAGGCGGGCCTCCTGCCACATCTGCACCGTGATCATAAAATATTTCACTGCAAGGGCCACATGGACCGGTATCGGCCATCTGCCAAAAGTTATCTGAACCACCGCCAGGCTTATCACCAATGCGCACAATTCGAGCAGGCGGCACACCAATCTCTTTAGCCCATAAATCATAAGCCTCGTCATCAGTATGGTAGACCGTTACCCACAATTTATCTTTAGACAAGCCATAGACTACGGTCAATAATTCCCAAGCGAAATGAATCGCATCACGCTTAAAGTAATCACCGAAAGAGAAATTACCTAACATCTCAAAGAAAGTATGGTGACGAGCCGTGTAACCAACATTTTCTAAATCGTTATGTTTGCCGCCAGCACGCAGGCTACGCTGCGATGTGGTGGCGCGTTTATAAGCGCGCTGCTCTTGGCCCAGAAACACATCTTTAAATTGCACCATACCGGAGTTGGTAAACAACAATGTCGGATCATTACCAGGCACTAAAGGACTGGATGAGACAATAGAATGGCCCTTGGACTCGAAGTATTTGAGGAACTTGTCACGAATTTCTGCGGATTTCATACGATTGCGCCAATTAAATTACGTTAGATTCAGATTTTAAACCAGTTTTGAGTTGGTTTTTGAGTCTTTATTCCAATCCACAAGCATTCTTAGCCAAATCAAGTCAAAATTAGCGGCTGAAATGCACAATACATCACTGAAATTCACACAATCTGGTATCTTCTGCCTATAAGAGCCCAACTAGATAACCAAACTAGACGACACCCAATAGCACTCCAATCACATGTCTCACGCGATCAGTCTCTCCCAACTTGTTACAGAATTGACTACCGTTGCAGATCGGTGGACAGAACGCTGGCCAGGGCTACCGAGCATTTTGAATATGTGTCTAAAACGGCTAGAACTCAATGCAGACACGACACTAGCACCACGCACACAAGCGATTGCTAATTGCTTGCTCGATCTCTGTGAATGGATCGAAAAAAATGGTCAAAGCCAAGCGACTAGAAATCAAGAGCCCGCTTATCATAATCGCTTGCACTTTGCCGATACCATGATATCGCTCAGTTATCTGCTGATTGCCCAACGGCAATGGCAAACGCTGAGTCAATCACCTCTATCAGAAAGCCATATAGAATGGGTTAGCTTATTGAGCATGCTAGCCCATGACCTGATGCATGACGGGAAAACCAATCGCTATCCCCAAGAGCTCGAGCAACGCTCAGTCAATCACCTCAAACCGTTTATGAACAATCACGGCCTTGATCAAGCCGATCAGGTATTGATCACGCAACTCATTTTGCATACTGATGCGAACTCGATCATCGCTAATCATGCGCGCATCAAAATCCGCGCATTCAACTTAAACGATCCGGATTGCTTAACTATTTTAATCACAGAATCTGACATCTTAGCGAGCTGCCTTAGCGCAACGCAAACCGTACGCACCCAAAATTTATATCAAGAATGGTTGTTGCTTTATCCAGAACAGGCACAACAACTATTACAGCCGAAGAATCGGTTACTCTTCCTAGAGCGTATCGCCCTGTTTTCCAGCCCTGCAAGCAAGCTGTTAACCATCGATCAAGATCGACAAGCCCAGATTGACGCTATTCAAACCAAATAGTTGCAGACCAATTGCAGAGCAATACCATGACGTTTTCACGCTCACTTGCAGATCAGTATTTAGTCATGTCTCACGGCGAGATGATTAAACGTGCAATCGACTTACCTGGATGCCGATCAAATTAAATCTTTGATTGAAATTTGATTTTATTTTTTTGTTATAGGGTTACTTGAGCGCTACATTCTTATCGATCAGACTCTGCACGAGCACTCAACTCTCGCAACAGTTGGTTCACAACAGCCATGTTAAAACCGCGCCCCAAGAGAAATCGCATTTGTTTCTGCCGCTCCCCCGTGGACTGTGGTGCTTGTTGATATTTACGTTGCCAAACCTGCTTCGCGGCATCGGCTTCGCTATGCTTCAAGTTGGCCAAGGTGGCAACAACAGCTTCCTCTGGCACGCCCTTTAATTGCATATCACGGCGAATCCGCATCTCACCATAGCGGCTGCGTCTAGCGTGTGCTATCTGCTCAGCTGCGCGCGTATCGGATAACCAACCCTTAACAGTAAACTCCTCAACAATCAGCTCTACAGCAGCCGGCGACTCGGCATAGGGTATCAGTTTTTGGGTCAACTCATAGGTCGTATGCTCACGCCGCGACAAATGCCGCAAAGCCAATGTTTTTAGGCTGGGCGGATTTGTCGCATCAAATGGCTCTTTATGACGCTTAGCTAACCTTGGACTACGCATGAGTGGTGCAATCCATTTAATTTGTTAAACAGTAGTGTATTTAGCTAGCAGCCTTTTTCTTTGTAATATCAGCATCAACGACTTCCAGGGTTTGCTTCTTCGCTGGCACAGGAGCTAATACCGGACCACCATTCACACCAACAGCCACTCGGATGCGCGCTTCAATTTCATCAGCCATTGCTGGGTTTTCGCGCAAATACTCGCGCGTATTGTCTTTACCCTGGCCAATACGATCCTTGCCATAAGAATACCAAGCCCCAGACTTTTCAATAATATTGTGAATGACGCCCAATTCAATAATTTCACCTTCGCGCGAGATGCCTTCGCCGTAGAGAATGTCAAATTCTGCCTGGCGAAATGGTGGAGCAACTTTATTTTTTACGATTTTAGCGCGAGTCTCCGAACCAATCACCTCGTCGCCTTTCTTAATCGAACCAATACGCCGAATATCAATACGCACCGAAGCGTAGAATTTTAAAGCGTTACCACCGGTCGTAGTCTCTGGGCTACCAAACATCACACCAATTTTCATGCGAATTTGATTAATGAAAATTACCAAGGTATTTGAACGCTTAATATTCGCAGTGAGTTTACGCAAAGCCTGCGACATCAAACGTGCTTGCAAGCCCATCTGTGGCTCACCCATTTCGCCTTCAATTTCAGCGCGTGGCACCAAAGCGGCAACCGAGTCGACTACCACCACGTCGACCGAACCTGAACGCACCAACATATCAGCGATCTCAAGAGCTTGCTCACCATTATCTGGCTGAGAAATAATTAAATCTTCCACCTTGACGCCAAGCTTGCCGGCATATTGCGGATCTAGCGCATGCTCTGCGTCAATAAACGCCGCTGTGCCACCCAGCTTTTGCATCTGCGCAATCACCGATAGCGTCAGTGTTGTTTTACCCGACGATTCTGGGCCGTAAATTTCTACTACACGACCACGTGGTAGCCCGCCAATGCCTAGCCCAATATCTAAGCCCAACGAACCAGTAGAGACTGCTTGAATGTCCTTAGCAATGTCTGACTCACCCATACGCATGACTGAGCCTTTACCAAACTGCTTCTCGATTTGCGATAGCGCTGCTGCTAGGGCCTTACTTTTATTGTCGTCCATAGTGTCCTCTTCGTTCAGGGTAGTGCGTTAATAAGGGGTATTTCAAGGGGTATTTCAAGGTGTATTTAAGGGGGTATTTGCAATCAACGCTAATAGTTTACGGTGCCACTCACTTCAACACTATTGCCGCCATTGCTTCAACTGCTTTCACGGATGCATTATGACATATTTTTAAACGAATGGCTGTAATTTTATACAGTAGTGGTTAAATATCCAGATAAAATAAATTATACAAATAAAATCAGTGGGTTATATATCATTTTGATACTGGTAACAGCCGCATCACTCCCATAATCGCCATATGAACGGCCGCATGGCGCACCGCTTCGCGGTCTCCAGAGAAGCAATGCGTTAGGCTTTTGGGTTCGCCATTTTTAATCCCCCAAGCAAAGCAAACTGTGCCCACAGGCTTATCAGGTGAGCCACCATCCGGTCCAGCAACACCGCTAATCGCCAAGGCAACTTGGGCATGGCTATTCGCCAACGCACCCTGAACCATTTCACATACCGTTGCCTCTGAGACTGCACCGTGAGCATCCAAGGTTTGCGCGCTCACACCTAACATCTCTCGCTTTGCAGAATTGCTATAAGTGACAAACCCACGGTCAAACCAACCAGAGCTCCCCGCTACCGCAGTCACGACTTGAGACACCCACCCCCCTGTGCACGATTCAGCAGTTGCCAACAGCAAGCCCTGCGCCTTCAGCGCCTGTCCCATTTTTTGTGACATTTCTAATAGTGACTGATCTGACATCTGGATACGCCCCTTTGCGATTTAAATCCACCAACGATAACAAATAGCAACCACCAATACCGTATATCCAGCGGCGAGAATATCATCCCACATCACCCCAAATCCATGTTTCATCGTACGGTCATAATGGCGTATTGGCGGTGGCTTCACGATATCAAAAAAACGAAATACGGCAAATGCATATACCTGCCAAAAAAAATCTAGCGGCACAAAAAACAACACTAATAAAAAAGCTACGACCTCATCCCACACCATACCGCCGTGATCAGACACCCCCAGGGCGCGACCAGTCACTGTGCTTGCCCACACGCCTAACATAAACAACATCAGTAGCAGGCCAAAGTAAGCGGGCACGGACAAGAGCGGTTGGAATATATCGAACAACGGCACTGCTAACAAAGTGCCACAAGTACCCGGTGCTGGTAACAATCCAACACCACCACCAAAGGTAATAAAGTGCGCTGGGTGTTGGCGCACGAATCGCCAGTCTGGCAGTCTTGGGTTGGATGCAGAATCAACCAAAATGATCAAAGCCTTGCTGTTTTGTCGGTACAGGCAGTCCAGCACGATCCACCAATACCGGATGATAGATGCCCGAGGGTGCGGTAATCATGTGACCCACTCGAGTGAGTGCGACTCGCGACTCCACAGCAATGCGCGCTAGCGCGGTGCGTTTTGATCTGGCAGCAGTAAAGCACAATTCATAATCATCTCCACCAGCAATCTGTGCAGTGCGCGCCACCGGATGATGGTGATAGCGGCGCAGCAAAGCTGAAGTGGGCAACTGATCCCATTGCACCACAGCTGCCAATAATGAACGCTCGCAAATATGTCCAAGATCAGCTAACAAACCATCGGAGACGTCAATCGCACTGCGAGCCACACCGCGCAAAGCCAAGCCCAGTGCAACCCGCGGCTGCGGCTGATCTAAGCGGCGCTGAGCTCGGGCCAAATCGGCCGCTGAGAGTTTGATTCGGCGTTGGCGTGCCGCCACTGCCAGGGCCGCATCTCCGAGCGTACCCGAGACCCAAATATCATCTCCCACCCGAGCACCATCGCGACGCAAAGCCTGACGCAAAGGTAGCTCTCCAATAATTTGCACGCATATATTTAATGGCCCGCGCGTGGTGTCACCACCAATGAGCTCAACACCAAACTGCCGCGCAAGCCGCATAAAACCCTTAGAAAAATCTGCAACCCACTGAGCGTCTGCTCGTGGCAGCGCTATACCCATCGTGGCCCAACGCGGTTGCGCACCCATCGCGGCCATATCCGATAAGTTCACAGCCAAGGCCTTATGCCCAATCGACTGAGCAGAAGCATCCTTAAAAAAATGGCGACCTTGGACCAACATATCAGCAGCAATCGCCAGCACTTTGCCAGGACTTGCACGCACCAAGGCAGCATCGTCACCCACGCCGAGCAGCACGCGATCTACTGGGTGGGTAAAATACCGTTTAATCAACTCAAATTCAGTCGCCATTGTCTCTCAGTGTTGTTCTGCTCGACTACCCACAAATCACGCGTTCATACCATTAATTGATTCACTACAAACAGATACGCCACCCAGATCATCATCAAAACGCCAATTTCAAAATAGCGATCTCTGTCTCTACTCAAGGAAGTCGTCGATAACAAGGTATGGGCGGTTTATTAAACGTGTCATTGAAACAATGTAGGGCTAGTCAAAGCTGTTGGACTCAAGGCCGAATACAGCAGCACTGATTGAACTCAGGCAACCGGTTTTGAGTCATCCGCGGCAGGCTGAATTACTGAATGAGGTAAAGACTGAGATGCGGACTGAGATGCGGACTGAGGTACAGGCTGCACTGGTGACGCTTGCGCTAACAACGCCTGCTGCTCCTCATACTTTTTCTTCAAATGCTTAGGAAACCAAAAATCAACCATAGCAAAACCAAAGAAAAACAGCATCATCGTCTTGCGCGTGGCAGGCTCTAGTTCACCACCAGCTATTACCACCCAGATACCCAATACTAAGTTAAAAGCGCCTGCAAAATAAAACATATAAATCCGCTTGCGCAACTGTTTATCCATTGCTCTCTCCGCTCTCTACTCAAGTACACATTACAATCGACCGGCTTGGAACTCAGCCAATCGCAACTGGGTTGCCATTTTATCTAATACGCCATTGACATACTTATGCCCATCGGGTCCTCCAAATGACTTAGCCAGTTCTATGGCTTCATTGATGATTACCCGATAAGGCACCTCAGGACATTGGATAAATTCAAATCCAGCAATCAACAAAATAGAACGCTCTACTGGGGACAAACTCTTATAAGCACGGTCTAGCAATGGTGTAATTAACAACTCCATATCCATAGCCCCTGCTACTGCACCTGAGAGCAATAATTCGAAATACGCTACATCAATCTTAGCAAAGTCTTCGGTCTCACTAAATTGCGCCACAATCATTTGGGGCGCAGTTCCTGCCAATTGCCACTGATACAACCCTTGCAAGGCACACTCACGCGATCTGCGCCGACTTGTTTTCATAGTTTTCATGTAACGGAGCTATCCAACCTCTAAAAATAATCAATAATATCAAGTATTTAGATATTCTTCGTCGTCCACATCAAAACGCATCAAGATATGGCACATTTCAATCGCTGCGAGCGCGCAATCTTCACCTTTTTGCGCCACACGCGCCAATGCCTGAGCATCATTTTCAGTGGTCAAAATGCCATTAGCAATTGGGCAACCGGTCTCTAATTGCACCTGGGTAATACCACGGGCCGACTCATTAGAGACAATCTCAAAATGATAGGTCTCACCACGAATCACTGCACCTAAAGCAATTAATGCATCAAACTGGCCACTTAGCGCCATGACCTTCAAGGTCAAAGGGATTTCTAGTGCACCAGCAACTGGCACTACACAGATATCCGAAGCGCTCACACCATGCTGACGCAATGCTGCGGTACAAGAGGCCAGCAAGCCGTTGCCAATTTCCGCATTAAACCGCCCCATGACAATTCCGATACGCAAGCCGGTAGCGTCATGCTGCGGGCTTAATATTTCCATACCATCGTACTGAGTCATCGCAATCCTTCTTCCTATGATTAATCTATAAATTGTCTAAGATACTTTATTGGATTTTGACTGATTTGGTGGCTGCAAATACTCAGTCACCTCCAAATCAAAGCCAGCCATACTCGGCATCCGCAAGGGTTGCGTCATGACGCGCATCTTCTTAACACCCAAGTCACGTAAAATTTGTGCACCAATACCATAATTGCGCAACACCATATTGTGCGGACGACTACCTTGCTGCGGCTGCGCACGCGCCAATAACTCAGCAGCAGTCTCTGGACGATGCAACAGCACAATCACACCACTACCCGCCTTAGCAACTGCTGCCATGGCATCATTCAAATTCCACGAATGTCGAGTGCCGCGAATATCCAAAACATCGATGAGTGATACCGGCTCATGCACCCGCACCAGCACTGCATCATTAGCACTAAACTGGCCCTTGACTAACGCCAAATGCGTATGCTGACCTGCTGTTTCGGTGTAAGCCACCAAGCGAAACGAGCCATGAGAAGTCTCAATATCACGCTCAGTTGCGCGACTCACTAAAGACTCATGACTACTGCGATACTGAATCAAATCAGTAATCGTGCCAATTTTTAACTGATGATGCGCCGCAAATGGCACCAGATCAGGCAATCGCGCCATCTCGCCGTCATCTTTGAGAATTTCACAAATCACCGCAGCCGGCATCACGCCAGCTAATCTCGCCAAGTCGCACCCAGCCTCGGTATGCCCAGCGCGCACTAAGGTGCCGCCATTTTGAGCCATCAACGGGAAAATATGCCCTGGTTGAATAATATCTGCGGGACCTGCCGCAGGACGAATAGCTGCCTGCACTGTACGCGCTCGATCTGCCGCAGAAATACCGGTGGTCACACCTTCAGCCGCCTCAATCGACAAGGTAAAATTAGTGCCCATTGGTGAACGATTATTGCTAACCATTAAGGGCAAATTTAGCTGCCGGCAACGCTCCTCAGTTAAGGTTAAACAAATCAACCCACGACCAAAGCGAGCCATAAAATTAATCACCTCTGGGGTTGCGAACTCCGCGGCAACGACCAAATCCCCCTCGTTTTCGCGATCCTCTTCGTCGACCAATACCACCATGCGGCCAGCACGTAGCTCAGCGATAATCTCCACGGTTGGACTGATTGCCAAATCGACGCTACTGTTATTCAAGGCTCTAACCCCTCCTGTTTAATCGAAATAGGATACTCATTACAAATTGGCACCTATGCTGGTCACATATACTCTAAGACTACAGATCACAATCATCAATCAACTCAAGGGCTCTATCACCATTGCCTGATTGATCTGCAAACGTTGTCAGCCGTGTATTGTCGCAGAACCACACTCGCTAATCCAATGGCCACAGTCTAAATATCAATAAATAGGCTAAAAATAGTCCTGAAATACGAAAACAGCGTCACAAAACAGACCTCAAGGATGACCAATTCCAATTGGTGATAGCGATTAACCAAACAACTAGAATACAAACAAACAGAAAAAGCAATAACGATATATCATCGATATCTAAACTGTGCGGTATACCATTTCATAAAAAAATCCTCAAACCAAAACTAAAAACATGATCATTTTGAATTTCAATACTCATAGCATGCACATAAAAATTGTACACGCACCCTACAGAGGGGCTGGTCAGACGCTTGGTGACCTAATTAGCGGTAGCTTGACTATGCGCTTTATAGTTCAGGGCACGGCCAATTCTGACATCAATGGCGACAGATGACGTGCCATTACACAAACTGCCATCAAATGCGCTTGCCCTGCCTAACATCATAGCCCAATATCGCGTTCAATCGACAAGCGTCTCATACCAAGCCATATTGCAAACCTCTAGAGCTAACCAATATCTAATAAAAAATAACCAGCAACTAATAACTAATATCTAATAATTAATAATTAATAATCAATCACATCTTTACAACAATCATCAAAAAACTCATTATTCATTTATCCAAACCTATGACATGAAAGAAAAATCATGAGCGCAAACTATACCTTTCAAGGTAATGCTTATCGCAAAATCGAACCAATGCAAGAGTGGACTAATCAACGACACGAATCCGCATTAGAGCCCGCACTTGCAATCATCGACCCGCATCACCACGTTTGGGACGACAGTCGCGGTCGATACTTAATGCACGAGCTTGCCGCAGATACCAATAGCGGACACAATATTGTTGCCACAGTCTATATAGAAGCAGGCTCTATGTACCGAGCAGACACTAGCGAAGCAATGTCTCCCGTAGGCGAAATAGAATTCGCAAATGGTATTGCAGCAATGAGCGCAAGCGGCGCTTTTGGCAATACTCGACACTGTGCAGGTATTATTGGCCATGCTGACCTCATGCTAGGTCATCAAGTTAAACCAGTTCTCGAAGCGATGATCGCTGCTGGTAACGGTCGATTCCGCGGCATTCGTCATAGTGTAGTTTGGGACACCGGTAACGCCGCACGCTTTGGTCGCAGACAATCACCACGCCATCAATTATTAGACCCCACCTACCGTCAAGGATTCGCACAACTACAACCTCTGGGGTTATCTTTTGAAGCGTGGCTATTCCATCCACAACTATCCGAGCTCGCAAATCTTCTAGAAGCCTTCCCTCAGACCAATGTCATCCTCAATCATGTGGGCGGTCTACTTGGCATCTCCCCACACGATGGCAATCGTGATGAAGTATTCGCTATTTGGAAAAACAATCTCCAACAACTTGCGAAGTTTCCCAATTTAACAGTCAAAGTTGGTGGTCTGGGTATGCTTTATTGCGGATGGGATTTTCATCTCCGTGACTTACCACCTACCTCCTTAGATTTAGCCCAAGCTTGGAAACCTTATGTTGAGGCCTGCATTGAAATTTTTGGTGTTGATCGCTGCATGATGGAGAGTAACTTCCCGGTGGATAAACAGTCCTGTGGTTATGAAATACTTTGGAATGCGCTCAAGCGAATCACTACTCACTACTCTGAACAAGAAAAAAAATCACTGTACCATGACACTGCTGCACGCGTGTATCGGATCAATATTTAACAGATCGCCATGAAATCACTTATTCTGACTGAGTTAGCCTTCATGATTTAACCTTTATGAATGAACCTCTATTAATTAATCTACATTGATTTATCTAGAAAGCATCTTATGCCATCACTAAGCCGAACGTTATCTGAGTGGATTGTCAACCTACGCTTCGAAGATCTTCCACCTGATGTGATTGATAGAGCGAAGGGCCTCACACTACATGCAATCAGCTCCATCTTAATTGGCTCTCAAACACCTGCTGGTAAAGAAGCAATCGCGCTATTTGTCGAAGAAGAGCAAGGCGTTCGCAATGGGGCTACCATATTGGTGAGTGGTCAAAAGGTCACCAAAGGTGGGGCAGCATTTGCCAACTCTGAGATGTGTTACTCCGGAGGTAAATGGGATACATTTCGCATGCTCACCCACCCTGGCACCAGCATTATTCCAGCGGCATTAACGGGTAGCGAATTGACTTCAGCAAGCGGCAAAGATTACATCACTGCAATTGTTGCTGCCTACGAGGTCATGGAGCGCATGGCGGCAGAATTTATTCCTACGGTAATGACACGAGGTTTTCATGCAAGTCCGGTATTCGGGATATTTGGCGCCGGCATCGCTACCGCTAAATTAATGGGTTTTAATGTGGAGCAAATGAATAGCACTATTGCACTGTGTGCAAGTCTAGCCTCAGGCAATCTCGAAGGGCAACGCAGTGGCGGCAAGGCATTGCGCGAGGGTGCGGCAGTACGGAATGCCATGCTTGCGGTCGATTTAGCAAAACGCGGCCATCTCGGTGGCGAAACGGTATTAGAAGGCGCCGCCGGCTTCTATCATGCTTACACCGGAAATAATCTTGGTAAATTGACTTATAGCTTCACTGGCAAAACATCTACTAATCTCGATGAAATTACTGCAAACCTTGGGCAGGAATGGCTATTTTTAGAAACTTTATATCGGATTTATTCGACTGCTGGCTACAATATTGCGCATGTTGATATTACTGCACAACTGTGCAAACAACACGGCATCAAATATCAAAACATCTTAAAAATTGAAGCTGTAGTCAATTGGCTAGAAACGCAATATCCTAGCCCAGCATTCACTAGCCGCAGAGAAGATATCGGCACCGCAAAACCCGCTGGCACCGCCTACTACACTGCCTTCGGTGCAGTCGCTGGTGGCTTTCCAGAAACTCGCGGCATCGGTGCCAACCCTATCGGCACCGACACCCCCAAAGAAGTGCTTGATTTAATGCACAAAGTGACACTAATCCCTTCACACACCATGACTTTATTTGGCCCCCGCATCACCATTTTCACAAAAGATGGTAAAAGCTATACCCAACAAGGTACTGGGCGCGAATTCGTCTGGAACTACAATGAAGAAGTGCGACGAATTCTTAAAGCAAAATCCAGCTTCCCAATTTCAGAGGAGGCCTTCATGCGCATCGTTGATTTCTGCAAAGATCTAGACAAGAAAGATTTGGCAAAAGACTTAATTGCGCTAACACTCACACATTAATTGATTGATTTTTTAATTGATCAATCAACTGATTAATAAAAGCATCAGATGTTTGATGTTGAAAAGATATAAGTAATTTATTAATCAATCTTAGCACCAGATGCTTTCACTAAGGGTGTCCATTTATCTATTTCAGTCTTAATAAAAATTCGATAGGCGGTAGGACTACTGGCTAGCACGTCCATAGCCAAAGCATTTAATTTGTCTTTCACTTCTCGATTGAGCAGGATTTGACTGGTCTGAGCATTTAATTGCCGAACAATATTGATCGGTGTTTTTAACGGCGCATGTAGGCCATGAAAGTTAAGCGCCTCGTAGCCCGGCACAATTGTTGACACTGGCGGTGCTGCTGGGTAGCTTGCGGCAGGTAGTGCACTAGTCACTGCCAGTATGCGCATCTTGCCACTACTAACTTGCGCTAACGCCGTGGGCAAGGCAACCATTGAGTAGTCGACTTCGCCAACCAACACCCCCATCAAAGCTGGACCACCGCCCTTGTAAGGAACACTGATCACCTTAATCCCTGATTTGACGTTCATTAACTCTGCAAATACGTGGGCAGAAGTACCTAAACCTTGAGAACCATAACGTAACTCACCTGGTTTGGTTTTGGCATAGTCGATCAATTGTTTTAAGCTCATCATTGACGAACTACCGGGCACAACCAATGCCAGTGGGAATGTCACCCAAAGACCAATAGCCTCAAAGTCATTTAACGGATCATAGGGCAACTGTGGATACATCGCCTTGGCAACACCAATAGTAGCTATGGAACCAATGAGTAATGTATAGCCATCAGGGCGTGCTTTTGCTACCAAATTTGCTGCAGTAGTGCCCCCTGCCCCTGGACGATTATCAATAATCACTGGTTGACCCCATCGCTCTGTGAGTTGCTGACCCACCACTCTGGCCATCACATCCATAGAACCAACCGGTGCGGCAGGCACTACAATACGTACCGGTCTTAGCGGATATTTCTCAGCCCAAGATGATAGACAACTCAATATAAACATGCTTATGACCAGCAACAATCTGCACATATCAATCCTTAAGAAGGAATTACATAGTGGATTATATAAAATACCGCACTTCGCCCTGTACTATTCCCTGTGGCTGCCGCGAAGCGCCCTACCCAACCGCGATCAGTGCCCGCCATGATTAAATTAGACCAGATTAACCTGCATAACCAGTAGCGCAGAATTTGCAGGGTTTATCACTGTCGAAACAATCATATGACTCAAAGTTTTCAAAAAGTAGGCATTCAATAATACTAAAGACTAAAAAGCTGAAATACACTTCCCGTATTGAAGCAGGCACCATCAATTACGCACTTAGGTATATTTTAGAGTATCTCCAGAAACTGCTAACATCCGCTCCACATACCGCGCAATTTGATCAACTTCTATATTGACTGTGGCGCCTGGGTGCAAATATTGCAAGGTAGTGGCTTTAATAGTATGCGGTATTAAGTTAATCTCAAAATCAGCACCTTCGACTGCATTCACAGTCAAACTGACACCTTGCAGGGTTACCGAACCTTTGCGTGAGAAATACCGAGCTAAGTCCTGTGGTGCACGGATACGCAATAGCATAGACTCTCCAACAGCGCGAAACTCTAACACCTCGGCTACTGCATCAACATGTCCTGAGACCAAATGCCCACCCAAACGATCAGCTAAACGCAATGCCTTTTCCAAATTCACCGCAGCACCCTGGGTAAAGCCTGTAATCGCATCTAAACTAGCTTGAGAAACTACCACATCAAAACTTGACTCTGTCAGACTTACCACAGTTAAGCACACACCATTAACTGCAATGCTATCCCCAACAATGACGTCAGACATGTCCAAACCACCAGTACCAATTCGAAGATGAACGCCACCAGATGCAGCATCGACCTGATTAATACAACCTATAGCAGCAACAATTCCAGTAAACACAACCACCCTCCTTTATGGATTAAATTCTAGCTAAGATTCGTAAATCTTCTCCGATTTTCTGAACATCTTCAATTTTAAAATGTTGCCGTGCGCTCAACTCCATTAGCGGCGGCAATTGAAACATGCCATGCGCTGTATCCCCCAGCACACAAGGCGCAAAATAAATGAGTAGCTCATCAACCACACCAGCCGCTAATAGTGAACCATTCAATCGATAACCAGCTTCAACGTGGACTTCATTACATCCGCGTCGCGCCAGCTCTTGCAATATTGCCAGCACATCAACTTGTCCATTCTGAGCAGGCATTACCATGACCTCGGCACCCAAGGCCCGTATAGCGACAGTTCTATGTACGTCCACACCAGCTGCAGCAACTAAACACCCAGGACCAAGAACGCGCGCATCTAGGGGGATTTGCAAACGACTATCAACAACCACACGCAGGGGTTGCCGATCAGTCATCACTTCTCGCGCAGTAAGCTGTGGATTATCATGTTTAATGGTGCCTAGACCCGTCAATATGGCGCACGCTCTAGCACGCCAGCGATGCCCGTCTTGACGTGCTGCTTCACCAGTAATCCATTGACTCTCGCCCCCAGCCAGTGCAGTGCGGCCATCTAGGCTAGCGGCGACTTTCAGTCTAACCCAGGGCCGATCACGCGTCATACGCGATATAAAACCAATATTCAGTTCTCGCGCCTGCCTCTCTAGAACTCCCACATCAACCTCAATACCTGCAGCACGTAATTGATCAACTCCCTGACCAGTAGTGGATGGATTAGGATCAATCATCGCTATCACTACTCGTGCAGGGCGCGCTTGAAGCAAGGCATTGACACAAGGCGGGGTAAGTCCGGTATGGGCACAAGGCTCTAGTGTAACGTATACAGTTGAACCTATGGTTTTTATACCGGCCATTTGCAAGGCATGCACTTCAGCGTGAGGACCTCCCGCCTTCTGGTGATAACCCTCACCCACAACAGTATCGCCACTTACAATCACACAGCCAACTCGAGGGTTAGGACTCGTTGTATACATACCTAAGCCCGCTAGATCGAGTGCTCTTTGCATAAACTGCTGATCGCGCTCAGTCATTAGCATTGCTCTTTCATGTCAGATATTTAATACACCAACCACCCCACGTCCAGACTAAAAAATTTCAATTAGACTGAATGTTAGATTCAGTTACAGTCACTCAGGTCTTTCGCACTGGCTTACGTGCCTCTTTGATTGCAGTTGTAAAATCGTCAACATCTTGGAAGCTACGGTATACCGAGGCAAAGCGAATATAAGCAACCTCGTCGAGTCGATGCAATTCACGCATAACCATATCACCAACACGTCGTGCCGGCACCTCACGCACACCCAGTGCAAGCAGCTCATTACTCACTGCAGCAATTGCACCATCAACCATTGAGGTAGGCACCGGTCTTTTATGGAGCGCTCTTAAAAAACTTGTGCGTAATTTATTCGTATCAAATTCAGCGCGACTACCATCTTGCTTAACCAGTTGCGGCATCCGCAACTCGACAGTTTCATATGTTGTAAAACGCTTATTGCAAGCAATGCACTTACGCCGTCTTCTAATACTGTCACCGTCATCGCTCTCGCGAGAATCAATGACTTGCGTTTCAACAGATTTACAAAAAGGACAGCGCATCGCTTATCAGTCTTCAGTATTTTTTAATGATTTTGATACACCGGAAAACGATCGCACAACACTTTAACAGCAGCCCGTACTCGCTCATTGACGGCTAAATCATCTGGCGCATCTAATATATCTGCAATCAACCCGCCCAGCTCTACTGCCTCGGCGGTTTTAAAGCCTCGGGTTGTCATCGCAGGCGATCCAATACGAATACCACTCGTGACTGTAGGGGGGCGGGTATCATTTGGCACTGCATTTTTATTCACTGTAATATTTGCACGACCCAAGGCTTGCTCTGCAGCCATCCCGGTTACAGGCTTTTCTCGCAAATCCAATAAAAATAAATGACAATCAGTTCGCCCTGACACAATTCGATAGCCCCTATCCTGCATGACTTTTGCCATTGTTTGCGCATTGATCAACACTTGTTGCTGATACTCACGAAATTCTGGCGACATCGCTTCTTGAAATGCTACAGCCTTGGCTGCAATCACATGCATCAATGGCCCACCTTGCAAACCAGGAAATACCGCAGAATTCAGACTCTTCTCATGGACTGCGCTCGCTAAGATTAAGCCTCCACGTGGCCCACGCAATGTTTTGTGAGTTGTCGTAGTAACAAAATCTGCAATTCCAACTGGACTTGGATAGACTCCAGCCGCCACTAAACCAGCATAATGTGCCATATCAGCCATTAATAAAGCACCAACTGAGTCAGCGATGGCTCGAAAACGTTTCCAATCTATGACTAAGGAGTATGCCGAGGCACCTGCAACGATCAACTGCGGTCGGTGCGCTAAGGCTAAACGCTCCACGTCATCATAATCAATCTCCTGCGTCTGCGGATTAAGCCCATAAGAATATGCAGTGTAATATTTACCGCTGATATTAAATTTAGCACCATGGGTTAAATGACCACCATCAGACAGACGCATGCCCAATACTGTTCCACCGGGCTTGAGTGCGGCAAAGAACACCGCAGCATTGGCTTGAGCGCCAGAGTGGGGCTGCACATTTGCGTACTCTGATTTAAAGAGCGCACATGCACGATCAATCGCCAACTGTTCAGCCATATCCACATACTCACAACCACCGTAATAGCGCTTACCCGGATAACCTTCAGCATATTTATTGGTCAACACTGAGCCTTGTGCAGCTAGCACCGCCAGACTGACATAGTTTTCAGATGCGATTAATTCAATGTGATCCTCTTGACGCTGGGCTTCTTGTTGAAGAATATGAGAAATTTGAGGATCAATACTTGCTAATGTTTGCGTAAAGATAGGCATGATGTGTGGTTTACAGTATAAATAGTTAATGAATATCGATTAAAAATTGGCTAAATACCTCAGCCCTTAAAGGCATCATGTGAAAGCGACAATAAACTCATTATCGATCACTCTTCATTGATGCTGCTACGTCCACATTTTATCACGCATCAATAGTTACGCTTTAGCGTAATAGACTACTCCAGCTGCAAATACACCTACAGAAATGATTACTTAATCATATAACTTATTGATTTATATTAAATTAATTAAAAATAAACAGTTAAACATTGGTCCTGTTATCGTTGCGCACGCGCCAACAATACGCCACCTACCATAATAAACGACATCATCCAAAACACGCCGGCCAACCCTAGCGCAGTGCCTAATGCTCCAAAAATCATAGGGCCACCCATTCGAACTAAATTGTTGGCCGTTAAGCGCATCCCTAAAATCTGACCCGCCCGACCCGCAACAGAATCCTCATACATCATAATTACCGTCAGTGGTATACCGATTCCCATACCCAAACCAAAGAGCACTGCAATCAAAAACAAGCTTAAACCACTGGTCGCAAAAGGCATGATTCCGTAACACATTGCACCAATAGAAAAAACGATACTGAGCAATGTTAAGCCGGTCATGCGTCGCACCAACCAAGCTAAAAATAGCCTCACCAATAAAGCAGCGCCAGCTAATGCAGCCATTGCGCTGCCAATTGCAGATGCTGATAAATTTAAGTTGTGTCCCTTGATTGGCAAGTAGAATTGAAATACATCGTATCCCAATTGCACCATTCCACTAGTGAGCAACATGATCCAGACACCTTTATCCATCCAATCTAGAGGCTTACTAGACTTTGAGTGTATCTGGGACTGCGCTTTAGGTAAGAGCCCACCATAACAGAACAACAACACTAAAACTACAATCGACAACGTAGCTGTAAACAAACAAGTTATCGGAAAGCCAAGGTGATCAATTAAGAGACCTGCCAGCATTGGCCCTACAAAACCTGTCAGCGAGCCAACCACACTAAAATTAGCGAAATTTTTGGCGCGATCATCGGACGTGCTATGCGCACCCACCAAGGCTTGTAGCGTCACATGAAAAAATGACAGCGCCAAACCATTGAGTGCCGCCGCAAAATAAAACATCTGAATACTTGGTGAAAAATAGATGAGCAGCAGTGATAAGCACGCTAAGCTAGCGCCAAGGCTCAGCAAGCCTACCGCTCCTCTGCGGTCAACCAAAGCACCAACCACCCATGAGAGTAACAATGGGAATAAAAACAAAAGTCCACCTAATATGCCTACTACCGTGGCGCTCGCACCCAACTTCAATGCATATAAAGTCAGCAGCATACGCATGGCATTGGCTGCAATAAAATTAAATATCGTTAATATAAATACAAAATTAATGACTTTAATTCGACGAGGACTCTCTCCCATGTCATCTAACATCAACACTCCAAACCGTCACACCTAGACTGACAACCAAGCATTAAATACCCTTCTAGTTACCCGATAAAATCTCACGACTCATTCAATCAAAAAGGCTTCACAAAAATGCCTCACAAACAGGACATCTAAAAACTACCAACCTTCGACCAAAGTCGAACTTGCTTGTACTTCACCACGCTCTACCCGTTTGACGAGTGCATTCATTTTGGCATGCAAGGGCGCAGCGACTCCAATATACGCACCACGCTCAGCAACATAGCCATTCAGAAATTCTGTTTCCGTACGTCGCCCTTTGAACATATCTTGCGCCATGGAAGGCCTTTGCTCTTCGGATCTATTCTTAGCACCTGCAGTCAACACTGCATTGATCTCAGCTAGGGCATCTTGATGACCTTCTCCTGCAAGCGCCAACAACTCCGGCTGCATACCCAACATCCGCTCTAACGAGTATCCTAAAGCTTGGCCTACTCTCACCCCTTGCGACCCCAGTCGAATAGATAACCAACGTGTCGAATCGTTTGCATCACGCTGATTACCAGACATACCAGTTGCAGCACACAATCCATTACGCATAGCATTAACTACCAACTTAGACCAACGCTCCCCCCATAAATTAGTGGTCACCTTGGCACTATCCGCCGAACGTAATAGCTCAGCAATCTCCTCTGCTCTGGGCGTAATCCGACCATGGGGCTCACCCACACGAAACACTGTGTGTGTATCACCACCTAGTGCCACGGTACGCTTAATTCGACCTGGCGCATACAATTCAGCCGCAACCAAACTGGCAATACATCCCAAAGTCTTTCCCCAACCAACTATCGCAGCAATCCGTTCCTCATTAATACAATTCTGCAAAGACACGCAATAGCCATCTGGCGCCAAGTAAGGCTTAATCAAATGGGTTGCCCATTCAGTGTCATAAGACTTAACACAAATAAATGCAATATCAATAGGACGCTCTTTGCAAAAACCCTGCACTTCGGTCAGATGTAGAATACGAGGTTTCACAATATGCGTCTCCTCTGGTGTCAAACCAGATAGATGCAAACCCTGGGAACGTATCGTTTCTACATGCTCGGGCCACGGATCAATCATGGTCACCTCATGCCCGGCACGCGCCATATGGCCACCCGCAATCCCACCGATTGCTCCTGCACCAACAACAACAATTCGCTTACCCATTTCCCCACCTTTCCATATGATCTTTGATGCGCATTACAGAATTAACATTACAGATTTTCGATGACCGCCGCAGTAAAGCGTTCCGTACCGGATTGACCACCAAGGTCGCGAGTCACATATTTATTGGCAGCAAGCACTCGAGTCAATGCGGACTCAATCCGATCTGCAACAACAGCTTGATCAATATGCCGCAACAGCAATACGCCTGAGAGTATCATCGCCATCGGATTAGCGATATCTTTGCCAGCAATATCGGGCGCCGACCCATGCACAGCCTCAAACATTGCACAATCATCGCCTATATTTGCACCAGGAGCCACACCCAGGCCACCCACCAAGCCAGCCGCCAAATCAGAAACAATATCGCCAAACAAGTTTGCCAACAATAAACCATCAAATGATTCAGGCTTAATCACCAACTCCATGCAAAGCGCATCAATCACTCGAGCATCGCACACGATGTCCGGGTAGTCTTTTGCAACATCCTGACTAGCGCGCAAAAATAGACCATCCGTCATTTTCATAACATTTGCTTTGTGTGCAATCGTCAACTTCTTGCGACCGGTCTTGCGCAAATACTCAAACCCATAACGAGCAGCGCGCTCGGTCGCGCCGCGGGTAATAATTTTTATCGCTTCAGCAGTATTGTCATCAATCATCCGCTCAGCACCAACGTACAAATCTTCACTATTTTCACGAAAAATCACTAGATTCACATCGCTATAGCGTGAAGTAACGCCTGGATAGTTCTTAATCGGACGCACATTTACAAATAACTTTAATTCTTTTCGCAATGCAATTGCAATGCTCGGATAGTCCCTATCCAAAGCTTCACCGGTAGCGCTTTTACGTTTCAAACGTATGCGATAATCTCCACCAAATGGCGTTTGCGTTGGCCCTTTTAAGGCCAATCGATTACGCTCAATCGACTCGATTACGCTAAGAGGTAGCGCCGTACCAAGCTCGTGCTCAGCACGTAAACCGGCCACCACCTCCTCAAATTCAACTTGCGCACCTGCAGCTTTCATGATTGCACAAGTCGCCCCCACCACCTCGGGTCCGATACCATCTCCTGGCACAACAGTTACTCTACGCAATTAAAAATCTCCAATCGTTTGATCAATACAAATAATAAAAAGGTCTAACTTTTATCAACATTACCACCCAAGCATCACTGCCGTAGCACCACTGACCGGCATTCCCACTTTAGAAGCGGCACCAATGCCCCTGCTGTATCTACATTATTTGCATACCCAGGGTCAGCAATCTTTTCAATAGCGCCTTGGCTAAACTCTTGAGGATATTTAGACAATCGTTTTTCGGTGACATAAGACATGATCGAAGCAATAGCACCGCCAGCACCAAGCAATAAACCGATTAAGAAATCAATAATACCACCACGCCAAATCGGACCCGTTGAACGTCACCTAATCTCACAATCAACCACAAGAGCAAAATATAGAGATGGGTAGAGATAACTCTGCCAATCACGGCCTATTTCCAAATATTTCTTTAATATCTTGAGCCATAATCTTAAATCTTAACCGAGATCATAGAAACTAGTGGTGACAACAAAATTCTCAATCTTTATGAGGATCGCATTATGGACGTCTGCATCAACAATTAGCCTGTTGGTTATTTCAGATCCCGTGGTTTTGCAATGCTTCTGCGCTTCGATTCAGCTTTAGAGATTTGGATTGAATAAAGCACAATAAGCCCCGCAATAGTTGGACTAATTTGCTACCATTATCCTATTGAAAATCACAAAATATCTTCCTTAATCAACCAATCATGTTTCAGTGATAAGATATACATATCCTCTGTAACCGCGGCACTTAACAAACTTCCGTTCAGTATCCACGGTTTATTTCTATAACTATCTGATTCTAAAGAGTGAACTATGACATACGATCCGTTCAAAGCAATTCGTGAATTCAAACTCAAATCTGGCAAGACTGGCAAAATGTATTCGCTTGCAGCACTCGAAGAGGCCGGCTTGGGTAAAGTGTCGCGCCTACCTGTAAGCCTGCGCGTCGTGCTTGAATCCATCTTACGGAATTGCGACGGACAACGGATCGGGGAAAATGCTGTACGTGAGCTTGCCGGCTGGCAACCCAATGGCGAACGCACGCAAGAGTTACCCTTCGTGCTCGCACGCATTATGCTGCAGGATATGGCTGGTTTTCCTGCACTTAACGACTTTGCAGCCATGCGCGCTGAAGCTAAACGCCAGAATTTTGATCCCAACCGCATCGAGCCCCTCGTACCGGTAGACCTAGTGGTTGATCACTCAGTTGTCATCGATGTGCATAACTCAACCGACGCGCTTCGTAAGAATATGGAGATTGAATTTGAGCGTAACGGCGAACGTTACACCTTCCTGAAGTGGGCTAAACAAGCGTTCTCCGGCATCCGCGTAGTGCCTCCCGGCAACGGCATCTGTCATCAGGTCAATCTCGAATACCTGTCACGCGGCGTTTGGGAAAAAAATGGTGTCTACTACCCCGACTCAGCTGTCGGCACTGACTCACACACTACGATGGTTAACGCCATCGGTGTGCTAGCTTGGGGTGTTGGCGGCATCGAAGCTGAAGCCGGTATGCTCGGTCAGCCATATTACTTTCTCACACCAGATGTAGTCGGTGTGCACATGAGCGGCAAACTAAACCCTGGTGTCACAGCCACCGACCTCGTATTAACCGTGACTGAACTATTACGCAAAACCAAGGTGGTCAATAAGTTTGTTGAATATTTCGGCGAAGGTGCCGCATCACTGTCACCAACCGACCGCGCTACAGTAGCCAATATGTCACCCGACTATGGTGCGACCTGTGGATTCTTTCCCATCGATGAGAAAACGCTAGAGTATTACCGCATGTCTGGCCGCGAAGAGCACTGCGATGCCATCGAGTCCTATCTGAAAGCGCAAGGTATGTTCGGTATTTCCAAAAAAGGGGAAATTGATTACTCGCAAGTGGTTGAGCTCGACTTATCCACCGTTCGCCCCAGTGTCTCTGGACCGAAGCAGCCCGAAGACCGTATCAACCTTGAGGATATCAAGGCGCGCTTTACTGAGCTGTTCTCCAAGCCCATCTCTGAAAGCGGCTACAATAAACCTGCCGCAGATATGGGCAATCGTTTTCCAGTCACTACCTCTGGTATTGGCGACGTGGGTCATGGCGATATTGGTATTGCCGCGATAACGTCTTGTACCAACACTTCTAATCCTTGGGTTTTACTTGCTGCCGGTCTGCTTGCCAAAAAAGCAGTTGAAAAAGGCATGAAGCCACACCCACGGGTCAAGACCTCAATGGCCCCCGGTTCAAAAGTGGTAACGGCCTATCTGAAAAACGCTGGCCTATTGCCCTACCTCGAGCAACTAGGCTTTCATGTCGTTGCCTACGGCTGCACGACCTGCATGGGCCTTGCTGGGCCTCTGGATAAAGACTTGGAAGATGTCATCGTAAAGAACGATATCATCTCAGCCGCAGTGCTCTCTGGTAACCGTAATTTCGAAGCACGAGTGCATCAATCACTTAAAGCCAACTTCTTAATGAGTCCTCCGCTAGTGGTGGCATTTGCACTTGCAGGCACGGTATTGAAAAACGTGGATACCGATCCGCTTGGCAACGACAAAAATGGCCAACCGGTGTTCTTAAAGGATCTGTGGCCGACACCCGAGGAAGTAGAGTCTGTCATGAAATTCGCTACCGACAGCAATAACTTCAAACGTGAGTATGGCAACCTCGATGGTGCAAAAGATCTGTGGGATGCTATCCCAGAAGCCAAAGGTGCGTTGTTCCAGTGGGATCCTAAGTCCACTTACATGCTCGAGCCACCGCTGTTCGAAGGGTTCAAGCCCGAAAAGCCGAAAGTCACCGACGTCAAAGGCGGCCGTGCTTTAGGCTTATTCGGCAACAAGCTCACCACCGATCATATCAGCCCTGTGGCACCAATCCGCAAGGGCACACTTGCTGGTGACTGGCTGATTGCAGCAGGCAGCACAGATTTGTCGAGCTTCGGGTCGCGCCGCACCAATCATGAGGTTATGGTACGTGGTGCATTCGCCAACCCGCGCATCAAGAATCTAATGGTACCGGGTACCGAGGGTGGCGTCACCGTTCATCAACCAAGCGGCGACAAGATGACTATATACGAGGCATCGATGCGTTATCAGAACGTCGACAAAGTCCCACTCTTTGTGTTTGGCGGTGAGGAATACGGCACTGGCTCTTCCCGAGATTGGGCAGCTAAGGGCACGCAAATGCTGGGTATCAAGGTAGTTGTCGCGCGCGGCTATGAGCGTATTCACCGCTCAAACCTAGTCGGTATGGGTGTATTACCCTGCCAATTCAAGGGTAACGACAGCATACAGTCCCTGAATATTACAGGTGCAGAGTCGTATGACCTACTGGGGGTAGAGGGTGGCAACATAAAACCACTGCAGGACGTGACCTTGGTCATCCATCGTCAGGACGGCACCTCCCAAAACGTGGCTGTTACATTACGAGTGGATTCGCCGATCGAAGTGGAATATTTGAAAAATGGCGGGATTCTACCGTTTGTGTTGCGTGAGCTGATGGCGTCTTAAAAAGCAGACGCACCACTATAGTAATTTCATAATTCTCAGGAATATGATTATGATGGGGGTGGGGTCATAAACGCTTATGCTTATGCTTATGGTACCAATACAGCTCCCCCATCCAACTCTACCCTCCCCTTCAAGGGGGGGCGTTTCATTGGCTATTTATTAACGACATTTGGAGCACAACGATGGCACAAGACACCTTCAAAACCCTGCGTGAATTCACCCCCTCTCTCGGTATGTCCGGCAAATACCATTCGCTGGCTGCACTCGAAGCTGCTGGCCTAGGCAAGGTTTCGCGCCTTCCTCGTTCTATCCGTGTAGTGCTCGAAGCACTCGTGCGCCACTGCGATGGCAAGCGCGTTAACGAAGAGCATGTTAAAGCTCTAGCCGGATGGCAACCCAATGCCACCCGTACCGCTGAGATTCCTTTCATCGTTGTACGCATTGTGCTCCAAGATCTGATTGGTTTCGGCACATTGAATGACTTATCAGCTATGCGTGCCGCAGCAGAGCGCCTTGGCGTATCTCCAGGAAACATTGAGCCATTGGTACCAGTCGATGTGGTGGTGGATCACTCGGTGGAAATCGACGTCTTTAACCGTCCCGACGCAGTACAACGCAATCAAGAAATCGAATTCAAGCGCAACGCTGAGCGCTATCAATTCGTGAAATGGGCGCAGGGCGCATTCAAGACTGTAAGAGTAGTGCCGCCCGGTAACGGTATCATTCACCAGATCAACATGGAACATTTGTCTCGTGGTGTATTTGAAAAGGACGGCGTCTGGTTTCCCGACACCGTATTTGGAACTGACTCACACACCACCATGGTCAATGGTATTGGGATTGTCGCCTGGGGAGTCGGCGGTATCGAGGCCGAAGCAGGCATGCTGGGTCAGCCAAATGCGTTTCTCACCCCTGACGTCGTGGGCTGCCACGTCACCGGTAAATTACGTGAAGGCGTAACTGCAACAGACCTTGCGCTCACTGTCACTGAACTCATGCGTAAGACCAAAGTCGTCGGTAAATTCGTAGAATTTTTCGGCGAAGGCGCAGCAGCACTCACCGCAGCAGATCGCTGTACCGTGGCAAATATGGCGCCAGAATATGGCGCGACCATGGGTTACTTTCCAGTTGACGAAAAAACCATCGATTATTTCCGCACTACAGGCCGCGAGCCAGAGCAGGTCGCCGCTATCGAGGAATACTTCAAGGCGCAAGGCATGTTTGGCATGCCCAAAGCTAACGAGATCGATTACAGTCAGATTGTTGAACTCGATTTAGATTCTATCGTGCCCTGCCTGTCTGGTCCAAAACGTCCCCAGGATCGCGTCAGCCTGCCTGATCTTGGCAGCAACTTTGACATGCTGTTTTCAGCTCCAACTGATAAGAATGGCTATGCGCGCCCTGCCGCAGATTTAAATCGTCGCGAAGCAACTGGTCACGACTTCGATGTTGGTCATGGTGATGTGCTCATTGCATCAATCACCTCATGCACAAACACATCTAACCCAGCCTTGTTGATTGCGGCTGGATTGTTCGCTAAACGCGCGGTTGAAAAAGGCTTGATGCCACATCCACGCATTAAGACTTCACTAGCACCTGGTTCCAAGGTTGTCACTGCGTATCTACGTGACGCAGGTCTGCTCGAGCCGCTGGAAAAACTCGGTTTCGGTGTCGTGGCTTATGGGTGCACTACCTGCATGGGCGCTGCCGGTCCACTTGATGCAAAAATCGAAGAGTCGGTAGTTTCAAAAGATCTCGTCACCTGCGCCGTCCTCTCGGGCAATCGCAATTTCGAAGCGCGTGTTCACCCCAACTTGCGCGCGAATTACCTCGCTAGCCCAGCACTGGTGGTTGCCTACGCATTAGCAGGCAGCGTCCGCACAGATTTGACCAAAAACCCGTTGGGCAATGATAAAGACGGTACACCGGTGTATCTCAAGGATCTCTGGCCCACCGATGCCGAAGTCACTTCACTACTCAAGTTCGCCGCCAATGCGGAACACTTCCGCCGCGAATATGGCGATCTGTCCGGTAATAAAGCGCTCTGGGATGCCATTCCCACTGTCGAAGGCGCAGTATACAAGTGGAATCCCAATTCCACCTTCATTAAGGAGCCCCCATTTTTCGACGGTGTCACCCATACACCAGACAAGGTCACCGACATCGTCGGCGCGCGTGCGCTAGCAATCCTCGGCGATTCGATCACCACCGATCACATCAGCCCTTCCACCAAAATTCGCCCAGGCACCCCTGCTGGCAAATGGCTAGAGCCCTTCAAGGATCACCCACCCTCAGAGTGGGGGCACTTCGGCGTACGCCGCTGTAATCACGAACTAATGGTGCGAGGCACCTTCGCCAACGTTCGCCTGCGTAATATGGTTGCACCCGGCACCGAAGGCCCAATCACTAAGGTACAACCGACCGGTGAACAATTAACCATTTTTGAAGCCAGTGAAATCTACCATGCAAATAAAACACCACTGGTGATTTTCGGCGGCGACGACTATGGTATGGGTTCATCACGCGACTGGGCTGCTAAGGGGGTACAGCTTTTAGGCGTAAAAGCCGTCATCGTCAAGAGTTTCGAACGCATACATCGCGCCAACCTGATCGGCATGGGAGTATTGCCTTTGCAATTCAAGCCAGGTGACAGCGCTCAATCACTCAATATAGATGGCACTGAAACCTTTACTATCGAAGGTATCAATGGCGGGAATGTTAAACCATTACAGGACGTTGCTATGGTGATTACGCGTACCGATGGCTCAACACAGCGAGTACCCCTCACACTGCGCATTGACACCGGTATCGAAGTTGATTATCTGAAACATGGCGGCATTCTTCCCTATGTACTACGCGAGCTCATATCAGCCGCTAAATAATCAATAGCAACACAATTCGTTAATTTGCAACATGTAAAAAGGCCAGCATGACAAATGCTGGCCTTTTTTTGTTACCAAAACACCTCAAACAGATACAATAGTTATCTTGTTGGAATCAGTGACACCTAGAGAAATACTGTAAATTATTAACCCTACTGTTTATTGTCTCCAATGCTCATAAAAAATCTAACCCAAGATTTACAAAAAATTGTCGGGGAAAACAATGTCCTCAGCGCGAATGAGGACTTAATACCTTACATCAAAGACTGGCGAGGAATTTACCTCGGCGCCACCGCAGCCGTTGTGCGCCCCGCTAATACTCAAGAAGTAGCAGCAGTCATTCATTACTGCTCACAAAGGGGAATAGCAATAGTTCCTCAAGGTGGCAATACTGGCATGTGTGGCGCGGCGATTCCTAATCCCAACGGAGAGGAGGTCGTTTTATCTTTGGCCCGAATGAATAAAATTCGATCAATCGATGCACTCAATAACACACTCACTGTGGATGCAGGGTGCGTACTGGCGACCATCCAGGGGACCGCTGCAGAAGTGGATCGACTGTTTCCTTTAAGCTTAGGCGCTGAAGGTAGCTGTCAGATTGGCGGTAATTTGTCTACAAATGCGGGGGGCGTTAATGTTCTGCGTTATGGCAACACTAGAGATTTGGTTTTGGGGTTGGAAGTTGTGCTGCCGGACGGACGCATCTGGGATGGCTTACGTAGCTTGCGTAAAGACAATACTGGATACGATCTTAAACAACTCTTTATTGGGGCTGAGGGAACATTAGGCATCATTACTGGCGCCACTCTAAAACTATTCCCTAGGCCAATTGCAAACGCCACAGCATGGATGGCAGTACCAAGCCCCGAGTCCGCCCTTCGCTTGCTTGCACTCATTCGACAACATTGCGGCGAGCGTATATCTGCTTTTGAAATCATCTCTAGGCATAGCCTAGAACTGGTATGGCGTCACATTCCCAATACTCATGACCCTCTAGACACCCCACATGAATGGCAAGTATTAACAGAGCTTGCTGACTCCGGGGATTTGGGTTCATTACGCGCCGACTTAGAACGCGCGCTAGAGTCTGCAATTAATGAAGGTTTAGTAGTCGATGCCATTGTTGCTGAGAACAGAAGCCAAGCGCAATCTCTATGGCATATGCGCGAATCTATTCCAGAAGGAGCTCGGCAAGAACCAGTGATGGTATATCGTCACGATATTGCAGTTGCGGTCAGTCGCATACCCGAGTTTATCGCCGAAGCAGGAGCAGCGCTGAAGGCTAGATTTCCAGGAGTTCGCTTAATCTGTTTTGGGCACCTTGGGGACGGCAATCTGCACTACAACGCATACATACCTGAGAGGCTACGTAACGATCCTAAAGCACGAAACGCCGACGACGTTACTCAAACCGTCTACGATATTGTTAGACAATATGGCGGCAGTTTTAGTGCTGAGCACGGCATTGGTCAGTCAAAAGTTAATGAGTTAGTACGATATAAAAGTTCCGTAGAAATGGACTTAATGCGCACCATTAAATCTGCACTCGACCCCAAGGGACTATTCAATCCGGGTAAAATTTTATAGTCAACGCATATTCAACCTACAAGTGCGATCATAATAAATATATACACTACACAGATCAAAGCACCCAGCCAAAAAGCTGACCGCAATTTAGGCCAGTCAGCTATATACGCCCAAATATAGAGCGCTCTGAAAATAATAAAAAACACTGCCAACTGATTAATCATCAATTGATCTACTTTGACAATATGGGCAATAATGATTGCCGATGCAAATAAGGGAAAAGCTTCAAACGCATTTAATTGCGCCCAATTTGCGCGCCTGTTCATCGGTGGCAATTGATCTAAACCTACACGCGGTTGCGCATTATCATAACTACACCTCCATTTCGATATAATTGTTGCAACATACGGCATTAAACCTGCAATCAACACTGTCCAATATGCATAAGTCACGATTTAGCCCTCTGAATGATAAAATGTTCAATAGTGGTAGATCATCTAAACAACCAAAATAGCCAACTCACTTTAAGACTACGCTGCTAATCATCAAAAAGTCACCTACAATCAGCACTTTCAAATTTGAAATAGATTAACATCGACTATATCGTATATTCTTACCAGGAGAGATCATGACAAAAAAAATCGTCAAATCAAATGAAGAATGGCAAGCCAGTCTCCAGCCTGAAACTTTCGCGATTACTCGCCAAAAAGGCACTGAACGTGCATTTACCGGACAATATTGGGATCATCACGACACCGGCACCTATCATTGCTCTTGTTGTGGTAGCTTGCTATTTAGCTCCAAAGAAAAATTTGACTCGGGGAGTGGCTGGCCAAGTTTTTGGGAACCAGCAGCCTCCAGTCATATCGCAACCGAAGACGATATCAGTCATCACATGCGCAGAACAGAAGTGCTATGTAATATTTGCGACGCTCACCTAGGTCATGTGTTTGAAGATGGCCCCCAACCCACTGGTTTGCGCTACTGTATAAATTCTGCTTCACTCAAGTTTACTAAAGCATGAATAGAAAAACGAGATGGGCAATACTGCAAGCAAACGCAGCGCTAATTGCGTCGTTTAAAAATGCTGATCACCTCCCACAGCTTGAGGCCAATCCCACCGCTTTATGTAGTGTGCTACTAGAGGTTATTGACGGATTTGAACGTATAAGAAACACGAGTCGACCAATAGATGATCAACTTCAAGACGATATCAACGAGTTATCGATAGCATCATTAGAGTGTCTCACCGACTTGCATTATTGGGCATATCAATTGTCGTGCAACGAACTATGTTTGTTCTACGAGAGTTGCGCTTTAGAATTTTCATTTTGGATTACCAAACATCAAGGCCCAATAACAGAGTATGAACTACTAGCCAATTCAATAGCACACCTTGATCAAGATCATACTGATATAACTGAATATTCGAGAACCTTAAGAAATATTTTTTCTATTTTAAAAAAATCTATACCCGAAAATTTAAAATTAATAGATTACAGTCAAACAGCAGCATGGATTACCCTGCATATCAATTATGCTATTGTTGCGATACGCAGCCATGACATGATCCTAATAAAAGATGCCTGTGCAATATTGGAATCACGTATAGCAACAGAATGCAATAATTTCTATCATGAAGCGATAGAAATGACTTGTATCAAAAAATATCCTCTATCAATTATTGAATTTCTCCGCAAACGTCAAGATCACTGGAAAACTCAAACTCACTAACATGACTTTCAAACTATGAAAATTTTATTCGATATCCTACCCATTGCATTATTCTTTGCAGCATTCAAACTCTATGGAATCTATGCAGCAACAATTACTGCCATAGCTGCCACTGTACTTCAAATAGCATGGCTCAAACTAACTAAACGTAAGGTTGAACCTATGCAATGGGCAAGCTTAGTCATTATTGTTGTTTTTGGTGGTGCCACGCTGTGGTTTAAAAGTGAAGCTTTCATTAAGTGGAAGCCATCTATTTTGTATTGGTTTTTCGCTGTTTCGTTATTGTTTTACCAATTCATAATCAAGAAAAACATAATTAAATCGATGATGGGGCATCTTTTTAATGCTCCAGATCATATTTGGAAAAAGATATGCCTCTACTGGATTGGATTTTTCACTTTGATGGGCGTAATAAATTTATACATTGCTTACCAATATTCAACTGATACATGGGTTAATTTTAAGCTATTCGGTGGAATTGGCCTTATGATATTGTTTATGTCTGGTCAGATGTTTATATTGTCACCCTACATGATCAATAGCGACAAAGAATCTTAAACACTACTAATTATTCGACCCACTACTTATGGACGCTGCTAATACGCTATACCAAAGGCTTAAAATTCTAGATCCAGAATCTATTGATATTGTAGATGAGTCTGGCGCTCATATTGGACATGCTGGTGCCGTTGGGAGCGGCAGTCACTTTCAATTAATTATTGTTTCAAGCGTGTTTAATGGACACAGCCTTCAGTCCAGGCACCGCATGATTTATCAAGCTGCTGGCGATTTAATGGGACAATCAATACATGCGTTAGCAATTAAAGCTTACACACCTCAAGAAATCTAACCCCTTTCAAGGAAAATCTATGGAATACCGTGTCAAATTTACCCTTATAGTTTCTATGAGTGCCTTTGCTTTATCCATGGGCGCATTCGCACAAGTTGCCAAAGTAAATGGCGTCACCATACCCCAGTCACGAGCAGATATCATGCTCAAAGAAGTGACTGCTCAAGGCAGACCTGACTCGGCAGAACTACGTAGCATGATTAAAGAGCGTTTGATTGAGGGTGAGCTGCTTAGTCAAGACGCCATCAAAAAAGGCATTAATAAAAATCCACAGGTTGCAGCTGAAATCGAAATCGTTAGGCAAAAAATACTGGCCCAGGCATTGATTGCCGACCATTTAAAACGCAATCCACCAAATGACGACGCATTAAAAAAAGCTTTTGAACAAGTAAAATCTAATCCAGCTGCGACTGAGTACAAAGCCCGTCACATATTAGTAAACTCGGAGAGTGACGCTAAAGAAATCATTGCACAAATCAACAAGGGAGCCGATTTTGCAAAGCTAGCCGCCGAGAAATCAACTGACGAAGGCAGCAAAGCACAAGGCGGTGAACTACCCTGGGGGTTAGCAATGGGCTATGTGCGACCATTTGGCGAAGCCTTAACAAAACTAAATAAGGGCCAGATGAATGAGCTTCCGGTGCAGACCAATTTTGGATGGCACATTATCTTACTGGATGACAAACGCCCACCAACAATTGAGGCAATCAGACCACAACTCGTTCAAATGGTCGAAGGTGAAGCAGTGATGGCTCTATTAAAAACTTTGCGTAGCAAGGCTAAAGTGGAATAATACTGTAACTAATAATTACTCTCTAATAAGTAATCAGTAATCAAAAAAATCAGTCTCTAGCGTAAACAAAATGCCCCCAAGACTATTATTGGGGGCATTAACTTTTAACCGACTTCAAAGCAAAAAAACTCATTCACCTATGATATAGAACTGGATTAACTTTATTTAATTCTCAGCGGCGTTAAGGAGCCCGGCAACAAACAACCTTTGCGCGCACGATGGAGTATATGTTTTTTCAATTCAACACCACTAACGGTGACTAACTTTTCTCTTCCGCTGCGACTTTTGCCGATGACAGTCACTGTTTTGCCGCCGGAGAATCCCGCTGCAGTCATTTTCTCATTTGCATCAAGACTCATTAATACCACTCCACGCCCTCTGGCCATTTCTTTAATTTCATCAAGCGCGAATAACAGCATCCGCCCCTTCTCGGATAGAGCAACGACCATATCAACATAGCCCTGCATTAATACAGGCTGTAGAATAGATTCTCCATCCTGCACTGTCATAAATGCTTTTCCATGACGCACACGAGTGAGCATGTCTTCAACACTCACTATAAATCCATAGCCACTTGAATTGGCGACCAAATAACGCATTGAGCCTTGCGCGTCCATCACATGTGCAATACGGGCACCAGGCGCAAGTTCAAGTAATGAGGTTAATGGCACCCCATCACCTTTACCTCCAGGAATCTCTGTAACTGGTATTCCAAAGCTTCGACCTGTGGAGTCAATCACTGCAATCTGATTAACGGAGCGCGTCTCAAATATCGCATATTCAGAATCACCCACTTTGTAATTAACCCCCGTTAAATCAAGACCATGACCCAATCTTGATCGAACCCAACCATTTTTAGAGACAATCACAGTCAATGCTTCATCAACTACTTGCCGTTCAACTACGGCACGCTCTGAAGTTTCGATTAATGTGCGACGATCATCACCATATTTCTTAGCATCTTCACGTATTTCTTTAACCACCAATTTCTTTAAAAGACCATCGTCACCTAAGAGCTCTTTTAATGAGTGCCTCTCCATTCTGAGCGCCTGCAATTCTTGCTCAATCTTAATACCTTCTAGACGAGCTAGCTGGCGCAAACGAATCTCTAAAATATCCTCAGCTTGGGCATCGCTTAATTTAAACTCTGCAATTAACTCAGGCTTAGGCTCGTCTGCATTTCGAATCACCTTAATGACTTTGTCAATGTTCAAAAAGACAATGTGACGGCCTTCAAGGATATGAATTCGCCGATCAACCTGGCCCAATCGATACTCAGTCCGTCGAACAACCGTTGAGAGGCGAAAATTAACCCACTCCTCGAGCATGATGCGCAGATTTTTTCGTTGTGGTCGACCATCCAATCCAATCACAACCATATTAATTGGAAAGTTTTCTTCAAGCGATGTATGGGCCATTAACAAGCGCATAAAATCTTCGGCATCAATTCTTGAGGATTTAGGTTCAAAAACTAAACGGACCCGATTGTTTTTATCTGACTCATCATTAACCCGCTCCAAAGACGCCAAAATCAATTGCTTCAAATTGGCTTGATTAGGGGATATCTTACCGCCCTTCTCTTTAGGTTTTGGGTTAGTCAACTCTTCAAGCTCTTCCATGACTCGCATTGAAGAAGTGGTCGGCGGTAACTCATAAATAATTACCTGCCATTGGCCACGCGCTAAATTTTCAACCCGCCAACGACAACGCGCGCGCAATGAACCTCGACCACTTGAATAAGTGTCAAGAATAGCCTGGGACGCACTAATAATTTGACCACCGCCAGGAAAGTCGGGCCCCTTAATAATTCCAAGCAAAGACTCTAAAGTGATTGTAGGCTTATTGATAATGGCTATAGCAGCCTCTGCAACCTCTCGCAGATTGTGTGGTTGAAGCTCACAAGCCATACCAACACCCACACCAGAGGCCCCATTCAACAAGAGCATCGGCAATCGTGCAGGCAACAACTCAGGCTCTTTTAATCTACCGTCATAATTGGCAGTGAAGTCAACAGTGTTTTGATCAATTTCACTGAGCAATAACTCAGCAATCGGTGTTAATCGAGCCTCTGTATAACGATAAGCAGCAGCAGAGTCGCCGTCTTGAGTGCCGAAATTTCCCTGTCCATCAATCAATGGGTAACGCAAGGAAAAATCTTGGGCCATACGCACCAATGCCTCATAGGTTGAGACATCTCCATGCGGATGATACTTACCTAAAACCTCACCTACAATCCGAGCAGACTTGGTATGTTGGACATTAGCCTTCAACCCAAGTTCGTTCATCACATACAATATACGACGCTGAACAGGTTTTTGACCATCCTCTATATTTGGTATCGCGCGTCCTCGAACGACGCTCATAGCGTACGTTAAATAACTACGCTCTGCGAATGTCCCCATATCAATAAAGTCACCATCGCCGCCAGCTATCATGTCATTTGCATGAATAGGCGGGGGATTTTGTGTTGCGCCTGGAGCATTGGTAAATAGGTCTTGTGTATCACTTGCAGCTGTCGCCAGCTTAGATTTTTTTGTTTTCATACATCCGCCTCAACCTGATCACCATTTAATTCCATCCAAGCACAACGACGCTCTGACTCTTTTTTGGACATCAACATATTAAATAATTCAAACGTCTTATCTTTATCCTCAATTCGCACTTGCAGTAAGCGTCGAGTATCTGGACAGAGAGTAGTCTCCCACAACTGTTCCGGATTCATCTCACCCAAGCCTTTGAAACGCTGGACTTGAATCGAGTCTGGTTTTACACCATCCTCAATAGCCCGTTCACGCAAAGAGCGTAACTCCACCTCATCAATTGCATAGATCTTTTTTCCTGGACGCTTACCTTGCGCAGGAACATCCATCTTAAACAAAGGAGGACAGGCAATATAAATATTGCCTGCAGCAATCAATTTTGGAAAGTGCTTGTAGAATAAGGTCAGCAATAACACAGCGATATGTGCGCCATCGACATCGGCGTCAGTCATCGAAGCTATTTTTCCGTAACGCAAGCCAGACAAATCAGGATGATCATTTTCGCCGTGAGGATCCACACCAATTGCTACCGCAATATCATGGATTTCAGCATTAGAGAACAATAAATCCCGCTTTACTTCCCATGAGTTAAGCGCCTTACCGCGCATTTTATAAATCGCTTGAAAGCGCTTATCGCGCGCTTGCTTTGCAGAACCACCTGCAGAATCGCCTTCAACCAAAAACAATTCGTTATCTGACAAACTGGTTGACTCACAATCGGTAAGCTTCTCTGGCAACATCACTACACTCGATGATTTCTTGCGCTCTATCTTAGTGACTGAGCGGCTACGCTCAACAGCTTGACGGATCGCTAATTCAGCAATTTTTCGACCATAATCAACGTGTCGATTCAACCATAACTCAAATGGGTCACGAACCATATTAGAAACCAATTTAAGCGCATCTCGATTAGACAACTTCTCTTTAGTTTGGCCATGAAACTGCGGCTCTAATACTTTTGCTGATAAAAAATAAATCGTACGGGACCATACATCATCTGATTGTAACTTCACCCCTCTGGGCATCATATTATGATGTTCAGCAAAAGCTTTAATCGCCTCAAAGATACCCTCACGTAAACCTGCCTCATGCGTTCCGCCGGCTGGGGTTGGGATTAAGTTAGCGTACGACTCACCAAAACCTTTGCCTTCTTCAACTAACGCGAATGCCCATCCTGCCCCTTCACCCACAGCAAATCCGTTAGCTTCTTGGACATGTTTTTCACCATCAAAAATCGGCGCTACGGGCTCTATATCTCCAAGCAGATCTTTTAAATAACCCTTCATTCCCTCCGGATAACTCCAAGTTCTTGAAACGGTTTCCTGCCCCTCGCGCACAGACTCTACATTTAAGGTAACCACAACGCCTGGCAACAACACCGCTTTGGATCGAACGATTCTTTCGATTTCAGTTAAATTGACTTTACCAATATCAAAATATTTTTTATTAGGCCAAATGCGTAACAAAGTTCCAGTATCGTTCTTAGCGATAGCACTGATTCTTTTAAGCTTCTCAACAACAATACCATCGGCAAAAACAATCCGATGAACCCCCCCCTCGCGCCGCACTTCCACTTCAAGGCGGGTTGCGAGTGCGTTTGTTACGGACACACCAACGCCGTGCAATCCTCCAGAAAATTTGTAAGCGGCATCAGCTTCAGTTTTTGAAAACTTTGCTCCGGCATGCAACTCTGTAAACACTAATTGCACCGTAGGCACTTTTTCCTCCGGATGCATGCCAACAGGAATGCCCCTCCCATTATCAGACACACTAACCGAGCCGTCTCTGTGCACGGTAACAGCTATACCCGTAGCATGACCACCAAATGCCTCATCTGCAGCATTATCAATGGCCTCTTGAACAATGTGCGTTGGATCAGTAGTACGGGTATACATCCCCGGCAACCGCTGCACTGGCTCAATCCCACGCAGCTTAGTGACTGAAGATTCATCGTATTTCTTTGTTGCCATTTTTTCCATTCAATCTAAATATATAAAATTTATAATGCATTTGAATCTATAGAAATACTTAAACACTTAATTACACCCGCGCGCAGACCAAACTTTGCGAGTTTATTCCTCGAAACTATCGAAAAATATCCAAAGTTAATTAAGTAACATATCTTTGAAAAAACAAGGATAATTGGATAACAGCATAATTTTCAGGTAATTTACTCGTACATCTTAATTTTTAAAGAAAAAATATTCAAGTACAGGCTTGGATTAGTACAGGCGTTCCCGTCTAATCCTTATCTATCATGCGCTCTATATCATATTGAATCCATCAATTAACTACCTTTTCAAACGATAATTTAGAAATATCTGCTCACTTTTGTTTTAAAATAAATCTTAAAATATATTCCTATACAAGCAATGGCCAAAAAATCGATTACCTCGGTACAAACCCACACACCAATGATGCAACAGTATCTGCGGATTAAATCAGAGAATCCAGACCATTTACTGTTCTACCGTATGGGCGATTTTTATGAGTTATTTTTTGATGACGCAGAAAAGGCTGCCCAACTACTTGACATTACCCTAACCAGTCGTGGGGAGTCTGCAGGGAGCCCCATTAAAATGGCTGGCGTGCCCTACCATGCGGCAGATCAGTATCTAACGCGTCTTATCCAATTTGGTGAGTCTGTCGCTATCTGCGAGCAAATCGGCGATCCCAATACCAGCAAAGGCCCAGTCGAACGTAAGGTCATGCGGATAGTGACGCCAGGCACACTGACCGACTCAGCGTTTCTTGACGACAAGACTGATAATTTCATTTTAGCAATTGCGACTTCCAACCAAATCCTTGGACTGTCATGGCTATCCCTCGCTTCTGGTCAGTTTTTTATTCTTGAAACCAATGGCAATCAATTACTATCTGAATTAGAACGACTTCAACCAGCTGAAATACTCATCCCTGAAACTCTAGAACTTGGCATCCCTTTAGGCTTACCAATTCGCAAAATACCTGATTGGCGTTTTGACACAGACACAGCCAAACGTACCTTGTGCGCACAATTTCAAACCAACGACTTACATGGCTTTGGTGCAGAAGATCATCCCACCGCATTAGCTGCAGCCGGGGCGTTATTTGAATATGTCAAATCCACACAAGGCAGAGCAATTTCACACATTGCCGGACTAAGAGTTGAATCTGACCGCAATTATCTACGAATGGATGCAGCAACTCGTCGCAATTTAGAATTAACCCAAACTCTACGCGGCGACCCTTCACCTACTCTGCTATCTTTAATGGATACTTGTGTGACCAACATGGGAAGTCGCCGACTCAGGCATGCCATTCATCACCCTCTAACCAACCGACAATTAGTATCTGAGTTTCACCAATCAATCCGTGCAATGCTCATCCATGAACACCACCTTGGACTTCGATTAGCATTGCAACCATTCTCCGATATTGAGCGTATCGCATCCCGGATTGCATTAGGTAGTGCACGGCCTCGCGATCTCTCAGGACTACGTCACTCGTTACGCATGATACCCGCCCTGCACGATCTACTCAGTCAGCTACCACAGCAAGGCTATATTCCAACACTACTCCAACAGATCAATATTCAAGTCGACATCTCTACACTTTTAAATGCCGCTATTAAAACCGAACCGGCAGCCTTAATCAGAGAAGGTGGTGTTATTGCTGACGGTTTTGACGCAGAGTTAGACGAGCTTCGTCATATTCAATTGAATTGCGGAGATTTTCTTAAAGAACTAGAAGTGCGTGAGCGCATCCGAAGCGGTATCAGTACACTAAAAGTTGAATACAACAGGGTTCATGGTTTTTACATCGAGGTCACCAGAGTCCAATCTTCCAATGTGCCTGATGATTACCGCAGAAGACAAACTTTGAAAAATGCGGAAAGATACATCACAGCGGAACTGAAATCGTTCGAAGACAAAGCGCTATCGGCCCAAGATCGCGCACTTAGTCGTGAAAAATTTTTATATGAGCAATTAATTTTAAACTTGTCTCCACATGTTCCATACTTGCAACAACTCGCGAATAGCTTGGCTGAACTTGACCTACTCGGCACATTTGCGGAACGCGCACAAACATTACGCTGGTCGCTTCCGCTATTTACCGACACCCCAGAGATTGAAATAATTGGCGGCCGACATCCAGTCGTAGAGGCGCAAGTTCAATCCTATATTGCCAATAACACACAACTTTCATTTCAACAGAAAATGCTTGTTATCACCGGGCCTAACATGGGTGGAAAATCAACATATATGCGGCAAACCGCATTGATCACATTACTTGCTCACTGCGGCTCATATGTACCTGCAGAGTCTGCACGATTTGGCCCAATAGACCGCATTTTTACCCGAATCGGCGCGGCAGATGACTTAGCTGGCGGACGATCTACATTCATGGTTGAAATGACAGAGGCTGCAGAAATACTACATCATGCGAGTCCAAATAGTTTGATATTAATGGACGAAATAGGCCGTGGCACTTCAACCTACGATGGCCTTTCATTAGCTTGGGCTATTGCTAAGCACCTTATCGAACGCAACCAAAGTTATACTCTTTTTGCAACGCATTACTTTGAATTGACACAGCTGGCCGCCGAATTCAAACAAGTTAATAACGTACATCTAGATGCTGTAGAGCATAAAGATAGAATTGTATTCCTACACAATGTATCCGCCGGCCCAGCAAGCCGTAGCTATGGACTACAAGTTGCTCAACTTGCTGGCGTGCCCCACTCCGTTATTCTCAACGCCAAGAAAAAACTAAGTCTGCTTGAAAATAGCGCACCCGCCAGTCTACAGCCCGACCTGTTCTCGCCCAAACCACAAGAGCATCAATTGAGTACATTAGAATCAAAAGTGATTGCAATCATTCATGATTGCGACCCAGACAACCTCAATCCCAGACAAGCACACGAATTAATCTACCAATTAAAGCAATCACTAAAATAGCCTAAGAGGGCGTTTTCAATCCATTAGTTAATGATGATGGCCATGAGCGCCGTGCACGTGACCATGCGACAACTCTTCTTTAGTGGCAGGTCTTACTTCCATCACATTACAAGAGAAAATCAAAGTCTGGCCAGCTAGCGGATGATTCCCGTCGACAACTACTTGATCTGCAGTTACATCGGTCACTGTATATATTAAATGCTGGCCACTTTCTGAGCCTCTACCTTCAAATTGCATACCAGTAGCAACTTCAGCAGGAAATTGGTCACGTGGCTCCATACGAATCAATCTCGCGTCATACTCTCCAAATGCATCTTGCGGTAACAATCTAATCTCACACTGATGACCTTCTCCCTTTCCTTCTAGCTCTTGCTCAACCAGCAAAAATATACCATCGTAACCACCATGTAAATACGCAATAGGTTCGTCGGTTTTCTCAATCAGACCACCATCAGTATTCTTAAGTTCAAACATCAACGTCACTACAGAGTTTTTAACAATTTTCATTCCCGCCCCTTTAACTAGAAATTTTAACAACGCCTCGATTTAGTTCGCTTAACTTGTGCATAAATAAGATGACCATACAAACAGATGAGTGATCAGCAGTTATTTTATAACTAAACACTTAAATACTTAACCCTTAATTTAGATTTATTCAATAAAAATCTAACATTTACCAATAACAATCAAAATAATCGAGATGCACTACAAAAAATAATTTTCCTTCAACATTCAAAATTGATTCTCTTTGATCTAAACTCATGTACATTAATAAACAATACAAAAATAGAATACCAAATGACGATTACAACTCAATTAGCATTACTGAACAATCTCTCGCCAATCGAATTTATGCGTAAGCATTGGCAAAAAGAACCATTGTTCGTCTCCAGCAGTATACCTAATGCTGCAACATTCATCGATCGCAACACCCTATTTGAACTGGCTAGCCACGAAGGAGTTGAATCAAGGCTTGTAATATACACACAGCGCAAATGGGATGTTCAATACGGACCATTCTCAAAGCCCTTTTTAAAAAAATTACCCAAAAAAAATTGGACGCTTCTAGTCCAAGGCGTTAACTTACACCTACAAAAGGCTAGCGACTTACTTAATAGCTTTGCATTTTTGCCATATGCAAGACTAGATGACCTTATGGTGAGTTACGCCGTACCTGGCGGTGGAGTTGGCCCACACTTTGACAGCTACGATGTATTTTTGTTGCAAGGTGAAGGTTGTCGCCAATGGCAAATCAGCAATCAAAACGATTTATCACTAGTTCCCGATGAGCCACTTAAAATTTTGCGCCGATTCAAACCTCAACAGGAATGGTCTGTCAATCCTGGGGATTTATTATACCTCCCACCCCAGTATGCTCATCAAGGCACAGCTATTACACATTGCGTGACTTATTCAATTGGCTTCCGCTCTCCATCAGCGCAAGACCTCACCCATCGCTTTTTCAACTTCTTACAAGATCGGGTTGAAACTTCTGAACAATATGCTGATCCTGAACTGCGCGCAACTCGACATCCAGCTCTAATTCCTACAACATTACAATCTTCTTTTCTGAACATCCTGAAGAACAATACTCGTTGGCGACAAGAAGATATTCTCCAATTTATTGGAGAGGATTTGAGCACCCCTAAAGATCACATCACTTTTGAGCCACCTTCACCAGCACTCTCAAAAATTAACTTTCTAAAATTAGTTCGTAAATACGGCATACGCCTTACATTAACCAGTATATTGCTCTACGACAACTTGGCTTTTTACATCAATGGTGAACGCCACCATTCGCCACCTTCAAAGAATAAAACGCTATTAACTTTAGCTGATCACAGAAAGCTCCCGCCATCAAACATTGAACCTTTTAGTGCTAACATACTGTATCAATGGTATAGATGTGGTTATCTCCATATTGATCAATAAATGGATCAAGTGATTCATGAAGCACTTCAGCAGTCAATGCCTTTGGAAGGGCGGATAAACTCTTTAATTGAGTACGATAGTTTTTTTGATTTGATGATTAACCAGACCTCTAGAACAATTAAAATTTTTGACCACGCTCTCAATTCAAGTTACAACGATCTACAACGCATATCAAGTGCAATACGCTTTCTCAGTTCGCATCCAGCTAATCGCATGCATATCGTCGTTCATGACGCTAGTCTCTTACAACGAAATTGTCCGCGCTGGATGAACTTTATGAGAACTTATTCTCAATCATGCTTGCTGGAGCAAACCCATCCCACTAACAAGCATTTTGAAACCGCTTTTGTTATCTTTGATCATCGTCATTTTTGTCACCGCTTTCATAGCCTTCGTAGCAACGGTAAATTCTGCGTTAACCACTTAGAGCAAAGCAGATATTTAATAAAAACTTTCGAACAAGTCCGATGTAATGCCCTTACCATGCGCCCAAGGTCTGTCACGGGAATATGACGAAACCTTAAACCAATTAATTCAAAACAGGTTCAATACCTACATTTACTTATTTTTAAACACTCAAATAACCTAATACAAATCAATCTATTCAATCAACTGCACCACCCCTCAATCCATGAGCACCCAGAAATCCAGCTTATCTTCCCGGTTTTGCCTGCCCTCCTCCAATTTCATCAGAATACAAAAACTCTGGGCCCTCCATCCCGTCACTAAACTACTTAAGGTGGTAAAAATTAGCCTCTGCACAAAACTCGAAAGACTGTTACAATACGAGCCGGCATGTTGGCCAATGAGAATCGCGGCTAGTGGATTAGCAGTTTTTTTTCAGTGTGCACGGTGCCAACCAAATTTGGCTTAAAATTAAATTTACCTTTGAAGGAAAAAACCATGAATCGCTTGATTATCGTTGCTGCACTTTTTGCTCTTGGCTTGTCTGCTTGTGACAAACCAGCTCCAGCCCCAGCACCTGCTCCGGAAGCTCCAAAAGCTGAAGCCCCTGCAGCTCCTGCCGCTGACGCTGCTAAGCCTGCTGATGCACCAGCTCCTGCCGCTGACGCTGCTAAGCCTGCTGATGCACCAGCTAAGTAATTCATAGCAATTAGCTGGACCAAAAAGCCGATCGTAAGATCGGCTTTTTTATGGCCACTTATCCTTATATCTGACCTGTTAAATCCAAGTCTGCTCTGGTGTCTCCTTCGCCCGATTAACAACAACCCATCAGTATAATACGCGCCAATCAAATCCATCGACCTGGGTGGCTATACCAATCCACTGTTCCTCACAACCAATCGCCTGAGCCAAGACTGAGGCGGCTAAATCAGGGCGATTGTTCTTTTGCGATAAATGTGCCGCGACAACGTGCTGCAACTTATCATGATAAACAGCGCGCAATATCTGGGCTGCCTGATGATTGTCTAAATGACCATATCGTCCGCCTATTCGTTCCTTCAGATATTCATGGTATTGGCTTGCGTCTAACAATTGACGATCATGATTACATTCCAATACCAAAGCACTGAGACTAGAGAGAACCTGCTCAATATGGGGGGTTGACCCACCCACATCCGTTAGAACTCCAAGGCGCCTAGCACCATCGCTAAATACAAACTGGGTAGGCTCACGCGCATCATGTGGCACTGGATAAGGTGTAATCTCTAAATCGCCAATATTAAAAGATGTATGCGCATCAATAATATTCATTACTATCGCACTTGCGGTCGCTACGTTCCTCATCAAACCGGCTGAGGCTTGATAGGTGCCATAACTGCTGTAGACAGGTATAGAATGCTTCTTCGCGAATCGTGCTACTCCACCAACATGATCATCATGCTCATGGGTCACCAAAATACCCTGAATATCTTGGGGCTTTAAACCCTTTTGTAACAAGCGGCGCTCAGTCTCGGTAGCACTAAAACCGCAATCGAGTAGTATCCTTGTTTTCTGAGACTCAACAACCAAGGCATTGCCTTCGCTACCGCTACCGAGTGAAGCAAAACGCATATAAAAATTATCAATAAGCGCAGTAAATCGCTTACTTCAACTGCTCCAAAAGCAAGTTCAAAATACGATCAATCGTTTCTGATTTCTGCACACTTCCACCTTTTTCATAGATGCGTACCTCTGTAGCATTGGCAGTTTCTCGAACAACAACCTTATATTGTTCTTTACTTTGCACTTTTGGAGAGCTGTCCCAGAACTTCAGTTTTGCCAACCAACTTGTACTTTCAGTCGTTTTCACATCAGCATCTGGGTCAATATAACGAACGAAATAAACACCTTGGGAACGATCACGATCCTCAACAGTAAAGCCTACACGGTCTAGGGCTAGACCGACACGCCGCCACGCGCGATCAAATGGATCTACCAATGACAATAGACCACTATCAGTGCCACGTATCAACTTTGCCTGTGGGTCTACAGAGACTGCAGCCACTTTGGTCTTAGCACCTTCCGCATCAACCCCAAAGCGCACCATCAAGCGACGTAACATTTCAACCTCAAGCTCTGGATTGGGCGGGCGAGGCTGCCAAATCAAACGATCCTTGGCTGCAGATGCAAACTCCTCTTCCATTCGACGATGACTAATATAAATCTCCGTCGTTCCTTGATTACCAACTTCTAATCGAGTGCGAAACTTATCTCTCTCGGATGACGATGTCACATTATTAACAGCGAAACTAATTAAACCTCGCAGACCACCCTCTTTGATCTGCGACCGCATCTCATTCCAATCAGTCTCCATAATGCCAGCCTCAGGCACCTCGACATTCACAATAAAGCCCGCCTCTTGCCAGAACTCTTTAACTACAGTCCAAATCTGCGCTGGCGAGCCTGGCACCACTAACCAACGCTGATTACCGGCTCGCTCTACCCGTACATTATCAATAGAGGGTAGCAAAGCGTTTTTATCCGTCTGGAGTCGGCCTGGCGTCTTGCTATACTCTGAATATACCGCCGCGCTACGCCCCCCCGTATCGGGCACTGCAAAACGGTCATCAGCGCTAATCCGTGCTAAGTCCGGTGGTATCTCTAATGGCGGTAATTTGCTACTCGTTTTATAGTCCACTTTTTTATTGAACATATCGAAAGCACTGCATCCCAGCACTGCCATGATCGAGAGACACATCACACACCATTTAAACTGCCGCATCTTTACTACTCCTTGTTGAAAGTATGGATATCAGCCTGTGCAAGCGCCTGTCTCAATATGGCATAGTGTGAGTCAGACAAAGACACTAATGGTAATCGAATAAAATGTCCTATTAGTCCCATTTCAGCTACAGCCCATTTCACGGGAATTGGATTGGCCTGACAAAACAAATGTTTGTGCAGCGATATCAAGCGATTATTAATCGCTACAGCTTCTTTACACTGTCTATCTAATGCAGCCACACACATCTCATGCATTAATCGTGGTGCCACATTTGCAGTCACTGATATCACACCATCACCCCCAAGCAACATCATTGCAATAGCAGTGGCATCGTCGCCACTATAAACACTAAACTGCTTAGGCTTATCCCTCAACAACTGACTTGCACGCTCAATATTGGCAGTCGCATCTTTAATCCCAACTATGCCAGGCAATTCAGCCAAGCGTAATACCGTGTCATTACTTAAATCTGCTACTGTTCGACTGGGTACGTTATATAGAATCTGCGGAATGTCAACAGCCTCAGCAATAGCTCTAAAGTGCTGGAAGAGTCCTTCTTGTGTTGGCCTGTTGTAATAAGGAACAACCGACAAACTCATATTAGCGCCGGAAGCCTGCGCTAGTTTTGACAACTCTACCGCCTCATGGGTAGCGTTGGCACCTGTGCCAGCAATAATTGGCACGCGACCTGCAGCGTGCGCAACAGCGGTCTCTATTAGTAAGCGTTGCTCTGCAAACGTCACAGTAGGGGACTCACCAGTAGTGCCCACTACCACAATGCCATCGGTGCCTTCAGTGATATGCCAATCAATTAACTTGCGGAAACGCACCAGATCCAGATCCCCAGCATCGGTCATAGGGGTCACTATGGCAACAATACTGCCTCTAATCTTTTTTAAATCATTATTTTTCATGGGATTATTTACTATTACGTAGAATATCCCTATTGTAACCGATGGCTGTGGCCAACGGATACTGACTAGCAAGAACAAATAAAGGGTATTTTTAGCCCAAACACCCAACAGTTGGTCTTTTAGACTCGCAAGCCTTATGGATCTATTTGTCTATCCAAATCGACCGGTAATATAATCCTCGGTTTGCTTATTTTGGGGTTTAATAAATATAGAATCCGTTTGACCAAATTCAATCAATTCCCCCAAATACATATAGGCCGTAAAGTCTGAAATACGCGCTGCCTGTTGCATATTATGCGTAACGATAACGATCGTAAAATCTTGTTTTAATTCGGTAATCAATTCCTCAATCCGCGCTGTTGAGATTGGATCCAAGGCTGAGGTCGGCTCATCAAGCAATATAACTTCCGGCTTTACCGCAATACAACGCGCAATGCAGAGGCGTTGCTGTTGACCACCGGATAAACTGACACCACTTTGATCTAACTTATCTTTTACCTCATCCCATAGCGCGCCTTTACGCAAAGCCCATTCAACCCGCTCCTGCATCAATGCCCGAGACAATCGCTCGTGCATAGAGACTCCAAATGCAATGTTGTCATATATCGACATTGGGAATGGAGTAGGTTTCTGAAACACCATTCCGATTCGTGATCTAAGATCAATAGTATCAATTTTTTTATCTAAAATATTCATACCGTCCATCATGATCTCCCCCTCAGCACGCTGCTCTGGATATAGTTCATACATCCGATTAAACGCTCTTAGAAAAGTAGATTTTCCACAACCCGAGGGTCCAATAAATGCAGTCACTCTATGCTTATAGATATCTATATTAATGTCTCTTAGTGCTTTGTATTGGCCATAGAAGAAATTAAAATTTCGGGTTTCTATTTGAACCTGTTCTTTAGTGAGATCAATAGCACCTTTTGCGGCTCGACTTCCAAGACCTTGTGCAGACATGTTGACATTCATCGCTTTGCTTCCTCTCTAAACAAGACCCTAGCCATAATATTTAATATCAGAACACCCGCAGTGATCAAGAACACTCCTGCCCAAGCCAAGCGCTGCCAATCTTCAAATGGACTCATCGCAAACTTAAAGATAGTGACTGGCAAATTAGCCATTGGATCGGTAAGACTTACCGACCAGAATTGATTAGAAAGTGCAGTAAATAACAATGGTGCAGTCTCACCGGCGATTCGCGCTACCGCGAGCAATACGCCGGTCACAATTCCAGCTCTCGCAGCTCTTGCAGTCACCAAACAAATCACTTTCCATTTCTCTGCACCCAGCGCAAATGCTGCTTCACGCAAACTGTTAGGCACTAATAGCAACATATTTTCTGTAGTTCTGACTACGACCGGTATCACCAATAGAGCGAGTGCGAGCACGCCTGCAATACCCGAAAAACCACCCATGTTGACGACCAGCAACGCGTAGACAAACAAACCAATCACGATCGATGGCGCAGATAATAAAATATCATTGATGAATCGTGTGACAAACCCCAACCAACCGTGCCGATCATATTCAGCCAAATAAATACCGGCCATAATGCCAATTGGGGTTCCAATCAAGGTTGCCAAGGTGACCATGATCAAGCTGCCAACAATAGCATTTAGCAAGCCGCCATCGGAGCCTGGAGCTGGAGTCATCTTGGTAAAGAGGTCTATAGACAACCCCCCAAACCCAAGGCGGACCACTTCAAATAATATCCATAACAACCAAACCAAACCAAAGGTCATTGCTAATAACGATAAGGTCAATGCAATACCGTTAGTGATTTTTCTTTTGGCACGCAAATTCATGCTAGCGACCTCATGTTTTTTCACCTTCGCGGCCAGACAGCCTAATTAATAACAGCTTGGAAGCCGCAAGCACTATAAATGTAATTAAAAACAAAATTAATCCCAGCTCTATTAGTGCGGCAGTATGCAGGCCAGAACCCGCTTCTTGGAATTCGTTAGCCAAGGCAGACGTAATGCTATTGCCTGGCAAAAACAATGAAATATCATTTAAAAAATTAGTGTTGCCAATCACAAACGTCACGGCCATGGTCTCGCCTAGAGCGCGCCCTAAACCTAACATAATGCCGCCAATTACACCCACTTGGGTGTAGGGCAAGACCACATGCCACACCACTTCCCAAGTGGTTGCACCCAAACCAAACGCAGTTTCCCGCAGCAACACTGGCGTTACTTCAAACACATCCCGCATTACTGACGCAATAAACGGGATAATCATAATTGCCAAGATAATACCAGCGCTCAACAAACCAATGCCCATGGGCGCACCTTTAAACAATACGCCTAGGCCGGGAATTTGTCCTAAGGTGCTCGATAAAAAGGGTTGGGCATACTGGCCAAATATTGGCGCAAAAATCAACAGCCCCCACATACCATAGACAATGCTCGGTATAGCCGCTAACAATTCAATCGCCGTGCCTAAGGGGCGGCGTAGCCACAATGGCGAGAGTTCAGTCAGAAACAATGCAATGCCAAAACTAACTGGCACTGCAATGACTAGCGCAATGACTGAAGTGACTAAAGTACCGTAAATAGGAATCAAAGCACCGAATTTCTGCGCAGGCGGATTCCAATCGGAGGTCCACAAAAATGATAGGCCAAACTTCTCTATCGATGGCCAGGCACTCACCACCAGCGACAGAATGATTCCGATCAAAGTCACTAATGTCAGGGCGGCAAAGAAGCGTGAAGCATTAAAAAATAAAAAATCTCCGTAACGGAAACGCTTTTGATTCTGACGTAAAGACTGCGCATCATCATGACTCATAAGCACACCTGAAACAGATGATTATCATTAATATCGGAGCCAATCAGCACGTCATTATTCCTCATGAAAGCCCTTATTTGTAACACGCTATAGCGTAAATGTGAAAACAATCACCCTTACGCTATAGTCACCTAAAACAACAAATTCAATCAATCAAACGAGACAAGACAAAAGCTTATTTAGTGGTCCACAAGGCCTTACCAGAGGCGTCTTTTACATTAGCAATCCAAGCAGCACGGATCAATGTAACCAGGCTATCCGGTATCGACACATACTCTAGATCACTTGCCAATTTATCGCCATTTTTGTAGGACCAGTCAAAAAACTTCATCACTTCTACACCTTGGGCAGGTTTATCTTGCACTTTGTGAATCAAAATAAAAGTTGCGCCGGTAATTGGCCACGAATTTTTGCCAGCCTGGTTGGTCAACACCTCATAGAATGCTGATTTATTCCAATCGGCGCCCGCAGCGGCCGCTTTAAAGGCCTCTTCACTCGGCTGAACAAACTGCTTATCGGCATTTTGTAGCTGTGCATGCGTTAATTTATTTTGCTTTGCATATGCAAATTCTACATAACCGATGGCGCCAGCAATACGTTGCACAAATGCAGAAACGCCCTCATTGCCCTTACCGCCCAATCCCAATGGCCATTGCACGGCGGAATCGGCACCAACCTTTTGTTTCCACTCTGCGTTTACCTTTGACAAGTAATCGGTAAACAAAAATGTTGTCCCAGAACCATCTGCACGACGTACGACTGCAATATCCTGATTAGGTAACTCAACACCCGGATTAAGTGCTGCAATCGCTTTATCGTTCCATTTATTCACTTTACCTAAGTAAATATCGCCCAAGAGTTCACCCGTTAACTTCAGCTGACCGGGCTTCAAACCGGCAACGTTTACAACTGGCACCACACCGCCAATAACCGTAGGAAACTGCATCATGCCCTCTTTTGCCAGCACTTCAGGTTTGAGGGGCATATCAGACGCACCGAAATCGACTGTTTTTGCGGTAATTTGTTTAATCCCGCCGCCCGAGCCAATCGATTGATAGTTCACTTTGTTTGCAGTTGCTTTTTGATAGGCATCCGCCCATTTCGCATATACGGGCGCAGGGAAGGACGCACCAGCTCCGGTTAACTCAGCGGCAATCACCGCACCACCAACAACTGTAGCGAAACTTCCTAAAAGGATCGATTTCAAAACCATATTCATGACAACACTCCTTAACTTGTTAAACCTAAATGACATCTCTGACGGCTCCCCGAATGCTAGCCAGTTGTCATTACAGATTCATGACAATACGGTCAAAATCATTTTTTATGTTGCGGCGCGGTAAAAAACCATTCTGTTGCGCTTATGCAGCTGCTTTTTGCACCGCTTCAGCGATCTGCCCGGCAAAGTCTCTGATACGTGACAATCGAGGTCCTTCTACCATTACTCGAATTAAAGGCTCGGTGCCGGAGGGTCGCAATAAGACCCGTCCGCTTTGCTTTAATGCTCGCTCTACTTTGGCAACCGCTTTTAATACCGGTGCGGCGGTCAACATGGCCGCAGCCGAACCACTGACTTTGACATTTAATAATACTTGAGGATATAAATCAAAATCGACAGCACTAGCGAGCGTCGTTTGACGGCTCAATAAAGCCTGCAAGACCTGTAAGGCAGAAATCATCGCATCCCCTGTCGAATGTTGATCTAGACAAACAATATGCCCAGAGTTCTCACCACCAATCTGCCAACCTCGATTATTTAGCATTTCTATTACATAGCGGTCCCCGACCTTAGCCCTAGCAAAGGGTATCTTCTGCGACTGTAAGGCCTGCTCTAAGGCCAAATTGCTCATTAATGTGCCAACGATCCCACCCTTTAAGCGGCGCTGGCGCTTGCGCTCGGCGGCAATCACATATAACAACTGATCCCCGTCATAGAGCTTGCCTTGATGATCAACCATCACTAGACGATCACCATCTCCATCGAGCGCAATACCTAAGTCCGCGCGATGTAATTTAACTGCTTTTTGTAAAGCCGCTGGGCTGGTTGCGCCAACTTGATGATTGATATTAAACCCATCAGGGTTCACTCCAATGCTAATGACCTCAGCGCCTAACTCATGGAGCACATGCGGCGCTATGTGGTATGCAGCACCATGCGCACAATCCACAACAATTCGCAAACCTCGTAAATTTAAGTCTGTTGAAAAAGTGCTTTTACAAAACTCAATATAACGACCCGCGGCATCCTGCAAACGTCTTGCTCTACCTATAAGCTTAGAAGTCACACAGCGTAAGGACTGATCCATTGCATGCTCAATCGCCACCTCATGCGCATCGCTCAGCTTAGTACCATTTGCTGAGAAAAATTTAATACCGTTATCCTCATGCGCATTATGCGAAGCGCTAATCACGACTCCCGCAGATAAGCGCAGGGCTTTGGTCAAATACGCAACACCTGGGGTTGGCATTGGCCCAACCAATAGCACATCGACTCCAGCACTGAGAATACCCGCCTGTAGCGCAGACTCCAGCATATAGCCAGAAGCACGCGTATCTTTACCAATTAAAATAGTTGCACGCTCACCACTACGCTGCCCCCCTGGTCCTTGCGCTAAAATACGGCCTGCGGCATAACCTAAGCGTGTCATAAATTCAGGCGTAATCGGGGATGTGCCTACTCTCCCACGGACACCGTCAGTGCCAAAATAACGACGAGTTGTAGTCAATAACGACTGCGTATTTTTTTTCGCTGCCATAACCGTCCTTATCAATAAATGCGCTACCACACCTCAAACACAATATGCTGCCCGCTCAACAAGGTAATCCGTAATCAACTACACACCACTACTGACTTAAAGATTAATTTGCGTTGAATTGCAAGGCATGCCACATCGCTAATGCATCGCGCGTAGCAGCAACATCATGCACTCTCACAATATTTGCACCACGTTCAACAGCAAGTAGCGCCGCCGCAACACTACCGTGGATTCGATCCGCCACTGCACGTCCAGTGATCGCACCGATCATAGATTTACGAGATAATCCAACTAAAATTGGCATGCCCGTAGATTGAAATGCGGAGAGCATTCGCAACATCTCAAGATTATGGCTTGTAGACTTACCAAAACCAAACCCTGGATCAATCACCAAACGCCGGACATTCACACCAGCCTCGACCATTACACGAACCCGTTGTTGTAGGTACTCACTCACCTCAATCACTACATCACGATATCGCGGAGACTGTTGCATGCTCTCGGGCGCACCCTGCTTATGCATGATACAGACTCCACATTGACTCTCTTGAATGACTTGGACGGCCCCTGGCGCCTCAAAACCATTAACATCATTCACCATGATTGCACCCGCAGCGACTGCAGCACGCATTACTTCCGGTTTTTGAGTGTCTACAGACACCGGCAAACCAGCGCAGGCAAGTTCGCGAATCACCGGAATCACGCGGCGTAACTCTTCCACTACATCGACACCCAAGGCACCAGGGCGGGTAGACTCACCACCGACATCGATCAAGTCTGCACCTTCAGCAATTAACTGATGACCACGCGCGATAGCCGACTGCGTCTCATGGTTTAAGCCGCCATCTGAAAAAGAGTCAGGCGTCACGTTCAGTATCCCCATGACGAGCGGTCGACTGAGATCAAATATAAATGTGGCGCATTGAAGCTCTGCCCTGCCCTGGGACAGGGGAGCGGCGCGGAGCGAATAATCAGGCAAGACTATAGTTTTTTATAAAATATAAATAAAAATCAGGCAGTTATTAAAATATATTATTTTCTACCAATAACCACAACCCAGGTACAGCAGGACGTATCTAACGTCCTGCTAGGATTAAGCCTCTGCTGCCGGTTTAGGCGTAATTGTCGTATCTGGAGTGCTGTCTTGAGGGGGCTTGGGCACTGGATTTGCCAATGGCTTGGGAGGGCGAGGCGGGCGTCCGTCCATAATGTCAGCGATCTGATCCGCATCAATCGTCTCCCAATCCAGCAAAGCCTTAGCCATCGCCTCCACTTTTTCGCGATCCTCTTCGATCAACTTGCGAGCTAGCGCATACTGCTGATCGATAATGCGGCGAATCTCCACGTCCACTTTAAGCATAGTCGCTTCAGCAACATTCTTGTGAGTGGTGACCGAACGACCCAAAAACACCTCGCCTTCGTTCTCGCCGTAGACCATGGGCCCTAAACTGTCACTCATACCCCAACGCATCACCATATTGCGCGCCATACCAGTAGCGCGCTCGAAATCGTTAGAAGCACCAGTAGTCATTTGCCCCATAAATACCTCTTCCGCTATACGTCCGCCAAACAGCACTGCAATGTTTTGTAGAATCTGTTCACGATCCATGCTGTAGCGATCTTCGGTTGGCAACTGCATCGTCACCCCTAATGCGCGACCACGTGGAATAATCGTAACCTTGTGTACGGGGTCAGTGCGCGGTAGGCGGCGCGCGACCAAAGCGTGACCTGCCTCGTGATACGCCGTATTGCGACGCTCATGCTCAGGCATCACCATGGAACGCCGTTCAGCACCCATCATGATCTTATCTTTTGCACGCTCAAAATCATCCATATCCACCAAGCGCTTACTACTACGTGCGGCAAACAGCGCTGACTCATTCACTAAATTAGCTAAATCAGCACCCGAAAAACCAGGGGTGCCACGCGCCAAAATATCAGCTTTGACGTCTGGTGCAATCGGCACCTTACGCATATGTACTAATAGAATTTGCTCACGCCCACGAATATCAGGCAGAGGCACTACCACTTGACGATCAAACCGACCAGGACGCATCAATGCAGGATCAAGCACATCTGGACGGTTAGTGGCTGCAATAATAATCACACCTGAGTTAGGCTCAAAACCATCCATCTCGACTAACAGTTGATTCAAGGTCTGCTCGCGCTCGTCATTACCGCCACCCAGCCCTGCACCACGCTGCCGACCTACCGCATCGATCTCGTCGATAAAGACTATACAGGGCGCTTGCTTCTTAGCATTTTCAAACATATCCCGCACACGAGCAGCACCAACACCGACAAACATCTCGACAAAATCAGACCCTGAGATTGAGAAAAACGGCACTTTAGCCTCACCCGCAATTGCACGCGCCAGCAGCGTTTTACCGGTACCTGGATTACCCACCATCAATACGCCGCGAGGGATACGCCCACCTAACTTTTGAAACTTAGAGGGATCGCGTAAAAACTCCACTAACTCTGAGACTTCTTCCTTGGCTTCTTCACAACCAGCAACATCTGCAAAGGTGACGGTATTGCTATTCTCGTCGAGCATCCGCGCCCGACTTTTACCAAATGAAAATGCACCGCCTTTGCCACCACCTTGCATCTGACGCATAAAAAATACCCATACTCCAATGAGCAAGAGCATTGGAAACCAAGACACAAATAAGTTCATGAGAAACGATTGCTCTTCCTCAGGCTTGGCCTCAACAATTACGCCATTTTTCAACAGATCAGTCACCATCCAAATGTCCGATGGGGCATAGGTTGTGAATTTCTCACCGGTTGATTTCACGCCTTTAACATTGCGCCCCTCAATGGTGACTTTAGCAATACGCCCTTGCTTAACTTCATCAATAAACTGAGAGTACTCCATCACCTTCTGGGCAGTCTGGCGACTATTAAATTGATTAAAAACAGTCATCAATACCAATGCAATCACTAGCCAGATTGCCATATTCTTCATCATATTGTTCAAAATCACTCCTTGTATCGAACACCCTAATGGTTGTTCAGAAATCTAATTCGATCAGCATCCACACATGCAAGTCAACAATTCTAGTCGTTTTCTACAGTGTCCGCATTAACAAACACAATACTCAACGATTCACGCTCAACACCCACCCGAGCGCAAACCCTTTGCAACAATATAAACCTCATTCGAGCGACTTCTGGAAGCATCAGGTTTTCGGATCAAAACCTGCTTAAATTGCAACTTAATGGTTGCGACCAACACATCAAAACCTGCGCCTTGGAACACCTTCACCAAGAAATTACCATTTACATTCAAATGGTTAACAGCAAAATCCAAAGCTAACTCGGCTAATCCAATACTACGTGCCTGATCAACGACTGCTACCCCGGTGATATTGGGGGCCATATCCGATAACACAAGGTCTGCACCTCCAACACCTAAAATCTGCTCAACCGCAACTAAAATCTCGTCGTCGGCGAAGTCTCCCTGAATAAAGCTCACCCCGTTCAGTGGCACCATCTCTAATAAATCGACAGCAATGACCCGCCCTTGGCCGCCAAGTGCTCGGCTCGCCACCTGAGACCAGCCCCCAGGGGCTGCACCCAAATCCACCACAACCATTCCAGGACGCAATAAACGATCACGTTCAGCCAACTGCTCAAGCTTGTATGCGGCACGGGAACGCATGCCTTCTGCCTGCGCCCGCTTCACGTAATGGTCAGTGACATGCTCTTGCATCCACGCTTTACTGGTTTTGTTGCGCGCCATTGTTTAGACTACTCCCTATGCAAACATTAACCCCTACCCGCCGCCGCGCGCTGAAAGCCCAAGCGCACCCCTTACAACCCGTTGTCATGATTGGCGATGCTGGTCTGACACCTACCGTAGTGCGCGAAGTTGACGCCAACCTACGCAGTCACGAACTCATCAAGATTCGCGTGCTTGGCGATGACCGCCTTGCCCGAAAAACGATTCTTGAGACGCTATGCACCGAATTAGGTGCCGCCAGCGTGCAACACATTGGTAAAGTGCTGGTCATCTACCGCCAGCGTCCCTCTGATGAGCCAGTGGCGCGCAAAAAAAGCGCACCCAAAGCACGCACCAATGGCGAGAAGGCCCCCCGGAAACCTCGCAGTGTAGTGCGGGGTAAACCACTCAGTCGACGCACAAAACGCAGCTTCCAAAAAAGCTAAGTAGGCCTTATAGTGCAAGCGCTCGGCAGCCAAAGAGGCCAGGTGCGAAGGTAACTTCCTGATTAATAAATATTTTATTAATCAGGGATTACTTTTAATCACCTTCCAAGATCTGCTAATGACTCCTGACCTGTTGTTAACTACTGCAGCTGACTTTGTCTGCGCTCACCTTCCCTTACCTAGCAAAATTGTGAGCGCGGCACCGAGCACGCTGACCACAACATAGAGCGCACTTGAAACCCCATGCCAAGCAACAAATCGATCTCGCATAAGCGACTCCATAACTTGCTTGGGCAATGCTTCCGCTTTCAAAGCTTCAAGCACTGGATGCACGCCATACTGACCTAGAGCCACTAAAGCTAACATCAAAATTAAAACCCAGAACACACCTTGACGGAGCGTCCGAAAACCATAACGCACCAATCGAAACAATAACAAGTAAGCACCACAAGCCAAGCCTATCCAAGCCATGAGGGTAAACAACTCACCTGCGATCGTCCCAGCTAATGCTCGATCGTCAAGTCGCGCAAATAACACCGGAGCGACTAAGTAGCCGATCACCCACAGGCCACCAACCCATAAGGTTGCAGCGATTGCTTGCAATGCATCGACCAGACTACGCATCTGATATCTCCTTTATCTGCAAAGGGGGAAGGCCACCAACTTAAATATACTGGACGTCTAAAATGTCATATTCACGGACACCACCGGGCGCCTGCACCTCTGCAATGTCACCAGCATACTTACCAATTAATGCACGTGCTATCGGTGAGCTAATCGAGATCTTACCGAGTTTAATGTCTGCCTCATCGTCACCGACAATTTGATAAGTCACCTGAGCGCCACCATCGACCTCCTCGAGCTTGATCGTTGCACCAAAGACACAACGACCATCAGCATCAATAGTGGCAGGGTCAATAATTTGAGCGTTGGAGACTTTAGACTCTACCTCAGCTATCCGTCCCTCTATAAAACTTTGACGCTCTTTGGCGGCAGCATACTCTGCATTTTCAGACAAATCGCCATGCGCTCTAGCCTCGGCAATAGCGCCGATGACCCAGGGACGCTGCACAGTCTTTAGCTCATGCAACTCCGCACGTAATAATTCAGCACCTTTAACTGTCAATGGGGTTTTTGCACTCATTACTTCACTCCGTCAATACCTATAAATTGATTAGACTAAGCTCGTATGCTAAGTCATCACCTAGAACGAGCGTAGCCCACATAAATTAAATCACCATGTCAATCAGTTAGCGAGACTGTGTGCATCGCCTCGGTGAATTTAGGCGCGCAAGCGACGATGTAGATCCTGAATCGCATACACACATAACTCACCTGCCTGCGCCATACCATGGGCTGCTGCGCGCGCACCAGCCAAGGTCGTATACAAAGTCACTCGCTGCTGCAAAGCGGCACGACGGATCGAATACGAATCGCGAATCGCCGAACGCTTCTCTTCCACAGTATTGATGATAAATACAATCTCATCATTCTTAATCATATCCACAATATGCGGTCTACCCTCAGCTACTTTATTGACGCGGGTCACAGCCAAGCCAGCTGCCGCCAATGCTTTAGCTGTGCCCTGTGTGGCAGCCAGCGTAAAGCCCAAGTCGATCAACGCCCGTGCGGTATCAAGCACACGCTCCTTGTCAGAATCACGCAAGCTAATAAAAACCTTACCAGAACGGGGTAAGCGCTCACCCGAGCCCAATTGCGATTTCACAAAAGCCTCAGCAAATGTCTCACCAACGCCCATCACCTCACCAGTAGACTTCATTTCAGGGCCCAGAATGGTGTCGGCCCCCGGAAACTTAATAAATGGGAATACTGCCTCTTTAACCGAGTAATAAGGCGGCACAATTTCGTGAGTCACCCCTTGAGTTTTTAATGAAATACCAGCCATGCAACGCGCCGCAATCTTTGCCAAGGGCAGACTGGTTGCCTTAGAGACAAAGGGCACTGTGCGGGAGGCGCGTGGATTCACTTCTAAAACATACACCACATCACCCTCAGGACCACTTTGAATAGCAAATTGCACATTCATCAGGCCAACAACTTTCAAAGCCTTAGCCATTGCAACAGTCTGCCGCCGCAATTCATTTTGCAGCGCAGCACTGAGCGAGAACGGCGGCAATGAACAAGCTGAGTCACCTGAATGCACACCCGCTTGCTCGATATGTTCCATAACACCACCGATGATGACTTCAACACCATCGCTCACCGCATCAACATCGACCTCAATCGCATCATTTAAAAAGCGATCTAATAACACCGGTGAGTCGTTAGAAACCTTAATAGCCTCTCGCATATAACGCTCAAGATCACTTTGCTCGTGGACAATCTCCATTGCTCGCCCGCCCAACACATACGAAGGTCGCACTACCAAGGGATAGCCAATTTCTGCAGCAGCCGCCAACGCCTTTGCAGCGCTACGTGCGGTACGATTAGGTGGTTGCTTGAGCTTCAACTTAACTAATAGTTTCTGAAAGCGCTCACGGTCTTCAGCGACATCAATAGAGTCTGGTGAAGTGCCGATAATAGGCACACCATACGCTTCTAAATCACGCGCCAACTTCAATGGCGTCTGACCACCAAATTGCACAATTACACCAAACGGTTTTTCAAGCGCGACCACCTCTAAGACATCCTCAAGTGTTAGCGGCTCAAAATAGAGTCGATCAGAAGTATCGTAATCGGTCGACACCGTCTCTGGGTTACAGTTCACCATGATGGTCTCGAAATCATCCTCACGCAAGGCAAGGGCAGCATGCACACAGCAATAATCAAACTCAATACCCTGACCAATACGATTAGGTCCACCACCCAGCACCATAATCTTACGACGCGCAGTGGGGTGTGATTCGCAATCATCTTCGTATGTGGAGTACATATACGCCGTATTAGTTGAAAACTCCGCGGCACAAGTATCCACTCGCTTATAAACCGGGCGCACCTTTAGTGCGTGGCGATGCGCGCGCACAGCATGCTGATCTGTGTTTAATAAATACGCTAAGCGCAAATCAGAAAAGCCAGCTCGCTTCAACCTACGCAATACCTGTGCGTCAATGTCCTGCAATTGCCGACCAGACAACTCTCGCTCTTGCCTTACGATGTCTTCAATTTGCGCCAAGAACCATGGATCAATATGCGAGAAACCGTGAATTTGGTCGAGCGTTAAACCGCAGCGAAAAGCATCAGCCACATAAAAAATACGCTCAGGGCCAGTATCACCTAACTCGTTCTCAATCACATCTAAATCTGTGGTTCGCTCATCAAAGCCATCCGCACCAATCTCTAAACCGCGCAACGCTTTTTGCATAGATTCTTGCAAAGTCCGACCCATCGCCATGACTTCACCGACAGACTTCATTTGGGTTGTTAAGCGATCATTGGCTTGGGGGAACTTCTCAAACGCAAAACGCGGAATCTTGGTCACAACATAATCGATGCTCGGCTCAAACGAGGCAGGTGTTGCGCCGCCCGTAATTTCATTGCGTAACTCATCAAGGGTATAACCTACCGCCAACTTCGCTGCCACCTTGGCAATAGGGAAACCCGTAGCTTTTGAGGCTAGCGCAGAGGAACGTGAGACCCGCGGATTCATCTCAATGATCACCATCCGCCCATCTGCAGGGTTGATTCCAAACTGCACATTAGAACCACCCGTCTCAACACCAATTTCACGCAAGCACGCAATCGATGCATTACGCATGATTTGATATTCTTTATCGGTTAGCGTTTGCGCAGGGGCGACGGTAATAGAATCCCCAGTATGTACACCCATGGGATCAAAATTCTCAATCGAACAGATAATGATGCAGTTATCATTACGATCACGCACCACTTCCATCTCATACTCTTTCCAACCAATCACCGATTCCTCAACCAATACTTCCTTGGTTGGGCTAGCCTCTAGGCCGCGCTCGATAATGGCGACAAACTCTTCACGGTTATAGGCAATACCCCCTCCTGTGCCACCCAGGGTAAACGAGGGACGAATAATGGTCGGATACCCAACCATTGCTTGCACTTGCAATGCTTCTTCCATGCTATGCGCGAGCGCCGAGCGTGGGCTGTCTAGGCCAATTTTAGCCATCGCTTTTTTAAACTTTTCGCGGTCCTCGGCTTTATCGATCGCCTCCTTTGATGCACCAATCATCTCTACACCGTAGCGATCTAGTACACCGTGCTTAGCTAAATCTAGCGCGCAGTTCAGCGCGGTCTGCCCACCCATGGTCGGCAACAATGCTTGTGGACGCTCAGCAGCAATAATCTTCTCAACAACTTGCCAAGTCACTGGCTCAATATAAGTTGCATCGGCCATGCCCGGGTCGGTCATGATGGTAGCTGGATTAGAGTTCACCAGAATGACCCGATAGCCCTCTTCACGCAAGGCCTTACAGGCTTGCGCACCGGAGTAATCAAACTCACATGCCTGGCCAATAATGATCGGCCCGGCCCCTATAATTAATATCGATTGAATATCTGTACGTTTAGGCATACCAACCTATAGGCAAGAGTAAGCGAGGGGATCAAATTCGTAAGACCGACGACCCGCAACAACTAAGCTTGCCCTTTCTCCATGAGTTTTACAAAACGATCGAATAAATAATCTACATCATGCGGCCCAGGGCTTGCCTCAGGATGACCTTGGAAACAAAACGCAGGCTTATCAGTGAGTGCAAACCCTTGCAAACTACCGTCAAATAGCGAGACATGGGTGACGCGCGCAGTGCTCGGCAAGGTTGACGCATCCACAGCAAAACCATGATTCTGACTGGTAATCATGACCCGTCGTGTATCTAAATCTTGCACCGGATGATTCGCACCATGATGACCAAATTTCATCTTCAAGGTCTTAGCACCGCAAGCGAGCGCCAATAATTGATGACCCAAACAAATCCCAAAGATGGGCATATTAACCGCCAATAACTCACGTATCGCTGTAATCGCATAAGTGCAGGGCTCAGGATCTCCAGGACCATTCGATAAAAAGACACCATCGGGGGACAGCTTCAAGACCTCAGCCGCGGGCGTTTGTGCGGGCACTACCGTTAATCGACAACCTCGCTCGACCAACATCCGCAAAATATTTCTTTTCACACCAAAATCATAGGCAACCACATGGTAAGCGCCTGTGGTTTTTTGGCCATAGCCTGAGCCCAAAGCCCAAACCGACTCTGCGGTGTTGTAGGGCGTGCTACAAGTCACCTCTCGGGCGAGATCCAGACCAACTAGGCCAGGGAACTCCTGTGCGGCGCTCAGTGCGCGTTCAACATCAATATTACCAGCCATAATACAACCGGCTTGAGCACCCTGATCTCGCAAGATGCGCGTGAGTTTACGGGTATCAATATCAGCAATGGCAACAATATTTTCACGGCGCAGATAAGCGTCTAGGGGTTCGCTTTCCCGAAAATTCGACGATCTGAGCGGTAAATCTCGGATCACTAACCCGGCAGCTTGCACTTTGCCGGACTCGATGTCCTCAACATTAGCTCCCGTATTGCCGATATGCGGATAAGTCAAAGTGACAATCTGCCGACAATACGATGGATCGGTGAGAATTTCTTGATAGCCCGTCATAGCCGTATTAAATACGACTTCACCGGCAACGATACCCTCGGCACCGATCGCGGAGCCGTAAAATACCGTGCCATCCCTCAGTACAAGAATGGCTGGCGTACGCGAAGACACGACAAGCTCCTGATTTTATTGGATTTACAAGGCAAGCAGAACTCGAACTACGTTCTGCTGTAACTGATCTAGCATTATACGCAAGGCGGCGACGCACCACAAACGCAGATCGAAAAAAAATCTGCTATTCAAACGATAAACTACTGAAATTAAATGATTTTTTTAATTTAGCGTGATGCGGCAATCTAAGCCTATAGGCGGTTGATATCCAACACATCCCACATATCATACAAACCAACACCTTCAGCCCGCAGAAAATGGGCCGCCCGCAATGCGCCTTGGGCATAAGTTGTGCGGCTGTTGGAGCGGTGGGTGATTTCGACACGCTCGCCAGTGCCTGCAAACAATACCGTATGATCGCCCACAATGTCGCCACCGCGAATTGTTGAGAACCCGATGGTCTGAGCGACACGCTCGCCAGTCACACCCTCGCGGGCATAAACCGCACAATCCTCTAAATTACGCCCTAGCGCCTCAGCCATCACTTGCCCCATTTTCAGGGCAGTACCTGAGGGCGCATCGACTTTATGCCGATGATGGGCTTCGATCACCTCAATATCGTAGCCCTCACCCAAGGCGCGGGCAGCCAGTTCGAGTAACTTCAAAGTCACATTCACACCAATACTCATATTAGGCGCAAATACAATACCAATCGATGACGCCGCTTCACGAATACGCTGCTTACCCGCCTCATCAAACCCTGTAGTGCCAATCACCATAGACACGCCCGCAGCCTGACACAAGGCTAAGTGATGCAATGCACCCTCCGGACGCGTAAAGTCAATCAATACATCACAGCCTGCAAGCGCTGTTTGCGGGTCATCCGAGATCAACACACCGGCCACGTTATAACCAAAGACTTGCGCATCCTGACCGACACAAGCGTGGGCAGGCATCTCCAGAGCTGCACCCAGCACTGCCTTCGAATCAGCCGCCACTGCAGTTATCAACATTTGCCCCATACGACCAGTGCTGCCTGCAATCGCAACGCGCAATGGTGAGTGATCAAGGATATTACTCATGGCTTCTCCGTAGCATTAGGAATTTCAGCGCGAGGGGGTTCCACCTTTGGCGCTGGATTAGCAGCAACCACATCACCTTCGATACGCTCAAGCAGGTCCCCTTTAAAATGCATCACGATCCGCCGCTGCTCGGCCAAATCCCCGCGCTTATACAACATAAACAAATAATCCCAACGATCGGGACGAAACGGATCCATGATCAAGGGCGTACCTAAGGCAAAGCGAACCTGCGCACGAGTCATTCCAACTCGCAATTTAGCAAGCATCTCCTGCGTCACCTGATTACCCTGCTGAATTTCAACCTTATAGGGCGTAATGATTTTAGGAATCGCATTGGAATAAATGGATGAATCAGGCAGATACTGACAACCTGCGAGTAAAAATACGACAATCAACAATAATTTCATAAAATCTCGTTAAAGGAACAGCGCATAGCAATGAGTAAGGCACAACAATCGCATGTCACAAAGAACATTGAGCGTATCGTTTTGTGAAATATAGCGATTCAAAACCACTTGATCAACAACGATCTAGAATCTTTGTTAATATCATACTTGAATCTTACTCGAGATTGCCCACCCTGGCGCGCATTCAAACATTTACGCACTTTTATCCACCCTTATCTTCATCCGTCCTTATCTTCATCCGTCCTTATCTTTAATTACCCAACAACATACATCAAAAAAATAGCCCACAAGAACCCTTGAATCCCACTAAAAACCAATAGACAAACACCCAAAATACAATTAAAACGTGTTTGTCACCAGTTAAATCTAATTTAGGCCGACTTATACCGATTCAAACCTATTTAAACCTATTTAAACCTATTTAGACTCACCTTTAAAACCTGTATTAGATTGCTCCTCGAGTTTAAATCGCCACCCAGAATGAACCGATTAAAAAAGCCGTAACGACTACCACTATGAGCAGACCAGACGACCTTAAAACCATGGGACTCAAAGCCACCCTACCGCGTTTACGTATTCTAGAGTTGTTTGAGAAAAGCCCCGTTCGCCATCTCACCGCTGAGGACGTCTACAAGCGCTTGGTCGATGGCGGCACCGACACCGGACTTGCAACCGTCTACCGCGTGCTTACCCAGTTTGAGCAAGCAGGCTTATTAAATCGCCATCACTTCGAGTCTGGTAAAGCGGTTTATGAGCTCAACCAGGGAGACCACCATGACCATCTGGTCTGCATACAATGCGGTCATGTCGAGGAGTTCTACGACTCAGAGATCGAAACCCGCCAAGAGCATATCGCCACAGAGCGCGGGTTTCGAATTCGCGACCACTCACTACACTTATTTGCCGATTGCATCACCGTGGACTGTCCACGGCGCGCCACTTAAAAGACATATCTTTATGATTTTATTGATTTTTTTGACTTCTTTGATTTTTCACCTGGGATACTGACTGGCGCCACAAACACTGTCGCAGATTGTGTCTGAGCCAGCATTTCTACAGCATGTTTACGAGTGGTATCAGTAATCGTCACGCCACCGAGCATGCGGGCAATTTCTCCAACCCGCCCCTCAGCATCCAAAATCGACACTTGCGAGCATACCTGTCCTGCGACGGTAGTTTTACTGACTTGCCATTGCTGATTGGCTGCCGCAGCGACTTGCGGCAGATGGGTAATGCACATCACCTGATGCTGAGAACCCAGCCGCCGCAACATCTGACCAACAATCTCAGCAACCCGCCCGCCAATACCCACATCAACCTCATCGAAAACCAAGGTTGGCACTCGTGCTACCTGGCTCAACACCGTCTGAATAGCCAATGACAAGCGCGATAATTCACCGCCTGAGGCTGTTCTAGCCATCGGTTGCGCCTCCACACTAACATGGGGGGAGACGCGAAACTCAACCTGCTCTAAGCCATATGCAGCAGGGGAAACTGGTAACAACACCACTTCAAAAACACCACCTTGCATCGCCAAATCTTGCATTGCCGCCGTCACTGCAGCCGCTAACTGCGTAGCCGCGCGTTGCCTAGCTGCGCTCAATTTCAGCGCCCGTTGCTGATAAACCGCCTCAGCAGCTGATTCTTGCACGAGCAAGCACTCCAAATCTCCGATTGAAGTGAGCTCTTCTAATCGAGTGCGTGCTCGCTGCTCGATTAACGGCAACACTTCAACCTCAACCCGATACTTACGAGCCACTGCATATAAAGCCTCCAGTCGCACTTCCACATCGCGCAAGCGCTGCGGGTCTAACTCAGAACGCTCGCTATATCGCCGCAGTCCATGCACACCCTCTTGCATGTATATCAGCGCTGATTGCAGTGCATCAATCATCTCGCTCAATTGGGGGTCATGCACTAACAAACTTTGCAAACGAGTAATCACACTCGACAATTGATTAAGCAATGCCGCCTCGCCTTCGGCTAAGGCCTCGATACTGACTTGTGTAGCATCGATCAAACTAGCAGCATGCGCCAACCGAGAATGCTCAGCACTAATTTGAGACCATTCACCTGGCAACACCTTTAAGGTCTCCAGGTCCTGCAACTGCCATCTCAAACGCTCACGTTCTGCGTCCATTGCAGCCGAATTATCAGCTAAGGCACGACGCGCCTCGCAGTGTTGTTGCCATACTTGCCACGCCTGGTCGACCTCTGCAGTCAATCCATCCTGCCCCGCATAGGCATCGAGCAATGCGCGCTGAACAGCAGGCCTACTCAAAGATTGATGTTGATGCTGACCGTGGATATCCACCAACCACTGCCCAGCTTCGCGTAACTGCGCAGCAGTCACAGGATGGCCATTAATCATGCCCCGTGAACGACCATTAGCATCGATCACCCGACGCAACATACACACGCCGTCATCACCATCCAAGTCATGCGCCAATAACCAACGACTCAAAATCGGTTGATCATTGATATCAAATTCTGCCAAAACATCTGCACGAGCCGCCCCTTGACGCACTGCAATACTATCAGCACGCTCCCCCAACGTTAACATCAACGCATCAATTAATATCGATTTACCAGCTCCAGTCTCACCGGTGAGCACGGTCATACCCGCAGCGAACTCCAACTCCAGCTCCTGCACAATCACAAAATCACGAATCAGCAAACGCCGCAACATCGCCGCTTAGTCCCGGTTCCAGTGCAGCTTCTCACGCAACATTGCGTAATAGCTATGACCAATCGGATGGAGCAATTTAATTTGATGCGGATATCTCTGCACCTGGACCCGATCACCCTCATGCAAATCAAAATGCGAATGACTATCAAAATGAGCTCGCGGGCCCTCAGCACGTCGCACAATAATATCAATCACGCTAGCGCTGCTAAGCACGATTGGTCGATTCGACAAGGTATGGGGCGCTACTGGGACTACAGTAATCACACTTAAAGAGGGATGTACGACTGGCCCGCCGGCTGACAACGCATAGGCGGTTGAACCCGTTGGGGTGGCAACAATCAACCCATCAGAGCGTTGACTATAAATATACTCACCATCAACTTGCACTTCAATTTCAATGAGCCCACCTTGAAAACCCTTAGCCACAACCACATCATTAAAAGCCAGTACATTTAAAACCGCTTGGCCGGCACCCACAGATTGACTGTAAACCAAGGACTGCAGCAACATCCGCTGCTCGGTTACATAATGACCATCGAGAATAGCTGAAATCGTCTCAAATAAAGTGTCTAGCGATATGTCGGTTAAAAAACCTAAGCGTCCCCGGTTGACTCCAACCAGCGCCACATCAAAAGGCGCTAGGGTACGCGCAATATTCAGCATCGTGCCGTCCCCCCCCAGAACAATCGCTAAATTTGCCTCACGCCCAATGTCCTCAAGCACTAGCACCTCATAAGGACATTGCTTAATATGTTGCGCAGTTATTGCGTCAATCAATACCCGAACTCCACGCGCCTCCAGGAAGCGGGCAAGCGCTAAAACCGGCCCAGTAATCTCCGGAGCGTTATATTTGCCAATTAAGGCCACAATAGGAAATGCAGTCATCATACCTATATTAAACCATAATTTGAGACTGTAGACCGAGTGCAAACCCATAAAAAACAAGACGTTGGCGTGATTGCGAATGAAGCGCAGAGAATTCGCTGATTTTGTGTAAAATCATGATCATGAACATGGAAACTGCAGCCCCTAACGAACGCGGGCAACTTCTCCTAAAAACTTTGGTAGAGCGCTATATTGCTGACGGCCAACCCGTGGGCTCGCGTGCGCTGTCCAAAGTCTCCGGTCTTTATTTATCACCGGCGAGTATCCGCAATGTAATGGCCGACCTCGAGGACATGGGCTATATCGCTAGCCCCCACACCTCTGCGGGTCGCATACCCACCGCTCGTGGATACCGCTTCTTTGTGGATAGCCTACTCACCGTCAAACCGCTAGATAGCGTTGAAATTCATCAAATCGAGGGCCACTTACAGCCCGAAAACATTCAAAAACTAGTAACCTCGGCCTCCCAAATGCTCTCCGATATCACCCGTTTTGCAGGTATCGTGGTCACCCCTCGCCGCAGCGCGGGTTTTCGTCACATCGAGTTTTTAGAGCTCTCGGAGAAGCGCATACTGCTAATTTTAGTTACCTCTGAAGGCGATGTACAAAATCGCATCATCCAAACCGATAAGCACCATACACAATCCGAGCTCATCGAAGCAGCTAACATATTGAATCAAAACTATGCCGGTTGTAGTTTTGAGGATATCCGCAGTCGTGTGCATGCTGAATTACAACAAGTCCGTGAGAGCATGACTCAGCTCATGAGCGCAGCCCTAGCAGTGGGCGATCAAGCCGTCAGCGAGTCCACTGAAGACGTAGTCATCTCTGGCGAGATTAACCTACTCGGCGTCGATGATTTAGCTTCAAATATGGATAAATTACGTGCACTATTCAATCTGTTCGAACGCCGCACCAGCTTGCTGCAGTTGCTAGACACCTCTAGTAGAGCGCAGGGCGTCCAAATCTTTATCGGCAACGAAGCTGGGCTCTCCCCCTTGGATGAGTGCAGCGTGATCACTGCACCCTATTCGGTAGAAGGTAAGATTGTCGGCACAGTGGGCGTGATCGGCCCAACCCGTATGGCCTATGAGCGGGTAATCCCCATTGTCGACATTACCGCCAAGCTACTCAGTAGCGCATTAGCCCAATGTTAATTCCATAATTTAAGGTGCAGTTAATTGCTTCATTGAATCACAAAATTGAATGGCTAAAGTTAATCACCAATGCTAACTACTTAGCCAACAGCTTTGCCCTACTCCACTTAGAATAATCTGCCAATCACCTCATGACTACGTTTTCTAAAGAACATCCTTACAGCCACGGTAGCGCGCCTAAAATTGGCATCCTAATAATCAACCTAGGCTCTCCAAGCGCACCCACACCCCAAGCCGTTCGCACTTACTTACGAGAGTTCTTATCCGACCCCTATGTAGTCGAAATCCCCAAGCCAATCTGGTGGCTAATACTCAATTTATTCATATTAACGACTCGTCCAAAAGACTCTGCCCATCGCTATGCTCAAGTCTGGACTGACGCCGGGTCGCCGCTAAAAGTGCATACCGAACAACAAGCAATACAGTTGGCGCAAGCCTTAGAGCTCACCCTCAATCAACCACATATCGTCGACTATGCCATGCGCTACGGAAGCCCTTCTATCGCTGAAAAAATCAATGCATTAAAAGCTGCTAACTGCGACAGAATTCTGCTCTTGCCTCTCTACCCTCAATATTCCGCAAGCACAACTGGCACAGTATTTCAAACAGCATACTCTGTCATTGGTAACATGCGTAACCAACCCGCTTTACGCACCGTTAAACACTTCCATGATGACCCAGGTTACATCCAAGCCTCAGCCGATAATATTCGGCAATATTGGGCGCAGCATGGACAAGGCGAGCACCTACTCTTTAGTTTTCATGGAGTACCACGTCGCACGCTAGATCTTGGGGACCCCTACCACTGTGAATGCCTGAAAACAGGACGACTGATCGCTGAGAACCTAGGACTTAAAGCAGGCACATATACCATCGGCTTCCAGTCTCGCTTTGGTCGGGCCGAGTGGCTAAAACCCTATACTGCAGACCTCTTGCCTAAATTAGCCACGCAGGGCACAGCTCGGCTGGACATCGTCTGCCCCGGCTTTGTCAGTGACTGCCTAGAAACTTTAGAAGAAATAGCCATTGAAGCACGAGCTATATTCCTGAATGCAGGTGGACAATCCTGCCATTACATCCCTTGCCTCAATGAAAGCGATGTATGGATTGGCTGCTTAGCCAACCTAGCGCTTCAACACACCCAAGGCTGGCAAGATACTGATTCTAAAGAAGATTTAATAAGGTCTCGACGCGCAGCCCTAGCATTAAATGCACCGCAATAGGTATCCAGTCAAAGAACAAGCAGTCAGCGTTTCTAACGACTTCCTCATATTCGATACTGACATCAGTCTGATTTGCTCTGGGCAAAAAATATAAAAGCCCAAGGTTCAATATTTTGATATAATTATTTTTGAACCCGCATTGAACCTAAATTAACTTCTAAACCATCTTAATGCAACTCGCTACGCCGAGGTGGTGCCTCTACAAGAGACATGCCCTCTTCACATTTCGCAAGTTTTTAACAACTTCATTAAAAATTGCCTAGATATACGACATTTAATCCATCAAATTCACAGCAGACACACAACTTTCACTAAAACCTAAATTTTTATTTAATAAAAAAGTTCAAATAAAAAACAAGCGGCCATTAACAATAAAAATATTATTAAATTTATAACTTAAAAATAAATTAATTATTATTTTATTATTAATTTTAATTTGTATTAATTTAATGAAATAAATTTAAAAAAGTATCATATTAAACAATGACCTGTAAATTACTGAAGGCTTATTTTTATATCGATTTTTAGAATTTTATTGCATACAATAGATTCACTATTTATTATTTTTAAAATAAAGGTCAACTCAAAATGATTATTACCGAAATCACTGAAATCTCTATCAATGATGACACTGAAAAAATGTCAACTTTTCAAGCCGCGAAAATGTTGGGCGTTTCGATTCGCACTGTTCAACAGTGGATGGAAAAGGGCTTGTTAAACGGTTGCAAAACACCTGGTGGCCATCGACGTGTCAATGCTAGCGAAGTGCGCGCCTTAGCGGAGAAACGTCAACGTGAAAAATCACCGAGCAAATTAGTAGCCTGCAAAGTCCTGATCATTGAAGATGACCCCGACATTTGTCGACTCTACGAAATGATGAGCAAAGTCTGGCGCACACCAACATCAATTCAATTCGCTCATGACGGCTTACAAGGTCTAATTGCAATGGGCGAATTCCAACCTAATTTCGTCATCGTTGACCTCAATATCCCATTAGTAGATGGTTTTCATTTAATTAAAACACTCAGCGCCCAATTTAACGCCAATACACAAAGGTATTGCGTAGTGACGGGATTGGGGCATGACGAAATCCATAAACGTGGCGAACTACCAAAGAATTGCCCTATTTTTGGCAAACCCATCGACTTTCCAGAGTTAGAAAAATTAATCGCCAAAGCTTATTCAGAGATCTTACAATCTCAATTAACCACACAACAGGCTGGGCTGTCGAATGCCTAGGAAGCACTATTTATGAATAACTCCGCATCTATACTCATCGTTGACGATCAAGACGACGTACGAAAGCTCATGCGCATGGTCCTAGAACCTGAAGGCTACCAACTAATCGAAGCCCATGACGGACAGAGCGCAATTAACCAAATCCAAAAGCACCAACCGGATCTAATTCTGTTAGATATTATGATGCCGGGATATCCAAACGGTCTGGAACTGCTCGAGATGATCCGCAGAAACAAATCAATGACTGTTAAAATCGTCATGGTCTCAGCAAAGGGGCAATATGACGATGTCTTAGCTGCGGCTAAATTAAACTGCGACGCCTATATCGTTAAACCTTTTACCCTCCAACATCTTTTAGATACCATTAAAAACACCCTCAAATAACACTCTAAACCAGAGATCTATCGATGAATCACTCAAAAATCCTGGATGAATTAAAAAGACCACTACATCAGTAGTTAAGCTTACAGACTCTTTGGAATGGGATAGACTAGGGATGTTATCTTGACAGTGCTGCGTTAATCACTCTAAACATCTCAAGTGCCTACTCATGATTTATAAAAAACCATCCGGCAATACTCAGTAGCGTAGTCAACGTGCGAATGACCATGTCGAATACGTTCACTAAAGTCTCACGTGCCATTTCTGCCTGGGTCATTGAGCAACTCCCAATTCTAATCATTACCTTTTCCAGCCTAATTCTGGCTTGCTTATCACTTATTGCAATTTACTCCACCACACTAGAGGTTCGTGCTGTAAACAATGCCAAAGGCGAGATGCACGTTAATACAATCCGTAGCGAATTAATCAGTGAGTTTAGCGGGATCCTAGGGGCACTAGAACAAATCTCTCCGCCTGGAAACGGTCACAAAGCCTCTACGAACGAAGAGGCCATCTTTAACAAGCACCTCAATGAATTAATCAAGCAACATCCGTTAATCACCACTGTAGATTGGAATCCCTCTAAAGAGATTCACAAAATAAACGACCCATATCAACGAGAGATTGCCAAAAAAAGCTTTGATGCCAAAACACCAACGCTCTATTTAGACCAAGGGCGCGCCTTATTAGCAATGCCCGGAACCCCGCACAATAGCGATGAGGCAACAGGTTTATTTAGCCTTGACATTAACCTAGCATCGATCGTCAACAACGCCATAACTAAACTCAATTCACAAAGCAATGGCCACGATACCAAAATCACACTCATCAATACCACAGCAAATGCCACGCAAGACAATAACCCCCTAATACCTACCGCTCAAGCCACTTACTACAGTGCGTTTAATCTACCGTCGCCACTGACGCAGAAACTAGAACTCGAACACACCATACCAACCCTTGAAGAGCGGAAAGTGGTCATTCAACGCATTCTCACTTACGCCCTAGCCACCTTATTAGCATGGGTTGTTTTCATTACAATGGCCCAATGGGTGGAAACCCGCTACGTAGTCCCTTTGCGTAAGATTACCGCGATTGCCCATAAGATTAATGCACAAAACGAAGTGGGCTCGAACAGCCCAAGCGATGTTGTGGACTACTCAGCGGCTATTGAAAAACTACAAATCTCATTACAAGGGTTTGTAGACGTGTTAAACAATACAGAGGACTCGTATCAAGAAAAGATTCAAATCTCATTTGACGAACTGAATCAAACTAAAGAACGCTTAGAGCAAGTTGCTAATAGCGGAGGCATCATTGTGCTATCGGTTGATCTAGTCAATGGAAAACTCAATTACGCAACCAACTCGCTTACCCAATACCTCAGAGAGATTAACGCCCCAGCTTCACCTCAAAACTGGATGGAAATCTACAATCACTTTAAATCCAAAGATCGACGTCGCATTCGAGAAGCGATCCGCAACGCACACAGAAATGGCAAATCACAATTACAAGTTAGCCTAGGCAATCAATATATTCATCGTATATTTGACTTACGATTCCAACTGACAGCCGCTACCGCAGGCAGACACCCTAAAATTGTTTGTATCGCAATTGACAATACAGAAAAAGCAGCCGTGGAACAAGCTCTATTGCGCAGTGAACAACGCAAGGCTGCAGTCATCAATGGTGCCCTTGACGGTTTTATTACAATGACAACCGATTTCATTATCACTGAAGTTAACCCTGCAGCAGAGCGCATGCATGGCTCTAGAAATATTGACCTGCTTGGCAAGCATTACTTAGATTTCTGCATTGCAGAACACTCGAAAAAACAATTCTCAACCTACTATAACCATTTGCTTGACGATCATAGCAATTTAGAAAACGAAGAAAAAACTATCTGGTGTCGCCAAGCCAATGGAACAGTTTTTCCAGTAGCGATGGGGGGGAGTGTTGTCCATACCGAAGGAGGCCAGCAAGTTTGCCTATATCTAAAAGATCTTACAAAAACATTTGCACAACAAAAATCTATTGAAAGCAAAACTGCTGAAATTGAAGCAATCTTATCAATGAGTCCCGGTGGCATTGCATCATTTCCAGATGATGGGGTTCTTTCATCTCATAACAAAGCCCTCTGGGATATGATTGGCCTAGACCCGAAGGATTTTACAGCCTCCATTTCGCATGACAAATTCTGGGAGCTCATTAAATTACTCTCTCACCAACCAGACAATAAGAAAGTTGAACAGCTATTAGATGAAGGTGAGCATGCTTTTATTGTCCACTCTCCAAAACAAAAACTCATCAAATGTGCGCAACGCATTCCACCAGGTCATGAAGACGGTCTGTCACGAGTGTATTACTTCAGCGATATCACACAAGAGTTTCAACTCGATGCGATGAAGAGCAACTTCCTTGCAACTGCAGCGCATGAACTACGCACACCACTGACAACTATTCTCGGATTTACAGAACTACTGATTACTCAAAAAATTAATGAAAAAGACCAGAAAGATTTACTCAATAGTATTTTCCGTCAATCTAAAAATCTCAGCGCGTTAATTAATGATCTACTCGACCTCAGTAAAATCGAATCCGATACCGCCAATGTATTTAAATATGAGAATAGCAACATTCTTCACACTATTACCCGCTTATATCAGCAATCTTCAGCGCCTAAAAACGATAAACGCTTCATCAATAATCACGAATTCACATTAGAGATTGTTCAAAGCGAATCCATGATGGTGTACATGGACGAGGAAAAGATTCGTCGAGCTATTGAGAATCTGATCTCCAATGCAGTCAAATACAGTCCAGAGAACGCGCCTATCGCATTAACCGTCGACACCACTACCGTCCATCAACAAGCATTCGTCAAAATATCTATAACCGATCAAGGTATTGGCATGACTCCAGATGAAGTAGAGCATGCATTTGTGCGCTTCTGGCGCGCCGACAGCTCTAGCGGTAAAATACCAGGCACCGGCTTGGGCTTACCGCTTGTTAAAGAAATCATTGACATGCATAAGGGCTCGGTTCAACTTTACAGCGAATTTCAAGCAGGTACCACTGCCTGCATTTTATTGCCCATCACGCAAGAAATCAGCCCAGTCTCTCTAACTTAAATTGTTAAAACCACTAAATCAGAACCAGAAGCATCCTAAAACCAACTATTTTCTCAAGTAATCAATAACTTGATTATTTTCTACTTCATGCACTTGAATTATGTCTAATCATCCTCATCTGCATGTTTACGTACGTCAATTTAACAGATCCAACATTAAATAAACTTTAAATAAACCTTACATCAATCAACAGTAAAACCCGAAAAGTATCCCATGCTTTACATTTAAAAGTTAATTTAACCTCCACGCCTCTTGTGTGCCCCCCACTCTAGGGTATGCCTGTTACTAAATCATTTGCATCTATATTATTCCAACTCCCAACACCATCAGCCAACCTTTAACCTAGAAAATAAACTGTAGAAGTCAACATGACACACGATACGAATTCGCCAGAAACACCTCAAAGCACTCCGCCCAATCCGGAAACTTCGAATGCAGCCCCTACCCTCTCGATCGAAGAACAACTGCAACAAGCACTAGACAGCGCTCAGGCCAACAAGGATGCATGGCTACGCGCAAAAGCTGAAGGCGATAACATTCGCAAGCGCGCCGTTCTTGATGTTGCTAATGCTCACAAATACGCGATTGACGGCTTTGCCACCGAATTACTAGCAGTGAAAGACAGCTTAGAAGCCGCACTCTCGATTGAACAAGTCTCTCTCGATAATCTTAAAAGCGGTGTTGAATTAACTCTCAAACAATTGAATTCAGCATTCGACAAGTTTCATTTAAACGAAATTAATCCTGTAGGCGATAAATTTGATCCACATCGCCACCAAGCTATAAGTACCATACCGAGTGATGCCGCACCAAATACTGTGGTCCAAGTACTACAAAAAGGCTATGCACTCAATGATCGCGTCATCCGTCCGGCATTGGTCACAGTATCCAAAGAGCCTAATGCTTGAAAAATCGGCAATCACCCCAAGTTACTGATTGATGCAGAACATTAAGTTGCTATCCACTATAGCTAGCTCTTAAATATTCTTTAAAATTCAATGGTTTATTTTAGATTTTCTTGATTTCAGAACGAGGTATTCATCATGAGTAAAATTATCGGAATCGACTTAGGCACCACTAATTCATGTGTGGCTGTTATGGAAAATGGCGTCCCCAAAGTTATTGAAAACTCTGAAGGCGCTCGCACCACACCTTCGATTGTTGCGTATATGGAAGATGGTGAAGTGCTGACCGGCGCCCCTGGCAAACGCCAAGCGGTGACGAATCCACGCAACACTTTGTATGCGGTCAAACGACTCATCGGCCGCCGCTTTGAAGAGAAAGAGGTGCAAAAAGATATCGATCTCATGCCCTACAAAATTGTCAAAGCCGAAAACGGAGACGCATGGGTAGAAGTACGTAACAAGAAAATTGCTTCACAAGAGGTATCCGCGCAAGTCTTGATTAAAATGAAAAAGACTGCTGAAGATTATTTGGGTGAGGCCGTAACTGAAGCGGTCATCACTGTGCCCGCTTACTTTAACGACTCCCAACGTCAAGCCACTAAAGATGCGGGACGCATCGCCGGCTTGGACGTAAAGCGCATCATCAACGAACCTACCGCTGCAGCATTAGCTTTTGGTATGGACAAGAAAAAAGGCGATCGCAAGATCGCTGTCTATGACCTTGGCGGCGGCACATTTGACATCTCGATCATTGAAATTGCTGAAATCGATGGGGAGCATCAATTTGAAGTGCTTTCGACCAATGGTGACACTTTCTTGGGTGGTGAAGATTTTGACCAACGCCTAATGGACTTTCTTTGCGAAGAGTTCAAAAAAGAGTCTGGGGTTGACCTCAAGAAAGACATGCTGGCCTTACAACGCCTGAAAGACGCTGCTGAAAAAGCTAAAATAGAACTATCCTCATCGCAACAAACTGAAATCAATCTGCCCTACATTACGGCTGATCAATCAGGGCCTAAGCACTTGGCCATCAAGATTACCCGCGCCAAGTTTGAGTCACTCGTTGAAGAACTTATTACACGCACCATTAAGCCTTGCGAAATCGCAGTCAAGGATGCAGGCGTTAAACTGAGCGATATCGAAGATGTCATATTAGTTGGTGGCCAAACTCGGATGCCTAAAGTACAAGAGCAGGTTAAGGCATTCTTTGGTAAAGAACCGCGCAAAGACGTCAATCCAGACGAAGCAGTTGCAGTAGGTGCGGCTATCCAAGCCGGCGTTCTCAAAGGTGATGTTAAAGACGTATTACTACTAGACGTCACCCCACTCTCGCTCGGCATCGAAACCTTAGGTGGCGTGCTCACCAAGTTAATTGCCAAAAACACAACAATCCCCACCAAAGCATCGCAAGTGTTCTCAACTGCCGAAGACAATCAAAACGCTGTGACGATTCACGTGTTGCAAGGCGAGCGTGAAATGGCCAAAGCCAATAAATCACTAGGACAATTTAATCTCACCGATATACCACCTGCGCCTCGCGGCCAACCTCAGGTCGAGGTTACTTTTGATATCGACGCTAACGGTATATTACACGTCTCTGCAAAAGACAAAGCTACTGGCAAAGAAAATAAAATCAAGATCCAAGCCTCAAGTGGATTGTCTGAGGAAGAAATTCAACGCATGGTTAAAGATGCCGAAGCCAACGCTGAGGACGATCGGAAGATGCGTGAGCTGATCGATGCGCGCAATCAATGCGACCAGATCATTCACAGCGTAAAGAAGTCACTATTTGAACAAGGTGATCAGATCGATGCTGCAGAGAAGTCTAAAATCGAAGCCGCCATTAAAGATGCGGAAGAAGCTCTAAAGGCTGAAGATAAAGAAATTATCGAAACTAAAACACAAGAGCTCGGTAAAGCTGCGCAATCGTTGGCCGAACTGGCCATGAAGAATCAGCAAGCGCAAACCGATGCCGGTAATGCAAATGCTTCACAGCAAAATGCTGGTAGCGCCCCTAAGGATGACGGCAATGTGGTTGATGCTGAATTCGAAGAAGTTAAGGATCGCAAAAAGTAAACATTAACTGACTTCGGTCACTGAAGGCGTAGCGTGCTGAGTGGAACTTGGTGCGCTGCGCCTTAGGCGTATTAAAGGCAACAGAACGACATGGCAAAAAAAGACTATTACGAAATATTAGGCGTATCACGCGATGCGTCTGAAGACGATCTTAAAAAGTCATATCGCAAACTAGCGATGAAATGGCATCCTGATCGCAACCCAGACAACCCCAAGGCAGAAGAGAACTTTAAAGAATGTAAGGAAGCTTATGAGGTGCTAAGCGACGCTCAGAAGCGAGCAGCCTATGACCAATTCGGTCATGCTGGCGTTAACTCCTCGGCTGCTGGTGGTGCAGGTGCTGGATTTGGTGGCTTCTCAGATGCCTTCGGTGATATTTTTGGAGACATCTTCGGCGGCGGCAATGGTGGCGGTCGTCAACGTTCCACAGTCTACCGTGGCGCTGATTTACGCTATAACTTAGAGATCACTCTAGAGGATGCAGCCAGAGGCTCAGAGACTCGCATCCGTATCCCTGCACTTGAAGAGTGCGAAACCTGTGATGGCAGCGGTGCCAAGCCCGGCACTGAACCCGTCACCTGCACCACCTGTAACGGTCATGGCCAGGTTCGAGTGCAGCAAGGTTTTTTCTCGATCCAACAAACATGTCAGCGTTGCCATGGCAACGGCAAAATGATCGCATCACCGTGTGGTACATGTAGTGGCACTGGGCGCATCAAAAAGAATAAAACACTAGCCGTTAAAATTCCTGCAGGTGTCAATGAAGGCGATCGCATCCGACTATCTGGCGAGGGTGAAGCTGGTACCAATGGCGGGCCACCAGGCGACCTCTATGTGGTGATGCAAATCAAACCACACAATGTATTCACCCGAGAACAAAATGATTTGCATTGCGAAATGCCTGTAAGTTTTACTACCGCAGCTCTAGGTGGAGAAATCGAAATCCCTACACTAGATGGCTACGCAAAAATTAAAATTCCAGCAGAAACCCAAAGCGGGAAAGTGTTTCGGCTACGCGGCAAAGGTATTAAAGGGATTCGTTCTACTGGCTATGGCGATTTGCTGTGTCACGTCGTAGTAGAAACACCAGTAAATCTCACTACTCGCCAACGAGAACTGCTGCAAGAGTTCGAAATGATCAGCAACAAAGACACTAGTCGACATAATCCGCGGGCACAATCCTGGATGGACAGAGTCAAAAGCTTCTTTGCAGAGTAACGTTATTGGTTTAGCTCTGGCCTTGGCACAATTCGCACAGGTCAGAGTTAACTATTCATATATAAAATCGTTAATCAACTCTAGAAAATTAAAAATTACTGCACTTGTTATAAATTGCCTTGCTTCGCAACTCTAGTAAATTTGGCAATCTCCGATTTAATATAAGCATCAAACTCTCGAGCAGATCAGCCTAAAGGGTCTGCACCTAAACCCGCTAAACGCTGCGTCACATCCGAGCGTAGCAAAGCTTGCTCAATGTTTGTATTGAGTAACTAAATAAATGCCAAACGCGCGCCCTTAGGCATCACAGCATCAAACCAATTAATCATGTCATAACCAGGCAAACTGGAATCAGCAACCGTTACCACCTCCTGCAAGGCGGCATTACGCTTAGCACTGGTGATCGCCAATGCTCGCATACGTCCAGCCTTATATTATTAATGGAATAAAAGATCTATGGCTGGCCCATGAGTCCGCCATTACTGATCACACGCTCACCAAACAGCTCAGATCAGCTCAGATCAGATCAGCAACTAGCTTTGCTGAAGAATACGTAACACTACAGCTTGAGCAAATGTTTCAGTATTGCCCACACCACCCAAGTCGACAGTACGCACCATCGGATCAGCCAATGCATGATCTACAGCTTTTTGAATGGCATGATATGCCTCTTGAAAGGCCGGCTGCTGATGCTTAAGACCAAGCCATTCAATAAGCATAGCAGCTGACAATATCATGCCCGCAGGATTTGCAATCCCGCGCCCAGCAATATCCGGTGCAGAGCCATGTCCTGCATTTGCAATAGCATGACGATCACCCGCATTAATTGCAGCTGCTAAACCTAGGCCACCCGATAAAGCGACAGCCGCATTGGATAAAATATCTCCAAACATATTGGTAATTAATATCACATCATGCCGTTGTGGTCGCGTGTAAATATCTGCTGCCATGGCATCAATATCCATCTCTCGTAGCGCAATATGCGGATAGGCTACAGCCTCCGAAAAGGCCTCTTGCATAAACAACCCGTCGGTCATTTGCAAGACATGCCGCTTACCTACCGCAGTTACACGCTGACTGCGGCGAGATGCATAATCAAATGCCACTTTAGCAATCCTGCGCGATCCTTGGCGGGTGATTTTACGTACCGACAATGCAATATCCTCTGTCGGCATAAACTCACCAATACCTTCGAACATTGTTCTATCTGCATAAAAACCTTCCGTATTCTCGCGCACGATTAACACGTCTAAACCGACCCTGGCATCAGGCATGCCGATACGGGTACGCGCGGGTCGCAAATTGGCATATAAGTCCAAGTGTTTTCTAATGGTTCCTGGAATATTAATCCCACCTTGCTCGCGCGAGGGGTAATTGGTCATACCGCACGGCCCAACAATCACAGCGTCAGCATCTGTTGCTGCCTGTAACGCTTCATCGGTCAAGGTAGTGCCATGCCGACGATGACTATTCATGCCAACTTCTATATCGGTAAACTGTAAATCTAATTGATACACCTGATTGACTGCACGGACTACCGACATCGCCGCCTTAATGATTTCAGGCCCAATATCATCTCCTGCCATGACTACAATATTCATTGATAAAGCCTTAGTTTAAATGATGTAATAACCAGACCGCTCTGTAACCAAACCATTCTCAATCAATTTACAGCCAGTATGTAATCGATATTGTGATCCATATTTGCAAACTATTTATGCAGCATATTTCTTCACTACTGCCCAATCAATTTCAAAACCAAAACCTGGCAAGCTGTTCATATGAACACGTCCATCCCGCACTTGAGCACGCTCTTTAAACAACTCAAACCATAGCGGATCTCGCTCTGGTCCGCCATGAGACTCCACCCCAAATGACCGCTGCGGAAATGCAGAGACCAAGTGCGCGTGTATCTCCGGAACTAAATGCGGCGCGATAATTACGCCTTGCTGCTCCGCCAAGTAACTCACGCGCAATGATTCAGTAAATCCAGCAAAACGAGTTGCATCAAATTGCATATATCGCAATGCGCCACTATCGATAAAATCGCGAGCAGTGAAGCGAGTCATTTCGCGCTCACCGTGCGCCAGTGGAATATTCGTTGCATGCGCTAAGCGGACAAAATCAGCCGGTTGCAAATGCCAATGCAGAGGCTCTTCCAACCAAGTAATATTAAAAGGCTCTACTTCATGTGCGAAACGAATGCAATCATCTAAATTATAGGCGGCATTCATATCCAACATTAACAAAGTATCAGGGCCGATTGCACTACGCGTAGCAGCAATCCGTTGTACCTCTTCGGCAATCGTCAACCCAGCAGTCTTTAACTTGACCGCTTGGTAACCACGAGCAACAAAGCCCGCTAACTCATCAGCACAAGCAGTCAACGGTGCATTTAAATCATAATAACCACCAGTCGCATAGGTAAAGACCGGATCTGCACTGCCACCTAATAAACGCCACACAGGAACACCTGCAGCCTTACCCTTGATGTCCCATAAGGCAATGTCGATACCACCAATAGCAGCCATAATGAATGGACGATCGCTGCGTGGCAATGGTGGTGGCAAACCATCTCGCCCGCCCATGCCTAATGCTCTAGGGGAAGTTAAACTAAACAAATGCTCCCAGACTACAACTTGCGCCAATGCATCCATACCACGAACCAGGGCGCCTAGGCGCTCCACCCAATCACAAATCACTTTCAGCGGGGCACCATGGATTTGCCCAATACCAGTGAGGCCATCATCCGTTTGAATTTCAACCAAAATCACACTAGAACTATGTAACAACTCATGCGCCGTCCACAGCGGATGTTGTAGTGGTGCCGAGACGGCATAGGCTTTTACTGAAGCAATTCGAGTCACTAGATCCCCCCTGAAAAACTTAAAAAATATAAATAAATCATATAGTTAAAATAGTTAAGCAACGCTTATTGGCGGCGCCAACTCGTACCTTGAGCAGCATCTTCAAGAATAATCCCCGCCGTTTTGAGTTCATCGCGCAGGCGGTCCGCCTCGGCGTATTGCTTTGCTTGCTTGGCCGCTGCGCGTTTTGCAATATGGGCCTCTATATGCTCTACACTCCAAGTCTCAGCAAAGCCCTGCACGTGCACTCCTGGCATTGCCTGAAAATACACCTCGGGATCGCGTTGCAACAAACCCAATAAACCAGCCAAGGACTTCAGCAAATTGGCATGATCCTGTGAAGCACTACGATTCACTTCATTGGCCAAATCAAACAAAACGGCAACCGCCTCAGGAGTATTGAAATCATCATCCATTGCCAGCTTAAATCGTTGCGCCAATGGCACTGTCCAATCAACAGTTTGCACTTCAGCTGTGAGGCCACGCAATGCGGTATATAGACGGTTCAAGCCCAGTCGAGCATCATCAAGGTGCGCATCCGAATAATTTAATGGGCTTCGATATTGCGCTCGGATAATAAAGAATCGCACCACTTCTGGATCATATTGGGCCAGAATTTCACGCACCGTGAAAAAGTTACCCAGTGACTTTGACATTTTCTCGGTCTCTGCGCCCTTAATCACCCGCACAAATCCATTATGCATCCAATAGTTCACAAAGACGCCCCCATGGGCACCCTCAGACTGAGCAATCTCATTCTCGTGATGAGGGAACTGCAAGTCCTGACCGCCACCATGGATATCAAAATGTTTTCCCAACAGCGCACCAGACATTGCTGAGCATTCTATATGCCATCCCGGACGACCATCTCCCCATGGAGATGGCCAGGAGGGCTCACCAGGCTTCGCTTGTTTCCACAATACAAAATCAAGCGGGTCATGCTTCGAAGTGTCCACGGCAATACGCTCACCAGCACGTAGATCCTCAACCGACTTGCCCGAGAGTTTGCCGTAACCTTGAAATTTCCTGACTGAATAATTCACATCACCATCAGGCGCTTGGTAAGCGAAGCCTCGCGCCTCTAACTGTCCAATCAACTCCAACATTCCAGGGACATAAGCCGTCGCACGCGGTTCGGCCGTTGGCTTCTCTACCCCCAAGGCTGCAGCATCTTCATCCATAGCCTGAATAAAACGCTCGGTCAACGCTGCCACTGACTCCTTATTTTCATTGGCTCGTTTGATGATCTTGTCATCGATATCGGTAATATTACGGACATAAGTGACTGCATAGCCCGAAGCACGCAACCAACGCTGAACAACATCAAAAATAACCATCACTCGAGCGTGCCCTAGGTGACAATAGTCATAGACCGTCATGCCACACACATACATACGTACTCGACCAGGCTCCAGGGGAACAAACTCTTGCTTATCGCGTGCTAACGTGTTGTAAATTTTAAGCATAAAATAGTTAATTAATTTAAATTAGATCATTTTAAGGCGCACCGCCACAACAACCATCCTAATTTAGGCTGATCAGGTGCAAAATAACCGCCAAAATTGTAAACAATGAATTTGAATTCATGAGCGATATTGGTAAAATCAGAACAATTGACAAATATAGGGGTTTCAACCTAGATCAGCAACCCAGTGCAGGGCTAAAAAGTACCATGACATTTCGGAACAGACCGGCAATCACAAAAATATAAATATAAACATAAATATAAACATAAATATAAATACTAGCGATATTACTGATTATACTTATTTACTTATATTACCTTTTAATGATTACCATTTAATGATTACCCGTTACCTAATACTTACAAATACATCTGTTCAAAAAAACCTAAACAGAACAATTTTCATTATGGCTCTTAACTAAGCTAACCGTCCAAACTGCGCTGATAGCACCTCCCCATTCAATCCACATCAATCGGACTCACTTGACAATACAGGAATCATAGCACGATGACCGTTCAAACCGCCGCCGCAAGACTGCTCAGTATAGTCATATTGATGGCTGTAGTTAATTTGGGTTTCGCACAAAGCGATGAGTTACAAGACGCTCAAAATCTACTCAAGCAAGGTCAATACGATCGCGCAATTGAGCGCATTGACCAATATTTAAAGTCTAAGCCTAAAGATGCACGTGGACGCTTCTTACGCGGCATCGTCCTTACAGAGCAGAGCAAAACAACAGATGCAATTCGCACCTTCACTGAGCTCACCCAAGACTACCCAGAACTACCCGAACCATATAACAATTTAGCTGTATTACAAGCCTCAGTTGGACAATATGAGCGTGCACGCGTTGCCCTAGAAATGGCGATTCGAACCCATCCTAGCTATGCAACTGCCCATGAAAATCTGGGCGATATTTATGCAAAAATGGCCAGTCAATCGTATGACAAAGCACTGCAGTTAGATAAAGCAAATCAGGCTGCACAAACCAAGCTGAATTTAATACGTGACTTATTCATCAATAACATTCGCAGCCCTAAAGTTGCCGTGATCCCCAGTAAGCCAATCACTACCGCTCCAACAGTTGCCGTCGTAACGCCGACACCTGTTGCGCCAACCACCACCAATCCGGCACCAACCAATACAAGCAAGTCAACTACAGCCGCACCAACTAAAGACGTTGCTAAGGAGTCCGCTAAAGATACTGCTAAAGAGTCGACAGCCGCAAAAGACAATGCCCGCACATCAAACAAAGTCACTGAGGATGCACTGATTAAGACAGTGAACAACTGGGCTCACGCTTGGTCAAGCAACGACGTTAAAGGCTATCTTGCTTATTACGCGCCGAGTTTTAAGCCCCCTAAAGGCGCAAGCCGCAAAGATTGGGAAAAAGAGCGCAAGGCGAGAATTGACAAGCCCAGAAAAATTGATGTGAAAGTTGACTCCTTCAAGGTCGTCCTGGTTGATCAAAACAAAGCCAAAGTCAGCTTCCGCCAACATTATCAGTCCCCTCCCCTCAACTCATCATCAACAAAAATACTGACTCTTATTCAAATCGGTGGCTCTTGGTTAATTCAGGAAGAATCTGTCGGCGGATGAAATTACCGATCTTCGCCTACACCCTCACGGCAATCATTTTTGTCACTGCACTCACACCTTCGTCAACTACACTTGCAATTGGCCAGTTTCCAAGCAAGCAGGACCTGGGCTCATCTGGTCTAACGACACATAAGGCTAAAATCGCAACTGAGGCGCTGCTGGCAAAGACCTTATTGGCAATCGCTAGCGCACAATTCGATGTGGCATTGGTTGAAATTGACAAGGTCATCTCTGGCCATCCTAACTTTCGCCTGGCTCATTTAATTAAGGGGGACTTGCTGATGGTACGCGCCCGCCCCTTCAGCGATATCGGCTCTGCTTCAAACGGCCCCTCTGACCGAATCGCCGACCTAGGGGATGAGGCGAAAGCACGTCTAATCAGGCATCAACAACAGCGCCCCCCGCATAGGGTCCCAAGTTATCTACTACAAATGTCTGATGAGCAGAAATATGCATTTATTGTAGACACCTCAAAATACACCCTCTATGTATATGCCAATGACAATGGGACACCACGCTATGTGGCTGATTACTACACCACCATTGGACGAAATGGTAGCGAAAAGTTTAGGGAGGGCGATAAAAGAACGCCGATTGGGGTGTATCAAATCATAGGAAAAAGAGCCCGCCCAGAACTAGATCGTATTTACGGCAATCAAAGTGCGCTTTATGGTAGCGGCGCATTACCTCTAAACTATCCTAACGCTTGGGATCAGCGACGCGGTCGAGATGGTCATGGCATTTGGATACACGGTGTACCTTTTGAAACCTTTAGTCGGCCACCTCGGGCTAGTGATGGTTGCGTTGCCTTATCCAATGAAGACTTAGAAATCATCACGCCGCTGGCCCAAATTGGCAAAACCACTGTCATTATCACTCCAAGTATCGATTGGGTTGAACCCCCGAACATCCAGTCCGTAAAGCAGTCTCTGCAGCAGTCCTTCGAGAGTTGGCGACTAGACTGGGAGAGTTTAAATGCTGACCAGTACCTTAAACACTACTCATCAACTTTTTCCAGCGGATCTGAGGACCTAAAATCTTGGTCGCTACAAAAACGTAGAGTCAACTCCATTAAATCTTGGATTAAAGTTAACGCCTCTGAGATGAGTATGTATCGTTATCCAGGCAATGACAATCTAGCGGTAGTAAACTTTACTCAAAACTACACTAGCAGCAACCTATCTAATGTGATGAGAAAAATTCAATACTGGCAACTTGAAAACAAACAATGGCGTATCGTTTACGAAGGTGAAGGCTGACATTCAATATATCCAATCATAGGAACCTTGACGATTGACGTTCTTTTTTAAACTTACACCAACAACCGAATCGAGCCCACCAGAATGAAAACATCTATAATGATTCAACGTATTTACATATACCTATGCTTAGGACTAGCGCTAATCGCCACCAACGTCCAGGCAGAACCCAATCCAAGCGTAGAGCTTAAAACATCTTTCGGTATTATTGTCATTGAACTCTACCCTGAGAACGCCCCCAAAACAGTGGCTAACTTTACGCAATATGTGAAAGATGGTTTCTATAATGGCACTATCTTTCACAGAGTCATCCCTGGGTTCATGGTTCAAGGTGGCGGCTTCACCGCTGCTCTTAAAGAGAAGCCCACGAGACCCGCAATCCAGAGCGAAGCGGGTAATGGACTGCGCAATGCGATTGGTACGGTTGCAATGGCACGCACTGCTGACCCACATTCAGCTACAGCTCAGTTCTTTATTAACGTGACCGAGAACGATTTCCTAGACTTTAAATCTGCAGATGAAAAAGGCTATGGTTACACTGTATTTGGACGAGTTCGTAGTGGCATGGATGTCGTTGAGAAAATCGTCAAAGTGCCGACTGCAACTAGAGGAAGCAATCAAAACGTTCCTGTTCAACCGATCACCATTGATCGGGTCCGAATGCTCGATTCACCCAAAAACAAATCCGCCGCAAAAAAATAAACGCAACACTTTTTTAAGGATCAATCATGAATACAGTTAATCTTCACACTACACACGGTCTAATTACTCTCGAATTAGACACCGCTAACGCTCCAGAGACAGTTGCAAATTTTGTCTCCTACGTAAAAGACGGCCATTACAACAACACCATATTTCATCGAGTGATCGATGGCTTCATGATACAAGGTGGCGGATTCGAACCCGGAATGAAGCAAAAACAAACCAAAGAGCCCATTAGCAATGAAGCTAATAATGGATTAAAAAATGATACCTACACCGTCGCAATGGCACGCACTTCAGACCCCCATTCTGCAAGCGCTCAGTTCTTTATTAATCTGACCAACAACGACTTCCTGAACCATACCGCGCCGACTAATCATGGCTGGGGATACTGTGTATTTGGAAAAGTCTCTGCAGGCACCGATGTAGTAGAACAAATTCGCAGTGTAAAAACCGGTAGCAAAGGTATGCATCAAGATGTTCCAGTTGAAGATGTGATCATCGAAAGTGCCGAAGTCATCTAAATCCGTTATCGTCTCGTGAGTAGCTTGTTTATTTCAGATCTACATTTGGCAGGCGAGCGACCTGCCATCACGGATCTATTCTTGCATTTCACCAAAACAATTGCACCACGAGCCCAGGCCCTCTTTATATTGGGTGACTTATTCGAATACTGGATTGGTGACGACAACACTGACGATGCATTAGCCGCAGTAGTTGCTGATGTGCTTAAACGCTTATCCAGCAGCGGCGTGAAAGTCTTTTTGATGCAAGGCAACCGCGATGTCTTGCTCGGGCCCGGCTTTGCCGACCAAAGTGGCGCTGAATTAATTGACGATCCTACTTTGATTAATCTGTATGGCAGACCCACCTTGCTGACTCACGGTGATGCCCTATGTATTGAGGATATCGAATATCAAAAATTTCGTGAATATGCACGCTCACCAATGCATCAGCAACAATTCCTAACTCAAAGCCTAGAGACACGCCGCGAACGCATGCTACAAATGCGTGCCCAAAGTGAAATGAGCAAGCAAAAAAAAGATCTAGAAATCATGGATGTAACCACAAGCGCAGTTGACCAACTATTACGTAATCATCACTATCCGAACATCATACATGGTCACACTCATAGACCTGCACGTCATCAGCACGACGTTGATGGTCATCGTTGTGAACGCTGGGTGCTGACAGACTGGTATCAAACAGGCGGTTATTTACTATGCGATGCCAGCGGGTGTTATTCGCATAAACTGTCGCAATAACACTCTCAATATCATTGACCAGACTTGCGCAAGTTAAGCCTTTAAGCCGTTGATAAGGTCGGCTTTGATATCATCGATATGCTCAAGACCAACCGCGATTCGTAACAATCCCTCACTAATGCCTGCTACTTGTCGTGCTTCAGGCGAAATCCGACCATGGGTCGTTGATGCCGGATGAGTGATCGTTGATTTGGTATCACCCACATTAGCCGTAATTGATATTAAACGCGTTTGATCTATCACTCGCCACGCTACATCCTTACCGCCTTTAAGCTCAAAAGACAGAATAGCACCACCTGTTTTTTGTTGACGCATGGCCAATGCATGCTGCTCATGTGACGGCAGTCCTGGATAATAAACTCTAGAAACCATCGGCTGGGTTTCTAGCCAGCGCGCTAGCGTTAACGCAGTCGCTGACTGTGCCATCACCCTCAAACTTAATGTCTCCAAGCCTTTTAAAATAACCCAGGCATTAAATGCACTCAAGGTTGGTCCTGCAGTACGCAAGAAACCTAACACCCCATCTTTAATCACAGCTGCACGACCAAGTACAGCTCCGCCCAACACGCGGCCCTGACCATCGAGGAACTTAGTTGCAGAATGAATTACCACATCAGCACCCAACTCTAAAGGGCGTTGTAATGCGGGCGAGCAAAAACAATTGTCTACCACCAACAAAGCGTCACTACCATGCGCAAGATTAGCGAGCGCTGTGATATCATAGACCTCAGTTAATGGATTAGACGGCGTCTCGATAAAAAACAAGCGGGTAGATGGTGTGATCGCGGCCTGCCAAGCGGTCACATCGGTGCCTTGCACAAAAGTGGTGTTAATACCGAAACGCTGCAATATGTTGCTAAAGAGCTGCATCGTTGCGCCAAACACTCCGGCTGCACAAAGCACGTGATCCCCAGATTTCAACAAACCCATGACCGTCGACAAAATTGCTGACATACCAGAAGCTGTCGCAATACAACACTCAGCGCCCTCCAGCGCTGCCAAACGTTGCTCGAATATGGTGACTGTTGGGTTGGTAAACCGAGAGTAAATATTTCCTGGAGTTTGATTACTAAAACGGGCGGCCGCTTCAGCCGCCGTATTAAAGACGAAACTTGAAGTCATGTATAAAGCCTCTGAGTGCTCGCCGAACTGGCTACGCTCTATACCTGCCCGCACTGCCAAAGTGTCTGCGTGCAATGCTGACAAGTCAAGCTTCCGATCCATTACATACACTCCTTCGATGACATGACAATCATGATAAAAACCAATTAAAAACCAACACTAACTCACTCTGTAGACTCTAGCGCAAGATCCAGCTGAGTAGCGGCCGAAGTAGCGCCCGCTTTATCACTATCCCGACGCTGCGCCTCCACACCATCTAGATAATCTTGAGTGACATCACCAGTAATATATTCACCGCTAAAACAAGATGTTTCAAATTGCGTCACTGCAGGATTTACACTGCGCACGGCATTAATCAACTCGCCAATATCTTGATAAATTAATGCATCGCAACCAATTTCGCGGGCAATTTGCTCGTCGCTACGACCGCTTGCAATCAGTTCATCGCGGGTTGGCATGTCAATGCCGTAGACATTAGCAAAGCGCACTGGCGGAGCTGCTGATGCAAAATAGACTTTATTAGCTCCTGCATCACGTGCCATTTGCACAATCTCTCGACTGGTCGTGCCACGCACAATAGAATCATCTACTAACATTACATTTTTACCACGAAACTCCATACCGATTGCATTGAGTTTTTGGCGAACAGATTTACGTCGAATCGCCTGCCCTGGCATAATAAAAGTCCGACCGATATAACGATTCTTAATAAACCCCTCACGGTATGGCAGGTTCAAATGATTTGACAACTGCATCGCAGAAGGTCGACTAGAGTCTGGAATGGGTATAACAACATCAATATCTAAATGCGAAAAATCTCTCTGCATTTTGCGAGCCAAACTCTCACCCATGCGCAAACGGGTCTCATACACAGAAATACCATCAATCACCGAATCAGGACGCGCCAAATATACAAATTCAAAAATGCATGGATTTAGCGAAGTATGGGTAGCGCACTGATGACTATAAAAATTACCATCTAAATCAATAAAGATCGCCTCACCGGGTGCCACATCGCGGATCAACTCAAAACCCAAGCCATCGAGTGCAACACTCTCAGAAGCCACCATATATTCCACACCATTAGGCCCTTGAATTTTACCAAACACTAACGGGCGAATTCCAAACGGATCACGAAATGCGAGTAATCCATATCCAGCAATCATGGCTACTACTGCATAAGCGCCGCGACAACGCCTGTGGACACCAGAGACTGCAGCGAAAATAGTTGCAGGATCAAGCTTATATTGATTGGCATTAGCTGCCATCTCGTGCGCGAGCACATTTAACAAGACTTCCGAATCCGATTCGGTATTTATATGCCTCAAGTCGAGTCGAAACAAATCATTCTTTAGCTGTTCGGCGTTAGTTAAATTACCGTTATGCCCCAACACAATCCCGAAGGGAGAGTTCACATAAAAAGGTTGTGACTCTGCTGCAGACCAAGCAGACCCGGCTGTTGGATATCGAATGTGGCCTATGCCTGCATGCCCCACTAAAGCACGCATGTTTCGGGTGCGGAAAACATCACGAACCATGCCTCCACCCTTGTGCATGTGAAAACTAGAACCATCTGCTGTAACAATACCAGCCGCATCCTGACCGCGATGCTGCAACACCAGTAGCCCATCATAGAGCACTTGGTTGACCGAATTACGGGAGACAACCCCTACTATTCCACACATTGAAATTCCTCAACCGTAATTAATATGTCGCGCTAATTCAGGCGGTAGACAATCCCTGACTAACAACGCCCCTTGCTCTAGAACCGAATGAAATAGCGAGCTCTGCCACAAAACATGCTTTGGCAATGCAGTCGCTCCAACCATAAGAACCAATATTGACAAAATAACACCACCACGAAGCAATCCAAATATCGCACCCAGTAAGCGATCTTCCACACTCAATCCGGCACTACTGAGCAATTTAGATAAAAGCATAGCCACTAGACTCATCAACACCATCGCAATGAAAAAAATAAACGCGAAATTAACCAACCAACGTAGCGACTCATTGCTAATATCTAGGGGCATTAAATAATCTAATTTGGCCGCAAAAAAATAAGCGCTACTGATTGCAACCACCCATGATGCAAAGGCAAGAATCTCACGCAATAGACCACGCTTTACACCGAGCAAAACCGACAACGCCACAATAACAATCACCACATAATCAATCAGATTCATCGATGTAATGGCACAACCTTACCCTCGAGTTGCAAACGTTTCAGCTGTTGAATCGCCTTGTCAGCAGCCTCACGGCTTGAATATGGACCAACTCTGACCCGAGTAATCGTTCCTTTTTCAACATTAACCGTTTCTGTATACGATTTCATACCAGCATTAATAATTTTAGAGTTTATTGACTTAGCCTTTGCAGTATCACCCAATGCCGCCACTTGCACTACATAACCTGTAGGCTTGGATTTTTCTTTTTCTTTATCCTTCGTATCGCTCTTAACTGCCGCCTTAGGCGCACCATCTGTCTTAGCCAACTCTGCGGACTCAATAACTACTGGAGTCGACTCTGTTTTAGGTGCAACCTTCGTCTCAGCAATCACTTCGCTAGCCGAATCAGCACTCGCTTTGTCAGCTTTATCTTTTGACTTATCATCCGGAGCTTCACCATCAACGGGATTGACTGCGGAGAGGCGTGATAGATCTGTCTTGCGCTCCGTAGGCTTTAGTTGTAAAGACTCGACAATCGTACCACCATTGGGATTGGGGATTTGAATGCTGATTTCCTGATTTAGCGTCTCAGGCTCCGCATCTAGAATCATTGGTAATATTGCGATAACAACAATCACTAACACAACGGCGCCCACCAAACGTCGTCGCGCACGCTTCTTTAGCAAAAGTTCCTCATCGCTCACGCTATTTATCATGAATGGTCGGCCAAAAGTAATCTACATTTTAGTGGTAATGGCAATGGTATTTAACAATTACAAATCTAGGCGCTATTGTACAGCGTTCATCGCAGCCGCCACGGTCAGAAACGATCCAAATATTAAAATTCTATCATTTTCGCCGGCAATCTGATACGCGCGATCGCAAGCATCATGAATATTTACACAGCAAATCGGGGGCTCAACAACGCCGCCTTCTGCCATAATTCGAACAAGCTCAGCAGTAGGCGTAGCCCTAACGCCCTCTAAGGGTGCAACTAACCACTGGTCAATATGTCCACGTACAATCTGCACCACACTAGAAATATCCTTGTCATTGAGCATAGAAAAGATTGCTATGGTCCGATCGTAACCGGTCATCTGGATTAAATTAGCTACCAAGGCTTTAGCTGCGTGTGGATTATGTGCGACATCCAAAATCACTGTTGGTCGACCAGCCAGGACCTGAAATCGACCCGGATTACTCACTTGTAACAAACCAGTCCGCACATTCTCAGCACTCACAGGCAGGCGCGAGCGCAAAGCATCTAGCGCAGCAATGCATGCACTCGCATTAGCCAATTGCACCCGCCCCAATAACGCAGGTAGCGGTAGGCCATAACGTCGACTGTTGGGGCCCTGGTATCGCCATTGCTGGGCTTGCACCTGGTAATCAAAATCACGGTCTATGCACAAGAGCTGCGTATCAATTTTTGCAGCGTACTCTAATACCGATGCCGGAGGGTTCGAGTCTGCGCAGACAGCTGTTTGACCACCTCGAAAAATACAAGCTTTCTCAGCTCCAATCGCTTCACGCGTCGCCCCCAAATACTCCATGTGGTCCAAGTCTATACTCATGAGCACAGCGACATCTGCGTCAAATATATTGACGGCATCAAGTCGACCACCCAAACCCACTTCAAAAATTACCGCATCCATCTCTTGGCGCTTAAATAAATATGCAGCGGCTAATGTCGTAAATTCAAAATAAGTCAAAGCAACATCGAGACGCGATCTGGCTTGCTCAACTACAGACAAGGCCTCTATGAGATCCTCATCGCTAGCCTCCTCGCCACTTAGACGAACTCTCTCGTTATAACGCAATAAATGCGGCGAGGTATAAGTGCCTACTCGATAATGGGCTTGGCTTAGAATAGCTTCCAACATCATGCATGCAGAGCCCTTACCATTGGTGCCGCCAACAATAATGATCGGGCAAGACAACTCCAGATTCAGCGCTAATCGCACCGCATTAACACGATCTAATCCAAACGCAATGGCTTGTGGATGCTGCCTAGAAATAAACTCTAACCAATCAGTTAGTGTGGCCAGCTCTGTCATTTAACCTAAATCCTCATCCACACTCAAATATATCTCACCTGTTGATTAAATAGCCTCCAAAAACCCTACTTTGAGTTTACGGCCATTACACTGGAGCCGGCAATTTAAGCATCAATGCCAGTAATCTAGATAATGTAGCTCGCATCTGTCGACGGTCAACGATCAAATCTAGCGCACCTTTTTCCATTAAAAATTCAGCGCGCTGAAAACCTGCCGGCAGTGTTTCGCGTACGGTCTGCTCAATGACTCGCGGTCCCGCAAAACCAATTAATGCATTTGGCTCAGCAATAACAACATCACCAATCATTGCAAAACTTGCCGAAACGCCGCCCATAGTTGGATCTGTCAAAACCGAAATAAAAGGCAATCTTTCATCTGCCAAGCGCGTTAACGCAGCGCAAGTCTTAGCCATTTGCAATAACGAAAAAACACCCTCTTGCATACGCGCCCCACCAGTGGCAGTAAAACAAATGAATGGCAAGCGTTGCTCTAAGCACACCTGGACTCCGCGCACAAATCGCTCACCAACAACCGAACCCATAGAACCACCCAAGAATCCAAACTCAAAAGCCGCAGCAACTGCAGGGATCTCACAAATCGCACCCTGCATCACCACAAGCGCATCCTCCTCACCAGTATCTTCACGCGCGCTCGCCAAACGATCAACATAGCGTTTGCTGTCGCGAAACTTCAAACCATCAATTGCGGTAACTTCAGTGCCAATTTCAAACCGACCTTCTTGATCAAACAACCAATCCAAACGCTCGCGCGCTGAAATACGATTGTGATGATTGCACTTAGGACAAACACATAAATTCTTTTCAAGGTCTGTACGATAGAGAACGGATTCACACGAATCACATTTACTCCAAAGCCCCTCAGGCACAGCCTTGCGTATAACTGCAGTATCACGATTAATTCGTGGCGGCAGTAACTTTTGCAACCAACTCACTTAAGCACCTGCTGATCCATAGCCACCCTAATCTCTGTCATTAACGCATTAGCGCTATCCACTGCATTTAATGGTGCACGCTCCAAGTCCTGCACCAAGCGACTACCGATAACCACTGCATCAGCAATTTTAGCAATCCGGCCAGCAGTCTCGCCATCACGAATTCCAAAACCTACACCCAGTGGCAGTGATGTAAATTGGCGAATATGTGTCAGACGTTGCGCTACATCAGCAACATCAATGTTCGCAGCACCTGTCACCCCTTTGAGCGATACGTAGTACAAGTAACCACGGCCCAATGTCACTACTTGTGCTAAGCGTGCATCAGATGTGGTCGGAGAAATTAAAAATACTGTATCTATTGCCTCTGCATCCATGGTCTCAACTAAGGTCGTTGCCTCCTCTAATGGATAATCAACAACCAAAACGCCATCGACACCAGCAGCTTTAGCCAACTTCGCAAATTGCTGAAGCCCCATGGACTCAATGGGGTTTGCATAACCAAACAATACAACTGGCGTATGGGTATTCGTGCGCCTAAAATCCGCAACATAGCCAATCACATCGCGCAATGTTACACCATGCTTTAAAGCTCTTTCACTAGAACGCTGAATTACCGGACCATCTGCCATAGGATCTGAAAAAGGCACACCAAGCTCAATGATATCAGCCCCTCCTGCCACTAGCGCATGCATAATAGGGACGCAATCACTCGGATTAGGGTCTCCCGCAGTAAAGAATGGGATCAAAGCCTTGCGACCTTGTTGTTGTAAGTGGCTAAACGTATTCGATATTCGTGACATTATTAAATCTCTGACTGAGTAGACCTATTGGGCCTTGAAGAGACCACGGCATGAAGTGCTTAAACATAACGCAGCATATGACATTGCATTATCCAAATACACCAGTAAATCTTTTTAATCAAATTTCAAACCTGATTTTAATGCGACGGTGTGCATATCTTTATCACCACGACCAGAAAGATTCACCAACAGTATTTGTGATTTATCCATCTTAGGCGCCATTTTTGCTGCGTAGGCTAATGCATGACTAGACTCTAGCGCAGGAATAATACCCTCTAATCGGCACAATGAATGAAACGCAGCAAGCGCTTCATCGTCCGTTACTGCTACATACTCTGCTCGCCCAATATCTTTTAACCAAGCATGCTCAGGGCCGACCCCGGGGTAATCCAAGCCCGCAGAGATTGAATGCGTCTCAATCACCTGACCATTTTCATCTTGTAGTAAGTATGTTCGATTGCCATGCAACACGCCTGGGCGTCCCGCAGTCAATGTCGCCGAGTGCTTACCAGTATCTAAGCCCTCACCCGCAGCTTCAACCCCAATTAATCTCACCCCAGCCACGTCAATATACGGATGAAAAATTCCGATCGCATTGGAGCCACCGCCAACACAGGCCAATACAGCATCTGGTTGTCGACCCACCATTTCCAACATTTGCTCTTTAGACTCACGTCCGATAATGCACTGAAAATCACGAACCATCATCGGATACGGATGAGGTCCTGCTACAGTTCCAATAATATAAAAAGTATTTTCGACATTGGTTACCCAGTCGCGCATAGCCTCATTGAGTGCATCTTTCAAGGTCTTAGAGCCTGACTCGACAGGCACCACAGTAGCTCCCAACAATTTCATCCGATACACGTTCTGCGCCTGTCGCTTTACATCCTCAGAGCCCATGTAAACAACACACTCCATACCGTAGCGGGCGGCAATCGTCGCGGTAGCAACACCATGCTGACCAGCGCCAGTCTCAGCAATCACCCTTGGCTTACCTAAGTGCCGTGCTAACAATGCCTGACCAATCACATTATTAATTTTATGCGCACCCGTGTGATTCAAGTCCTCACGCTTCAAATAAACTTGGGCCCCACCAAAGTGCTCAGACCAGCGACGCGCGTGATAAATTGGGCTAGGACGACCGACATAATGCTTTAATTCGTAGGCGTACTCAGCCAAGAACGCCGGATCATCTTTAAACCGCGCGTATGCGCTTTTCAATTCTTCTAGCGCATCAATCAAGGTTTCAGAGACAAATATTCCACCGTATGGCCCAAAATGGCCCACTTTATTGGGTAGATCATAAACACGCATCACGCACTCCCTGTATGAAATTTGCCATCTTTATTGGGTCCTTAATGCCTTTGCTGCGCTCTACACCACTAGAAACGTCCACTGCCCAAGGCCTCACCAGCTGCACAGCCTTTGTCACAATCTGCGCATTTAAGCCGCCAGAGAGAATAATCGGCAAGGGCAAATTATGTGGAATTAAGCCCCAATCAAACTGTTCGCCGGTTCCACCAGGCACTCCATCAACCCAAGTATCCAACAATAAAGCTTTAGCGCCCCTGAATTCAGTCGCATATTGTAACAAATCAGTGTCCGACTTGATGCGAATTGCACGTAAATAAGGCAATCCGAACTGCTCGCAGTATGCTGCCGACTCATCACCATGAAACTGCAGCAGGTTAACCGGTGCAACTTCCAAGGTTGCCCTAACTGCCTCAGGTGTGGCGTTGACAAACAAACCAACCGACACTACAAAAGGTGGCAAAGCCGCAATCATCTCTCGCGCTTGCTCTGGACTGAGCGCGCGCGGACTGGATGGGTAGAATACAAAACCAAGGGCATGCGCGCCTAATTGCGCAGCCAATAGCGCATCTTCTAACCGCGTAATGCCGCAAATCTTAATCCGTGTATTCATCTCATTTCTCTACAACCCAATATTGAGCGCCTCATGGCCATAAGCTAAACGGTCTAGGATTAGGGAGTTGCCAATGCTCTGCATAATCAACTTGTGTCAAATATAACCCAGAGGCATCAAACGTAGGCGCTGCCTGTGCCCGTTGCCGATCTTGCAAGACCTGTCTGAGCCATTGCGGCGGGTGTTTGTTCATGCCCACATATATTAAACTGCCAACTATATTACGCACCATATGATGCAGAAATGCATTCGCCCGCAAATCAAAAATCACATAAGGTCCGGCGCGTTCAATCCGTAAATGATGCAATACCCTAATCGGCGTCTTGGCCTGGCAGTGCGATGCTCGAAAAGCCGTAAAATCATGCTCTCCAATCAAGTATTCAGCCGCTAATTGCATGCGCTCAAGGGCTAAGGGTTGATGACACCAACCGATTCGAGCATTCTCTAGCGCGGGTCTGACCGACGTATTTAACACCACATAGCGATAACACCGAGCAAGTGCCGAGTAACGCGCATGAAAATCATCGGTCACCGGATGCGCCCAATTGACCGCGATCATCGGTGGCAGCAATGCATTGACTCCACGTACCCACGCACTCAAGGGGCGCTCAACCAACGTATCAAAATGTACTACCTGTCCCACTGCATGCACACCAGCATCGGTGCGTCCTGCACAGACCACCTTAATCGTTTGCTGCGCTATTTGGCTACATGCAGCCTCGATTCGATCCTGTACCGCACCAGCACCGGGCTGAGTCTGCCATCCACAAAACCCACTACCATTGTATTCTACGCCTAGCGCAATTCGCACGCAGTCCGCCTTCCCAATCCTAATTACTAATGAATGACACTAAACGCCATTCTACTGCACCATCAAGCACATATGCCGCATAAAAAAAACCGCGGCAGACTGACGTCTGCCGCGGTCAATATTGCCTGAAGACTACATTAAGTTAGCGTTGACAGTAACTTATCTGCTTGATTTTTTTGGGTTTTATCACCATCTCGCAAGACTTCCTGTAAAACGCCTATAGCACCCTCATTGTCCCCCATCTCATGATAAGCCTTTGCTAAATCAAATTTTTGTTGTACGTCATACCAATTTGCATCTTTTTTCTCATCGCCGTCTTTATCTTCAGGACGCTGCTTGTCCCCACCTAGATCCAAATGCAAATCATCCAGATCAATTTTAAAAATTTGCTCTGGTTTTGCCGACGCGCTCTGCACTGGTTGCGCCGCCGACTGAGGACTCACCGGCGCCACATTTTCTGCAATCGTTTTAGCGGGCTGATCCGCCCCTTCAAAATTAAAGTCAAACTCCACTTTTTGTAATTTTTCAGCAACCGTTTCTTTAATAGCTGATTTACCCATGACGGCCGGAATAGCCTCGCCATTCATTACTCGTCTTAGATTCTGACAAATATCTAAATACAACTGATCATCAGAGGAAAACACTTTCAAACTTTCCAGCAATGATAAAGCCAAACGAGCGGCCTCGCGCTGCGATCCTTTTTGCGAGAGGGTCGCTACCCGCAAGTTTTGACAAACTGATCGATACAATTCTTCATCATCAGTAATGACATCAACGCTCTGCAACAAGTCTAGCGCAGCGACCATTACAGCTTGACCTGCTGAAGTAGCGTCAGTTGCCAGCACCCCAGCAGCTTGCAAACTGGCCAGCCAAATTTCCGCCTCTGAGAGCGCTTCATTACGACCTTGATTGCTAGCAGCACCAGTGAGTCTATCCTTATTAAAACGAGCACCAAATTCTCTAGAGTTACCTTGACCATCTCCACTAAACTCTAAATCACCACCTAAATCGCCGTCTTGGGATTGAGCGCGTTGCCGCTGCAACCGTTTACGAAAAAGAATTACCAATCCGACAATTGACATCAATAAAGACGAGACTATAGCGCCTGCGATTGCTTGATTCGCCATAGCCCAAGCGATCACTTGCTCACCTGTTGAGCGCTCTAGGGCAATCATCCTTTCCTTAGCTTGCTGCTGTGCTAGTGCAAAATTTTCATTATTTAGCGCCATCAACTTTTTCGTATCTTCTAGGGTCTTTTCAAGCTCAGCAATACGCGACTTAGCCTCCGCCAACTCGTTGACTACCGCTTGCGCATCTTCTTGGTCAGCTTGCTGGCTCCTACCTTTTTTCTTTCCACCTTTTGTATCATCGGTTTTTGATAACCGAACCACATCGCGCTTATCGGCTACATCAGCATCGTCTACCTTTGTGGCAATTTTTCCGCGTACAGCACTGCCACTAGTCGTTACCTCAAGTGCCGTATTCGATAAGTTCTTAAGATAAGCACGCCAGTCATTCACCTGAGCTTGATAGACTTTTGCAGCTTCCTCATGAGGCAAATTGGTCACTTGTTTCGCATCGGGAAGTCGCAAAATCTGGCCCGCCTTCATTGCGTTCATATTACCCGTTGGAAATGCTTCCAAATTATTACGATACAAGGCAATCAACATTTGCTCTAACGTTGCTCCTTGAACCTTGTGCGTATTGGCAATATTAATTAATGTATCACCACTTTTCACCCGCACTGTTTGCGTAGCATCGCTAGAGCTGATCGCTTCTTTGGCTTTAGATTTAGATAAAGCGACATCGGGAGTTCGCGTAACATCTGCTACGGGATTACTTTGCAGTTCAGCGGGGGCGCGAACCGCAGTCTCATCGACCGCCTCAGACTGCACTACCGGCTCCGCATTAGCAGTAGGGGCCGGCTTGATTGCTTGTGGCAGGACAACGACTGGCGGTGCCACAGTCAGCGCTTGCTGAACATACCCAGGTGGATCAATTAAAGCCGTGTAGTCACGCACTATGCGCCCACCAGTCCAAGACAATTCAATGGGTAGGTCTAAGAAAGTATCATTAAATGGTCTATTACCTAGGATTTTGATATAAAACTGACCTTTCTCACGCTTCTCAATACTCATCTTTAGTCCTGCTAAATCGACCCCGCCTTTAGCATTACGCGATTTCACATCACCACTACTGAAGCGTACAGCAAGACTTGCAGACTCCTCTGGCGTCACCCCGACCAAATCCAACTCCGCTAAGAGCGGTTGCCCTAAGCTCGAGCGTACAGACAAACGACCCAAGCCGGCAGCGCCGACGATGGCGGAATAGTGCAGTTGCAGCACTAAAATACTCAGTAACATTAGCTTCAATCCACGCACAAAAGCCCCACTTTCCGAATCCATTTCGATCAATTCATTCACATACGAATTCATTTGTTTCGAGCATCATTCATTATTCAAGTTTTTGAGATCTGATAAGCTCGATTAGCACCCTGTTTTACACACCCTCAATCAGCGCTAGCGATTAATTGCATTGCCTCATGAAGATCTATATCGAATAAAAACAGTTACTTTTTTCATCTCACCAGCAACAACATGCGGCAAAGAAGCTCAAGAATATCATTATTTGAACATTTTTTGAACTGTATTTTTTCAAATTTTATTAAAAATCATATGTTTAACATAGATTCCAAACAAGCACTCTAAAAAAGGGGCTGCATGAAAAATTCATATAATGAATTAATCAAACATATTTATAATCAATTGAGCAAAATCCGCAACATCCGACGCAAAGGTTCAGCTGCGCCCCAAAGCAGCTGATCACCGACCGTAAAGGCTGACAAATACTGTTTCCCCATTGGCAATTGCCGTAAGCGGCCAACTGGCACCGTCAGGCGCCCAGTGACCGCTGCTGGCGTTAAATCGGCCAGGGAGCGCTCACGGGTATTCGGGATCACTTGCACCCATTGATTAGCTTGCGCCAACAAACCTTCTATATCAGCAAGCGGCAAATCACGGGTCAACTTTACAGTCAGCGCCTGACTATGGCAGCGCATCGCACCAATCCTCACACAGACACCATCCACGGATATTGGCTGGGCATCGAGCCCGAGTATCTTATTGGTCTCAGCCATCCCCTTCCATTCCTCACGACTTTGCCCCTGTCCTAAATCTTTATCAATCCAAGGCAACAAGCTACCTGCAAGTGGATAGCCAAACTCAGCAGTCGGCAGCGTGCCATCGCGTAAACTGCGCGCCACTACCCGATCAATTTCTAATATAGAACTCGCAGGGTTATCCAATAATGGTTGGGCTGCGGCATGCAGCGTACCCATTTGCGCGATGAGTTCCCGCATATTGGCAGCACCAGCGCCTGAGGCTGCTTGATAAGTCATCGCAGTCACCCACTCCACCAGACCCGCCTTGAACAATCCCCCCATCGCCATCAGCATCAGGCTGACCGTGCAGTTGCCCCCAATAAAGTTTTTCACTCCAGCGGCAATTGCAGCATCAATACGCTCACGATTGACAGGATCCAAGATAATTAGGGCATCATCTGCCATCCGCAGGCTAGAGGCGGCATCAATCCAATAGCCAGTCCAACCGGCTGCGCGAAGCTTGGGGAATATGTCTAAGGTGTAGTCACCCCCTTGGCAGGAAATCAAGATATCCATGGCCATCAAGGCCGGGATATCTAAGGCGTTTGCGATTGGCGGCAGATCACGACCGATCTCTGGGGCGCGACCACCCGCCTGTGAGGTCGAGAAGAAAGTCGGATCAATCTGTGCGAAGTCTTGCTCCTCTAGCATACGCTCTACCAATACCGAGCCGACCATACCGCGCCACCCAATAATTCCCACCTTCTTCATAAAAATACCTTTAAAATCAAATATTTAAAAATTATACTTACTTACAGTGCAGCAACTACCGCGTCACCCATCTCAACCGTGCCCACCCGCCGCGCTCCCGGCTCATCGATATCAGCGGTCCGATACCCAGCCGCCAACACCTGCTTGACAGCAGCCTCAATCCGCCCGGCCCACTCAGGCTGAGAGAAGGTATATCGCAACATCATCGCTACAGAAAGAATGGTCGCTAAGGGATTGGCTATATTTTTACCAGCAATATCTGGGGCCGAACCGTGAATCGGCTCATACAAGCCAGCGCCCGCCGAATTCATAGACGCCGAGGGCAGCATCCCAATTGAGCCGGTTAACATCGAAGCTTCATCGGACAAAATATCACCAAATAAATTACCCGTCACAATTACATCGAATTGCTTAGGATTGCGAATCAACTGCATCGCCGCGTTATCCACATACATATGCGAGAGCGCAACTTGGGGATATTGGCGGCCGACATCGCTGACAATTTCACGCCAGAACCGACTAGTTTCGAGCACGTTTTCTTTATCTACTGAGCACAGCTTATTGCCGCGCTTGAGTGCGGTTTGGAAGCCGACCTCAGCAATGCGTCGAATCTCAGACTCGGCATAGTGCATGGTGTCATAGCCCTCGCGCTCGCCTTGGGCATTATCGCGGCGACCGCGCGGCTCACCAAAGTAAATATCACCAGTGAGTTCACGAATAATCATCAAGTCCAAGCCTGAAACCACTTCTGGCTTGAGAGTGGAGGCTTGCACCAACTCCGGATAAAGCACAGCAGGACGCAAGTTAGCAAACAAACCCAAGGACTTACGAATCCGCAAAATGCCTTGCTCAGGACGCTGGGGACGCGGCAGCGCATCGTATTTAGGGCCACCCACGGCACCACACAATACTGCATCAGCTTGTTGCGCTAACGCCAAAGTCGCTGCAGGCAGCGGGTCGCCGCTAGCATCCACACCCGCGCCACCAAACGGTGCCGACTCTAACTCTACAGACAAGCCATCAGTTGCCAAACACTCCAATACTCTAACCGCTTGCGAGACAATTTCCGGACCAATACCATCACCAGCAAGAACAGCAATCTTCATGAGAAGTACTCCCTTTTATTCAATACGCACAAGCGCTGCACCTGCACTCAACCAAACAACCACGGCTGGCGCGCCCGATGCGCCGCTTCAAAGGTCTTAATCTGATCGGCATGCGCAAGTGTTAATCCAATATCATCCAAGCCATTCATCATGCAGTGTTTGCGGTGCGGATCAATCTCAAAGGAGAAGCTCTCGCCAGAGGGCGTGGTCACGCTTTGATGCTCTAAATCTACCGCTAAGCGATATCCTTCTTGCGATTCGGTCTCACGAAACAACTGATCGATAGTCGCGGCGTCTAGGGTAATCAACAACAAACCGTTTTTAAGGCTGTTGTTATAAAAAATATCAGCAAAGCTAGTGGCGATAATGGTCTGTATACCGAACTGCAACAAAGCCCAGGGCGCATGCTCACGCGACGAGCCACAACCAAAATTCTCGCGCGCTAACATCACAGTTGCACCCTCGTAGCGCTGCCGATTCAGCACAAACTCCGCATTCAATGGTCGGCCCGTATTATCTAAATCAGGCTCACCCCGATCTAAATATCGCCACTCATCAAACAGATTAGGACCAAAGCCAGTACGTTTAATCGACTTTAAAAATTGCTTAGGGATAATGGCATCGGTATCAACGTTAGAACGATCTAAGGGTGCAACTAAGCCTTCCTTACGAACAAACTTATCCATCTCAAGCCTCCAACACGGGCAATTGACGCACATCGATAAAATGACCGGTAACAGCTGCTGCTGCTGCCATCGCCGGGCTCACCAAGTGCGTGCGGCCACCCGCACCTTGGCGACCTTCAAAGTTTCGGTTGGAAGTCGATGCACAACGCTCACCAGGACTTAACTGATCTTCATTCATCCCCAGGCACATCGAACAACCAGGCTCCCGCCACTCAAAACCGGCAGCCTTAAAAATTTGATCCAAGCCTTCTTCCTCAGCTTGGGCTTTAACCAGACCTGAACCAGGCACCACCAGCGCTTGAAGGATATTGGCTGCTACCTTACGCCCGCGCGCCACCGCTGCAGCAGCGCGTAAGTCCTCAATCCGTGAGTTGGTGCAAGAGCCGATAAAGACCTTATCGATTTGAATATCTGTTAAGGCCGTGCCTGCGCTCAAATTCATGTATTGCAGCGCCCGGGCATAACCTTCGCGCTTAACCGGGTTAGATTCTTTTTCTGGATCAGGCACTTGACCATCAACACCGGCCACCATTTCAGGTGAGGTGCCCCACGTCACCTGCGGCACAATATCCTCTGCACGCAGACGCACGACTTGATCAAACTGCGCATCAGCATCACTGGTAAGCGTCCGCCAATAAGTCACAGCCTGATCCCAAGTCGCACCAGTGGGCGAGAACATCCGACCTTGAACGTAATCAATGGTTTTCTGGTCCACTGCAACCATACCCGCACGCGCACCCGCTTCAATCGCCATGTTGCATAAAGTCATCCGGCCTTCCATCGACAAGCTACGAATTGCGCTACCCGCAAATTCCACTGCATGTCCGGTGCCACCCGCAGTACCGATCTGACCAATAATCGCTAGCGCCACATCTTTAGCGGTAACCCCTAAGCCTAAATCACCATCGACCACAATCTGCATCGCTTTGGATTTTTTGATCACCATACATTGGGTCGCCAACACATGCTCCACTTCGCTAGTGCCAATACCAAAGGCTAGGGCGGCGAACGCGCCGTGGGTGGAGGTGTGAGAGTCTCCACACACCACGGTCATACCTGGCAAGGTCGCACCATTCTCAGGCCCAATCACATGCACAATACCTTGGCGTTTATCCAGAAAAGGGAAATAGACTTTCGCTTTGAATTCATTGATATTTTTATCTAAGGTCTCAACCTGCAAACGGGAGACTTGATCTGTAATGCCGTCCAAACCCAAATGCCAATTACGGGTTGGGGTATTGTGATCAGCGGTGGCTACCACAGAATCAGTACGCCACACTGGACGTCCAGCGAGCTTTAAGCCTTCATAGGCTTGCGGACTGGTCACCTCATGCACCAAATGACGATCAATATAAATCATTGCCGTGCCGTCCGTTTCGGAGCGCACTAAATGACTCTCCCACAACTTATCGTAGAGCGTTTTACCCGCCATGATAGTCCTCGTAATGTATGCTAAAGAGATCTAAATTCGAGCTGAACTCAAACTACGATTATCGCACAGGGCGCTTTGTCACTCCAGCCGCAAACCGCGCCACAACACCAATGCAGCGAATAGCGCGCAAGCAGATGCCATACTAAAGGTCAGGCCTGCGCCCCACTGCCCCCATACATAACCACTCACAAAACCGCCAATACCACCGCCTAGGCCATAGGCAAGACTGCCGTAAATGGCCTGACCTTGGGCTTGATGGCGACCACGAAACACCCGATGTACCACGCCGATCGCAGCAGCATGGAAGGCACCAAAGCTCGCGGCATGTAGCGCCTGTGCTGACAATAACAACAACCACTGATCAGCGCACCAACCAATCCACAAGAAACGTAACGCAGCCAACAAAGCGCTCGCAATCAGAATTTGGCGCAGACTAAAAGCTTGATACAGACGCGACATCCAGACAAAAATTCCGATTTCACACACTACGCCCAAAGCCCATAACCAACCAGCCACGGCCTTCGTATAACCCATAGCGACCAAGTGCAAGGTATAAAATGTGTAATACGGACCATGGGCTGCTGCCATCAGCGCCGAGGCCAGAATCAGTGCTATCACCTCGCGGCGCCGAATGATTGCCCATACCGGCAGATGATCGCTATCCGCACTGCGACTGGGAACATCCTGTAATTGCCATGCTAAGAACAACATACTCACCATCAAACTTAGAATCACCCACAACACAGCACGCGGATGGGTGCGATCTAACAGATAGCCAACACCCACCACTGCCACAATAAAACCAACGGAACCCCACACACGAATCCGACCATAACGTGCAGTCTCCTCACCCAAATGCGCTAGGGTTGTCGCCTCCACCAGTGGCAGAGCGGCGCTCCAGAAAAAGGTCATCGCGAACAACGCCAGTCCAAGACCCAGCACCTGCTCGCTCAAGAACACACCCAAAAATGCCACAGTGCCAGCACCACCTGCAAGTCGCACTACTGTCATGCGCTCACCTCGACGATCAGCCAACCACCCCCATAAATGGGGTGCCAAGATACGGGTTAACTGCGGCAAGGCCATTAGGCCGCCAATTTCAAAGGCGCCCAAACCTAAAGCGCTTAAATACACGGCAAAGAAGGGCGCAAAAGCGCCTAAATAAGCAAAATAAAAGCCATAAAAAGCAGGTAGCTGTAGAGGTACAGCAGGAGGGACGCGCACAGTGTCAACAGACTCAGGTTATTCAGTTAAACAGCAAACAAAGCCGGGGCAGATCAACTGCAAGCACCACCAGGACCATTACAAGGTGCCTTTTAGACACCCAAAATTTAATTAACTACCTGATAAATATAGGTTTTTATTCGTCAGTTTGTGGTGCTTGGGCCGCGAGTATAGGGGTGCCAGAGCGCACATCAGCATTTTGAGCACGGTGGCGTAACGCATGATCCATCAGCGTTAAAGCCAACATCGCCTCGCAAATTGGTGTGGCGCGAATCCCTACGCAAGGATCATGGCGACCATGCGTCTCGATGGTTGCCGCAGACCCCTGCAGATCAACGGTTTGGCGCGCCAGCCGAATACTCGAGGTTGGCTTCACCGCGACATGCACAATGATGTCTTGGCCGGTAGAAATTCCACCCAGCATGCCGCCTGAATGATTACTTAAAAAACCAGCGGGCGACATCTCATCTGAATGTTCAGTTCCCCGCTGAGAGACTGCCGCAAACCCCGCGCCAATCTCAACGCCCTTCACTGCGTTAATACTCATCATATTGTAGGCAATATCGGCATCGAGCTTATCGTAGACAGGCTCACCTAAACCGACCGGTACCCGCTCGGCAATCGTGGTTATTTTGGCGCCTACCGAGTCACCAGACTTACGCAGTTTATCCATGTAATCCTCTAACTCTGCGACGATGCCAGGGTTGGGCGCAAAGAACGGATTGTCGCCGACGCAATCCCAAGTCTCAAAGGGAATCGCAATGGGACCGAGCTGTGACATATAGCCGCGGATCACCGTTCCATACTGTTCGCGCAACCACTTACGGGCAATCGCACCCGCTGCTACGCGTACCGCAGTCTCGCGCGCAGATTGGCGGCCACCGCCGCGGTAATCACGAATCCCATATTTTTGCCAATAGGTGTAATCGGCATGGCCAGGACGAAATAACTCCTTGATTTTACTGTAGTCTTTACTGCGCTGATCGGTATTCCGAATCAATAATCCAATCGGTGTGCCGGTAGTTTTACCCTCAAACACCCCAGAGAGAATCTCGACTACATCATCCTCGCGGCGCTGGGTGACATGACGTGAAGTGCCAGGCTTACGGCGGTCTAATTCCAATTGAATGTCCTCAGCGCACAAGCGCATCCCAGGAGGACAGCCATCGACCACACAACCAATCGCAGGGCCGTGCGATTCACCAAACGAAGTTACTGTAAACAAAGTCCCTAAGGTGTTGCCAGACATGGCGAAAAACTCCAATAAAATCAAGATAATGAGTGAACAATTCTAGCACAGCAGACCCGCAGGCCACACCTGCATCTCAGACCATACCCGCACCCCACGCGAATGACAGCGCCAGATACAGTAGCCGATCAGCGCTGGGCTGATATGCGCTCCTGCAACCAAGCCATACCCCAAGCTACACCAAAACCTGTGGTATCACTGGCCACCGCGCCCAAACCACCCTTACAACTTTGGGCGGACAAATCCATGTGCACCCACGGATGATCTGCGGTAAAGCGACGGAGCAGACGAGCCGCTAAAATATGATCGGCATCGCCATCCATGGTGCATTGCTTCACATCCGCCACCGCACTATCGAGTGCGCTATCGTAGTCCTCATCCATAGGGAATGCACACAAACGTTCACCCGCAAGCACGCCCGCACGCAATGCTTCTTGCGCCAAGACTTCGCTAGTCGCAAAGATGCCGCTATAGCGAGTACCAAGCGCCACATGCATAGTGCCAGTGAGCGTTGCAAAATCCACAATCACCGCTGGCTTGGCTCGCGCCGCCAGTGTCAAAGTGTCCGCTAACACCATACGACCTTCAGCATCGGTATGCACCACTTCGATCGTCGTACCATTGAGCGCAGTCACCACATCATTTTGTTTATACGCACGGGGACTGAGATGATTCTGTGCCAAGGCCAACCAACAATCGATGTTCACTTGAAGCTTGGCGCGGGTTGCTGCCGTCAAAATACCCAAGGCGACTGCTGAACCGTTCATATCCTCATGCATGCCCTGCATATAACGCGCTGGTTTTAGATTATGCCCACCCGTATCAAAACAAATCCCTTTACCGACCAAAGCAATAGTCTGCTTGGCGCCGCGCGCACGATAACGCAGATGGACGATCGCCGCATCAGACGTATCACTGCCCTGAGCAACTGCACAAAATGCCCCAGCACCCATACGCAGCAACCGCTTAAAGTCATATTCGGTATGCTGCCAACCACGAGCACGAGCTAACGCCCGCAAGCGCTGCCGATAAATACCGGGCGTTAATAAATTGGGCGGCAAAACCGTTAACTCCCGGCACAGTAGATTACCTTCGGCTACGGCTTGAACCCGAGCAAAACCATCGGCAAGGTCCGCACCAAATAACTCAATCCGCTCTAAGGCCGCCCCCGGAGACTTGGTCTTGTTATGAGGCATCGCTGCGCCGTTGACTTGCGCCACATAGACCGCATACTCAGCCAACTTGCGACGCACACCCGCCCCGCCTAACACCACAATTGTTACTACCGTTGGATGCTCGGCCAATAACGCCATTAAAGCTTGACGAATTAAGGCCTGCTGCGCAAACGCACTATGTTGCGGGTCAGGCGTCACCCAGACCGCCAAGCCACCTTCTGGTGTTTGACTGCTGATCGGGCTGCTGACTAGCTTGTCAAGCTTGCTATCGCGCCGCAACAACGCGTGTTGCAATACGCGATGCAAGGGCAAATCCTCAAGTCTTAAACCAGTCGGCGCAATGCACAACAAGTGGCGGGCACGCGCCAGCCCAGTCGCGCTAGGCGCTTTAGCTTGAACTTGCAAACGGGGTAAGATCATTATTCATCCATTCTACGCAAAGGGTGTCATTATAACGATGCGCCTGAGTCTGCCTGCTAAAATCAAAAAATGAAGCCAGCGCAGCGTGGGGAAATCGACATCTACTCATCACAAATCGCTTAGAATGGAGTTTATTAGCCCATTATTTCAAAATTACTCTCAATTTCATTAAAATTTTCGGCTTTTCTTAAGCTTTTCTTGGGTGTTTTTAGGTATTTTTTAGGTTTTCTTAATTATCTTTCCTGTATTTCACATATATTTGCTATACGTTCTTTAATTTTTATCGGATATTTCCCTTTTTTTGATAATGACGACTATTCTCTATAAATCCGCACCGATTTGATCAATGTCTATAGCGACAATCAGTAACTTTTTGGCATAAGCATTGATGACACATGAGCATTGATTAGAATTACTGATTACAACCAACACCTCAAACCCCTCATTTGCTAGACACTCAATATGCGCCTCTACCTTGACCTTCTGCGCCACGTCCTCGAGCACGGCACCCGCAAATCCGATCGTACAGGCACCGGCACGCTATCCGTATTTGGCGCGCAGCTGCGCTTCGACTTAAATCAAGGCTTTCCCCTTGTCACCACCAAAAAAGTGCATCTCAAATCCATTGTTCATGAATTACTGTGGTTTCTTAAGGGAGACACCAATATCCGTTACCTCAAAGAAAACGGGGTCAGCATTTGGGACGAATGGGCTAACTCCAGTGGCGAACTGGGCCCGGTCTACGGGCATCAATGGCGCTCCTGGCCTTCCGCCTCAGGCCAACACATAGACCAAATCAGTCAAGTACTACAGCAAATCCGCACCACGCCAGACTCGCGCCGCATGATTGTATCGGCGTGGAATGTTGCCGACCTCGATCAGATGGCGCTAATGCCTTGTCATGCATTTTTTCAGTTCTATGTGGCAAATGACCGCCTATCCTGCCAACTGTATCAGCGCAGTGCTGATATGTTCTTGGGCGTGCCTTTTAATATTGCCTCATACGCTCTACTCACCATGATGATTGCCCAAGTCTGCAACTTAAAATTGGGCGACTTTGTGCACACTTTTGGCGATACACACTTGTATTTAAATCACCTAGATCAAGCCCGCGAACAATTAAGCCGCACCCCACGAGACTTACCAGTGATGCGCTTAAACCCTGCCGTGACCGATCTGTTTGCCTTCGAATACAGCGACTTCACTCTAGAACAATACGATCCACATCCCGCTATCCGTGCAGTCGTTGCGGTATAAGTGAGCGTTTAAACCAATGCATACCAACACCCTACCCAAGCTCTCGCTCATTGTTGCCATGGCTCGCAATCGAGTCATTGGTCTAGATGGCAAAATTCCCTGGCACCTACCTAACGAATTAAAACTCTTTAAGTCACTGACTATGGGGCACCCCATCATCATGGGTCGCAAAACCTATGAATCAATTAACCGCCTACTCCCCGGACGCACCACACATATTGTCAGCCGCCAAACCGATTACAGCGTTGCGGGTGCACATGTAAGCCACAGCCTCAGTGCTGCGATAGCTAACGCTGCAGCACAAGAACCTGAGAATCAAGAAACATTTGTGATTGGCGGTGGCGAACTCTACCGCGCAGCACTGCCCCATGCCGATCGCTTATATCTGACGGTCGTTGCAGCGGAGCCGGCGGGCGATACGCTAATGCCTGAGCTCGATCTCAGCGACTGGCAACTACAAAGCGCTCAGGAATATGCACCCGATGATCGCCATGCCTATGCCTATCGCTTTGAGTTATACGAGCGCCAGCGGTCGCCAGCATCTAGCGTTTAAAAGGTTTCGGCATCGCGCGCCACGCAGTCCACAAAGTATCGCAACTCATCGCCATGGCGCTCGGTAACCAAGCCATGAATATCCGTATCAAAGCCTGGAAACTGCTGGTTAAACATTCGGGCAAATTGTAAGTAACGCATGATAGTGCTGTTAAAGCGCTCGCCGGGGATCAGCAAGGGAATACCTGGTGGATATGGCGTCAATAACACGCTCGCAACTCGCCCCTCGAGCTGATCAATCGCCACGCGTTCTATCCGCCGATGCGCCATCCGTGCCCATGCCACGCCAGGCGGCATCGCTGGTTGCATGTCCGACAAATACATCTCGGTCGTCAAGCGGGCCACATCATTGGCGCGATAGACACCATGGATTTGCTCGCAGAGATCCTTGAGACCAATTTTTTCGTAATGCGGTTGCTTTGCTAAAAAGCTTGGCATCACCCGCCACAAAGGACGATTATTGTCATAATCATCCTTAAACTGTTGCAACTCGGTTACCATGGTATTCCAACGACCTTTAGTAATCCCGATTGTGAACATAATAAAGAACGAATACAGACCGGTTTTTTCTACAATAACGCCATGCTCAGCAAGGTAACGGGTCACTACAGCAGCAGGAATACCACTCTTGGCAAACCGACCTGTGACATCAAGACCTGGGGTGATCACCGTTGCTTTAATCGGGTCAAGCATGTTAAATCCAGGCGCTAGATCACCAAAGCCATGCCAGCGCTCAGAGGTGCGTAACATCCAATCGTCACGATTACCCACACCTTCAGCAGCTAGTCCCTCTGGCCCCCAAACCTTAAACCACCAATCTTTACCAAACTCATCATCCACCTTGCGCATAGCACGCCGGAAGTCCAAGGCTTCCATGATGGACTCTTCGACCAAAGCCGTGCCGCCTGGTGGCTCCATCATCGCCGCGGCCACATCGCAAGACGCAATAATCGCGTATTGCGGCGAGGTCGAAGTGTGCATTAAATACGCTTCATTAAAAGTGTCGTAATCGAGCTTACGGGTCTCGCTATCCTGGACCAAAATCTGTGAAGCCTGGGATAAGCCGGCTAATAGTTTGTGAGTGGACTGGGTAGAAAACACCATAGACTCTTTACAGCGTGCGCGATCGCGACCAATCGCATGCATGCCGTGATAAAAATCATGAAAAGTTGCGTGTGGCAACCATGCTTCATCAAAGTGCAAAGTATCAATCTTGCCATCTAGCAACTCTTTAATCGTATCCACGTTGTAGAGAATACCGTCATAAGTACTCTGCGTAATCGTTAATACGCGTGGCTTAGTCTCCGACTTGGATGCAAAGGGATTGGCGCGAATTTTCTTCTCGATGTTCTCCCATTTAAACTCTTCGAGTGGAATCGGCCCAATAATGCCAAAGTGATTACGAGTTGGCATCAAAAATACCGGCACTGCACCTGTCATGGTAATGGCATGCAAAATCGAGACATGGCAATTTCTATCAACAATAACCACATCGCCCGGTGCTACAGTCGAGTGCCACACCATCTTATTTGAAGTCGAAGTGCCGTTAGTGACAAAGAACAAATGATCGCAATTAAAAATTCGGGCAGCATTACGCTCAGATGCAGCTACCGGCCCCGAATGATCAAGCAACTGCCCTAGCTCATCAACCGCATTGCAGACATCGGCGCGTAGTAAATTTTCACCAAAAAATTGGTGGAACATCTGACCCACTGGGCTTTTCAAAAAAGCCACGCCTCCCGAGTGTCCTGGGCAATGCCATGAATAAGAACCATCTTGCGCATAATGCGTTAACGCTCTAAAGAATGGCGGGGCCAAACTTTCTGTATACGCTCTAGATTCACGCACGATATAGCGTGCCACAAATTCTGGCGTATCCTCAAACATATGAATAAAGCCATGCAACTCACGCAATACATCGTTTGGAATGTGTCTAGAGGTTTGCGTCTCTCCATATAGAAATATCGGAATATCAGCGTTGCGAAAGCGAATCGCTTTAACAAAGGTGCGCAACTCTTGAATGGTCGAATCTAGCTCGGTAGGCGTAAAGTCATCATCATCAACCGACAAAATAAACCCCGAAGCACGAGATTGTTGTTGAGCGAAAGAGGACAAATCACCGTAACTAGTTACCCCCAATACATCTAAACCTTCAGCCTCGATAGCCTTGACTAGGGCGCGAATTCCAAACCCGCTGGTATTTTCAGAACGGAAATCTTCATCAATAATAATGACTGGGAAACGAAAACGCATGGTTAACCTATCCTAAAAAGTCGCACACAAAGTATTTCAGCAAAACGCTGGGCTATCGCATTAACTACTATCTCTACAACTACCTTAACAACTACCTTAACCACTAGCACAATAAATCTGTTATGTGTTTTGCACTACAATTTTCGGAAACACTGCTGAATGATCTTGTTGAATATCGGCAATTTTTACTGCCAGGCGACGTGCAATTTGACGATAAATATCAGCGACCCGACCTTGAGGATCGGCAGCTACAGTGGGCTTACCAGCATCGCCTTGCAAACGAATATTGATATCTAGTGGCAAAGAGCCGAGTAGCTCAACTTTGTAATCTTCACCCATGCGCAGACCACCACCAGCACCAAATATCGGTTCTTCATGTCCGCATTTCGAACAGATATGCAAGCTCATGTTCTCAACAATACCGAGAATCGGAATACCCACCTTCTCAAACATTTTCAGCCCCTTACGCGCATCAATAAGTGCGATGTCTTGGGGAGTAGTGACAATCACTGCACCAGTCACGGGCACGCGCTGTGCCAAGGTCAGTTGAATATCCCCAGTACCAGGAGGCAAATCGACGACCAAATAATCAATATCCTGCCATTTAGTCTCATTAAGTAACTGCTCCAAAGCCTGAGTCACCATCGGGCCCCGCCATACCATAGGGGTTTCGGTGTCAATTAAAAAACCGATCGACATCGCTTGAATACCATGACCCATCATGGGCTCGAGCTTTTTACCATCTTTAGACTCGGGCCTGCCGCTAATACCGAGCATCATGGGTTGCGATGGGCCATAAATATCCGCATCTAGCACCCCAACTGACGCACCCTCAGCGGCCAATGCCAACGCCAAATTGACAGCTGTAGTGCTTTTACCCACACCACCCTTACCTGAGGCTACAGCAATAATATTCTTAACCCCGGGGATCAACTTCACCCCCCGCTGCACCGCATGAGAGACGATCTTAATCCCGACCACCACTTCAACCTGACCTACACCTGGAATCTGCTGGAGGTGGGCAATAATGGCCTCGCGCAATGGGGCAACCTGTGTTTTGGCTGGATAACCCAACACAATCTCAACCTTCACTTGGTTACCATCGACCTTAATCTGCTTCACCGACTTACTCGATACGTAGTCGGTCTGGGTGTTGGGGTCCACCAACTGGCGCAAAGCAGTTTGTATATCTTGTTCAGTGATCATTTAACTTGTCCCATTCTGTATTGTTGCAATCCATTAACATCAGCGCTAACCGTCTATAACTTAAATGCTAGGCCGCGATTGTAGCGATAACGCTCCCTCTAAACCACCCTCTGCCTGAACTTCTCTCCTTAGCGCTATCGTTCCAAACAGGTGGCAAAGACTACACCAAATACCCCGTAATCCTAGTTTGTACATAGAGTTTGTTACAATTCAAGCTATTAGCCGATATTTTCTAGCCTCTTCTGATTGATTTGCAAAGATTAACCGCTCTATGATCTAAGCTAGAACGTCCAGCCCGCCCACCTTACTGATTGAGTTACCGACCACTGCCATGCCTCAACGCCGTATTCTTGTCACCTCCGCCCTCCCTTATGCCAATGGTGCTATTCACTTAGGGCATCTTGTTGAATATATCCAAACCGATATCTGGGTGCGGTTCCAACGCCTACAAGGTCATGAAGTTCACTATATTGGCGCTGACGACACTCACGGCACGCCAGTCATGCTACGCGCCAAGGACGAAGGCATCTCACCAGAAGCGCTTATAGACCGCGTGTGGCGCGAGCACAAACACGACTTTGACCATTTTGGCGTAGGTTTTGATCATTACTACAGCACTCACTCTCCCGAGAACCGAACGCTATGCGAAGAAATTCACCAACAATTACAAGCTCATGGCCTGATTAGCCAACGCGCAGTCGAGCAATACTACGATCCGGTTGAGGGCATGTTTTTACCAGATCGATTTATAAAAGGCGAATGCCCCAAGTGTGGTGCTCAGGATCAATATGGGGACTCCTGCGAGTCTTGCGGCGCCACCTACAGCCCAACCGACTTAGTAAACCCACGCTCTACAGTCTCTGGTGCTACCCCCGTTCGCAAAGTCTCTGAGCACCATTTTTTTAAACTATCAGACCCGCGCTGCGAAATGTTTCTGCGACAGTTTACCCAAGACCCAGAGCGCCTACAGATCGAAGCGGCCAACAAGATGCAAGAATGGCTAGGGGAAGTTGGCGCCGGCAAACTCTCCGATTGGGACATCTCGCGCGATGCACCCTATTTTGGCTTCTCTATTCCTGGCACCCAAGACCAGAAATTTTTCTATGTATGGCTCGATGCCCCTGTAGGCTATTTTGCGAGCTTTACGCATTACGTACACACTCACAAACTACCTGAATCCCTACTCAAAGATTTTCTGCGGCCCGGTGGTAACACTGAGATGATTCACTTTATTGGTAAAGATATACTGTATTTTCATGCACTATTTTGGCCAGCAATGCTCGAGCATGCGGGCTTTCGCACCCCCTCACGTATATTTGCACATGGGTTCCTAACAGTAAACGGCGAGAAGATGTCTAAGTCTCGTGGCACCTTTATTACTGCACGTAGCTATATCGAACAGGGGCTCAATCCCGAATGGTTGCGTTACTACTATGCCGCAAAACTAGGTCCGACCATGGAAGACTTAGATCTTAATTTGGAGGACTTTGTAGCCAGAGTAAATAGTGACTTAGTGGGTAAATTTATCAATATTGCCAGTCGTTGCGCTGGTTTTATTCATAAGCGCTTCGAAGGTCGCCTCAGCGCTATCGCATCAAGCCCAATACTGATGCAATTGCAACATGCGGCTATTGATATTGGCAAGCATTACGATGCTCGAGAATATGGTAAGGCAATACGCGAAATCATGTCGCTCGCAGATCGTGCTAATGCGCATATCGATCAAATTAAACCCTGGGCATTAGCTAAAATAGCCGGTCAAGAAGCCCTGCTACATCAAAGCTGCAGCGAAGCCATCAATATTTTCCGAATTCTCACACTGTATCTCAAACCAGTGTTACCCGAGCTGGCGAAGGCGGTTGAGAATTTACTCAACATCCCTGCACTGACATGGAGGGATGCAGACCAAACGCTACCCGAGGGGCATCAAATAAAACAATATCAGCATTTAATGACCCGCATTGAGGAGCAACAAATCGCGGCACTGATTCAAGCCAATCAAAGCAACTTACAACCTACCACTGCAAAAGTATCCAAGATGACCAATCCAGACACCCCAGTCACTAACGTGCCTATCACAAACACTGCAACACCAACCATTAACATCGATGATTTCAATAAAATTGATTTAAGGGTTGCACGCATCATCAATGCTCAACACGTCACCGGTGCTGATAAATTACTGCAATTGACACTAGACGTCGGCGCGCTGGGCGAGCGCCAAGTCTTTGCCGGGATCAAGTCTGCTTATGATCCAGCACCCCTTATTGGTCGCCTAACAGTGATGGTTGCTAACCTTGCACCTCGCAAAATGAAATTTGGTGTATCTGAAGGCATGGTGCTGGCTGCCAGTGGCGAAGAACCTGGCCTATACATACTGACCCCAGACTCTGGCGCCACGCCTGGTATGCGCATCAAATAACTTTAACCAGACACTCACTAGACAGAGGAGCCTATTATGCGCATCAGCCACATTGAAGCGATAGCTATTGACATTCCTTTAACCAAAAACTTTGGCGGATCCACTTACAACGTATTAAAACGTTCGACAGTCATTACTCGCATACACATCAGTGATGGACTCGTCAGTAATGTGTTCAATGGCGATAATCGTGCACATGGCTTAGAAATTGCGCATCTGATTGAGAATGACTTATTTCATGTTATCAAAGACTCCAATATTTTCGAACGTGAGCGCATTTGGGAAAAAATGTTTCAACTCACACACACCGCCAGCGACAAGAAATTATTACTAGAAGCCATTGCCTGTGTCGATTGCGCCATCTGGGATTTGACAGGCAAAGCGCTAGGACGCAGCGTGCGCGAACTACTCGGTGGCTACACAAATCAATTGCCGATTATCTCGATTGGTGGGTATTACATGGCCGGCAAAACTCATGACGACATTGCTCGTGAAATCGCATCCTACCGCGATGCTGGCATGTCTGGCTGTAAATTTAAAGTTGGCGGCCTAAGCCCGGAAGAGGATGCGGCACGTGTTGCTGTTGCTCGTACAGCTGTAGGTGACGATTTTATGATTTGCGTAGATGCCAATCGCGGCTGGAATGCACCGGACGCTATTCGGTTTGGGCGACTCATTGAGCCTCTCAATATTTCATGGTTTGAAGAGCCGTGCCAGTGGCAAGATGATGTTGCACAAATGGCGCAGGTGCGCCGCGCCATTCACATCCCCATCAATGCTGGTCAATGTGAATACACCAGTCTTGGCGTGCGTAGACTGTTAGATGCGCAAGCTGTAGACTTTGTCAATTACGATGTCTCCGAAGGTGGTGGCGTCAGTGACTGGATACGCGTTGCCAACCTGTGCCGTGCCTCCGGCGTATCAATGGCGCATCACGAAGAAGCACAAATTGCCAGCCATCTATTAGCCGCAGTACCACACGGCACTTATGCTGAATGTTTTGCCGATCCAGCACGCGACCCTATCTGGCAATCCATGTGGACTAACCGCCCTGAGGTCAGATCTGGCAAGATTACTATTTCTGACGCACCGGGTTTTGGAATTGAACTCGATGAGAAACAAGTACAAAAATTCCGCACTAATTAGTCAAAACAATAATGCCTCAGGTAGCCAGTCGAACAACGCCATCAAATTCGCGACTGGCATACGCATTGCATACAACTAGAAAACATCATGCCAAACGTGCCACGTTTTCGTCCCAAACTCATCGAGATATTGTCACAATACACACCTGCTCGGCTGCGCAATGACATTCTCGCAGGTATCACCGTTGGCATTCTTGCACTACCTTTAGCGATTGCTTTTGCAATCGCCTCTGGCATGACTCCAGAGTCAGGCATCTACACTGCGATTATTGCAGGCTTTATCATTTCCACTCTAGGCGGATCAAGGGTTCAAATCGGCGGTCCTACAGGTGCATTTATTGTCATCGTTTATGGGATTGTCATTAACTATGGCGTGCCTAATTTAATTATTTGCACGATGATGGCAGGGCTTATGCTGCTCGCCATGGGGCTATTGGGCCTAGGTAGTTGGATACGCTTCATCCCCGTCTCTGTAGTCAGCGGATTCACCAAAGGCATCGCTCTACTCATTTTACTATCTCAAGTGCGCGACTTTTTAGGTCTGAAGATCGAAAGACTTCCTGCTGAATTTTTTTCACAAATAACGACTTTATGGGCAGGTCTACCGAGCGCTAATACCCCAACCATAATACTTGGCTTAGCGTGTATCGGCACACTACTGGCATGGCCACAACGCTGGCGCAGCCTACCCAGCCCTATTGCAGTATTAATACTCGCGACTGCCGGTGTGGCATTACTTAATATTCCGGTAGAAACCATAGGTTCTCGCTATGGCGGCATACCGCAATCACTACCAAGCTTTTCCGGCCCCCTAATTACCATTGAAACGCTGCGGCACTTAATCTCTCCGGCAATTGCAATCGCATTACTAGGCGCGATTGAATCCTTGCTCTCAGCAACAGTCGCAGATCATCAAATCGATGACCGGCACGACCCTAATCAAGAGCTGATGGCACAAGGGATCGCCAATATTGTAGCCCCTCTGTTTGGCGGCTTCTGTGCAACAGGTGCAATCGCACGCACTAACACTAACGTTCGAATGGGTGCATTTGGCCCGATCTCTGGGATCGTGCATGCGCTCACCTTGCTACTGATTATTTTAGTCGCCGCACCGCTGGCAAAGTTTATTCCCTTAGTGGCACTTTCTGCCATTCTTATTATGGTTGCTTGGCACATGGGCGAGTGGCGTCAATTAAAAGAAATGAAACGCTACAGCCTAAATTATCGAGCCATATTAATGGCGAGCTTCTTACTGACAGTCATTTTTGATCTAACTGTTGCTGTTGAGATCGGCATGGTGATGGCCGCTATATTTTTTATTACTCGAATCACATCTCTGACTACCATCCAAGATTGCACAACCGATGAAGCTGATAGCGCTCACATCAAACACTATCAATTTTACGGCTCTCTTTTTTTTGGGTCAGCGCAAAAGCTAGAGCACTTGATTGATCACGGCGAGCCAATCGACACCACCCAAATCATCATCCTCGATCTGGAACATACTTTAAATATTGATACTACTGGCTTAGATCTACTGGAAGCTATACAACGCAAACTTCTTAAGCACAACAAGACTTTGATATTGTGTAATGCGAATACTCAAGCCTTGTCCTTAATTCAACGTTCGGGATTTGCCAACGCACTTGGCGCAAACCTATACACTACAACCCAAAGTGCTATGGACGCAGCACTAATCATCAATCAGAAAAAACCTAGAGTTACCGTATGACAACGAATAGTTTAATGACTAGACACTTAAATATTTACGGTCTCGTACAAGCCGTTGGCTTTCGTAATTACCTAGAATACAAAGCGCGTGAATTAGGCATATGTGGCTGGATTCGCAATCGCCCAGATCATAGTGTAGAGACCTGCATTCAAGGCCGCCCCCATGCAATTCACGAATTTATTGCCTGCGCGCAACGCGGTCCTCGGAAATCACGAGTCACCTTAGTCACTGTCAATCTGGGAGCAGGGACTTTTTCAGCCTATGAAAGACACCCTACTGCTTGAGCTAAGCTAGGCACTCAATCGCCGCCTAAGTAGTACACTTCTCAAAAATTCTCATGCCTCAAGCGAGATCGGCAACATTTATAGATGTAGCTGAAGCTGTAGATAACATTGAAACTATCAACGGTGATGCTATTCACTAGAATCTCAATATGCCTGGATAACTGGTTCTGATGACTCCACTCTGCAAGTGGCGTTGTTAGGATATTTGTACCAATCGATCAATACGCAGCTTAATGCATGCATTGTTAATAAACTACAGCGTCTATTTTTATCCAAAATTAAAAATTAGACTATTTTTTGTTAGGATTATTAGGGTTATTAAGGTTATAGGGTTATTAGGGCCACATCTATGCGACCCCTTTTTTAATACTGTTTGATTAAGAACAAGCAAATTAGTTAAATGCAATAGCTATCAACTTGTGCGCTCACTCCATAATATGCCACCAGTGGCCCAATCTGTACGTTTGATATCGAAGAAAACCACATCAACACTTTCAGCAGAACCCCCTAAGGTATTTACAGTCGCGTCGGTCAGTGCTTTTGCATATTGTCGCTTTTGCTCAAGAGTTCGCCCCTCTAATAATTCAACTCGTATGGTTGGCATGTCATGGTCCTTTCTATAGTTTCAATAATTTTATCAAAATAAATCGAGCTAATGCGATATCACTACAAAGCGGTATCAAGCACTATAAATTACTTGCACGTTCTCAGGTTGCAGCCACTGGCCAAGGGATTGAATTAAATCATCGTTTAAATTAACCCGCCATTGCTCACCTAACTTAACCGCACAACGCGCACCATGACTCATATAATCGACAACAATCGGACAAGAGCCATTTAAATGTGGCGTGAGCATGGCTTTTAACTGGGCACCGGATGACTGGCTATCGCATGTAATACGCAACCCACGCGCATAAAAATTTCTGGCCTCATTTAAATCATAAATATTCACCGCTTCAAGACGCAAAGAATTATCCTGTCCTGAATCGCTATCTGCATCTTGGCTACGGTAGCGTTGCCGCCCTTTAACTTCTAACAGCAACAACTCATCCTCTCGTAGCTTATGTCGATGACGATCAAAAACTTCGCGATAAACGACTACTTCATGTTTTGCAGTGTCATCAGCAAGAGTTACGATCCCCATACGACCACTAGCAGTATTTTGAACCCGCATCGACAAAACTACGCCAGCAATTGTCACTGAGCGGCCAGCCACATCACTAGCTGTTCTGATATCCGCCAATTCTTTAGTGACCATATGCCTAACCTCATCTCGATAGACATTAAATAAATGATCGCTACGGTAATAGCCTAGTGCTAGCTTTTCATTTTGTAGTAGAACTTTTTTTGTCCATCGCGCAATATTTGGTGGTACAACAGCTCGTGGTGCATCACTCATCTCACCAAACAAATTGGTCTGAGATGCGGTGCGACTGGCCTGCTCTGCACTCTCCATAGCTATGCCAACGCAAGCCAATAACTCTGCACGGTGATCATTGATCCCGTCAAAAGCGCCGCAGCGTACTAAGGATTCAACCACACGACGATTGACCACGCGCTTGTCAACACGATGACAGAAGTCAAACAAATCACGAAACGCCCCTCCCGTGCAACGCGCCTCTACAATTTGCTGAATTGCGCCTTCGCCAGACCCTTTAATTGCACCCAAACCATAACGGATGCTACGTTGATCTATTGGTAAGAATCGGTACTCGCTACTGTTCACATCAGGTGCTAGAACTTCTAGTTGATTATCGTGCGCATCATCAACAAGCGCTTGCACCTTATCCGTATCATCCATCACAGCGGACATGTTTGCTGCCATAAAAGCTGCCGGATAATGCGACTTCATATAGGCTGTTTGATAGGCTACCAAGGCGTAAGCTGCAGCATGCGATTTATTAAAACCATAACCAGCAAACTTTTCCATCAAGTCAAACAACTCATCCGCCTTAGATTTGCTCAATCCGTTGGATGCCGCACCGGTTTGAAATAACCCACGCTGCTCGGCCATTTCCTCTGGTTTTTTCTTTCCCATTGCACGTCGCAACAAGTCCGCGCCACCCAGGCTGTATCCACCAATAATCTGCGCCATCTGCATCACTTGCTCTTGATAGACCATAATGCCATAGGTCTCTGCAAGCACTGACTCCACCCTGGGATCTGGGTAATTAAAACGTTTACCATGCTTACGCGCACAAAACTCTGGGATCAACTCCATTGGACCAGGTCGATACAATGAAACCAAAGCAATCAAATCACCAAAGCGATCAGGTCTTGCGCTGATCAACAAATCACGCATGCCGCGGGATTCAAACTGAAATACAGCGGTAGTATTGGCTTTTTGAAAAATAGTGTATGTGGCCACATCATCTAATGGGATCTTCTCTAACCTTACTTGCGAACTAGGATCTAGCAGTCGTATGTAGCGCAATGTCCAGTCTAAGATGGTTAATGTGGTCAAACCCAAAAAGTCGAATTTCACCAAACCAATTGATTCGACATCATCCTTATCAAACTGACTCACAGCTGCATTTGAATTGTTAGCCACATAGAGTGGGCAAAAATCCGTTAACTTACCAGGCGCAATTAAAACGCCACCTGCATGCATCCCAACATTTCGGGTCAACCCCTCAAGTGGTCCTGCCAATTCAAATAAATTAGCAACCTCTTCCTCGTTTTTTTCACGCTCAATTAATTGCGGTTCGGCTCGGCGCGCTTCAGCCAAAGTAATTCCTACTTGTAATGGAATCAACTTAGCCAACGAGTCGCAAAACAAATAGCCCAAATCTAGCGCTCGGCCAACATCTTTAACCACTGCTTTAGCAGCCATAGTGCCAAAGGTTGCGATTTGCGATACTGAATCTGCCCCATAACGTATCTTGACATAATCAATCACGCGATCTCGACCATCCTGACAAAAATCGATATCAAAGTCAGGCATAGACACACGTTCCGGGTTAAGAAAACGCTCAAATAACAAGTTATAACGTAAGGGATCTAAGTCTGTAATTCCCAAACTATAGGCAACCAGAGAGCCTGCGCCAGAACCACGTCCAGGGCCTACAGGTACCCCATTGTTTTTAGCCCAATTAATAAAATCAGCAACAATTAAAAAATAACCTGGGAAACCCATTTGCACGATAGTTTTGATCTCAAACTCTAAGCGCTCCCGATATGCAGATTCTTGAGCAAGCCTCTCATCAGCATCAGGATACAACTCTAGCAAGCGTGTTTGTAATCCCGCACTGGCGCAATCACGCAAATGCGCTTCTAGTGTCACATTCTCAGGGGTTGGAAAGTGCGGTAGACGACTTTTACCTAAAGTTAAATTCAAGGTGCATCGCTTAGCAATTTCAACGGTATTAGCTAAGACCTCCGGCACATCAGAAAACAAAGCAGCCATTTCGCTTTGCGATTTAAAATATTGGTCTGGTCCAAACAATCGCGGTCGACGTTGGTCTGACAATGTAAAACCACCAGAGATACACACTCGAGCTTCATGCGCACGAAAGTCATCTGGTTTTAAAAACTGTACAGGATGGGTTGCCACTGCCGGCAACCCTAATTTTGATGCCAACTGTAAGGCGCGAGTCACATGCACCTCCAGTGGCACTACTGCCGCACCTGCGGTCATCACTTGCGGCCCTAGTCGTTGCACTTCTAGGTAATAACGATCCGGAAACAATCCGGCCCACTCTTGCGCCAAGTGCATCGCCTGAGCAGTCTGTTCAGCAATTAAAGCCTGACCTACGTCACCATGATGCGCACCGGACAACGCTATCAGACCATCGGTTCCTAATTCAACAAACCAAGACTGCAGAACCTCCGCTCTACCACGATATTGATTGCCACGGTACGCACGCGTGAGCAACTCACACAAGCGTAAATAGCCCTCATGACTTTGCACTAACAATAACAAGCGATAAGGCTGATCGCGATCGGATAAATTACTCACCCAGACATCACAGCCAATAATTGGCTTTATCCCTTTATTTCTTGCCTCTTGATAGAACTTGACCATTCCGAAGACATTATTAAGATCAGTCAAAGCCACTGCCGGCATCGCATCGGCAGCTGCCGCAGCCACTGCATCAGCAACGCGCACAATGCCATCTACGATCGAATACTCGCTGTGTAGTCTTAAATGGATGAAATTAGGTGGCATAGGAGGGTATTTTAGTCGATCGATTCAAGACTACCAGCACATGCTTGCGAATTTAGAGATAATGCTGAAAAATCCGATACATAGCACACCCTGTAGGCATCGCATTATGGAATAGCGCATAGCGATTAGCCCAGATCATGCCAAAATATCGCTCATTTCTCAATTAACTCTGACGCTTGCGGGGATTTTTAGATGTCGAATAATGGACGCTCAACGTTTCACCAATGTAATGGTCTACGCTATCACGTGCGTGAATGGGGGCCAGATGGAGCTCCAATGTTATTTTTACTACATGGTTGGATGGATGTTTCAGCGTCATTTCAATTTGTAGTTGAAGCGTTGCAAAAAGAATGGCACATCATTGCTCCTGATTGGCGCGGTTGCGGCTTGAGCGCGTGGTCAGAAGGCGGTTATTGGTTTCCTGATTATTATGCAGACTTGGAAGCACTGCTAGATATTTACTCACCAAATCATCCTGCACTTTTAGTTGGCCACAGCATGGGTGGTGTTATCGCCTGCACTTACTCTGGCATTCGTCCTGAACGCGTCTCCAAACTAATTTCCTTGGAAGGCTTTGGACTAGCACGGACCACACCGACAGATGCGCCTACACGCTATCGCCGCTGGCTCGACGAACTGATCACTGAACAGCGCTTCCGGGTCTATAGTTCTTTTGACATACTAGCCGCACGCTTAATGCGCGAAAACCCCCGACTCAACGATGAAAAAGCGCAGTTTATTGCTCGCGCTTGGGCTCAGGAAACCAACCCGGGCCACATTGAAATGTATAGCGACCCACGCCACAAACGGGCTAACCCAATCTTGTTTAGGCTCGATGAGATTTTGGCCTGTTGGCGCGAGGTTAGCGCCCCCACGTTATGGGTCTTCGGTCGAGACTCTAAAGGCACAGGCTACCTTAAAGATAATCCAGAGCAACTACAAGAGCGCAAAAGCGCCTTCAAACACTTACAAGAGTCTTGGGTAGAAGATGCAGGGCATATGATGCATCACGACCAACCCGCCGTTGTCGCACAGCTCATTGAATCATTTCTGGCGCAGTCATGAGACCCTTACTGGGCATTCTAGGCGGTATGGGACCTTTAGCAACAGCAGATTTTTTGACCAAACTAGTCCAAGAGACGCCAGCAAACCACGATCAAGAGCACATTCCTTATCTAGCATATTGCGTCCCGCAAATACCGGACCGGCCAGCGGCCATTCTCCATAACGGGGAATCCCCTCTACCCTACATGCTAAAAGGAATTACTACTTTGCGCCAAGGTGGTGCTACCGCTATTGCAATTGCAATTGCCTGTAATACAGCACATCACTGGTTTGATGATTTAGAGCGTCTAGGTGGATTGCCAATTATTCACATCGCAGATGCCGCATGCGCAGAGTTGGCGCGTTTAAACATTACCACGGGCGCAGTCGGTTTATTGAGCACCGACGGTACGGTTGCTGCAGGCTTTTTCCAGCAACGCCTTAGCGCAAGAGGGCTGAAATGTGTGATCAGCACGCCCGAGGCTCAAACCATACTGGTAAAACCAGCGATTGACGCTGTTAAAGCTGGTCAGCTTGCCCACGCTCATACCCTTGCCATTGGAGCCGTACAACAATTAGCGTCTGCCGGTGCGCAGGCGATCATTCTCGCTTGCACTGAAACACCTCTGGCCATCGAGTTTGCCGACCATTCGTTGCGTGCGCATTGTATTGATGCCACTCGCGCTTTAGCGCGAGCCTGTGTAGCATGGCATCAAAAGTATTCCTAACTAACTGAATTTAAACTATTTTATTTCCAGTAATCGCATCACATGTTAACGCAGATTAGAATGCTGGACAAAGTGCAAGCAGTGCCTTAAATTGAGCATCTGCAGTTTGCAAACACCCTCAACACTTTGATACATCCAACGTAACAACCTAAGGAGATGATTTATGTCGCGTCTAATCCGCTTGCTTCTGACATTTACAATAGCTGGCTTGTGCATTAATCCTACTTTTGCCGCCGAACTCACTGGCACACTTAAAAAAATTAAAGACACTGGCATCGTTAAAATTGGTCATCGCGATGCGTCTTCACCATTCTCATACTTGGACGACAATCAACATCCCATAGGTTACGGCGTTGATATCTGCTTAAAAATTGTTGATAGCATTAAAGCTGAACTCAAAATGCCTAATCTCAAGCACGAGTTTGTACCCGTGACTTCCCAAACTCGCATCCCCATCTTGACAGGCGGCAATATCGATTTGGAATGCGGCTCGACTACGAATTCGATTGAACGTCAACAACAGGTCGCTTTTGCACCGACTTACTTTGTGACAGGCACAAAGATCTTAGTCAAAAAATCTTCTGGGATTAAAAACTACGACGATCTCAAAGGTAAAACCGTTGTGTTTACCTCTGGTACCACCAACGAACGAGCGATGAAAGCCTATAACGATGAGAAAAAGCTTGGCATTAATTTCATTCCCTCAAAAGATCATGCAGAATCATTCCTTGCAGTAGAAACAGGCCGTGCGGTTGCATTCCCCATGGATGACATCTTACTCTACAGCCTCAAAGCCAATGCCAAGAATCCCAATGACTACGAAGTCATCGGTGCATTCCTATCAGATGACCCTTATGCAATCATGATGCGTAAGGACGACCCAAGCTTTAAAAAGTTAGTAACCGATACAGTTGCAGGCTTATATAAAAGTGGCGAGATCAACAAAATCTACACAAAATGGTTCCAATCTCCCATACCACCCAAAAATATCAATCTCAACTTCCCAATGTCTGATGGTTTAAAAGATGCCATTAAAAACCCCAACGACAAAGGCGTAGGTTCTTGCGGCAAAATGAGTTGCTAAGATTTTGATCTGTATATTAGCCGGGATGCGTAGCTATCCCGGCTAATATTTTGTGACTCTGTTACCTACGATTTAGGCCTACGCATGGATTTTTCATTCCTTAGTCAACCCGCATTCTCTGGTGGCGGCACGTATCTCAACTGGGTCATCTCCGGCGTGCAATGGACCTTGCTGGTCGGACTCAGTGCTTGGGTGATTGCCCTTAGCCTTGGATCTATATTAGGTGTTTTCAGAACTACTCATATCGCATGGCTGTATTACCCAGCTACTGCTTATGTGGAACTGTTTCGCAATATCCCACTCTTAGTACAAATGTTTATTTGGTATTTTGTAGTACCAGAAATCGTTCCTAGCGCATTAGGCAGCTGGATGAAGCAAGGTATGCCAATGCCAGAATTCTGGAGCGCTGTATTAGCACTCGGTTTTTTCACTGCCGCCCGGGTAGCCGAGCAAGTGCGCTCTGGAATACAGTCTATTCCGTCTGGCCAAACCTATGCTGCATTAGCAATAGGCTTAACCCCACCCCAAACTTATCGCCATGTTCTACTACCCATAGGCTTTAGAATTATTTTGCCACCACTGACCTCAGAGTTCCTGAACATCATCAAGAACTCCTCAGTGGCGCTCACTATTGGCGTGTTAGAACTCACTGCGCAAGCACGGTCAATCTCTGAATATACGTTCCGTACTTTTGAAATTTTCTCTTTGGCCACTTTGGTCTATGTGGTGATCACTTTAACTGTGACACTGCTGATGAGCCAATTAGAGCAACGCGTGCGCATGCCTGGCTACATTGGCGGTGGAAAGTAAACATGTTCAGCGACCTCGATTTCGATGTCATACAACGTAGCCTGCCTTACTTAGGTAAGGGCATGCTGTTCTCGCTGGGTTTAACGCTATTAGCAATGCTTGGCGGCATAGTACTTGGCACTTTGCTTGCGCTCATGCGCTTATCAAGCTTCCGTATCTTACGTCTGCCTGCCAGCGGCTATGTTAACCTACTGCGCTCAACACCATTAATCTTAGTGATCTTCTGGTTTTATTTTTTAGTTCCTATTGCAGTTAAATATTTTAGCGGTAATTCTTACGCACAAGGCATAGGCCCATTTCATTCAGCACTAATAGCATTTACTTTATTTGAAGCCGCTTATTATTGCGAGATTATTCGAGCGGGTATCCAAAGTGTACCTGCGGGCCAAAGCCAAGCGGCATTTGCATTGGGCCTTACTTACCCCCAAGCCATGGTCAAAGTCGTGTTGCCGCAAGCATTTCGCAACATGATCCCTATCCTGCTGACTCAAGGAATTATCTTGTTCCAAGACACATCCCTTGTCTATGTGGTTGGACTGACGGACTTTATGGGGGCGGCGAGCAAAATTGCTCAGCGCGATGGGCGATTAGTCGAGATGTATTTATTTGCAGCACTGATTTACTTTATCTTGTGCTTTTCAACCTCGTATTGTGTAAAGCGGCTGCAAAGTCGCATTTCACCGCCGCGTTAACAAGGTACTTAATGATGACAATGATTGAATTACAAAATATCAGCAAATGGTATGGCAAATTTCAGGTGCTTAAGGATTGCTCAACGCAAATTGCCAAAGGCGAAGTCGTTGTAGTGTGCGGCCCTTCCGGCTCTGGTAAGTCAACACTCATCAAATGTGTCAATGGCCTAGAACCGATTCAAAAAGGCACCTTAATTGTCAACGGCCAGTCCGTAAGTGACCCTCAAACCAGCCTACCTCAGTTACGTGCCAAAATTGGCATGGTGTTTCAACACTTCGAATTGTTTCCACACATGAGCGTCACGGCCAATCTCAATCTGGCTCAAATTTATGTCTTAGGCCGCAGCCAAGACGAAGCCACTGAGAAGTCCCGCAGTTTACTACAGCGCGTCGGCATGATTGATCATGCCGAAAAATTTCCAGGTCAACTCTCTGGTGGTCAGCAACAACGGGTAGCGATTGCGAGAGGACTAGCAATGGACCCTATTGCCATGCTGTTTGATGAGCCCACCTCTGCATTAGACCCTGAAATGATTAACGAAGTATTAGATGTGATGGTGGAACTCGCACAAGAAGGCATGACAATGATGTGCGTGACCCATGAAATGGAGTTTGCGCGAAAGGTTGCCCACCGAGTGATTTTTATGGATGAGGGTGAAATCGTCGAAGATACCACAAAAGACGACTTTTTTGGCACGCCTCGTTCAGAACGTGCGCAACACTTCCTCTCCAAAATATTACATCATTAACAGTGTAACGCTGACAAAGTCATCACCTAATTTAGCAAGGCGCCTATAATGCGGGCTTACTAATTACACTATTCTAACTAAATATCATGCCCACCTCGTCAACACCTGCAGCTAATTCAGAACACAACAAATCACCCCTCCCCAAAAAAAGAACTGGCAATCAATACGATTGCAGCAAATGTCCAGGATACTGCTGCAGCTATCCGTTGATTGAAATTGGTAAGCGTGACATTCAACGCTTAGCAAAGCACTTCGGTATTACTTATGATCAAGCTGAAGCACGCTATACTGTTTTCCGTAAAGCTGAAAAAGTACGTGCCTTACGCAAGCAAAACGACCCTCATTTCGGAAAAATTTGCACATTATTTGATACCGTCAAGCGGCAGTGCACCGTATACGCAGCTCGCCCAACTGTTTGCAAAAGCTACCCCGATGGCAAACGCTGTGGATATTATGATTTTCTAAAGTTTGAACGCTCACACCAAAACGAGCCCGACTACGTCGCTACTACACAGCATCATCTATAACTCTTCAACACTTCGTTTTCGTAGTTAAAGATCTCCGCTTACCAGCTTGCCGAACAAACGGTGCAAAAAGCGCTCACACTTTGCGACTTGCTCTAAGGTTACAAACTCATTGGGCTTATGCGCCTCTCGAATTGAACCTGGACCACAAACGACTGTCGGGATACCGGACACCTGAAACAATGAGGCCTCAGTACCAAAAGATACTTTACCGATATCAGATTCTCCACCCAATGATTGCACCAGAGCAGTAATCGCAGTCTCTGCGCCAGTATTGAGCGCGGGGATTGTTGATAGAGGACTGATAGTAAAGCCACAACTCGGGTCAACAGCTTTCATTTCGGGCTCTAGCACTTCTTGAATATAGCGCTCAAACTCAGCTTTTAATGCGCTGGGATTGTCACCAGGCAAATGACGAAACTCAAAATCAAACACGCAACCCTGGGGCACTATATTTAATGCGGTACCGCCACGAATAATGCCTGTGTGAACCGTGGTATAAGCCACATCAAAACCACGATCATAAGGCCCACAATCACGATGGCGGCGTGCCATTTTTTTTAGAAACGCTACCGCCTCTGATGCCGCCTCTACAGCATTCACACCATAAGGCGCATAAGCAGAATGTGAAGCGAGACCGCGCACCGTGCAGCGATATGCTTGCTTACCCTTGTGAGCGATGATTGGCCGCATCAGCGTAGGTTCACCCACAATGCAGGAGTGAGGGCGAATACCAGCGGCAGACAAATCCGCCAATAAGCCTGGCACTCCAAGGCATCCGACCTCTTCATCATAACTCAATGCCAAATGCACAGGGCTGCGGAAGCCTTGAACAGCATATTGCGGTATTAGGGATAAAATACAGGCAATAAAGCTCTTCATATCAGAGGTGCCGCGGCCAAAAAGACATCCATTACGCTCTACCAACTTATAAGGATCACTACTCCAATCCTGACCGTCAACTGGCACAACATCGGTATGACCTGATAATACGATGCCAGGCGCCCCCAAAGAACCCAAAGTCACAAATAAATTTGCCTTACTTCTATCTTCGTTATAAGTGATCCGAAAATCTGGGGATAAAGGACTCAACAAATCTCGCACAAACTCAATCAATTTCCAATTAGAATCTCGGCTAACCGTGGGAAATGCAATCAATTGACGAATTAGTTCCACGGTTTGTGAACTGGGTTGTAGATTCGCTGACTCGTTTAATGGTGTCATCAGAAGCTTCAATATAAAAAGTCTTAGCATAAGCAGTCCTAGTTATCGCTGTCAATCTAAGACTTACTCGAGTAACAAGAAAACCAACGATAACGACAACGCTAACAACGGTATCATGCTGCGGTATGCTATACGTTCAGAATACTTTTAGAATTGATTATGAAAATAATTTCACAGATTTCGCGACAACTGACTGGAATTGTCACAATATCCTGCTTATGCTTAACCTCTTTGAGTTTAAGTGCTGCAACTGAATTACGTATTGGTTTATCTGGTGAGGTCACTTCGCTAGACCCGCACCATTTAGCAAGCCAACCCAATTTAACAGTGGCACGGCACGTCTTCGAATCCTTAGTAGATGTAGACACTCAAAATCGTCTGATACCAGGTCTTGCACTGAGTTGGCGCGCTATCGATCCCCACACCTGGGAATTTAAACTCCGTAAAGGTGTTGCATTCCATGACGGTAGCCCTTTTACTGCTCAGGATGCAGAATTCTCTCTACAGCGCCCATTACAACTGAAAAGTCCTAGCGGTGGTTTCGCAGCCTATGTGCGCGCTATTGCCAGCATCCGCATCATCGATACCCATACTCTACAAATTAAAACCAAGAGCCCATATGGAGCGCTGCCAGAGGATTTAAACTCCATCCTCATTGTCTCTAAAAAGCATGCCGTCAACGCCAACACTGATGATTTTGATAGTGGTCGCGCAATGGTTGGCACTGGGCCTTACCAGTTTGTACGCTACCAACGAGGAGATCGGCTCGAGCTTTCACGTTTCTCGGGATGGTGGGGTACCCCCCCAGCGCACGACAAAGTCACACTCCGAATTGTCCCATCAGATCCGTCGCGCACAGCGGGCTTACTTGCAGCTGAGTTAGACATGATAGAACACGTCCCCTCAGCTGACATTAAAAAACTCAGTAAAAACAATCAACTCAAAGTCATTCAAGCCACATCGTGGCGCACGATACTGCTACATCTTGATCAGTATCGTAGTCCATCACCCTATATTACAGATCTGAACGGCTCATTATTGTCCAAAAATCCCTTACAAGATAAACGAGTGCGGCAAGCTCTATCATTTGCGATCAACCGTCTGGCAATCACCGAACGCATTATGGAGGGGCTAGGCATGCCAGCAATTAATTTCGTTTCACCACCTAGCTTTGGTTACCAAACCACTCTCAAGCCAGAAACATTTGATCCTATCGCTGCCAAACAATTATTGACCGAGGCTGGATACCCTAATGGTTTTCAACTTACTCTGTCGGGCCCAAATAATCGCTATATTAATGATGATCAGATCTTACAAGCGGTAGCTCAATTCTGGACTCGGGTTGGTGTGCGTACAACTGTAGAGGCGCTTCCGATGTCCACCTTACTTAATAAAGTTCGCAAAGAAGAGACTACAATTACCCTTCTCGGTTGGGGATCCTTTGCAGCCGACCTAGCAATTCGCTCACTCATAGCAACGACTAACAGTGAAAAAGGTTATGGCGCTTGGAACTGGGGACGCTACTCCAACAGTAAAGTTGATCAATTAATGACTACCGCATTAAGCACTATAGACCGAACAAAACGCGAAGCACTAGCACGCGAAGCAAGCATATTAGCTATTCAAGACGTTGCGATCATACCCTTACATCATCAAGTTGTAAGCTGGGGATTGCGCTCGGGATTGAGCTACACCCCTCGTACCGATGAGTTCACCTTAGCGCAACATGTAACCATACGATAACTCTATCGATAACCAAAAACGTAAGCCCTCTTTTGATCACCCAACAATGCTGCGCTCTCCGATCCTAATACGTATTAGCCATAGCATCATCACACTGTTCGCGATGTCTATAGCAGTGTTCCTTGGCGTGTACGCCTTAGGCAACCCAGTAGACCTACTGATCAACCCTCAGGCCAATCAGATTGAACGCGCACAAATGATCACCCAGCTCGGACTTGATCAGTCCTTGTGGGTACAATACCAACGGTTTCTCAGCGCAGCACTTCATGGTAATTGGGGCATATCTTTTGACAGCAACACTTCAGCTTGGTCACTAATTGTCGAGCGACTACCGGCTACGGTAGAACTTGCGCTATGTGCCATGTGCATCGCGATCATTATCGGCTTGCCGCTAGGCTTGATTGCCGGTCTACACCCAAGCCGCTGGTATAGTCGACTGATTATGAATGGTTCAATACTCGGATTTTCCTTACCAACATTTTGGGTCGGCCTCATGTTAATTATGATGTTTTCTGTATGGTTGGGATGGTTACCGAGTAGCGGACGAGGTGCCACCACGAATACACTGGGTATCCCATTGAGCATAACCACTATTGACGGACTGATGCACTTAATATTACCGGCAATCAATCTGGCGCTTTTTAAATTATCATTACTCGTGCGACTAACGAAATCGAGCACAACATTAGCAATGCTTGAAGACTATGTGCGCTATGCCCGCGCCAAGGGTCTGACAGAGCACACGATAATCATCAAACATGTATTACCGAATATTGCACCACCAATCATAACGATCATCGGGCTAGAACTCGGCGGCCTAATTGCATTTGCAATCGTTACCGAGAGCGTATTTTCTTGGCCGGGCATGGGTAAACTCTTAATCGAATCAATTAACATGCTAGACAGGCCTGTAATTGTTGCTTACCTCATGATGATTGTCAGCCTCTTTATTGCTATAAATCTAATTGTCGATACTGTATTAATTATGATTAACCCTAGACTTCGCAAACAAGCGCTAAGCTTACAATCGAGTTTAGCTTGAATATGTTCAATGACGAGCAACATTATTTATTGAAACTATATCGCGATCGGGTGGCGCGTCGATCTGGACTCATGCTGCTGTTAATCCTTGCACTGGCATTAGCTGCGCCAATATATACGCCACAAAACCCCTATGATCTTGCGCAATTAAACTTACTCGATGCAAAGTTACCACCCTTGCATCACAGTCCAGACGGGGCGATCTATTGGTTAGGCACTGATGACCAAGGAAGAGATATGCTCTCCGCACTGTGCTATGGATTACGTACAAGCTTAGGCGTTGGACTGATTACCACCCTATTGTCATTAAGTTTAGGGCTACTCGCCGGCCTCGTTGCAGCATACTCAGGTAACTACATAGACAGCATGCTCATGCGTCTCGTCGACTTACAATTAGCATTTCCTGCGATTTTAATAGCCCTCATCCTACTCGCATTAGTTGGTCAAGGAATCGACAAAGTCATCATCGCATTAGTCATTGTACAGTGGGCGTATTACGCACGCACTGTACGTAGTGCGGCGCTGACTGAAATGCGTAAAGACTATATCACTGCTGCAATTTGTGCAGGATATAGTCCCATGAGAATCGTGCTCATTCATATCCTACCAAACATCATCCCAACCCTACTAGTTGTTGCAAGCGCCCAGATTGCGCAAGCAATCGCCTTAGAGGCAACACTTTCTTTTTTAGGTTTAGGCCTGCCGATCACCGCACCATCTTTAGGGCTACTTATTGCAAACGGTTACACTTACATGCTGTCAGGAACCTACTGGATCAGCCTTTTTCCTGGAGTAGTGCTGCTCATTACAATCTTCATCATTAACATTACTGGCGATCGCATCTCGGCCTTATTGAATCCTCGGCTCCAATAGTTATTAGAATTGTATTATCATCATCAACGCTATTTAATTTGGCATCTGTCATAGATACGACTGGGGACTTATTTTGAACGACATTGCACAAAAAAACACGACCGCCTACCTCGCTCATTGGGCTTATCAATTCAAGCTTGAAGATGCACCTCTGCCAGTAATCGAACGCATGAAAACATTAATCCTTGACTTGCTCAGAGTTGTGAGCGTTGGATCTACATTACCATGGAGTCAATCTGCTCGACGTGTAGCGCTGTCCCTTGGCGGCACGCCTACTAGCTCGGTTCTACTGCACAATGATCAACTCGATGCAGCGCGCGCTGCTTTTGTGAATGGCGCTTTCGCCCACGCTTGCGATCTGGATGACACTCATGTCGGGTCCATGCACCACCCGGGCGCCTCCATCCTACCCGCAGTGATTGCGATTGCCGAGCGCGATCAATTGTGCGGACGTCAACTACTTGAGGCAGCCATTGTCGGATACGAGGCCTCTCTGCGCATAGGACTCGCCGTTCAGCCTTATATGTTTCAAAGAGGATTCATGGCCACACCGACATGTGGCACATTAGGAGCTGCGCTAGCAGTGGGGAAGCTATTAAAATTTGAGCCCACTGAACTCTGTGGCGCCTTGGGTGCTGCATCAACATATGCCGGCGGACTTGCACAGTTTTATCATTCAGGATCAGTGATTAAACGCATCAATGGCGGCAAAGCTGCTGAATGTGGTGTGCTCGCTGCTCTACTTACACAATCTGGCATTTGGGGCCCCCGCGACATCTTAGAAGGAGAAGCCGCCGGATTCTTTACCGCATTTGCCAGCCAATCTGACTATACAAAAATTACAGGAGACTTAGGCCTTGCTTATCGCCTCATGGAAGTCAGCACTAAAGCGCACGCTGGCGCTGGCCGTCTGCAAGCTTCAAATGATGCCGGACTCGAATTGGCGAGCACCTATGAACTCCAAGCAGAGCGTATTGTGAGCGTAGAAGTCGGCATACCCAAGGTCATCCAAGGCATGCTCACACGAAACGACCCGCCTGACTTACAAAGCGCGCAATTAAGCGTGCCTTTTAGTCTCGCGATTGCGCTAGCAATAGGACACACTAGGGGTGCTAGCGCAGGGCTAAGACGTGACGATTACGAAAGCGCCTTACGCTCACCCATTATTTGCGCACTATCTTCAAGAGTGAAGTGTGTGCTTGATGCTGAAATTGAAGCGATGACTAACACAGAAGAAGTGCCCTCCAGAGTCACCATACAGCTCGATGACGGACGTGAGTTGACTGCAAAGGTAGCTCACCCCAGAGGTAGCCCACATCGCCCTATGACTTGGCAAGAGCTTAGCGCGCTATTTCGTGATACCGTATCCAGCACACATTCACCAGAAGCTATTGAACATATTTTAAAAACAGTTGCAGCGCTCGACTACAGCAGCACCACTCGCCAGCTCGTCGACGCCTTTAAACAAGATCTACATTAACCACAATACTTACTTGATCATCAGTTCCTTAATTGTCTATTGATTTTTTTATTTATTAATCTTTTTTATTTATTAATCTTTTTTACTTATTAATCTTTTTTACTTATTAATCTTTTTATTGGTTTTTATTTATCTACTCTCAACACCCGATGCCTATACAACTAAATTACCGCATAGCCACACTCACATTGATTACAATGTTTATACAAGCGCTTTGCACTTCTCAAAGTCTTGCCCAACCCTATCCGTCACGAGCTATACGTATCGTAGTGCCATTCACACCTGGTGGCACAACAGATATTATTGCCCGTGTTGTTAGCTCTAGACTCAATGAAGTCTTAGGTGTACAAATAATTATTGATAATCGACCAGGGGCTGCTGGCAACATTGGTGCTGAGATTGTCGCTAAAGCAAAGCCGGATGGCTACACGCTACTCATGGGACATGTTGGAACGCTCGCAGTTAATCCTGCCCTATATCTAAAAATGCCTTACGACCCACAGCGCGACTTTTCACCGATCAGCTTAGTCACCCTAGTCCCAAGCTTACTCGTTGTACATCCTGCGCTACCAGTACGCAGTGTCAAAGATTTAGTGACGCTAGCCAAATCACGGCCTAACGAATTAGCCTATGGCTCTACCGGTAGTGGCGGCACTCCGTTTCTTGCCGTAGAGTACTTTAAGGTCTTGACGAAAACTAAAATTCTAGAAGTACCTTATAAAGGTGCGGCGCCATTAACGACTGGCCTACTTGCCGGAGAGAACCAATTAACTATTACTGGCATTCCAGCGCTCATTACACAGGTCAGATCAAATCGCTTAAGAGGGATAGCGGTATCCTCAGCCAAACGGTCTTCAGCAATACCAGAGTTGCCGACAATTGCAGAGTCAGGCGTCACCGGTTATGAAGCGACTTCATGGTATGGGATTGTGGCACCCGCCCATACGCCGAATGATATTATCAATCGTTTACACACAGAAATTGTTAACGGCATGAGGCACCCAAATGCTAGCGATCACCTCAAGTCACAGGGGGCGGAACCCGAAACCAACTCCCCCACGCAATTTCTTACCTTAATTAAAGACGAAACAACCCGCTGGGCAAAGGTGATACAAGCCACTGGCGTTAAGCCTCAATAACTGTAAGTAGCTATAGCTCAAGCAAGTCTGCTATTGCGGTTCAATACCAAACCACTTTGCAATCTCCTTTTAAGGCGCTACGTCAACACGCACACAATGGGCGCCCCCTATTAGGACATATCAAGACTTTAATATCGGCAATACTTTAACACCCGCAAGACTCTTAAATCATTTAGCCGCTAAATGATTTATCGATCCTGTGCCACGCAGTGCAAATGTCCATTGTCTAGCTTTCGCTTTTAGACTAGTGAAAAATCTTTCAGCGTATTAGATAATGACTGAATTTTGACAGCAACCAACACCGGCACATCACTAATCATAATGATCGGCATCAATTATCGGTCAAAATCATCGGGCGATTTCGCCTAGAGCGTGGGGGTGACTGCGAACTCGCCATTGGGCGCAACAAGCAATGCGTGTTCATCCGCGATAGCCAGCGCCGTAATCGAAACGATAATCGCAACACAGGTCTCCGGTCTGTGATCAACCACAGGCCGCTAAAATTTTTCTTTGGCAATTTTGTGAGTCAAGATTGTGAGTCAAGATACGTTTTGACTGACCACTATGCACAAGACGAACTCCAAAATTCCACGAGTTGGCATAGCGTTTCTTAATCGCAACCACATTACGCTCAACGCGGAGCATCAGCCAATAATTCGCTATTGAGCTTTATTATGCCCCCCTTATTATCTGAGCGATTTTAATGATCCATCTAAATATCGTAAAACTATTCTCAAAAAAAACCCGCATTCTCAAGAGTGCGGGTTTTTTAAAAACAAATTATTTAACTATTAATCTGCGTAAGTACCAGCCTTCTTAATAATTGGCCCCCATTTTTCAATTTCCGCTTTCAAATGTTTAGCGAGCGAGTCTGGAGTCGCACGGTCCAAAGTCACTGCAGCGCCGCCCAGCTTAATTAAAGACTGCTTAAACTGTTCATCGGTTACCGCAGCAACCAGGGCCGCGTTAATTTTATCTAGTATTGGCTTTGGTGTACCTTTAGCCGAATACAAACCATGCCATACCGCCACCTCAAAATCTTTCAAGCCCTGCTCATGCAAAGTAGGTACATAGGGGATAGAGGCAACACGAGTTTTGCTAGTCACTCCAAATACGTTCACTCGACCTGCAAGTATCGGGGCAACTGTATTCGTAGTCTGATCACACATCAAATCAATTTGTCCGCCCATTAAAGCGGTCATAGCAGGACCAGTGCCGTTGTAAGGAATAGTCTGAATATCCACGCCAATACGCGACATAAAAAGCAATCCGCAAAGATGAGAGGCCGCACCCAAACCGGCATTACCCAAATTTAACTTCTCTCGATTTGCCTTGATGTAAGTCACCAACTCTTTGTAGTTGGCTGCCGGCAGTCCTGCGCGAGAGATCAAAGTCATCGGTACATCAGCAACTTGGCCAATATATTCAAAATCAGTCAATGGATTAAATGGTAACTTTCGATATAAAGCTGGTGCTGTAGCCATGCCAATATGAGCAATCAACACGCTGTATCCATCTGGCTTAGATTTTGCAACCACATTGGCCGCTAGAGTGCCGCCAGCGCCCGCACGGTTTTCTACAATCACCTGCTGCTTCAGTGTTTTCGACATATGTTGCGCAAGGTTACGCGCTAAGGTGTCAGTAGGACCACCAGCGGCAAAAGGCACAATCAAAGAAACTGGGCGAGTGGGATAGTCTTGAGCATAAACCGCTATACAAGCAACCAGCCCTACCAACACTCCAAAAAAGGTGCGCATAATAGACGCTTGCTTCCATAAATTAGCCATGTAAACTCCTAGGTATTTGATTTTAATAATTTAATTTATCGTCGATTAAGCGGCAATCAAAATAAGATGAGTGCCGCCGAATCTTGGCAATCCATATTGTAACCGAGAATGGTCAGCAATCGCACCAAACCTAAACCAGGTTACCGGTTATGAATAACCGGCACCTTGAGGGACATCAAAAACTAGTGATGACTAGCGGGAACGACCGGCGCTAGCATTACGACGACTATCACCTCTAAAGTTACCACGTGCAGGCGGCGCACCACGACGCGCACCCGGAGGTGGGCGACGATCGGTACGCTTAGGCGCATCCGTACGAACTTGCACTTTAGCTTCGAAGCCTGGAACTGACCAACGTTCAATCGCGCGGCCGATATACCGTTCAATCTGCTTCAGCTGGCGAACGTCCTCTGAGGTCACAAAGGAGATTGCGGTGCCGCTTGCGCCGGCGCGGCCTGTACGACCAATGCGGTGCACATAGTCTTCCGCCACCTTAGGCAAATCAAAGTTAATGACGTGCGAGATGCTCGCTACATCGATACCGCGAGCAGCCACATCCGTGGCCACCAATACCCGAACTGAGCCGCTACGCAAACGAGCTAAGGTGCGATTGCGTTGCGATTGATTCATATTGCCGTGCAAAGCTGCTGCTTCATAACCACCGTGGAATAATTTATCAGCCAGACGGTCAGCGCCATGCTTAGTTGCAGTAAATACGATCACTTGCGCTTGACCATCCTCGCTCAGCACGTGCTCGAGCAAACGATGTTTATGACCACCGTCATCGACAAAATGTAATAACTGAGAAATATGCTCGTTCTTCTCTTCGGATGCAGCAACTTCGATTCGACGTGGATCACGTAACAACTCACGGGCCAACTTTGAAATGTTGCCATCCAAGGTTGCAGAGAACAACATGGTTTGGCGATTTGCAGGGGTTTTTGCCGCAATCCGCTTTACAGGTTCAATAAAGCCCATGTCGAGCATGCGATCGGCCTCATCCAAGATAAGCAACTCAAGACGCGAAAAATCAACGCGGCCTTGATCAATAAAGTCAATCAAACGTCCGGGCGTCGCAACCAACACGTCCAAGGACTGTTCTAACAAACGACGCTGCTTTGGGTAAGGCATACCACCCAAAATAGTGCCGGTACGCATATGACGCGTAAACTTACAATATTTATCAACCGCCGATGTCACCTGCATCGCCAACTCTCGAGTAGGGGTCAGGACGAGCACGCGAGGGCCACGACCATTTTTAGCGGGGGCTAGAGCTAAACGTTGCAATGCCGGCAACACAAAAGCTGCAGTCTTACCAGTACCTGTAGGTGCTGAGACCATCAAATCAAAACCACTCAAGGCCAAAGGTATTGCTTGTTTTTGCACAGGCGTAGGCTGGGTATAACCAGCAGCCTCTAATGCTTGAACCAATGCGGGGTTTAACTGTAGCGCTGCAAAGCTGTCCTGAGATTTTAAGGGGTCATGCAAGGGCGGGTGATTAATGACTGAACCTTGTTGGGTTTCAGCATGTGAAGAACTACTAGATTGCAATATAGACATGAATATTTCCTGAAAAACGAACGTCAAAAACGCGCAGGACTAACCACTGCTGTCAGACGAGTGACTAAAGAGTCACTGCTGCGGCCACCGGCGCACGGGTATCGTCGCTAACCGTGGCGGAAGCAGCTATTCAAGGAAGGGAGCTGAAATCGAAGGGGTCAGGGACAGATGCATCTTGCAACGCAACATCACATTAAAACGAAATAAAATTCTGAAATCGCTACAAGGTGCGGGCATCATACCCGCAAATTGTTGAAATAGCTAACTTTTTTCATTAAACACAGAATTTCATGGTCAAAACTGAAAAGTCATTCCCTTAACAAGCACCTTCGCAACCCTCCGAGCATTGCACTGCAACAATACAATGTTAAAAATACCCTCCAAATTAAAAAAATAGCTAAAAAGTCTAAATATTCAAGGTAATAGCGGGCATAGACTGCGAAGCATGCTACAATTCGCCCCTTTTTTAAGGTCCTCTCCCGTGTCAGTCACTCAGCAACGTCCCCTACGCAATATCGCGATCATCGCTCACGTTGATCATGGCAAAACCACTCTTGTCGACAAATTGCTGCGCCAATCCGGCACATTTGCGGCTCATGAACAAGTCACCGAACGCGTCATGGATTCTAATGATTTAGAGCGCGAACGAGGCATTACAATTTTGTCGAAAAATTGTGCAGTGCAATGGCAAGGCACTCATATCAATATTGTTGACACCCCTGGACATGCTGATTTTGGGGGCGAAGTTGAGCGTGTCTTATCAATGGTTGACGGCGTATTGCTACTAGTGGATGCAGTTGAAGGCCCAATGCCGCAAACTCGCTTTGTGACCCGTAAAGCATTAGCGCTAGGACTCAAACCCATTGTCGTGATTAATAAAATTGACCGTGACGGTGCGCGTCCTGACTGGGTAGTCAATCAAACATTTGATCTATTTGACAAGCTCGGAGCGACCGAGGAGCAACTTGATTTCCCTGTCGTCTATGCCTCAGCTTTAAACGGGTATGCTAGCTTAGACCCTAATACACGCGAAGGCACTCTAGATCCTTTATTTGAAGCAGTTGTTCGCTATGTGCCAAGGCGGGAAGATGACCCCAATGGTCCGCTACAATTACAAATTTGCTCACTCGACTATTCTAGTTATGTAGGCAGAATTGGTATTGGCCGGATCAATCGCGGACGTATTCGCCCAGGCCAGCAAGTTGCAGTGCTCAAAGGACCAGGCTCCGCACCTGTAATTGCAAAGATTAACCAAGTATTAAGCTTTCGCGGTCTTGAACGCGTCATCGTGCAAGAAGCTATTGCTGGCGACATTGTATTAATCAATGGTGTAGAAGAGGTCGGCATTGGCGTCACGATCTGTGCAACCGATAGCCTAGATGCACTACCAATGCTTAAGGTAGACGAGCCAACCTTAACCATGAACTTTCAAGTGAATACTTCACCCTTAGCTGGACGTGAGGGGAAGTTTGTCACCAGCCGTCAACTCCGTGAACGCTTGCATCGCGAGATCATGAGTAATGTTGCGCTTAAAGTCGTCGAAACCGAAGACGCTGACGTATTTGAAGTATCTGGACGTGGCGAGTTACATCTCACTATTCTTTTGGAGAATATGCGTCGCGAAGGCTACGAGCTCGCAGTATCCAGACCCCGGGTTGTGCTACGTGAAGTAGCCGGTGAGAAGCAAGAGCCGTATGAGATGTTGACAGTTGATGTCGACGAAACAAACCAAGGCGCAGTCATGGAAGCGCTTGGCGCCCGCCGCGGTGATTTACAAGATATGCAATCCGATGGCAAAGGTAGAGTGCGCCTAGATTATCGCATCCCTGCGCGCGGCTTGATTGGCTTCCAGTCAGATTTCATGACGATGACTCGCGGCACTGGCATTATGAGTCATGTATTTGATGACTACGGACCAATCAAACCAGACATGGAAGAGCGTCGCAATGGTGTGTTAATTTCTGCTGAAGATGGTGCTGCAGTTGCCTATGCATTATGGAAACTACAAGAGCGCGGCCGCATGTTTGTCAGCCCAGGCGATCCCCTCTATGAGGGTATCGTGATTGGTATTCATAGTCGCGATAATGACTTAGTGGTTAATCCGATCAAAGGCAAGCAATTAACCAACGTTCGGGCATCAGGAACCGATGAGGCAGTGCGCCTAGTGCCACCAGTACAGGTCACATTAGAGTCTGCGATCGAATTTATCACTGATGACGAACTCGTTGAAATTACACCAAAATCGATTCGCATTCGTAAACGCTTCCTTAAAGAACACGAACGCAAGCGTTCCGCTCGCGCTGAATAAACCACTCCTTTAAGCTACAAAGCGACACGAGCGGTGTCGCTGCTCCAAAAGCACAGACCACTATGCAAGAGCCTAACAATCTTAGCAAAACCGCTCCAGATCCCAACAGCCCCTTTGCTCTACTGGGAGGAGCAGTAGGTGTTCAAGCGATTGTTGAATCGTTCTACAGCATTATGGATAGCAATCAACAATACCTACCCATTCGTAAGCTCCACCCAAAAGACCTTACCCCATCCAAAGAAAAGCTCTACCTGTTTTTATCAGGCTGGCTGGGTGGCCCTGCACTGTATATTGAACGCTATGGCCATCCAATGCTCAGAGCACGTCATCTGCCCTACGCCATTGGTATCACTGAACGTGACTTGTGGTTGGACTGCATGAAGAGAGCCATGGTTCAATTACAAACGCCACCAGAACTACAAACTGGGCTGCTACAAACATTCTTTGGCACTGCAGATTGGATGCGCAATCAATCTGAAGCCATCATCCCCTAAAGCAATTAGGCCTTGCAAAAGTCTTCATTTATAGCGAAATACAGCTAAACTGTATACATCTAGCATTAAGTCACCTAAAATAATGCCGGCTCGGAGTCGTAATACATAGTAACAATTATTAGCAATTGATTCGTAGTAATTGCTTCTTAATAAGTATTTCTTAATAAGTATTTCTTAATAATTACTTCTTAATCATTACTCCACAATAATTAATTCAAACAATAATAACCTTTTATTCTTAGTGTTCTCAGAAGTCTCAGCATAATCAAAACAATGCACATACAGGAGGTCGCCATGACAACAGTTAACACGCATCACTCCAAAAACTATATCGCCACCACCAAACGATCTAAAGGTCTACCTGGTCTCTCTAGTTGGAGGCTATGCGCAGCACTAAGCCTTCTTTCGCTGATGCAAGCCGAACCAGTGCTTGCACAGGGGAATTGGCCAACGCGCGCTATCAAAATAATAAATCCCTTCCCGGCAGGTGGTGGCACAGACGCATTTGCACGCCCACTTGCTGCCAAGTTGCCAACAGAACTAGGGCAACAAGTACTGATTGAAAACATTGGCGGTGCAGGCGGCACCTTGGGTGCAGGTAATGCATCTCGCGCTACGGGTGATGGTTATACCTGGTTCATGGGCGCTGTTCATCACACCATTGCTGAAACCCTTTATCGCAAATTGAGTTATAGCTTAACGCGTGACTTCATTCCTCTCACAGTTGCCGCTTACGTACCGAGCGCGGTTGTGATTCACCCTTCAATTCCCGCTCGTAATATCAAAGAGTTCATTGCTATTGAAAAAAAACGCACCGGAAAAATTAATTATGGCTCTGCTGGTTACGGCACAACACACCATATGAACGGTGAACTATTTAATTTGATAACTGGCACCAAATTAATTCATGTGCCTTACAAAGGCGCAGGTCCACTGACACAGGCATTAATGTCTGGCGAAGTCGATATGGCGTTCGATGCTATGGGCACTGCTGCACCCAATATCAAATCCGGACGCTTGCGCGCGCTTGCAGTCACCACAGCAAAACGCTCCGAACTGCTTCCTGACGTCCCCACATTACTAGAGTCAGGAATCAACGTCGATGTCACCACTTGGTATGGCCTATGGGCAATCAAAGGCACTCCCAAACCCATCATGGACCGCATGTATTTAGCAACTACCAAAGTGCTTGCTCTACCTGAAATCAAAACCATCTGGTCGTCTCTTGGCGCCACTGCCGGCGGACAGTCACCTGCTGAGTTTGAAAAATTCATTGCCAGTGAAATTGAAAGCTGGGGAAAAGTCGTGAAAGCTTCAGGTGCCAAAGTCGAAAATTGATGCATTAAAAGCTGATACATCAAACCCTGATGCGCAAGACTCAAATCAGTCGCAGACTGGCATCCTCTCGCGTCTGTGGCAAGGGCTTGCCAAACACGGTCATCATTTAAACGAGCGACGCCAACAACAATGGTTGGCCCAAGCCTGCGAAACACTCTACTCGGAAATCGGGGAAGCTGCAGGCGTTGTTCTTGCCCGTCGCATACTAGAGTGTTACGCCAAGCTCACCCCCGCAGCAAAACTTGACTTCCTCACCACCCTCGAAAAACGTTTTTCAACAGAACCATCCCGCATTAATCTTGCAATCAGTGAATATCAACAATCACCGAATGCCAAGACTTCGCAACAGCTCCATCAAGCCACTCAGTCTAGACGTCAAGAAGTCATACGCAGACTCAATTTCGCCCCCAGTGGTATATCCGCACTATTACTGATGCGCGAAGATATTATTAATCTGCTGGCTACGCATCCTGAGCTCAATCCTGTCGATGCTGATTTTGAACATTTATTTCGTTCCTGGTTTAATCGCGGATTTCTACAAATGCAAACGATTGACTGGAATACACCAGCAGTCATTTTAGAGAAGATTATTCGCTATGAAGCAGTGCACGCGATCTCAGACTGGGATGATCTTCGACGCCGACTTGACCCGCCTGATCGCAAATGTTTTTCTTTTTTCCACCCCATGCTTGCCAATGACCCACTAATTTTTGTAGAAGTGGCACTGACTGAACACACACCGAATGCAATCGCACCACTACTGGCTGAAGAACGAACCCCGATCGATCCTAGCGCTGCCCGCACTGCTGTGTTCTACTCTATTTCAAATTGCCAAAAAGGACTCAAAGGCGTTTCATTTGGTAACTTCCTCATCAAACAAGTTGCCGCAGAACTGCAGCGCGATTTTCCACAGTTACGTACCTTTGTCACTTTATCCCCCATCCCTGGATTTACACGATGGTTACACCAGCAACATGGGAATTCAGTTGCTGCACACGCTTTAAATGAAATTGATTGGCAAGATCCAAATTGTAAGAACCATCCGATGCGACCTATTCTTGAGCGGTATATCAGCACCTACTTGCTAGAAGAAAAATTAGATCGCTTGCGCCCCGCCGACCCGGTCGCTCGTTTTCATTTAGGTAATGGCGCCAGCATTGAAAATATTCACTGGCTTGGTGACATATCAACCAAAGGTATCAACCAAGGGGCGAGCTTTATGGTCAATTACCTCTACGATCTAGATCATGTCATTGCCAACCATGAAGCCCACATCAAACATGGCACTATTATCGCTTCACGCCAAGTGCGCGCACTCAGAGAATCAAAAAACAATCAATAATTCTGTATGAACACTTCAGTTCAACTGCTTTAACAACAATAATACGCTAATGTTTTTTTCCTAATAAAGTACCACGACAATCGGCAGCACCACAATAACAAGGGTGCGCACGTTTACGCTGCGGGCTATGCCGCTCTGCGAGTATCAAATTGTAATCATAGGACAATTCCTGACCCGCTCTGATTGGTCGAATAGCCTCTATAAAGATACGCCCGTCTTCAGCTACCGTTTCACAGTTGGGCTTACAAGAGTGATTAATCCAGCGTGCTCGACCACCTATCTGGGTAGCATCAATGACCGTATTGGCATCGACTGCAAATAACATGGTGTGTGCTGAAGTCTCGTGCTGTTTACTGTAGCGGCGATCAGCCTTGGCGTGGGAAATTCGCTCGCCAGTGTATTCAATAATCCGAGACCCTTTAGGTATTGCATGCACTGCAAATACACCACGACCGTGAACAACCGATCGACGCACTACAACTGCAGGCAACAACACAGCAGGCTTAATCCGACTTGAGCGACTGGTCACCGATTGAGCAGACGGCTGATCAATAGCTAATCGTTGCTTTTTTATGCTCATCGCGCACGCGGTGCTTGAGTAGTGATCGGTGGCTGTAAAAACTGAAAATCACAACCCTCATCAGCTTGGGTAATTTGATCCATATATAACTTACGATAGCCACGCGTATCCGCACTACGTATCGCTGGCGCAACCCACTTCGCGCGACGCGCCTCAAGTTCAGCGTCGCTCACTAAAAGCATTAAGCTACGCGCAGCCACATCCAATTGAATGCGATCACCAGTGCACACTAACGCTAGATTACCCCCTAAGGCTGATTCAGGAGTCACATGCAAGACAATTGCACCAAACGCCGTACCGCTCATTCGGGCGTCAGAGATGCGAACCATATCCTTCACCCCTTGCGCCGCAAGCTTCTTAGGAATTGGCAGATAACCGGCCTCGGGCATACCAGGACCACCTTGCGGGCCAGCATTTTTAAGCACCAAAATATCATCGGCCATTACATCAAGATTTGGATCATCCACACGATCAGCTAAGTCGGCCAGCGACTCAAAGACCACTGCACGTCCCTCATGTTTTAATAAGCGTGGATCCATAGCCGCTTGCTTAATAATGGCGCCACCAGGTGCCAAGTTACCGCGCAACACTGCAATGCTACCGCCGGCAAACACTGGGTCATTAAACGTACGCACCACTTGCTGCGGCCATGCCGCTGGGGCTTGCGCTAACTCCTCACCGAGCGTGCGACCGGTTACCGTCATGGCATCAAGGTGTAACTGATGCTTTATTTCACGCAAAATAACTGCCAAGCCACCAGCGCGATCCAAATCTTCCATATAACCCTGACCTGTCGGCTTGAGATCAACCAAAACTGGCGTCTCACGGCCCATTTGATCAAAAGCCTCTAGGTCCAACTTAATACCCAGGCGGCCAGCCATTGCAGCCAAATGCACAATCGCATTGGTAGAGCCGCCTACAGCAAACAATACACGCAAGGCATTTTCAAAGGCATCAACCGTCATGATTTTGTCTGGCGTTAAACGCGCCGCAGTCAATCCTACAGCGCGCGCACCACTAGCCTCAGCATGACGGAGTCGTTCAGCCATGACCGCAGGCACGCAAGCACCACCAGGCAACATCATCCCTAAAGCCTCACTACATAATGCCATCGTACTCGCAGTACCCATGACCATACATGTGCCGGCAGAAGGCGCTAGCTTGTTATTCACCTCGCCAATTTCCTGCTCGGAAATCTCGCCAGCTCTAAACTTACCCCAGAAACGCCGGCAGTCGGTACACGCTCCCAAGCGCTCGCCTTTATGATCACCTGTAATCATCGGGCCGGTCACTAACAATATTGAAGGCACATTAGCACTAGCAGCCCCCATCAATAGCGCGGGCACTGTCTTATCACAACCGCCAATTAATACAACTGAATCAACCGGTTGCGCACGTAACATTTCTTCAGTATCTATAGCCATCAAGTTACGCAAATACATGCTGGTGGGATGCGCAAACGACTCATGCAAAGTAATTACCGGAAACTCTACGGGCAAGCCCCCAGCCAACATGACCCCTCGCTTCACTGCCTCAATGAGTTCGGGCACATTGCGATGGCAAGCATTAAACCCACTAAAGGTATTGGTAATACCAACGATTGGACGATCAAGCGCATCATCGGTATAACCCATCGCTTTAATAAACGCTTTGCGTAAAAACAATGAAAATCCTTCATCACCGTATGCGGTTAATCCTTTACGCATCCCCGTTTTAACTTGCGCCATGTGCCTCGTTCCCGTTCTGAAGTTTTAAAAATCCCATCATGAGTATGTATGATTTTCAGCAGCTGCTAAAAAAACCACCTACTCGCCGCGAAATACGGGCGGGCGTTTTTCAATAAATGCACGCAAGGCCTCGGCTGTATCAGCAGTAGTACGCAATTTTAGATTCATATTATTTTGCATTTCCAAATGCGGGCCAACGCCATGATCAAAAGCGCGCCGCAAAGCCATTTTAGTCATACGCACGGCTAGTGGTGCTTTAGTATTAATACGCCTTGCCAGGGCCATGGCTTCATCCATCAGCTTTGCATGAGGCACTACTGCATTCACCAAACCCCAAGCTTTAGCTTGAGCTGCATCAAAAGGCTCGCCTAACAAACAAATCTCTGCGGCAATTGCTTGTCCAACGAGGCGCGGTAAAAACCAACTTGATGTCTCACCCATCAACCCACGCTCAACAAAATTACAGCCAAAGTTTGCTTGCTCACTGGCGATCCTGAAATCTGCAGCAAATGCCATATTACAACCAGCGCCACGCGTTACACCATTCACCGCCGCAATCACTGGTTTGTTCATCTCACTAAAAGCAATCGCGTAGTAGTAGCGCGCGTCCATTAATGGCTGAGGTGGTGCAGTCATCGGGCCATTTTTTTCAGCCTCATGGCGAGCTTTCAAATCAGCACCCGAACAAAAACCACGGCCATTGCCAGTCACCACCACAGTCCATACTGCATCATCATTTTCAGCGCCGCGCAACACTGCCTCTAGTTCGGCGCGCATGACATTATCAATTGCATTTAATCGCTCTGGACGATTGAGCGTTAACACCCCGATATGATCCTGCACGTCCCACTGAATAGTTTGATACATGATGCTGTCCTTTCTAATTAGCTCATTAAGATTAAATAAATACGCAACGTATCTTAATAAATCATTCCAGCGCGATCGTCAATGCGAATCACAGGCTAGCTCGTATGAAATATCGCCAGTTGATTCAGCATCTGCACGCCCAATACCGCATAATGGATTTGTCAAGATCAAATTACTGATTTGTTTATCTGCAGGTCGCAAACAGAAGTTCAAATAAAACAAGATGTTGCAAAATCGAAATCGATAAAATTAACAACACTTTGCGCGTTATTTAGAGCTGGCGCATACTCACGGTTATCGTAGCCTTCGTGAGCGCAGCCCAAGCCCGCTCCCCAAATCCTACTACGCACAGTATTAGCCCTATTCCGATCACATCCATTCATCTAAAAGGTCTGCCATGCTAGATGCCGCTATTACCGCAACGCCAGTCGATTTATCCACACAAGAAATCAGTCGAGACATCCTCATTGAAAAATACGCTAAAGGCACTGAATCTAGCATCAGTGATGTACGTCAACGCGTAGCCCGCGCCTTAGCACAAGCCGAACCTGAAGAGCAACGCGCGGCATGGGAGAAACGTTTCCTCAAAGCACAAGAAGATGGTTTCATTCCAGCAGGTCGAATCAACTCTGCCGCAGGTGTTGCACTGCAAGCCACATTAATTAATTGCTTTGTTCAACCCGTTGGTGATTCAATCTCCGAAGTCGTCGATGGCAGACCAGGCATCTATATTGCGTTACAAGAAGCTGCCGAGACTATGCGACGCGGTGGCGGCGTAGGCTACGACTTCTCCTCGATTCGACCAAGAGGAGCTGCAGTCAAAGGCACGCAATCGAGCGCGAGCGGTCCGGTCTCTTATATGCGGGTCTTTGACCGCTCTTGCGAAACCGTTGAATCTGCTGGGTCCAGACGAGGCGCACAAATGGCGGTATTGCGCTGCGACCATCCGGATATCGAGGAGTTCATTCACGCCAAGGATAAGGGCGAGCTCACCAACTTCAATATCTCTGTCGGTGTGACCGACACCTTCATGGAAGCTGTTTCCAAAAATTTAGACGTTGAACTCGTGCATCGCGCCAAACCCAATGCACAACAGTTAGGCCATGGCGCGTGGCAACGCGACGATGGGCAATGGGTCTATCGCAAACTCCCCGCCAGCGAGCTTTGGGAGCAAATTATGCGTTCAACCTATGATCATGCAGAACCTGGCATATTGTTCTTAGATCGTATGAATCGTGATAACAACCTTAACTATTGCGAAAGCATCGAAGCTACCAATCCTTGTGCAGAGCAGCCACTGCCACCTTACGGCTGCTGCTGCTTAGGTTCGGTTGACCTCACTCGCTTTGTACGCAATCCGTTTGCTGAGAACGCAAGCTTTGACTACAAACACTTCGAGCAAGTGGTGACAGTTGCCGTTCGTATGCTCGACAACGTACTGGATGTGACTGCTTGGCCGCTGCCACAACAGCTCGCTGAGGCAAATGCAAAACGCCGCGTAGGCTTGGGATTCACCGGGCTTGGTGACGCATTAATCATGCTACGCAAACGCTACGATACCGAAGAGGCCCGCCAAATGGCGGCAGACATCTCCGCTGCACTACGCGATCACGCTTACATCGCTTCAGCCAACCTCGCGCGCGAACGCGGTGCATTTCCTTTATTTAATGCCGATCTCTACTTATCCGGTTCGAGCTTTGCTGCACGCCTACCCGACGAGGTCAAGCAACAAATCCGCAAACATGGTATTCGCAATAGCCATCTACTATCCATCGCACCGACTGGCACCATCAGCCTGGCCTTTGCCGATAATGCCTCCAACGGTATCGAACCGCCTTTTTCTTGGACCTACACGCGCAAGAAACGTATGCCAGACAATACCATGCGTGAATTTGCCGTTGAGGATCACGCTTGGCGTCTATGGCGTGCTATGGGCGGCAATACCACCCAGTTGCCAGAATGGTTCGTCACAGCACTTGAAATCTCAGCACACGCGCATGAATCGATGGTTGCTGCTGTTGCACCGTTTGTCGATACCAGCATTTCTAAAACCGTTAATGTTCCTGAAGATTACCCCTATGCTGATTTTCAAGATCTCTATTTCAGGGCTTGGCAATCTGGCCTCAAAGGTCTAGCCACCTACCGCCCTAATGGCATCTTAGGCTCGGTATTATCAGTGACCCCTTCCGGCTCTGAAAAAGACAAAGCACCGCAAGATTTTCGGATTGATGATGTGAATCGTCGCATACTCATACAAACCCTTCCAGCCCCAGTCTTATCCAGCCTCCGTTGGCCTAGTCGCCCGGCCATGACTGCTGGCAACCCTGCATGGACTTATATGATTGAACACCCCCACGGCGCGTTTGCGGTATTTGTGGGGCATGTTGAACACCTTCAACCCCATGCGTTTGAAGTATGGGTGAATGGCAGCGAACAACCGCGCGGCTTAGGTGCAGTGGCTAAAACTTTATCTATGGATATGCGGGCAAGCGACCCGAGTTGGCTACAATTAAAACTGGATACTCTCGCAAAAGCTGGCGGTGACGAGCCCTTTGATATGGCCTTCCCACCGAATGGCGAGACCAAACGTATGCCCTCAGTGGTGGCCGCATTCGCCCAAGTGGTGCGCTGGCGCGTTGATCAACTCGGCGGCCTCACCAACCCCGGCACCCCTTTATTTGGGCAATCTGAAACCCCGGTTCTAGATGCCATGTTCTCACTTAAAGAACCTAAGACCGGAACCGATGGCACGATGTCTTGGACTGTCGACATTCTTAATCCGCGTACTGGTGATGATTTTGTTTTAGGTCTTAAAGAAATCACTCTCCCCAATTCAGAACAACATCCCAGCGTCACACGCCCCTACTCGATGTGGCTATCTGGTGAGTATCCACGCGCACTCGATGGCTTGAGTAAAATTTTATCTCTCGATATGCGAGTTATGGATCCGGCATGGATAGGCATGAAGTTGAAAAAGCTTTTAGACTTTCCCGAGCCACTGGGTGACTTCATGGCGTTTGTGCCTGGCGTCAGACAACAATCGACCTTCCCCTCGACAATTGCTTATTTAGCCAGACTGATTCTGCATCGCTATCAAATGCTGGGTATTCTAGACGCTAATGGTGCACCCCTAACGCAAATGGGTATTCTCGAGACCCCACAAAACAATGACAATCAAGGTCCACGCGTGATGAAAGGTGGGCGCTGCCCTGAGTGCGGCAATCTAACCATGATCCGTAAAGACGGTTGTGATTATTGCACTGCTTGCGGCTATACCGGCACTTGCGGCTAACCATGATTCATTGAGACGCTTAATCCTAAAAACGCTCAACCCTAAAATATCTCAACCCTAAAATATCTCAATCCTAAAATCTCTCAACCGTAATGACGCGCAACCCTAAATTTACTAATTTTACTATTTTATTTTTCGCAAAAGGACAAGACAATGGCTAAAACAACCCTAGGTCGGCTACCACGTGAAGCGATTCGCACCCTTGAAATCCCCCGCGTTCCGACAGCCATTTTAGATAGCCTCCGTAATCTCATCGACTTAACCGGTACGCTCTCAGATGCCTGCGATGAGCTAGGCATTGTGGCGCTCATTCCTGGCTATGTGTTGCCACCAGTGAATTTAGGCAAGCGCATCGTTGGCCCTGCAGTAACCGTGCGTAATATTGCCCGTGACGTCCAGATTCACAAAGCTGCACAAGATAAAATCAACACTCAAGGCGAGACTGAAGCGCACAACCTCGCCGAACCCGGCGATGTTCTAGTCATCGAAGGGGTCATGGGCTGCTCTAACATGGGCGGTCAATCAGCAACCATTGCCAAACGCCAAGGATTTATCGGTGCTATTGTCGATGCAACAGTGCGCGACCCCGATCAATACCGCACCATGGATTGGCCAGTGTGGTGCAAAGGCTTCACCCCGATCACCGGCAAGTGGCGCATGCAAACAGTCGAAGTCAACGGCACAGTGCAAATATGTGGTGTTGCTGTCAGACCCGGTGATATTGTGTGTGCAGATGATGCTGGCGTTGCGATCATTCCCCATGATAAAGCTGCGCAGGTATTAGAAGTCGCACTCAAAATCGATGCTGGCGACTCCAAACGTAAAGCAGATATCGACGCTGGCATCAGCGTCGCCGATCTGATGACCAAGAAATACAAATAATCTGTGTCAAACCGTTCTTCATCGCCTACTAGCGCACTGTTATGACACTCACTGAACTTCGCTATATTATTGCCGTGGCACGAGAGCGGCATTTTGGTCGTGCTGCAGATGCTTGTTTTGTCAGTCAGCCTACGCTATCAATTGCCGTTAAAAAACTAGAAGATGAACTCGGCATCGCCTTGTTTGAACGTGGCAACCCAGACATCACCGTCACGCCAGCAGGGCAATTAGTCATTCAACAAGCTGAACTAACCCTAGCTGAAGCCCAAAAAATAAAAACCATTGCGCGCGCCGCCCGCGACCCACTGGATGGACCGCTCCGCTTAGGCATTATCTTCACCATCGCACCTTATTTATTACCGCGACTAGTCCCCATATTGCATCAACGCGCCCCTGCCATGCCGCTTATTCTCGAAGAGAATTACACACATGTCCTGATCGACCTATTAAAGAGCGGAGACATTGATGTAGCCATTCTCGCACTGCCCTTTGATAGCGCTGGCATCAAAACCATTGCGCTCTACGACGAACCGTTTGTGGTCACTTTGGCAAAGACTCATGCTTGGGCCAAACGCAAGACCATTGCAGCCGAAGAGCTCGCCAATGAACAATTACTACTACTGGGCACTGGACATTGCTTCCGAGATCACATTCTCCATGCTTGTCCGGCATTAAATCGGGCAGTTGGCAGCCCTGGCTCACTTCAGAAAACCGTAGCAGGGTCCTCCCTGGAAACCATTCGCTTAATGGTTGCCTCTGGCATGGGGCTTACCGTATTGCCATCTTCTGCGGTGCCCGCCACCCGCCATACCAATGACTTGCTACGCTACATCCCCTTCTCGGCACCCGCACCTGATCGACAAGTCGTGCTGGCCTACCGCTCAGGTTTTCCACACGCCTTGATTTTAGATACATTACGTGCAGCGGTAGCTGCATGCGAAATGAAAAGCGCTCCCTATAGCCCCAATAAAAGTATTTAAAATAATTTAAAATCATATAAAATTATTTAAAATCATATAGTTATTTAATATGCACTGCTACTGGCAGCGCAATAGCCTAGGGCTATCACTGCGCTAGTGACAATCAATTAGATTCACACCCTCCTCATCACTATCATTGCTTCCACGCGTTACCCAATGCGTTGTGTAAATCAACTAGGAGATGATGATGAAACCCGAATCAATCACGATCAAAAATATCGAAGCAGCGTTCGCCGGAGAGTCGATGGCGCATATTAAGTATTTGTATTTCGCGCGCATCAGTCGCGCCCACGGTGACGAAGAAACCGCCAAGGTGTTTGAAGAGACTGCAGCCCAAGAAGTGCAACATGCACTAGGACACCTGGACTTGCTCTACCCTGCGAGCGAGTTAAATCCCGCTAAAGTGCTTGATATGGCCATTGCCGGTGAAACCTACGAATACACCGAAATGTATCCACAGTTTCGCCACTTGGCTGAAGAGGAAGGCAACCAAATTGCGGTCAAAGAATTAGACGAGCAAATTGCTGAGTCTAGAGCGCACGCTGATCGCTTTCAACAAACACTGGCTAAAGCTGCCAAACGCTTTGCGGCCCTAGCAAAAGTAGAAGAACGTCATGCCAACCACTACCGTGCCACTTTGGCGCGGGTCAACGCCTAGGAGCATTCACATGAATTCATCATTACAAGTATGGGAATGTATTGTCTGTGGTTACATCTACAATGAAGCAACCGGCGATCCAGAACATGGGATTGCCGCTGGTACACGTTGGTCTGATATCCCTGATGACTGGACTTGCCCAGATTGTGGTGTCGCCAAGGCTGATTTTGAAATGACTCTCAAAGTCGCTTAATGGTGGCGATCTGTGATGCTGTAGTCGCTCCAAACTACAGCATCACATTTGAGGGCCACACTACAGCGCCACAATGATTTTGTCTGACCGCCGGACTTTGATACCATACGCGTCTTATCGACTTCGAGCACACCATGAACCCTATCATCATTATTGGCGCAGGTTTAGCCGGCTATAACACTGCTAAAGAATTACGGAAATTAAATCCTGAAATAGCGATAACCATTATTGCAACGGATAGCGGCCGCTTCTACTCAAAACCCATGCTATCAAATGCCTTATCTGCAAAAAAAGAGCCCGCAGCCATCGCGCTCAATAGCCCCGAGCAAATGGCAACCCAACTCAACGCCACCGTGCGTCCCCACACCACGGTCGAACATATCGATACCGCCACGCAAACATTGCATATTGGCGAGGAGCGTCTGGCCTATTCCAAATTAGTATTGGCCCTCGGTGCAGATCAAATTCAATTACCGCTTACCGGCGATGGTGCCGCCGATGTATTCACCGTCAATGATTTAGATGAATACACAGAATTTCGGCAACGCATTGAACAGAAAAAACGTATTACCATTATTGGTGCTGGCTTAATTGGTTGTGAGTTTGCCAACGACTTAGCCGTTGCTGGTTATCAAGTCGACCTAATCGACTTAGCACCCCAAGCTCTGGGTCGACTACTCCCTCCTGCGGGTAGCAGCCACCTCCAAGAAAAGTTGAGCGGCCTCGGCGTCAATTTCCACTTAGGCACAAGCGTTGCCAGCATCAACAACAACGCGTCTGGATATACCGTCACCCTTGCCAATCAACACACCTTAGAGACAGACCTCGTGCTATCAGCCGTAGGCTTAAAGCCTCGCACTGCACTAGCTGCTCAATCAGGCATCACTGTAAACCGTGGGATTGTCGTGAACCGACACTTAGAGACCAATGCGCCAAACGTCTACGCACTCGGCGATTGCGCTGAAATAGAAGGCTTGGTCTTGCCCTATGTCATGCCGATCATGAATGCAATGCGTGCGCTAGCACAAACACTCAATGACAAGCACACAGCAACAGTATTTCCAGCCATGCCCGTGATGGTCAAAACACCCGCCTGCCCCACCATCGTCTCACCACCGGCCGCAGGTGCAGTTGGCGAATGGCAAATCGAGGCCTCCAGCGAAGGGGTTAAATCCTTGTTTATGGGGGCTGACGGCAAGCTTCTCGGTTACGCACTCAATGGCAGCGCAACTACAGAGCGCAGCAAGCTCACGCCTCTACTACCGCCGGTGTTAAGCGCCCTCTAGTATTCCTCAGCCAGCACGCCTCACCTGGCATTCCTCAGAATGCTTTCAGCGCATGGTTCTAAAATCACTGCGCGAAACCACTGTCTTGGTACACGGCATGCCACAGCACGCTCAATGCTGAGGATTTTCGGGTATATGTGGTTGTATGGGGTTGTATGGGGTTATATATGTAATATGGGTGTATATCGATATATATGGACACCTATAGGCATACCGGGTGCTGTGATGCCACGTTCGCACACTGGTCAATTCGTAGTACTATGCGGCCATGCTTAATTCTGTCACCCGCATCCTGCTATTTGCCAACATTTGCGGCTTTGCACTGCAATGGATAGCAGGCGATGCCCTAATCCGCTGGCTAGCCTTATGGCCACTCGAAACACCCATCGAATACGATGTGCGGTTCTGGCCTTGGCAAGTCATTACCTATGGCTTCTTACACGGCGACATCTTTCACCTTGCGTTTAATATGTTCGCTTTGTATATGTTTGGCGAACACTTGGAACGAGTCTTTGGCGAGCGCCGCTTTCTGCTGTATTACCTAGGCTGCGTATTCTCGGCCGCCATCGTGCAACTGCTATTTGCACTCGTCACCCAAGGCCCGGCCATTCCTACAGTTGGCGCATCGGGCGGGGTCTTTGGATTGCTGCTCGCCTACGGCATGCTGTTTCCCCACCATAAAATCATTCCGCTGTTTCCACCGATCCCCATGCCGGCATGGGTGTTTGTATCCTTGTATGGTGCTGCAGAATTATTCTTTGGTGTCACAGGCACCATGGCTGGCGTTGCTCACTTTGCGCACTTAGGCGGGATGGTCGGTGGCTACTTACTGATTCGGGCGTGGACAGGGCGACGCTATTAGTCGAGCGCGCCAGTTTTGTACAATCTAAATCATTCAATCTGATTCTTTTAATCCGATTCTTTTAATCTGATTCGTTCAATCTAAAAACCGAGCGTATTCCCCAACCGCAATCCGTTGCGGCTGAAACTGATTCACCGCTGCGGTTTCATCTGCATACCCCATGGCCATACCCGCGACCACAACCTGATCATGCGTGATCGCCAACTCACGCCGCACAATATCAGGAAAACTAGCAATCGATGCTTCAGCACAAGTGTGCAGCCCGCGCGCCCGTGCTGCCAACATCAATGTCTGCATGAACATGCCGTAATCTAACCAACTACCCCGCTCTAAGTCGCGATCGATCGTAAATACCAGACCCACTGGCGCACCAAAAAAATTATAGTTCCGCGCCCGATAAGCGCGCGATTTTTCATGGTCGCCGCGACCTATGCCCAGCGTCTGATACAAACCCCAGCCACACGCACGGCGACGTGAGAGATAGGGTTCAACAATTTGCTCGGTGTAGTACGCATAGTCGCGCTGATGCCCGGGCTCCTCTGATAAAAAAGCCCGTTGAATCGCAGCACTCACGCGTTGCAGAGTTTGCCCCGTTAACACATACACTTGCCAGGGCTGTAGGTTAGAACCACTGGGCGCGTGACGTCCGGCATCAATCACCTCTAGCAATACTTCTGGTGACACCAATTGTGGGGTATAGGCGCGGACTGAACGTCGCGTCTGAATTGCCGAAAATACATCTGTTGCTGCTTGCGCATGATTACTATCAAACATCAAATCACCTCAGTTATGGTTACACACTGCTCATTACAGGCAGCACTTACAGGTATTGAACGGCATTCAACTCTCGAGCAATCAGATTTAAACAGCTTTAAAAATATTTAAATATAAGCTTAAAAAAATACAAAAAAACAGAAACATAAAAACACAAAAACACAAAAACAAAAAAAATATAATCGAATTTAATCTAAATTAATCAGCCTTGATACCGGCCTCCACAATCACTTTACGCCAAGTCTCAATTTCGCGCGCAAGGTGCGCACGTAAGTCCTGCGCACTACCAGGCTGCGGCTCGGCACCTTGCGCCAGTAGACGATCGCGAACAGCCGATTCACGCAATAAGCCCGAGACCTCTTGATTGAGTCGGTCAACAATGGGTTGCGGCGTTTTAGCATGGGTAAACAAACCAAACCAGCCCACCGCATTAAAGTTGGGCACACCCGTCTCCGCCAGCGTGGGCAATTCAGGAAATACCACAGAGCGCTTCATACTAGTCACACCAATCCCACGCAACTGTCCTTTGCGAATAAACGGCGCCATCACCAATACATTATCAATCGCCGCATCCAAACGCCCACCCAATAAATCAGGAATCACCGCGCCAGTGCCTTTATAAGGTACATACAACATATCAATGCCGCTATTACGTTTGAGTAACTCACCGGCTAGTCGTTGTAATGAACCAGGTGTCGATGCCGCATAATTTAATTGACCTGGATGCGACTTCGCATAAGCAACGAGTTCTGCCATGTTTTTGACTGGCAACACCGACTGCACCACCAACACATAAGGTGAGGTGCCCACAAACGCCACAGCAGCTAAATCCCGCTGCAAATCAAACGGTAATTTATAAAGGGTGCCAATCGTGCCCCAAGAACCAGCAGCCATCACCAAGGTATGGCCATCGGGCTGCGACTGCACAGCCACCGTAATCCCAATAATCCCATTCGCACCCGGCCGATTATCGACCACCACTGGCTGACCCAAGCGATCACCTAAACGAGTAGCAACAATGCGCCCCATCACATCCGTGCTACCCCCAGCCGGCAAACCAACCACCATCCGGATCGGTCGTTGCGGATAGCCACTAGCGCTATAGCCCACGTGCGTATAGCACAACACACCGCAAATGAGTCCCGCTCGCCACCACAATTGCCGCCACCATACTGACATAGGCTCACCCCTCGATTATTTCGTCTGACTGACTGGTGCACCAGCCTCGATCAATTGTAATTTTTGCGCTCTATTGAGCTGTTTTATTTGATACTCACGGCGGCTGGCCGTAGCACGATCGCTCACCGACTCTTGGTACACCAACACCACGGGCTGACGCGAACGCGTATACTGCGCAGCACGCTTGCCACTGCCATTATGCTCGCCAACTCGCCGTGTCACATCACGCGCAATACCTGTATACAAACTACCATCACTACAGCGCACCATATAAACCCACCACATGCACTCTGCCGTAGTCACCACGCACGGCCCATCCCAACACCCTCAGCCACCGATGACACTGCCATGATCAAACCCTTACGCGCCATAACACTCCCATTCAATACCCACTCAAACCCTCATCAGCGCCCATACTGGCACTGCATTGTCATTACTTTAATGTTAATAATCAGTAACTTAGGAAAAACCCGCGCAGCCGACCCGGCAACCACCTTTTTTGGTGTAGAACTCAACACCCGCTTTCAAGCGCCGGCATGCGGTCGCGGTGAAGATACCATGACTCAGCGCGTTTGTTACGACCGCAACCTCAGCCATAGCCTCAGCGAAGGCGTGATGCGCTATCACGTGTTCTACCCCAGCTCCTCCAGCACGCCCTGGGCTCGCGGCGAGATGTCGGTGACTACCATCCAAGGCGTGATCGAAGCCATTCTGGTCAACACCTGGGGCATAGAAGCACAAGTCACCGCCCTCAAAATGCTAGAGGCCAAATACGGCCCGCCCATCCGCAGTCGCTCCGAAAAAATCAAAGCACTGCGGGCGCGGCTGCCGTCTAAATTTGCTGATTGGACGTTTAAAACCCATGAGGTCCAATTTTTAGGCACCACCAACGCTGTGGATTGGGGCTCTATTACCCTAAGCACCCCCCGCTACCAACAATGGCTACAAACACAAACGCAAACCCAAAATCAAATCACACGCCCGCCTCAGACGCGGTAACGCGGCAGTTTCCCCCGATGGCGACTCACGGCATAATGCTAAACTTTTAAACTCACTGAAAACGGAACCCCTCATGACCACCATCACCACCCCTAGCGGCCTCATTATCGAAGACCTCGTCATTGGCGACGGCGCAGAAGCAGCTGCCGGCATGGAAGTGACTGTGCATTACACTGGCTTACTTACCGACGGTAGTAAATTCGACTCGAGCAAAGATCGCAACGACCCTTTTGTGTTTCCATTGGGCGAAGGGCGCGTGATCAAAGGTTGGGACGAAGGCGTGCAAGGCATGAAAGTCGGCGGCACCCGTAAGCTAACGATTCCACCCGAACTCGGCTATGGTGCGCGTGGCGCCGGCGGCGTAATCCCCCCCAACGCCACCTTAGTATTTGAAGTTGAACTGCTGGCGATTGATTAATCATTCAACCATCATTTAAAACAAGCATTAAAAACAAGGAGCAATCATGAACGGAACAACCATTCAGATTCAATCGACTGAGCCCGGCGCCAGCACTGCGTTTGATTGCTACCTCAGCTTGCCTGCCCAAGCCACTAAAACCCCAGCGATTGTGCTCGCCTGCGCGATTCACGGGGTCACCAAAGAAATCCGCGACATTGCTGACGCCTTTGCTAGTGCCGGCTATATTGCTGCCGCCCCTGATCTATTTTGGCGTACCGTGCCCGGCCCCTTATCGCGAGACGACCCACGTAACCCCGGGCGTGGTCAGCCACGTCTGCCGGTGCTAAAGACTGGCGAATACGATATGCGCGACACCTTAAGCAGGGTGCAGCAACTGCCACAGCACAATGGTAGAGCGATGACTATGGGGTTTTGCTTCGGCGGCCCCTACGCGATTATTGGCCCCAAGCGCTTGGGTTATGACGCGGGCATGTCCTGCCACGGCACGCAATTTAAAGATTTCATCCAGGAACTCGACGGTCTGAACAAACCCGTGTGTATCATCTGGGGCGATCAAGATTATGCAGCACCGCCTGAAGTGCAAGCCGCTTATGTCTCTAAAGCTGCTAACCTAGCGCATATCAACGTGCATATTTTCCCTGGGGTGTTGCACGGCTTTATGATGCGCGATAACGAAAAAGCCTGGAGTGCATCAACGTATCAGTTTGCAATGGATCAAGCTTTGGGCTTGTTGAAGGGTCTGGGTCATTAAAGTCACCGAATCAGATAAAGTAAGGTAAGGTAAGGTAAGGTAATTAATAGAATAATTAATAAAATAATTAATCAATTAATTAATTAATTAACTAACTAACTAATCGATCTCAATGACCACTGCTGTTGTGTGAATCCCTACAAGATGTAACTCTAGATATCAGCGTATACAGCATCACTGCATGTTGTATCACAGTATTTAGTTGTAACTTAATTAACATCAAGGTATTTAGAATCACCTTGTTTGGTATCACTGTGTTTAGTATTACGGTATTTATTATCACGGTATTTACGCCCACTCGAGCAGCATTACTAATACTGCTCAGTTCAACGCTACGCTTACTCGGCGCGGATATTGGCCTCTTTGATCACCCGCGCCCACTTGTCTGACTCATCACGCCAGAATTTAGCAAACTGCTCTGGCGAGTCGGCAATGACATCTGCCCCCATCGCGCCAATTTTTTCGCGTATTTCTTTCTCTTGCAGGACCTTCACCAAATCAGAATTAATTTTAGCAATCAGGTTTTTAGGCGTTGCTGCAGGCACTGCCATGCCAAACCAATTGGTTAATTCGTAACCGGTGACACCTTGCTCCGCAATGGTCGGCACATCGGGCAAGGCTGCAGCGCGACGCGCGCCTAGCAAGCCCAAGGGGATCAATTTTTTCGATTGGATGTAGGGCAGCGATTGCAACACGCTATCGCAAGTCAAGGACACATGACCACCAAGCAAATCAGCAAAGCTCGGGCCGCTCCCCTTGTAGGCCACATGCGTCATCTTCACCCCAGCGAGGCGATTAAACAACTCACCGCCCAAATGCGGCGCACCACCCGCCCCCGAAGATGCAAAAATAATCTGACCAGGGCGCGGTTTAGCGAAGGCAATTAATTGCTTAATATTTTTAGCCGGTAAAGACGGATGCGCCACCATCACAAAATGCACATCCACGACATGAGTGACTGATGCCAAATCACGCAGTGGGTCTACCGTCATACTGGCATACAGATGTTTGTTCACCGCTAAATTACCCAACGTTGCCAACACCCAGGTATAGCCATCAGGGGCTGCACGTGCCGCAAACTCAGTGCCGATAATACCGGAGGCTCCTGCCCGATTTTCAACAATCAGTTGTTGTCCATACTGCGCCGCCAGTTTCGGACCTAGTAAACGCGCCACGATGTCTACCCCACCTCCTGGCGGAAACGGCACCACCACACGGATCGGTTTGGTTGGAAACGCCGAATTAACAGTCTGGGCCGATACCCCTTTCACGGCCAACATGGCCACCACGCCCAGCACAAACAGCACACGCATCATCCATGAATACATTGCCCACTCCTTGGTTGTAACTTCTTGATTTTTTATAACATATATTTTTTTATTGTATGGTATTGAACTGACAATCTTTTACTGCAAAGCTCTTTTACTGCAAAGCTCTTTTACTGCAAAAGCTCTTTTGCTCCAAAAATCTTTCACTACACACACTCTTTCATTCGCACAAACTCTTTTACTGCAAATGCTATTTACAGCCGATCTAAAAACAAACGCCGACTATCCTGCACTCAGCACACGTTCAGCATGCCAAGCTGTGGCTTTAATTGACGACCATACGGGTACGCCAAAGGCATTAGCCAATTCTGCCACAATGTCGTGGGTGGGCAGCTGTGAGCACGCAATAAACAAGGCCTCAGCACTCTCAGTCATGGTGGTGTGCGCCAAGGCCTTGATTTGCGCGGGTGTAATCGCTGCTAACTCATCAACAGTCTGTGCTTTAAAACTGGCTAAATGCTCAACATGAATCCCTGAGGCCGCCAAATACCCACACAAGCGCTCATTGACTAAGTCTACATAAGGGGTGACTACCGCAATTCGACGCACACCAATATCTTGCAATACGGCAATCATGGCGCTGGCAGTAGTGACTACTGGTCGCCCAGTCATCTGCACCAAGCGAGCCTGAATCGCTGCATCCTGTGCAGGTCCACCGATAAACCCCGCCGCTGTGCAGCCATAGGCCACAATGTCTGTGTGTTGCGGATCGTAGTCACGGGCCAACTGAATTGCCTGCTCTATGTAAGCAGGAATTGCAGCCGGCCCAAGCAAGCCCTTGCCACGCGGTATGCGTAGCGTTTGGCAACGCGCTCCTGGTAACCATTGCAATAACTCTGGCTCCATAGTGGTATTGTTTTCTGGCACCATTAACCCTAAGCGTATGACCATCTCAAGCCTTTATTTAATTTGATGATCTGTATTTAATTAACTATATTCGGCCACACCAACTAACCAAAACTGAATCACTAAAATTAATTCGCTGATACTCAATCAGTAATGCTGACTGACTGACTGACTGACTTACTTACTGACTGACTTAATGACTTGCTGACATTGACCCAGTGCTATGGGCCCAGGACTACGGACCCAAGCCTATTAACCATTGACGCTACTCACGCGCTTGCCGCTGCGCCAACAAGCACTGCACAAGACTACGCTGCTCCGCAGAGAGTGGCTGCAGTTGATCCGCATCGACGACCAAAGTAGCCAACCAATGACGTCGAAAAGCAGCACGCGCTGCAGGCAAGCGCGACACATCGTAACCTAAGGCTGCCAATAATAAACCATCCTCAATTACGTCAGCAGGTGGCGGTGGTAGCAACTCTGTATTGCACCACAAACCGAAACCAGCGCTGGCTAGACGCCCCCACGGAAACCGAGCGCTGGGATCCACCTTTCGCCCTGGCGCAATATCACCGTGCCCCAGGATGTTTGATCTCGGTATATTCCAACGCTGCACGACATCGTCCAATAGCCCTAACAACGCATCGATTTGAGCTTTGGCATAAGGCTCTCGACCGTTGTTATCGAGTTCAATCCCGATCGAGGCTGAATTTAAATCGCGATGCCCACCCCAATAACCATCACCCGCATGCCAAGCCCGCTTCAGTTCATCAACCAAATAAAACACCCGACCATCACGCGCTATTAAGTAATGGGCGCTGACTTCGCGCAGAGGATGGGTCAAGGTGAGCAAGGCCTCCTCTACCGTATTGTTGGTGGTGTGGTGCAAAATTACAAAGCTCGGACGACGCTCCCCCACATTCGGCGAAGCCTGCTCTATCATTGGCAACGCGCTATAGCGTGGGAGCGTCGGACGCGCCACTAGCGACGCGCAGCCTTGCAACAGGAGTAGCCCCGCTGCCGCTATCCAGATCCACGCGCAGTGCTTAGCAAGCTTTTGTCTTGACAACAATCTTGACAACAATACACTCCTTAATCAAATTCAAAAAATGAAAACATATAAAATCACTTGAACTCATTTGAACTCATTTGAAAAATTTGAAACCATTTTAAAAAATATCAAAATGATCCACTTATGCGGTAGCATGTGAACCCATGCCTACCCCATCACCAGCCGATCTAAGCACAACCACCACTGAGCCGCGCGCCATCAGTCGCGAGCAGCTCGCCACCTTACCGCTAGGCCGCTACGAAGGCCCTATCTTATGGGTAGATGATGCCGCTAGCTTATCCCGTGCCGCGACCGACCTACAACAAGAGCGCGTCGTGGGCTTTGACACCGAAACGCGACCCGCGTTTCGCAAAGGCGAGTTCTATCACCCCAGCCTAGTGCAAGTCGCGACCCAACAACAAGTGTATCTGTTTCCATTGCGCCTGACCGCCTGCTATCCCGTGCTCACCGCGCTCCTCCAAAACCCATGCATCATTAAAACTGGGGTGGCCCTCGCGCATGACTTGCGCATGCTCAACGGCGTGTTTCCGGTAGTGCCCACCCACATCCTCGATCTAGGCACTATTGCCAAACGCCACGACTACGCTCAAACCGGTGTTAGAAATCTGGCCGGGCTATTTCTTGACCTGCGCATTCCTAAAGGTGAAAAAACCACCAACTGGTCCAAACCAGAGCTCACCCCCGCCCAACATATATATGCTGCAACCGATGCCTGGATCTGCCGCCAACTCTATCTGGAGTTTGCCAAACGCGGTCTAGTGGCCGCAATTGCAGACCCACAATAAATAACGCCAAAAATTAAAAAATATTTAAAATCAAATAGTTAAATTATTTTTAAGGTGCTTGCCTCACGAACGCTTTTTGGCTATTGTTGTTCGCAACTGCTGTAGCCATTTAGGGGCACTCGCCACAATCACAACAAAATACCCCCTTCTAAAAAAGAACAACCCACCAAAACTAGCGTTAACAATTCGTCTTAATAATTCCTCCCAATACCCCCCAATACCCCCCCAATAACTCACCCTAATAACTCTCCCCAACATATTCTCCCCAACAATTTTCTCTAGCAACTTTGAATAAACTCTCAATAATATTTCTCACTCATCAATCTACTAATCACCCTCCTGAACAATTGCCCTCAACTCAACTCAACCCACCGACCCCAACACGCCTACGACCATGACACCTAGCCGACTCATGACACGACGCACCAGCCCGCTACTCCATTTCAGCCTACCACTCATCCTCTGCCTTGGCGTGATCAGCACCACGACGCAAGCCCGCGTCACCAAGATTGTCATCGACCAAACCATCTCCCCAGCTTTCTGTAAAGCAGGACAATGCCCGACCAACGGCAGCGTTGGCGCCTACGAACAGCTTTCAGGACGCGCGTTTGGCGAACTCGACCCCAAAGACCCCCTCAACGCCATCGTCCAAGACATTAACCTCTCCCGCGATAGCGATGGCAAAGTACGCTATGTCGCCAGCTTTGTGATCACCAAGCCAGTCGATCTCAATAAGGCCAGCGGCTTACTATGGCACGACGTTCCGAATCGCGGTCGCCCAGTCGACATTGCCAGTCAAGAAATTACTGCAGGTGATATCGGTCTAGCCAGTGCCTGGCAAGGCGATAACGCTGGCCTCAGCAATACGCTGGGCACCACCGTACGCAGCACCATGCAAGTCAATGCCAACCACTGGCTACAACTACCCGTTGCCAAACAAGCCGATGGCAGCAGTATTACTGGCTCGGTATTTGCACGCATCATCAATCGAAGCGGACTGGACGCACAACCATTAATCGTCCAAACCAACCCCGTACCTTACTTCCCGGCAACGCTCGACACCTCTGCAGCACAGCTCGTATCACGTGACCACGAATCAACCGCCGGTGTCATCAGCGGTGAGGTCAAGATTGCAGCCAGCGACTGGGCGTTCTGTGGTGGCGGCACTTTTGAACAACCACAGGCACTCACACAACTACCCGTCAAGATTTGCCTCAAGGGTGGTTTTAATCCAAACAAACTCTATCAAGTGGTCTACACCGCACGCGACCCCTATCCATTAGGGGTAGGCTTTGCGGCGTGGCGGGATGTTGCAAGCTTTTTTAAACACGCCAACAGCGATGACTTTGGCACCGCTAACCCAATCGCCGGTCGAGTCACCCACAGCATCGCACGCGGCCGCTCCCAATCGGGGAACTACTTACGTGGTTGGCTACACTTAGGCTTTAATCAAGGTGAAGCACGACGCATCGTACACGATGGTATGTGGCCGATTATTGCAGGCCGCCGCATTGCGCTAAATTTCCGGTGGGCGCAACCTGATGGTGTGTTAGAACTGTATCAAGCCGGCAGCGAAGGGCCGCAATGGTGGAGCCCTTACCCCGACACTGCACGTGGCCTACCTACCCGCAGCATTCAAGACCGCTGCCTTGCCACCCAGACCTGCCCGAAAATTATTGAGCATTTTGGTGCCGCTGAAATCTGGGGTCTGAAACTAGGCCCAGAGTGGGTTGGCACCTCTGCGACCCAAGACATTCCCATACCCAACAATGTGCGCCGCTACTACATCGGCAGCAGCAGCCATGGTGGCGGTGTTGGTGGATTTGACACCAGCCTCGCCCTCACGCATCAAACTGCCAAGCCAGTCAGTTGCACTGGCAATCAATGGGGACATGCAATTCTGCCTGCTAACCCACTACCCCACGATGAAACCATCAATGCAATTCGACATCACTTTCGTCAATGGGTAACGCGCAACATCGAACCGCCCGCTAACCGTTACCCCACACTCGCTGCTGGCTTATTGGTTGCACCGAACAAAACCGCTATGGGCTTTCCAGTATTACCAGGACTTCGCCCAACAATACCGGAAGCCGACTTCATCAACCCACTACTTGACTATGATTGGGGGCCGCAATTCGACCCTAACGACGCCAGTGGCATACCCACTCAAATTCCGCCACGCATCAAACAAACCCTGCCGATGTTAGTGCCGAAAGTCGACGCCGACGGCAATGAACTGGGCGGTGTTCCGGTGGTTTTAAGAGATGCGCCCTTAGGCACCTATTTAGGATGGAACGTCACTGCAAGTGGCCAGCAACCCTTCCACCAAGGACAAATCTGCAGCTATACCGGCGGCATGGTGCCCTTTGCAGTCACCCGTGCCGAACGCGAAGCCAAGGCCGACACCCGACTCTCGCTAGAGGAGCGCTATGGCAATGGTGCTGGTTATCTAGCACACGCTGCCGAATCAAGCCAAGTAATGCACTTACTCAAATAAGTGCATGTTGAAACGATGAAAGGTCAATAACGGTTTTACGGTTTTAATTTTAAGCAGCCATACCTGCAACATAACCAGACGACCATGCCCATTGAAAATTGTACCCCCCAAGCCAACCCGTCACGTCAACCACTTCACCAATAAAATACAAGCCTGGCGCGCGTCGCGCCATCATGGTTTGCTGAGCCAGCTCTTGGGTATCGACTCCGCCCAGAGTCACCTCGGCTTTCGAATAGCCTAGACTTCCCGAAGGTTGGATACGCCAAGCTTTGAGGGTCTGCGCAATCGTAGCGACTGTGGTGTTGGATAACTGCGCCATCGACTGCGTCCAACCATGCACCTCAGCAAAACTCGTGGCAAAGCGGCGCGGCAAATGCTCACTCAATAGCGCACTACATAGTTGTGCATCGCGCCTATGCAAAGCTAACCAAGCCTCGACATCACAATCGGGTAATAAGTCGATCAGAATCGAACCGCGGCCGCCCGCCTGTTGCCAATAGGACGAGATCTGCAAAATCGAAGGTCCTGATAACCCACGATGGGTAATTAAGGCTGCCTCTCGAAACCGCGGTGCCAGCCTATCCTCAGCACAAGCAGTGCGCGCGCTAAACGATGATCCGGCCAACACACCAAAGCGCGCCAACCATTCAGGGTCTGCTGCCAAAGGCACTAAAGCCGGCTTCGGTGGCACAATCGCCAACCCAAATTGCTCGGCAATCCGCAAGCCCAGAGGCGTTGCCCCCACTTTAGGAATCGATAAGCCGCCCGTTGCCACCACCAGCGACTGCGCAGTATAAGTCCCCTGAGCCGTGGTCACCTGATATCCATCTTGGCCATCCGCTGAATAATGCTCGACCGCAACAATCGCAGCAGGCATCAACCACTGCACTGCCGCCGCATCACATTCAGCACGCAACATCGTAATAATTTGTTGGGCACTGTCATTACAAAATAACTGCCCTAACTCACGCTCATGGTACGCAATGCCGTGACGTTCAACTAACTCAATAAAATCTTGAGCGCTATACCGCGACAAGGCTGATCGGCAAAAATGTGGGTTGCGCGACAAAAACGCCTCGGGCCGAATATCGCGATTGGTAAAGTTACACCGACCGCCGCCCGAAATCCGAATTTTCTCGGCCAATCGCGGCGCATGATCAACTAATAGCACTCGCCGACCACGTTGGCCCGCAGTTGCTGCACACATCATACCGGCAGCACCGGCACCCATCACAATGACATCGACATCCATAATTGTTTAACCATAGTAATGACTTCGGATAATCCCTTACGGAATCCCAATAAAAATCTATAACCTATTGATTTATTTGAATCATTTGAATCATTTGATTCATTAATTAATCACTGCAAGCGCCACAAGGCGCAACAGGTCAGCGAAAATGCAGACTCCTATGATGATACGGCAGGGTCAGGTTTTGATGAAAACCGCATGCACACACAATGACATTCGATTTGCAACTGAACGCCTCAACATGACTACTATTTAATGTTCGCTATTTAATTTTAAATATTCCTAGGGGAAGCAACACATCAACACCACATCCAACGACCCGGGTCAGTATTTTTTACAACCAAAGCAACACTACAAATCAGGATCTTGGCTACCTGTTGCAGTACCGCTATCGGCAATGATTGAGGCCTGTGTGAGCAATGGGGTTGCCACCCCTAAGCGTTGAGCAAGTGCAGCCACCAAATGTAAATCTTTACGTAAATTCGGAAGCGGCACGCCCTCATCCAAGGGTTGCAACATGCCCTTCCAACGCGGCCCGAGATCTGGCCATGCTTGCAATACCGCGCTATTGGCCAAACCCTGACCCAACACCTGACGCATGACTGCGAGCTTCACGCCACCAGCAGCAGCGACAGCCAAGCCCTCGAGCAAAGCAACGACCTGCACACCAAATACGAGTTGATGCGCTAATTTTGCAGCCTGGCCAGTGCCTACCCCACCAGTGTGAGTAATGTCGCTTGCAAAGACTGTCAATATTGGACGTAAACGCGCTACAGTCTCAGCTGCTCCCCCCACCATTAAACTCAATTGTCCAGCACGCGCGGCGACAATACCCCCTGAGATGGGCATGTCCAGTAACTCGCCACCCTGTGTAGCCAGCATCTGCGCACACTGCCGTACCGACTCGATCCCAAGGGTGCTACCGGTGGCAAACACAGTGCCCGCACGGAGGTGATTTAAAATACCAGACTCACCTGCTATCACCCTCTGCGTTTGAGCGGCATCGGCCACAAAAGAAAAAATAAGCTCACTGCACTGTGCCAGCCGAGCCGGATGAGCGCACGCTGTCGCGCCAAGCGTCTGCAACTTTTGCATCGGCTCCGCGCGCACGTCATATACCGCTATAGAGTACCCCGCTTGCAGTAATAAGGCGCTGATCGGCTCCCCTAATGCACCCAGACCAATCACACCAATGCGCGGCTTTGCGACAGAATGATTCACTTATTCTGCCTTAATATCCGCATCTTTAATGACTTTGCTATAACGCACCAACTCGCCACGCAGATACTCACGAAACTGCTCGGGAGTATTTAATACCAAATCAACACCCATGCCTGTTAATTTGTCTTTAGTCGCCTGTACATTAAATAGTCTAGCGGTATCACGTTGAATACGCATAGTGAGCTCAGGTGACATATTGGCTGGTCCTAACAAACCAAACCAGGTCGCAATGGCGTAGTCCTTAAAACCAGATTCAGCAACTGTTGGAATAGTAGGTGCCAAGGGTGAGCGCACACTCCAAGTATTCGCTAAACCCCGCAATCGACCGCTATTGGTTTGCGGCAACGCGACCGGCAGATTACCAAACATCATCGGAATTTGCCCACCTACCGTATCGGCTAGCGCTGGATTTTCACCCTTATAAGGTATATGAGTGATGCGAATGCCAAGCTGTGCACGCATCAATTCACCAGCCATGTGCGGCGACGAACCGACCCCACCCGAACCAAAGGTCAAAGGCGCTTTACTGCGTTTTGCAAGCGCAATAAATTCCTTAAATGTTCTAGCTGGTAGCGATGGATGCACCACCATTAGCAATGGCGTATAACCAGTCAAGGTAATGGTGGTGAAATCACGCAAACTATCATAAGGCGCTTTACCATAGAGCGCAGGGGCAACCGCAAGACTAGTTTGTGGCGTGATCATCAAGGTGTAACCGTCGGCTGGCGCCTTGGCAACCATTTCTGCTGCAATCATTCCACTCGCCCCTGGACGATTATCAACCAAAACATTTTGTTTCCAATCGGCTGCTAGGCTTTGTGCCAAAGTGCGTGCCACAATGTCTGTGGCCCCACCAATACCAAAGCCGACGATGATCCGCACAGGTTTTGTTGGAAAGTGTTGTGCGGATACGCTGTTCATGAGAATGCCGCTACACAAGACCGCTGCAAGCATCATCGCAAAACGGCGACATACGCTAGCAACCTGCATAAACCAGACACAGATTAGTGGATTCATTGGCATTTCCATTGATTGACCAGCACCCATCACAACACGATCTGAATACGGCTAGATCGGATCCCAACTAAACACATCTTGATTGCGCTCGAGCGCAAAGAAAGATGGCCTTAATGCCGGTAGCGCATGATCAGCAATCGCCTGTGGCGTCCAGCCATCGCTACGATGCACACCACGAATCGGCCTGGACTGGCTCGCTAAAAATATTTCATTCATGCGCGAGTAAAAAATTTGTCCATTCACCTCATGTGCTGCATCGCTGGCCAAAAATACTGCCAAAGGTGCATTTTTATCTGGGGTTACTAACTGCCGTTGCGCAACGCGAGCTGCTTTATCTGGTGTATTAGCAGGAATTGATCCCGTCATCCGCGTCCAAGCAGACGGTGCAATACAATTCGAACGCACATTATAGCGTTGCATATCCAAAGCAATAGTTTTTGACAACATCACCATACCTGCTTTGGCAGCCCCATAATTAGCCTGTCCTACATTACCTGCCAAGCCAGAGTTTGAAATCATTTGCACCAGGCTACCGCTATTCTGATTACGAAAATGCGTAGCAGCGGCACGACTCATATTAAATGCGCCGTATAAAATCACCTTAATCACTTGATCCCAATCTTCAAATGACATTTTATGGAAAATAATATCGCGCAAAATACCGGCATTATTGACTACGCTATCAATGCGACCATAAGTATCTACTGCTGCTTGCACAATGCGCTGGGCACTGTCCCAATCTGCAACGCTGTCATAGCTTGCAATCGCCTCACCACCTGCAGCACGAATCTCAGCAACCACTTGATCAGCTGGTGTTGCATCCAGACCCGCACCCTCTAGCGAAGCACCAATGTCATTCACAATAACCTTGGCACCCTCTTTACCCATCAGTTTAGCAATATCACGACCAATACCACGACCAGCACCGGTCACAATAACAACCTTGCCTTCTACAATTCCAGCACTCATGAAAACCCTCTCTCATTAAAAATAAACCAACATAAAAAATCACTGCTACTTCTGCAATCGACATATTAAAATCGACTGCAATTCGCTCAAATCACTCGGTCTGGGGCCAGGCAAATAATTCTTGGGTATCACGCATCTGGTCAAAATTCCGTATTGCCTCTAATAGGCGTTGGCCTCTGACAGCACCTATCAAGGGGGTGCAATTTACCAAAAACTTTTGCGCCAAATCTGCATCTGTCATGGGGTTATCCCCTTCACCTTTAGGATCAAGTATTCTCATCTGAACAGTTTGCCCATTTTGCAAAGTCACACTGACTGCACCAGAGCGCCGTTGCGGATATATCCGTTCACATTCAGGATCTACGTTCACCGCTGCCAGATCGATCAGTCGACGCACTGCAGGTCGCTGTACGCTATCCGGTAAAAATTGATGTGCGGCCAAGCCACCATCGACTATAGCAAGCGCAGCAGCACAAGGCGCGCTCATTTGGGAATCTAATAAATTTTCACAATGCTTATGATCATGGCCATGCACACCAACCGCGTACAAACCAATTTCCAGACGCTTCACATCTGCAGCATTAAAGCCATGCTGCTCGCGCAACGTCAATAGCGCCTGAACTACCGAATGATAATGGCGACAGCATGGGTAAGGCTTGAAATAGACTTGATTGATTTCGTAGCGCTCACCTAGACCTTCAAATAAACGGTCCCATTTAACCTGACCACCAACAAACACATTGAACAATCCATAGCGACCCTCTAACACCTTGCTCGAGCCCGTAATGCCACGTGCGGCGAACTCTGCACACAGCAAACCATCGCGTGCCGCCTTGCCTGGGTGCAAGCGTTTAATTTCCGCACCTTCTTCTAAATATTCTCGAATACCCCCAGCAAACCCACCCGCCAAACCGAGCGCATGTTGGCTGGCGGCAGCGTCCAATTGCAAAATCGAAGCCACAGCAGCAGTCGCACCAAAGACGCCAGATACGGGTGTGTTATGCCACCCGCGTTGCGCGCTCACTGGGTGCATTGCCGAGGCAATTCTAGTCATGACATCGTAGCCAATCACTGCAGCGAGCAAAATTGCCTGCGGAGAGGATTGATGCTGCTCGGCAGCAGCTAGAACTGCAGGAAAAATAGCACCAGACGGATGCGCTGAACCATGAGTATGGCCGTCATCAAAGTCTAGGCCATGGGTATTCGCACCATTGACGAGCGCGGCATTAGCAGCCGAGAGTCGCTCGCCACTACCGATCACGGTTGCAATCCGCGTCGCATCACTCTCCTGAAAATACGCTAACAATGCCTTCGAGACTGGCATCGCAGACCCTGATACGGCGCACGTCATAAAATCAAGTAATGCACGCTTAGCCGCATGTATTACCAAAGGCGATAACTGTGAAAATTTTGTTTCAGCAATATGCTGTGCAAAACGTCTAGTCGCACCCAGTCCAAGCCCCTCTTCGGGCATTACGCTCAAAGCTGATCTTTCTTGATATTAGCGGCTCGAATCACCCTAGCCCATTTGGCATGCTCTGAACGAATATAACTCGCAAACTCATCAGGCGTACTACTCTGAGGCTCTGCACCATCAGCAACCATATAATCAATCATCTCTCGCATCGCCAAAATTTTTATCAATGCCGCATTTAAACGGTTAATGATTGGGCGAGGGGTTCCGGCAGGTGCTACCAACCCATTCCAGCTATTGGCTTCATAACCGGGATAACCAGACTCTGCAATCGTCGGCACATCGGGTAGCGCTCTGGCACGCCGATCACCCGCAACTGCCAAGGCGCGTAATCGACCTGACTTGACTTGTGGTGTAGTGACAATCGAACCGCCAAACATGGCTTGCACTTCCCCACTTAACATTGCAGTGATCGAAGGCCCTGTACCTTTGTAGGGCACATGAGTCATCTCAAACTTTGCCAACTGCTTGAACATCTCCATGGGCAAAAACGTCGCTGATGAGCTAGCGCCATAGTTCATCGGCTTAGACTTCACCAAAGCCACAAACTCTTTAACAGTGCGCACGCCCATCGTGGGCAATACGACCAGTACCGTAGACGATGCCGTAGTTTGGGTAATCGGCGCAAAATCACGTAATGGATCAAATGCAACTTGACGCAAATTCGGATTTATCGCGAGCGTCCCTAAATTAGCCACTAAAATCGTATACCCATCAGCAGGCGATCGCGCCCCCAACTCAGTACCAATACTGCCTTCAGCACCAGGGCGATTATCGACAATCACCGGCTTTCCAATTAACTCAGCCAGGCGAGCCGCTAGCGCACGTCCAACCGTATCCGTGCCACCACCCGGTGAGAATGGCGAAATAAAACGAATCGGCTTCACCGGATAGTCTGCACTGAAGACCACTTCACTCAAACCGAACAAACACCATCCAATTAAAATGCTCAAATAGCAATGCAATCTCATATAGTTTCCTTATTAAGCGCCGCAGTCACCAACAACGCATCGACAGCAAGCACGCCATCAGACTTCACGAGTAAGGGATTAATCTCCGCCTCTGTCACTACACATGTCTCTACACAAGCCAGTAACGACATCTGATGGATCACCTGTGCCAAGGCTGTTAAATCGCCGCTAGGTTGATTGCGGTAACCCCGTAACAAGGCGAAACCCGGCACCTCTTCAATCATCTTGTGCGCTTCTGCCAAGGTCAGTGGCGCCAAGCGCACAGCATGTCCACCACCCAACTCGGCCATTACGCCACCGACCCCAACCATCACCACTGGCCCCACATCAGGATCACGGCGATAGCCAACAATCACTTCAGCAATACCGCGCGCCATCGATTGTACAAGCACGCCTTCGATATGGGCCTGCGGATTAGATTGAGTAATGCGCGCCAACATGGCGTCTACCGTCGTGCGTAACTCAATCGCATCAACGATATTTAATACCACTCCACCAACCTCTGTCTTGTGCGGAATATCAGCCGATAGAATTTTAGCGACCACTGGAAACTGTAGCGCTACAGACTCGGCACCACTCGCAATGACTTGGCTTGGCGCAAAGGGAATCCCTAAAACTGAAAGCGCTGATGCCGCTGCTTGCTCATGCATAGGCACTCCGACAATTGACTGGAGTGTTGTGTTTAGTGACTGCAATACCTGAGGATCGATTCCAGGGTGATCTGTGGGCACTTGCCATTCGCAGTAAGCCCGCACTGCATCCGCACAAGCCTCTGGCGTACGAAATGCCGCAACATTGCTATCTTGCAAAATTCGCAATGCCGTATCGGCCTGTGGTGCCAAGAAAATCGCTAATGGCTTTGCGCCTAATGTTGCCGCTAACATCCGTTGCCGGACTGACTCTGGATTTTGCGTTGCCGTTGAACCTTGCACAGCCACAACCGCATCACAATGCTCTGAATCCATTAGCGCGTTAATAATGGTTGAATACACCTTGCCTTCGCCTCTGCCCATAGGCATATCAATCAGTGGTGCATCTGAGACTTGAATGTTTTGCAATGCCAAATCAGCCATGATTTTTGGCGTAGGCCCTACTACTTCAATCCCCGTCAAACCCAAACGATCGACCACCATTGCAGCGGCACCACCGGTTCCGGTCAGCACCGAAACCCGCTTCCCCTTGGGCGGTTTAAAACCATTGACTAATTGTGCGGTTTCATACAGCGCCTCGAATGTTTCAACCCGAATGATGCCGTTATCCTTAAAAAAAGCATTGGCTACATCATCCGCACCCACAATGGCACCAGTGTGGGTAGTGGCGATCTGACGACCCACTGCTGAGCGTCCAAGCTTAAAGGCAATCACGGGCTTACCTAGCGCATACGCTCTGCGCGCCGCCAGCCCTAAGCGTGGCGCATCCCTGAAAGTCTCCAAGAACAACATAATGCAACGCGTTGCGGGGTCATCAACCATGCAATCCACAATCTCCCCCACGCCCACATCACACTCATTGCCTACTGACACTAGCTTTGAAAACCCTAAACCACGGGTCTGCGCGCGTGACACAATCGCGCCCATCATCGAACCGCTTTGCGACACCAAGCTTAAATGGCCAGAGTGTAAGGTTTCACTCTCCAACACTGCATTTGCAGACAATACGGTATGGCCACTGACATTCACCACACCCAAGCAATTAGGGCCAATTAAACGTACTCCACCTTGATGTGCTTTTTCAACCATAGCGTCTTGCACACGTCGGCCTGCCTCACCTAATTCTGCAAAACCTGCAGTAAATATTGTGGCAACTTTGACCCCTGCTTCTACACAATCATCAATCACCCCGGGCACAGCCGCAGAAGGCACCATAATAAATGCGTGATCAATTTTTTCTGGCACGCTCGCCAGGCTCGGATATGCACGATCACCGTTTATCTCAGTGCGTGCCGGATTAATTGGAATAATTGTTCCGGTGAAACCGTGTTTACGTAACACGCGCTGCGGACGAGAGGCGAGTTTAGATGGGTCTGCAGAGGCCCCAACCAATGCAACGCTACGCGGGGTAAATAAAGCACTGCCGAGTTGATCACGGTCGGCAGCAAATGGGTCTGCATTCTTAGTCATAGTGATTTGTTTCTAATTGATAAATATTACAATAGTAAAATTATTGAATGCAAAAACTACTCAATACGAATGTTAGCCATGCGTATCACTTTACTCCATTTGGCTTGTTCACTCTTAATAAATGCTGTGAATTCCTCAGGCGTATTACCCACCGGAATTGGACCATCATTAATTAATCGCTCCAAAACCTTTGGGTCACGAATGATTTTGACTAACTCCGTATGTAGGCGATCGATGATAGGACGCGGCGTGCCAGCAGGCACCAATATGCCATTCCATGAACTGGCATCATATTGCGGATAGCCTTGCTCTGTGAACGTAGGAACATCTGGCAACGCAATAGAGCGCTTTGGTCCGGTAATCGCTAGAGCGCGCACCTTGCCATTACGGACTACCGGTACGGTTGCCAACATTGTTCCAAACATCGACTGCACTTGTCCTGCAACCAAATCTTGTAATGCAGGGGGCGCCCCTTTGTAGGGCACATGCACTAATTTAATTTGCATGACATAGTTAAATAACTCACCACCAAGATGTCCCGAACCAGCGGGTCCAGAGCTTGCGTAATTAATTTCACCTGGTCGCTTTTTGGCAATGGCAATATATTCTTTCACTGATCTTGCCGGGAACGAAGGGTGTGTTGTGAGTAACAAGGGTTGCAATGTGGCCTGCGTCACCGTATGAAAGTCTTTGAGTGGGTCGTAGGGCAATGCTTTATGAATAAACGGCCCCGAACCTAATGTCGTAATCCCCCCCAAAAACAGAGTATAACCATCGGGAGCTGAACGCGCGGCAGCAACACCACCAATGGCACCCCCACCACCCGCACGATTATCTACCATCACATTCTGTCCTAAGGCTTCACCCAAACGTTGCGCTAATAATCGACCTAATATATCGGTAGGTCCGCCCGGGGGAAACGGCATAATCATCCTGAGCGCACGCGTCGGATAGACTGCAGTATTGGTTGCAACTGTTTGCCCCCAAATAGCGGGAGCAAACATGACTAATCCACCAATCACGCACCATCGCATCAATCTCATATATAAACCTTCTTAGCTGTATTAAAAAATTAGCGTTTAAATACTTATGCAGTACGCGGCGGACGTTGCGAGAATCTTCTGTCAAATACAATTTCAGCCAATCGATTTTTCATCATCTCAATTGAACCACCGGCGATCATCCAACCACGAGAGCGCCGCAAACAATACTCAACCAAAGTCTCTTGGGTGTAACCCAAACCACCCATGACTTGCATTGCCTCATTGGCAACCTCAAAGCCCGATATATTGCACATCAACTTAGCCACAGTCGTCTCATCAGCCGAAGGGAAACCACGGTCCGCATTGCTGGCTGCGCGATATAACAACAACTGTGCAGCATCGAGCTTCATTTTCATATCTGCAAATTTCCATTGCAAACCTTGAAACTCACACAATGGTCGGCCAAATTGGGTGCGGGTCATAGCATAAGTGCGGGCTGCTTCATAACAGTAGCGGCCATAGGCTAACGACCGCGATGCATTACCCACACGCTCCACATTAAATCCCGCAATTTGTTTTTTGAAACCACCCGGGCCCAACAATACATCTTCAGGGGGCACATAGACATTATCAAAATACAACGTTGCCCAATCATTACCCGACATGAATTTAGAGGGCTTACCAGTGCTAAATCCTGGCGCTGTACGTCTCAGCATTACCGAACCAATCCCACCAACCCCAGGTCCATAACGCACATAGACTAAATATTGGTCAGCATGCGGATTAGGAAATACCTTACTACCATTGATTCGGTAGCCAGCACCATCTGGTGTGGCACTGGTCACTAAGTCTGTGGTTGCTGAACCCGCACCGGGTTCAGTCATTGCAACGGCAATGACTTCCTCGCCACGTAACAATGGTGCTAAATACCGCTGTTTTTGATCAGCATTAGCAAAATGTGCCAATACCCGTATCGCGCCAAAATTACCCTCTTGAATCACATCCGCACTACGTGGACAATGTTTTGCAATTTCTTCGATCGCTAACACTGCATCCATTACAGTGCCACCCGCACCACCATCGGCTTCAGGCAATGTAATGCCTAAGAGACCTGCAGCTGCCATCTTGTGGGCAATTTCATGGGGGAAGTGTGGATTATGCGCACGTTCCAAAGCGCCTTCGCTTAACTCTTTGCGCGCAAAAGCCGCAACCGAATCACGAAACATTTGTTGCGCTTCGCTCAAGTGAAAATTCATAAACTCTCCAAACGGTCATTCAACACATCATTCATTACAACTTTGATCTTGGCGCTGAACATGCAGTGATACATTGACATAGTTAAACAGCCATACAGTCAGCCATACGCTTTGTATTTTTAACGATATCGCTCGAATAATTGCAACAATAATTGATGTACTGACACACTAATGCACCAATACACCAATACACCAATGCATAAACGTAAACACAAGTCATTGCTGCTCGAGATCGCTATCTGGCATTGATTCTCTATTAAATACTAGATATTTTGCTATTTTAAGCATCCTGGCCACGATTATCACGCTGCCGTTCATGATGCGAACTATTGCAGACTATCATTTCTGATGTTCGCCCAAGCATTGCGCACTGTCAATCCATAACCAAGGATCTAAGCGTACCGTGCATTAATATGGAATTTTCCATTGCGAGTGCTGCGCCAGTCACCTAATATCTAGATGCATTCATAGAACCTCCTATCCATACACTTAACTGAGTATATTCAATGTTCATGATCTGGAAACTACTGCCGCTTTCATTGTTATTCCTTGTCTGCACGAGTTACGCACAATCGCCTAACACCACCTTTAGCGGTCGCCCGATCCGAGTCATTGCGCCCTTTCCTCCAGGAAGTGCCGGCGACATTATTCCTCGTGCGATTAGCCCAGCTGCCAATGAAGCACTCAAGCAAATGATGATTATCGACAATCGCGCAGGCGCCGCCGGTAGTATTGCCGCTGAAATAGTCGCTCGCGCCGCACCTGACGGCCTCACCCTTTTGTTTGGCACTACTGGAGTGCTGGCAATTAACCCTGCTCTCTACCCCAAGCTCCCTTACGACCCGGTTCGTGACTTCGCACCTGTGGCCCGTGTAGCAACCAGTCAGTATGCTGTGCTTGCCGCACCAACCTTACCGATTAAAACACTCAAAGACTACATCGACTATGCGCGCGCGCGTCCCGGCGAACTCAATGTTGCCTCCTCTGGTGTGGGCACAGCGGTGCATTTATCTGGTGAACTATTTCACAGCATGACTGGCATTAAAGTTGTACATGTTGCCTACAAAGGGGCTACTGAGGCAATCACCGATTTAATGGTCGGTCGAGTGCATATTATGTTTGCTAGCTTATCGTCTGCTATTCCGTTTGTTCGCTCCGGCAAAGTCAAAGTCCTGGCACTCACAGGCTCGCAACGTCACCCCAGCGCACCCGACATCCCAACCGTCAAAGAAGCTGCTGTGCCGGATTATGAAGCCAGTGGGTTCTTTGGTTATCTGGCGCCTGTTGGCACGCCGCCCGCGATCATCAAGCGCCTCAACGAACATATTAATTTCGCGCTGCGTCAAACCGAAGTCAAAGACAAGCTGGCTAGTTTTGGCGCCGATGTTGCTACAGGCACACCTGAACAATTTACAGCCATTATTCGCACCGAATTAGCCAAATGGACACGTGCGGTAAAGGCTGCAGGCATACAAGCACAATAGCGTATTGCTATCAACAATTTACGCAACACATTACGATAAGCAAATCAGTATTTGTTTAAGAAATTTTCAAGGAGTATTTATAATGAGTAACGGTGGACAATTTGATGTGTTATGGCCATTGGCTAAACGGGCAGTCAACGCAACGGGTGCAGCCCCTGCAATCCCCGACTTATCTGGTAAGGTTGTTGCAGAACTATGGGATTTAATCTTTCGTGGCGATGAGATGTATGCCATCCTGCGCGAGCATTTGCAACAACGCTACCCTGGCATTCGCTTTGTCGATCATACCCACTTTGGCAACACCCATGGCAATCAAGATCGTGAGATTGTTGCAGGCTTAGCGGATAAATTACGCGCGCTCGGGTGCGATGCAGTGATCTCTGGTATTGGTGCTTGAGGCAGCTGTACGCCCGCCGTGTTGCGGGCTAGTGCAGCAGCAGAAAAAGCCGGTATTCCCAGTGTCACCATTATTGGCTCTAGCTTTATGCGTCAAGCCGCCTTGGTAAGCAAAGGGCTAGGCCTGACACTACCAGTCGCCGAATATCCAGGCGCCCCTATGGTAGATAGCGATGCCGAGCTGCGGCGTAAAGTTGAAGCACATTTACTGCCAGCTGTTATTACTGGCCTGACTCAGCCAAGAATCGCTGAGACAACCATCCAACAACCACCCGCAGATCCACTACCGGGCAGCGTTGTGTTCTCAGGCACACTGCCCGAAGTAGAAGAGTATTTTCATCATCAGTTGTGGAGTGATGGCCTACCTATCATTCCTCCAACCCAAGAGGCAGTTGCTGCATTTCTCGCCTTTACTGAGCGTGACCGCAATGATCTCCTAGGCACGTTACCGCAAGAAGGCCGCGAAGCCACTATTCTCAGTATCGCCATTAATGGCGTAATGGCTGGTTGCCGCCCAGAATATATGCCAGTTTTAATTGCGATTGTCGAGGTTATTGCAGATCCTCAATTTAGGATCGAAGACGCTGGTTCCACGCCGGCTTGGGAGCCCTTGGTGATTATCAGCGGCCCTATTATTAAAACATTAGATATCAATCACGGCGCTGGCGTCATGCGGATTGGTCGCCAAGCTAATTCCAGCATTGGTCGCTTCTTACGCTTATATATGCGCAATATATGTGGCTATCGTATTGCACCTGGTGATGGCGACAAAGGTAGCATTGGCTATACCTTCAATGTCGCTCTTGCAGAAGATGAGCAATGGTCACGCGATATTGGTTGGCCAACCTTCGGTGAAGATCTGGGATTTTCCGCTGATGACAATGTGGTCACCATCCAAAGCGTGGTGTGTATCTCACCACCCACCTATAGTTCAGGCACTACTGCAGCCGGTCATGCACAACAGTTTGTCGATGCGATCTATGGTGCATTTTCATATTGGGCATATTCCGGGTTGAAGCGTGGCTATTGGCACTCTGTTTTGGTCGTTGGCCCAAGCATTGCCAAGGTGATCGCGAAAGAATGGAGCAAAGATCAATTGCGCGACTTTTTGGTACAGCAAGCAACGATGCCTGCCTCTACAATGAAGCATTACGCAACTAAAACCGGAGGCCTTGCACTTGACTTTGAAGGCTTGGTGAAAGAAGGTTTGCTGCAACCCGATTACATCGCGTCCAGCGACCCTGATCGACTAGTTCGTATGATCGTCGCTGCCAAACATATTGGTATAGTGGTAGCCGGTGACCCCGGTCGCAATCAATCACGCGGCTATATGGCCAACCATTCGCAAGGCACACGTACTAGCAAACGCATCGAACTACCCAAAGACTGGTCGCAACGCTTAGCAGCTCTACAACGCCCTAAATCATAGGACTATCCATGCCAGGTATTGCACTCAGGTACATCCACCAACAACAACTCCGTAGTATCGTCACATCGCTCGCGCTTGCACTGAGCCAAAGCTTAGCCTTAGCAGCGGGTGATGCAGCTTACCCCAGTCGGCCAGTTCGATTCTTGGTGCCTGCACCACCTGGAGGCACAGTCGATATGACAGCAAGACTGCTCGGACCGCGCTTTACCGAACAAATGGGAAAACCCTTTGTTGTCGATAACCGTGGCGGAGCTGGTGGCGTGATTGCTGCAGAGATGATTGCAGCTGCAAAACCCGATGGGCATACCATTAGCATGGTCTACACCTCCTATACCACCAATGCGGCAATGCGCACTCAATCGTCTTATTCACCTGTTACTGATAACACTGCAATCACCCAAGTGAGCTGGTCACCACTCGTATTGGCCGCGCACAATGGCTTGCCTGTCAAAACATTGCCTGAGTTAATTCAATTAGCAAAATCAAAAACAATACTCTATGGCTCTGCCGGCAATGGCAGTGGTGGCCATATGTCTGGCGCTTTATTCACCATCATGGCTGGCATTTCTGCCACCCATGTACCGTATAAAGGGGCTGCTCTTGCCACTAGCGAGGTGCTATCAGGTCAGGTCGCATTTCAATTTGCAGGCCCCATTACCGTGTTAAGTCTAGGGCGTGCAAACAAACTCAAACTACTCGCTGTCACCAGTCTAAAGCGAGCAAGCCATCTGCCTGAAATACCCACAGTAGACGAGTCGGGGGTGACTGGCTTTGAAGTGATTAACTGGTTTGGTATTGTTGCACCACCACTCACACCTAAATTCATTACCCATCGATTGCACCGAGAAGCGCAAACCGCTCTGGCTCGCCCTGAAGTAAGAACCAGATTAATCAATGAAGCTGCTGAAATTACTGCCTCTACACCTGCAGAGTTTCAAGTATTTCTCAAACAAGATCTGCAAAAATGGGCGCGGATTGTACAACTCACCGGCATACGTGCTGAATAACTACACAAAAATACTCTCCGTGATAGGCAAACGAAGTGATGCAACACAAACTTGCTAGCTAGAACTATTCGAAGTCCTATAAGTAACGAAAAAACTGGTCCGTTAAACTCTATTTAACACACGCCAACACGGCTACGTGATTAGCAAAAAAATGATGTAACAAAAACTTGCTAACGCAGACTATTCTCAGGCTCTAAATAACAAAAAATACTTACGCATTAAACTCTATTTTATTCTCCACGTATTCCAGCAATCTTTGCGACTTTAATCCATTTGTCCATCTCAGCATTCACGAACACTCCAAGCTCTGCTGGCGTCTTGGTCGCCGGTTCTGCACCTTCATTAATCATTCGCTTTGCGGTATCAGAGTTTTCGAGAACTACTTTAATGTCAGCATTGATTCGTTGAATAATCCCTGCTGGCGTACCCTTAGGCGTTGCTACACCCCACCAATTAGCGGTGTCATAGCCAGGCACACCAGCCTCAGCAATTGTGGGCATATCAGGTAAGGTCACACTGCGCTTAGCACCGCTCGTCGCTAAGCCACGCAACTTACCAGAGCGCAAATGACCAATGGCTTGGATTAAAGACGATAAACAAATATTGGCTTCACCTGCCACTGTAGCTAGCAACGCGGGACCGCCTCCTTTATAAGGCACATGATGCATTTTAGTGCCGGTTAAATGCTTCAATAATTCAGTACCAAAATGGGCGTTGCTACCGACACCAGTCGATGCATAAATAATTGCATCGGGTTTAGCCTTAGCCATTGCAATGAGCTCGGCGACAGATTTTGCAGGAAAACTTGGGTTTACAGCCAAGACATTCGGGCCTACACCTAACATCGCTACCCAGTCCAATGATTTACGCGAATCGTAAGGCAGTTTGTGAATAATTGGGTTGGTCGTAAATGAGGTTGAAATCACCAGCAAGGTATAACCATCGGGCTGCGCTAGGGTTGCCATTTCCGTGCCTATAATCGAATTACCACCAGCACGATTATCAATCACGACTTGCTTGCCTAAACGTTCGCCCAGACCAGCGCCCACCAGACGACCAACAATATCATTACTGCCACCCGGTGGAAACGGCACAATCAGACGCACCGGCCGACTCGGGTAGCTAGCAGCATGCGCTGCAAGTGCTACCGTACCCGTCACACACTGGATGATACCAAGCACTACTAAGGTCAACACCTGCCCAGACCATAAACCACCACAATTGATGCTCGGTATCATCGCCTTCTCCTATAGAGTCATTATCATTATTCTAAAATTATTTTAAAAATTATTCTTAATACAGCACTACGATCAAACTGTTGCAAACAATTAATGCAATTCCATCTTAGCGGCTTTTGCTAACTTGTTCCATTTCGCCATTTCAGAACGAATATGGTTAGTGAATTGCTCCGGAGTTGAACCCACGGCAGTTGAACCTTCAGCAGCTAAGCGTTTAGCAATCTCAGGGTCTTTAAGTGCCTCAACAATAGTATTGCGCAACTTATACACAATCGGCTTAGGCACTCGTACCCCTGTAATCACACCATACCATTGATCAACCTCATAGCCAGGAATACCTGACTCAGCAACCGTTGGTAATTCAGGTATCGCTGGTGAACGCTTAGCTGCTGTGATTGCCAACACCCGCAAGCGGCCCGTTTGCATGTGCGCACGCACACCAAACAATGTGCCAAAACCAACTTGCACATCACCGGCCAGATTAGCAACCACACCAGATGCAGTGCCTTTATACGGCACGTGAATCATCTGCACTTTGGCCATGTAATTAAACATCTCACCAGCAAAATGTTGTAAGCCACCAGTACCCGATGAACTGAACATCAACTTGCCTGGGTTCGCTTTAGCGTGAGCAATCAACTCATTAATTGATTTAACTGGCACCTTAGGATTGACATACACAGAATAAAATAAAGAGGTTGCTTGCGACACACCTTGCAAATCTTTACCGAGGTTATAACTTAAGTTTGGGTTAGTGCCAGAATTCACGCTATGCGATGCCGATATCAAACAAATCGTGTAACCATCTGCAGGCGCTTGCGCAGTCATTTCAACACCAATAGAACCAGATGCCCCGGTTCGGTTATCAACGACAAATTGATGCTGCAAAGTATCGCCCATGTATTTTGCCAAAGTACGCGCTGTCGCATCCGTTCCCGCTCCCGGGGTAAACGGCGAAATAAAACGCACTGGTTTACTGGGGTAATCTTTAGCCATATCAGTTTGCGCAAAGCTGTGGCCAGAGAACATCAGAACACTCCACAAAACGACTACAACCTGCTGCACACGAAACATCTGCATAATCCATCCTATTCAAAAAGTGATACTACAATTCACCAAACTATACGCCATCAGATAGCGCACAGCACTAAAACCACCAGATCCGGCCAATTCGAAAACTATAAGCAACTGATTATATTACAATTTAGCTAACAACTAACCTATAGTTGCTAAGCCAATCACTAGTGCGATTAGCCGACACTTTTATATACACGTGCTATACATATTATTTTACAATCCCGCATCAGCAACCGTATTCAAAGGATCTCCGATTGACTTCGCACTCATCACAAACGCCAATCAGTTTTGCAAATGGCCGCTATTGCATCACCCTATTGATTGCTATCTGTTGCTTCTCATGGATACAGTCGCCTGTCTTTGCGGCCGATTACCCTACACGGCCTATTCGCATGATTATTCCTAGTGGCGCTGGTGGCATTACCGACATTATTGGTCGCACCATCACGCCGAAGATTTCTGAGAGCCTAGGGCAACAAGTGGTTATCGATAATCGCCCAGGCGCCAGCGGCATCGTCGGTTCTGCCATCGTGGCAAAAGCAGTGCCTGATGGCTATACCCTGCTGATGGTTATCCCCTCCCACCCTGTGAATCCCAGCCTCTATCCAGACATCCCCTACAACACGGCTGAGGCCTTTGCCCCGATCACATTGGTGAGTGCGGTTGCGCCTGTGCTGATTGTTGGACAACAATCTCCTGCGCGTAGCGTCAAAGAACTAATCGATCTGGCAAAAGCCAAGCCTAAGCAGTTAAATCACTGCTCGGTTGGTGCTGGCAGCATGGGCTCACTCGCCGCTGAACTACTACGTGTTATGGCTGGCATTCAATTTACGCAAGTCGCCTATAAAGGTGCACCGCAAGCCCTTACTGCAGTGATCTCTGGTGAAGTTGATTTTTATTTAATCGGTTCAGCCGGCACCGTTTCCCCGCAAGTAAAAGCAGGTCGGATTCGCGCACTCGGTGTAGGTGCTAAACAACGTCTCAGCGTATTACCCGATGTCCCTGCAATTGCCGAGACACTACCCGGTTACGAAGCGCGTGGTTGGAATGGCATACTCACCACACGCGGCACTCCCAAAGCAATCATTGACCGGCTTAATCAGGAGATTGTCAAAGTTGTGCGTACAGCAGAATTTTCACATATGCTGAATTCAGAAGGCGCTACTGCCGTAGGCAACACACCTGCTGAGTTCGAAGCAATTATTCGTAATGATTTACAAAAGTGGGCAAAAATCATCAAAGAAAATGGCATTCAGTCTGGCAGTCATTAACACTAAATTGCCAAACTATTCATCTACTATATTGTTCTCTATTACTCATTCATTCTTCAAGATATCAATCACTTACTAATCTCATTAATCGCTTACTACACTCACCAATCCCTAAGGAATTTATGCCAACGCTTGATCTACCTGATTGCAAACTCAATTACATTATTGATGATCATACCGACGCCTGGACCAATCCAGAAACTGTCTTGTTTGTGCACGGCTTTACTGAGTGCACGGAAGCATGGCGAGCTTGGGTGCCTCACTTTTCAAGACGCTACCGTATGATTCGTATTGATCAACGCGGGTTTGGTCAATCCACCCCAGTCCCTCAAGATTACCCTCTAGACACGGCCCGCTATGTTGCTGATCTAGTTGCTATTATTAAATCGATTGGCAATGGTCGCGTGCACGTGGTTGGCGGTAAAAGTGGGGGTATTAGTGTGCTATCGCTCGCCGCTCAGCATCCCGAACTCGTGAACACGATCACTGTATCTTGCTCACCGGTCACACCCCCGAATGCTGACGGTTGGATTCCCGAGATGGAACGAGATGGCGTGCGCAGTTGGGCACTACGCACACAACGCGAGCGTATGGGTAGCAGCATGCCCCAAGCCGGCATTGATTGGTGGTCTGATATGATGGGTCGCACCCCAATGTCGACTGTATATGCCTATATGCGCTGGGTCAGCAGTATTGACATTCGGGAAGACATCAAAAAAATTCAATGCCCTGTATTAGTCATTGGCACTGATACTGCACGCCGTGGTCGTGGCATATTTGAAAGTTGGCAAAAAACCATACCCCATTCAGAATTAGCTATTCTACCGATCGATGGCTATCATGCAGCTGGCACTGATCCTGATCGCACTGCCGCAGTCGCTTTGGACTTCATTGCACGTCGCAGCACTTAAAGTTTTTAAGTCTTAGCACTCCACAGACACGGCTAGCCCACGCAGTCGTGTCTACTTGGTTACCACCGACTGCACCATCGTCTGCCACAACTTATCCAAACGCTTGTACGATACCGGATAAGGAGTGCGCAGCTCTTGCGCGTATAATGACACACGCAATTCCTCAATCTGCCAGCGATACTCGATCATCCGCGGATCCTCAATGCCAGCACGTGCTTGCTGGTCGCGACGCATATCATAACGATTCCATACTTCCGCAATACTCGCAGCATGCTTGGCGTCGCGCTCGATATTTGCCGGATATTTAGACAAGCGCATACGCATCGCCTGCAGATAACGCGTCACATGACTGAGCTGTGTCCATGGCGTTTTAGTGAGAAATCCCGGATAAATTAAATGCTGTAATTGTTGCCGAATATCATTCGCGGGACGCGTCAGCGACCCTGTAGCCGCACCCAAGGCCAGCGCTAATTGATGCTGTGCATCGGCAACACTACTCACGATTCGGCATGCTGCCTCACTAACCGCCGGCAAGCGCGTACGCGCACGCTTGATTTGCGCTTCAAACGATTTAGCCTCACGGGGTAGCGGATCCTCACCAATGAATGCGCGGTCACAAATCGCTGCAATTAAATCCGCACGCAATACATCCGGATTGATCAAGGCCCGTAATTGCAAAGCAGCTTGATCGATACCTTTGAGTGATTTATCCAATTGCCGCATCTGTTCTTTTAGTGCTAAGCGCATCAAGCACAATACCCCTGAACGCATGGCCTGATCAGCGCTGATCAAGACATCAAACAATCGAATCTCAACACTGTCTTCTGCATCGACCAACGCAGGATAACCAATGACCTGACGACCAGCCCGGGTAAAGGTTATGCTCTCGGGCAAATCGCCAAAATCCCAAGCGCGAATATCTTGACGCTCAAGACCTGTACTCGTATCACTAAAGGTGAGTTGCGCGGCCTCTCCTAACTGCTGTTGCAGAGCATACAAATCTCGTCCTGCCGCCAACTCTGCCCCTGCTTCATCAACGACCTGATAATGGCAACGCAAATGTAATGGATAATCAATCGCTGCAGCTTGCGCAGGGACAAGTGGCGTTGCTGACGCACGTGATGCATAACGGGCAATCGCTTCACTGAGCAATCCGTGAGCAGCACCCTCTGTCTCTAAGAATCGTGTGACATGTTCTGTGCCAGGCGTTAGATGACGACGCCATTGCTTAGGTAGCGACTTAAACGCATAGGCCACTTTATCGCGAATCATCCCAGGCACTAACCACTCTAGTGGGGCTGCCGGTAATTTATTCAGCAATGCCAAGGGGATGGTAGCAGTAATGCCATCGAGCACATGGCCTGGATCGAAGCGATAACGTAGCCGTACATCAAACTCACCCACCCGCAGCACATCTGGAAACTGCGTCTCTGTGATTGTTTCGGCGGCATGAAGCATCAAATACTCGCGCGTCAATTTCAAATGCGCCCCATCACGTGCCTCTACCTCACGGCGCCAACGCTCAAAGCCCGCGCCATTGACAATATCCTGCGGCACCAACGCATCATAGAAGGCAAATATCACTTCATCACTGACCAAAACATCACGCTTACGCGCTTTGTGCTCTAATTCTTGAACCGCTGTAATTAATTGCTGATTGTATTGAATAAATTCGGCACTGGTTTTATAGTCGCCTGCAACTAATGCACTTCGAATAAAAATCTCCCGAGCCTGCTGTGGATTGACAGCACCAAAGTGCACTCGACGTTTAGCAATAATCGTCAACCCGTAGAGGGTGACTCTCTCAAACGCGGTGACCATCGCACGTTCAGACTCCCAGTGTGGATCAAAGTAATGACGATCCACTAAATCGCGCGCCAATGGCTCTATCCACTCGGGTTCAATCCGCGCAGCAACCCGCGCATACAAACGTGTAGTCTCTACTAGTTCACCAGCCATCACCCACTTGGGTTGGGCGCGGCGTAAACCTGAGCCTGGGAAAATATTAAAATGAATACCCCGCGCTCCGAGATAATCACCTTCTTCACTTTTTAACCCAATATTCCCTAACAAGCCCGCCAATAGTGCGCGATGGATTTGCTCTGGCTTGGCCGCAAGCGTATTCACCGTCATATCCATCTCTGCGACCAGCGTTTGCAATTGCGAATGCACATCACGCCACTCGCGCAAGCGTCGTTGCGACAAAAACGCCGAAGCCAGCACTTGTGACAACTGACGCTGAGATTGGCGCTCGGCATTGGCTTGATTAAAAAATTGCCATATTTTCAAATAGCTTAAAAAATCAGACTTATCCTCCGCAAACTGGGCATGCGCACGATCAGCCGCTTCGGTGTGCTCATAGGGGCGCTCTCGCGGATCTTGAATCGACAACGCTGCGGTAATTACCAAAACTTCTGCCAAGCACGACTCTTTGTGAGCCGCAATAATCATCCGCGCTAACCGCGGGTCAATCGGAAACTTCGCTAATTGCCAACCTATGGCGGTCAGTTTCTGTGCTTTATTAATCGCACCTAACTCAGCTAATAGCTGATAACCATCGGCTATCATTCGCGGCGTTGGCGCCTCTAAAAATGGGAAGCTCTCTACCTCACCTATGCCTAGCGCCTTCATTCTTAAAATCACATGCGCAAGAGAGGATCGCAGTATCTCCGGATCCGTGTACTGCGGACGCGCTAAATAATCAGCCTCAGCATATAAACGAATCGCAATCCCTGCACCCAGACGACCGCAACGTCCTGCGCGTTGGTCTGCGGAAGCGCGCGCAATTTTTTCAATTTGTAACTGCTCAACCTTATTACGATAACTATAGCGATTCACACGCGCCAGACCGGCATCGACCACATAACGAATACCTGGCACTGTAAGCGATGTTTCAGCCACATTAGTGGCTAATACGATGCGCCGCGCACCGCTAGATTTAAATACTCGAGATTGCTGCTCAAACGATAACCGAGCGTAGAGCGGCAAAATCTCCGCGCCTTTAAGCGTTAAGCCTTGATTCACCACAATGCGCAAGGCTTCAGCCAAATCCCGAATCTCACGTTCACCAGGCAAGAACACCAATAAATCGCCATCTCTACGCTCGCGCCACAAACCACACACTGCCGCTACCGTAGCACTCTCTAAATCCTCGTCCTCGTCCCCTTCTTTATCTTTATCTTTATCTTTATCTTTCTCCTTATCTTTACTCTGATCATCACCCAAGGGCTGATAGCGAACCTCCACTGGATAGGTACGGCCTGAGACTTCAATCACGGGCGCAGGTTTACCTTGGTGCGAGAAGTGTTGCGCAAAGCGGCTCGCATCAATGGTGGCTGAGGTGACAATCACTTTCAAATCATCGCGCTGAGCTAATACTCTTTGCAAGTAGCCCAACAGAAAGTCAATATTTAAACTGCGCTCATGCGCCTCATCAATAATTAAGGTGTCGTAGGCTTGTAACAGTGGATCACCTTGGGTCTCTGCCAACAAGATCCCATCAGTCATCAACTTAATGTAGGTCTGCACCGATAGCTGATCGGCAAAGCGCACTTTATATCCAACGGCTTGCCCCAAAGGACTGTTTAATTCTTGGGCAATCCGCGCCGCCACTGTGCGCGCTGCTATGCGTCGCGGTTGCGTATGCCCAATCAGGCCTCGCACACCCCGCCCCAACTCCAGACAAATTTTGGGCAACTGCGTGGTCTTGCCCGAACCAGTCTCACCACACACGATCACTACCGGATGAGTCCGAATGGCCTGCGCAATATCTTGGCGCCGCGCCACTACAGGCAGTTCATCGGGGTAGACAATCGGCGGTCGATTCCGCAGACGCTGTTCGATATCTATAGCGCTGCGCTGAGTCGGCGTTCTAGGGCGTGAGTTTCTACTCATGGTGTTGCTCACGCAATGCAGTGAGGCGCTGCAAACGTTCCCCTAGTGGCAATTGGGCGAGCTCGCGTACTGCTTGATAAAAGCGTAACAAATCCCCCTGGTGATTCACCAGCAAGGCATTGAAGGCCGAGACTTGTTGATGATACATCGTGACTGCCACAAAATGCGCGTTGCCCAGCGGTTGTCTAAACCAATGCTCGGCATTCGGTCTGGCCGCTACTACCTGTTGCAGGCGATAGCGCTCTTGCACAGCCTTGAGCACTTGTGCTTTTTGCGTTAATTGCTCACTGTCAGCTGCGGTGCTTGTATAAATTTGCTCTAAGCGGATGCGGGTATTGGTCATTTCATCTTGAAAACGACGACGCGCTTGGATCAACGCTAGCGCTTGCGCCTCGAGCTGAGGATTGGCTTGATCCGCTAACCACCGCGCCACACCCACGGTCTCAACCACAGTCGCAAACGATTCATTAAAACCAGAGTCATCTCGAACGTAAATCAACTGATGCGCTAGCTCATGGAATAACAAACGCGCTAACTCTGACTCTGGGTACTCAATAAACGTGTTTAATAACGGATCAGCCAACCAACCCAATGTTGAATAGGCCGGCACACCCGCGACATACACATCATCACCTGCTTGCCGCAATTCTTCGGCAAAGGCACGCGCGCTATCCGCCGTAAAGAAACCGCGGTAACCAACACAACCGGCAATCGGATAACACCACTGGCGCGGGCTTAGGGATAAGGGAGGGGCCGCAAACACTGTCCACACCACAAAGGGTCGACCTAGATCAGCATAACGCCGATAACTTTGATTGTCTGGCAAACCGAGTTCACGTACAGCAAAATCCCGAATCTGCTGAGCCTGTTGCAGACGCGCCCGCAAGGCAGGCGAAGTTTGCGGGTCGCGCATCACCGTAGCAATCGGTGATTGACGTTGCCATAACTCGGCTTGACCCACTACGGCCTGACCGTAATAAGACCAGGAAGCGCAGCCCCATTGACTAGCAAACACTAGCACTAGGGCTATTCTACGGATTGCGTTGATCAAGCAGTCACGCATCAAGTCACTACCGGAGCAAACACCCCATGCTCTAGAAAATTAGCGCATTGCTGAGCCACAGGTGCCGAAAATATTAAACTCATATGACTCGATGCATGCTGAAACGTATCCTGAGCGCCCACTACACGTGTCTCCTCTAAGCTCACCACACCATCATGGGGTTGACTCAAGTTCGGCGCCAACAGACGGCCTAGACCAACGCCCCATACGCCACTAATCACACCAAGCTGCGTCTGACTGCAGAGTAGCGGCGGAGTCTGCGATAGCCACTCGCGAATACTGCGCCCCAAACACCAACCCCCACCCGGCCATTGCATCAAGGCCTGAGCTGAACAACTACCGCCATAGGGTGAGCCGATCATCACCAATCGCAGGCACTGAATACTGGGGTGTTTAGCAAGCATGGTCACGGCCACTAAGCCACCCAAGCTATGGCCAACGATATGCACTGCAGGCACGCCTAACTCTTGGCAATACGCCGCCAACTGTGCAGCACTATCGTCTAAACGAGCACGCCAACTTTGATATCGCCATAAATGCACAACCAAACCTCGACGACGCAGACGCCACGCTAATACACCCAGCCACCAGGTGCGCATCCACAGTCCGTGAATCAACACCACGGGAATCGATTGAGTCGCGTTCATCGTCAGGCGTTGTTAGCGCAATCCGTATAAGAATTCATAACTACCTGATATTAAATGGTTTTTTAAATGGCGGGCACAAACCTTCGCAACCCCGCCAGGCGATCTGCCTCGACAGTTCATCTCAGCCATTAAGCCTCCCGCATAAAACTACCTGGCAGATGAATAGTCACACCGTCTGGCCCCAGATGATCAGCGTCGCCCCAGCGACCAGCGTGCCACCGCTCGCCATCCCAGTCGAACCAATTCAAGCTGGCATTCACTAGAGGCACGGGTCGTTCTGCAACCAAATCCAGGCCTTGCGCCACGCGGTAAGCAATATCCAGCACCAAACCATGCGTGACAATTGCAACGGTTTGCTCAGGGTGACGCGCGCCAATCTCCTCCAAGGTGGCGCGAATACGCTGATCAAAAGCTGCTGGGCTCTCACCACCGGGCACAGCGTAATTGGGGTCGCGCGCCTTAAACTGTTGATAAATCTGCGGATGGTTTGTCACCATGTCAGCATACGTCATCCCCTCAAACACGCCAAAGTGCCGCTCACGCAAACGCTCATCCATCACAATCGCATGTCCTGTCACATCAGCAATGGCTTGCGCCGTGCGATAAGCACGCGGCAGATCACTGGCGTAGAGGGCATGAATCGACTCCTGCTGCAAGCGCAAACCCAATTGCTCGGCCTGCCATAGCCCGCGTGGAGTCAACGGACTGTCCTGCTGACCTTGCATCCGCCGCTCGGTATTCCATACGGTTTCGCCATGGCGAATTAAAATAAATTGGGTCATACACGACTCCTAGTTAAACCCTTAAACAAAATCAGACTGCTCGATGACGCCAGCCTGACTTGAGACTGGCGTATTGTACTGTTTATACTCGAGACCATGCCGATCTCCGAACTGCTGCAACCACAAATTCTGCTGTGCGCGCCTTTAATTGTCTTTATAGGTTATGTGGTCTATGGCCTGACCGGCTTTGGTTCCACATTGATTACCATGCCATTACTCGCGCATTTCTTACCCATCCAGTTTGTAGTGCCCTTTGTGGTCATGATTGAATGCGTAGCCGCCTTCAGCATGGGCATTCAGTTACGTCTCGAAGGTATGCGCAGCGAAATCCTGCCTCTACTGCCGTTCATAGCGATCGGCACTCTCAGTGGCGTCTATGTCCTTGCCTATATCCCCGCTGAATTATTGATGGGCAGCCTCGGCATATTGGTATTAGTGTTTGGCGGCCATTATTTAATTTTTCGCGGCCAAGGCATCCGTGTGCCGCGCTGGGTAAGCGCTCCAATCGGACTGTGCGCAGGTGCGGTATCAGCGACCTTCGGGATTGGAGGGCCAATATACGTGTTCTACCTCAATGGCCGCGGCGCTAACCCCGACCAAATTCGCGCCACCATGCCCATGTTATTTATGTTTACCACAGTGCCACGTATCATTTTGTTTGCGATTGCCGGCCTATATTCACCTGCCTCCGTCTTAGCTGCCGTAGCCCTGCTGCCCTTCATGGTGCTCGGCTTGCGCACCGGTAGCCGCCTCCACCTCAACCTCAGCCGCGAACACATTATTCGCATCATTGGTTGCATACTGATTCTGACTGGGACATCCTTGCTAATGCGAGCAAGTCACTAAAGCACTGCATTGAATGTATTCAATAAATTCAATACATTCAACTATTAGATCAGCTAGGGCAAACCAAACGGATGCCCTAGGCACATAGTTTCTAATCAATTAAGCTCTAGTCTGATCAGACTCTACTTAATCAAAATCTACTTAATCAAAATCTACTCAATCAAAATCTACTCAATCAAAATCTACTCAATTAGACTTTGCGCGATCAAACACCATGCTTCTTAAACCACTCGGTCGCTCGCCGCCAGCCATCTTCTGCTTCTGGCCGGCGATAGCTCGGACGATAGTCTGCATGAAATGCGTGAGGCGCGTCAGGATAAACATGAATGCTTGAAGGCTTTGCTTGCGCCTTGAGTGCGGCATTCATTTGATCCACAGATGTGAGTGGGATGCCGGCATCTGCACCACCATACAAACCAAGCACCGGGGCGTTAATTTGCGCCACCACATCGAGTGGATGTTTCGGCGTCATTTCACTGACTGGCCCCGCGAGTCGTCCATACCAAGCCACGCCCGCTTTCACCTGCTTATTGTGTGCCGCATATAACCACACCACGCGACCGCCCCAACAAAAACCTGTAATCCCTAAGCGCTTGCCATCGCCACCGTTTTTTCCAGCCCAGGCCACAGTAGCATCCAAATCAGCCAGCACTTGCTGATCGGATACTTTACTCACGACTTGATCAAAAATCTCTTTATTGTCTTTTAGTGTTGAGACATCACCTTGACGATAGAACATCTCAGGCGAGATTGCCTGATAGCCTAATTTCGCAAAGCGCCGACACACATCACGCAAATGTTCATGCACGCCAAAAATCTCTTGAATCACAAGCACCGTAGCCAAGCTGCTACCGCTGGCGGGCTGCGCTCTATAAGCGGGAATATCTCCAGCGCTGGTGGGAATGCTGACCATGCCGGCAGTCAGGCCTGTAGCGTCAGTCACCCGCATGGTCTGGGCGGCAACCGGTTGCACGGCCCAAGCAAAACCCGCTGCCATAGTGCCGGCCACAAACTCGCGCCGACTCAGGGTTTGACGATTCGATGCTAAGGCGAGCAAATCTTCTTGCAACATTTGATTCATGACTCCTCCAAACGAAGACGCTAATATTAAAAATAATTAAAAAATGATTAAAATCAATTAGTTAAATCCAATATTCAGTTCCGGCCTAGCGGATCAGCCCTTCTTCTCGCAATGCGGCCTGCACATGAGGGCGCGCCGCGACCCGAGCGACAAAGGCCTGAATATGTGGCCACTGCGCCAAATCCATCTGATGCCGCGGCGCCCAGTTAATCACATTAAACAAATACGCATCTGCAACGCTGAAATGCTCGCCCATGATGAACAACTGATCTGCCAAATATTGTTCTAGCGGCTTGAGCCGACGCTCAATCAAAGCGATTTGAACCAGCTTCATCTCAGGCGTCATTTTAGGATTAAACAGCGCACCAATCGACTTATGCACCTCGGTGGCAATAAAGTTTAACCATTCCAGTAAATGATAACGCGCCATGGTGCCGGCCGCAGGCGCTAAGGCGGCCGCAGGATTGTGATCTGCCAAATACTGACAAATCACCGCCACCTCACTCAATACCTCGCCGTTATCTAATTGCAGGGCCGGAACATAACCTTTAGGGTTAATCGCCCAAAAGTCCTCGCCATTGGCAGTCTTTTTAGCTGCCAGATCAACCCGAATCAATTCGAAGATACAACCTGCTTCACGCAACACAATATGCGGGGTTAATGAGCAGGCACCCGGTGAATAATACAGTTTCATACAAGCTCCTTGTGAGTAAACGGCGAATATCGCATCCTGACTGATCTGGATAGTCCTTGCAAATAGAACTCAGCAAGCCCATACTGCCCGCCGGCAGTTGGATGTCAGTCTACTCTTCGTGCCCTTCGCTGGGCGTCTCTGTTTGGTCTTCTCCAATTGGTCTGGTGACCCCGTCCAATCTCGGACAAATCACCCCCACAGTGCGGAGAGTACATCATATGGCCACTACCACCGGCACAGTCAAATTTTTCAACGCCACCAAAGGCTTCGGCTTCATCCAGCCCCAAGATCAATCCAAGGATGTGTTCGTACATATCTCAGCGGTTGAACGCGCGGGCATGAAAACGCTCCTTGAGAATCAACAAGTTACATTCGACATTGAACATGGCGCCGACGGTCGAGCTGCTGCAGTCAACTTGGCGGCAGTATAAGTCTGCTTAGGGCGAAACGCCCACAATCTACGATGGGGAGCCGCTAATGTCTAAAGAAGAAATGGTCGAATATGAAGGGGTGATTGATGAAGTGCTCCCCAACACCATGTTTCGCGTATTGCTAGAAAACGGCCATCCAGTCACGGCCTACGCCTCGGGCAAAATTCGCAAACACCGGATTCGAATTCTGGCAGGCGATCGGGTCACCATCGAAATCTCACCCTACGACTTAAATAAAGGCCGAATCAGTTTTCGTCATAAAGACGAGCGGGCTGGCCCACCCCAAGCCGCACGCCCCGCTTTCGCCAAACGGCGCTAGGCACCCAGTCCGCTATACGCGGACTGATTGGGCAAGGGTAGGGCAGTTTGATATTTCACCTGCTTGAGGGCAAAGCTCGACTTCAAATTGCCCACGCCCGGGATCTTAGCCAAGCATTCGATAATAAAACGCTGTAACGCCGGCACATCAGCCACCACCACCCGCAACATATAGTCAGCATCCCCCGTCATTAGATAGCACTCCATGACTTCGGGGCGCTCGGCAATCGCCTGCTCAAAAGCATCTAACGCCAACTCAACTTGGCGTTCCAGCCGCACTTGAATAAACACTGAAACCGTCAAACCCAGCGCCAGTGGATTGAGTAGCGTGGCATAGCGACTAATTAAACCAGCCTCTTCCAATCGCCGCACCCGTGCCAAACAAGGTGAAGGCGACAAATGGACGGCTCGCGCCAAATCAACGTTAGCGATTCGCGCATCGGCTTGCAACAGCGCCAAAATATGCCAATCAATCGCGTCTAATTCGAGGCGGGTCAGCGGCAGGCCAGAGACGCCAGAATTAGAATTCTTTATTTTCAGTTTTTTAAGCATTTTATATTGTTAAAATTATTAAAAGAAACATAATATGCTAAAAATAACCAAAATTACAAGCATATACGAAACCCTATTCTGAGCACTTCGGCGTAGCATAGTTACACGACTACCCGCACCACCCATAAGCCCCATAACCCCCATAACCCCTATAACCCGCATAAGTCCCGAAATTCCCGTAATTCCCGTAATTCCCGTAATTCACACAACATGCTATAGCCTCATCACCACGAACAGCAAAGGGACTGACCATGTCTGACGCTCACGCTGCCGCCACGTTCTGGCGTGCCATACCCGCTGACCCTGACCCCACTGAAACGCAAGATTGGCTGCAAGCCTTTGACTCCCTGATCCGCACCAGCGGCAGCGATCGCGCCACCTTCATGCTACGCAAGCTCCTGGACACTGCCCGCACCAAAGGTGTGGCGATGCCACCAGTGCTCAATACGCCCTATTGCAACAGCATTCCACTGGCAGCCCAAGCCCCATTCCCAGGCAACGTCGAATTAGAGATGCGAATCTCCGCTCTAGTGCGCTGGAACGCACTTGCCATGGTGGTTCGCGCCAATCGCGGCCAGGCTGAATTAGGCGGTCATATCGCCACCTATGCCTCCATCGCCGACTTATTCGAAGTGGGCTTTAATCACTACTTCAAAGCCGGTCAGCAAGGCGACGCCGTATTCTTTCAGCCGCACGCCGCCCCTGGGGTCTACGCACGTGCGTGGTTAGAAGGGCGTTTAAGTGACGCCCAACTCGAAAACTACAGGCGCGAAACACAAGGCCCAGGCACCGGCTTATCTTCGTATTGCCATCCCTATTTGATGCCAGACTTTTGGCAATTTCCTAACGCCTCTATGGGTCTGGGCCCAGTCAATGCAATTTATCAAGCACGCTTTATGCGCTACCTTGAACATCGCGACATCCAACCCACCAGCGGCCGCAAAGTCTGGGCCTTTATTGGTGACGGCGAAATGGATGAACCCGAATCACTCAGCGGTTTATCCATTGCCGCACGCGAAGGCTTAGATAACTTAATCTTTGTCATCAACTGCAATCTACAACGCCTAGACGGACCCGTGCGCGGCAATGGCTCGGTTATCCAAGAGCTCGAAGGTCTATTTAGCGGCGCTGGCTGGCACGTGATTAAATTACTGTGGGGCTCGGAATGGGATCCCTTGTTTGCCCGCGATAGCGAACACTTGATTTTACGGCGCTTGCACGAAACTGTGGATGGCGAGTTTCAAAAATACGCAGCCACTGACGGCCGTTTTAATCGCGAGCACTTCTTTAATAAAGATCCCGAACTACAAGCACTCGTCGCACACCTCTCCGACGAAGACATTGATCGATTACGCCGTGGTGGTCATGACCCCATTAAAATCAATGCCGCCTATCAAGCCGCCATACAGCACCAAGGTCGACCCACCGTTATTTTGGCGCAAACTAAAAAAGGCTATGGCATGGGACACTGGGGGCAAGGCAAGATGGGCGCTCATCAACAAAAGAAATTGGAGGACGATGCACTGCTTGCTTTTCGCGATCGCTTCGCGTTGCCGATACCAGACGCCGATGTCTGCGCACTCAAATTCTGGAAACCCGCCGCAGACAGCCCCGAAATGCGCTACCTACACGCTCGCCGCACCGCTCTGGGTGGCTATCTACCACAGCGTGTGACCACGGCTGCACGACTTCAAACGCCGAGCTTAGCGCAACTACATCGCAGCACTGAAGGCTCGCATGAACGCGATGAATCCACCACCATGAGCGTTGTCAAAATCTTAGCGCAGCTTCTCAAAGATCCGCATATCGGCAAAAAAATTGTACCCATTGTTGCCGACGAAGCACGCACCTTTGGCATGCAATCTCTATTTCGGCAAGTGGCTATTTACTCACCGTTTGGGCAACTCTACGAACCCGAGGACCGCGACGAATTACTCTATTACAAAGAAGCCAAAGATGGTCAGATTCTAGAAGAAGGTATTCACGAAGCCGCCGCCATGTCGTCATGGATTGCTGCCGCCACGAGCTACAGCGTACACGGCACCGCCATGCTGCCGTTCTATATTTTTTATTCGATGTTTGGCTTCCAACGCGTTGGTGATCTAATTTGGCAAGCCGGAGACTGTCGCTCTAGAGGCTTTTTAATTGGCGCCACCGCGGGTCGCACCACACTCTCCGGCGAGGGTTTACAACACCAAGATGGGTCCTCGCAATTAATTGCCGCCACCGTCCCTAACTGTCGCGCTTGGGATCCGGCCTTTGGCTATGAAGTGGCGACTATCATCGCCGATGGCAGTCGTCGCATGCTAGACGCACAAGAGGACGTGTTCTATTACATCACTGTCATGAATGAAAGCTATGTGCAACCACCAATGCCTGCTGATTGCGCCGCTGACATTCTCAAAGGTTTGTACCTGTACCAAGCACACCCTGAGGCACAAATTCAACTCATGGGTAGTGGCGCCCTGTTACGCGAAGCAATTGCAGCAGCCGCATTATTAACCCAAGACTGGGCGATCACAGCGAACGTCTGGAGTGTGACGAGCTGGAGTGAGTTACGACGTGATGGTATGGACCGCACTAGAACTCAGCGCCTCAATCCCAATGCCAAACCAACGCAGAGTCACATCGCACAACAACTCCAGCAACATACAGGGCCTGTGATTGCCGTATCTGATTATGTGAGTGCTGTGCCTGAATTGATACGCGCCTTTATCAAACAACCCTATATCACCTTGGGCACTGATGGCTACGGCCGCAGTGACAGCCGCGAGAGTCTGCGTCGTCACTTCGAAGTCGATCGCCACCATATCGTCATTGCAGCCTTGAGCGCGTTGCAAGAAGCAGGGGCTGTGGCCACCAACAGCGTAGAGAAGGCACTCATACAATATGCAATCACGGTGAACCCCACCCCACCTTGGGCGCAATAAACCATAAGGCCGCATGTGCTAGGATAGATGCTCATTCTACTCATGCGGAGTGTTCCCCATGTCAGCCTTCGGTCATCACATACAGCGTCTTAGCGTGCTTTGCCTTGCAATTATTGGGGGTTTATTCTACGGCTTGAGTTGCTCCACACCACTTTCCGCCCAAGCCTACCCGACCAAACCTATACGCTTAGTAGTGCCCTATACCCCGGGCGGGCCGACCGACTATGTCGCCCGTGCAATCGCGCAGCGCCTGCAAAAACGCTATATCCAACAAGTGATCGTCGACAATCGCGCCGGTGGCGCAGGTGTCATCGGTACCGATATTGTGGCCAAGTCCAACCCCGACGGACACACCTTATTTGTGGGCACGCCTGGACAATTGGTGATCCTACCCTTGTTGATGACTAACCTACCCTACCAACCGTTAATCGACTTTATGCCGATTAGCAAAGTGGTGGATAGTCCTCAAGTGTTAATTATCAACGCCAAACTCCCCATAAACACGGTGAGCGAATTAGTAACTTACGCCAAACAACGGCCAGGACAACTCAACTACGCATCGGTTCAAACAGGTGGCACTGGTCATCTCGGCATGGAACTACTCAAACAACTCGGCGGCATTGATCTCTTGCATGTCACTTACAAAGGCACTGCACCTGCATTAACCGATTTAATTTCGGGACGCGTACATGCCATGTTCTCAAGCCTGCCCACTGTGCAACCTCATATACAAGGTGGTCGCTTACGGTTATTGGCCACCGGTGCCAAGCAACGCACAGACGCCATCAAAGATACGCCGACCCTAAATGAGACTTACCCTGGATTTGATTTAGGCACATGGTATGGTCTGTTCGCGCCACGCCGCACGTCAACACCGATAGTCACACAATTACACCGCGCAATCGTCGAGATTGTCTCCAGCAGTGACATCGCTCAACTCTACGCTAGCCAAGGTGTAGAACCGGCACATACGACACCACAGGAATTAGAAGCCATCATCCGTAACGAAACTAATCGCTGGCGTAAAGTCATACAAACTGCGGGCATTAAACTCGAGTAATCAATCCGCTCAAGCGACATAAAATGAACTGATTTAAAACCTACGCCCCTAAAGCCTAAGCCTCTGAAAGATTCATTAACTTATTTAAATTCATTAGCTTATTTAAATTCATTAACTTAACTAACTTACTTACTTAATTTACATAACTTATTGAGCTGCAGTAGCTCAAGACCCAAGCTTGCGAGTCATTGCTAAACAGCCTTATAGTTTTAATGAGGCGCCCCACTGACCACCAAAGAAGCGCTCCGCAAGCGGCTTACGGCCCCGAGGCTTTAATTCTTTATGACGTATATCCATATCAGTGAGAGACTCGGCAGGTGCTTGATAACCCACCGCAATCATGGTCATGGGTAAGAAATCTTCTGGCACTGCAAAAGCTGCGCGCGCACGCGCCGCATCAAAACCACCCATTTGATGGGTCACCAAACCTTGATGCACTGCCTCTAGCGACAAGGACAATGCCGCCATACCCGCATCATATTGAGCCCAACGATTCGGCTGACCATTGTGCTCAAAAGTAGCACCAGTGCACACCAACATCAACACCGGAACGCGATCCGCCCATTTGCGATTGTTCTCTGAGAGCGTATCAAACGCTTGCTGCCAACCCGCCGCATCCGTCGCACGATTCCATACTAAAAAACGCCACGGCTCTGCACCCACACATGAAGGCGCCCACCGCGCTGCCTCTAGCAACGCTACTAATTGTGCGCCTCTCACCCCACGCGTTGCATCAAATGCGCGCGGGCTCCAGCGTGTTGCAACCAGCTCATTAATCGCAACACTCGTCTCTGCGCGTCTATCATTCATCGTTGAACACCCTCATCCAGTTAAATATAATCAAACCATACCATAAAAAATTTTCATGAACACGTGCCACAGACATTAGCGTGAATGATTGGGACGCCACAATTCAGCTGGGATCGCTAAGGTAGAATCGCAAAGGTAGCATCGCAAAGCAGCAAACATAAAGTTGCAATCATCAAACTTCGGCCACAGCGCGCTCACCCATAATAAACGTATAGGCCACGGGAATCATAAATAAGGTAAATAAAGTACCCACTGACATCCCACCCACAATCACCCAACCAATTGCAGCTCTAGACTCGGAGCCCGCGCCTACTGCCAAGGCGAGTGGCACCGCGCCCAATACAGTCGCAGCAGTTGTCATCAGAATTGGCCGCAAGCGCAATGCACTAGCTTCTACTAAGGCCTCAATCTTGCTTCTGCCTTGATCGCGCAACTGATTGGCAAACTCAACAATTAAAATACCATTTTTAGTAATCAAGCCAATCAACATAACCAAACCAATCTGGCTGTACACATTGATAGTCCCGCCGGAAAGTTTAATCGTTAGCAAAGCGCCCGTCATGGCCAATGGAACAGTCAACATAATCACTAATGGGCCTCTGAAGCTCTCAAACTGCGCCGCTAATACCAGATAAATAAAACCCAAAGCTAATATGAAAATTAAATACAACTGCTTACCCGACTCTCGAAATTCACGCGACTGTCCATCAAGCGCAGTTTGATATTCTGGAGTTAACACTTCTGCGGCAGCGCTTTCCATAAAGGTCAAAGCCTCAGACAAGGTATAACCTGGTGCAATATTGGCAGAAATAATTGCAGCCCTAAGGCGATTAAAGTGATTGAGCTCTTTAGGCGCTACCGTCTCTTTTACGGACACCACGTTTGACAACTGCGTGATACTACCGTTTTGACCGCGCACATAAATAGACGTTAAATCAGTGGGTTGACGCCGATCTTTATCTTCGAGCTTCACAATCACATCGTATTGCTTGCCTTCACGCTTAAAGCGCGTGACTTGACGGCCTCCTAACAGTGTCTCAAGCGTGCGGCCAATAGTCTCGACTTGAACACCTAAAGATGACGCTTTCTCTCGATCAATAGTCACCGATAATTGTGGTTTATTTAACTTCAAGTCACTATCAATATTAACCAGATAAGGGCCGCTACGCGCTTTGGCCATCAAGGCATTAACTCTCTGATCGAGTTGCTCGTAAGAATTACCTTGCACCACAAATTGAATCGGTGGATTACGGAAACTCTGCCCTAAGGACGGGGGATTTACCGGGAATGCTAACACTCCAGGCATAGTTGCAAACATCTTCGGACCAATCGACGCGGTAATCTCTTGCGTCTTACGACTGCGCGCAGTCCAGTCTTTTAGTCCAACAAAAGAGAGCGCAAAGTTTACTGGATTGGGACGCTCTAGACCTGGTGCAACCACCACAAAATAAGAATCAATCTCAGGCACGTTTTTATAAATATCCTCCCATACGCGCGCATACGCATCGGTATATTCTTTAGTCGCACCCTCAGGGCCAACCATAATGCCCAAGAAAAATCCTCTATCCTCAAGCGGAGAGAGTTCCGATTTGATCGTCGTAAACAATACTGCACCACCAGCAGCCACTCCAATGAACACCAAAACCACCGTGAGCCGATGCGATAGGCACCACCGTAACAGTCGTTCATAAGCACCTGAGAGCGCTTTAAAAAACACCTCTAGCGCATTATAAAAACGGCCATGATCGGTTTCATGACGCAGTAGTTTCGCGCACATCATCGGGGTCAGGGTTAATGCAACAAAGCCCGAGACCACCACGGCAGCAGCAACTGTTAGCGCAAACTCTAGAAATAAACGCCCTGTATTACCGGTAGCAAAGGCCAGGGGAGCAAACACTGCAGCTAAGGTCACTGTCATCGCTACCACAGCAAATGCGATCTCGCGCCCACCTTGCAAGGCTGCAGCGGTCGGCGACATCCCGTCTTCAATATGGCGGTGAATATTCTCGAGCACCACAATAGCATCATCCACCACCAAACCAACTGCTAGCACAATACCTAACAACGTGAGCACATTAATCGAAAATCCCATGATCCAAATCAAGAAACAAGCGCCAATCAAAGACACGGGGATTGTGATAAATGGAATCAAAGTGGCGCGCGCCGAGCGTAGAAAAATAAAGATGACCAACACTACCAACAACAACGACTCTGCCATCACTGAATAGACTGATTTAATCGACTGATCAATAAAGATTGAGGTATCAAATGCCACACCAATTTGCATACCAGGCGGGAGTGCGGCAGCAATTTTTGGCAACTCATTTTTAACCGCTTGCGCAACCCCCAGAGTATTCGCAGTCGACTGCTTAACAATACCCAAGCCCACCGCAGGGTTACCATTCACGCGTAAAATGTTGCGCTCATCTTGAGCGCCTAACTCCGCACTCCCCACATCACCGAGCCGCACTGGATAGCCCTTAACGTCACGAATAATCAGTTGTTTAAACTGCTCCGGTGAGCGCAAATCACTCTCCGAGAGCACTGTAAACTCACGTTGTTGACTCTCGATACGGCCAGAGGGCACTTCTATGTTTTGGCGCCGCAAGGCATCCTCTACATCCTGCGGAGTCAGCGCATAGGCCGCCAGGCGTTGCCGATCTAACCATATACGCATGGCATAGCGACGCTCACCACCAATAATGACCGATGCCACACCGGGCAACGTCTTTAGGCGATCGGCGACAAAGCGGTCTGCATAATCAGAGATTTCAATCGCACTGTGTTGATCAGAGAATAAGCGCAACCACAAAATCGCTTGCGCATCGGCCTCAATCTTGGCAATGATGGGTTCATCGACTTCATCAGGCAATCGTCCGCGAGCACGCGAGACGCGATCACGCACATCATTAGCGGCCAAATCGGGATCACGGTCATTGGTAAACTCGACTGTGATTTGACTCACCTCTTCGCGGCTAACTGACTTTAGAGTTTTGACCCCCTCAATCCCCGCAATACTATCCTCTAGGGGTTGCGTGACTTGCGACTCAATGACTTGCGGGCTGGCACCGGTATATACCGTACGCACAGACACAACAGGGGCGTCTATTTTCGGATACTCACGCACAGTTAATCGGTCAAATGAGATGATCCCAATCAAGGTGATCATCAAACTCATCACCGTAGCCAGTACGGGACGCTTCACAGAGATTTCTGGTAAAAACATAATTAAGGCTTACGTGTCGCGGGCTGAGTCGCTTGTGGTTGATGAGCTAAAGCTGTAGCTGTAGCTGCGGCTGGGGCGGTGGCAGGGGTCCCGCTAACCGCACCATTGGCTGCTTTGGCTCCATTGGACGTATGAACTGTATTGACCGTGTTAGCTACATCAGCTGCAACTGCTGGCAAGACCATCACCGGTGCACCATCTTGCAACTTCAATTGACCTTCAATCACAATCGACTGACCGGCAGTCAAGCCCTTGACAATTTCAACCTCGCCCGGACGCCGTAAACCTAATTCAACTGGCACCAAGCGCACCTTACCCTCTTCAATCACATATACAAAACAGGCGCTGCCACGCGGCATAATGGCTTGCTCGGAAATGATCAAAGCCTGCTCACGCCGCGCCAAAGTCAACTCGACCCGTGCAAATAGCCCAGGCTTTAAACGTCCGGTAGGATTAGCCACACGCGCCCGAATCAATACCGTGCGGGTTGCCTCATCAATACCCGGTTCAATCGCGTTAATCACACCGCTAAACGACTCTTGCGGGAAAGCATCCATCGTAATCGCTACATGAAGACCTACTCTGATTTTTCGTAAATACAGTTCCGGGATACGAAAGTCTAACTTCAAACTACCGATGCCTTCTAGGCGTGCCATATCCTGACCAGCTTTAACATAAGCACCCGGACTGACTTGACGCAAACCCGTCACACCATCAAAAGGTGCGCGGATAGTACTTTTGAGTAGCTTGGCTCTGAGTTCAGATTCACGCGCAGCAGTTTGATTCAAGTTCTCGCGCGCCTCATCTAAAGCTTGGGCGCTAATAAAGTTTTTTGCTTGCAGCTCTTCAGAACGCTTGAGGCGGCTACGATTTAAATTGGCTGCAGCAATTGCCGAAGCCAACTGCGCCTCGGACTCGGCTGCATCTAATGTGACTAATAAATCACCTTTGTGCACCAACTGACCTTCTTGAAAATGAATGCTCACAATACGCGAATCAATTTCCGGACGAATCATCACCGACTCTTGTGCCAGCATGGTGCCTACTGCACTAATCGAGTCGACGATAGCGCCCTTGCGCACCATTTCCGCCTTCACCGGCAAACCACGTGGCGGACCACCTACTGCTGGTGCAGAAGCTGCTGAAGATGATTTAGATTTAGAGAAATGCTGCCAAGTAAACCCAGCAGCAACACATAAGGCCAACACAATCAAACTATAAAATAAACGCTTCATGAGAATATCTAAGCAATCGTTAAAATATTAAGGGGGTAGGAATTAAGTAATTAAGGAATTAAGGAAATCAGGGAATAAAGGAATAAAGGAATAAAGGAATAAGGTATCAAGATAAAATCGATATCAATCAACAAGTCGGTGTGAGTGCGCGCCATCTCGATGCACCAATTTCTCAATGCAATGCCGGTACTGTGCACACAACGCTTTGGCGTCATCACAAACCCGCTCTACACTGAGCGGTCTGTGGTCGGATAGTCTAACGCGAATCACCTCCTAGCGGTTTAATCAGCGCTAGCGTAATCGCCGCGCACAGCGCAGACCAGCCGACAGCAAGTAATAACTATTTGATTTTATTGAATTTTAATCCAACCATTAGGCGCAAAGTAGAACCTCAAGCTGAACCGAAGCTTACTGTTGAGACTGCGTTTGTTGTTGAGCGGCCTCTTGCGCAGCCACATCACGACGCACTTCGTCCATATCCAAGGCCGCTACTTGATCGAGCACCGCATCGAGTTGCGCTGGCATTAATGCGCCTGCTTGCATAAACACAATAATTTTTTCACGAAAAATCATCAAAGTTGGAATGGAGCGAATGGCAAAATGCGAGGACAACGCTGACTCTGCATCAGAGTCGACCTTAGCAAAGATCATGTCTGGATACCGCTCAGAGGCCGCTTCAAACACCGGTGCAAACTGCATACACGGACCACACCAAGACGCCCAAAAGTCAATGACTACAATACGATCGCCCTCTATCGTGCGAGGAAAAGACTCTACAGTTAAATTAATCACAGACATGGCTAAATCCTTATTTGATAACAATCAAGATCCATGCCAAACATCTTAAATGATGTGCAAACCACACGTATCAGAGATTTAGCAGATTCAGAAGCCTGATATTATGCAGCAAAATCAGCTCAACAATCGATACATTATCTGAGCGCTGAGCGCAGTAACACGCTGCTCGCCTAGCGAACCAATACTTCTGGTACTGATACAGGTGCAGTTTTGGAAATAGAATCAGGCTCGTCCAAGCGCTGATCAAATTCATTTTCAACTACCGCCGACTCCAAATGTCTGGCATACGCACTGTGATCCAGAATTTCTAACCGTCCATCATAATGCTCTACCAAGGCGGTCATGCTCTCCACCCAATCTCCATCATTGCAATACAACATACCATCGATCTGTCTGATCTCAGCATGGTGAATATGGCCGCAAACCACACCATGCACATTGCGTTTACGCGCTTCACGCGCAACGGCCTCTTCAAAATTACCCACGTAGTTAACAGCACCTTTCACTTTGAATTTTAAGAATTTAGATAAGCTCCAATACGGCATACCCAAGCGTGCACGCAAAGAATTAAAACGCCGGTTCACTTTCAAAGTGAATTCGTAAGCCATATCGCCAAGATACGCCAACCATTTGGCATATTGGGCCACGCAATCGAATAAATCTCCATGCGTAACCCATAAGCGTCGACCATCAACCGTCTGATGTATACAATCTTCAAGCACATCGACGCCACCAAAATTATGTGCAACATACTTACGGGCAAACTCATCGTGGTTGCCTGGCACAAAAATCACTTTCGTACCTTTACGTGCTTTACGTAATATTTTTTGAATGACATCGTTATGGGCCTGAGGCCAATACCAATTGCGTCGCAATTGCCAGCCATCAATAATATCGCCAACCAAATACAACGTTTCGCATTCGGTGACTCTTAAGAAATGTAACAATGCATCTGCTTGGCAACCGGGAGTGCCTAAATGCAAATCTGAAATCCAGATTGTGCGCACAACGATCGATGGTTCAAGCTCTGCGCTGGCCGCAGTTTCAGATGACGCGGTTTCGGATGAGTTAACTTTGGATAATACTGTTTCAGAAGGCATGTATCGATGATAAATACATTGCATGACAATGATATGACATTGATATCACATTGACATCAATGTCATATCACAAATACATAACACAGGCATAACACAGACACAATACAGATACTGATTAAAAAAATTTAATTATTGTTTTATTTTATTTTATTTAATTTAATTTTTAATTTAAGCCCCTAGTGCAATTAGATTTGCACTACTCACCCGATGCGCGTAATGAGCGACTGAAGACAAAATCAAACGACTGATCCGGTTATTCTGTGATGGAGCGCGCAGCATGGTATATTCCAACACCGCTTGAGCACCGCGCTTGCGCTTAAAATCTCCAGCACCAGAGCTATAGTTTAACAATAACTGATGCGACTCTACATGGTTCATAATCGCGGCAAATAACATGCGATACAAACCCTTAACCAGCACCTCATACCCTAATGCCGGCACTGTGAGCGTGCTCTCCACTTGATACATTAATGCAAATGCCATGACCACGCCATTGACATCCTGCAGCAACAAACACCGCATAAGACCCGAATTCACCATATCCAAAAAAAACTGCTCATTGTATTGCGGATTAAGCGCACTGTGCTTTTCTACATAAATACTTCTGTAGAGCGCACATAGTTGCCGTGCCTGATACACGTTGAGTGTTGTTTGAATCGACACTTCCAGCGCACACTTACGCAACAAGGCGCGATCACGTTGCAGATGAGACGCCCTATTTTTCAGAGCAGATCGACAATCAAATTCATAAATCACCCGCGCCGGAAGCCGATAAAACCCCATCGCACTCAGTGCATCCATTAGCTCTGCGTGATATTTAGGTACCAGGTTGCGCACACCAATGTATTGCTGAGGGCATTGCCCTAATAACAATCTACATAATTGAGCAATATGCAATTGGGTGTTTGCATCCCATATATTTGTAGAGATCGGGTCATTACCGACAAGCACCACCTGATCTAGCCCTAATTGCTTTGCCAACCAACCCAATGACCGCATGCTCATCGCTAAAAACTGTCGATCTGCCAACTCATGCGCCGCATAATCAAACCATGCACTGCGCAAAGAATGAATATAGGTTGCAAATTTAATGCGTGGCGTTTGGGTGCGAGTGACGGCAATTCGCGCAACGCCTAGCCGTTCAATCTCAGCGCCCGCATTACCAATCCAGCTCGACAATTGTGCATCTGGCCAATGCGTCATTACTGCGCCTGCAAGCGGTATAAATGAAATCCACCATAGATCCCTGAGCGATCTTTTAAGCTCGCCTCAGCAGATACATCAATGTCTTTTACCCAACGCCCCTCCAGGCCGCCAGTCAAGCAAGCATCCACTGGGGAGGCTATCCCTGCAGTTCTAAAAATCACCCGTGCACCCGGTTTTGCAGTACGGGTAATCTCTTGCCATAGCAAAGTAATCTCTGTTGGCGACATCCAATCTTGCGCATCTAGCAACACCACTGCATCTACAGATTGCTCGGCGCAAGCCGTTAATGCTTGACGAATATTGCTCTGCGTAATGGATAGACGATTAATTGAATCTCGCAATTGGAAATAATTCTCTCGCATCAAATACGGTGGCAATGCACTATTGCCCGTCACATCATAGCGGCGTCCGTAGGCTTGCCATGCGAAATAATTCTCTCTAACCGGAGTCACAGTTGCAATCCGTCGAGCACGTTCTTTCAAAACCTCTGCCATTTGTTGTGGCTGGTCCTCGCACAACGCTTGATGCTGGCTCGGGGGAATGCCTAGGTTATAAAGTGCCAAAGGACTGCTACATAAACGCTTCACTAGTTTGGAGTCAAAAATTGCTGCTACTTTTTCATCAAACCATTTCTCCTGGCTCGCCAAATCCGGCTGCTGCAACAATTCCTCTAATTTTACGCCTTTAATTCTTGCCGCCAAATGTAAAATCCCAATAATTTGCCCCAGCAAACCATACTTATAAAACCCTTTTGCAAACATTCGAATGCGCTTAAAGCCCAGCGGACCACCCTCCCAATACTCACGCGCATCATCGTCGAGCAGATGTGCTATTTTTTGCTGATATAGGCGTGTATTGGCGGCAGTATTTGCCATTCCAAATAGTTGAAAAAAATCTGCATGATTAGTTAACCCCTCCACCGCCGCAATCTTCAGCTTTACCAAGCACACGTGGGCGTGATTTAAGTCCACCGCCGTAACCTGTGCAGCACCTCCGGTTAAATATGACAACGCGTTACAACCACCAGATGCAATGGTTACGATATGGTCACTGGGTTGCACATTCAATGCAGCCATATCCACCACAGGATCCTCCCAAATCTGGGTGTATACCAAGCGCCTAAACCAATACGCAAAAATACGCTCTGTGATTGTCACCTCTTCTTTATGACCAAACACTGCATGATTGAGCAACTCTCTGGAGCGCCCTTCATTCACACAGTTCGGATTGTTTTGAATAGGATGACTGCCTTGATCAATAGCCGTTTGCATATTATTTTCCCGATAAAAATGATGGGTTGATGCTAGCCCTCTCCAATGAAGTAACGATGAAACTTTTACGACAATTTGATGAACGCTTTACGGATCAGATTATTTGACTGATCAGCACTATACTTGCGCATGAAAAACGGCAAACAGTCACCACCTGTTTGCCGTTCTCACAACCCATTCCCAAAAAAATGCAGGGAAATAAAGAATGTCGATTAAATACCTAATCAGTCAATGACATTACTAGGTACCGATGACACCACCATCACGCTTGCGTATCAGCACAGTAGCTGATCGCGGGCGTCCGCCCGCCTCGCCTTCAGGCCAAGCGCTAACCGCTTTGGGGTGTTTAGGATCACTGCGCTCGTTACTGGGTTCACCTGGGTGCTGTATATTAATAAACATAGTACGGGCATCAGGCGTGGTAATAACCCCCGTTATTTCGCAGCCTTTAGGCCCTGTTAAAAAGCGCCGAATCTCACGTGTTTTAATATCGGCTGCCAACATCATATTATTGCCTAATCGCTCATAATGCCCGCGATTCAAAGTTGAAGTGGAGACGTCGGTTTGTATCCATAATACGCCGCGCGGATCAAACCATAAGCCATCAGGGCTACCAAATGAATCGCCATTAATGTTGCCTTGTCGTGCCGCTTCGGGATGCTGTGCATCGCCTGCCATCACAAATAAATCCCAATTGAGGGCTAATGCTGCAGGATCATTACCCGCCTCTCGCCAGCGTACAATCTGACCGAACGTATTATTGACTCGTGGGTTGGCGGCATCTACTCCTGGCATGCCAGTTGCACCACGTCCAGCATTGTTGGTGAGCGTGCAATACACTTCATTGGTGTTCGGGTGCACTGCAATCCACTCTGGCCTATCCATCTTGGTTGCACCCACCACATCGCCAGCGGATCGAGTGCGTATCAAAATATCAGCCTGACTCTGAAAGCCTGCTTCTGTGGTGAGTCCATTAGCACCATGGGTCAAGGCAATCCAACGTCCCGATCCATCCGCATCAAATTGCGCCACGTATAAAGTGCCATGATCCAGTAAATTCATGTTAGCGCGTCTATCGCGCGGGTTGTAGCGATCACGGGAGACAAATTTATAAATATATTCAAATGCTCGGTCATCACCCAAATACACCACTACGCGGCCATCTTTTGCCAGTACGGTTTTTGCCCCTTCGTGACCAAACCGACCTAGGGTTGTCCGTTTCACCGGCTTCGATTGCGGGTCGAAGGGATCAATCTCGACTACCCAACCAAAGCGATTCGCTTCATTCGGATGACGCGCCACATCAAAACGCTCATCGAACTTATCCCAACCAATGCTGCGACCCTTGGCATTAATACCATTGCGCTTTTGATCAGCGGTAATGGTGCCGCCATTCACAAAATAACCATCCCAGTTTTCCTCACAAGTCAAATAAGTACCCCATGGCGTAAAGCCATGCGCACAATTATTCATCGTGCCGAATACTTCAAGCCCTTGCGGATCAGCCTGCGTGCGCATTGCTTGATCACTGGCTGCCGGCCCTGCAATACGCATTGGCGTTACTGCTGTAATGCGCCGCGCATACTTTGAAGGACGCACCACAACCCATTGACCCGCCTGCTGTCGCACCTCAATCACTGAGACGCCGTGGGCATGTTGTGATTTCAACACTTTTTCAGCGCTCAGCGGCTCCATGCCGTCGGTGTGTAACAAACCTTCATCGGTATACTCATGATTTAACACCAGCAAACCGTGGTCTGAGCGTTGACTACCTAAGGGCAGCGGAAAGAAATGAATGCCATCGTGATGCATACCTGCTTGTAACGCTTGGTCTTGGGCGCTATTGCTGGCATCAGGCTTAAATTCAGGATTGCCTTGGACATGACCAATGGCATCTCCCCAGCGATAGAACACTTCGGCGATATAACCCTCTGGCACTTGAATGTGATCAGCAGTAGATACCGCAACACTACGGAAGCCCAAGGTTGAACGCACTGCGCTGGGCGTGGCGGCCTCGACAAACGCCATCGGCATCATCTGAATTGCAGCACCGGCAGCAACAGTGCCTAACCACTGACGGCGCGAAAGACGCTGCTCTAAAACATCAAAAAAACTCGGGTTATTCGATTGATTTACAATCGGCTCTAGATCTTCACTCGACATTGCAATTCCATTCTCAAAAGTCTAGTCATATGACGCACCCCAGCCATCAGTATCCATGCTGGCCATGACGCATCGTCCAAAGCGTGTGAATGTTGGTCTAAATACTGTAGTTGACTAAGGTCTTGCAGGACGCAACTCAATCACGCTAAGTAAAGGATAGTCGCAGTTTGTTGCAGTTTGAAGACAATACCCATTTAGCTGCCGCCAGCAATAGCCACCTCTGTGCTTTGCTGTAAAACTGCCAGCAAAGCGGCAGCCTTATCAAAGGTCTCTTGATACTCGTCCTGACATTGTGAATCCGCCACAATTCCGCCCCCGGCCCATAGGCGCACCTGGCCATGAGAATTCACCAAGGTACGAATAGCGATATTGGTATCCATATTGCCATCAAAGCCCAGGTAACCAATCGCACCACAATAGACCCCGCGCCGATGAGGCTCTAAAGACTCGATAATTTGCATAGCCCGCACTTTAGGCGCTCCGGTAATCGAGCCCCCTGGAAACGCACCACGCAACAAATCAATCGCATCATATTGCGCACTGAGCACCCCCGTCACCGTACTGACTAAGTGATGCACGGTCGCAAAACTCTCTATTTCAAACAAGCGCGGCACCCGCACCGAGCCTAATTGACAGTGCTTAGATAAATCATTGCGCAACAAGTCAACAATCATTAAATTCTCAGCCCGATCTTTAGGGCTTGCCAATAACTCTGCAATACGCTCCGCGTCCAATCGCACATGACCCACCCGCGCTCGGGTGCCTTTAATCGGTTTAGTCTCTACTGCGCCCTGCTTGACGCGTAAAAACCGTTCCGGTGAGGCGGACAAAATCTGCGCATATGGAGTCGACAGATACGCCGAATAAGGCGCAGGATTCAACATCCGTAGCCGCTGATAAGCAAACCATGGATCACCGCTAGCCTGCGCAACAAAGCGTTGCGCCAGATTCACTTGATAACAATCCCCTGCTTGAATAAAACCTTGAATACGCGCAAAGGCCTCGGCATATTGTTGAGGGGTTAAATTAGAGACCACTGAAGAGGTCACGCAAAACGGTTGACGCTGCCGCTCTGCGACGGGATTGCTAAAGCGTTGCACCAACTGATCCCACTGCCGATCTGTTTCTGGATCACGACCTTGTGCGACTAACCAGGTCCGCTGTTCGGCATGGTCAACGACTACTGCCCAATCGTAGATGCCGATCGCCATATCAGGAATTGCTTCGGCATCCAGTGCGGTCTGCGGAAGTCGCTCTATGGTGCGCGCTAAATCATAACCAAAATAACCGATCGCTCCACCACTAAAAGGTAGATCGCTCTGCAAACCAGGATCCATCGCCAAATATTGGCGCAACAAACTAAATGGATCCGCACGCGATAACTCAATACCCTCGGCATGCACCTCGGTCAGCGCACCGCGGGTAACTAATCGAATAAAAGGTGCGGCGGCAATAATGTCGTAGCGGGCCTGACCTGGCGTATGTTGACCGCTGTCTAAAAATACCGCCCATGGCCAATCCGCGACCGCCTCAAACAAAGCGACCGAATCAATGCGGTAAGGCAACTCTACACGCCACGGAATAGTCATAAGTTAAAAATATCAATAAAATCAGATAGTTAAATGATTTGGCAAGTCTCTACGCCACCAATGACTTCGGGCGACTCCACACCCTCTCAGCACCCTCTCAACACGTTGCCAACTATTGTAACGCCTGTCACGCTAACCGCTCATACAATCCACGGGTAGCCCAAGCACGCAACGCAGGCCTAGTCAGGCTACACTTTCCATATGACTCACCCAATTTATCATGGTCGTTATGCACCCTCCCCCACTGGCCGATTACACTTCGGCTCTTTGGTAGCGGCAGTAGGCAGCTACCTCGACGCCAAAGCCCATTATGGCACTTGGCAATTACGTATTGACGATCTCGATCGCCCACGCATTCTAGCGGGTGCGGCATCTGATATCTTAAAGACCTTAGACGCGTTTGGTCTGCATTGGGACGGCCCTGTGGTGTATCAAAGTGCGCGTGATGACGCCTACCGTGCTGCCCTCGACCAACTCCAAGCGCAACACTTCATCTACCCCTGCACCTGCTCGCGCCGGGAAATTGCCGATTCAGCAACCACAGGTCGCGATGGACTCATCTACCCAGGCACCTGTCGTGACAAACCCCACCACCAACCCCTCCACCAACACCACCACACTCGCAATACGCACAGTGCGGCCTTACGCCTGCGCACGGCGCATGCCCATATTCAATTTGAAGACGGTCTGTTTGGCCCTCAGCATTGCCAACTGGAGCACGAATACGGCGATTTCATTGTGCAACGTGCCGATGGAATGTATGCCTATCAATTAGCCGTTGTAGTGGACGATCACGCCCAAGGTATTACCGACATTGTACGCGGTGCCGATCTGCTCGACTCGACGCCGCGCCAATGTTATCTCCAACACTGTTTGGGTTACCCACAAGCACGCTATATGCATTTACCAGTAGCAGTCAATTCGCAAGGTGAAAAACTCTCCAAACAAACACTCGCTATCGCTGTAAGCGCTAGGCAACCAGTTACCCTACTCAATACTGCGCTGACATTTTTAGGACAATCGGCTATTGAGACTAACGATGTTGACGATCTCACAAACTTCTGGCCACAAGCCATACATCAATGGCAGCGCACCCGCATCCCCAGCGTGCGCACTCAATCCGCACCCGCATTGGTTTGAGTTGAGCCTAGCCTAGACCACCTGCTGCGCGCGTAAGGCTTCAATCCGACGAGCGCTCAAGCCTAGCTCTTCTAAAATAGCCAGCGTATCTGCACCCACCGCACGCGGCGGTGTATCTGCACGCGGTCCATTGTGCGCAAAACCGAACGGGGCGAGCGGGACTTGCAAATCACGCGCAAAGCCAGTCACCGATGGCGGGAAGGTATGAAACATATGACGCGAGGCCATTTGTGCATCGCCCATACAATCGGGGATAGTGCGTACGCGACCTGCTGGCACACCAGCTGCATTCATAGCCAACTCCCACTCCAAGGCAGTGCGCGTCATCAGTCGGGCTTGCAATAGCGCACGCAAGGCCGGCACCGCTTGCTTGCGCGCAGCACTCGTTGCAAAGCGCGGGTCATTATTTAATTGCGTCAACTCCAAGACCTGCAACATATGCTGATACTGATGCTCCTCGTTCACCGCAAAAGCGAGTAAACCATCACTAGTATTAAAAGTTGTTGATGCTGGCGATTGACTGGCCGCATCATTACCCACTTGCTGAGGTGCCGCCCCAGTATTCAGGTAAGCGGTGACCACAGAAGACATCAAAATCATTGTCGTGTCTAACATCGACATATCAATGTATTGACCCTTACCAGTACGCTGACGTTGAAACAGCGCCGCTGATGCTGCGTACGCTGCAGCTAGCCCTGTTGCATAATCAATAATGGGTGGTCCCGCTTTAATCGGACCAGTCTCGGCTGTGCC
>Ga0114958_10000007_pt1 | contig 224074 bp, 191 predicted proteins | sample C_130208_EF_Meta_FD_89577 | JGI IMG/M metagenome (GOLD analysis project Ga0114958, IMG submission 89577) | Freshwater microbial communities from Lake Croche, Canada to study carbon cycling - C_130208_EF_MetaG | ecosystem: Environmental > Aquatic > Freshwater > Lake | place: Lake Croche...
CACATCGGATCAAGTTAAAAAATTTGACGACTTTTATAAAAAAACTTTTGAAAATACAAAAAATCCATCGACTGGCAACGTAGAACTTAGTTTTGAAAATAACCTTGAAAAATTAAAGGGGGAAGTTGAAACATTAAAGGGGGATTATGAAGAAAAATACAAAGCGCTTTATGACAAAATTGACGGCCTTGTCGAAGGTGCAACGACTGCTGGTTTAGCCGTTGCATTTGTAAAATTTAATATAAAATCATTCAAGGCCAAACGGAGATACCAAGGACTATTTTATGTACTATTAATGTTAATGATTTTTTTTAGTTATCAATTTGTTGAAGCGCTTAATAAGCTTGGAGATTTAAAGTTTGAAACTATTCTTTTGCATCTATTACAAAATCTTCCACTTTGGGCAGCTGCAACATGGTTAGGATTTAATTTCAACAAGCGTGCAAATGAAGCAGCCAGGTTGGAACAAGAATATGCCCATAAAACGGCAGTTACCCAATCGTATCAAGGTTTTAAAGAGCAAATCGACAAGCTTACAGATAACGACCCTGAACTCCATAAGGATCTAAAATCAAAGCACATTAAAGTGGCAATTGATGCAATCGGCTATAACCCATCGCAAATCTTAGACAACAAACACGGTGAGTTACCACCATTCTTGGCGCTGCTACAAAAAAACCCAGAGTTACTTTCAAAACTTGAAAAACAATTCACCGTACTTCTTGAAAAACAATTCACCGTACTTAAAGACCAATAACTGACCTCACGCTTCGTAGCTCAGCCACCCCCCTCCACGTGTGGCTGCCCCCCGCACTACCTCCCCCTTCACCCCTTACACAATCTTCCGACTGCGCAAATCTGCAATCGCCGCTGCATCCAGATGCAAGGCATCACGCAAAACCTCCTCGGTGTGTTGCCCCAAGGTGGGTGGTGGTAGGTGGTATTCAATTGGTGTGGCTGAAAAACGCATGGGGCTTGCTACCAAGGGTAGCTTGCCCGCTGTGGGGTGGTCGAGCTCGATCTTCACGCCACGCGCTATGACTTGGGGCTCTTCAAACACTTGCGCCAAGTTATTAATCGGGCCGTTGGGCACACCTGCCGCCTCTAGCGCATCGACCCAATCGCGGGTGGTGCGTTGGGCGAAGATGTCGTTAAGTAGACGGGTGATTTCTACGCGGTTTTCTACGCGCTTGCCGTTGGTGACAAATCGCGGATCTTGCGCCAGCGCCTGACAGCCCGCAGCTTCGCAAAACTTTTTAAATAAGTTGTCATTGCCACACGCCAAAATGATGTCGCCATCTTTGGTGCGGAAGGTTTGATACGGCACAATATTCGGGTGCGCATTGCCTAAGCGCCCAGGCGCCTCGCCCGTGGCGAGGTAATTCATGCTTTGGTTGGCCAGGAACGCGACTTGGGTGTCTAAGAGTGCCAAGTCTAGGTGTTGCCCCACGCCAGTCTCGGCTCTGTGCGCAATGGCGGCACACACCGCTATCGAGGCATACATGCCTGTCATCAAATCCACAATCGGCACGCCCACGCGCTGCGGGCCACCACCGGGTAAGTCGTCACGCTCGCCGGTCACGCTCATTAAGCCACCCATGCCTTGCACCATAAAGTCGTAGCCGGGGCGTTCGCGGTAGGGGCCGGTGTGGCCAAAACCTGTTACCGAGCAGTAAATCAGCCGCGGGTTAATTTTGCGTAAATCGTCATAGCCCAAACCATAGCGGTCTAAGTCGCCAAATTTGTAGTTCTCGAGTAAGACATCGACCTGGGTGGCTAATTGCCGCACCAAGGCTTGGCCTTCGGGGTCGGACAAATTGACGGTCATTGATTTTTTACCGCGATTGGCGGCAGCAAAATACGCTGATTCGCGGGTGTCTGCGCCGGCGGCATCTTTTAGCCACGGTGGGCCAAACGCCCGTGAGTCATCCCCTGCACCCGGACGCTCGACTTTAATGACTTCGGCTCCCAAGTCAGCGAGATTCTGTCCTGCCCAAGGCGCGGCTAACACGCGCGATAAATCTAAAACTTTAATATGCGATAACGGACCAGCCATCATTTTCCTTTGTTGATCAATTAAAATTAAATCATCATAACAATTAAATAAAAAATAAAATAAAATAAAATACTTTAAAATCAAATACTTGCTGTATTTTTTGGCATGCGTATTACGTTACAGATTAGCCAGCTTATCGCCCGGTAAAGCGGGGCGTCTGTTTGGCCAGAAACGCATCGTAACCGATTCGGTAATCGGCGGTGGCAAAGTAATCAAAATTGGCGCGCCGCTCGGCATCAGTCAAGGGCTGTGGTGCCGGCGTTAGACGCCGAATCATCTGCTTATGCCAGCTCGCCACCAAGGGCGCGCCCGCCACTATACGCGCGACACTGGCCGCCGTCTCGGTCGCCAGCGCCGCATCCGGCACCAAGCGCGTGAGCAGGCCTTTGGCGGCGGCCTCCTCTGCACACCATACGCGGCCCTCGACCAATAACTCAAGGGCAACCGCGCGCCCAACCAAAGGCAGTACAGCCGCTAGCTCATCATAGGCAATGGCAAACCCCAAGCGATTAATCGGCACACCAAAGCGCGCGCTGGTAGCCGCTATGCGCAGATCACATTGACAAGCCAACTCCAGACCGCCCCCCACACAGGGGCCGTAGATCATGGCCACTGTTGGATGCCGACAATCGCCCACCGCGCGCAATGCGCCATAGACCCACTCACGGTGATAGACCTCGCCTTGGGCGGCGTTGTTACGCAAGGTGGCAAATTCGGCAATATCAGCACCGGCGGCAAACGCTTGCTCACCCGCACCGCGCAACACCACACAGCGCACGGCATCATCAGCAGAGACTTGTTGCATCACCACCGCCAGTTGTTGCCACATGGCTACGGTGAGCGCATTTAATTTGTCTGGGTTGTCGATCAGCACGGTGGCGACCGCACCCTCGCGCTGGAGCCGAATAGCACCACTCGTCATGCCGTTGTTCTCATCATTGTTCTCATCGTTGTTCTCATCGTTGGCTGCTGAAGGTTTAGATCCCGTTTACGGATTTACTTTACGAAATACTATGCATGACCAAAAATCATACCAGCCAGCGCCTGTGTGCATTTAACTTGGCCATATGCCACGCCAATACGCTGCCGCCATAAACACCACCAAACCGCTCACCAGGGCCACAAACATATTGCGCCCGACTATACGATACGCAGCCCACGCCACCACACAGGCCAGTAGCCGATCTGTCAGCGCAGTGTGCGCCATCAAACCCGTGGGCAACACCATGATGCGCGCAATCAATCCCGCCACTAATGCATAGGCCACACACGAGACCCATTCAAACGCGGGGCTTTGCGGATTTAAGCGCCCCGCTAACAACACGCCCAACAGCCGCCACACATAGGTGGCCGCGCCGCATGCCAAGATCATTCCCCACAACGGCCACACCACAGGTTCGGTCATGGTGCCGCCTTTGTGTGCTGGCTTGATTCTGGATGGCCTGAATTCTGGGGGTCCAATTGTTGAGCATCCGATTGTTGAGGGTCTGTCGCCTTTAGTGTTGCAGGTTTGCGCCACCACCAGGCGATGGTGCCGCCAATTAAACCTGCACCCAGCAAGCTCCAATTCGAGGACAACGTTTGCAACACCAGCGCCGAGATGGCCCCGCCAAGCAATGCCAGCACCTGCATCCGTGATCGGGCCTCTCCCACGAGTGTCACAAAAAAATACAAGGGCGTGAGCAGCGCTAAACCAAAACGTGCCAAGGGCGGCAGCGCACCAATGAATAACACACCAATCACGCCGCAGATTGCCGCCGCACTGATGCATAGGGTTGAGAACCCTACAAAATAATACCAACGCGCCGCAATATCGGTGCGCAACGCGTGCTCGGTGGCGGTTTGAGGATGCGGGTCGCTAAAGCGTTGCATGGCCACCGCCCATGTGGTCATGGACACCAGTTGTGCCGCCACTAAAAAATGCCACAAACGCCGACCGCCACTGCGCTCACGCATCCATACCATCAAGGTCAAGGTCATGGGTAAAAACCGTGCGGCACTCAAAGACACCGCAAACACCGTTGCCGTCAACGCCGCACCACCACTGGCCATCTCGAGCAACACCAACTGCCCTGGCAGCGCCCATATCGCAAACGTGGCCATCAGCATCATCCACACCGAATAGCCTGCATCCGCGACCAAAGACCCATAGCCTAAGAAGCCTGCGCCCAAGACCGCGGCAGGCACACCCAAGGCTTCCATGATGCCAAGCTTGAGCGCTTGCTGATCGAGCGCTCTCAAGTCTTGGGGGGGCGCACTTGCGCTGTGGTGTTGGGCGCGGGGGTCATCGCGGCTGATTTTAAAAATGTCGTCAACATGGCCAATTGCTGGGCACTTTGTTGGCGCACTGTTTGCACATCACAACCCGCCCAATCATAAAAGCCGCGCCCTGCCGCCAGACCCGTCTCACCCCGTGCGACCAGGGCCTGCAAGCTGGGGTTGGGTGTGTGGTTATGAAATAACTGCGGCACAATAGAGGCTTGCGCACCAGCATGAATAGCCAGGCCTGCTATATCTTTTTGTTGCAATAAGCCGTTCACGCACATGCGCGGGGCCAACATGCGGCGCACTGCATGATCGATATCGGCGGCACTGGCCACCCCAGCCTCCATCAAGTAATAGGCTTCGTGCAAAATGGCGTGTTGCAGTCGATTCACTAAAAAACCCACAATGGGCTGATACAACACCACCGGTTCTTTACCAGTTTGGCGTAAGGTTGCCGCCATCAAATCAACCAAGGCTCGTGGCGTTTGCGGGCCTGCCATCACTTCAACAATCAAAGCTTCATCAGCCGGCATAAAGTAGTGCAAACCCACAAAGCGTTCGGGGTGACGCAAGGGCTGGGCTAACGCCACCAAGTCCAGACCCGAAGTGCCCGTCGCCAAAATCACTGGGGCATCTGGCCATTGCGCTTCGATCTCGGCATAGACCCGCTGCTTGCTGGTGATATCTTCAGACACCAACTCCAAGACTACATCAGGCGGGGTGTCTGGTAGCTCGGACACTGCTACTACTCCAGGCGGCAGATCGCGCAAGTCGCTAGCGCGGCTACTGCGCACCATAGTCTTAAAGCCGTGGCGGGCAAAGCTGCTGGCGACACCGCTACCCATGACCCCATAGCCATAGATCAAAATCGAGCGAATCTGATGGTCAGCAGCAAGCCAACGATCCTGCGCTGTGCGCATATCAACTTTCTTAGTGAATTGGGGGTATAGGCTAACCAAGTTGGCCGTCCTTGCCAACCCAAGCGCGTGACCGGTTGACTCGGTGAGTGCGTTCACCCATGAACATCAAACTGTATGCATCATGATCAGCGAGCAACCCGCCTCGGCACCCAAGCCTGCCGGTTGCGCGCCCAACGCATCTGCACAATGTAAACAATGGCGCGCGCTACCCATACATTGTTAAGCGAAATTCTATTCAATTATTCAATTATCGCTCACACAGTTTATCGTTAAATATCTGATTTTATTACCCTATTTTATAGCGTCCCGTTCTATTGCCGCCAACAACAAAGTGGGAGTGGTTGCACCCGAACTCGATGCCGCACGCTAACGCGCAGTGGGTGTAGTGCGCACTAGCGCTGGCCTTATCCTGAGCCCTAGCACAAGGTGCAGTGTCGACCGCCACGATTCATCAAACCGATTCCGCCAATCTACCCCCACTACACCTTACACTACTTAAATAATGGACTAACACATTGCTGGCGGCACCTAATCCGCGTATTTTGAATGACTTTTATTGCCCGTCTTTTTTATTACCCGTCTTTTTTATTTGTTCTAAAGGAATCTCATGGCTACTACCGCGACCCACAAAGCTGCTGTCTGGTTTGACGATGGCAAACGTCCCAATGTTGCCGACGCTCTCGAAGTCTTAGGCGGTGTCACCGTACATCGCTTAGCGTTTGATGGTCCCGAGTCCGATAACTGGGGGGCACTGTCGGCCTCACAAATCTATTGCATCACTTCAGCCCGCGACGAGGTGCCCGATCAATACAAGTGTCACGCCGATTTAATCGCCCGCTGTCCGGACTTGCTTGCAGTCTCCACCACCGGTGCCGGCTACGATACGGTGAATGTCGAGGACTGTAATGCGGCCGGTGTGTTGATTGTGAATCAAACTGGTGCTAATGCCGATGCGGTAGCCGAACACGCGGTCGCGATGATGCTCTCGCTCACTAAAAAAATCCCCCAAACCGATCGCTCTCTGCGCACCGAGCGCGGGGTGAATCGCGAAACATTTAAAGGCTCTAACGCCCGCGGTCGCACCGTCGGTGTGATTGGTATTGGTAACGTCGGACGCCGGGTCGCCCGCATCTGTGGCAAAGGTCTAGAAATGCCGGTATTAGCCTACGACCCTTATCTGAACGCTGAACAAGTCGCAGCACTCGGCGCCACCAAAGTTGATCTGCCTACCTTGCTTGCTCAATCGCGCTTTGTATCGGTGCACTGCCCACTCAATGACGAGACTCGCGGCATGATTGCTGCGGCCCAGCTTGCGCAAATGTCACAAGGCGCATTTCTCATCACTACCGCGCGTGGCGGCATCGTCTCGGAAGTCGATCTCGAAACCGCATTAATCAGTGGGCATATTGCGGGTGCAGGCCTCGATGTGTGGGCACAAGAGCCGCCACCACTCGACCATCCCTTACTCAAATTTGATAATGTGATTTGCACTTACCACACCGCTGGGGTTACCCACGATTCGCGCACGGCAATGGCCGATTGGAACGCTGATCAAGTCGTAGCCATTCTGAATGGCGAACGCCCACCGCGACTCATCAATCCCGAGGCTTGGCCGCGCTATGTTGAGCGCTATCAACGGGTGTTTGGACAATCACCACAAGGCTAATCAGTAAGGCCAATGAACCAGACATTCAGGCAAACCAAAAATTCAAACCCTGCTGAAATTTAATCCCTTAATCTCTTTAATCCCTTAGGCTCTTTAAGCTCTTAAGCTATTAAAATATTTAGCGCTTAACAACTTAACTATTTAAACACTTCAGTTCCTAAACTCAGCAGGCATTGATACCGTGCTTCTACGGTGCCCACCGCCTTTTTTACACCCTCTCTTTGCTGCATCTCTGTACTGCATCTGTGCGCAATGACTCTTTACTATTTTTCTCTACAACGCCTACTACACCACCACTGCTGTTCTTTTGCCCAAGACCACGGTCAGCAACACGGCACTGGCAAACAGCACATTCACCATCGTGATGGGTTCGCCCAGTACGGCATAGGCGCCAAACAAGCTTAAGAATGGTTGCAAGAGCTGCACCTGACCCACGCGGGCCACGCCACCCATGGCCAAGCCTTTATACCAAAACATAAACCCCACATACATCGAGACTACCCCGACATACACAAACCCATACACTGCGGCACTCGATAACTGTCGCCACTCAAAGTCCATGGCATGCCAGGTTAGCGCTAGATTCAGCGGCAAGGTCAATATCAACACCCAACTAATGACTGCGGTTGCCGACATGTGCTCAGATAACTTACCGCCCTCGCTATAACCCAAGGCTGCGCTGATTATCGCCAGCAATAACCACACATCCTCACGCACTACACCGCCACCACCGTTATACAACGCATAACAAATCACCAATACCGTACCCAACACAGCCATCGCCCAAAATGCGGGAGAGGGGCGTTCTCTAAACCGTAGCGCTCCGACCACCGCCGTCGCCAAGGGCAAAATCCCTAAGACAATCGCGCCGTGGGCTGCCGGTAGGGTTTGCATGGCTAGCGCGGAGAACACCGGAAATCCATAGACCACCCCCACAGCCACTATCGCCAAACGGCGCAACTGCGGCAGCGATGGCAAGCGTGCCCGCGTGTACAACAACCAACCCACCGCCATCAAGCCCGCCAAGGCAGCACGCCCAATCGCCACAAACAACGGGTTCATTTCCAACACCGCGACCCGCGTCAAGGGTAAGGTCAGGCTAAACATCGCCACCCCAATCAAGCCCCAGGCCATGCCTTGGGTTTCGGCTTGCATGACAGACCAGCGCTTCATCGCGCGTTGTGCTGGCTGGGTTGGGTCATGTTTGGTTGGGTCATGTTTGGTTGGACCATGCAAGCTGGGTGCAGACTAGCTCGGGTCATGGCAGGCCACCTGTTGGTTAGCACGGCGCTCGTGAAGCGCCGGCGCTTCCGCCCAACACCGCGCACTCGCGCGCGGGCAACGGGGCGCAAAGCCACAGCCCTGCATAGATGCCACGGCTGCAGGCACTTCACCGGTCAGCAATAAGGGCGCCACACGTGCGCCCGCCGTCCACCGCGGCACTGCCGCCAACAACGCTTGGGTGTAGGGATGACTGGCTTGAGCGAACAGCGTAGCGGTATCGGCTAGTTCAACAATCCGCCCCAAATACATCACTGCCACCCGATTGGCGACCTGTCGCACCACGGCCAAATCATGCGCAATAAATAAGCTAGTGAGCCTTAACTCTTTCTGTAAGTTTTTGATTAAATTGATAATTTGTGCCTGAACTGAGACATCCAAGGCGGACACCGCCTCGTCCCATATCAACAATTCGGGGGCGAGCGCGAGGGCGCGCGCGATGCCAGCACGTTGGCGCTGGCCACCAGATAGGGCATGCGGATAACGTGCCGCCATGGCACTAGAGAGCCCTACTTGGGCTAACAGTTCGGCCACCCGTGGCGCCATCTGAGCGGCTGGTCGTAGGCGATGTACTGCTATCGGCTCGGCAATCATCGCGCCAATGGTCTGGCGCGGATTAAGCGCGCCATAGGGGTCTTGAAATACCACTTGCACCTGCCGCCGATAGCGCCTCAGCGCAGCACCACTCACCGTGGTGACATCCGTGGCGGCATAGCGCATCCGCCCACCGCTCAAGGGCAATAGCCGTAACAGGCCCCGCCCCAAGGTGGTTTTACCGCAACCCGACTCGCCAACCAAACCTAAGGTCTCGCCCCGATAAACTGCCAGACTGACGCCATCTACCGCCCGATTCAGACGCGCACCCGCATTAAAATAGATTTTAAGATCCGACACTTGCAACAATATTTCCGGTTCAGGGGCTACATCAGGGGCTAAACCAGCCGCCATCGGGGTCGGCGGTGCCATATCCTCTGGACTATCTACACTGGGTGCAGGCCCGGCTTGATAACAAGCAACCTGATGGCCCGCATCGGGTATGGTTAGCGTTGCACCGGCTGGTATCACCGGCTCGAGTATTGGTGACTGGCTTGCGCACTGGGGCATCGCTCGCGCACAACGCGGGGCAAACCGACAACCCGCAATCGTTTGGCGCAAATCTGGCGCTAAACCCTCTATGGTTGCCATGCGCGCGGGCAGCGGACCATCAATCCGTGGCACTGCCCGCAATAATCCTTGGGTATAGGGGTGTTGCGCTTGGGCTAATACTGCAGACACCGTGCCCACTTCGACCATTTGTCCGGCATACATCACCCCGACTCGATCGGCATACTGGGCGACCACTCCAAAATTATGGGTGATCAACACTAAACCAATACCGTGCTCGCGCACCACCTCCAACAACAAATCGAGCACTTGCGCCTGCAGCGTCACATCCAGTGCCGTGGTGGCCTCATCGGCAATAATCAGTCGCGGTGAACAAGCCAGCGCAATGGCAATCATCACCCGTTGCCGCATGCCGCCAGAGAATTCATACGGGTATTGGGTGAGGCGCCGCGCTCCATCGGCAATACCCACCCGATCGAGTAACTCAAGGCTACGACTACGTGCGGCCTCGGCACTCAAGCCGAGATGTACGCGTAAAGATTCCGCCATCTGCGTACCAATGGTCAAGACTGGATTGAGCGCGGTCATCGGGTCTTGAAAAATCATCGCCATCTCACGCCCGCGCAGCGCCCGCCGCGCGGCACTTGGCAGTCCGATCAGGGCTTGGCCCGCGAAATAGATTTGACCACTGACGCGAGTAGTCTCTGGCGCTAACAATCCCATAATGGCTAAAGCCGTCACCGACTTACCACTACCGGACTCACCCACAATCGCCATCACCTCGCCGGACGCAACTTGCCAAGACACGCCGCTCACCGCCGGCACCTCGCCCTGCGTCGTGCGGAACGCAACGGCGAGCTGTTTAAGCTCGAGCACAGCTGGGGTCATGGCATGGGCCTTAGTCTCACTTCAATGTAGTCGTGCATCAATACTGTCGTGCTTGAATACTGTCGTTCTTGAATACTGTCGTTCTTGAATACAATCTCCATTGAATACAGTCGCACTTGAATATGATCATGCTTCAATTGAATCACGCATCAAGCCAATGCCGCCGCCAACACGCGTGCCACATGCTGCGCTTCGCGCGCTACACCATCACGAATCTGATGTCGGCAACTCGTGCCATCGGCCACAATCAAGGTGCTGGGGCTAGACTCGCGCAGCTTGGGCAACAGCGACAACTCAGCCATTTGCATAGACACTGCATAGTGACTGTCTTCATAGCCAAAACTACCGGCCATGCCGCAACAACTCGATTCAATAAACTCCACATTTAAATTCGGAATTAAAGCCAATACTTGCGCTACCGCCGGCATCGCCGCAAACGCTTTTTGATGGCAATGGCCGTGCACCAAGGCTTTGCTCTGCGGTAAGGCCTTGAGTGGCAAATGCCAGCGTCCCGCAGTCAGCTCTTGTGCAATAAACTCTTCAAACAACACCGCTTGGGCAGCCAAGGCTTTGGCATCTGCGCCCGGTAACAACGATAAAAATTCATCGCGCAAGGTCAACAAGCAGGAAGGCTCTAGCCCCACGATGGGTACACCACGCGCCACAAACGGCTGCACAGCAGCGAGCAGGCGTTGCGCCTCAGCGCGCGCTTGCTCAACCAAGCCACCTGCCAAAAACGTGCGTCCACAACACAGTGGGCGCTGCTCGCCATCGGCTACCGGCAGATGCACGGTATAGCCAGCAGCGGTGAGCACAAGATGTGCGGCGCGTACATTTTCCGGATCAAAATAAGTGCTAAACGTATCAACAAACAACACCACTTCGCGCGCAGCTGTTGCGGTGGCAGCTATTGCGACGACCGCTGTAGCAGTGGGTCGTTCACTGGCACGCCAAAAATCCGTGCGCCACTGGGGCATCGAGCGCAAGGCGGCAAACCCCAGCAAGGGTTTAACCCACTCTTGCACCACATTGAGAAGCGGTGCGGCCCGTGCCGCCCAGTGCGCGTAATGCGGCAGATACGCAATCAATCGCTCTTTTAAGCTGATCCCATGGTGACGATGATGATGGTGCAGATACTCAATCTTCATCTTGGCCATATCAATACCGGTCGGACATTCGCGTCTACAGCCTTTGCACGACACGCACAAATCCATTGCCTCTGTGACCGCGCTCGAGGTCAGCGCATCGGGCCCGAGCTGTCCGGATAACGCCAAGCGCAAGGTGTTGGCACGACCGCGCGTTAAGTGCTGCTCGTCACGTGTGACCCGATACGACGGACACATGGTGCCCGCATCAAATTTACGGCAATGGCCGTTGTTGTTACACATCTCGACGGCTTTATCAAAACCGCCCCACTCCCGCCAGTCCAATACTGTGGTTAAGGGCTGCACTTGATAACCAGGTTTATAGCGAAACAGGCTGCGATCGTCTTGACGTGTTGGCCGAATAATCTTGCCCGGATTGAGTAGACCCTTGGGGTCTAGCACATCTTTAATTTCAGTAAACGCAGCGACCAATTGCTGACCAAAAAATGGCTCAATCCACTCCGAGCGCACCAAACCATCGCCATGTTCGCCAGAATACGAGCCTTTATATTTTTGCACCAATACGGCGGCCTCTTCAGCAATCGCGCGCATCTGACTCGCGCCCTCGCGCCGCATATCGAGTATCGGTCGCACATGCAAACAACCCACAGATGCATGGGCATACCAAGTGCCCTCCGTGTGATGTTTGGCGAAGACTTGGGTCAGCTGATCGGTGTATTCAGCCAAGTGCTCTAGCGGCACTGCGCAATCTTCAATAAACGATACTGGCTTACCATCGCCCTTCATCGACATCATGATATTGAGACCCGCCTTACGCACCTCCCAAAAATCTCGCTGTAACGCCGGTTCAACCACCTCAACCACGCCCTCGGGAAAGCCTAACTCACCCATTAAATCAACCAGTTGCTTTAGTCCTCGGCGTTGCGTGTCGAGGTCTTCTCCAGCAAATTCCACCAACAGAATCGCCGCTGGCTCACCACGCACACATTGATCAACAATCGGTCGGAACGCCGGATTACTACGTGCCAAATCGATCATGGTGCGATCGACCAACTCTACTGCAGCTGGCTTTAGTTTAACGATATGCTGAGGCGCAACCATGGACTGATAAAAGGTTGGGAAATGACACACACCCAAGACCTTATGCCGGGGCAAAGTGGAGAGCTTAAGTTCTAAGCGGCGTGAAAACGCCAACGTGCCCTCAGAGCCCACCAATAAATGCGCTAAGTTCGCCCCAGCGGGTAACAACATATCTAAGTTATAGCCCCCAACACGGCGTAACAACTTGGGATAGCGCAGTTCAATTTCAGCCGCCTCGCGCTGTGCAATGCCCACCAAGCGCGTGACTAACGCTTGATAATCGGGCAAGCCATCCAGAGTTGCCCAGTTCGACGGAATCACCCCAAACGCATGCTGTGTGCCATCGGCTAATACAGCATCAATACCCAATACGTTATGCACCATATTGCCATAGGCAAGCGAGCGCGAACCGCAGGAGTTATTGCCGGCCATGCCGCCAATCGTGGCCTGCGCACTGGTCGAAACATCCACTGGAAACCATAACCCATGCGGCTTGAGATAGGCGTTCAGGTGATCGAGCACCATGCCCGGTTGCACGGTAACCGTTCGCGCATCGCGATCAAACCCTATTAAGCCATTTAAATGCTTAGAGACATCGATAATTAAAGCCTCACCCACGGTCTGACCGCACTGCGAAGTACCACCCCCACGAGGTAATACCGGAACCCCGCTGTCGATCGCAATCTGCAAGGCCAGCAACGCATCTGCCTCATCTACCGGCACCACCACCCCAACCGGCTCGATCTGATAAATCGATGCATCCGTGGCATAGCGCCCACGCGAAGCACGATCAAACATCACCGCCCCGCGTAACTGTTGGCGCAAGCGCCGCTCCAGTGCGCTATGCGCAGCACTTTGGGTGTGGGCGTTTATGTGAACACTGCGGGCGGGCGCGTTCATCGTGCCACCGCTTGCTGGGGTTGTTCGGTGTGCTGAGCAGACGCCAAAGCCTCCATCACCAAGACCAACTTCTGTGCTAAGTGATCGCGCAACAACATGGCCAAGCGCGCACGATCGCGCGCCTCTAGTGCCGCGAGAATTGCCTCGTGCTCTTGCACCGCTTGGTCCCAACGTGCGGGGGATAAATTTGCACTATAGCGGGCGCGCCGAACATGGGCATTCAGACTTTGGTACAACTGTGAGAGCACCGGATTGCCCGCACACGCCACTAATTGACTATGAATCTGTTGATTGTATTTAAAGTAAGCCGCCAATTCGCCACGGGCGTGATGCGCGCGCATATGAAAATGCAGGGCGCGAATCTCGGCTATTTGCGCCGCACTCGCAGCACGACACGCCAGATCACCGGCCAAGGCCTCAAGTGTGCCTAACACCACAAACACTTGATTGATTTTTTCGGGATCGAGCGGCGCCACCAACGCGCCACGATTCGGCAATAGTTCAACCAAGCCCTCTGCCGCCAGCATCTTGATGGCTTCGCGCAGCGGCGTGCGGGAGGTGCCTAGGCGCGCTGCCAGGAGCCGCTCATTGAGCTTGGTGCCCGGGGCGAGCTCGCCTTGGACAATTAAATCGCGCAATTGATCAATCACGGTTTCGTGTAATAGACGCTGTGGCACGAGCGGCGTCACAGTCGCCGAATGGGGCTCGGCGCGGCTTAAGGTAGGGCTTAACAAAGCAGGCAAGATCGCACTCCAATTTCAAAAATTAACCAACACGCTGAGGCGGTATAAGCCCCGCTCGCCACACATCTCTACGCTACAATCACCACGAGTTTAACATTTGTATGCATAATATAACGCACCGACAACCGGGGCAATAAAAAATAATCAATAAAATCAAATAGTTATAATTTTAATTAGTGCAGGCTGACGATTTAGCCTGCTTTGCATACAAAATGAGTTGCCGCAACCCATGCGCCAGCGCTAACATCCCTGCTTACTTTGATTCCCCTCCGGAGCAACTCATGAGCTATCACGCTGGCCGCCACTTCCTACAAATCCCAGGACCCTCGAACGTACCAGACCGCGTATTGCGGGCGATCGACCAGCCCACGATAGACCACCGCGGCCCTGATTTTGCAGTCTTGGGTAAAGCCGTCTTAAGCGGCATGCAGCGGCTATTCCAAACCAGCCACCCCGTTGTCATTTACCCCGCCTCAGGCACTGGCGCGTGGGAAGCGGCTTTGGTCAATACCCTCTCACCCGGCGACACGGTATTGATGTATGAGACGGGCCAGTTCGCCACGCTGTGGCAACACCTTGCCAAGCGTATCGGATTAGTGCCCGAATTTATCAACAGCAACTGGCGCCATGGTGCAGACCCGACAGCGATTGCGCAACGCCTGAGCGCCGACGTAGAACATCGCATCAAAGCCGTGTGCGTGGTGCATAGCGAAACCTCTACCGGCGCCTGCTCACCGATTGCCGCCGTGCGCCAAGCAATCAACAGCACCGGACACCCGGCCTTGCTATTAGTCGATGTGGTGTCCTCTCTGGGCTCGATTGACTATCAACACGAGGCATGGGGTGTGGATGTCTCGATTGCCAGCTCGCAAAAAGGTCTCATGTTACCGGCAGGGCTGTCATTTAATGCCCTCTCACCCAAGGCCTTAGCGGCCAGTGAAACCGCAGGTCTCACCCGCTCGTATTGGTCGTGGGCCGAGATGCTGGGGCCCAATAAAAATGGTTACTTTCCGTTTACCCCTTCGACCAACTTACTCTATGGCTTGCGCGAGGCGCTACACATGTTACTCGAAGAAGAGGGGCTGCCCCAAGTGTTTGCCCGCCACGCAAGACTAGCAGCGGCAACTCGCGCAGCAGTCCAAGCCTGGGGCCTAGAGCTCTGCTGCGAAACACCCGAGCACTACTCCAACGTAGTGACTGCGGTGCGCATGCCTGCCGGTCACAGCGAAGTGGCATTGCGTAAAATCATCCTCGAACGTTTTAATATGTCGCTCGGCAGTGGTTTAGGCAAATTAAGCGACACCGTATTTCGGATCGGCCATGTCGGTGACTTTAACGATCTGAGTCTGATGGGCACACTGGCTGGCGTTGAAATGGGCTTAAGCTTGGCGCAAGTGCCACACCGTGCCGGCGGCGTTGCTGCTGCAATGACTGTTTTAAGCCAGGCAGGTTGATGCGCAAAGACACGAGTAAAGCAAGTTTAAAAACAACAAACAACAATCAACAATCGACAATCAAACAACAAAATTGAAATAAACATAAATATCTAAATATCTAAAAAATCAGAAACTTACCGCTCACAAGATTCATCTCACCCATCGATTATCCACACCTATGCAAACCGATCTGCTGGTCAGTCGCGACGCTGCAATCGCCACCGTCACTCTTAACCGCCCCACAAAACGCAACGCCTTAACCCGCGCGATGTGGGCAGACTTAGGCACCACACTGACTACGCTATCTGCGGATGAAGAGTTGCGCTGCGTAGTCTTGCGCGGTGCTGGCGGCGAGGCCTTTGCCGCGGGCGCCGACATTGCTGAGTTCGCCACTACCCGCAACAGTCACGAGCAAGCCCGCGAATACGGCGCACTCATCGAAGCAGCGATGCATGCAGTGGCGCACTGTCGCCATCCAACTATCGCCCTAATCGAAGGGCTGTGTGTGGGTGGCGGTTTAGAAATTGCAGCGATGTGTGACTTACGTATTTGTGGCACATCGAGTCGCTTTGGTATCCCCATCAATGCTTTGGGGCTCACCATGGCTTATGGTGAATTAGCGGGCTTACTTGGTTTAGTCGGGCGTGCTGTGGCCTTAGAGTTGTTGCTCGAGGGACGCATCATCAATGCCAGCGAAGCCTACAGCAAAGGCTTGGTGAATCGGGTGGTGGCCGATGACGCTGTCGCCAGCGAGAGCTACGCCACTGCTCAACGCATTGCCGCCGGCGCGCCATTAGTGGCGCGTTGGCACAAACAATATATTGAACGGCTCACCGTGCAAGCCAACATCAGCGCCACTGAACGCGATGCTGCGTACGCTTGTTTTGATACCGCCGATTATCAAGCGGGTGTGGCCGCCTTTGTAGAGAAGAAGAAGCCGGTGTTTACTGGACGCTAAGCCGATAACACACTGACCACGTTATACTTTCATCATAGCGTCATGTTTCTGGCTTAAAATTCGCACTGTTTTTTATACTGCGCGAGCACCTCGCTGTTGCAATATAAGCACAATATAAGCATAATAAAAGCGCAATATACCCAATCAATCACCTACACCTGATCCCACCCAATGATGCCGTCTCGCCTCCACCTCGTTATGAAATTCAAGCTCAAACATTTGCTCAACAATATGGCCTTCAGCTTACTCACCGCACTGCGTACGGTCAGTATTAGTGGGGCCATCATCAGCATGCTGTTCAGTGCGTCACTAGCGCAAGCGGCTCGGCCCATGATGACCGACGATGCGCGCACGGTTGATGCCTACGCTTGTCAGGTTGAATCGTGGGTCAGAAATAATCGCGGTAGTCATGAGTATTGGTCACTACCTGCGTGTAACTTTACGGGTAACCTCGAATTAACCCTGGGTGGTGCAATCACCAATAGCGCGGGCGTGAGCAATCACAGCGATATGCTGATTCAAGGCAAAAGTATTTTTAAACCCTTAGCGTCGAATGGCTACGGCTATGGCCTGGCTGTTGGTTATGTTGCACATCCGGCGCGCTATAAAGATCATGATATGGTGGGCGACCCGTATGCTTATATCCCTGCAAGTTTTTCGTTTCGTGATGATCAAATCGTCATGCACACTAATACCGGCATTATTCACAATCGCGATAACTCACGCAATTACGGCACTTGGGGCTTAGGCTCGGAGATTCGACTCAATCCGCAAAATTTTTTGATTGTAGAGACCTTCGGCGATAGCATCAGCAGCCCGTGGTTACAAGTTGGCCTGCGGCATTGGGTGGTGCCGAATCGCGTCCAAGTCGATGCCACATACGGCACGCGCAGCAACGGCGAGAGCCCGTGGATCTCGATTGGCTTACGCTTGTTGTCTGTGCCGTTTCTGCAGTAATCGTTACGTCCACTGAGACGCTAGGATTTACTCGCTCCAAGTGTACGGCAGGGCAGTCATTGTCGCGCTGTAAAAATCCCCTAGTCCACACAAACTGGGCTAGACTCCAGCAATCGCATAAGCACCAGGCCACACGCCAATTGTGCTTTGCGCAAATCCGACTGGATTAGCGCCACGCTCTTGACTCGAAAGATGCCTGTGCCTGGCTATGCCGTCCACACCATTGATTACCATATCGGCAATCACGACTTACACATTCGCAGTCTCAGCAATTGTCAGCAGTATGCTGACCCAGAAGGCACAGCGGCCCGAGCCGGTGTCTCGCCCGCCTCATGGCCTTTGTTTGGCGTGGTATGGCCTGCAGGCCTCGCCCTCGCCACCACCATGAGCACCTATCCGATTGCCGGCAAACGTATCTTAGAACTCGGTTGTGGTATTGGTTTGAGTAGCTTGATACTCGCGCAACGCCACGCCAACATTACCGCCAGCGATCAACACCCGTTGGCTGAAGAGTTTCTACACCAGAACACCGCACTCAACGACCTCACACCCATACATTTTTTACAAGCCAGCTGGGCGGCAAACAACCCCCATACCGCTTGCTATGATTTAATTATTGGTAGCGACTTGCTCTACGAACGTGATCACGCAGTGATGCTCGCGCACTGCATCGCCAGCCATGCCCAGACCCAAGCAGAGGTGCTCATCGCCGACCCAGGACGCGGCTATAGTGCGGCGTTTAGTAAACTCATGATTGCCCAAGGCTTTAGTCGCCATGCCCAACCCCTGCTCATGCACAACTCGATCGGCATGCCTGACTCGCGCGGTCAGCTCTTTAGTTTCAGGCGCAGTGCATTAAACGCGTGTACACCGCGCCTGAACTAAATATCGGGACTAAATTCCAGACCTAATCGACTGAACTTAGCAACTAAAATCAGCACCCAACGGAAATATTTATACTGAGCCCTTATACTTCATTGGGCCTCTGTGCAAACAGCGCTACCGCATCACGCTGTAATAGCGCAAGTCACCGCTTGCGTGTGTGCAGACACCGGCACAAATACCGAATGTGATCCAGTGCCGCCCGCCACAATCACACCAATATCTTCGGGCACTACGGTGATCGGTAGCAAAGTCTCCGGACCAATCTGACCCAGCTCTGCTTGGCGGGCTGTCACGGTGCGTTCAAACTCACTACCACGCGAGCGTCCTGCAGGCATTTTAGACGCAGCCCACAAGCGTTGTTTAAACTCCGCTTTACTCCAACCAGCTGCAGCGAAAATCTTTGCATGCTGCGGCGAGAGTAAAATAAACGGATGACCGCCAAACACATAATCACTGCTGGCGGGATATTGCATGGTCTCGGCAATCATCAATAGCACATCCTCAGCAGCAGAGGCGGTCATATTCATACTCCAAGTGCCCAGCGCCCCCACCACAGTAACGGTGCTCTCAGTCGCTGCAAACCCACGCTCCACATGCAAGGGCTCCCACGGGCTCGCTGCTTCATTCTCGGCGCAGCAAAATAAGTATTTGCCGGGCTGACCTTGGGTTGAGCGGTCCATCTCACCGGGTAGTGCACGCCCAATATTTTGCAGCATTAAACGCAATGCACGCCCTAGCGTTGCATTCGCCCATACGCCCTGACCCAAACAGTTGCTGCCGGCATTCACACCGAGCGTCTTGGCGATCGGACCATTCACCACTAACCATACAGCCGCCGGATTGGTGGTAGCTTGAATCGCTTGCAAATGAAATGTAGTGGTCGCGACTGCTCGTGCCGCAGCAATCAGCACGGGTAAATACTGCGGCAAGCAACCCGCCATCACCGCATTAATCGCTATATATTCCACAGTGGCCACACCAAAACCAGGCGCAATCGTGGCCACTACTGTATCGCGCGCCAACGTCGTGTGTTGCAACATCTCGTCAACTGCAGCCACTGTGGGTGGCACAATCGGCAAGCCATCACCCCAGCGCCGTTCAATATAGAATTGATTCAGAGCACCGAGCGCTAATGGTGCTTCTACTAACGAGGCGCGCGGCACCGCCGCTACTGCACTCGCAGCAGCTACGGGTTCATCACTACCAATATCACATAAATGCTGGGCAATTTGCGCAGCACAATCGCGTGCAATTTCGGTCAAAGCCTCCCGCGCTTGAGTGCCAAAGGGATGTGGCACGACAGCAATCGCCAGTCCCGGAAAACCCAAGGCTTTTTGTTGTGCCCGACCTAAGCCAATGAACTGCTCTGAACACACAGTCATTGCAACCAAACCCCGTTTCACTAACTCTACAGTATCGTGGACACTCCACGATGTGCAGGAGCCTCAGTCACCCGAGCCCGTAATGACGGCATCACACTGATCTGCAAGCTCTTGCAACATCGCCTCGGGTGCGCCTTGCGATGCACTGCGTTTACGTCGCTTTACCACACGCGCCACCTGATAATCACGCACTAATATCTCTGCTAGATCATCGACTAAATGATTGAAGTTAGGTTTTGCATTATCTAGAAATCCAACCACCTTACCACTGAGTTGCTCCAAGAACCGATGGGGAGCCGCTGTTGCGGTGAGACACGGTGCAACCGGGTCATAGACCTGTTGTGTAGTCATCTTCTCTTTCCTTTCTCTGTGTACACGTTTGTTTGCTAGTTGATTTGCCAATGTATTCAAATAGTTATTGAATACATTGATTTGCCAGTTCGTTGACTACTTTGTTTTATACTTAAAATACTATACTGTTCAATCACATCATCAGCGATACCAGGCAAACAACGCCCTGTATGCCCAGCATGATTTTCAATTCATATCTTTCAATTCATCACTAGTGACTCACGACTCTCTAATCACATAATCGGGCTTGGCAGTGCCGTATTTGCTTTGTAATTGCTCCTCGAGCAAAAACATCGATTCTAAATCAGCAATATGGGCATAGCCCATCAAGCTAGTAATTTCTTCCATGCCGTAGATTAAATCGGGACGATCACGCACTTCGCCACTACTGAGGCTCTCATTCAATACCTCTAATGCTTTGTGCATGCCCATTAATGCAGCCGCTGGTAACATCCGAGCTGCAGACACCCGCCCCACACCCAGCTCGGCGAGTCGTTTCACTGAAATCAAGGGCGTTGTTGGTCGCGACCGAATCGCAAATCCCATATTAATGCTGACGGGGACGGATACGGCGTCAACAAAGCGTCGGATGTCATCTTCAGTATGCACTGCGTCCGGAAACACCATATCAGCACCTGCTGAGACATAGAGTTGAGCACGGCGTATCGCACTGTCTAAGCCCTCTACAGCAATCGCATCGGTGCGCGCATTAATAATAAAATCTGGATCTTTCTTGGCTTTAACTGCAGCTTCAATTTTCTTGGCCATCTCACGCGGACTAATTAATTCTTTGCCTTGCATATGACCACAGCGCTTCGGGCTTAATTGATCTTCGATATTCATGCCCACCACACCAGCTTCTTCAAAATACTGTACGGCGTGATAAACCGTGACCGGATTACCATAACCGGTTTCGGCATCCGCCATAATCGGAATAGATACCGAGCGCACTAAATGTCGGCATGCATCGACGTTCTCGGTCATCGACAATAAACCAATATCAGGCTGACCCATTAACGCATTCGAAAAACCACTACCGCCCGTTGCGGCTGCCTTAAACCCTGCGCGCTCAACCATCCGTGCACTCAAACCATCATAAATGCCTGGTGAGACTACAATACCTTCGCGCAGTAAAGCGCGCATTATGGCTGCTTTAGTTTGCATATTTTTGGTTTGCATACTTTTGACTCCTAATCTGATCTACCGTCGCTCACCAACATGCAGTTGGTATGGCGTATTAAGTATTGGGCCGAATATTGGCTTGCTTAATCACCTTGGTCCAGATCTCAATCTCGTTCTTAAAAAAATGTCGCAATTCATCTGGGCTATTCGGCATTGGCTCTGCACCTTGGGCAATTAATTGTTCTGCCACTGCTGGTGTGCGCAATACTTGGGTCAAGGCTAGGTGTAAGGTGTTAATAATCGGTTCTGGTGTTTTGGCAGGCGCTAGTAATGCATACCAAGTTGTTGCTTGAAAACCGGGAATCCCGGACTCTGCCACTGTCGGGATCTCGGGTGCAGCGCGCGAGCGTGTACGTGTAGTGACTGCAATACCTTTCAGTTTGCCTGTGCGCACATGGGGTAAGGACGGTACTGTGCTGGTACACAGCATCTGAATCTGGCCACCGAGCAAATCAATCAAGGCCTGACCTGCGCCCTTATAAGGCACATGTACCATTTGAATACCCGCACGCAACTTTAAAAGTTCGGTCGCCAAATGGCCACTCGTGCCTTGCCCAGCCGAGCCATAACTCATACTACCGGGCTTAGCTTTCGCTGTTGCAATTAATTCACCTATGGTATTGACCCCCAAATTAGGCGGCACCAAAAAGATTAATGGTGACTCAACCACCATCGATATCGGCGAGAAATCAGTAATGGCATCATAAGGCAACCTAGCGAGTAAACCCGTATTCAATACATGTGCTGTGGCCACCAGCACAATGGTATATCCATCAGGACTGGCTTTAGCACCAATGTCCGTGCCCAACACGCTGCCAGCACCCGGGCGAATATCCATCACGATTTGCTGACCTAATTTCTCGGTCAATTTAGATCCTAGAATTCGAGCCACGACATCGGTAGCCCCACCGGGCGCAAATGGAATAATCAAGCGGATCGGTCGATTAGGGTATCCATCTGCGCTCACGCTAGGCTTAGGCCATAACACCAGTGTTGCACACACTATTGAGCACAGTGCAGTGCACAGCACACCCCATATTATTTTGAATTGTTTCATTACGTCCTCTCTGTGCGACCCTATGTTTGCATACTCAAGGGTTATCTTTGATATCCATCATCGAACGTAACGAAGATCATGAATAAAATCAATGCACAGACCAGTACGCGGACCTCAAAGCGCAATTTAAACCTGCTAAAGGTAGCGCAGTACTCGATTTTTTAATCAGCAATGCGCCGCAAAATGACAATTCGATTGCTATTTGTGCCTTGGGTATTATTGTCCACGCCCCAGCAATTAGCAGTCTTAGAAAAAGTTTGTTGATTAATCATCACGGCGATGCGTTCTAGGGGCAAGCCCTCGGCTGCTGCCCATACTTGTTGTTCTAACAACACCTGCCCGTGACGCACTTCACCAACTTCAAATGCAATATGTCCGCCAACCGCCACTACCCTTGTTAACTCTTGCAAGGTTGCAGCAACCATGTGTTGCCAATCACTAGCATGGCGGTGATGCGCGATAGCTAAGCTTTGGGTATCAATGCCAGAAAACCAATTACGTAACCAATTATCATCAGCATATTGCACAATATCCAGAAACGGTGGCGAGGTGATAACCAACTGCACTGAAGCTGCGCGCAGTTGCGCATTACGCTCGGCAGGCCCTGTGGTTAAACAACTATAGGGCTGCCCGACTGCAGCGTTCACTATCGCGGCGTCTCGTAGCAAAGACCGCGTCTTTTTTAATATGATCTTTTGAATATCACGATCGACTGGAGTTTGATTTCTTTTGGCATTGATTTTGCGTTGTGATGCGATCGATACCGCCTGATTGGGTGGCAAGGTATAGACTGAGAAAAAACCGCTCGAATGACCTGTGAGTCGATTAATCGCTACCATGCGTATCCAATCATCGACCGGGTCGACTACTCGATCAATCGGTGCACGCGCTAACAACCACTGACGCAGAGCATATATGTGGCGTAGGGTTTGTGGACTATAAAACACCAGTAATTCTTCATTTTCAATTTCGCCACATTGCCAATCCACCTGTTGAAGTCGCTGTGCTACTGCCTCTAGTGTTGGTGGACGCAGTCGCGGCCGTGTGAGCAATATACTTAATGGATTAATATCGTTGCCCACTGCGCACCGACCCATCAACGCCGCTTGCAGTGGGGTAGTGCCACGACCCATAAAGGGGTCGTAGACCGTATCGCCCGGCTGGGTGAGGCGCGCGATAAAAAACTCGGGGAGTTGTGGTTTAAAACATGCGCGATAACTAATCTCGTGCAAGCTATGGGCTTGCCGTTGACGTGCTGTCCAAAAGGCATTAGTCACATAAGGAATGCCTTCACTGCTCGATTGCGATGAGGCTTGACCTTGATCGCGAAATTTTAGAATCTGCTCTAAAAATGAATCATCATGAGCAATCATGGTCGCCAGTGTAAGGGGCCGCATTGTGTCAGTGTGAGTACATTCATCTGTAAACCGTTTTATTTTATAGCGCAGTGCATGCGGTTTTTAGCTTGAGGGGCAACCATTTCAGTTGTTGTGGTGGTTGTTGCAGATCTTGCGTTTTTTGCATTTCTTGCATTGATTGCATTGATTGAATTTCTTATATTTTTTAAATTTGTTGCAGCTTACCCACTGGGCATTGCCTAAGCATCTACCATTAACAGATCTGTGTTTTTTCGCCGGAGTTTCTCAATCATCTCACTGTCCACTGCCTTTGAAACACATACATCTGCTAACCGTCAGAATAAAAACTATTGTCTAGCGTTTAGCGTGATGGCCCCACCAATGATGCGCCACCGTCCAGACAGATGCTCTGGCCAGTCATAAATTTCGACTGCTCAGACAATAAGAATCGCGCCAAATGACCAGTATCCCAACCACTGCCTTCACGCTTCATCAAAGAGGCTTCTGCCCGCAAGCGTCTACGCTCAGGCGTGAGATTGCGATTAATGTTTGGCGTAAATACAGGGCCAAGAATAATGCAATTAGCGCGAATGCCTTGTGCGCCATGATCAGCGGCCAAGGTTGCAGTAAGCGCGACCACTGCACCCTTGGTTACCGAATACACTGTGGAGTTTTGGGGTCGAATACTGCGTAGAGAACCAATATTCACAATCGACCCGCCGCCACCTGCGGCCATGGCGGGAATCGCATACTTACACATCAACATCATGCTATCGACATTCAAGGCAAACATATTGCGCCACTCTTCAAGACTCATCTCAACCACATCGCCTGGCGCACTACGTCCGACATTATTATCCAGACAATCCACCCGGCCATAACGTGCCATCGTAGCCTCCACAACAGCCTTACATTCCGCCTCTTTGGTAACGTCAGCAACATGTGCAAACGCTTCACCACCTTCTTGTTGAATAATATTCACTGTATGTTGAGCAAGCTCTAGTGTGCGGCCTACTACACACACTTTTGCACCAGCGCGCGCCAGCAAAATAGCGGTAGCACGACCATTAGTCACACCCTCTTCTAAACCATCTCCAATGGGACCACCTGCACCAGACACTATCGCAACTTTACCCATCAAACCATAATCATTAGCAATGTGTTCGAAACTCATTCAGATCTCCTGTGCGCGTTTATCGATACTTAATCATATGCAGATTCACCGAGCTTATCATAATCATAGCGTCATCTAATCGGCGTAAATACTACACTGAGCATGCTCAACAGACCACCACAACTCAGCACTACAAGTCACGCCTTACATTGTGTAGTCTGTGTCCTTGGCTTCTTGTCCTTGGCTTTCTGTCATTTGTTTCTTATCTCTTGCCTCTTATCCCTTGCCTCTTATCGCTCATCGCTTGCGAGTGTTTGTTGTAGCCAGCGATTACCCATAACAGTATTGATCCTACACAATAACCACATCATCAACATGCCACCACATGCATTGACTTACAGCACACGAGCATTTATGTATTCGCAAAAATGCAATCCCCAATGGTGCACTTGAGCACCTGCCAATCCGCGAGCTTAGCCCGTTACGATTGGAAAACTCTAGGTTTATCAGTGGCGCTCAGATATAGAAACACCAGACTTGTTCAGTCTTAAGGTCTTGGATGTAGACACGCATCACGCAATTGACATGCAATAGAAGTTTATCACTATATTGATATGCATTTTCCAGAATTATGCATTTAATATGGCGATGGCAATGCATTTTTGCCGTTTTTAATTTCATTAAAACGACTACTTTTTTTATTTCTGCATATATACAATGTTTTATCAAAACATTCACTGATGATGCATTGGTTCATCACATCATCACTGGCTTATGATCAACTGATGCCATGCCATGCAATAGATTAAATTCAATGCCATTCAATAAAATTAATAACGACTACTCCATGAATCACAGCCATAATAACAACCACATAATAACAACCATAAAGACAACCATAAATTCATAACAAAGGGCGCACCATGCACTCCACTAGAGAAACTACTTTTGACTTCGCTCCCCTATTAGCACCTGGTCTTCCTCCTGCGGCAATGCGTTGGACTGGCCGACCAAAGTTTGATTTTACTGGTGGCAATAATGATCCGGATCAGTTACCGCTCCAAGATTTAATAGTGGCAACTGAAACCGTGTTAAAGCGTGAAGGTCGTTCGCTTTCAACGTATAGTGTAAACAGCGGCCCGCAAGGGTATCGTCCTTTACGTGAATTTTTGGTCAAAAAATTACTCGCCGATGCCGCCATTCAATGCACAGTCAACGACATTTTAATCACCTCGGGCTCATTGCAAGCCATCGATTTGATTAATCACACCCTACTCACACGGGGCGACACGGTCATCATTGAAGAGGATTGCTATCAAGGCTCGATTAATCGCTTATTACGCATGGGCGTCAATCCTATTGGCATACCCCTCAATGAACAGGGTATGCGTATAGATGTATTAGCATCCGTGCTTAATTCGCTTTCATCCAAAGGTGTTCGGCCGAAATATATTTATACAATCCCAACGGTTCAAAATCCAAGCAGCACCATCATGCCAACATCGCACCGCGAACGCTTGCTCCAACTCGCGCATACGCATGGCGTTCCCATTTTTGAAGACGATTGCTACGCTGATCTCACATGGTCTGGAGTGCGCCCGCCGGCGCTATATGCGATGAGTCCATATAATAATGTTATTCATATTGGCTCGTTTTCTAAATCTATTGCACCTGCTCTACGCGTTGGATTTATTGTTGCCCCTTGGAATGTTTTGTCACATATTTTGTCGCTTAAAACAGATGCTGGGTCTGGCGCTTTAGAGCAGATGGTTCTCGCTGAGTATTGCCAAAGTCACTTTGGCAAACATATCGTTACACTGCGCAAAGGCTTGCATCATAAATTCATCACCCTAAAAGAAGCACTGCACACCCATTTTGGTGATGCTGTGTCTTTTGATGATGTACAAGGTGGGATATTTTTATGGGTCACACTTCCAGAGCATATTGACACCCTAGCGCTGTTCGAGCAGGCACAAGCAGCCGGTGTAGCAATTAATCCTGGCCCAGAATGGTCTGTGAACAAACCACACGCTCGCAATCGGATGCGTTTATGTTTTGCGAGTTTAAGCCACGAAGAAATTCATCAGGGTGTAGCTACTTTAGCGCAGGTCTATCGTTCGCTGTAAGCGCATTTAAACCCTCATCACTTACTACAACTCTCGCCCACCACACAGTCAGTTATTTTAAATTCTTTATTTTATTTTTTATATTTATGAATATCTTATTTGTGCATCAAAATTTTCCGGGTCAGTTCAAACACTTAGCGCCCGAACTGGTGCGGCGGGGTCACACAGTCGTTGCGTTAGCGATTCGTGCATACAATACTCATGTCTGGCAAGGCGTATCATTAGTCAGCTATTCTGTCGAACGTCGCTCGTCAGCAAACATACACCCGTGGCTTGCCGACTTTGAATCTAAAACCATCCGTGGTGAGGCTTGCTTTAGAGCAGCCCACCGCCTGAAGTCTGAAGGGTTTACCCCAGATGTCATCATTGCTCATCCGGCGTGGGGAGATTCACTCTTTCTGAAGCATATTTGGCCACTAACACGTCTCGGTACTTATGGTGAGTATTACTATAAATTAGCGGGTGGCGATATGAATTTTGATCCTGAATTTGGGCTTCGCAATGACATTACCGAGCCGTGCCGCTTAAGCTTAAAAAATCTGAATAATCATCTCCATTTTAATCTCTCTGATGCGTGGATTTCCCCTACTCACTGGCAAGCCAGCACGTTTCCAGAAAATTTTCGAGCTAAAATGCAGGTGATCCATGATGGTATTCATACGAATATTGCCAAACCTAATCTCTTGGCAACTTATCATCCCCTTCAAAATAGACCATTCACTCGTAACGACGAAATCATTACTTTTATTAATCGCAATCTAGAGCCTTACCGTGGCTATCATATTTTTATGCGTGCGCTACCTGAGTTACTGAAAAGTCGCCCCAAAGCACACATACTGATCGTGGGCGGGAATGGCGTTAGCTATGGATCAAAACCTAAAGCGGGCAAAAACTGGAAAGATATTTTTATTGATGAAGTTCGTCCAAAAATTTCAGACGCTGACTGGGCGCGGGTTCATTTCCTAGGTAATATCCCTTATCAAGATTATCTGAGTTTACTCCAAGTCTCAACAGTGCACGTTTACCTGACTTATCCATTTGTATTATCTTGGAGCTTATTAGAGGCCATGAGTATTGGATGCGCTATTGTCGCTAGCAATACGCAACCACTACACGAAGTTATTCAACATAATGTGACGGGTCGCTTAGTTGATTTTTTTGATGTTGCCGCCCTTACCACTGAAGTCATTAATTTACTAGATCAACCAGACCTTCGAGAACACTTAGGCCGTGCCGCACGCACCTTTGCTAAAAAGCACTACGACCTTGAAACCATCTGTCTTCCCCAACAAGTACAATGGGTTGAGCGGTTAGCGACACTTTAATCTCAGTATTATTCAGCCAACCTATCTTCAGCCATCATTTTCTCTTACAATATGGGCTTAATGTATCGGGAGAGACCGCAGGCGTTTGCAACTGCGGCGCCGAAGGAGCAACCGCCCCGGAAACTCTCAGGCCTCAGGACCGACCATTGATGACAATCTGAAGAGTTGTCTGTGTTTAGACACACCGAAGGAGCAACCTGCAAATATACTTAGGTATTTGCGGAGAATCTCTCAGGTTCCTAACAGATGGGGCTCGCATTGAGATGTAATTCATCTTAGTCGACCCTATAACCCTGTTATTTACTGTTAGGAACGTTATGAAATCCATCGCAATTATTGGTGCGGGTATAACCGGTATCACTACAGCCTATTGTTTAGTCAAACAGGGTTATCAGGTCACTATTTTCGATAAAAACCGATACCCAGCAATGGAGACCTCGTATGCGAATGGCGGTCAACTCTCAGCCTCTAATGCCGAGGTTTGGAATCAAGCTTCAACCATCCTTAAAGGGATTCGGTGGCTGTTTAACAGTCAAGCCCCTTTGTTGTTTAACATGAAGCCCTCGTGGCATAAACTATCTTGGATCACTGAGTTTATTTCTCATATTCCGCATTACGAAGAAAACACCATTCAAACAGTTCAATTAGCAATTCGTGCAAGGCAGTCTCTCATTGATTGGGCACGCATCGAGCAGATTGATTTTGATTATCGCAATCAAGGTATTCTTCATATCTACCGAAATGCTACTGATTTTGAGCACGCATCTCGGGTCACTCGATTACTGGCGCAAGGCGGGTTAGTTCGACAGCCCGTCACTGCGCAAGATATCCGTCGCATTGAGCCTACCTTAATTGGCAATTTTTATGGTGGTTTTTTTACTGATAGCGACTCCACTGGAGATATTCATAAATATACTTCTGGTCTCGCTGCCGCATGCGAACGCCTTGGTGCTACATTGATCTTTAACCAGCAAGTACAACAATTAACTTGCCATCCGCAACAAGTGACGATTTCTTCTTCGGATCAGCACAATGCTTTTGAGCATCACTTTGATCAATTAGTCATTTGCGCGGGTGTTGCGAGCCGTCACTTAGCGGCTCAAGTGGGTGATCGCATCAATATTTATCCAGTGAAAGGCTATTCCATTACCATTCCTTTACTAGATACACTCAGCCAGTCTGCTGCCCCTTCAGTGAGCCTTCTCGATGACAGTGCAAAGATTGTGACTAGTCGGCTTGGCATAGACAGACTACGTGTTGCAGGCACCGCTGAATTTAATGGTTTTAATACAGATATTCGAACCGACCGAGTGCTTCCACTGATCAAATGGGTGGAAGATTTATTCCCTAATGTGAATACCCGCCAAACGATTCCATGGACCGGCCTCAGACCTATGATGCCTAACATGATGCCTAAGGTTGGTCATGGTAATAATCCGCATATTTTTTATAACACTGGCCACGGTCATTTAGGCTGGACCTTAGCACCTGCTACTGCAGAGTGGATTACTCAAATTATTAATACTGCAAACCAACATTAAACGCTTGCTACATCTGCGCTATGGTCTGCACAAATGGGCGCGGTTTTCGTTGATTGTTCGATCTCCAGCAACTCACCCTTACGCCAAAATTTGAATTGCACGACACCACAGTTTCCCTGCTCGTGTTTGGTATACGATTCACAACACACACCCTTCTCGCCTGTAGCTGCTTCACTGACATCGGACTCCCGTAGGACTATAAAGCACATTAGGTAATCTCGTCACCCTTGCATGCTCTAAGCTGTATGGTGTGGTGTATGGTGTATGGTGTATGGTGTATGGTGTATGGTGTATGGTGTATGGTGTATGGTGTATGGTGTATGGTGTAATTTTTAAAAGATACAATATTAATAATGTAATAATATAAATGTTGTTATTCTTAACTGCTATCTCTCAACATCATATCTTTCTGGTATTGCGTTGAAACAATCAACATTGAACAATTCGATATATTTAACATCACATGCTTTATATATGCTTTATTAATCTATACCATCATTTATGAGTAATATTTTTAATGTAATCGGCAATCTTGAACAAAGCCTGCATGCTGCGGTTGCACTCACTCAAACTACAGTGAGTCCGCCTACGCTCACGTCCGCGATTGCATATGCCGTATTTCCTGGCGGCGCTCGTGTTCGTCCACAGCTTTGTTTGTCGGTGTCTCATGCCTGTGGCAATGATGATCCACAATTATCCATGCGAGTTGCCACTGCAATAGAGCTATTACATTGCGCATCTCTCGCCCATGACGACTTACCCTGTTTCGATAACGCCACAACGCGGCGCGGCATGCCTTCATTGCACACACGTTTTGGTGAGCGTATTGCCATACTTACAGGGGATGCACTCATCGTCCTCGCCTTTCAATATCTGGCACAATCCGAAACCCGTTACCTTGATCGACTCTCACTGCTTATTCAAACGCTCGCCACAAGTGTTGGCAGTCCTTATGGTTTGATTGCGGGTCAAGCTTGGGAAAGTGAATCAGATATCTCTTTAAAACAGTACCACCATGCTAAAACTGGCGCCTTATTTGTTGCTGCCAGTGTGGCTGGAGCCCAGGCAGCTGGCTTTGATCCAACACCGTGGCGCGTAGTCGGTGAACACCTTGGTTCAGCGTATCAAATTGCCGATGATATTCGTGATGTGATTGGCAATGCTGACGATCTAGGCAAGCCTATATCACAAGACCAAAAACATCAGCGCCCAAATGCCGTTCATTCCACTCAGCTCACCGATGCAATAGATTGCTTTAATACACTCATTACCAAGACTGTTGAGTCCATCCCAAACTGTAGTCATCAGCAGTTTTTAAAAGAATTAGTGTTGCAACAAGCAGACCGACTGATTCCTAAAGCCGCAATCTAGAAATTGCACCACCAACCATAGCTGTATCACCCATTTTGAATTTCTCCTTTCTTTGTCATGACGATTCAAGGAAGTGGAGCAGCACCGAAATGCCCTGTAAAACGGCGGCAATTGCAGCTGAATAGGCCGCCTGGCGGCTCCACTCCGCCTGCTTCTTCACGATCTCCATGAAGTCATCATCCCCATCTGAAATACCGGACAGATAACAACCATCTTCATTTGGCTTGGGGTCATAGGACACTCGGGCACGTGCAGCGATGACACACAGAGTCGCGGACACAAAGGCGGTAACCGCAGATCCAATTGAAATATAAGCGCCTAAGGTCATGCCATTCCACGCTCCCCTTCGTCAACTGCGAGCAAATGCGATCTCGACCCCCTGCAGGGCAACCGTTTCGGGGGCATGTATGACAGCCAAAAACCACTGGCTGTTCACCATCCCCTAAAATGAATGGCAGGCCCGAACGCATCAACACTAATAACAAACGATCGGGTTATATGCAGTCAGAAGAGTCCATCCAAGATGCAACGGAACAACCTAGCAACGTCAAAGCAGCCGAGTACGTTCGGATGTTCACTGAACATCAACAGTACTCAACAGAAAATCAGGCAGACAAGATCCGTGAATATGCGGCCCAGCGCAATATTAAGATTAAGTTCGTGCGCACTTATGCCAACGAAGAAAAGTGTGACCTGAACATTGGTGGGCGACTGGCATTACAGCTGCTCATCCATGATGTCGAGTCGGATTAGCTACGGTAGACACAACCTGTTAAACGACACCTAAATCTATATAACTATCTGATTTTATTGGTTATTTTATCTTGCTTCAAGGCGTAAACCAGCATCGCTGCACCAGCCAACACCATTGGCAACGATAACCACTGACCCATCGACCAACCAAAAGCCAATAGGCCTAAAAACCAATCAGGTTCACGGGTGTATTCCACAATAAAACGCAAGCTGCCATAGCCGATTAAAAATGCTGCCGAAGCGACGCCACGTGCTAAGGGTCTGCGGGTCAGCCACCATAACACCGCAAATAATAAAACGCCTTCTAGGGCAAATTGGTACAGTTGCGAGGGGTGGCGGGGCAGGGCGTCAACACTGGGGAACACCATGGCCCAAGCCACATCGGTGGGTCGGCCCCACAGCTCGCCATTAATAAAATTACCCATGCGACCAGCCGCTAAGCCAAGCGGCACCAAGGGCGCGATAAAGTCGGTGACTCGCATCCAGTCCTTTTGTTTGTGTATAGCGAGCAGCGCCATCGCGATCACCACCCCCAGAAAACCGCCGTGGAAGGACATGCCGCCCTCCCACACATAAAAGGCTTTCCAAGGCACACTGATGTAGTCCTCCAGCTTGTAGAACAATACATAGCCCAAGCGACCGCCAACAATGGTACCGAGCATGCCGTAGAACAACACATCGTCTAGATCGTTAAATTTGATCTCGCCCACAGGTTGTTGTTGGATACGATACCGTCCCAGCAGCCAAATCAGGCTAAAACCCAATAAATACATCAACCCATACCAACGAAATGCCAACGGGCCGAGTTGGAGGGCAACGGGGTCAAATTGTGGGTGGACAAACATAAGGGTAGGGTAGTCCAGTCAGTAGAATATTAATTATGTTGGTTCAAGTTACGCTAAAATTCAGCCGCTATTATACGTGTCTGGGCAAAGTTTCACCCTTGATGATTTTTCTGTGAATGATTCTGTGAGTGAATCAGAACACTAATTTAAACCCAGCCCGCGCATTACTTTAATCCACCATCATTTTAATTTGGAGATTCGTCATGTCCCTCAATAAGCGTAGTCATCTGATCACTGCAGGTGTTGCCCGCGCCCCCAATCGTGCCATGCTGCGCGCTGTCGGCTTTGGGGATGGCGATTTTGAGAAGCCCATTGTCGGGGTGGCTAACGGTCATTCCACCATGAACCCTTGTAATGCTGGCATCCAGCCTTTAGTTGATCGGGCAATAGTGGCATTGCAAGCGGCAGGCGCCATGCCGCAAGTCTTTGGCGTGCCCACTATTACCGATGGTATCGGCATGGGCACCGAGGCCATGAAATATTCATTAGTGTCGCGCGAGGTCATTGCGGACTGCATCGAAACCGCGGTCAATGGTCAGGCGATGGATGGGGTTTTGGTGTGCGGCGGCTGCGATAAGAACATGCCTGGCGGTATGATCGCCATGTTGCGGATGAATGTGCCCGCCATCTACGTTTATGGCGGCACCATTAAACCGGGTAAGTGGAAAGGTCAGGACCTGACCATTGTCAGCGCGTTTGAGGCCGTAGGTAGTTTCTCCGCCGGCAAAATGAGCCAAGAAGATTTCGTCGGTATTGAAAAAAATGCTTGCCCGTCTGTTGGTGCTTGTGGCGGCATGTATACGGCAAACACCATGTCATCATCATTTGAGGCCTTAGGGATGAGTCTGTTGGGCTCTAGCCAAATGGCCTCGCCCGACCCCGAAAAAGCCGACTCGGCAGCAACATCGGCTAAGGTATTGGTCAATGCGATTCGCAACGACATTAAGCCGCGCGACATTGTGACCCGTAAGTCGATTGAAAATGCAGTCGCTTTAATTATGGCCACCGGCGGCTCCACCAATGCGGTGCTACATTTTCTAGCCATTGCCCATGCGGCAGGCGTGAAGTGGTCGATTGATGATTTTGAACGTATGCGTAAGAAAGTACCGGTGCTATGCGACCTCAAACCGTCTGGCCGCTATGTTGCTGTTGATTTTCATCGTGCTGGTGGTGTGCCGCAAGTGCTCAAAATGTTACTCGCCCACGGTCTGCTGCATGGCGACTGCATGACGATTACGGGTCGCACTATGGCACAAGAGCTCAAAGCCATACCCACCAATCCACGTAAAGACCAAGACGTGATCCGCCAGTGGAAACATCCGATGTACCCACATGGACATCTGGCGATTTTAAAAGGCAACCTCTCGCCCGAAGGCTGTGTTGCCAAAATTACCGGCTTAAAATCACCCAAAATTACCGGCCCTGCACGGGTATTTGATTCCGAAAGTGCGTGTATGAAGGCGATTATGGCCAAGAAAATTAAAGCCGGCGAGGTTGTGGTCATTCGCTACGAAGGTCCTAAAGGCGGGCCTGGTATGCAAGAGATGCTCGCCCCTACGGGCGCGTTAACCGGTCAAGGCTTGGGCGAATCGGTGGGCTTAATTACCGACGGTCGATTCTCGGGAGGCACTTGGGGTATGGTCGTTGGTCATGTCGCCCCCGAAGCGTTTGAAGGCGGACCTATCGCCTTGGTAAAAGAGGGCGACTCCATTACCATCGATGCCCACAAGCGCCTGATTCAACTGAATGTATCGGCCAAAGAACTGGCTGCCCGCAAGAAACTGTGGCGCCAACCTAAACCACGCTATACCCGTGGCGCCTTGGCTAAGTTCGCGCGTCTTGTCTCTAGTGCGAGCAAAGGGGCGGTCACTGACTGATATATATGCCCCAGACCACGCTTTATCTACAGGACTGGGGCATATAAAATGTTTAATACAATTAAATACTTATTGATTTTTTAGGTCATGAATTGCACCTTGTCATGAATTGAACTTTATTTACCCGTTACCATACCGATCGCATTTTAAATAAAATTTAAAATCAACCATTTAAAATTCCATTAAAAATTCCATCATCATCTTGATTCACCCACTGATCTGGAGTCTTCATGAAAGTTGCTGTTACTGCAATTCTATTTGCTTCTAGCCTTGCCAGTAGTTACACCCTCGCCACTGAAAAGCTCGCTCAGTCTAGCGGCTGCATGGGCTGTCACACTATTGAGCGTAAGATTATAGGTCCAGCATTTAAAGAAGTTTCACAAAAGTATCAAGGTAATAAAACTGCTGCAGCCAATTTAATCAATAAAGTGAAATCTGGCGGGTCTGGCGTGTGGGGTCCGGTGCCAATGCCGCCAAACCCTCACGTCAAAGACGAGGACGTTAAAGCCATTGTGCAATGGATTTTAGCCCTCAAGTAATTTGACCTTACCATTTAAAAACCGGCTGATGCCGGTTTTTTTTAACATCATGCTGAAGCAATAACCTAGGGTGATTTTTTCTTATAACCAATAAACATCGCCCTATACAAATTGAGCATTATCCCGCCCTAGCGTTGTGTTAACTTAGCCGCCACTCATCACTGATAGATTGGTATGCTTTAGAGGTAGGCAATAGATGCTATATGCGGTAATCTATTCGATATGGCTGAGTTTTATTCGCACTAATGTAATCACTGGCATTTACGACTCTGCTTTTGCTACTCTGTTTACTCTGTTATTAATCAACCATTTTCTTTTTTATTTTATTCTTTAAAGAGACTGTTATGACCTTGCATTCAAAACCCATAATGATTCGAACTATTATGTCTAGCCTAGTGCTCAGTGTTGGCCTACTCGGTTGCGGTAAAGAGCAGCCGCCCGCAAAAGTAGAGGCGCCAGCGCCGCAACCCTTAATCATTAAAATTGGATCTGCCTCACCGCTGACTGGCCCGCAAGCGCATATCGGCATCGATATTCGCAATGGCGTTCAATTAGCAATTGAGGATCTGAATGCCGCAGGCATTATGGTTGGTGATCAGAAAGCTACTTTTGAGCTAGTTGCCGAAGATGACGAAGCCAATCCCACAAAAGCCACCACAGTGGCCCAAAAATTAGTCGATGCCAAAGTTGCCGCCGTAGTCGGTCACTTTAATTCAGGGGCCTCGATTCCAGCTTCCAAAATTTACGCCGATGCCGGTATCCCTCAGATCTCTCCGGGATCCACCAATCCTGATTACACCCTCAAAGGTTATCCCACCACCTTTCGGGTAGTCGCTCATGATGGTCAACAAGGCCCAACATTAGCACGGTTTGCCATCAACACCCTCAAATCCCGCAGTATTGCCGTGATTGACGATAGCACAGCCTATGGTCAAGGTCTGGCAGACAATTTTGAAGCTACTGCTAAAGAACTCGGTGCAAAAATCGTGGCGCATGAACATACCACCGATAAAGATACCGACTTTAAAGCGATACTCACCAAAATCAAGGGTAAAAAACCTGATCTGATTATGTTTGGTGGTATTGACCCACAAGCAGGTCCGATGATTAAACAAATGCAGGACTTGCGCATTAAAGCCCGCTTCATGGGTGGCGATGGCGTGCAAACACCTAACTTTATTAAGCTCGGGGGTGCGGCATCTGAAGGTGCGATGGCTTCAATCCCCGGCCTACCCAAAGACAAAATGCCTGGTGGCAATGAGTTCTTAGCCAAGTTTAAAACACGCTTTAACCAAGACGTTGAACTGTTCGCACCCATGGGCTATGACGCAGTACAGGTTTTAGTTGCAGCCATGAAACGTGCGGGTTCTGCAGATCCTGCCAAGTATCTACCTGAACTGAAAAACACCCAACACCAAGGGGTAATTGGTCCGATTGCTTTTGATGAAAAAGGTGATCTTAAAAATGCCCCAATCACTATCTATGTAGTAAAAGCTGGACAGTGGGAACCCCTAGAAGTGATTCAACCAGAGCCCGTAGCTGTAGCGGCTGAATCAAGCCCCGCACCAGCCGCTCCGGCAAACGCAGTAGCGCCCGCAGAGGCCCCTGCGGCGGCTGCACCATCTGCTCCAACTGCGGTCAAGAAATAAATTGCATAGATTAACGGCATCCATAGGGTCCCGTTAATCTATCGATATCTAACTATGGATATCTTTGTTCAGCAGCTCATCAATGGCCTAGTGCTAGGCAGTATCTATGCCCTAGTGGCCCTGGGTTACACCATGGTCTATGGCATTTTAGGACTGATTAATTTTGCGCACGGTGATGTCACCATGATCGGCGCGTTAGTCAGCGCAACCCTCATTCAATTACTACATGCCGCAGGGCTACCTGTGCCAGTGAGTTTGTTGCTCGCTGGCGGGGGTGCGGTTGTTGTCTGTGCAAGCTTAGGCTTCAGCATTGAACGCATTGCTTACCGACCACTGCGCAATGCACCACGACTCGCACCACTAATCACTGCCATTGGTGTCTCGATTCTGATTCAATATTCCGCAGCATTAATATGGGGTAAGCAATACATTGCACTGCCAGCGATCATCACGCCGCCCTCGATTGAATTTGCTGGTGCCCAAATCAACCACTTACAAATTGCGATTGTGATATTAGCCGCTTGCATCATGGGTGGTTTAATTTGGTTTATTCACCATAGCCGTATGGGTCGGGCAATGCGCGCTACCGAACAAAACCCTGCGGTTGCTAGTCTCATGGGCGTTGATACCCATGCTGTCATTGCGATGACCTTCCTATTGGGTTCGGCCATTGGTGCGATTGCCGGTTTAATGGTCATACTCTACTACGGCATTGGTCACTACTTTATGGGTTTTATGTTAGGGCTGAAAGCATTTACCGCTGCGGTCTTAGGTGGTATCGGTAATGTTGGCGGGGCAGTGATTGGTGGTCTGTTGCTGGGCATCATCGAGAGTCTTGCCGCGGGTTATATCGAACAACTCAGCGGTGGGCTGTTGGGCAGCAATTACCGCGACATTTTTGCGTTCCTCGTTCTCATTTTGGTATTGTTACTTCGCCCCCAAGGTTTGCTCGGGCAACGCAGTGGTGATCGCGCATGACAAGCCTTCGCTATGCGTCATGGTCTCGTCAATTGCTGATCATCAGTGCGCTCATTGTTGCACCCTTTGCCATTGAGATGCTGTTGGGGCGGAGTTGGTTACGCATCACCGATGTGGCTTTACTCTATGTCATGCTCGCCCTCGGTTTAAATATTGTAGTTGGCTTTGCTGGCTTACTAGACTTAGGCTATATCGCTTTTTTTGCCGTTGGTGCTTATAGCTATGCCTTACTTGCTTCACCACAACTGGCTATACATGCGCCAGTATTGGTCATTATTCCAGTGGGCGCTGCCTTAGCTGCATTATTCGGAATCGCACTGGGCGCACCCACTTTGCGACTACGCGGCGATTATTTAGCAATTGTTACGCTGGGCTTTGGTGAAATTATTCGCGTGCTACTCAATAATTTAAATCGTCCTATAAATATCACCAATGGTCCACAAGGGATTACCCGCATTGATCCACTACATATCAGTCAGTTCTCATTTGGCCACAGTCACAGCCTTGGCGGCATTACTTTTACGCCATTACATCAATATTATTTGATATTTTTAGCGTTTGTGCTAATCACTATTTTAATTTCGGTACGCTTAGAACACTCTCGTATTGGGCGGGCATGGCGCGCGATTCGCGATGATGAACTAGCCGCTCAAGCCATGGGGATTCACACCCGTAATTTAAAATTATTAGCCTTTGCCATGGGGGCAAGTTTTGGTGGTGTTGCAGGGTGCTTATTCGCTTCGTTCCAAGGGTTTATTAGCCCCGAGAGTTTTCAATTGATCGATTCTGTGATGATTCTGTGTATGGTGGTATTAGGTGGTATCGGTCATATCGGTGGGGTGATACTAGGCGCACTGTTACTCACGATATTGCCAGAAACGCTGCGCTACATTGGACCATTGCAACAACAAATCTTTGGCACAGTTTATATTGACCCTGCCGACCTGCGCATGTTGTTGTTTGGTTTGGCGCTCGTGTTGATGATGTTGCTACGGCCCCGTGGTTTATGGCCCAAACGCCAGCTGACTGGCCAGCTCACTAACCGTGGCGGTTAATATGACTCGTATTACGCATTCCACACCACTTTTGGAGGCCTCCACGCTGTGCAAACGCTTTGGTGGACTCACTGCGCTCGATGGAGTGTCGTTCACAGTGTATCAGGGTGAAATTTGCGGCTTAATCGGCCCCAATGGCGCAGGTAAAACAACCTTGTTTAATGTCATCACTGGTCTGTATACCGCAGATAGCGGCCGCTTATTATTTGCAGGTCAAGCGATCCATCATGCGCAACCCTATCAAATTGCACAGCACGGTATTGCGCGGACATTTCAAAATATTCGATTATTTGGGACCATGACTGCGCTTGAAAATGTCATGGTCGGGCATCATGCGCGAGCACAGTCTGGAGTCTTAGGTGCAATCTTTAACACTACTGCCACCCGCCAAGAAGAACAACAGATTCGTGAGACCTCGCAAACATTGCTCACATACTGCGGACTAGGTAATCAAGCCCAAACAGTAGCCTCCCAACTGCCTTATGGCGATCAGCGACGCTTGGAGATCGCGCGCGCACTGGCCGCTCAACCACGCTTACTGGCCCTAGACGAGCCTGCTGCTGGCATGAATGCCACCGAGACCAATACCTTGCGTGCACTACTAGAGCGCATTACCTCTGATGGCATCACCATACTACTGATTGAGCACGATATGTCGTTAGTGATGCAGGTTTGTCATCGGGTCGTGGTGCTCGATCAAGGTCGTCATCTTGCAGCAGGCACACCACAAGAGATTCAAAAAAACCCTGCTGTGATTGCAGCCTATCTTGGGAGCAGTGTGTAAGGTGATGCTCGATATTCAAAGTCTACAAATTCACTATGGCGGCATTGCCGCTGTTAAAGGGATCAATCTCTCGATCGCACGCGGTGAACAAGTCGCTTTAATTGGTGCCAATGGCGCTGGTAAATCCAGCACCTTAAACGCTATTGCCGGATTATTAAAACCTCACGCTGGACAGATTAGCTATAACAACCAAGACATCACTACACTTGCTGCTCATCGTCGCGTGACCTTGGGCATGGCCTTGGTACCCGAAGGTCGGGGTATATTTCCACGACTCACGGTTGCCGAGAACCTCGCAATGGGTGCTTATTGCCGCAATGACACCCAAGTCATTGCCCAAGATATTCAAAAAACCTTTGCTCAATTTCCCCGGCTCGCCGAGCGCCGCTTACAACTGGCTGGCACGTTATCAGGTGGTGAACAGCAATTGTTAGCGATTGCGCGAGCCTTATTGAGTAAACCACAGTTACTGTTACTCGACGAACCCAGTATGGGCTTAGCACCGTTAATGATTCAAACGATTTTTGAGGCAATCAAAACCGTCGCGCAGTCTGGGGTTACGTTATTACTGGTAGAGCAGAATGCCCGCTTGGCATTAGAGACTTGCTCACGCGCCTACGTGATGGAGAGCGGACAAATTGTGTTGGCCGATACTGCTCAGGTCTTGCTCGATCATCCGCGCGTGCGCCAAGCGTATTTAGGCGAAATGGGTGAGGCCACCTAATGCATGACGCCTAGTGCACCACCGCTAAATCGCCACGCCTTATTCCAACAACCAATCTTTCGCAATTAAAAAATCGCTATACAGTTGCGCTTCAGCAGAGCCAGCCTCGGGTTGCCATTGATAACGCCAATGCACCACGGGCGGCATCGACATTAAAATAGATTCTGTGCGCCCACCCGATTGCAAACCAAATAAGGTGCCGCGATCATAGACTAAATTAAATTCAACATAACGACCCCGACGATAGGCTTGGAAATCACGTTCACGCTCTCCATACGGTAGCAGATGACGTCTTTCTACAATCGGAAGGTACGCTGGAATAAAATGATCGCCTACGCTACGCATTAATCCAAAGCAATGGGCAAAGTCTGGCGTATTTAAGTCATCAAAGAATATACCGCCAATGCCACGCGGTTCAGCGCGATGCTTCAAATAAAAATAACGATCACACCACGCTTTATATTGTGGGTAATAATCAGCACCAAAGGGAGTTAATGCATCCTTACAAGTCTGATGAAAATGTTGAGCATCTTGAACATCTCCATAATAGGGCGTTAAGTCCATACCACCACCAAACCACCAGACCGCTGGCTCTGTTTGATGTTGTGCCACAAAGAAGCGCACATTCAAATGCACGGTTGGTGCACGTGGATTACGCGGATGCAAGACCAACGACACGCCCATTGCTTGAAAAGATCTGCCCGCTAACTCCGGGCGTGCCGCTGAGGCTGACGGTGGTAAGTGATCACCAAACACATGAGAGAAGCCAACACCTGCGCGCTCAAACACCGTACTGTTTTCTAAAATGCAAGAGATACCACCACCGCCTTGGTCGCGACTCCATGCATCACGACTAAAACGACCGCCATCCAAGGCCTCTAGTCGGGCAATCATTTGTGATTGCAACTGCGTCAAATACTGTTGCACCGCTGCAATGTCTGCATCACCCACCAATTGTGTATCCTCTACACGCATTTAGTCTCGGTGCTGCGTGCGCCTATGCCGCGGTGACCAATATCGTGACGATATTGCTGACCGTCGAATTGGATTTGGGCAGCGACTTCATAGGCGCGCCGTTGTGCGGTTTTGGTATTGTGACCTAATGCAGTCACGCACAAGACACGACCACCATGAGTCACCACTTGCGCACCAACTTGAGCAGTCCCGGCATGAAACACATGACAGTCATCTAAGGCACCCGGCAAACCAGTAATCACATCGCCGCGCCTTGGGTCAGCTGGATATCCGGCAGCAGCCATTACAACGCCTAAGGCCACACGCGGATCCCAGAGCGCCTCAACCTGATCGAGCCGACCATCGACTGCGGCCTCCAGCAAGCTCACTAAATCAGATTTGAGTCGCATCATAATCGGTTGTGTTTCAGGGTCACCCATCCGACAATTAAACTCTAATACCTTGAGCTCACCATCCGGTTTGATCATTAAGCCAGCATATAAAAATCCGGTATACGGTATGCCATCTGCTAACATGCCATTCATGGTTGGCATAATGACTTCGCGCATTACTCGGGCGTGTATCTCTGGTGTAACTACGGGGGCTGGAGAATACGCACCCATACCACCCGTGTTGGGGCCTACATCACCATCGCATAAACGCTTATGGTCTTGGCTACTCGCTAGCGCCAACGCATGATGACCATCAGCGAGCACAATAAAACTGGCTTCCTCACCCGTTAAAAACTCTTCAATCACCACCCGAGCACCTGCTGTACCCATCGTGTTAGAGACCAACATCATATCGACGGCAGCATGTGCCTCAACCAAGTCCATAGCCACGACTACACCCTTGCCGGCGGCCAAACCATCGGCTTTAATCACGATCGGCGCACCCTGTTGATCCAAGTAGCGATGCGCTGCAGCAGCATCGGTAAAGGTCGCATGATGCGCTGTTGGTATGCCATGGCGCACCATAAAGCGTTTGGCATAATCCTTTGAACTCTCGAGCTGCGCGGCTTGCTGAGTTGGGCCAAAAATCCGTCGCCCCGCAGCCCGCACCGCATCAACCAGACCTGCAGCTAGCGGTGCTTCTGGTCCAACCACAGTTAGGTGAATATCGTGGTGTTGTATAAATTCAATAATCTGTGCATTGTCATGCACATCAGCAAGATAGACGCCAGACTCGGCGAGGGCTCCGGGGTTGCCAGGCGCTATATAGACCCGTGATACACGATCGGATTGTGCTAACTTCCATGCTAGCGCATGTTCACGTCCACCACCACCAACCACTAAAATTTTCATTGATCTATCCTTGCTTTGCTAATTTGCTTTAATCTTTCTACTCATTGTTCTCACTACCCATTGTTCTCACAACACATTCATCTCTCAAATTACTCATCTCTCAACTCATTTATATGTCTACTCGTTAACTACCTTGTTGATAAGCTAACTTACACATGAACAACTATTGATGCACGAACCAACAATATCAATGTCGGAAATGACGCGCCCCAGTAAACACCATCGCCACATTTTGCTCGTCAGCAGCGGCAATCACTTCGGCATCGCGCACGCTACCACCAGGCTGAATAATCGCCACTGCACCGGCTTGCACCACCACATCAACCCCATCACGAAACGGGAAAAACGCATCGGACGCTACCACCGATTGCGCTAACTTTAGATTTGCATGTTCTGCTTTAATCGATGCAATGCGCGCCGAATCTACACGGCTCATCTGACCGGCACCTACGCCCAAGGTTTGACCAGCACGACAAAACACTATGGCATTTGATTTCACATACTTCGCAACTCTCCAGGCAAACAATAAATCTGTTAGCTCTGCGGGTGTAGGTTGACGACGAGTCACTACTTTCAATTGATCAGCAGTGATATTCAATAGATCTGGAGTTTGCACTAATAGCCCCCCACCAATTCGCTTCAAGTCATAGCGATTGTGACCCGCAGCCAGTGGCACTTCCAATACGCGTAAATTGGTTTTCTTTGCAAACACTGCAACAGCATCAGGTAATATTTCAGGCGCAATAATCACTTCCGCAAATTGTTGACTAATCGCCTCAGCCGCAGCGGCATCTAGTGGTCGATTCACTGCAATAATCCCACCAAACGCAGAAGTGGGGTCAGTGGCAAATGCGAGGTGATAAGCAGTTGCCACGTCGTTGGCAATAGCGACACCACAAGGGTTTGCGTGTTTGACAATCACACAAGCAGTATCCGCAAAGGTCTTAACACACTCCCATGCAGCATCAGCGTCAGCAATATTGTTATATGACAACTCCTTGCCTTGAATTTGACGATATGCCGCAAGCCCGCCAGGCACGGCGCGACTGTCGCGATAAAAAGCTGCACTTTGATGTGGATTCTCACCGTAGCGCAAACTTTGCACCTGTTCCCATTGTTCCGTAAGCCGGGACGGGAAGGGCGCTGTAGTACCATCATCTTGCAATGCCGTGAGGTAATTACTAATTGCACCATCATAAGCTGCCGTATGGCTGTAGGCTTTACAAGCCAGACGAAACCGCGTGCGCTCGGTTAAATGACCACCTTGGGCGCTCATTTCAGCAATTAATGCGGGGTAGTCTGCGGGATCGGTGACGACACCAACGTGCGCGTAATTTTTAGCAGCGCTACGCACCATAGCCGGTCCACCAATATCGATATTTTCTATGGCTTCCTCTAGAGTACAGCCTGCTTTTTGAATAGTTTGCACAAATGGATACAAATTCACTACCACCAAATCGATGCCTTGAAATCCTGCACGATCCATTGCGGCTTGATGTTCGGGCAGATCACGTCTAGCCAGCAAACCAGCATGAATACGTGGATGCAACGTTTTAACCCGACCATCGAGCATTTCTGGAAAACCGGTGTAATCAGCGACTTCTATCACTGCTAAGCCGCCATCACGTAATAACTGCGCTGTGCCTCCGGTAGAGAGCAAACGTACACCGCGTTGTGATAATTCACGGGCAAACTCTAGGATTCCACTTTTATCTGAAACACTCAGTAATGCTTGTTTGATCATGCGACTTATTTCTCTCTGATTGAACGATCGGGATGGGTATCTTCGCGCGATACTAATTGATGGGTGCGCATTTTTTTGTACAAGGTGTTGCGGTTAATGCCCAACAAGGTAGCGGCTTGCGATTGATTGCCGCCCACTTTTTCTAATACAACTTCTAACAAAGGCTTCTCAACACTGCGTATTACCATGTCATAGATACCACTGGCTTTCTCGCCTTCTAAATCAGCGAAATAGTCGCTGATTGCGCGGCGCACGAACTGCGCCATTTCTGTTTCATTGATCATGCTGCAATGTCCTCGGTGTAGGTCAGACGATCGCCCAAACCTGAGTGTTCGTTAAAGAATAGGTCGATCGCTTCGGTTTGTTCGGCACAGCTTTGTAGCTGATTCATACCATGTCGAAACGCTGCAGAGCCCACTAATCCTTTGGTATACCAAGAGATATGTTTGCGGGCGACGCGCACCCCGCGCTGTTCACCATAGAACTGATATAAATCTTGTAAGTGCGCGCTCAGCACCCGATGAATTTCACCCACTGCCGGCGGCGGCAAATGCTCACCCGTCGCAAGAAAATGACTAATCTCTCTAAACATCCACGGCCGCCCTTGCGCAGCTCGGCCAATCATCACAGCATCCGCACCGGTATACGCTAAAACATGACGCACACGCTCTGGTGTTGTAATGTCACCATTGGCAATCACTGGAATTTTAATCGCGGCTTTCACTGCCGCAATCGTGTCGTACTCAGCCTCTCCGGTGTAGCCACAAGCGCGAGTGCGGCCATGAATTGCTAAAGCTTGGATACCTGCACTTTCTGCAATGCGCGCTACGATCAAGGCGTTACGATGGTCGCGATCCCAGCCTGTGCGAATTTTCAATGTGACCGGTACTGACACCGCACCCACCACCGCTTCCAAAATTCTAGCCACCAAGGGCTCGTCTTTTAATAAGGCAGAGCCCGCCATGACGTTGCAGACTTTTTTTGCCGGACAGCCCATGTTGATATCAATAATTTGCGCACCATGATCGACGTTATAGCGCGCTGCCTGCGCCAACATCTGCGGATCAGCACCCGCAATCTGCACGGATATAGGATCAACTTCGCCCTCATGATTAGCGCGGCGCAAGGTTTTCTCCGATCCCCACAACAATGAGTTACTCGAGACCATTTCCGAGACCGCCATGCCGGCGCCCATGGTCTTACACAATTGGCGGAACGGTCTGTCCGTGACCCCCGCCATCGGTGCCACAATCAAATTATTTTTCAGTTGGTAGGAGCCAATACGCATCGGGGAATTTCGAGTGGAGGGCGCGGGCGCGCGAAGGGCAACATTGTAATCACCTGAGCCCATGCTGCAAAGGATTTTTTGCCTATTTTTTAAGCAATTTTAGAAGTCCCCTACATCTTTCAGCGGCGAGCGTGTCTCACACCAATTGTGCAGTCTAAAATTTAACGCTGCCCAAAACTGAGTTTGCGCATCCAGTGGCGCTTCAATGGCGGCAACATGCCCAATATTTGCAAACCCAAACCGCGGGCTTGGCGTACTGCAAACTGATCAATTCCAAACCATTGCACCAAGCTGTGGGTCATATCTAAAGCGGCGCGACGGTCGGCTTGGCGCTGGTCCAGATAGGCCTGAATCCACGCCGAACTGCCCAACCTCAAAGTGCTGGTCGCACCATGTTGGGCTAAGGACCAGGCATCTCGCAATCCCAAGTTAAAGCCCTGACCAGCAACAGGATGCAAGGTCTGTGCAGCATTACCAATCCGCAATACCGGTGTGGGCGCAGCATCAAATTCGCGTCGACGTAAAGGGTAGGCCGCTCGATCGCTTACTGCGGTAAACTCACCCACCCGCGAGCCGAACTCAATGCGTAGTGCAGCTAAGAATTCAGCATCGCTGAGGATACTTAATTCGGCAGCACGCCGCTCTGAAGTGGTCCAGACCAAAGCCCAACCCGTACCAAAGGGTAGCAACGCGAGTGGCCCGTCGACAGTAAATCGCTCAAACGCGCGGGCCTGATGTGGATGCGTACTCACAACCCGGGCGGCGATTGCAACTTGTTGATATTTAAATGTTTTTACATGCCCTTCTGATTCATTGCTGCCACCATCAGCAAGCACTAACATGCGCGCACTAAGGCTCTGGGCTTGATCAGCGAAGCTGTAGTCGACTTGGGCAACTTCGCCTGCTTCCCAATGCGTCACCTGAGCCGCTAAGATGTTTACATTATTATCCGCTAACGTTAAGGTTATAGCCGAGAGCAGCGTTTGATAGGGCACAACATAACCGAGCTCTGGCACCCCGATTTCGGCGGCACGCATATTCACGCGACCAAAACCCCCACGCTGCGACACATGTATGGTTTGAATAGCCGTGACATCAGGCGCTAAGTGCAACCACACCCCCAAACGCTCTAAGATCAAACGACTGCCATATGACAGGGCGAGTGGCCGTAGATCCGGCGCACCTGGTGCTGGCGGGTTGAGGAGAGTCACCGTATAGCCCTGCGGCGCTAGCGCCAGGGCCAATGCCGAACCTACGGGGCCGCCACCAGCAATAGCAATATCTACTTTTAAATCAGAGAGTTGACTCATTTTTTTCACGGCTCAACGCTTCCAACTCAGCAATCGCCTTGGGCGCTGCCACGGTCAGTATGTCCGCACCTTGCGTGGTCACACAGATATCGTCCTCTATCCGTATCCCAATATTAAAGAAGGCCTCAGGCACGCCTGGCGCTGGACGAATATAGCAACCCGGCTCAACCGTCAGCACCATGCCAGGGACTAAGGTTCGCCACTGGCCACCCACGCTGTATGCACCCGCGTCATGCACATCCAGCCCCAACCAGTGACCGGTGCGATGCATATAAAACTGCTTATAAGTTTCTTGCTCCAGCACCGCGTCAACACTGCCTTGAAGTAGCCCTAAATCCACCATACCTTGGGCGAGAACGGCCACAGCGGCATCGTGTGGTGCATTCCATGCGGCTCCCGCTCGCACAGTGGCAATCGCTGCCGCTTGCGCCGCCAGTACCACGTCGTAGACTGCCCGCTGAGGACCGCTAAAGCACCCATTGACTGGAAAAGTGCGTGTAATATCAGCAGCATAGCCATCGAGCTCGCAACCGGCATCAATCAATAATAAGTCGCCATCGAGTAGTAGCGCGTTATTCTCAATGTAATGCAGGACACAAGCATTGGCACCACCTGCCACAATCGAGGTATAGGCAGGGGCTTGCGCGCCGTGGCGGCGAAATTCATGTAACAGGGTAGCCTCTATTTCATACTCATAACGTCCCGGACGGGTCGCTTGCAGGGCTAAGCGATGAGCCCCGGCTGAAATCTCCCCGGCACGGCGCATCAGCGCCAACTCTGCCGGTGCTTTAATCAAGCGCATCTCATCGACTAGAGGCCGAATATCGCGTAAATCCGCTGGCGCTACAACGCCACTGCGCACCCGCGCTCGCACCGCGTTTAGCCATCCAATCACGCGCTGATCCCACAGCTTATCCTCACCCAAATGCACATAGAGAGCGGCACGATTAGCCATTAATTCAGGCATCTGCTGGTCCAACTCGGTCTCAGCCCACGCTACATCTAGGCCAAAAACTTCGCGGGCTAGCGCCGGGCCATAGCGAAAACCATCCCAAATTTCACGTTCCAGATTTTTTTCGCGACAAAATAAGAGGCTTTGCGGGTGCTCACCACCAATCAACACTAGCACGGCTTCGGGCTCGCGAAAGCCGGTAAGATAGTAAAAGTAGCTGTCAAAACGATAAGGATAGTGACTGTCGCGATTACGCACGCGCTCAGGCGCGGTCGGAATCACCGCAATCCCATCACCAATTTGCGCAATCAGCGCCGCTCGGCGCGCTGCATACACTGCACAATCCACACTGGTCGAGATGCTCATGACACCATCCTTAACAAAAAATATCCATAAAATCAATCAGATAGCTTAATCTGGCCATGTTGATCTGCTGACTAGCATTATGCTCGCCACAGCACTCAAAGGTATTCGATGCATTATAGACCCAAGTCTATAACTTACTGAGCCGTACTAGCTTGCTGTGACTGTGTTCAAAGCTGCCAAGCGCTCGGGCGTGCCTACATCTTCCCAGGTGCCACGATGGAGCTGGCCGCGGATCTGCCCCGCCGGCATGTGCGCCCTCAACACATCGGCTAAGCGGGTGGGCACCCCAAGCTGCAAGCCGGTAAACAAACGGGGGTGATACGCACCTATACCACTAAACGTATAACGAGTTGCACTAGTCACCAACACTTGACTGCCCATCAAACCAAAATCACCCTTCGGGTGATGCGCAGGATTAGGCACCAAGACCAATTCAGCCAAGGCGTGCGGGGGATGCAAAAGCTGTGCCGCCACCATCAATCGACGCATCTGAAAATCAGAATAGACATCCGCATTCACCGCGATAAATGGCGCATCACCGAGTAGCGGCAACGCTTGCACAATGCCGCCCGCCGTCTCTAAAGCGGTTGCTTCGGGGGAATATCGAATCGACACGCCCCACGTGCGACCATCGCCCACCGCGCGCTCAATCTGTTCGCCTAAGTGCGCATGATTGATCACCAATGACTCAACCCCCGCTCGGACCAATGCCTCAATAACACTTACAATCAAATACTTACCCTTGATTTTTAGTAAAGCCTTCGGCGTGTAGTCAGTGAGCGGACGCATCCGCTCACCACGCCCTGCAGCCAGAATCATTGCTACTGGCGGCGAGAATTGCACTGTCATGGTCAAAAGGTATAACCAACTTGGGGCGCACGCGCCTCAAACGCATCAAACAACTGCGCGAGGGGGGCAAGTGCGTTATATCGAGCGCATACCGCACGCACATAGGCAATAAAACGCGGTGCATCTTCAATGTAGTGGGGCTTGCCATCGCGGTGCTTAATCCGCGCAAAAATCCCCAATACTTTAAGGTGACGCTGCAAACCCATCCATTCCAAGTCGCGGTAAAACGTCCCAAAATCAGGGTTTACGGGAATCTGCGCGCTACGCGCTTGCTCCCAGTAACGCACTATCCAATCGAGCGCGCGCGCTTCCGGCCAACTGATAAAAGCATCACGAAATAAAGAGGCCACGTCATAAGTAACCGGACCATAGACCGCGTCTTGAAAATCTAAAACCCCAGGGTTTGGTGTAGAAATCATTAAATTACGCGGCATAAAGTCACGATGGACATAGACGTGTGGTTGCGCCAAAGCACTATCGATCAATAAGATATTGATGCGGGTTAATACCGCCTGCTCTGCAGGACTCAAGGTATAACCTAAGTGGCGATCAACATACCACTGCGGAAATAAATCCAACTCGCGAGCGAGCAGGGCACGATCATAGGGCGGCAACACGCCTGGACGACTCGCCTGCTGCCAACTCACCAAAGCCGTGATGGCGTCTGCGAACAGGCGATCGGCGTTGGTATCATCGAGCACATTCAAATACGTCTGATTGCCCAGATCAGACAACAACAAAAAGCCATGCTCCACATCCTGCGCCACAATCTGCGGCACGTGCAGACCGGCGCTGCGCATTAATTGAGCAACCGCAACAAACGGGCGACAATCTTCTTGTGGTGGTGGCGCATCCATCACAATCTGCGTGCCCGCGGCTGTTGTGACCCGAAAATAACGACGAAAACTGGCATCTGCAGAGGCTGGCTCTAGCTGATAAGTCACTCCCGCTAAGATTTTAGCTAGCCAATCGTGCAAAATGTCAAGGCGTGTATCTATGAGCGTCATAGTAATGTGTGCAAGCGTTGCTTCAAACGGTGAATTATGAGATTTTAGCACCTCTGCAAAAAACCCCCACCGCTCAATGCCCCATCTTCCCCAATCACGGATTGCTCTTGTACTGCTTTGCACACTGCCTTTGGGCGCGGTGGCTGAGAGCTTGGGTCTTCAATTAAGCCACGATCTTGCAACGATCACGCCAGACCCCGCGCAGCCGACGCCGCTGTTTATGGCTGCGGATCGTATAGAAGGGCGCCACGATCAGGCCACTGAAGCTTTTGGCAAGGTCGAGCTGCGAAAGCAAAATCAAATCTTTTATGCCGACTGGATGCGCTACGACATGCCCACCGAAACGGTGTCGGCCAAAGACCAGGTACGGATGGAGCAACCTCTAGAGATCGTCGAAGGCACCAGTTTAGAATATGGTTTGAAGAGCGCGCTTGGGGTCATGACCCAACCGCGCTATCAACTCATGGCGAAACCCCAAGACCGCAAACCCAAACTGGGGCTCAGCAACACCTTTCTGAACCCGATATCTAATGCCGGCACGGCACTGGCTAGCCCGACGACAGCACACACCACTCAAGAAAGTAGTAGCTACGAGATCCCTCAAGCACCAATTGCTGCAGGCCCAGCCGTGCGCTTTGCCGAAATCGATGGTCAGGGCGAGGCCGAACGCTTATTGTTCCAAGGCCCTGGCCGCTACCATTTAGAAACTGCAAACTACACAACGTGCAGCCCGCAACACCCCGCATGGATTCTGCACGCTAAGACCTTAGATATTGACCGGAACCGAGATGAGGGCATCGCGCGTAATGCCAGCGTATTTTTTTATGATGTGCCGATTTTTTATACGCCATATTTGTCCTTTCCCCTACATCAGGAACGTAAATCTGGTTTTCTCGCACCGCATTACCGCACCTCCAACACCACAGGCTTTGAGTTGTCAGTGCCGTATTACTGGAATATTGCGCCCAATATGGATGCCACTATTACACCGCGTGAGATGACTAAGCGTGGTTTACAACTCGGCGGGGAATTTCGTTACTTAGACCAACAGTGGAATGGGCAAATCCGTGCTGAACTATTAGCGGGCGATTTGATGACCAACAAAGATCGCTGGGCCATCAATAGCAAGCATCAACAAGCATTGAGCAATAACTGGATTGCTAATTTTAATTTTAGTCGGGTGTCGGATAGTAAATACTTTACCGATTTATCCCCACTGTTAGCTTTTACCTCGCAATCAACCCTAGCCAGTGACATCACCTTAATGCATGGAGGCACTTGGGGAGATGGTATGGCTTACAATTTTTCAGCGCTCACTCAGCACTGGCAAACTCTGCAAACCGACCCTTTATCACCCATTACGCCGCCATACAATCGCTTGCCGCAATTAACACTCACCTCCCAACGCACGGCAACCCTGATTGGTGACTTTGACATGATCAGCTCTGCCGTAGCCTTTGATCATCCGACTTTAGTTAATGCCCGTAGATTCATGGTTAACCCCAGTCTGAGCATGCCATTACAAAATGCCTATTCTTATATTACCCCCAAAGTTGGGCTCCACTACACCAGCTATAACATAGGCGCAAACAATACCTCGCAACTTGGTGACGCCACGCGTAGCGTGCCTTTAATTAGCCTAGATAGCGGCTTAAATTTTGAGCGCACAACCAGCATCGGCACGTTTCCTTTAGTAAACACCTTAGAGCCTAAAATTTATTATTTATACGTGCCCTATCACGACCAAAGTCATCTACCCAATTTTGACAGCGCATTACTGGATATCAATTTTGCCACCATCTTTGCCGATAACCAATTTAGCGGGCACGATCGGGTCAATAATGCGAATCAACTAACCTATGGTGCAACCTCGCGCTATATCGATGCCAATAGCGGAGTAGAGCTATTTCGTTATGCCCTCGCCCAACGCTATTACTTTAACTCGCAATTAGTCACCTTACCCGGAGTGACCACCAGCAGTAACAATAACAAATCAGACTTACTGGCCCTAGCGCGGGGTAATATTGCAAAAAACTGGGTGGCTGAGACCGGTTGGCAATACAACACCGATCTACAACGTACTGAACGCTTTAATATGACCACGCGCTACCAGCCCCAGGCCGGTAAAGTGGTGAATGTCACGTACCGCGAGAACAGTGATAACTTACGCCAAGCAGAGCTCTCCAGTCAGTGGCAGATTAATGCAGAATGGGGCTTTGTAGGGCGCCTTAGCCGATCGTTAATTGACAATCGTAACCTTGAAACACTGGGCGGCTTAGAATATCGCGATCCCTGTTGGAGTCTGAGACTGGTGGCACACCGCTTTGCTACAACCTCAACGACTGCGAACACCTCGTTATTTTTACAGTTTGAATTAAGCGGATTATCGCGCTCTAGCGCGCCGCTAGATGTGCTACGACGAAATATTACCGGCTATAAACAACTCGATCCACGTGCCCCTAACCCTGTCGAATACAATATCCCCGGTATATTCTAAACTTTGCGTTATCTTGCGTTATCATTACCCAGATGCCTTACTTTTTCTATTTAATATTTGTTGATGAACCACACTGGATGAACCATGGCCATGACTTCTGACCGTACCCGTCACACTCTTTATAACGTGCTGCTGACAACCGCGTTACTGAGCCCACTGAGTGTAGTCTTCGCTCAGGCCACCAGTCCACGGCAAATTATTTTACTCGATCGAATTGTAGCGGTTATCAACGACGAGATAATCACTCAAAAAGAATTAGACGCCCGAATTGAATTTGCTTTCAAACAACTCAAACAACAAGGCACTACCGCGCCACCTCGCCCAGTCATTGCTAAACAGTTACTCGAACGCTTAATTAATGATCGGGTGCAGCTGCAACTGTCCAAAGAATTCGGTGTGCGTATTGATGATGCAGAGCTCGACAAAGCAATTGCACGCATTGCAGAACAAAATAAAATATCTGTGCCGGAGTTACGAGATGCGATTCAAAAAGATGGTATTCCGTTTGCTAAATTTCGTGATGATATTCGTAATGAAATCACCCTGACACGTTTGCGCGATCGGGAAGTCGGCCAAAAAATTGTCATCACTGAGAGTGAAATCGACCAATATCTGCAGCTCGAGAAAAATCAAGCTAATCAACGCAATGAATACAACGTCTCGCATATTTTAGTATCCGTGCCAGAGAACGCATCCCCGGCACAATTGCAAGCGCGTCGCCAAAAAGCAGAAAATGCACTCGCCGACATTAATAATGGCGTTGATTTTCGGCAGGTAGCAGCAGCCACTTCAGATGGCCCAGAGGCACTTCAAGGCGGTGTGATTGGGTGGCGTGAAGGCGGACGCTTGCCCACCTTATTCCTAGAGGCCCTCAAAAATCTGAAAGCGGGTGGTGTGAGTGAAATAGTACGCAGCCCCAATGGCTTTCATATTTTAAAGCTCAACGAAGAGCGTGGCGGCACACCACCCATCATTGTGCAACAAACTCGCGCCCGCCATATATTAATTAAAACCAACGAACTCACTTCAGAGTCCGAAGCCAAAAACCGTATTTCAAGTATTAAAGAGCGCTTAGATAATCAAGTAGATTTCGCCGAACTGGCACGCACTCGCTCGGAAGACACCAGCGCATCGCGTGGCGGTGAACTCGGTTGGTTATCTCCTAACGATACCGTCATCGAATTTGAAACCGCAATGAATAATCTCAAACTCAACGAAATCAGCGAGCCGGTGCGTAGCCCCTTTGGTTGGCATTTAATTGAAGTTCTCGAGCGGCGCAATCAAGACATGACCAAAGAAGGGCAGCGACTCAATGCGCGCAACACCTTGCGTGAACGTAAAACCGATGAAGCTTATCAGGAGTGGGTGCGCCAATTACGAGATCGCGCTTATATAGAGCAACGTCTTGATAATCCCAATTAATCAGCAGCTTTAATGTTCCACTTGAATCACCAAGGCGAGAATCAAGCGCTCGCGCCTGTGGCAATCACTGTAGGTGAGCCTGCAGGCATTGGCCCTGACGTTTGCGTCACCCTAGCACAGCAGTTGCCATTGACCCCATTAGTCTTGGTTGGTGATCGCACGCTATTACAAGCACGCGCACAGCAACTCGGTCTTAGCCAACACACGTGGCCAGCGTACCAGCCCGACCAACCCCTCACCCCGATCTCGATCTACCATGTGCCGCTTGCAGCACAGGTGATCACCGGCCAATTAAATCCTGCCAATAGCCCGGCAGTGGTGCAAACACTCGCGATTGCCGCTGATGGCTGCAAACAAGGTCATTTTTCAGCTATGGTTACCGCACCACTGCACAAAGGGGTCATCAATGATGCGGGCATTGCATTCACCGGTCATACCGAATACTTAGCAGAGCGCCTTGGCGTGGCCCAAGTCGTCATGATGCTTGCCGGAGGTGGCTTACGCGTAGCCTTAGCCACCACGCACTTACCGCTATCCTCTGTGGCGGCAGCGATTACCAGCGAATCCTTAGAGCGCACCCTACGCATTCTGCGTCACGACTTAATCAAGCACTTTGGTATTCGCCAACCGCATATTGTAGTTGCCGGCTTAAACCCACATGCCGGTGAATCGGGGCACTTGGGTCGTGAAGAAATAGACATCATCACGCCGCTTCTCGAGCGCTTACGCCACGAAGGCTGGCATCTCACAGGCCCATTACCCGCTGATACTTTATTTCAACCCCAACATTTAAAGACTGCTGATTGTGTGTTAGCGATGTATCACGATCAAGGTCTGCCCGTATTAAAGTATGCAAGCTTTGGGCGCGGCATCAATATCACCTTGGGCTTGCCGATTATTCGCACCTCTGTCGATCACGGCACTGCGCTTGACATTGCTGGCACGGGACACGCTAATACTGAGAGCATGCAAGCCGCTATCGATCTTGCCAGACATCTGGGAGAACAACTTATGCAACGGCATAGAGCACAACCGTCGTGAACTACCGAGGTAGCAAGCCGCCACAACGCGATTCCCACATTGCGCGCAAACGCTTTGGTCAACACTTTCTCATCGATGAAGGCATCATCACGAGTATTGTGCAAGCCATTGCCCCACAAACGAATGATGCCATAGTGGAAATCGGTCCCGGCCTTGGTGCGCTCACTCGTCCGTTGTTATCACGCCTCGCACATTTGCACGTCATTGAAATCGATCGTGATCTGAGCGCCAGACTACGCACTGAATACTCGCCTACCGTAATGAGCGTTCACGAAGGCGATGCTCTACTTATTGATTTGAGCACTATTGGCAGTAATTTACGAATCACTGGTAATTTGCCCTATAACATTTCAACACCAATTTTATTTCGCTTAGCGCAAGCCGCCCACCTGATTCAAGATATTCACGTCATGCTACAGCGCGAAGTGGTCGAACGCATGAGCGCGGGCGCGGGTGACTCTTCCTACAGTCGTCTCTCGGTGATGTTGCAATATCGCTATCACATTGAATATTTATTTGATGTGCCGCCAGCCGCTTTTGACCCCATTCCACGAGTAGACTCTGCAGTAGTGCGACTCATTCCGCGGCGCCCGCTAGCGCCTGCTGCACTAGACGAAAAACTGTTTGCACACGTAGTGGCGCGCGCTTTTGCCCAACGCCGTAAGACGCTACGCAATACCCTGCGTGGGGTACTCACTGCTACTGAATTAGAAACGCTAGGGGTTAGCCCGAATGCACGTGCGCAAGAATTAACGGTCGCTGATTTTGTGCGTCTCGCTGACTATTTATCACAACATCAACCCCACGCCCTAGCGGACTCTCCGCCACCTAATGATATTGATGTTGATGATGCTTAAGCGAACGGCTCTACGCTTAGGCCATTAAGCTTGCGCCACTTTGCGTTGCACAAACTCAATCTTATAACCGTCTGGATCCTCAGCAAAAGCAATCACCGTAGTGCCATGCCGCATGGGGCCCGGTTCACGGGTCACCCGTCCACCACGCGCGCTCACGGCGGCACAGGTTGTATACGCATCTTCGACTTCAATTGCCACATGACCGTAGCCTGTACCTAAATCGTAGGACTGCGTATCCCAATTGTGCGTGAGTTCGATCACAGCTGCTGTTGATTCTTCTTCGTAGCCAACAAACGCATTGGTAAAACGGCCGCTGGGATAATCGGTTTTGCGCAATAAGCGCATGCCCAAAACGGTCGTATAAAATTCAATAGAACGATCTAAATCACCAACCCGAATCATGGTGTGTAGCAAACGCATGACAACCTCTTATCGTGGGGGACCCACGGTCCGATGTTTAGACCAGGATCATTTCAAAATCTTCTTTGCGAGCGCCGCACTCGGAGCAGGTCCAGTTCACTGGCACATCTGCCCACAGCGTGCCTGGGGCAATACCCTCTTCAGGGGCGCCCGCTGCTTCGTCATAAATATAGCCGCAAATCAAGCACATCCATTTTTGATACGTTACGTTTTCTGTGGACATCGTGTGGTCTTCTAAATTGGTCTTCTGAAGGTTCTAAGGATAAATGCGCTACAATCCAGGTGATATTTTAGCTATTTTAGCTAATACCATCCGATTAGCCCATAAACTGGAGTGTAAACTTACAGTTTAACCGTTTCACTGACCGATGTTAACGCTCGTCTACACTGTTGCTTTGCTGCTCAACTGGATCTCATGAACGACTCACCACCTATCGTAATGGTTTTTGCTGCCACCGACCCCACCAGCGGTGCTGGTCTACAAGCCGACATCATGACGCTTGTGAGCATGGGCTGTCATCCGGTCTCCGTAGTCACCGCCATTACCGTCCAAGACACCACTGGTGTCGATACCCTTTTGCCGATCGATCCTGAATGGATTGCTGACCAAGCCCGGTGCATTCTCGAAGATATGCCCGTCTCCGCCTTCAAAGTCGGCGTGCTGGGGAGTATAGAAGCGGTTGCAGCAGTCGCAGAAGTGGTTGCCGACTATCCTGAAATACCCTTAATTCTAGATCCTGTATTAGCCTCTGGTCGCGGTGATGAGCTCGCCACTGAAGACATTCTGTCCGCAATTCACGATTTATTACTGCCGCAAGCCACGATTGTCACGCCCAATAGTATTGAGGCGCATCGTTTGGCAGTCACCGATGAGGATGAAACCCCGCCTGATCTAGCCGAATGCGCTCGCCGTATTCTCGACACCGGTTGTGAATACGTATTAATCACTGGCACCCATGTCCAAACCGATGAGGTGATCAACACCTTATACAGTTTTACCGGCGTAGAGCGCACTGACGCTTGGCCACGACTGCCTGGTAGCTATCACGGCTCAGGCTGCACCTTGGCCTCGGCGATTGCGGCCACCATTGCCAATGGTGTCGAAATTCAAGAAGCGGTGCGCGACGCCCAAGAATTTACTTGGCAGACCCTCAAGCATGCGTTTCACCCTGGCATGGGCCAATACATACCCGATCGCTTGTTCTGGGCGCGCGATGAGGACAACGATACTGAAACAGCTACCGAACCGGCTGACGCCGATCCAAGTTCTGCAGCCTAGCCCTTTATCTACTAACCGTATTGATCAATCTTTATTCATGAACGTCAGCATTTCTGGCCTCTATGCCATTACCCCCGACCTCACAGACACCGAGCAACTGTTAAGTCTTGTGGAGTCAGCACTACGCGGGGGCGCTGGGGTGATTCAATATCGCAATAAAATCGCGACACCCACCCAGCGGCTGGGCCAAGCGCACGCCCTCCAAGCGTTGTGCCAATCGTATCGCAAGCCCCTCATCATCAATGATCACCTGGATCTGGCCGTAGCCGTGAATGCTGCAGGCTTGCACCTGGGCGGTGATGATGGCTCATTGAGCGAGGCGCGCCGCCAACTCAAACCGCATCAGTGTCTGGGCGCGTCTTGTTACGACCGACTTGAGTTAGCGCAAACCGCTGTGGCGGCAGGGGCTGATCACATTGCGTTTGGCAGTTTTTTCCCCTCCTCAGTTAAGCCCTTTGCACCACGACCCCCGCTGTCTTTAATTAGCGCAGCACGCCAATTACTGCCCGTGCCTATCGTGGCAATTGGTGGTATTACCCTTGACAATGCCCCTTCACTGATTGACGCTGGGGTATCGGCAATCGCCCTCATTTCTGCTTTGTTTGCTGCGCCTGATGTCTACGCGACGGCTCGTCAATTTCACAGTTTATTTGCTCCACCCACTTCCTCTCATCAGAATTGATTGCTTGACCATGAAAAAAAGTCAAAAACTCTTTAACCATGCGCAACTAACCATTCCCGGTGGCGTGAACTCACCTGTGCGCGCTTTTAAATCTGTCGGTGGCACACCCTTGTTTTTCCAGCGCGGCAAAGGCTCAACCGTATGGGACGTTGATGGCCATGCTTTTATTGATTATGTCTGCTCATGGGGGCCATTAATTTGCGGTCACGCTCATCCGGCCGTGGTTAAAGCGGTGCAACTGGCGGCAGAGCGCGGACTCTCGTTTGGCGCGCCCACCGAAATCGAAGTGACTATGGCAGATGTCCTGCGGCAACTCATGCCATCTTTAGAACAAGTGCGTTTGGTCAGCTCTGGTACTGAGGCGACTATGAGTGCTATTCGCCTAGCGCGTGGCTTCACCGAACGCAATCTGATTATTAAGTTTGAAGGCTGCTACCACGGCCACGCTGATGCCCTCTTGGTTAAAGCGGGCTCTGGCGCGCTGACCTTGGGACAGCCCTCATCAGCCGGAGTGCCGGCAGAAACTGCCGCCCATACCTTAGTGCTTGAATACAATAATCCGGCGGCGCTAGAACTGGCCTTCGCCCAACATGGCGAGCAGATTGCGGCCGTCATTGTCGAGCCGGTTGCCGGCAATATGAACCTGATCGTGCCACAGCCGAGTTTTCTAGAGCTGCTTCGCAAGCTGTGTACCCAACATGGCAGTGTCTTGATATTTGATGAAGTAATGACTGGCTTTCGGGTTGCTTTGGGTGGCGCCCAAGCGCTCTATGGCATTAAACCCGACCTCACTACTCTGGGCAAAGTGATCGGTGGTGGCTTGCCTGTAGGCGCTTTTGGTGGACGGCGTGACATCATGCAATGCCTCGCGCCACAAGGCCCGGTCTACCAAGCGGGCACACTTTCCGGCAACCCGGTGGCCTTGGCTGCAGGCTTGGCTACGCTCACCTTAATTCAAGCGCCCGGCTTCTACGACCAGCTATCTAGCCAGACAGCCAAATTGTGTACTGGCCTGAGCGCTGCGGCAGCCGCAGCCCGCGTACCCTTTTCAGCGCGCCATGTCGGCGGTATGTTTGGTCTGTATTTTTTGGCCGAAGTGCCCACCAGTTACAGCGAAGTGATGCGTGCTGACCAAGCACGCTTTAACCAATTCTTCCACGCCATGCTCGGTGCCGGCATCTACCTTGCCCCCTCGGCATTTGAAGCAGGCTTCGTCTCTAGCGCCCATGGCACCGAAGATATAGACCGCACCATTGAGTCAGCGGCTAAAATTTTCAGCACCTTGGCCGGTTGAGTGTAGGCGCTAACTATTTTAAAAAGTATATAAAAATCAAATAGTTAATAAAAATCTACTTGATAACTCTGATCAGCTCATGGAAAAAATTCGGCTCTCTAAATTAATGTCGGCACAGGGTTTGTGCTCGCGCCGCGAGGCAGATACGTACATCGAACGCGGTTGGGTATTGGTCGATGGCGTCGCCATTACCGAGCTGGGCACCCGCATCCTCCCGCACCAAACCATTACCCTGACTCGTGCCGCTCATCAGCAACAAGACGCACGCCTGACCATCCTGCTGAATAAGCCTATTGGCTATGTCTCGGCGCAACCCGAAAAAGATTACAAGCCAGCAATTGATTTAATCAACGCTGAAAATCACTACAGCGAGGACCGCTCGCAGCTGCGCTTTGACCCGCGCCAACTGCGCGGCTTAGCGCCAGCAGGGCGCTTGGACATTGATTCCACCGGCCTATTAGTGCTGACCCAAGATGGTCGCATCGCCAAGCACTTGATCGGTGAACACTCCACGGTAGAAAAAGAATACCTGGTTCGTGTCACCGGCAAACTCAGCAAGCAGGGCTTGGCTTTACTCAATCATGGTTTAAGTCTTGACGATGAGCCGCTACGGCCGGCTGAAGTATCGTGGCTAAACCGTGACCAACTGCGGTTTGTACTGCGCCAAGGCAAAAAGCGCCAAATCCGCCGTATGTGTGAATTAGTCGGCTTGTTGGCGGTAGGACTCAAACGCGTGCGTATCGGCAAAGTCATGCTGAGCGATTTACCCATAGGCCAATGGCGCTATCTACACCCCGACGAGCAGTTCTAGCGGCGCGGTCGGGCCTGCGTTGGAACCGCAGTGGGCGGTGCGGCTAGCGGCAATACCTCCGCATAGCGCTCTGTCAATCGCAACAAATCTTCGCGCAACGCGGGTGAGGCTTGAAGTTGCGCTAATTGCGCATCGCGCGCGGTGCTAGGCAAGCGATCAAAGCCACTTAAATACAGCAATAAATCCTCGGTGGTGTAGTAAGACTCACCAGCAACACGCGGGAACTGTGGCGGAAACTGTGGGTAATCCAAGCGCTGGGCCGGAAACAATAACTGCGACACCAAGGCCATACAGCTCATACAGACCCCTGGCCGCTCGCCATTGAGCGGGCAATAGGGGATGCGCCGACCGACAATTACCGCAACCCGACGCAGCAAACTTTGGCGAAACACTGCTAAGGCCTGCGGACTCAACAAAGGCGCAAGACCATAACGATAACGCAATTGAAAGCGCTGCCCCTCTAAGGCGAGCACGCCGTTGGCCATAAACGGTGTCACACGCACGCCCAAACCCGGTAATGACCACACAATCCGTTGATCTTGCAACGCCATGCCGACTTGGGTCTCAAGCTCGCCGTTAGCGAGGGTCATTTCCCAAAAGTGCACATAGCCCGCTTGATTGGCGTGCATCGCACTGACCATGGGCTGAGGCGCTGCACATAGGTCCGGGCCTAAGGCCGCCAAACACACGAGCACCAAACATTTAAACGCTAATTTAAACGCCAATTCAAACACAATCAGGCCCCGACGCCAGCGATGTCACATCGACATCCAACACACTCACTTACATTAAAATTAACTCTACCGCTAACACGAGCTCTAAGATCCACACTTATATTCCGATCGGAATATCCGCCGATTGAATTGTGCGCCGCCATTTCTCAACCTCGTGGCGGAGATAATCTGCAAATTGTTGCGGCGTGCCACCGGCTGGTGTGGCCCCATCGCTTGCCAATCGCTCACGCATCTCTGGGGTGCGCAAAATCTGATTTAAATCGCGATTAATTTTCTCAACAACTGGAGCTGGCAGTCCCGCAGGGCCAGCTACGCCATACCACGACTCGACTACATAACCAGGCACTCCAGCCTCTTGCATGGTGGGAGTCTGCGGGATGGCTGACGAACGGCTAGCGCTGGTCACCGCCAATAGACGCAACTTACCGGCATCAATAAAGGTTTTAGATTGATTCAAACTGGTGAACATCAAATCAACCCGACTGGCGATCACATCCATCATTGCCAAAGCGCCGCCTTTATAAGGAATATGCTGCATTTTTAAATTTGCCAACGATACCAATAATTCACCCGATAAATGTACCAGACCACCGACACCCGAAGAACCAAAGGTAATTGCACCAGGCTTTGCTTGAATGAGTCCGACCAACTCTTTCACACTACGCGCTTCTAAATCGGGGCGCACCACTAACACATAGGGTTGTACCGCCACATGAATAATCGGCGTGAAGTCTTTCAATAAATCATAGGGCTGCTTAATACCCTGCAAAGTCACATTCACCGTATGACTGGTGGTGAATAAACACAAGTGATGACCATCGGCTGGGGACTTCGCAATCATTGTGGCGCCAATCGTACCATTAGCACCAGCCGGGTTTTCAACCCTGACCCCTTGGCCCCATTGCTCACTGAGTTTTTGCGCCAGCATACGACCGACAATATCTGTACCACCACCCGGTGCAAACGGTATCACCAAGCGCACGGGTCGCACCGGAAAGGCTGGGCTTTGGGCATAGCTCAGTGCGGTGCAAGCGAACACCGTCACAGCTAGTGCTAGGCCACTGAACACGCTACGCGCGCCTTGAGTGGCGTTGCGGTGTGTGACGTTGCGATGTATAAGACTGCGACCCAGTCGACGTTTAACACCAACAACACCGTCAACCTCTACCATTGAATTATGCATTTCTGAACTGTGCATCTGCATGGTCTGCTCCTTCGTATTGAGTCGTGGCTGAATCTTCGGATCTTAGTCTTCGGATCTTGGTCTTATTGGCTTAGTCTTATTGTTGACGCAAACTGTGCATGATCGTATCCATTTGATCTTGCGACTGTAATTGCTGCAAAGCACCGACCGCGCGATCGGTTTGTGCAGTGCTCAATCCGGCATGCGCTGCACAATCACGGAACTTATGTGCCAACTCATCCCAACTTAATTCACGAGATGGGTGACCTGGCGCCTTGGCAACACGCACGGTCTCGGTCTGACCATTGTGCAACACAAAATCAACTTCAACAAACCACGACTGCCCGAACTACGCGTCTCAAACAGAGGATCATCACCGCGACAAGACGGATCTTCATAGGCTTTCACACGTTGCAATAGATCACGAATCGCGGGTCGATTCACTGCCTCATCACTAAATGACCACAAAGAATACGTGCCGTCTAACAATCCAGCAGCGAGTGAATATTGCAAACTGAATTTGCCCTCCAAACCAGTGGTCGGCGTGGGATAAGTCAATACTTGCATACCACCCTCAGGCATCCGACACTCCAGCCGCGCTACCGCATCGGCAGTCACACCCATACGCTCACGCAACACCAAGACTGCATCCATACCACGATGCGACGCATAACAACACGGAAATTTTTTCAGCGCAATTCCTGGATCCGTCATCACCCACGGTTGACCCAAGCCTTGCAAAGCCACCGCTGGGTCAGATTGCGCTACACCGTAAGTGCTAAAGAACCCTGACTTTGCCTCAAAAATATCAGGCGCTGCTGTAAAGCCACTCATGGCTAAGCGCACTGCGGTGAGCGCACTGCGCGCAGCCCACCCTGTATGTAGCGGTTTAGTCATGGTGCCAAAGTTACGCCGTATACCACTGGCCATAGAGCCCGCAATACCAAACGCCATCTCACTGATCGCGGGCGCTAGTCGATAGGCTCTGGCCAAGGCTGCAACCCCGCAAAAAATACCCAAGGTACCGGTGCCATGAAAGCCGCGATGATAATGCTCGGTGGTCATCCCTAAACCAATTTTTGCACCAACTTCCACACCCATAATATGCGCATCAATAAACGCACGGCCCGATAACGGATAGTGTTGTAAGTCCGCGCACAACACCGCCACAATCACTGCACTCGGATGCGCTGGCATCATCGACAATACATCGTCAAAATCAAGCGCATGGCCATAAGTGCCGTTCACCAATGCGGCCATCTCCGCACTGGTCTGCCGCGCAGTGCCCATAATTGGGCTAGTACCACTCTCGCCAGACAATACCATGTATTGATCCAGCGGATGCGCTACTTCGCTACCCGCGCCCGACAAAATTGCGGCAAACGTATCCATAATGACTTTGGTAGACTTTTCAATCGCCAACGCCGGATACGCATCGGGCGCAGTCTCTACCAACATCTTTGCAATCGCAGCGGTGAGTGCAACTTGACTCATTGATATTCTCCAGAATCTATAAATTGATTATTAATTATTGATTATTGATTAACGGTCATCAACCATCGATCATCGATCATCGACTATTCATCATTAATCTGATTTAGCCTGCCTGCACAGCAAGCCACCCTCAAACCGCCATCATATAAGATCACTGTGACTTCAGCGCTCAATCGCCCACAATATGTTAGGCGTATTTGGCAATCTATCCTAGCATCTGTCATTACAGAACAGATGCGCGTACACTCTACACAATTCTTGAGTTTTCATATTAATCATCTCTAACCATATCCTCAGCCAACACCATGCCTTCCACTGTATTCAACACTTTTATACGCTGTGCCACGTTTCTCAGCGCTTGCGGGCTCACGCCTGCCATCAGTCTCGCCGCAGATAGCAAGCCGCCGCATTATCCAACGCGTCCGATTCGCTTTATTGTGCCGCTAGCCCCGGGTGGCAGCGTGGATATCGCTGCGCGTAATATTGCACCCGACTTATCCGCTATCCTCGGTCAGCAAGTGGTGATTGATAATCGCGCGGGGGCAGGTGGCAATATCGGTGCAGATCTAGCAGCGCATGCACCAGCCGATGGCTACACTTGGGTGATGGGAAGCTCTAGCACTTTTGGCGTGAACCCTACGCTTTATCGCAACCTCAACTACAATGCGGTGCGTGATTTCGCGCCCATTAGTTTGGTCTCGCTCGCGCCTAACGTGATGGTGGTGCATCCTGCGTTACCCACGGCTAATGTTAAAGAGTTTGTTGCGTACGCCAAAGCTCGCCCGGGTAAGGTTAACTTTGCCTCGTCTGGCACTGGTGGCTCGCCGCATTTAGCAGGTGAGTTGTTTAAATTAGTCACCGGTGTAGACATTGTGCATATCCCCTACAAAAGCACTGGTCAGTCGCTTACCGACTTAATTGGCGGCCAAGTGCAAGTTTCCTTTGGCACGGTGTTGGCATTGCTGCCCCAAATTCAAGCGGGCAGACTGCGCGCGCTGGCGGTCACCACCAGCCATCGGGTTGATGCCTTGCCACAAGTGCCCACCATGGGCGAGGTGGGTTATCCCGCCATTATCATCACCGCTTGGAATGGTGTGCTGGTGCCCGCCAAAACGCCACGCCCGATTATTCAATACTTACATGCAAGCTTGGTGCAGGTGCTACAAAAACCCGAGGTTGTTCGCCAATTTAATTCAACCGGCGCTGAAGTCGCGCCCAACAGTTCCGAAGCCTTTGGCGCCTATATCAAACATGAAATCGATCGTTGGGGTAAAGTGGTACGTAATGCTAATCTGCAAGCTCAGTAAATAGATGCCCATTCAAACACTAACTATTACTAACTATTTGATTATTTTACATATTATTCATATTATGAACATTAAAAAATCGTTCGGCAGCACCCATAAGCTTCTAGGCCTGGGTGTATTAGCGCTACTGTGCACCAACGTCAGCGCAGCAGCCCCTACTTATCCCACGCGCCCCGTGCGCATTGTGGTGGGGTTTCCACCAGGCGGCGGTGTAGATACCGTAGCGCGCTTGGTGAGCCCCAAGCTGATCGAGATGTGGGGACAGCAGGTGGTCATCGACAACCGGCCGGGTGCAGGCACGATTATTGGCACTGACTTAGTGGCGAAATCAGTACCCGATGGTTATACCTTGTTGATGTCCTCCAGTAGCTACGGGGTTAACCCCGGACTCCATGCCAAGCTGCCCTATGATCCGCTCAAAGACTTGGTGCAAATCAGCCAGATGGCGATTCAGCCCTATGTGTTTGCCGTGCATCCAGGGCTACCCGCAACCAATGTGCGCGAATTTATCGCTTATGCCCGCACTCGCCCTGGTAAGTTAAATTTTTGTTCCCCGGGTAATGGTAGTGGGGGTCATTTGGCCTCCGAGCTATTTTCATTGATGACTAAAATCGAAATGGTGCATGTGCCTTATCGCGGTGCCGCTCCGGCAATTGTTGATCTAGTCGCAGGCCAAGTGCAACTGATGTTTAGCACTATTCTGCCTTCACTGCCCCATGTGAAGTCGGGTCGGTTGCGCGCCATTGCGGTCAGCACGGCAAAGCGCTCTATCGCACTGCCCGAAGTCCCCACTATTGCTGAGTCTGGTGTCGCAGGCTACGAAGCGTCGTCTTGGACCGGTGTCATGGCGCCATCCGGGGTTGCACCCGCCTTATTGGCAAAACTGCATCAAGACTTAGCCACGGCAGTAACTTCTCCCGATGTGCGCGCCAAAATTCTCGTCGATGGGGCGGAGCCCGTGGGCAGTAGCCCGCAAGAGTTCGCCCGTATGGTGCGCGCAGAAATTCCGAAGTGGACTACAGTGATTAAAGCGGCAAAGGTGACACCGAACTAGGGCAAGAGACAATGCGCATTTCGTAGAGATCGGTAGCGATCTCATTTAAAACCACATTAGGATATATTATAAATATTGCATAAACCCACTCGATTAGTGATCGCAAGGGTTGGTGTGACTACAGCAGTCATCGTGCAGAGGAGTTTTATGACTGCTACAAAAATAAAACACGCTGTGTTGGGTAGCGCGCATTCGACATCCATGCGCTGATTTTACCTACACTGATCAATTAACTGGCTCGAATATTCAAGCGCTTGAGTAGCTCGCCCCATTTTTTGCGTTCATTGGTTAAGAACACTTTAAATTGCTCGGGAGTACTGCCTAGCAAGTAAATGCCTTGGTCTTGTAACTGTTTTTTGAGCGCGGCATCTTGCAACACTTTCAAAGTATCGCGATTAATCTGATTCACAATCGCTACTGGCGTATTCACTGGCACCAACAAACCATAGGCGAGGGTGGCTTCGAATCCAGGCAATCCACTCTCGTTGAGCGTGGGTAAATCGGGCAGAGTCGGTAGGCGCTGTAGACTCGAGATCGCTAAACCACGCACCCGCCCACCGCTCATTTGCGCCATTGCTGAAAACGTACCATCAAAATGCAATTGAATTTCATTGGCCAGTAGCGCGGTGGCTGCAGGGCCTGTGCCGCGATAGGGAATATGGGTGAGTTGAATACCCGCTGCTGCTTTAAAACTCTCTGCCGTTAAGTGCTGGGTTGTGCCTAGGCCACCTGAGCCAAAATTTAGACTGCCCGGTTTGTCTTTAGCCGCGCGAATCAGATCGCTCACTTGGCGATAGGGCGAGCTGGCATTGACCAACAATACGTTGTGGCTATCACTTAATTTAATGACTGGTAGAAAATCTTTTTCAGGGTCGTAACTTAATTTTTCATAGATAAAGGGATTGACCGCCAGCACCGGATGCGTTACAAAAAAAATGGTATAGCCATCGGCTTTCGCGCGCGCCACAGTACTGGCCGCTACACCACTACCGGCACCTGAAATATTCTCTACCACCACCGGTTGCCCCCAAATTTTACTCAGTTTGTCGGCAAATAAACGGCCTTGTAGATCGGAACTGCCGCCTGGCGGGAAGCCAATAATCCAGCGCACGGGACGCGCTGGAAACTCTTCCGCCGATACGCGGTTTGATAAGGCGCACAACGTCAGCACAGTCAGCAGAGTTAATAAGTAGCTGCCGCCAAACAACAGACGTAAACCGAGTGTCAATATTATGTTCATAGCTGCATTCTTTTAAGTCATTATTAATCAACTTCAGTGAAGAAAGGATTTATAGACTAGCCTTATACATAGCAACCCACTTCATTCACACTGCATTCAATGAGCAACCACCTTAATTCAATGGGTAATCATCGGCCTCACGCGGATACACCATCACCAATGCTTCTAAGCCTTTGGGGCCTGCTACCAGTGGCAGCGCCGCCTCATTGCGCTCAACCACAATCATCGACCATAAACCAAACTCTGCACCATCGTGAACCATACTGCCATTGGCCACAAACACGTAATAGCCGCCTGCGACACTGGGGTCAGGGCATAGCGTCGTCTGACCCGCACCCATGCGTACCATGTGCGCGTCCATACCATCAGCCACCGGATGTTGTACAAATATCGGTTCCCAAGTGACCGTGTTTCGATGTTGTAAGACTGGCTCAATAGATAACCCCAATGGCGCAGAAATTAGGTTACGGCGCGGGCTGGGTTGTAACTGATCACGATAACCGGGTCGATCTAAATACACGGGTGCAGAATTTCCGGTTTTGATGCGCAAGGCAAAAAAAGTTAAACCCTGCGCTCCCGCCACCACTGGGCCGTAGGCGGTGTGGTGGTCTTTATATTGCAGTGTCAAGGGTTGCAAGGGCGCGGCATTTTTACCAATCGTGCCTGAACCTGCGGCAAATATTTGAAATTGAGTAATGCCATGAAAATGCGGCACTATGGTTTCATTGGCCGCCATTTCCGTCATGGTGGTCTGCGGGCCGGGGGCCACACTGGTCGATGAGCGTGGCCCAAAATACACCGTGCCCCAATGCGGCAGACCGGTTCCTGGTGACTCAATCACCGTACGCCGACCTAGGGCAGCACTACCTTGCATGGTATAAATCATGGCGCAATCTTTCTTGAAAAATTTTAAATGTGTGATTTGGGTCAGTCGTCATGCGCAACTCTAGCACTGGCGAGGGCGCTCACCGATAACGCGTCCTCTCAATCACTGCACAAAGCGGCGACACTTAACAATTATTTAAAACTACTAACTATCTGATTTATTTGTATTTTTTATATTTTCTTTGGCCTACAGCTTACGATAAAAAGCAGCGCTGATCAAGAAACGGATCCATGACCTGAAACAAGTTGCTGTACACACGCAGCCTTGACCAAGGACTCATTACAGAGATCATTCAGCAAATGAGACCAGATCATTCGCAATGCGGGGATACGCCCCGAATAAATAGGGCCTAGCGCGTGTCCACAATCTCGCCGCAAGCCTAACTTTTTACACCGACGGGATTAGAATGCAACGGTTGGACAGTGTCCGCGCCCTAGAATGGCCACAGACAATTGTGTTAACCGTTTTTTATAACGCACGACCAGGAATAAATGACCATGAATAACACCGCAACCGCAAGCCCCAACCGCGCCGGCCCCTTAGCTGGCATTCGCATTCTTGAACTCGGTCATACCGTGATGGGGCCATCTTGTAGCATGGTCTTAGCTGACTTAGGTGCAGATGTGATCAAAGTCGAACCGCTAGAAGGCGATCGCACCCGCGCTAATGTGGGGTTTGGTTCAGCATTATTCCCCGTATTTAATCGCAACAAACGCAGCGTCTCGATTGATCTTAAAAACCCAACCGGTAAAGCGGTTGTGCTTAAAATGATTGCTGGTGCTGATGCTTTAGTTGAGAACTTTGCGTATGGGGCGATGGATCGCTTGGGTTTAGGCTATAGCCAACTGGCGAGTCAATTTCCGCGTCTCGTCTATTGCAGCTTAAAAGGCTTTTTGAGTGGCCCCTATGAAAAACGTGCGGCCCTGGATGAAATTGTGCAATACATGGGGGGCTTAGCCTATATGACTGGGCCGCCCGGTATGCCGCTACGGGCGGGCGCTTCCGTCGTCGATATCATGGGCGGTATGTTTGGCGCACTGGGTATCATGGCGGCCTTGCGCGAACGTGATCTCACCGGTCGCGGACAGTTGGTGCAAAGCGCGCTGTTTGAATCAACCGCATTTTTGGTGGCCCAACACATGGGGCAACACGCACTCACCGGCAAAGCACCCCCACCCATGCCAGCGAAAGCCAGTTCGTGGGCAGTCTATGATCCATTCCAAACTGCAGATGGCCAAACCGTATTTGTCGGCATTACCAGCGACAACCATTGGCGCAGTTTTTGTCAGGAGTTCGGTGTTGCTGAACTGCTCGATAACCCTGCACTCAAAACGAACCCTCAGCGCGCCCAACAACGCGCCATCATCATGCCGATAGTCACTGCCAAATTTGCTGCGGAAACGCTGGCGAGTTTAGTTGAAAAACTCGAACGCTTAAGCATTCCGTTCGGACCACTGGCAAAACCGGGCGACTTATTCGATGATGTACATCTTAATGCTGCAGGTGGTTTGCTAGACGTACATTTACCTACAGGCACGCACGCCAAAATCCCAGGTATACCGCTCGAGATGAATGGCCATAAACCAGGGCTTGCGCGCCAACCCCCACACATGGGCGAGCATACTCGAGAAGTATTAATGGAGGCCGGTTTTAGTACCAGCGATATTGATGCCTTAATCACTGACCACGTGATTATTCATACCCCACGCAGCACGCCATAAGTATTTAACTGCGTCCCCTGGCCAGTATGCGCGTAGCGTAGTCGTTTTTTTAATTTTTATATTTTTATATTTTTTCATTATTCGTTTTTCATGTGTAGTATTCATCGATAGAAAGACCAACGCAATGCCCGTATTACAACGTCCAGGACAACCTGATTTACATTATGTCATTGATGACTTTACCGACCCTTGGCAACACGCACCCTATATCTTGTTACAACACGGCTATGGCCGCTCGGGTGAATTTTGGTATCGCTGGGTGCCCTATCTATCGCGCTTCTACAAAGTGATTCGTCCCGACTTGCGGGGACTCGGTCAGTCTGGACGCAACTTTGACTACACCACGCAATTAAATGCAGAGGCTTATGTTGGTGATTTGAATGCACTACTCGATGCCATTGGGGCCGAGTCTGTGCATTATTGTGGCGAATCACTCGGTGGCATTATCGGCATGATCTTTGCCGGCGAAGCCCCACATCGCATACGCACACTCAATTTGGTTTCAACACCTGTATTTTTAAATTCTGATTTTCAAGAGCGCTCAAAGTTTGGTTACGCGTCTTGGGAAGAAGCACTGCGCAACATGGGTGCTGCCGGTTATGCCAAAGCCAAAAATAGTGGCGATCGCTTTGCCCCCGGCACTGATGCTAACTTAATGCAATGGTTTGCCGACGGCCAAGGCAAATCAGATGTTGAAGTGTTAATCGCTATGCAAAAACTCGCCGGACGCGTCAACGCCACCGCGCATCTGCCTCGCATCACAGCACCCGTCTTATCAATCTACCCCTCGCATGGCCCGATCACCTCGCCCGAACAAATTCAGTTAATGCGAGAAGGCATTCGCAACTTAACGCTCGTGCAATTACCCTCAGCCCATCACAATCTACACTGCACGCAAGCAGCGGCTTGTGCTGATCATGTTTTACATTTTGCCGCTCAGCATGACGGAATACCATGTCGCGAATAAACTATCTACGCCGGCAGATGCCGGCAATCCTCACATCTGTCTCATCTCTGCTCTGTGCGTTCTGTATCCCCGCTATGATCCTCAGTGTTATTTCTACTAGTCAGGCGGCGAGCAACGTCAGCTATCCGACTCGCCCCATCCGACTCATCTCGCCATTCGCCCCCGGCGGCGGCAATGATTTTATTGCCCGCACCTTAGGCGTAGCGCTCACTAGCGACTTGGGTCAAACGGTAGTCGTTGATAATCGACCGGGTGCCAATACCATCATCGGTATGGATCTGGTTGCAAAAGCCCAGGCCGATGGTTATACCTTAATTTTAACCAGTAGCACCTTACCCATTAACGCCACGCTCTATCGCCAACTGCCCTATGATTCGCGGCGTGATTTTGCAGCGATTTCTTTGGTAGGCACTAGCCCCTTGATTGTAGCCACACCGACCACATCGGCCATCACCACCATCCATCAGCTCATAGCAGCAGCTAAGGCCAAGCCCGGTGAATTAGCCTATCCTTCTGCGGGCACGGGAAACTCGACGCATTTGGCCGGTGAGCTGTTCGCCGTCATGGCCCATGTCAAACTCTTACATGTGCCCTACAAAGGTAGCGGCCCCGGTATTACTGATTTAATTGCAGGTCGGCTTGCAGTGGTATTTAGCACTTCGGGCTCAGTCATTCCACATATTAAATCCGGTAAGTTACGCGCACTCGGTGTCACCAGTGCGCAGCGCTCAGCGGTCATGCCTGAATTGGTTACCGTCGCTGAGGCCGGTGTCCCCGGTTACGAAGCCAGTAGCTGGTATGGCATTGTGGCGCCGAGCAAAACGCCTACTGCTATTGTGACGCGTCTGCATCAATCGATTAGCCATGCTTTGGCAATACCCGAAGTGCATGCGCGCCTCACCAGTCAAGCGATTGATCCTGCAGCCTCAACGCCCAGCCAATTTGCCACATATATTCAAGCTGAAATCATTAAATGGGCTGGTGTTTTAAAAGCCGCCGGTGTCAGTCCACAATAATCTTCAGGTCTAGCCCACGGGCTTAGCCCATTTTGTGTCGAGAGGAGTTTGTATGTCATCCAAAGTTGCCTTATACAGCGCCGTAGGTTCTGCACTCACTCATTTTGAAGTTGATGTTCAACGCGCCACGCTCACCCAGCGTGCCACTATTCAAACACCCGCCAATGTGCAATATGCCTGGCCGCACCCATCGCGGCGCTATTTATATGTGGCCACTAGCAATCGTGGCCCTGGCTTAAAGTCTGACTACAATCACCTGAGTGCTTTTAAGATCGATCCGCACACTGGGGCCTTAAGCTCGCATGGCGAGTCTCAGACACACTATGCGCGGGCCGTGCATATTTGTGTCGAACCGCAAGGTCAGTATGTTTTAAGCGGTCATAACTTACCGCGCCCCGGTTTAACCATTAACCCCATCGCCGCCGATGGTCGCTTAGCGCCGGCAGTCGCTCAACTGCATGCGGGTCTAGACTTTGGGATCTATCCGCACCAAGTCATGAGCACACCTAGCGGTCGCGCGGCCATCATCATCGACCGCGGCAATGACGCTGCCAAGGGCAAACCCGAAGACCCTGGTGCGCTACGCTTTTATCATCTGGATCGTGGTCAACTCAGTCCATTTTGCGCAGTCGCCCCGAATTGGGGTTATGGTTTTGGCCCCAGACACTTGGATTTTCACCCTACCCAACCTTGGCTCTATGTATCACTGGAGCGCCAAAACCAGCTCTACATGTATCACATGGATGGCGACGTCTGCGCAACTGATGCCAGCTTTGTGAGATCTACGCTGGCCAATCCGCACCAAGTGATGCCCCGACAATTAGCTGGCACTATCCATGTTCATCCCAATGGCCGCTATGTCTACGTCATGAATCGCGCCGACTCTAGCGTCGACTTTCACGGTCAGCGCGTGTTTAACGGCGGCGAGAATAGCATTGCGGTATTCGCCCTAGACCCGCATACCGGGGAGCCTACTTTAATTCAACACGCCCAGATTCAGAATATCCATGTCCGCACGTTTTCGATAGACCCCAGCGGCCAGCTGTTAATCACCGGTAGCATTGAGCCGCACAAAATGCGTAACCCCGATGGCGGATCCACCGCGATCACAGACATGCCGGCAGCCTTATCTTTAATGCGGATTGGTGCAGACGGGAAACTCACCTTCCTTAGCCGAGTGGATATCCCGACTGGCGACCAACAACAATATTGGACCGGTATGGTGGGTTTACCTCAGACTGCCTAGGCCCCGTGAACAGCCTGAGCATTTGAAGTAAATCCTTGATTATATTGATTTTTATTATAATCACTTCTGCCATGTTAGCACTTACTTATTTTATTGACGACTGATTGACGACTCACTATCGATCGTATGACAGGAGCTTTTATGCGTTATAGATCTTGCTTACTTCCCCTATTCAGCCTCTGGATAGGTTTGCACTGCGCGCTCAGTCAGGCTGCCAGCCCGGCGCCTCATTTCCCCAATCGACCCGTGCGCTTAATCGTGCCTTACCCCCCGGGCGGTGGCAACGACGCGATTGCACGGATTATTGCCGCTAAGCTCACCGAGCTGTGGTCGCAGCAAATCATCATCGATAATCGTTCCGGTGCAAACGGTATTATTGCCTGCCAAATTGTCGCTAGCGCCGCCCCCGATGGCTATACCTTGTTAGTGGCCAATATTGGTAGCAATGCCATCAACGCAGCACTTTACAAAAATTTACCCTACGAACCCGTCAAATCCTACGCCCCAATTTCACTGTTAGGCACTACTGCCAATTTTCTGGTTGTGCCCATGGCCACCCCTGTCACTACACTCAATGACTTTATTGCCTACGCCAAAAAGCAGCCCGGTAAACTGAGTTACGGTTCTAATGGCGTTGGCAGTTCTCAGCATTTAGCAGGGGTGTTGTTTAATAGCACTTTCGGGATAGATGCTGTACATGTGCCGTATAAAGGCACGGGGCCTGCCATTGTAGCCTTGGTCGCCAATGAGGTCTCTATGAGTTTTGCCAACGCGCTCGCTGCGGTGCCGCAAGTCAAAGCCAACCGCCTCAAAGCGCTAGCCGTCACTAGCCTGAAACGCTCTAGCGCGATGCCCGAACTGCCCGCTATAGCTGAGCTCTCACCCGGTTTTAGTGCGAATTCATGGTGGGGCATTGTGGCACCAGCAGGCACACCCAGCGTACTCACCACCCAAATTAGCCAAGCGATTCGCCAAGGTCTCAGTAGCACTAATGTCTCCGACCAGCTCCATTCACTCGGTGTCGAGTCGCGCCCGATGACGCCTGCCGAGTTTCAGCAATTTATGAACGAAGAGCTGATTAAATGGACCAAGGTTGCCAAAGCCGCTGGTGCCACCGCGCAATAAGCGATCCATGCCAACATCACGCTTAAGCGGCCCTGATTTTATTACTGCCCACCTGGGCAGTGGCCTCATCACTTGGGATGACACGGTTGATGTCATCGTACTGGGTGGCGGCTTAGCTGGCTTGAGTGCAGCACTGGCTGCAGCCGCCGCGGGCGCCCAAGTGTTGCTACTCGAAAAACAAGCAAATACGGGTGGCACCAGCGCCTTAAGCGGTGGCGCCATCGCATTTGCTGGCACGCCTATCCAAGCTCGCGCTGGAATTCAGGATAGTGCTGCACAATTACTCCGTGATCTAGAACACAGTAGTGGTGGTGCTGGCAGCACCGCCTTACGCACCCTCTATGCCGAACAGCAACTCGCCTGCTATCAGTGGTTATGCGCACTTGGGGTTGAATTTAGTTCGGTGCAAATGGGCAGTGCACAATCGGTGGCACGCTCCAATCGCGTCAATGCCCAAGCCATGATGGACACCTTAGCCAAGCGTGCACGGGAACATCCTTTAATAAAAATCCGCACCCAGCATTGTGCAGTACGGCTCGTGCGCACGAGCGCACAGTCGCGCGTCTGTGGTGTAGTGGTTGAACACGACTCGCGGTATCTGGCACTGCAAGCACGCACTGGTGTGATCCTCGCCACTGGCGGCTTTGCTCGCAATCGATCTCTAATCCACACCTTCGCACCACAGCTCGATCATGCTTGTGGTGCGGGTGCAGCTGGCAGTCACGGCGATGGCTTATATCTGGCCACCGCATTGGGTGCAGGTCTGGCAGAAATGGGTTATCTCAATAGCACCTTTGGTTGGTTTCCCAAGGCTGCGCCCGAGGCTTGCGCGCTGCTGCATCCCATTTACAAAGGTGCCATTGCCATTAATCAACAAGGCCTGCGCTTTTGCGATGAATCCGCCTCCTATAAAACCTTGGGTATTGCTTGCTTAGCCCAAAGTAACGGCATGGCCTACCAAATATTTGATCAGCGGATCATGGATTTATCAGTGGCGGACGCCGCTACGTCCAATTTTCAAGGCGCACTCACGCGAGGTGAAGTCATTGCAGCCCAAAGTCTTGCACAATTAGCGGCGCGCATTGGCGTTGAGCCCGACACCCTACAAACCACAGTCGATACTTACAACCATCACATCAACCATCAGCTGAGCGACCCCCTCGGTCGGAGCAGCCTAGCCAATGGAAGTGGAGCACTGCAAACCTTGAACGGGCCAGTGTTCTACGCGTATCCCAGTACAGCGGCCATTCTTGGTACTTATGGTGGCATCTCGGTCGATCCGCAAGCACGAGTGCTCGATGTCTTTGGCCAACCGATTGCCCAATTGTTTGCTGCAGGAGAGCTAACCGGTGGCTTTCATGGTGCAGGTTATATGACCGGTAGCGCATTAGGCCAAGCCGTCATCTACGGCCGCATCGCCGGACAACAGGCTGCACAGCAACAGTTATCATAAGCTAACCATCTGATTATTATAGATTTTTAACCTCTTTTTCTAGGCCGCCGCCCATGCCCGATCTTTCTGACCACCGTAGACTGCTACGCACCGTGCTTCTGGGGTGTTGTAGCGCCATGCTGAGCACGGCCACACTGACGCTCGCGCAAACTTACCCCTCGCGACCGATTCGTTTTGTTGTGCCTTATGTGCCGGGCGGTGGTGTTGATTTTGTTGGACGCACCGTAGCGCAAAAGCTCACTGAAACTTGGAGTCATCCGGTGATAGTCGATAATCGACCCGGTGCAGGCACTAACATTGGTTCTGAATATGTAGCACGTGCAGTCGCTGATGGTCACACCTTATTAGTTGGTGGTGTACCCAACGCTGTAAATATGACCTTATATCGTAAGCCCCCATATGACGTGATTCGTGATTTTGCTGCCATCACCCAACTCTCCACCGCACCGAATGTATTGGTCGTCCATGCCTCAGTGCCCGTGCGCTCGGTCAAAGCACTAATTGCATTGGCTAAACTACACCGCGGTGAGTTGCTCTACGCCTCTGCCGGTATTGGCAGTTCAAACCATTTATCTGGCGCTTTATTTAATGTAATGGCGAATGTGAACATTATTCACGTGCCGTATAAAGGCGGGGGTGCAGCAGTTACTGATTTGGTTGCTGGTAATATTTCTATGTATTTTGGAACCACCCCCAGCACAGTGCCGTTTGTGCGCAATGGTCGCTTACGCGCCTTGGGCGTGACCAGTGCCAAACGTTCTGCGGCCGTACCCGACATCCCCACCATTGCAGAGTCTGGTCTGCCTGGCTATGAACAATCTGCTTGGCATGGTTTATTCGCGCCCGCTGCCACACCCCAAACCATACTGAGTAAATTGCAAAACGAGGTCGTGCGCATCATCAATCTACCCGATATGGTAGAACGATTTACCGCGCAAGGCGTCAATGTAGTGGGTAGTAGCAGTGAAGAGTTTGCCCTCTATCTAAAAAATGATGTGGCCAAATATGCCAAGTTAGTGAAAGCCGCCAATATTCCGATCGAATAAGGGCGATTCAATACGTTTTGCGTGGTTCCGTCCCACGGACCATGCCCTGTTCAACACAGTAGCCACTTTTTTATCAATTATTTTTTACGCTAAATCATCATCTGGATTGTAAGGACCTCAAATGACCACACCCACTATGCAAGATAGTTTAAAGCACTTACTCACCCTAGCAAAAATTCCACTAGATGCCGCCGCCAACGTTGAAATCACAGGCTCTGATCCCGTATTCCCAACTCGGTATCGGGCAGTGACGCCCGGTGCCGCGACCATCGCCGCCGCAGGACTTGCGGCAAGCCGGCTCTGGGCATTAAAGACTGGACGCCAACAACAAGTCCGCTTAAGTGCAGAAGCGGCGGCGGCTGCACTGCGCAGCACCCGTTATCTCAAAATTAATGGTGAAAAACCACCCGAAGACCCGACCAATCTCACCGGTTTCTATCCACTCAAAGATCAGCGTTGGATGTATTTACACTGCAACTTTTTTAATTTACGCGATCAAAATGTAAACGTCTTAGGTTGCGCGCCGACCCGGGAATCTGTGGCTGCAGCCGTTGCCCAACGTGAAGGCTTAGCGCTTGAAGCCGCACTGGTGGCGCATGGCGGCGTGGGTAGTCTTGTGCGTAGCGAAGCAGAGTGGCTTGCACTACCGCAAAGTCAAGCTGTGGCGCAATTGCCTGTGTTAGAAATTACTAAAATTGGCGATGCCCCACCACGCCCCTTACCACCAGGTCCGCGTCCCTTATCGGGTGTACGGGTGCTCGATCTCACCCGAGTGCTTGCAGGCCCAGTCTGCGCACGCACGCTTGCCGAGCATGGTGCTGATGTGTTGCGGGTGACTCGTGAAGACTTAGCTGACTTTGGCTACAGTGATTTTGATACCAACATTGGGAAGCTGGCCACCCACATTGATTTACGCCAACCCGAGCAAGCCGCTATCATGCGCGAACTCATTAGCACTTGTGATGTATTCTCACAATCATATCGCCCAGGGACCTTAGCGCGTCGCGGTCTATCACCGCAAGCATTAGCTGAGATGCGTCCGGGCATTGTCTATGTCACATTAAACGCTTGGGGTCACGAAGGCCCATGGCACGAGCGGCGCGGGTACGATACAGTCGTGCAATCAGCCAACGGTTTTGCTTGGCAAGGGGAGGGCAAGCCACCTGCATTCATGCCCTATGCTGCACAAGATTACGTTGTGGGTTATCTACTCGCGTTTGGCGCCTTGGTCGCGCTTGAACGGCGCGCCACTGAAGGGGGAAGCTGGATGGTGCGCACATCGCTTGCCAGTGCCGGTCACTGGATACGTCAGCATGGTCTCATGCAGCCTGCAGACTATGCGCATCTACCCACTGAATTTAATGCCGAGCAATTAGAATCCTTAATCATGCAACATGACTCACCGCGTGGACGAGTCACCCATCTCGCGCCAGCAGTGCATTTGTCAGAGACCCCAACCCACTGGACTCGTCCCGCAGTAGCTCGTGGTTCGCATGCAGCACTGTGGCCTGAGCGTGAGGGTTAATCAACGAATCACGCAACAGTCTATTTAGCAAGTAATCCCAGGCGTTCAATTAAGGCGCGCTCATGCTTAAAGGTCTCGGCTGCCCACTTGGTATAGTCCTCGCTGGATTTATACCAATAGACCTGATTGATTTGCTCCAGTAACTTCAGGTGCTCAGGATCATCCATGGCTTTTTTAAATGCATCATGGAGAATCTTGACCACCTTAGGATCCATGCCTGCAGGAGCGACAATGCCATAGGGCGAATACGTCACGACATCAATACCCAACTCACGGGCAGTCGGGGTGTTCCATTTCGGATTCATCCGCTTCTCACCAAAGCTTGCAAGCAAACGCACCTGACCGGCTTCGACTAACGCTGCAAATGAACCCGTGCTATTACACGAAGCCATCACATGCCCACCTAATAACGCCGGTAAGGTGCCAGAGGTGCCTTTATACGGTACATGCAATAGCTGAATACCCGCTTTGATCGCCATATCTTCCATCAACAAGTGGGTTGAGGTGCCGGCACCCACTGAAGCATACGAAATACGTCCTGGATTTGCTTTACCGTAATCCATAAAATCTTTGAGCGTTTTAAACGGCGAGTCTGCACGCACAATGACTGCGAACTCATATCCAGTCAAACCAATAATATAAGTAAAGTCTTTCAATGGGTGCCAATCTACAGGCTCCATATGCGGAATCCGATAGGCACCTACAGACAATTGCGATAAGGTATAGCCATCTGGTTTAGCTGTTTTAGCCATAGATACTGGCCCCAGCATGCCACCTGCGCCGGGCTTACTCACAATAGCAATCGGCTGCCCTAAGTGGCGACTTGTAATTTCTGCAAGTTTTCGCAACTGCGTATCGGTAGGGCCTGCTTGGAACGGATTAATCAATGTGATCGGACGGCTTGGAAATTGTTGCGCCCAAGCGCTCATTACACCGCACAGAACACCAATCATTACGCTGATGATGACAGGCTTAATCCATAAACACCGCACCCACATTCGCCCTGTATTACTCGTCTGTTGATTCATTTTTTGCGTCCTCCACATCATCTACGCTGATTCAATCGCTAAACGATAGGCCCGGACCGCAGTACCATAAAATAAATCATGTTGCTCGCTATCGCTATATGGTGCCGCCACGCGCTTCAAAGCGTTCCAGGTCACGGCATAAGAGGCGGCTGCGCGGTCGGGCGGAAAGTTGCTCTCAAACATGCAGCGATTCGGGCCAAACTGTTCAATACAATATTGATAAAAAGGTCCCCATACTGCAGCTAATTCTGTTGAAGGTGCAGGCGTTGATCGTTGTTCAAAACCCAACCCTAAATATGACATTCCTAGACCACCGAGTTTGATATAGACATTGGGACATTGTGCTAATACCGTTAACGCTTGGCGCCACTGATCTATAGCCTCATCTTTGCGCGAGAGGTAGGTAGGGGTATAAGCAATCAAGCCACCAATATGATTGAGAATAATCGTAGTCTCTGAAAATGTACGCGCCAAATCAGCTAATTCTACAAGTTGTGGGTGATAAACCATCGCATCAAAACTTAATTGTCGTGGCCCCAGCTGTGCAAAACCTGCACGAAAATCTGCATCGTACATAAAGCCTTGAGGAATGATATATCGTCCTGTGTTTAAAGATTCATCGGCATCCCATTTGGTGATCAATCGTATGCCACGAAAGCGACTGCTGGCGGCCATCTGTGCATCAAGTACAGCGGCAACAGACGCACCTACGCTGATATCTGCAGTACCGACAATACCTGCACAGACTTGCGTCTTTCCATATCGACCACTTGCCGCCATTGCAGCAATTCCATTGGCGAACTCCACCTCGCCCAGCGGCGCCATTAATTGATTAGCCGCCTTGCGATAAAAAGACCCGCAATCAATATATACCGATGCGCAGATGTGATGACCACTTGCGGTTTCTGCTAAAAATTCGGGTAATAAGTATTGATTATGCGGTCTATCCCATAAGTGATGATGAGCGTCTACAATCGGTCGCTGGGGGTCAATAATGGGCTCACTGGCAGCTGAACTTAACCATGCGTTCGTCTCGACAGATGTACGTGTTGAATGGCTAGCCATTTCACTGCGACGACGCGTAAGCAACTGAGTCATTTTCTTCCTCGATCATGTGTTGATGTTCTTGGCGTAACAGCGTATCAGGGGTATTTAAATTCGGTAATTCCCCCCACAACAAGGTTCATGATTTAATTAAGATACTTACTCTTAACTTATGATATTAGAACAGCGCAGTGTTGGTGTTTTTGTTTGCTGTCTCATTTTGTTATTATGTTATTGTGTCATTATTCTACAGACAAAACAAAAATACTTCAGGAGAATATATGGACGCTAAACTCTTTACGCCGATCAAGCTGCGAGACATTACGCTACGCAATCGTATTGTTTTGTCGCCCATGCTGACCTATGCCGCTGATGGTGGTCACCTCAATGATACGCACTTAATTCACTTAGGGAAATTTGCCGCTGGCGGCACTGGTTTGGTATTTGTGGAATCCACAAAAGTGGATCCTCGTGGTTGCACTACGCCTCGCGATCTCGGACTATGGAAAGATGAATACATCGAACCGATGAAACGCATTGCACAAACCATTAAACACTATGGCTCTGTTGCAGGTATTCAGCTCAGTCACTCAGGACGTAAAGCACGGCGCTCAGTTCCGTGGGAAGGTCGTGCACCGCTAGACCATTGCCCAGGGGTCGACCATGGCGAAGAGTGGGAGTTGATTGGTCCTAGTGCGATTGCCCATTCTGCTAAATTTGCGCCTCCTCGTGCCATGACACAAACCGATATTGACTTTGTAATTAACGCTTGGGCGCAAGCCGCGCGCCGCGCTGATGCGGCCGGTTTTGATGTCGTAGAAATTCATGGTGGCCATGGTTATCTCATTCATCAATTTTTATCAACCACTTCTAATCATCGCACAGATCAATACGGTGGCTCGCGCGAGAATCGTATGCGCTTTGCCGAAGAAGTCGCTACTGCAGTGCGTGCAGCATGGCCTGCTTCTAAACCTTTGTTTTTCCGGCTCTCTGCGGTAGACGAAACCGATTGGAATATTGAAGATAGCATTGCCTTAGGCAAAGTATTAAAGGCCTGTGGTGTCGATGTGATCGATTGCAGTTCTGGTGGCATTTCTGACGAGTCTATCAATGAGCGACCACGTGGATATGGCTACCAAGTGGAATTTGCTAGCCGCATCCGGGCCGAATCCGAGGTGATGACCATGGCGGTTGGCTTAATTGTGCACTCCGATCAAGCCGAAGAAATTCTCACGAGTGGTGATGCTGATCTGGTTGCCATCGGTCGAGAGCTGTTACATAACCCCAATTGGCCAATCGATGCTGCGCAGAAACTGGGCATTGCATTACCATTTTCGCATGTCCCTGCTGTTTACGGTTATTGGCTAGAGAAACGCGCCAGCACTAAATTTGGTCAGCCCTCTACTTGGCAACAGGGGATACACACCGACAAAAAATAAGCAGTCGCTTCATTCATATCAATATGTATAACCCCAATATTGGCTCATCATTAATAACTGGTGGGCCAATTTTTTAGCCGATGCTCCCCAACCCCATTGTGCATGCCTTGACGGTGAATCTCTAGCGTTCGCTTGAGCCATTCACGCGTATCTCTCGGATCAAGGACATGCTGTGCTTCATAGAGCTCAGCAAGCGCCCATGCTGAGGTGTCTCGCTCGACCTCGCTTTTGAGTTGCGCAAATCGCTCTGGATCATCTGATTGTTTAACCCCGTACAATACATTAACGGATACTGCAGGATCCATAAATCCTAAATCTGCGCTAGGCCATACCGCAACTTCGTCTGCATTCTTACCACCAGCCATGTTGATGTAGGCTTGGCCATAGTCTTTACGCATTATGATTGTAATTTTTGGTACGGTGACTTGAGTCATTGCGTTCATCCAGTTAATCACTTTACCAGGCATGCCGCGAATTTCACCTTCGATACCAATTAAAAATCCCGGTACATCCACCATAAATATCAAAGGTACGTTAAACGAATCACACAGCACCATAAAACTGATGACTTTTTGAACGGCATCTGCGTCCAAAGCACCACCTTTATACAAAGGATTATTAGCAATAAAACCTACACTTTTACCATCGATACGGGCCAATACTGTAGATATTGATTTGCCAAACCGCTCCTTTAATTCAAAACATGAATCTTGATCAGCGATCACTTTTAGAATTTTACGAACGTCGTACACCTGATTTCTGGATTCTGGCAGTATATCTAGAATAGTTTGTGCAATGGCATCAGATCCTTCAGGCACTGGATGCTCTGGCGACGCCTCTAAATGATGGCTGGGTAAATAACTTAAAAACTGCTTAATCGCATCTAAGGCTTGCTCATCGGTATCCACAGCCATATCTGCTAAACCAGAAACGCCTGTCAACATCTTCCAACCACCAAGCTCTTCTGCCGTAATCGGTTTGTTAATTGCAATGGATGTGACTTTAGGGCTTGCAATCGCCATGATTGCCCCCTTACGCATCACTACAAAATCAGACATTGCAGAATACCAGGTCGATGAACCGTAACATTGCCCGAGCAAAGCAGAACACCACGGGGACTCACGTAAGCGCTGATATTCAGTGGGGTCTTGCGCCACAATGCCGCGCCCGGCAGAGCCCATACGATCCGGCATACGCGCACCCGAAGATTCACCTAAAAATACCAGTGGCATACCTTTCTTGGTCGCAATTTGTTTGACATGTTTAATCTTTTTCATATTAATTACAGCAGAGGAGGCGCCCAATACCGTAAAGTCATTTGAGATTAAACCAATATCTCGATTTGCAATCCGGGCAAATCCAGCAACTTTGCCGTCTGCTGGCGTTTTGTGTTTAACCTCAGGCCGATTACTACGCGCAAACCGACCTGATTCAATAAATGAACCTGCATCAATTAAATAATCAATTCGCTCACGCGCATTGAGGTGGCCTTCAGTGCGACGCTGCGCTAATTTTTCAGGACCACCCATGCCCAACACTTCGGCAGTCTTTTCAGCCAACTCTTTAATTTGTTGTTCAAATGCCATATGTATGACCTGTATCTTTCTGATGTCAGTAAATTAAGAGACTCAATACATAAGCTACATTAACGAAAGATCTCATGATCTAAAGCTTATGCTTGTTTTAATAGATGACGTGCAATCAGGAGCTGCTGGATTTGACTCGTACCTTCAAATAATCGAAACAAGCGTACATCGCGATACAAACGTTCCACATCGCTGGCTTGCATATAACCCGCACCCCCATGAATTTGTACTGCACGATCGGCCACCCGGCCCACCATTTCGGCAGCAAATAGTTTTGCACAAGACGCTTCCATTGTAATTGATGTGCCCTGATCTTTTTTACGTGCGGCCTCTAAAACCATACTGCGTGCCGCAAAAATATCCGTTTTAGAATCTGCTAACATGGCTTGAATTAATTGAAACTCAGCAATAGCACGACCAAACTGCTGTCTTTGCCTTGCAAAATTTAGTGCTTCATCGAGTAAGCGCTCGGCCGCGCCAACGCATACTGCCGCAATATTAAGTCTTGCTTTATCTAAGACCTTCATTGCTGTTTTAAATCCTTGCTCTGGAATGCCGCCAATAATCTGATGAGCAGGCACTCGTACTTCATCAAAAATAACATCTGCTGTATGTGACCCACGCTGCCCCATTTTTCGATCAGGCGGCCCCACACTTAATCCAGGGCTGTTTCTCTCTACAATAAATGCAGACACGCCCTTAGCGTCCCTAGACTGTAAATCGGTGCGTGCCATCACTGTAAAAATATCTGCTTCTGGGGCATTGGTAATATATCGCTTACTGCCATTGAGTATATACACATCGCCTTCACGTCTTGCGCTCGTGCGTAAGCTGCCGGCATCAGAGCCCGAATCCGGCTCGGTCAAGGCAAAAGACCCTGTGATTTCTCCGCTGGCCAAGCGCGGTAAGTATTGTTTTTTTTGTGCATCTGTACCATCAATCACGATACCTTGCGCACCAATGCCAGTATTAGTACCAATCCGCGAACGAAATACTGGCGATGCATAAGATAACGCCATCGACGCTAACACTTCTTCTTCCGTAGTCAATCCTGAACCACCATAGGTCTCTGGTATTGTCAAACCAAACAAACCCATATTGCGCATTTCTTGCAATATATCCTCTGGGATCGCATCAGTTTCAGTGACCTCTGCTTCGCGTGGAATCAGTTTTTCACGAACTAAGCGTTCTATTGCAGACAATATCATATTAAAAGAATCAGGATCGCGGATCATTATTAAGTCTCAATTCACTGAATGGTTATTTCAATTCAATAGTGGCATCTTTAATCGCTTTAGACCTTTTTGTAATGTCTGCAGCAATAATTGCTTTCAATTGACTTGGAGCACTCGCAACTGGTTCTGCACCTAATTCGGAAATTGTGCACGCAATGCTGACGCTCTATTTTATAGTTTTTTATTGGCGTTTAAACAGCTCACGTGGCTGGAAATCCCTGCAATGATTGCGACGTTTGAACATCGCAATCATTACAGGTACTAATTTATAAATAATATGACATACATTGCTACTTTATTTTTCTAAGGACGACTGATACTGACCGATACTGGCCAAGCTATTCATATGTGAACGGTGGGCTAGTGCTGCCTGCGCGGTAGTCACGTTCTCTGGCTTGCCATGCCACGCTTTGAGGGCCGCTTGTTGCAAAGCACGACCATAAGAAAAGGATACCGGCCACGGCAATGGTCCTAATTGATTCATTGCATTTAAATGCTCTGTAGCTAGCGTATCGCTTTGACCGCCAGATAAAAATACAACGCCAGCAACTGCTGCAGGCACTGTGCGTTTTAAGATTCGCACTGTACGCTCAGCCACTTCTGCAACGTTTGCTTGTTTAGCACATTTTTTACCAGAAATTACCATAGAAGGTTTTAAAACCGTATGCTCTAACACGACTTTATGTATTCTCAAGGCATCGTAGACCGCACTGAGCGTAGCCTCAGTCACCTCTTCACAACGATCAATATCATGATCACCGTCCATCAAAACTTCTGGCTCTACAATAGGCACCAGTCCTGACTGTTGACATATAGCAGCATAGCGGGCTAACGCATGGGCATTCGCTACAACACAAGTTGCACTCGGTATATTTTTTGCAATATCAATCACCGCACGCCATTTTGCAAATTTAGCGCCCAATTGTACATATTCATCACAACGTGTTGCGAGGTTATCTAAGCCCTCTGTAATTGTCTCACCAGGACATAGCGCTAAATTTTTAGCACCCATATCCACTTTTATACCGGGTAAGATCCCTTGACGGGACAGCAAGTCTACAAATGATGTGCCATCTGCCGAACGCTGCCTAAGCGTTTCATCGTATAAAATAACGCCACTAATATAGGAGTTTAATGCTTTGGTTTGAAATAATAGATCGCGATAATTTCTGCGTTCATTCTCATTATTTTCGACTTGAATACTATCAAAGCGTTTACCAATAGTGCCAGTGCTCTCGTCAGCAGCTAAGATACCTTTGCCTTTTGCTACCATTGCCTGCGCTATCGCGCCCAAATCATTTTTTGCCATAAATTCTCCTATCTTTTAAATCTAATTACATTTTTTACCACATCAAAAACTTAAGAAATTTTTAGTTTGAAGCTGCTCTCTAACAAACCTTGCTCGCCATTATTTAAGCTTTTCGATGTTCTCCGACTTTAACAATTTTCATGGTATTCGTACCGCCAGCGCGTCCAAATGGCTCACCAATAGTGAGCATCATCAAATCTCCATTTTTAACTGCTCCGCGTTTTAGTAATTCTTTTTCTGCCATTAATAAAGCTTGCTCTGGTTTGCGAGTGCCTTTGAACTTCACCGGATAAACACCACGAAACAAAGTGACTCGGCGACGCGTCTCAACCACAGAGCTCATAGCATAAATCGGCACGTCGGTTGACATCCGCGACATCATTAAGGCTGTTCTACCACTTTGCGTCATTGCCGCTATCGCTTTGATATTGAGCCCACGTGTAGTGTTCGCCACTGCTCTTGCTATTGCTTGCTCAACATCATCACTATTCAGTGAAACAGTCGGCAGCGGATTTGATAATGCCTCTTTTTCTGCCTCTATACACACTCTCACCATCGCCGCTATTGTTTCGGCGGGATACAAACCGGTTGCTGACTCAGCAGACAACATTACCGCATCGGTTCCGTCTAGCACCGCATTCGCAACATCTGAGACTTCTGCTCTGGTTGGAATAGGGCTACTAATCATCGACTCCATCATTTGCGTCGCTGTAATTGTTAACTTTTGTTTGGCTTGCGCCATACGAATCATGCGTTTCTGTAAAGCAGGTACGATTGCATCGCCTACCTCTACAGCTAAGTCACCACGAGCGACCATAATTGCATCTGAAGCATCTACGATTTCTTCTAATGCAGGTATTGCTTCGGCGCGCTCAATTTTTGCAACAATCATGCTATGACCACCTGCTTTTTTAAGCAAGTCACGCGCCCACTTTACATCTGCGCCGCTACGCGGAAAAGACACTGCTAAAAAATCTGCGCGTAACTCAGCCGCTAACTTAATATCTTGTTGGTCTTTGACCGTTAGTGCTGGTGCAGTTAATCCACCACCTTTACGATTAATTCCTTTGTTATTTGATAACACTCCACCTAATTCAACCTCTGTTGTAATTTTATGTCCTCTGACATTTTTTACAGCCAATACAATTCGCCCATCATCGAGCAATAACGTATCACCTGCACGTACATCTTTAGGTAAATTTTTGTAATCTAATCCAACCACATGCTGATCCCCCAAGCTGCATTCAGCATCCAATATAAATTTAGCACCTACAACTAGTTCAATTTTACCGTCTTTGAATTTTCCAACTCTGATCTTAGGCCCCTGTAAATCGACTAATACACCTACCGCACGACCAGCTTTGGCGGCCAATTTACGGATGAGCGCAACCCGAGCGCGATGCTCATCGGGTGTACCGTGCGAAAAATTAATCCGTACTACATCTAAACCCGCCTCAATCATTCTCGTTAACGTATGCGCATCACTGGATGCCGGACCTAAGGTTGCCACTACTTTAGTTTTGCGTATCATGGTATTCCTATAAAAAGCTGATTTACTGATTACTACTACGTTTCACTTACAATTATTGATTTGCGCGCTGCTCTAATACGGCTACCGCAGGCAAGGTTTTTCCTTCTAAAAATTCTAAAAACGCTCCACCACCCGTAGATATATATGAAATACGATCGGCTATCCCATACTTAGCTACGGCAGCAAGCGTATCACCACCACCCGCTATTGAGTATGCATTTGCTGCTGCAATTGCTTCCGCAATGGTTTTGGTTCCACCTGCGAACTGTTCATACTCAAAAACGCCGACTGGTCCGTTCCATAAAATTGTTCCTGCTGCTGCTATTCGATGCGCAAAATCCTGACTGGTTTTGATACCAACATCTAAAATTAAATCTGTCGGTCTGACTTGATCTGCAGATATTGGGTTGGCACGCGCCAGAATCGATAACTCATCTGCGACCACCACATCAACAGGTAGCGGTACTTCTGCACCTCGTTCTTTCATCATATCGGTGATAGCCTGCGCTTCTCCTACCAGATCCGGCTCTGCCAATGATTTACCAATACGCATACCTGCTGCCAACATAAAAGTATTGGCAATACCACCACCTACAATCAATTGATCTACTTTACTCGCTAAAGATTTCAAAATTGTTAATTTTGTAGAGACTTTTGATCCTGCCACAATAGCTAATAATGGTCGCGCTGGATTTTCTAGCACCCGTCCTAATGCATCTAGTTCAGCAGCCATTAACGGCCCAGCGCAAGCGATCGGGGCATATTTGGCAACACCGTGAGTTGTTGCCTCAGCACGATGCGCTGATCCAAAGGCATCATTTACATATACATCGCACAGACTCGCAATTTTACGCGCCAAGCCATCATCATTTTTTTTCTCGCCTAAATTCAAGCGGCAATTTTCTAATAACACAACCTCGCCAGGCTGCACAGTAAACTCTGTATCTATCCAATTAGAGATCAAGCGTACCGGTTGCCCTAAGATTTCTGCTAAACGTTTCGCAATTGGTGCCAATGAATCTTCAGGTTTCATTGCGCCTTCTACTGGCCTACCTAGATGTGAAGTCACCATGACTGCAGCACCAGCATCTAGTGCGTAGCGAATGCCTGGCACTGTGCTGCGTATCCGCGTATCTTCAGTTATTTGTCCTGTCGCATCTTGCGGCACATTTAAATCAGCGCGTATAAATACACGCTGATTAGTCAATGGAAGCTCTGTTAGACGTAAAAATTTCACAACTGCTACCCTTTTCTCTTCCGATCTACTCTGCAAGTATTTGACTTGATCTTTACTTAGAAATAACTCTTGCCATTTCTAACACTTTGCTTGAATAACCCCATTCATTGTCATACCAAGACACTACTTTCACGAACGTGCTATCTAGTGCTATACCTGCTTCTGCATCAAACACCGAAGTGCATGTCTCATCGCGAAAATCTGTGGATACAACTTTCTCTTCGGTATATCCCAAGACCCCTTTCATTGCACCCTGAGATGCAGCTTTCATTGCTGCGCATATTTCAGCGTAACTCGCTGGTTTTTCTAGTTCAACAGTGAGATCCACTACTGATACATCGGACGTTGGAACTCTAAAAGCCATACCGGTGAGTTTCTTGTTGAGTTCGGGAATCACTACACCAACTGCTTTTGCAGCACCTGTAGAGGAGGGGATTATATTTTCTAAAATGCCACGCCCGCCTCGCCAATCTTTACTGGATGGGCCATCTACCGTTTTTTGCGTAGCTGTTGCTGCATGAACTGTTGTCATTAATCCGCGCTTAATTCCCCAGGTGTCGTTAAGAACTTTTGCCACTGGGGCTAAGCAGTTTGTAGTGCATGAGGCATTGGAGATAACGGCTTGTCCTGCATAAGTTTGGTGATTTACACCATAAACAAACATTGGCGTGTCATCTTTAGAGGGCGCTGACATAATAACTTTCTTGGCGCCTGCTACTAAATGTTTTTCTGCCGTGGCTTTATCTAAGAATAAACCAGTTGCTTCAATCACAATATCTGCACCGACGTCTTGCCATTTTAACTCAGCAGGGTCTCGGAGCGCTGTGAGGCGAATCGTGTTGCCATTTACAATTAAATTGCTACCTGAAACCGAAATGTCACCCTTGAAGCGACCATGCACAGAATCATGGCGCAACATGTATGCTAAATAATCAGGTTCTAATAAATCGTTAATCCCTACAATTTGTATATCTGGAAAATCTTGCATTGCTGCACGGAAAACCATACGACCGATACGTCCAAATCCATTAATACCAATTTTAATTGTCATGATTAAATCCCCTTAAATTATTTTTTATAGCTTCAATAAGACTGTTCTTACTGCTGCCGCGACATGACCCTCTGTAATCCCAAAATAAGTATACAGATCGTTAGCTGGTGCAGATTCACCATAGGTGTCTATACCTATCACATCGCCTTCTAGACCCACATACTTCCTCCAATAGTCGCGTACTCCAGCCTCTACCGCTACTCTTGGTACATTAGGCAATAACACACTATCACGATAGCTTTTTTCTTGTTGATCAAACACTGACGTACATGGCATTGATACCACACGCACTGCAATATTCTCTTGCGCTAACAGTTGTTGTGCCGACAATGCAATCGACACTTCAGAACCTGTGGCAATAATTACAGCTTGAGGTGTAGCATTTTCTGGCTCGGATAATATGTATCCACCATATTTAATCGCAGCAAGCTGCGCTTCGGTTCTTTTTTGAAATGCTAAATTCTGGCGTGATAGTAGTAAACTACTAGGTCCTGACTTATGTTCAATCGCAGATGACCACGCCACTGTGGTTTCCACCGTATCACAAGGCCGCCATACCGTCATATTTGGCATCATCCGCAATGTTGCAGCATGCTCTACTGGTTGATGCGTAGGCCCATCTTCTCCTAAGCCAATAGAATCATGTGTAAACACGCAAATGATTCGTTGTTTCATTAATGCCGCCATGCGCAATGCATTTCTTGCATAGTCGGAAAATACTAAAAATGTTGCACAATACGGTATTAGTCCTCCATATAGTGCCATGCCGTTACTAATAGCAACCATCCCAAATTCACGTACACCATAATAGAGATAGTTTCCTCCAGCTTCACCGACACCCTTAGACCCAGACCAAAGTGTTAAGTTGGAGCCCGCTAAATCCGCAGATCCGCCAACTAACTCTGGCAACGCCGGTGCGAAATATTCAATCGCATTTTGCGAAGCTTTACGCGTTGCAATTGTTTCAGCTGCAGAAATCACCTTTGACATCACCTCGTCCTTATGTGAGGTCCACGATGCTGGAAGTTCGCCGGACATTCTCTGCTTGAACTCTTGCGCCAGTTCTGGATATTGATTGGTATAAACAGCAAACTGGGTATTCCAGGTGTCTTCTAACACCGCTCCCTTTTGCCGTGCATTCCAAGCTTGACGAATATCTTCTGGAATTTCAAATGGCGGATAAGGCCATCCTATTGCTTCGCGAGTTGCTGCAATTTCTTCCGCACCTAATGGTGCGCCATGTACACTACCTGTATTTTGTTTGTTGGGGGCACCTTTACCAATCCAAGTTTTACAGCAAATCAGAGTGGGTTGGGTTGATTCCTCTTGCGCCTGTGCAATCGCTTGTGCCACTGCCTCTACGTCATGGCCATCAATACCATAAATGACACGCCATCCATATGCTGCAAACCGCTGTGGTGTATTATCTGTAAACCATTGCTTCATTTTTGCTTTTTCTGAATCAATGGAAATTCCATTATCATCGTACATAGCAATTAATTTATTAAGCTTTAAAGTTCCCGCTAAAGAACAGACCTCATGTGAAATACCTTCCATTAGACAACCATCACCCAAAAATACGTAAGTGCGATGATCAATAATAGAATGACCTTCACGATTAAAATGGTTAGCTAGCAACCTTTCAGCAATTGCCATTCCAACGGCATTGGCCAATCCTTGACCCAGAGGTCCAGTTGTAGTTTCTACTCCCGGAGCAAGTCCATGCTCTGGATGACCTGCAGTTTTCGAATGTAATTGACGAAATCGCCACAACTCTTCTATCGGTAAATCATAACCCGTCAAATGTAGCAATCCATATAGCAACATTGAACCATGGCCATTGGATAATACAAAACGATCTCGATTGGGCCAATTTGGATTTGCTGGGTTATGACGTAGGTTACGGTGCCATACGGCTTCGGCAATTTCAGCCATTCCCATTGGCATACCTGGGTGACCTGAGTTTGCTTGCTGCACAGCATCCATAGCCAAAGCACGCAAAGCGTTAGCAAGTGCTGGACGATTACTCATTCTTACAATCCTAAGGTTAGTGGTTTTTGACAACAATCCTTCTATTGCCCACAGTCAAACCGTCATTATAGCGGTAGCTTATAGGGTAGGGGGAGGATCTAAATATTAGAATATTGGTGTTTTCTAAATTTATTAGTCATTTTTCCGTGTGCTATTAATGCCCAACTGCTTCAATTTTCGGTAAAGATGGGTGCGCTCTAGCCCGGCAACTTCGGCGACGCGACTAATATTGCCGTTTTCACGCGCTAAATGATGTTCAAAATAAGCACGTTCAAATGCATCACGAGTATCTCGTAACGGTCCTTCTAATGAAAATACCGTACCATTTGTAAAGACCTCCTCTTTAGGTATTGCACCTTGCACCTCTTCTGCTGAAATCAATTCACCCTGAGCAATGTTTGCTAGGCTTAATACCACATTTGAGAGTTCTGTAAAGTTTCCGGGCCAGGTATGTAATCTCAACGCATTTAACGCAGCAGTACTAAATTGACGGGGTGTTAATTTTTTCTGAATAATAAACTCTTGTAACATCACTGCGGCTATTTCTGGTATGTCGTCTTGTTGATCTCTGAGCTTTGGTAATTGAATAGTATGACCTCCCAAAATTTGATAAATTCGGTCATCAAAAACACCCTCTGATACTAAACTTGCAATACGCGTAACACTGCCACAAATAATCCGGACATTATGTCGCTCTGCCTGACTTAGTAAGATGTATAAAGCACGCTGTTCAGTTTTATCCAATTCTGCAATATTTCTAATGAATAATGTTCCGCCTCGATGTGCTTGCAATATATCTAAAGGCGCATCTAATCCCTGCATTTCATGATCAATTATTTTCCATGCACAGTTTGGTGAGTGCAGTAGGCGAGCGCAGGCTTCAAAACCACAACCAGGAGCCCCCTCCAGCAATACTGGCGCTCGAAAATTCGCGATTCGTTCTAACCGCTGCTTGAGTTCTTGCACTACATTGCTACGTCCTATAACCACCGGGCCTTCTAAAAAATGGGGGCGTTGTTCGCTGCGCGAAATAGCACGATTAACTGTTAACAATAGTTTTTGTAATGCAATGGGCTTTTCTAAAAAATCATGGGCGCCTATTCTTGTGGCCTCTACCGCAGTATCTATAGTACCGTGACCCGACATCATTACAACCGGCATAGTCAGTAATCCTGAGCTCACCCATTCTTTTAATAAGGTAATCCCATCGGTATCCGGCATCCAAATATCTAATAACACCAAATCTGGTCTTGTATGATTTCGATATGCACGTGCTGCTGCTGCATTTTCAGCGAGTTCTACTGCATATCCTTCATCAATGAGTATTTCTGAGAGAAGCTCTCGGATTCCAATCTCATCGTCTACAACTAAAATTTTTCGCATTTTACTTAAGCCTTATTTATAGCCTGACTAACTTGACTAACTTCTGATGGTGCGAATGGAAATACTATTGAAACACAAGCACCATTAGGAATTACATTTGAAACGTTTACTGAGCCATGATGCTCTTCAATTATTTTTCTAACAATTGACAATCCCAAACCTGTCCCTTTAGGTTTGGTAGTGACATACGGTTCAAAAACACGATGCAGTAAATTTTCAGGAAATCCAATACCGGTGTCTGTTACTGAAAACTCTACACTTGAATTTTTAATAATAGTTTTAATATTTATTTTAGGGTTTGCAACCGTGCTCACTGCATCCTTTGCATTACGTAATAAATTATGAATTACCTGACGTAATTGCATGGCGTCACCCAGTATCCATGTTGCATTCGATGTTAGATTTCGTTCAATTACAGAACCCCATGACTCATAAAGTGCTAAAACTTCATTTACGAGCTCGTTTAAATCCAGTTGCCGTAATACTGGTTCTGGTGTTTTTGCGTATTGCCCAAATGCATCAACCATTCTTTTTAATGCTGCAACTTGATTTACTATAGTCGTTGTTGATCGCGTCAACATTGCTGCATCTATATCAGATAATTTTGATGATAATTTTAACTGCATGCGTTCAGCTGAAAGCTGTATCGGCGTTAACGGATTTTTAATTTCATGGGCTAACCTTCTGGCGACTTCTGACCATGCAGCATCACGCTGAGCTTGCATTAATTGTGTTACATCATCGAATACTACGACTAAGCCAATATCATCTGCGCTATCAAATCGTGTGCCACGTACTAATAATACTTGAATGCTACCTTTATATTCACGCTCGACTTGTTGTTGCCATTCAGCACTATGTGTTGCAAATCCTTCACTAATAGTTTGTCCTAATGCACTCAAACTTTTATCCACATCCGACCATTGGTTTATAACACTACCTAACAATAGTGCACTTGAAGTGCCTAAAATCTGTCCTGCACTTGGATTTGCAGAACGCAATCCCAAGTCTCGGTCAAAAGTTAATACCCCAGCAGATAGGTGACCTAAAACACTTTCTAAGTAAGCTTTAGCTTGGGCTACCTGCGCTCTATTTCGGTCCACGCGAATTTGCGCTTCTGCTAACTGCAACGTCATGCTATTAAAAGATTGGGTTAGCTGCCCTAATTCATCAAGCGTGTCTACAGCTACACGCCGACTAAAGTCACCTTGTGCTACAGCACGCGTTCCTTCAGCGAGAGCGCTTAATGGTGCTGATAATTTATGTGATAGTAAAAATGCAATACCTAGAGCAGACAATAGGGCCAGTAGTAGCGTTAATGTTAGTGTTAATGCATAAAGTCTTTTGATGCCATTACGTGATAATTGCAATTCTTGATATTGGTTATAGCCTAGTTGCAATTGCTCTGCATCTTTTGCTAATTGGGGTGGAACGGGTTGCAATAACTGCAATGCTTTGTTTTCTGTATTTAAAATACTCCCTGATATTGGTGAAACTATGCGTAGGTAAAGTCCTGCGTCAGGTATAGACTCTATGACGCTGTAATGTTTATTTTTTTCTAATTGGCTAATAATTGAGGGGCTTAGAGGGCCGATTGCAATTGCCGGTTGTTGTGATATAGATTTATTAAGTATCTGTCCATTTAATGAGTAGATTGCTGCCTCTTGTATCCCTGCTTGCTCTCTGTACATTTCTAATGCCTGATACTGCTCGGTCACTGGGATTACAGATATTTTCAGTGCAATTGAATTGCCTTTGTTTGAAAGTTCTTTTAATTGCGCTTCTATCACACTTCTACCTAAGTTTAATCCTGTCTCTAATGCGCTATCTAAATGCACTTCAAACCATGAATCAATACTTCGCGATACAAACTTTACTGAAACCCCGTATATTAAAGCACCTGGTAATATTGCCATTAGTCCAAATAACACTACAAACCGTAATGTTAATTTAGAGCCAAATATTTTATTTTTTAATCTTTGTTTTAAACTAAATACCTGAAATAAAACCATTACGGCTAATAATGAGGTAATGCCAATATTTGTGTTCAGTAAAGCTGTGTAATAATCATTGAACAAATTATTATTGGCACTTACTGTTGCTAATAAAAATATCGCTACCAAACCCAGTGCAATTGCTACTATTAATAAATAGCGCATAACAGCACGAGTCCGATATACTGGTTGTACTAGATTACTCATGGATTAACCTGCCATCGATACCAATCTGAGCCAAGATTCCAGTCTTTAGTACCAACTGCATTAATATTAAAAGGCCTAGGTAATCTGGATACATCCAAGCGTAAGCGTATCGATGCTTGGTAGTTTGAGCTTTTATTTAGAGGGCCTGAATCTAATACAGCTCTTCGACGCACTCTGCTCATGACATATATAGCGTCTTTCAAGTGTTCAAAATTTTGGTAAAACGCACCTATCCCTATTCGATACTGTCTGGTTATGGCGTTATATGACAGCCGAAATGGCTGCTCAAATAATATGGCTCGCTCATTAAACCAATACCAACGTCCTCTTACTAATTCAAATTCTAGCTGAAAATATAAAGCTACCCCCTTTTGTAATGCATCCTCTAAAGAGCTTGTTAGTTGTATATCAATATCAGCATCTAAAGCATAACGATCATCTGTCACTTGCAGTGATGCCGATCTCACTTCAACACCTTCAGCCAATACAACTACCGGCTGCATTTGCAATGCAAACCAGAGTAAAAAAATTAACTTAAATTTATATTTTTTGTAAAATCGCATAATAAAATCCATCATGCATTGGCGATGGAATTAATTGATTACCTTGTAGCACATAAGGATCGTCGAGCTTGCCCAGTGGTATTATTTTAGCGTCTAAGTGTTGCTTCATAAACTGTTCAATTTGTTGATTATTTTCCTCTGCAAATACAGAGCATGTCACATACAGCAGTTGCCCGCCTTGTTTTAATAAAGGCCATAATGTATTTAAAATAGTCATTTGTCGCTTTGCCATTGTAGCGATATCCCTGGACTGACGTAACCATTTAATATCCGGATGCCTTCTAACCACCCCTGATGCGGTACAAGGTACGTCTAATAAAATCCGATCAAATAAAGCTTCATCTAGCCATAGATTTGGATCGCCTGCATCTCTCTCAATAATTTGAGCCTTTAGTCCCAAACGCTCGGTATTTTCTTTTACCCTTAATAGCCGATTCGGATCGATATCTACCGCCATCATTTCTACATGAGCTAATTCTAATATATGCGCGGTCTTACCTCCTGGGGCCGCACACGCATCTAATACCCGCATGCCATCTGTTGCACCTAAAAATTCTGCAGCAAGTTGTGCACCTGCATCTTGTACGGAGACAAGACCTTCTTTAAATCCAGGCAATTGACTCACTGGACATGGTTTAATGACCCATATTCCTGATTTACCTATTGGTTTTGATTCAATTGATAATTCACTTAACTGTAGTAGATATTGATCTCGACTTATTTTTTGTTGATTTACTCTTAATGTCAGCGGTGGCTTATGGTTGCCAGCTTCTAATATGGTTTTGTATTGTTCCGGGTATTGTTTGATGAGGTGGTTTATCCACCATATTGGATAAGAATATTGACCCTCTAAACTATTTTGGGCATTTTTTTCTAGTTCTTTTTGGCGTCGTATAAAGTTACGTAATACGCCATTTACTAAACCGCGCGCTTGCGGAAATCCCAGCCTATTGCTTGCCGTGACTGCATGGTCCACGATGGTATATGTTTTATTATTGGCGTGTTGCAGTTGATAAATTGCAACCTGCAAAATATTTCTCACTAAAGAGTCGGTCAATGGTTTTTGCAGTAACTGCAAAAGTATTGCATCTATATAGCCTAAATACCTCAAAACACCAAACGTTATATCTTGTATTGCTCCTCGTTCTTGTATCGTTAGATCTTCTTCTTTACGCCACAGTGTTAATAATTCTACGTCTAGACTTCGCCCACTTAAAACACGACCTATGGTCATCGCTGCAAGACTCTGGACGCGTTCCATTATTTTTGTCCTTTACTGTTTTTTTTCTTAACTTTCAAAACTAGTGCCAATAGCCATTGGATTTCCCATTAAAAATGTAGCCGCTGATAGTCGTTTACCACCAGCACGTTGTAATTCCTGAATTTTTAAAATTCCATCACCCGTCATTACTGAGATGCCTAGTTCATCCGTTGCTACAATTATTCCTGGTTTCGCACGGTTCATTCGTTTGTCTATGCTTGCCTGCCAAATTTTTAAGGGTTGTCCTTCCCATATGGTATATGCACATGGTATCGGATTAAATGCGCGTACCAATCGATCTAGAGTGATCGCTGAGTCTGTCCATTTTATTTTTGCTTCTGCTTTAGTAATTTTTGAAGCATAACTGACTTGTTCATCAGTTTGATGCTGAGATGACGGTTTTTCTTCTAATGTTTTTAAAATTAATTGCGCGCCAATCTTTGCCAGAACATCATGTAATAATTGCGCATTCATTTTTTCATCAATCTGGATCTTTTCGCGCATTAACATCGGACCGGTATCCAATCCAACGTCCATTTGCATAATCGTGATGCCGGTTTCTTGATCCCCAGCTAAGATTGCACGTTGTATTGGTGCTGCGCCACGCCATCTTGGTAATAAAGATGCATGAATATTAAGACATCCCAGTAATGGAATTCTTAATATACTTTCTGGTAACAATAGGCCATAAGCTGCAACTACCATGACGTCAGCATTTACTAATTGCAATCGATCTATGGCTTCTTGATTTTTTAATGTCGTAGGTTGATATATCGGAATTTGATGTTCAAGTGCCAATTGCTTTACTGCAGACTCTTGTGATTTTAAACCACGCCCAGATGGACGATCAGGCTGTGTTAACACGAGCAGCACGCGGTGACCTGCTTCAATAATTGCTGCCAATGCTGTAGCAGCAAAAGGGGGGGTGCCCGCAAAAATGATATTCACTGATTAAGTTACAATATTTTGCAACTAATTAACACGTTCATCTAAACGTTGTTGTTTAGTTATTTTTGAAATGATTCGTTTTTGCTTTAATTGTGATAGTTTTTCCACAAATACCCGACCATTTAAATGATCTATTTCGTGTTGTAGGCAGACTGCTAATAGGCCCTGTGCTTGAGTTTCTTTATGTCTACCTTGTTCATCTAATGCCGTCACTGTAACTTGTGCGGGCCTTGTCACTTTTTCATAGACACCTGGCACGGATAAGCAACCCTCTTCGGCTTCTATATTGCCTTCACTGCCGGTAATTTCTGGATTGATAAATACCTGTAATTGATTTTTCGTTTCCGAAATATCAATGACCAATAAACGTAGCTGCACATTAACTTGCGTCGCTGCTAAACCTATACCTTCCGCTTTATACATGGTCTCAGCCATATCTTTAATTAGAATTTTGATAGTTTCATCTAGGCGCTGAACAGGTAAGGCTTTTTTGTGTAATCGGCGATCTGGATAACGTAATATGTTCAATATGGCCATTTAATGCTTGCAATATTATTAAGATAAAGACAGAATTTTAACGCAATGTTTCAAGGGAACATTTTACGTTATTCTAACATTCACATCACTGTCGATTTTTAATAATGGTATTTGCAAACCGTGAGTCACTTTGTTTTTTAATTAATCGCCGTTATTTTTTTTAATTTTTCTTAAGTGTGTATTTTATGAAACATTTCGTCATCTATTTGATTTTATTGATATATTTACCATTTACATCTATTGCTGCCGATTCTACAGCACTTCAAGAAAATGCCCCTGAGCGTTATACCGTTCAAAAAGGTGACAGTTTGTGGAGTATCGCCGGTCGCTTTCTTAAAGACCCCTGGAAGTGGCCTGAACTATTAAAACTAAATGCCGATCAAATTAAGTCTCCACATTTGATTTTCCCTGGTGACGTTATCGTTTTAGAGCTTCATCGCGATGAAGTAAACGTCAGAGTGATTACCCAATCTACTCCTGAAATAACGCCTACCAATACAAGCGCAACACTCGAGCCTAAACTTCGTATTGAGGCTGTCACTACAAATTTTATACCAAGCATTCCCCTTACTACACTTAGCCCTTTTTTAAATAAACACTTACTTTTAAATAAAGAATCACTAAATACATCAGGGCATGTTTTAAGTTCTGTTGATCAACGACTCTTACTCTCTACGTATGATGAGTTCTATGCTCGTGGAATTCATCCTGACCAAGGTGATGTCTGGTTAATTTATCGACAAGGTCAAGCAATTATCGATCCCGCTAATAATCAACTGTTAGGCTATGATGGTATCTATTTAGGTGAGGCTAAAGTTGTTCAACACGGTGACTTGAGTAAACTTGTGATTACCACCGCTGTTAAAGATATTTATCGTGATGACCGTTTAATATCTGCGCGTACACAAATACCTACTGTATTTTCATTCATACCACATCCGCCAGTCAAACCTATTTCTGGACATATTATCTCTACTTCGGATGGTGCTATAGGTGCTGGCACTTTATCTATTGTGATGCTCACTAAAGGTAAAAAAGATGGCGTAGATATTGGATCTGTTTTTGCTATATCACGTAAGCCCTTAGAGCTTAGAGATGACTCTATCAAATTTTTTAAACCAAAAAATACTCTGAACATTCCAGATCATCGCCTTGGTCTAGTTATGGTGTTTAATGTTTTTGATAATGCGTCTTATGGTTTAATCATGAGCAGTACACAACCTATTAAGTCCTCTGATAGTTTTTCTAATCCTTAATAGCTAATTAGCTCATAATTCACTGTTTAGCATGCCCCTTCATTCAGATATTGGTGCCTGGCTTAAAGTCAGCTTAATCCCTGGTGTTGGTTCTCGTACGTTTACTCGTTTACTTCAAGCGTTTGGCGACCCTCAATCGATATTAAATGCCTCCCTACACGCATTGACTGCCGTAGTTAATGCACCAATTGCTGCTGCGATTAAATCAGGTGGTGCATCAATTAATGATTGTGATTCTGCAGAACTGTGGCTTTCCCAAAATGGAAATCATATTGTTACTTTGGCCGATCCACATTACCCGCAATCTCTTTTAGAGACGCATGATCCACCGCCACTGTTATACGTTAAAGGTCGATTAGATCTATTAAATCATGCGTCTATCGCGATCGTTGGAAGTCGCAATCCGACGGCTCAAGGTGTTTCCAATGCAGAGGCCTTTGCTTCATCACTAGGGCTTGCTGGATTTTCTATCGTGAGCGGTTTGGCACACGGCATTGATGCTGCTGCACATCGCGGAGGATTAAAAAATATCTATTCTACTATTGCTGTTGTTGGCACTGGATTAGACATTGTTTATCCATCTGGAAACCGCGATTTAGCACATCAAATAGCAACCACTGGTTGTCTAATATCTGAATTCCCTTTAGGGACATCTCCGCTTCCGGCACATTTTCCACGTCGCAATCGACTTATTTGTGGATTATCTAAAGGCTGCTTAGTGGTTGAAGCTGCTTTATCAAGCGGGTCATTAATTACTGCGCGCTATGCACTTGAGCAGGGTAGGGAGGTTTTTGCAATTCCAGGCTCCATTCATTCGCCCGTATCAAAAGGTTGCCATTCACTGATTAAACAAGGTGCTAAATTGGTAGAATCTGCACAAGACGTATTAGATGAGCTGGGCTGGACTCATGGTGTTTTTAATAACGACCCTTCTCGTTTATCTAAACAAACTGAACATCCTTTATTTGCCTTTTTAGGATATGACCCCATCGATTTAGATACGCTTCAACAACGCTGTCAATGGCCTGTTCATGATCTTAATATTGCAATCACTGAACTAGAACTTGCTGGATTATTATCAGCTTTACCTGGCGGACAATTGCAACGAATCGTCTAAAACTTTACTGTGAATTTAGTCGATTGCTTGCGTTAGCCACTAATTATTCATATCATCGGGCGCTCTTGCGTCTTTTTTATTACTTTAATCAGACTCAATGTTTTAGCAATTACGCTAATTAAATCAATAGGTTATATGGCTAAATCGCTCATAATTGCAGAAAAACCATCCGTCGCTAATGATATTGCACGTGTATTAGGTGGATTTACCCGTCATGGTGAATATTTTGAAAACGATGACTACGTAGTTTCTTCTGCGGTTGGTCATTTATTAGAAATAGCAGCGCCAGAAGCTTACGAAGTTAAACGTGGCAAGTGGTCCTTTGCTAATTTACCTGTTATCCCCCCGCATTTTGATTTAAATCCCATTGCCAAAAGTGAATCACGGCTAAAAGTTCTTGCAAAACTGATTAAACGTAAAGATATCAGTTCTATTATTAATGCCTGTGACGCTGGTCGCGAAGGTGAGCTGATATTTCGCTATATTATTCAAGCAACAAAATCTAGCAAACCTAGTCAACGACTCTGGTTGCAATCGATGACTCCCGCAGCCATCCGCGATGCTTTTTCCCATTTACGTACTGATCAAGAGATGCAACCTTTAGCGGATGCTGCACGCAGTCGTAGCGAGGCTGATTGGCTTGTTGGCATTAATGGCACTCGTGCCATGACTGCTTTTAACAGCAAAAGTGGTGGTTTTTTCTTAACCACCGTTGGTCGCGTTCAAACCCCTACATTAATGATTGTGGTTGAGCGCGAGCAAAAAATTCGAAAGTTTGTTTCTCGAGATTATTGGGAAGTACGAGCTCTATTTAAAGCCGCAGCTGGTGATTATGAGGCCAAATGGTTTAACCCAAGCTTTAAAAAAGATGATATTGATCCCGAGCGTCGCGAAAATAGACTCTGGCAAGCTTCTGAAGCACAACTAATTGCACAATCATGCTTACATCAATTAGGCACTGTTACTGATGAAGCAAAACCGTCCTCTCAATTGTCGCCCATGTTGTTTGATTTAACCTCTCTACAACGCGAGGCTAACTCTCGGTTTGGCTTTTCCGCTAAAGTGACTTTATCTATTGCACAAGAGCTCTACGAGCGTCATAAGGCGCTAACTTATCCCAGAACCGATTCCAAATATTTGCCTGAAGACTATCAAGAGACTATTCGCACTACCATTGAAGCATTATCTCAAGAAGAGCATGTAGGTTCATTTGCAAAAGAAATTTTAAAAAATAAATGGATTAAGCCAAATAAACGGATTTTTGATAACTCTAAAATATCTGACCATTTTGCTATTATTCCAACACCACAGCCCCCGCAAGGATTAAATGAAGTCCAACAAAAAATCTATGATTTAGTATTACGTCGATTCTTATCGGTTTTTTATCCGGCGGCTGAGTATTTAGTGACTACACGTATCACTAAGGTTCACTCACATCACTTTAAAACCGAAGGTAAAATTTTAGTCAAGCCTGGTTGGTTAGCGATTTTTGGTAAAGATGAGCAACAAGAAAGTGCTAATTTACCTTTGGTTCAAGCTGGAGAAAAACCACCTGTCAGTTCTGTAGACCCTTTAGCTTTAGTGACGCGGCCTCCTGCACGTTATTCTGAGGCTACACTCCTCAGTGCCATGGAAGGGGCTGGTAAGTTAATTGAGGACGATGAGTTGCGCGATGCTATGGCTCAGAAAGGTCTTGGCACTCCAGCTACACGAGCTGCTGTTATTGAACGATTAATTGCTGAAAAATATTTGGTGCGCGAAGGCCGAGAGCTTATTCCAACAGCTAAAGCATTTCAACTATTGACTTTGTTAAATGGTCTAGGTATTCCTGAGTTAACTCAGCCAGAGTTAACCGGTGAGTGGGAATATAAGTTATTACAAATAGAACGTGGTCAGTTAAAACGCGAATCGTTTATGACTGATATATCTAATATTACCGAGCGGATTGTTAAGCGCGCTAAAGAATATGAAGATGATACAGTTCCTGGTGACTACGTTACCTTAAAAACACCTTGCCCACATTGCGGCGGTGTTGTGAGTGAAAATTATCGTCGCTTTGCTTGTTTGTCTTGTGAGTTTTCCATCTCCAAAACACCGGGTGGGCGTCAATTCGAATTAGAAGAGGTCGAGTTATTTTTACGCGACCGAACTATTGGTCCATTACAAGGTTTTCGTTCCAAAATGGGTAGGCCATTTGCTGCTATTTTAAAAATTGTAGTTGATAACGAAACCAAAATGGAAAAACTCGAGTTTGATTTTGGTCAAACTGCTGAAGATGCTCAAGGTGAAGAGGTAGATTTTAGTCTACAAACTGCTTTAGGGACTTGTCCTAAATGTCAAGGTCGCGTATTTGATCATGGCATGAATTATATTTGCGAAAACACACCACCTAAACGATGTAGTTTTAAATCAGGTAAAGTTGTTCTTCGGCAGGAAATTAAATCTGAACAGATGGCCAAGTTACTCTCTACAGGTCGTACTGATTTACTGGATGCCTTTATTTCAAATCGAACTAATCGTCGTTTTAAAGCTTATTTGACCTTATTAGCAGATGGCAAGATTGGATTCGAATTTGCTGCAAAAGTTGAAAAGTCAGGCGCAGTAAAAAAAGCTGTAGTTGTTAAAAAACCTGCTACAAAAGTTGCAACAGCTGTAGTGAGCACTAAAAAAACAGCTGTCAAAAAAACTGTTGCTAAAAAATCTGCAGCAAAAAAACCGAGGACCTCTAAAACTTAAAGAACTTTACGTTTAAACATCTAAGTTACGAGCTCCCAAGGCGTTTGTTTCAATAAACTTTCGTCTTGGTTCTACTGCGTCACCCATTAATGTACTAAATATCTCATCTGCACCAATTGCATCTTCAATTTGTGTTTTTAGTAACCTTCTTGTATTTGGATTCATAGTGGTATCCCATAGCTGATCTGGGTTCATTTCTCCTAGCCCTTTATAACGCTGAATACCAATTCCACGCTGAACCTCTGTCAATATCCAATTGATTGCTTCTCTAAATTCCTTTATAGCCTGCGTATGATCACCACGTTTTATATAAGCGCCTTCTCCTAATAAACCGTGAAGCATATGTGCTGTTTTAACAATTTGTACATAATCTCCACTATTTAGAAAGTCTTTATCAATCACTGTATGACGCGCTACACCATGCTGTGTCCTAATGATTGACAATACATATGACTCTTGTTTTTCATTATATGTTGCCTGTATTTTGATATTTTTGATATCACGATAATGTTTTACCAACTCATCTGCACTATGTTGTGCGCTGTCTTGGCTAGATAAATCTAATTCTATTGGATAGTTTAGTAATACATGTAATGCTTCACTATCAATTATTCGACTTTCACGTTCTATGACTGCTTCAGCTAATAAGTATTGTTTAGCAACTTCTGCTAAAGCGTCGGTTGAGAGCGCCTGCGCATTAGCTGAGGTATATAACTCTGCTTCATTTAGTGCTAACGTTAGCAGGTATTGCTTTAGCTCGTGCTCATCTTTTAAATAGCGCTCTTGTTTACCGTGCTTTACTTTAAACAATGGTGGTTGCGCAATGTATATATGACCACGCTCTACTAATTCAGGCATTTGCCTGTAGAAGAATGTTAACAATAAGGTTCTAATATGTGAGCCGTCTACATCAGCGTCCGTCATAATAATAATACGATGGTATCGTAATTTTTCAGGATTATACTCATCCTTACCTATACCAGTTCCGAGCACGCTGATTAGCGTCAAAATTTCTGTAGAGGAAAGTAATTTATCAAATCGTGCTTTTTCGACATTTAAGATTTTTCCTCTTAAGGGTAAAATCGCTTGAAATTTTCGATCACGACCTTGTTTTGCAGAGCCTCCGGCAGAATCACCTTCTACTAAATATAATTCACATTGTGATGGGTCGCGCTCTTGGCAGTCCGCTAATTTTCCAGATAAGCCAAATGAATCTAATACACCTTTTCTACGTGTTAACTCACGAGCTTTGCGTGCTGCTTCTCGTGCACGTGCAGCATCAACAATTTTGCTACAAATAATTTTTGCCTCTGATGGTTTTTCTAATAAAAATTCCATTAATTTTTGTGATACTACTTCCTCTACAACTGGTCTAACTTCTGAAGATACTAATTTATCTTTTGTTTGTGATGAAAATTTCGGTTCTGGAACTTTTACTGAAAGAACTACAGTTAAGCCTTCTTTCATATCATCACCAGTTGTTTCCACCTTTGCTTTTTTTGCTAGCTCACTATTTTCAATATATTGATTGAGCGTTCTGGTCATGGCTGCGCGTAAGCCTGTTAAATGAGTGCCTCCATCTCGCTGTGGAATATTATTGGTAAAACATTGCATAGATTCTTGGTAGGAGTCATTCCATTGCATTGCTACTTCTACTGTAATGCCTTCTTTACTACCTTCACTATGAAATACTGTTGGATGTAAAACACTTTTAGAGCGATTCATATAATCTACGAATCCTTTAACTCCACCGCTATATGCAAATATTTCTTCTTTTCCACTGCGTTTATCGGTAAGTGTTATTTTTACACCGTGATTTAAAAATGATAATTCTCTTAATCTCTTTGCTAGAATTTCATAGTGAAAATCTATAACTCCAAATATTTCCTGACTTGCTAAAAAATGTACCTCAGTACCTTTTCTTTCGCTGACTCCTGTTTGAGCCAGTGGTGCGGTTGCCACACCCATCCTAAATTCCATCGCATGCGTTTGACCATCTCTGCGTATAGTTAATTTTAACCATTCTGATAAAGCGTTTACTACAGATACACCCACACCATGAAGTCCTCCAGAAATTTTATAAGAGTTGCTATCAAATTTACCGCCAGCATGTAGTTCTGTCATAACTACTTCTGCTGTTGATCTTTTTTCTTCATCATCAGGATGAATTTCAGTGGGAATTCCTCTTCCATTATCGGCTACACTGATTGATTGATCAGGATGTATGATAATTTCTATCTCATTACAATGCCCAGCTAATGCTTCATCTATTGCATTGTCAACTACCTCAAAAACCATGTGGTGTAGTCCTGTACCATCACTCGTATCTCCAATATACATACCTGGACGTTTACGAACAGCTTCTAACCCTTTTAATACTTTAATACTATCTGCACCATAATTATTTTCAGTCATTTATTTCAATTGCCTTAATATTTTTTTCTATTTCTAATCTATTTTATGTAGTTCTATATACTAGATACGCATAGGCATAACTACATAGCGAAAGTTTTCTGTTTTTGGAATTGTAATTAACATGCTACTGTTAGCATCTCCAAATGAACAAACGACTGTTTTTTCTTGTGGCAAATGATTTAGTACATCCAATAAATAAGTGACATTAAATCCAACATCTAATGCTTCATGATCGTAGGTAATATCCATTTCTTCTTGCGCTTCTTCTTGTTCATTGTTTGTACAAGAAATTTTTAGACTATTTTTAGTTAACATCCAACGTACTCCTCTGAATTTTTCATTGGATAATATTGCTACTCGTTGTAATGATCGATTTAATTCATCTTTATCAATCGTGATGTGTTTTTCGTAATTTACTGGAATTACTCGTTGATAATCTGGAAATTTACCATCTATTACTTTTGTTTTTAGTTCTATTTCTCCAAATTTAAAACATACTTGATTTGGATATATTGTGATATCTAGTGGATTTTCTGAAGTATTTAATTGTTTTGATAACTCTATAATGGCTTTTCTAGGCAATATTACTTCTGTTTTTTCTTGTGATTCTTTCAATTCACTTCTTGCATAACTCAGTCGATGGCCATCGGTTGCTACTACTCGTATTTCTTTTTCTTCAGTTACTAATAATAGCCCATTTAAATAATATCTAATGTCTTGTTGTGCCATTGCGTATTCAACTAGGCTTAGTAGATGGTGTGCTACGCCTTGTGAGATACTAAATTCGCTTTGTTTATTACCCGCATCAGCTAATGTCGGGTAATCAGTTGCTGGTAGTGTTTGTAAATTAAATTTACTTTTACCAGACTTAACTTGTAATTTGTTTGTTGTTAATTCTAAAGTGACTTCAATATTATCTGGAAGTGCTTTTAAAATATCCACTAATTTTCTTGCAGATACTGTTATTGCGATAGTTTCTTCTATAGTCTCATTGACTTGGCAAGATGTTGCTATTTGCAACTCTAAGTCTGTTGTTACAAACTTTAATGTATTTCCTTTTCTTTCAATTAATACATTAGATAGTATTGGTAGTGTATGTCTTCTTTCTACAATACCTGTTACTGCTTGTAGTGGTTTTAATAGTGCATCTCTGTTTAATTTAATAAGTTTCATATTAATAATTATTTCTTTATATATAGTAATAGTAAGTAATAGTGTCTGTGCTATTCTGTGGGTATCTTACTTATGTTGCTGTTTATAATAAATTTTTTGTTGATTTTTGTCATGTATAAATTAGTTAGCCCTTGTTGATGAATGTGGATAACTTTTCAATAATTTGTTTAATGTAGAGTTGTTCACAATCTATGCACAACTTATACACTTTAATTCCTTAAAAATTTTATCAATGAATTAATTTCTGTGTTCATATCATGATTTACTGACTTTAGTTCTGCTATTTTTCTACAGGCGTGTAATACCGTTGTATGATCTCTACCTCCAAACGCATCGCCAATATCCGGAAGACTCAATTGTGTTAACTCTTTTGCCAATGCCATAGCAACTTGCCTTGGCCTGGCTACGTTTCTTGTTCTTTTTTTAGAATACATTTCATTGACTTTTATTTTATAAAAGTCTGCTACTGTTCTTTGTATATTTTCAATACTAATCTGACGGTTTTGTGAAGCTAAAATATCTCTTAATGCTTCTCGTGTATTTTCTAAATTAATGTTTTGACCTGTAAACCTTGAATATGCCGCCACTCTTTTCAGAGCACCTTCCAACTCACGAATATTGGACTTTACGTTTTGTGCTATAAAAAAGGCTACGCTTTCATCTAACATAATTTGGTCTTGAGCTGCTTTTTTTAGTAGTATTGCGACCCGCATTTCAAGTTCGGGCGGTTCTACGGCCACTGTTAAACCCCAACCGAACCTTGATATTAAACGATTCTCCATGCCTGCAATTTCACGTGGAAATGTGTCACATGTGATGATGACTTGTTTATGCGACTCAATCAGAGCATTAAATGCATAAAAGAATTCTTCTTGCGTACGATTTTTCCCACTAAAAAATTGAATATCATCGATTAACAACAAATCTAATGAATGATAGTAGCGTTTGAAATCATCAAATGCTTTATGTTGGTAGGCTTTAACGACATCCGATACATATTGTTCTGCGTGAATATATCTAATTTTACTGTCTGGTGAATGACTACGCAGGGCATTACCAATGGCGTGTATGAGATGTGTTTTACCTAAACCAACACCCCCATAAATAAATAGTGGATTGTATGCACTACCACTTTTTTCAGACACTTGTTGTGCCGCAGCTCGTGCTAGGTCATTGGCTTTACCGGTAACAAAACTCTCAAACGTAAATGCTGGATTCAATCTTGATATATCTTTTATCGGTGTTGTTATTTTTGTAACTGTAGCTTTTTTAGTAATTGCAGGTTCTTGAGCCTGAGGGACTTTTGTTGGAGATTGCTCTTCAATGATGATTTCTACAGTTGCATTTTCATGTAAATTCAATTGAGCGATCTCAGTAATCTTTTTTTGAAATCGCTCACTAATCCAACGTTGCACAAAACGATTGGGAGCGATGATGCTGACGGCATGGTCTGTAATGCGGCAGTTTAAGGGTTGAATCCAAGTCACGAACTGTTGCTGCCCCAGTTCTTTGGCAAATATAATGAGGCATTGTTGCCAGAATTCGTTCATGCGTATGGATTGGTTATTCGTTATTGGTTACAGATTGTTTGGTTGCTGTTTAATCGGCAGGATAAGATTTAAATATTTTATCCCTGTAGATGATGTTAGCTTTGAAGGATTGAGCCTGCTGTTCTGGCAAGCAAATGATCCGAAATAAACCAAGAAATATACGTTGTTGCAGACTTTATTAAATCACTGATTAGTTTACTCTGTTTTTGGCTTTTTTTGGCACAATCTATTTCTAATTGATATCTGCTGATTACCGGTTTTTTTGTTTTTTATTCTGAAGATTATTGACAAACTAAGGTTAAATGAAGTTTAATGTTTGGTTTCCCAAAGACTAATATTTAGGACAAACCATGAAGCGCACTTATCAACCGTCAAAAACACGGCGCCAACGTACCCACGGCTTTCGTGTACGTATGAGCACTCGTGGCGGCCGCGCGGTTATCCGCGCCCGTCGTGCTAAAGGGCGAGCTCGTTTGAGCGTTTGAGCCTAGTGAAGGGTTTCGACCTGACACAGCTTTCTCCTAGTTCTGTTAAATCAGTACGCTTAACTAAGCCTACTGAATATGAAGCATTGTTAAAAAATGGATGGCGTTTTGGTAGCCGTTCTTTTTTGGCGCGAGCACTAAACAATGCAGGCCAAGGTCCTCGCTTAGGCTTAATAGTCGGTAAAAAAATGGCACCTCGATCAGTTGATCGTAATCGTGTGAAGCGATTGGTGCGTATTGTTCATCGTCACTTTGCAGCTGATTTTCAACAATTAGATCTGGTTGTACAGTTACGTAGCGGCCCGCGAGATCGGGATAATTCAACTTTGTTCAAGGAATTGCATGGGCTTATGCTCGGCGTGCTGAACCAATCAGTAAACCGGGCTTAGTTTTGCATCAATAAATAGTATGCAATCACAACGATTAGTGCTTTTTTTTGTATTTACGATGTCAGTGTTTTTATTGTACGAAGGTTGGCAACGTGATCCAAACCCCACTAATTTAAGCGTCAAGTCGTCAGAGCTGAAACCAGCACCGGTGGCGCCATCTGCGCCCGGTGTGCCTGTACCTAGTGCGGTACCAGCTACAATTGCGCCTACTGCGACTGCTGTTGTGTCAGCGCCTAGTGCTGTAGTTAAAAGTAGCGGTGAGTTAATTACGGTGGTAACTGACGTCTATCGCGCTCAAATTAGCACTATTGGTGGTGATTTGGTGAGCCTAGAGTTACTACAGCATGGCCATACTTTAGATGCTGGCAAGGTAGATGGACAGCGTAACTTTTTGGGTTGGATGGTTAACTTGTTTAATTTGGGTCATGACACGCCAACCGACAATAATATGTTTTTGTTTAAACGGGTCCCGGATCATACGTATGTGGCCCAATCAGGCTTAATTGGTGCGCAGTTACCCACGCATCAGAGTATGTACACAGCCGCCGCCTCATCATTTGAAATGGGTCGGTCTGGCGAGCTAGAAGTGCGTTTGCAAGCTAATGATGCCTCGAAATCTGCCAAAATCTATCGCTTTAAGAAGGGTAGTTATGTTGTCGATGTTTCCCATGAGTTGACTAACACCTCGCAGCAACCTCTTGAAACCCATGCATATTTTCAGCTAATGCGCGATGGTAAGCCGCCAATTGGCGATTCGGTGATGGTGCCTACATTTACTGGTGCTGCGGTCTATACGGATCAAGAGAAATATCATAAGGTTAGCTTCGGTGATATTGATAAAGCCAAGGTGAACTACCCTAAAGTCGCTACAGATGGGTGGATTGGTTTAGTTCAGCATTATTTTTTAGGTGCATGGGTCCCTAAACCGGGTGTCTCTAGGGAGTTTTATACGCGCACCATTGAAAATGGTTTCTATACAATGGGGTTAATTATTCCCAGTGGTGTGATCGCTCCCGGTGCCACCAAGTCTTTTTCTGTACCTTTGTATGCGGGCCCACAAGATCAGGCCACACTAGCCGCCCTTTCACCAGGTCTTGACTTAGTAGTGGATTACGGTTGGCTGACGGTCATTGCCTCACCCTTATTTTTAGGATTGCAATGGATCCACGGATGGGTTTCCAACTGGGGTGTTGCTATCGTGATATTGACGATTTTAATTAAGTTATTGTTTTATCCTTTATCTGAGGCGAGTTATCGCTCAATGGCTAAAATGCGTGTGGTTGCCCCGAAGCTGCAACGATTAAAAGATCAATATGGAAGTGATCGTCAGCGTATGCAGTTGGCGATGATGGAGCTGTATAAAACTGAAAAAATTAATCCCCTCGGCGGTTGTTTGCCGGTGTTAATTCAGATTCCGGTTTTTATTGCACTGTATTCAGTGTTGTTGGCAAGTGTAGAGATGCGCCAAGCCCCATTTATGTTGTGGATCAATGATCTCTCTGCACCTGATGCGATCTTGCCTTTTTTGATGGCTGCCACCATGATTTTCCAAACCAGCTTAAATCCTGAACCCCCTGATCCAGTACAAGCTAAGGTGATGAAAATTATGCCGGTGGTGTTTAGTTTATTCTTCTTCTTTTCTCCTGCAGGTTTGGTATTGTATTGGTTAGTAAACAATATCTTATCGATTGCGCAGCAGTGGTACATCACTAAACAAATTGAAGATGCTGCGCCTAAGGCGAATAAACGCTAATTGCTTATGGATTCGATGGGCAAGGTTTCGCCCGTCCCTTGTTGTTGTTAAGCAATGACGCATTCCAATACGATTGCCGCAATCGCAACAGCACCTGGCCAAGGCGGTATTGGTATTATTCGCGTTTCAGGTCGTGCGTTATTGTCTCTTGTACAACAATTAACCGCACGCGATATGCCGCCGCGCACTGCTGTATTTACTCCTTTTTTAGATGCAGACCTGCGTCCTATTGACGAAGGTATTGCACTTTTTTTTCCTGCGCCACATTCATATACGGGTGAGGATGTTTTGGAGTTACAAGGGCATGGCGGCACTATTGTTATGCGTCAATTACTTGAGCGTTGCCTGGCGCTTGGGGCACGCTTAGCGCGCCCTGGAGAGTTTACGGAACGTGCTTTTTTAAATGGCCGCATGGACTTGTTGCAAGCTGAGGGGGTGGCCGATTTAATTGAGGCTTCAACTGCTCAGGCAGCGCGTGCTGCTTTGCGTTCATTAACCGGTGATTTTTCTTCATTAATTCAGGATCTTAGTGAAAAGACGGTGAGTTTACGTGTATTGGTTGAAGGTGTATTAGATTTTCCTGAAGAAGATGTCGAGTGGTTGGCAGAGTCGCACGCAAATGCTCGTTTGACCGAGTTACGTAACGCACTTGAATCTGCCCTAGCTTCAACACGTCTGGGGACCTTATTGCGAGAAGGTATTCAAGTGGTGTTGATTGGCGCGCCTAACGTTGGTAAGTCTAGTCTGCTCAATGCTTTGGCTGGTCGTGAGTTGGCAATAGTTACTGATATTCCTGGCACAACTCGCGATGCTGTGCGTGATCAAATTGAGATTGATGGCATGCCGGTACATGTGATTGATACGGCGGGTATACGTGAAACCGATGATCCTGTTGAAAAAATAGGCATTGCACGCACATGGACGCATATTGAGCAAGCTGATTTAGCTTTGGTGTTATTTGATATTAATCAACCGCAATCGCCGTCAACGCTTCGTTTGCTCGAACGCCTTCCCAAGCAGTTAAAGCGTCTATCCGTGCTGAATAAGGTAGATATATGCGTAGCACCCGAATTATCCTTTCAGCAACCTGATGTCATAAGGGTTTCTGCAAAAACTGGCCTTGGCCTGTCTGCACTCAAAGCGGCTATTGCTCAGAAAGTTGGTTGGCATTTAGCAGGTGAGGGGTTGTTTACCGCTAGGGCTCGTCATATTAAAGCGCTTGAGTTAGCGGCTGTACATGTAGCCAATGCCAGTGAAGTGACTCACCAGTTAGAGTTATATGCAGAAGACTTACGCTTAGCCCACGAGGCTTTGGGTTCAATTACCGGCGCAATGACTAGCGATGATCTATTGGGTGAAATTTTTTCACGTTTTTGTATTGGTAAGTAAATTAATGTTATTAATAATTAGTAAAAGTGCTTTGAAATAGGCCCCTGTTTTTTTGATGGTTTCACGTGAAACCATCCTGATCAGGTCTAAATCCTTGGTTTCACGTGAAACCATTCTGGCGGTGACTTTCGCCCAAGCCGCAGATGCGCTATCATGCGCGACCTGCCAGGCCGCATAATCTGGCGTAAAAATACGCTGTGAATCATGACTTTATATCCAGAACAATTTGATGTGATTGTAATTGGTGGTGGCCACGCTGGAGTTGAGGCGGCTCTTGCTAGCGCCCGCATGGGCTCTCAGACATTATTACTGACCCATAGTATAGAAACCTTAGGGCAAATGTCATGTAATCCATCTATTGGTGGGATAGGTAAGGGCCATTTAGTTAAAGAATTAGATGCTATGGGTGGCGCCATGGCGGCGGCTACCGATGAAGCGGGCATTCAATTTCGTATTTTGAATTCGAGTAAAGGGCCTGCTGTGCGTGCTACCCGCGCCCAAGCAGACCGCGTGCTTTACCGTCAAGCGATTCGTCAGCGGATTGAGCAACAAGTTAACCTGAGAGTGTTTCAGCAGGCGGTAGATGACTTATTGGTCGAGTCCGATCGGGTTACTGGTGTCGTGACTCAAATTGGTTTGTGTTTCAGAGCGCGCACGGTGGTGCTGACCGCTGGAACATTTTTATCGGGCTTGATCCATGTGGGGCTCTCGAATTATCAAGGTGGGCGAGCTGGGGACCCGCCGGCGCTAAGCCTAGCTGCGCGCCTACGAGAGTTAAAACTGCCGGTTGGCCGACTAAAAACGGGTACGCCGCCACGTATTGATGGCCGAAGTATTGATTTTTCTAAGTTATTAGAGCAACCGGGGGATGATCCGGCGCCAGTGTTTTCATTTTTGGGTCGTCGGGAGCAGCATCCACCACAGAGATCGTGTTGGATTACTCATACTAATACGCTGACTCATGATACGATTCGTGCGGGTCTTGATCGCTCACCGATGTTTACTGGAGTAATTGAGGGCGTAGGGCCTAGATATTGCCCGTCGATTGAAGACAAGATTCATCGATTTGCCGATAAATCATCGCATCAAATCTTTTTGGAGCCAGAGGGCTTAACGGTTAATGAGTATTATCCCAACGGTATTTCGACCAGTTTGCCGTTTGATGTGCAATTAGCGGTCGTGCGTTCGATTCCTGGTTTGGAGCAAGCGCATATTACCCGTCCAGGTTATGCGATTGAATATGATTATTTTGATCCACAGGGGCTTAAGGCGTCTCTGGAAACCAAAGTTATTCGCGGTTTATTTTTTGCAGGCCAGATTAACGGCACTACGGGTTACGAAGAAGCGGCCGCACAAGGGCTATTAGCTGGCATTAATGCCGCGTGTCAGGCGCAAGATAAGCAGCCTTGGACCCCAACCCGTGACCAAGCTTATTTGGGCGTGTTGGTTGATGACTTGATCACGCGCGGCGTGTCAGAACCGTATCGAATGTTTACTAGTCGTGCCGAATATCGGCTGTCATTACGAGAAGATAATGCGGACATTCGGCTCACTGAAATCGCCTATCAACTGGGGGTTGTTGATGCTGCGCGTTGGAATGCTTTTGCCCGAAAACGCGATGCAATTGCTGCAGAGCAAGAGCGATTAAAGACGGTTTGGATCAATCCTAAATCCATCCCGGAATCGCAAGCCATTGATTTGTTTGGTAAAAATATAGAACGTGAGTATTCACTATCAGATCTGTTGCGGCGCCCAGATATTAAATACGCAGACCTCATGACCTTGCCCGGGGGGGCGCCTGGGGTGACCGATCCACAGGTAACTGAACAGCTGGAAATTCAAGCCAAATATGCTGGTTACATTGAGCGTCAGCGTCAAGAGATAGCACACCGTGTATTACAAGAGGAGGTGCGCTTACCAGAGGCCATGGATTACACCACGGTACGTGGCATCTCGGTAGAAGTACAACAAAAACTCAATCGTGCACAGCCACAAACAATCGGCCAGGCCGCACGGGTCTCGGGCGTTACCCCTGCGGCGATTTCGGTGTTGTTGGTGCATTTAAAACGTGCAGCATTATTACAGAAGCAGAGCGCATGAACTTGGCGCAATCACTGGCTACAGGTATTCAAGCGCTTGGACTAACCATTGATGCACAGGCGCAAGCGGCCATGTTGCAGTATTTGGGCTTGCTCGAGAAATGGAATAAAGCCTACAACTTAACAGCGGTGCGCGATCCGCAAAAAATGCTTACTCATCACTTGTTAGATTCATTGGCGATCATGCCGCATATAAAAGGTCCGTATATTTTAGACGTTGGTAGTGGTGCTGGGTTGCCGGGTATTCCTCTGGCCTTGGCGCGCCCGCAATGGCACTTGACGTTACTCGATGCCAATCAAAAAAAAACAATTTTTTTACGCCAAGTGGCGATTGAATTAAAGATGCTACAAGTTACTGTAGTTTGTGACCGCACCGAGTCATGGCGGAGCCCGATACAGTTTCAAACCATTGTCTCACGGGCCTATTCTGACCTTGGTGATTTTGTGAAAGGCGCAGGGCGATTGTGCGCACCTGAGGGCCTTATGCTTGCGATGAAGGGCGTCTACCCAGAGGGTGAATTGCAACAGTTGCAACTTCAGGCACTACCATTTTTAGTGCGAGAAACTGTGGCATTAACAGTGCCACAATTAGTTGCCGAACGACATGCAGTATTGCTGGAGCCGGTATGACAACACAAGCAAGAATTTTAGCGATCACGAATCAAAAAGGTGGCGTAGGTAAAACGACAACAAGTGTTAATTTAGCGGCAAGTATGGCCGCGATGAAGCGTCGTGTATTACTGGTAGATTTAGATCCACAAGCAAACGCCACCATGGGAAGTGGGATTGATAAGCGCACACTAGAGTCAACCATTTATCAAGTATTACTTGGTGATAAAACCATTGCAGAGGTGCGACAACGCGGAGAATCATCCAGCTACGATGTGTTACCCGCTAATCGCGAACTGGCAGGTGCAGAAATAGATTTGGTTGAACTCGAGCAACGCGAGTCGCGCTTAAAGTTTGCACTCGCCACAGTCGCTGCTGATTATGAATTTATTTTGATTGATTGCCCGCCGGCTTTGAGTATGTTGACAATCAATGGACTGACTGCAGCGCATGCGGTGATGATACCGATGCAATGTGAATACTATGCGTTGGAAGGTTTATCTGATTTGGTCAATACTATTAAGCGAGTGCGCGCAAATCTGAACCCAGCGTTAGAAATTGAAGGGTTGTTACGAACCATGTACGACCCCAGAAACTCGTTGGCGCAACAGGTTTCAGCACAGTTGACACAACATTTTGGCGATAAAGTATATCGCACAGTCATACCACGCAATATTCGACTGGCTGAAGCGCCTAGTCATGGTATGGCGGCATTGGAATTTGATCGTAACTCCAAAGGGGCGCAAGCTTATTTGGCCTTGGCCGGTGAAATACTGAATCGCATGATGGCCGAGCCCAATGCGGAATCTACAGCTAACAAGACCCAATCATAAAACGATAAATATCTGAAAAATAAGGTAAATATGGCTAAATTAAAAGGGTTAGGGCGGGGTTTGGATGGCTTACTCGACAAAGATCCGCCGACGCGACAACAAACCAAAGAGACAGCGAATAGCATGCTGTTGAGCGCGCTACAGCCTGGTAAGTATCAGCCCCGCAGCCACATGGATGGCGAGGCCTTAAATACCCTGGCCGATTCCATACGGACTCAGGGTGTAATTCAGCCGATTTTGGTGCGCCCAATTAGCGGCGGACAATACGAAATTCTCGCAGGTGAGCGCCGTTGGCGCGCGGCACGGATTGCTGGCTTGACACAGGTGCCAGTGATTATTCGTGAAGTCGCGGATCAGCAAGCTTTGGCAGTGGCTTTGATAGAAAATATTCAGCGTGAAGATTTAAATGCCTTAGAGGAGGCGAATGGTATTGCACGACTAATCAATGAATTCGCGTTGACGCACCAAGCCGTAGCCGAGGCTATCGGTAAATCACGTACAGCAGTCACCAACTTGTTACGCTTGTTAGAGCTTGCACCACCGGTGAAGGCTTTATTGGGATCTGGGCAGCTAGATATGGGACATGCACGCGCTCTGTTGCCGCTACCCGTAGGCCAGCAATTAGCCATTGCACAAGCGGCGATTACAGGTGGCTGGTCGGTTAGAGCGGTTGAGCAACAGGTTGCAGCAGCGCTCAAGCCGTATAAAGCACAGGTCATTAAAACTGCGACTGTAGACCGCGATGTCGCACGTCTAGAAGAGTCCCTCGCGCAACAACTGGGCACTCGTGTTGAAATTGACAGCAAACCAAAAGGAAAAGGTCGCCTGGTGATTCACTATAGTAACTTGGATCAATTAGATGGAATTATTAGTCAGTTAACGAAGAAACACTAATTGCTGCAACGCACTATAGTTTGACTCGGGGTCATATAATCCATTAAAATCCTGCGGTTTAGTTGGAGGCTTAAAGTGATAGTGCGCATTACCAGTATGCCTATGCGTGTCGCTTTGGGTTGGCAAGTGATAGCCACAATAGTTTTAGGGTTAGGTGCGGGGCTGATTTGGGATGTGACAGCAGCGAAATCTGCGTTGCTGGGCGCTACCATAAATATGGTCGCCGACCTTGGCTACGCGCTAATGACTTCAGTCGGTCCTAGGGTCACCTCAGCGGGCAATGTGTTGCGCAAGATGTTGCGCGCAGAAGCGGTTCGGCTGATTGTGCTGTTGGTATTGATGGGATGGACGTTGTCGAATGTTAAGAGCTTGAATCATTTGATATTTTTAATTGCTTTTGGAGTCTCAGTGTTGGTCTTCCGAATGGCAATTTTTGTTAAAGACGCAACTTAAAATAAGTTCAGGAAAACGTAGAGATGGCTGTAGCGCAGGAGTTAACCCCTACTAGTTATATTGGTCACCACCTGACCAACCGTACAATTTCGTTAGGCGATCATCCTTTTTGGACATTACATCTAGACTCCGTGCTCACCGCGATTGCCTTAGGTGTAATTGGTTTTGGATTTTTATGGTGGGTGGTGCGTGGTGCAACATCAGGTGTCCCGAGTAAACGACAAGCAGCTGTTGAGTTACTCATTGACTTTGTAGATGGTCAGGTCAAAGGTGTGTTCCACGGTAACCGCGCATTTGTAGGCCCGTTATCTTTGACGGTATTTGTGTGGGTCTTGCTCATGAACTCTATGGATTTTATTCCAGTTGACTTGGCAGGAGCGTTCACTTCAAACGTATTGCATCAGCATGAGTGGAAGCCGGTGCCTACCTCAGATATCAATACTACGTTTGCACTCGCCTTATCAGTATGGTCATTAATGTTGTTCTACAACCTTAAAGTCAAAGGGTTGGGCGGTTGGATGCATGAGCTGTTCTGCACCCCGTTTGGTAGTAACCCACTTGTGTGGATTTTTAATATTCTATTTAATGCTGTGGAGTACATTTCAAAACCACTGTCCCATGCCTTACGACTCTACGGCAATATTTACGCTGGTGAGATTATCTTCCTGCTGTTGTGGATGTGGGCGGCAACGGGTGTAGTGGGATCTGTTTTTGGTGGTGTTCTGGCCTTAGGCTGGGCTATTTTTCATATTTTAGTGGTTGGCTTGCAAGCCTATGTTTTTATGATGCTCACTGCTGTGTACATGGCAATGGCACATGAAAGTCACTAAAAGTGAGTTAATGTTGTTTTACTGATTGATTTCAAAAGGAGAAGCAGATGGAAAAGTTGCAAGTCATCGGAATGATTCAAGCTTATACCGGATTGGGTATTGGCTTGATTATCGGACTCGGCGCGGCTGGCGCATGTTTGGGCGTAGGTATGATGTGTAGTCGTTTTCTAGAAAGTGCAGCACGTCAACCAGAATTGATCCCACAATTGCAAGGTAAAGTATTTTTGCTCTTGGGTTTGATTGACGCATCATTCATTATCGGTGTTGGTATTGCTTTGTGGTTTGCGACCGGCAACCCCTTGCTCAGCGCACTTAACTAAGCCCTGTTTGAAACGCTGTCTGTAGGGGAAAGTCATGAACTTAAACGTCACGATGGTTGCGCAAGCAATCACGTTTTTTGCCTTCATATGGTTTTGTAAGGTATTTGTTTGGCCGCAATTAATCGGCGCTATTGAGGCTCGGCAGAAGCATATTGCCGATGGCTTGGCAGCGGGCGAAGAGGCGCGCCAGACGCTGCACCGTACGCAAGAGCATGTGGAAATGACCATAGTGCAGGCGCGTGACCAAGCCACAGACATTATTGGTCAGGCCGAACAACGTGCCACACAAATGATCGAAGAAGCAAAGAATGCAGCTAAGCTTGAGGGTGAGCGACTAGTTGCAGGTGCGCGCGCTGAGATTGAGCAAGAGGTCGCGCGTGCTAAAGAAGCGTTACGGTCACAAGTTGCGGTATTAGCCATGGCGGGTGCGGAACAGATTTTGCAACGTGAAGTTGATCCTAAAGTGCATGCAGACATGTTAGCTAATCTGCAGCGGCAACTCTAAGCGCGGATCAATTTTATATGGCTGAACCAATCACCATCGCCCGACCTTATGCAGAGGCAATTTTTAAAATTGCGCGCGAAGCTAACGCATTAACCGCATGGTCGGATACATTGGCAAACATCGACCATGTCATGGCCGATGCACGAATACAAGCGCAAATTAATGATCCAAATAACAATCATGAGCAACGGTCACAACTCATACTCGATGTGATTGGGCATGTATTAGATGATTTAGGTCGGAGCCTGGTGAATGTGTTAATTCACAATCGCCGGTTGGCCCTAGCACCGCACATCAGAACATTATATGAGTCACTAAAACGTGAGCATGAGGGCGTGTTAGAAGTCACGGTGATTACAGCGCAGGCAATAGATGATGTGCAAATAGCAGGTTTGGTGTCTGCTTTGCAGGAAAAATATAAACAACGGATCACCATATCGGTTGTAGTTGATACCACACTGATTGGTGGCGTGAAAATTGTGATTGGCGATAAAGTCATTGATGCAACGGTGCGCGGAAAGCTAGACAGTATGGCTGCCACGCTCACCCATTAGGAGTAACACATGCAATTAAATCCTTCCGAAATTAGCGAGCTCATCAAAAGCAAAATTCAAAGTTCCGCAGGAACAACTGAATCGCGCACTCAAGGCACTGTGATTTCAGTGACCGACGGTATTTGCCGTATTCATGGCCTAGCCGATGTGATGCAGGGGGAGATGTTAGAGTTCCCCAGAAATACATTTGGCTTAGCATTGAACCTAGAGCGCGACTCAGTGGGTGCTGTGATCTTGGGTGAATACGAACATATCTCCGAAGGCGATACGGTTAAAACAACCGGTCGAATTCTAGAGGTGCCAGTCGGCCCTGAATTGATTGGTCGTGTGGTTGACTCTTTAGGTCAGCCCATTGATGGCAAAGGCCCGATCAATGCCAAGATGACTGACGTGATTGAAAAAGTAGCGCCAGGCGTTATTGACCGTAAATCAGTATCTCAGCCTGTACAAACGGGATTGAAGTCCATTGATGCGATGGTGCCTGTAGGACGTGGTCAGCGTGAATTAATTATTGGTGATCGCCAAACCGGTAAGACTGCAGTGGCGTTGGACACTATTATTAATCAAAAAGGCAAAGACCTGATTTGTATTTATGTCGCTATTGGACAAAAAGCTTCATCCATTAAAAACGTAGTGCGTAAGCTCGAAGAGCACGGCGCCATGGATTACACAATTGTGGTTGCTGCAACTGCATCAGAGTCGGCTGCAATGCAATTTATTGCGCCATACTCTGGTTGCACTATGGGTGAATATTTCCGTGATCGTGGTCAAGACGCATTAATTATTTATGATGACTTAACCAAGCAAGCTTGGGCTTACCGTCAAGTATCGTTGTTATTACGTCGGCCACCAGGTCGTGAAGCGTATCCTGGCGACGTGTTTTACTTACACTCCCGTTTGTTAGAGCGGGCAGCTCGAGTGAGCGAAGACTACGTTGAGAAATTTACCAAAGGTGCTGTTAAAGGTAAGACAGGTTCACTCACAGCACTGCCCGTAATTGAAACCCAAGCCGGTGACGTAACCGCTTTCGTGCCAACAAACGTAATATCAATTACCGACGGCCAGATCTTCTTAGAGACCGATTTATTTAACGCTGGTATTCGACCTGCGATTAACGCCGGAATCTCGGTATCGCGTGTGGGCGGTGCCGCACAAACTAAAGTTATTAAAAAACTCGGTGGCGGTGTGCGTTTGGCACTTGCTCAATATCGCGAACTTGCAGCGTTCGCCCAGTTTGCCTCTGACTTAGATGAAGCGACTCGTAAGCAATTAGAGCGCGGTCGTTTAGTGACAGAATTAATGAAGCAACCACAATATCAGCCATTGCAAGTCTGGGAAATGGCCTTGGTGTTGTTTGCAGTTAATGGCGGCTATTTTGATAATGTTGATGTGAAGAAAGCGTTGGCTGCAGAGCGTTCAATGCGTGATTACGTTCAGTTGAAATTTGGTGATCTGGTTAAAAAAATCGAAGACACCAAAGATCTCAATAAAGATGATGAAGCCACATTGAATGCCGCAATCCAAGACTGGCAAAAAAACGGTGCATATTAATCCGCACAAATTAAACCCTTTAATCATTACAATTAATAGTTAATTATGGCTGGCTCTAAGGAAATTCGCACTAAGATCAAGAGCGTACAAAATACGCGCAAGATCACTAAAGCGATGGAAATGGTGGCTGCATCGAAAATGCGGCGTGCCCAAGAGCGCATGCGTGCGACGCGGCCTTATACTGAAAAGATTCGTAATATTGCGGCACATATCAGCAAGGCGAATCCTGAGTATAGACATCCATTTTTGGTCGAACGTGATACAGTTAAACGCATTGGTTTAATCATTATTACTACGGATAAAGGATTGTGCGGTGGTTTAAATACCAATGCACTACGATTGGCCTTGAATACCATGAAAGAGTGGGAAGCTGCAGGTGAAGAAATTGAAGTCTGCGCACTCGGTAATAAGGGATTAAGCTTTATGCAGCGCATTGGCGCTAATGTGGTATCACAGGTCACAGGCTTAGGTGATCAACCTCATATAGACCGGCTAATTGGTGCTTTAAAGATTATGTTGGATGGATATATTAATGATGAGTTTGATCGCTTAATGATCATACACAATAAATTCATTACCACCATGAAACAAGAGCCCGTGTTAGAGCAGTTGTTACCCTTATCGGGTAATGCATTAGCCAGCCCAGCGGGTTCTTGGGACTATATTTATGAACCTGACGCTAAAACAGTATTTGATCAGTTGCTGACGCGTTACGTAGAGTCATTGATTTTCCAAAGTGTTGCGGAAAATATGGCCTCTGAGCAATCGGCACGTATGGTTGCAATGAAAGCAGCCTCTGATAATGCAGGTAAAGTAATTGACGAATTAACATTGATTTATAACAAAACACGACAAGCATCGATTACCAAAGAGCTCTCTGAAATTGTGGGTGGCGCAGCAGCAGTGTAAAGCGCCTAACCCAACAGTTGCAGATGTGATTTGTCGTCGATGGGGAAGCAGATTGTCGTTAATTGATTGTGTGTAGCACTTTTGATTTAGGAATTGACCATGAGCCAGGGAAAAATTGTTCAGTGTATTGGTGCGGTGATTGACGTTGAGTTTCCGCGTGACCAAATGCCACATATCTATGATGCATTACGCATGGATGGCACAGAACTTACATTAGAAGTACAACAACAATTAGGTGACGGGATTGTTCGAACCATTGCGCTAGGATCATCCGATGGATTACGCCGCGGCATGATGGTCACTAACACCAAGGAGCCCATTATGGTTCCGGTGGGCACTTCTACACTAGGCCGAATCATGGATGTATTAGGTCGGCCAATTGATGAAGTTGGTCCAATCAAAGCTGAAAAATCGATGTCGATTCATCGTAAAGCACCTTCATTTGAAGAACTCTCGCCATCTCAAGAATTGCTAGAAACGGGTATTAAGGTGATTGACTTAGTTTGCCCGTTTGCCAAAGGCGGTAAGGTTGGTCTGTTTGGCGGTGCCGGAGTAGGCAAAACGGTAAATATGATGGAGCTGATTAACAATATTGCTAAGGCGCACTCTGGTCTATCAGTATTCGCAGGTGTAGGTGAGCGTACTCGTGAAGGTAATGACTTCTATCACGAAATGATTGATGCCGGTGTTGTTGATAAAGAGGACTTGGTCAAATCAAAAGTGGCTATGGTATATGGTCAGATGAATGAGCCACCAGGCAATCGCCTGCGTGTAGCGCTAACCGGTTTAACCATGGCTGAGGCATTTCGTGACGAAGGCCGTGATGTGCTGTTTTTCGTAGATAACATTTATCGCTACACACTAGCCGGAACCGAGGTATCTGCGTTATTAGGTCGTATGCCTTCTGCGGTAGGTTATCAACCAACACTGGCTGAAGAAATGGGGCGCTTGCAAGAGCGAATTACTTCAACAAAAACGGGTTCGATTACGTCGATCCAAGCGGTTTATGTGCCTGCAGATGACTTAACAGATCCATCACCGGCAACAACCTTCGGCCACTTAGATTCTACCGTGGTGTTGTCACGTGATATTGCATCGCTGGGGATTTACCCTGCGGTTGACCCACTAGATTCTACTTCACGTCAATTGGATCCGCATATTGTGGGTGAAGAACATTACAACACAGCGCGTGCAGTACAAGCGACATTGCAACGTTATAAAGAGTTACGCGATATTATTGCTATTTTAGGTATGGATGAACTATCACCTGAAGATAAATTAGCCGTATCACGCGCTCGTAAAATTCAACGTTTCCTATCACAGCCGTTTAGTGTGGCCGAAGTATTTACTGGCTCCCCCGGAAAGTATGTCACCTTAAGCGACACTATCAAGGGTTTCAAAATGATTGTGAGCGGCGAATGTGATGCCCTACCAGAGCAGGCTTTCTATATGGTTGGTGGCATTGAAGAAGCATTTGAAAAGGCCAAGACGCTGCAATAAGGCGTAATCCTATGACCGAGACAATGCACGTAGATGTGGTAAGCGCTGAAGCGCATTTATATTCTGGTGATGCAGAATTCGTAGTGCTGCCTGGTGAAATCGGCGAGCTTGGAATTTATCCACGTCATACCCCATTGATTACCCGCATTAAGCCTGGTGCTGTGCGGATTAAACCCGCAGGTGGTGGCGAGGAAGAGTTTATATTTGTAGCAGGCGGTATCTTGGAAGTACAGCCGCGCAGAGTGACGGTGCTTGCCGATATTGCAATACGCGGTCATGATTTAGACGAAGCAAAAGCTGAAGCTGCTCATCAAGAGGCACTTGAGGCGCGCAAAAATGCGCAAGATAAGCAAGAAATCGCAACTGTTGAGAGCGAGCTTGCAATGTTGGCAGCACAACTGTCAGAAATTCGTAAGTTTCGCAAAATGCGTTAATCAATGTGCGCGTAATCGCGCACATTGCGGTGCACAGTAATTCACTCATCAAATATTAATTTATTTAATTAATTAATAATTAAAAATGACTGATAACTGATACCAAATTACCAAACACTTTGGTTTTACTCCAGATGTGTCATTCGCTGAAGCATGCGATAATCCAAAAATGCGCACTCAAATTGTGATTCTAGCTGCCGGCCAAGGCAAACGAATGCATTCGGATCTGCCGAAGGTACTCCATATTCTGGCCGGTCGATCATTACTATCACATGTGATCACAACCGCAAGAAAATTAAGCCAAGATCCAATCTGTATAGTCTATGGGCACGGCGGTGATCAAGTTAAAGTGGCGTTGGGTGAAGAACAATTAGTTTATGCCTTACAAAACCCGCAGCTAGGTACCGGTCATGCATTACAGCAAGCAATGCCGTATCTCGGTGATGCACCTATTACCTTAGTTTTATATGGCGATGTGCCATTAGTCAGTACGGAATTGTTACAACCACTGATTAATCACGCCACAGAACAACTGACTATTTTAAGTGCTACTGTGGCAGACCCAAGTGGATATGGTCGCATCGTTCGGAATAGTGAGCATCAAGTAACCGCTATCGTAGAAGATAAAGATGCCAGCCCTGCCCAGCGTAGTATTACAGAAATTAACTCCGGCATTATGGCGCTGCCAACGGTACGACTAAAACAGTGGTTAGCTAAACTTACCAACAATAATGCTCAAAAAGAATATTACTTAACCGATGTGGTAGGGCTTGCAATTGCCGATAGCGTCCCTGTAGTGGGGATTTGCACCAACGATGCAATATCAATTCAGGGTGTGAATAGCCGTGCACAATTGGCACAACTTGAACGCCATTATCAACAGCAAGAAGCGCAGCGTTTACTGCAAGCTGGTGTGGCCATCAGTGATCCTACACGTATTGATGTGCGGGGAACTTTGGTGTGTGGGCGTGATGTCAGCATTGATATTAATTGTTTATTTGAAGGTAATGTGCGTTTAGCTGATGGCGTGAGCATAGGAGCGCATTGCGTATTAAAAAATATTGAAGTAGGCGCCCAAACAAAGATAGAGGCATTTTCATACTTAGAAGGTGCAAGCTTGGGCGAGGGATGTCGTATTGGGCCTTACGCACGAATAAGACCAGGAACACAATTAGATCATGACGTACACATTGGTAATTTTGTAGAGGTCAAAGCCAGTCATATTGGACCAGGTTCAAAAGCAAATCATCTAAGTTATATAGGCGACGCCGAAGTGGGTTGTGACGTTAATATTGGTGCTGGTACCATTACTTGTAATTACGATGGGGCGTATAAGCATAAAACAATCATTGAAGATCATGTACATATTGGATCAGATGTGCACTTAATTGCACCAGTGCGCGTGGCCAAAGGGGCAACTGTAGGTGCAGGCACAGCCGTTTGGCGTGACACGCCAAGCGGTGGGTTAATTATTAACCCAAAAACCCAGCAACACTTGCCAGATTGGCAACGACCTCAAAAAGACAAACCATAATGATGCTGAGTAAACAAATATGTGTGGCATAGTCGCTGCAATTGCACAACGCGATGTTGTGCCCATATTGATAGAAGGCCTCAAGCGCCTAGAGTATCGTGGTTATGATTCAGCAGGGTTAGCAATAGTTAAAAACGGTTTGCAACGTATACGCAGTAAAGGTCGTGTTGCAGAGCTAGAGCAATTAGCGCAACTAGATCATATACAAGGCACATTAGGGATTGCGCATACTCGCTGGGCAACACATGGTGTGCCTTCAGAAAGGAACGCGCATCCGCATATTTCGTCCGGTATTTCAGTAGTACACAACGGCATTATCGAAAATCATGAAATGCTACGAGAGCAACTACAATCTGCTGGTTATGTGTTTGTGTCTGACACCGATACCGAAGTCATTGCGCATTTAGTACATCAAGAATTCACCAAGTTACATAATCTGGTGGCAGCAGTAAAAGCCAGCATAAAATTACTAATTGGCGCATATGCCATTGCTGTAGTACATGAAGCAAATGCGCAATCTTTGGTAGTGGCCCGCATGGGTGCGCCCTTATTATTGGGCTTGGGTGAAGGTGAACAGTTTGCGGCCTCTGATGCTTCGGCATTAGTGCAAGTGACACAACGGATTGTTTACCTAGAAGAAGGCGATTGCGCAGAACTGCAACTCCAACATATTCAAATCTGGAATCAGCAAGGTGAGCGTGTGCATCGCACAGAGCAATTATCATCAATCTCTGCTGCTGCCGTAGAGTTGGGTCAATATCACCACTATATGCAAAAAGAAATATTCGAACAGCCCATGGCCGTAGCGAATACGCTAGAAATGGTGACACGAGCCAGCACGATTACACCGCAACTATTTGGCCCACAAGCACCGCATATATTTGCAACAATTACCGGTGTAACTATTATTGCCTGCGGCACTAGTTATCACGCTGGCATGGTGGCACGATATTGGTTGGAAGCCATTGCCGGTATTCCTTGCCAAGTTGAAATTGCAAGTGAATATCGTTACCGTGATTCTGTAGTAAACCCGCAAACGCTGATATTAACCTTATCACAATCCGGTGAAACAGCAGATACATTAGCCGCATTACAACAGACCAAAAAAATGGGCCATCTATACAGCCTAAGCATTTGTAATGTGCCAGAGTCTGCTTTGGTGAGATCTTCTGATCTACACTTTTTAACGCGTGCAGGCCCAGAGATTGGCGTGGCATCAACCAAAGCCTTTACCACGCAACTGGTTGCCTTAGTGTTATTTACATTAGCCCTCGCTAAACAACGACAACGGTTAAGTCTGGCGCAAGAAAAAGAAATGCTTGTCGCCTTACGACATCTGCCCTTAGCTCTTGAGCATGTATTACAAGTAGAGCCCGCCATTGTTGAATGGGCAACGGTATTTGCGCGCAAAGAACATGCACTATTTTTAGGACGAGGCGTGCATTACCCAATTGCTATGGAAGGCGCATTAAAGCTGAAAGAGATTTCATATATTCATGCCGAAGCCTATGCTGCAGGGGAGCTAAAGCATGGGCCATTGGCCTTAGTGGATGCCAAAATGCCAGTCATTGCAGTAGCGCCACGCGATACATTGCTAGAGAAGTTAAAATCTAATCTCCAAGAAGTACATGCCCGAGGTGGCGAGCTCTATATATTGGCTGACCAAGATACGCATATTGCTGAGAGTGAAGGCGTGCATGTGATTCAAATGCCCGATCATGCTGGATTGCTATCCCCAATTCTACATACCATACCATTGCAGTTGTTGGCTTATCACACCGCCTTGCAGCGCGGCACAGATGTTGATAAACCGCGTAATTTAGCGAAGTCGGTGACAGTGGAGTAGTTTCGTTAGAGGGTAGTCGAGACTATTTCCTTATTTACTTTCTGCTTATTCTTAGGTTGAGGAGCTTGATCATTGTCTTCTACTTGGCCTACCAAATCAAACTGTTACACAAGGAGATCGCACGCGGGAACGATAAGGGCCTTGCTTTCAAGGTTATTGCAAATTAGGTGATTGCGGAGCGGTATCGATTACTCAAAGGGTTTGATATTTGCCCTGAATGTAATTTCTCAATCTATAAAAAGCGCAAGATTCGTGATGATCGACTTCACGCAAAGGCTGAGGTTGTATTGTCAGAAATTGAAATCATTAAATTGAACTCAAATTTATAAACGATTAGGTCGTACTCGTAAGTGGTTACACCAGTTTGAAGGATTGCTATACCGTAACTCAGAAATCATACGCCAAAATTGAAGAGCTGCTATATGGGCAATGAACTTGTATGGGCTTTGGTTAGACCTGCTTTTATTGTGTTTGGTTATCAACAGTTTGATTTTAAATCCATAGGTTTTTTACGTCAGAATCTTGGTATGGTGTCAGTGCTAAAGTTTGTGTACGACAATGCTGCACTACAGTAGTGAACACCCTGATTCGCGGTGCTACTAAATGCACACAATATGACCGGCAGAGTTGCTTGTCTAAATCTTCTTTTGTCCGAGCCATATTAAAAATCTATTCTCAATCATTTCACATTGTGAAAAATTGTTTGTGGATTAGGGCCACTGCATAACAGTACAGAGTGATTAAAATAAAGATGCAACATGCAAAATAAATCACTAAATTAATACGTGAATTAAATAACATTCATTAAATAATGAATGTTATTTTTCGCATAAAAATAATTAGAACAATCGCTCGGTAGTGCTTGATTTTGAATTGAAAATCATAGAATCTACGTCACCGAAGTCACGACCTAAACCTTTCGGAGGAGTTTTTATATGCATATATCACGAACGGCAGCGACGGAGATTTCTGCGCCATACTCACAGCCTAAATCAAGACGATCAGTTGTACACAGTAAAAAAAATTACAATGCTTTTGTTGATTGGATGATTCCTCAAGCACGACATACCATTCGTATCTACGAAAGTGTATTAAGTCCAGAGCATAATTTATCCCATCGCTTAAAATTGTATCATCGGTTTTTGGTCTCTAATCCTGTGAACCGTTTAGTGGTGTTGGTTAGTGATCTACAACTCGTTGAGCAAGAACAGCCGCGTTGGCTACAATTTGCAAAGTTGTTCTCTCACTCCTGTTCTATCCAAGAATTTTCACGGAAAGAGGGTAGTTGGATAGATTCATTTATGACGGTTGATTCGCAACACTTTGTGTTGCGACTCAATCATCAACACGTCAGAGTGATACCAGGAATTAATAACGCTAAACGTACCGACGCGATTAATAACGCCTTTGAACGTTATCGGAGCCGCGCGAGTGTGCCCTTAAATTTTTACTATACTGGATTGTAAGGTGCGCATGGGTGGCATCCATCCAATAACCTAATAGTGCTGAAATAAAACACGATGCCCTTGATCCTGAAATGATAGAATTTCGGGATCATATAGATTCAATATAGTCGATGAAGCCATACGGTTGATGTCGCTGAAACCTATGTTTGATTCTATCCACTCGGGATTAGTCTAAAGGGCGTGTTGCGATCATGCATATTTTGATTGTCAAAATGTCATCTCTTGGCGATGTCATTCAAACAACGCCAGTGATTCAAGACCTGTTACGTAACAATCCCGAGGTGAAGATTGACTGGGTGGTGGAGGAAAACTTTGCATCCTTGTTAGGCGGTTTACAGGGTGTGCAACGGGTTATTCCTATTGCGCAACGGCGTTGGCGTCGTTCGTGGTTGAGCGTTGTTACTCGAGCAGAGTATCAACAATTTAAAGTAGTGTTGCGTGAGCAAGCCTACGATGTTGTGATTGATGTCCAAGGTTTAATCAAATCGGCATGGGTGGCACGTTTGGCCCGGTTATCCGACACGGGCTTAAGGTATAGCTTCGGCAATCAGAGTGAGGCCTGTAGTTACGAATGGCCAGTGCGGTTTATGGTGGACCGTGCCCTACCGATGCCGTGGCGGATTCATGCTATTGATCGTTATCGCTTGCTGTGTGGTCTAGCTATGAATTATGACTATACCCAGTATGCGCCACAGGTATTGTGGGAATGGAACGCTGGGGTTAGCGAGTGTATGACTGCTGCGCAGTCTGGTGTTTGGTTAGTACATGGCACTACAAGAGCCGATAATGAATGGCCGGAACATCAATGGATAGCCATCGCCAAACGCTTAATTGCTCAAGGCGAGCGTGTGGTATTACCGCAAGCAGGTAAGCTTGAACAAGCGCGGGTGGCACGTATTGCGGCACATTTATCCGAGCACAGTGAGGCAGTGTGTGTGTTACCCGAGATGCCTCTAGATCAATTGGCGCAATGTATGTCCTTAGCGCGAGGGGTGATTGGCGTTGATACCGGCCTATCGCATTTAGCAGTTGCTTTGAATTTGCTGCATATTCAGATTTTTAGTCAAGCGCGGGCTTTTCGCGCAGGCCCACAAGGTGGGGCGCATCAAGTAAGCATAGGTGGGGTAAATCCAGGCGATGCACAGCCTGATTTAAATCAGGTTTGGCAGGCTTGGCAACAGATTATGCAATATCCATCAACAGCACCTCTGAACTAAGTGTTCAGAGGTGGATTCCGGTATTTTATTTACCGGCTTTAGTTGGAGACTTTGTTTTGCGCGCCTCTATGATTAATGCATCAATCACTTTGAAGAACCGATCATAATCGACAGAGCGGTCGGCGCGGAGGGTCATGGATGGAGCCGTGAGATATTTACCATCGATGGCAATCGATGGTGTGCCAGTGACATCAAATTTGCGCGTAAGTTCTACCGAGCGTTGGGTGCGACCATTAATACCAAATGAATTGTAAGTGTCACTAAATGTTTTGCGATCTACGCCTTTACTCGCCGCCCAATCAATGATAGTTGCTGCATCTTTTAAGCGCAGGTTTTGTTTGTGTATGGCATTAAATAATTCACCATGTAGTTTGTCTACTAATCCCATGGTTTCGATGGTGTAGTAAGCACGGGTCAGCGGTAACCAAGAGTCATCAAAAACAGCAGGTGTGTGTTTTAGCACTACATCAGGCGGCAGTTTTTTTAACCAAACGTTGAGAGGCGCTTGCAGATGTTCGCAATGCGGGCAGCCGTACCAAAAAAATTCTAAGAGCTCAATTTTCTGACCGCTATCCGTAGGCTGTGCAGGGTTGAGTTTTATATATTCCTTACCAGCAATAGGTCCGCTACTTTGAGCGTTGGCCGGTAATTGAAAAAAGCACAAGCTAATTAGTAAGGCTTGGCAGGTATATTTTAGGAATTGCTTATATGTATTCACGAGGGCTACACCGATCTAAAAATTAAAAGATTTAGAAGGACTACTTATCTGAATCCCGACCTTTAATGAGTGTTGCTTCGATTCCATTTTTTTTCAAAATTTCACGGTTTCGATTCACATCATCGACATTGCCAAAGGGCCCTAGTCGAACGCGGTGTAAAACACCACGTTCAGCCGAGCTAATGGTTTGTATGGTGGCTTGTAATCCAATGAGAGCGACTTGCGCTTTTAGGTTGTCGGCTTCTGGGGCGTTTTGAAAACTGCCGACTTGTAAGTAGAAAAATTCTTTGGCTGTACTTTTAGTATCGCGTGATGGTAAATCTACAGCCTGCTCTTCGGAGCCTGGTAGCATTTTGTAGAAATCAAATCGCGATTTATCGTTGGCAGATTTACCGTCTGCATCTTTACCATTTTTGTCAGTCGCTTTGGTGGCCTCTGTTTTGGCATTTTTGTCGCGCTGTTGAAAAGGGCTAGGCATTTTGTTGATATACCATGCCACACCTAATGCAATGGCTAGGCCTAATACTAGACCAATTAAAATACCGATAAACATCGATCCACCGTTATCACGATGGCGCAATTTACGATCCATAGATTTATAGTCTTTACTCACGGTAGTAGTTTACATTTTTTCTGGCGCTGAAACGCCGAGTAGTGCCAGTCCATTGCGTAAGATTTGCCGAACTGCTAGTGCGAGTGCAAGGCGAGCACTTTGGAGTGCGGCATCTTCAATTAAAAATCGTTCTGCATTATAGTAGCTATGAAAATCGCTAGCGAGATCTTTTAGGTAAAAAGCGAGGCTATGGGGAGCACGGTCGCGCGCTGCAGCAGCTAGAATATCCGGATATTCGAGTAAACTTTTCAAGAGCACTGCTTCATGTGCAGAGTGTAGCGGGCTTGGGTCTGATTGGTGCAGGCTATCTGTTTCACCGCCCCATTGTTCTAATACACGACAAATGCGGGCATGGGCGTATTGAATGTAATAGACAGGATTTTCATTACTCTGCGATTTGGCTAAATCCAGGTCAAAATCAAGATGTTGGTCGCTCTTGCGCAACACGTAGAAAAAGCGTGCTGCATCGTTGCCAACTTCGTGGCGCAACTCCCGTAAGGTGACAAACTCACCCGAGCGTGTCGACATCGAGGCTTTTACGCCGTTGCGATAAAGAATGGCAAACTGCACTAATGCGACTTCGAGTCGTGCCGTGTCTTCACCCAGCGCTTGGAGTGCGCCTTTAACGCGGGGTATATACCCATGATGATCAGCGCCCCAAACGTCTATGACAAGATCAAAACCACGCTTGAATTTTTCTAGATGATAAGCAATGTCACTCGCAAAATAGGTAAATTGACCATTTTCACGTTGCACCACCCGATCTTTTTCGTCACCAAATTCGGTGGAGCGGAACCATTGGGCACCATCTTTATGATAAAGATGACCGCGTTGCTCCAGTAGTGCCACTGCTGCGGCGACTTGTTGCGAGGTATAGAGTGCGCGCTCTGAGAACCATTGATCAAATTCCACGCCAAACTCGGCTAAGTCTTGTTGGCAGTCTGCCAACTGAATGTTGAGCGCATGCTGATGCACAATGGTGTAATCATCGCCCAGTAACTGCTTCGCGCGTTGAATTAAATCATCGAGATGATGTTCAGCATCGGTCTCTACCGGAGTGATGTGCTCGAACACGCTAGCCCAAGGTTTATGAGCGCGATCTTGGAGTTTCGCTTGCAGTTGGCGAGCCATCTCAATGACGTAATCACCTTGATAGGCATTGTGCGGAAAGGCAACGGGTTCGCCCAGTAATCCGAGATATCGCAACCAGGTTGATAAGGCCAAGATATCCATTTGGCGGCCAGCATCGTTGACGTAATATTCACGTGACACTTGGTGGCCGGCCGCACTTAATAGGTTTGCCAGACTGGCACCGTAGGCGGCGCCCCGACCATGACCAACATGCAGTGGTCCAGTTGGGTTGGCAGATACAAATTCAATTTGAATGCGCTGGGGGGCACTAAGTGCATGATGACCGTAACGCGTGCCGGCGTGTAGCACCCGTTGAATAACTTGTTGCTTATAGCTGGTAGTGAGAAATAAATTAATAAATCCAGCACCAGCGAGTTCAGTTTTTTCAAGATCTGCGGATGCAGGCAGTGCCGCAATAATATCTTGGGCAATTTGTCGTGGATTAGCTTTGAGTAACTTGGCTAATTGCAGCGCGACATTACAGGCAAAGTCACCGTGTTGAGCGAGTTTGGGTCGCTCCAGTGTAATGGCGAAAGTAGTGTTAGCGGGTACAATCTGGCGCACCGCTTGTTCTAGAAGTTGGGTGAGCAGTGCGCGAGCATCAGTGCTGGTGATCGACATGGGCAATCTTCGGAAAGAGGCGAGCAGTAAAAAGAACTCGGAATTTTAACATGCAGGTGCGCATTTTATTCTAGCAATGATCATTAGAATTCTGCAGGGTCTACATCTAAAGACCAACGAGCAGTCGTGGACGTGCTGACTAATTGTTGTTGCCAAGCATTTAAAAAAGTTCGTAAATTTTGGCGTGAGGCTGATTGCACTAATAATTGCGCTCGTTCGCGTCCTGCCTTACGCATCATGCTGGAGGGTACTGGCTCATAAATGGTGACGCTAGGGGAAATTGCTTGGGCAAGGGCGGATGCCGCCGTTAAAAATGTGATGGCGGTGGCGATGTCGCGAGCTTCGGCACGCAATAAGGCTTGGTGGATGTACGGCGGAAATCCAGCTTGGCGGCGCTCGGTGAGTAGGTTTTTGGCATAACCATCAAAGTCTTGATCGCGCAGTGCCGTGTATAAAGGGTGGTCTGCAAATTCAGTTTGAATGAGCACTTGGCCTTGTTGTGCGCCACGCCCAGCGCGCCCGGCGACTTGAGTCAGTAATGCGTATAAGCGTTCTGCCGCACGAAAATCGGTGCTATAGAGCATGCTGTCGGCATTAATTACCCCCACTAGATTTAAGTGGGGGAAGTCATGGCCTTTGGCAAGAATTTGGGTGCCCACTAAGATGTCGATTTGGCGTTGTTGAATATGTTCACGCATATCGCGCCATGCATGTTTGCGAGAGACCGAATCGCGGTCAACCCGTAGAATACGGGCCTCAGGAAATAGTTTGACTAAGGCAGACTCTACCCGTTGTGTGCCTTGACCCAGTGGCGCAATATCTGCATCACCACACTCCGGACAATGTGGTGGAATAGCGCTATCGTGACCGCAGTGATGGCAACGCAGGCGGCGGTCACGTAAATGTACGACGAGTTTGGCCGAACAGCGCTTGCAAGCAGAGTTCCAACCGCAGCTACTACACATTAATACTGGGGCATAGCCACGGCGGTTAATAAAAACCATGCTTTGCTCACCCCGTGATAATCGGGTACGTAGTGCTTGAACCAGACTTGGTGATAGGCCATCGGTAGCACGCTCATGGCGTAAGTTAATACATGTAATGAGTGGGGGCTTGGCATGAATGCGATTGGGTAGAGTGACTAATTGATAACGCGCATCCAATGCATTGCGATAAGTTTCCAAGGCTGGGGTGGCAGAACCCAACACAATGGGTACTGCCATGTGACGGGCGCGTACTACCGCTAAGTCGCGTGCAGAGTAACGAAAGCCATCACCTTGCTTGAAGGAGGCATCATGCTCTTCGTCAACAATAATCAGGCCCAGTGCCGGCAGTGGGGTGAATACAGCCAATCGGGTGCCTAACACAATACGTGCTTCACCCAAGCGCGCGGCCTGCCAATGCTTGAGCCGTTCTTGATCATTGAGACCGCTATGTAATAAAGCCATGGATACGTTGGGAAAGCGCGCGGCCAATACACCAAATAACTGAGGGGTGAGAGCGATTTCAGGGACTAAAAATAACACTTGTTGGTGAAGCGCTAAGGCCTTGGCCATAGCATGTAAATAGACTTCGGTCTTGCCGCTACCGGTAATGCCACGCAGTAGAATTGCTTGGTAGTGACCATGCGCTGATTCAATCGCGGTAACGGCAGCACGTTGTGCCGGCGTGAGTTCGGGAGCGGGGGCTGGTAGATCTGTTGGTGGCAGTAAAGCGCTTGTCGGCAGATCGGTAGTTTCAACCCAACCGAGTTGCAAAAAATCATGAATCGCACGTCGGGTGGCTAATCCACGTTGACGAATGGTGGCGCTGGTCAGTATGGATTGTTGTAGTAACTGCAGCACATTACGTTGTGCGCGTGCTTTAGCGGGGATGTCATCCACGCTGATGCTTTGTCCGAGTGCGCTTAAACGATAGGCGATGACTGCAGGTGCGTGCGCGCTAGTGCTGTGGCGACGTAGCGCGACTGGTATTGTCGCCATCACCACCGCACCGAGTGGGTGTAGATAATAGTCTGCAGCAAACTCGATGAGTCTGAGATCTGCGCGTTGTAGTAGTGGGCTGTGATCGAGCAATTGATGACAAGTTTTAATCTTGGCGGCGGGGAAATCGGAGTGTGTGGGCATGGCCACAATCACCCCAACTAACTGCTGACGACCAAAGGGCACCAATACGCGGGCGCCAATGCGGGCGTTACTGTCGGTGCAGTGATAGTCGAAGAGTTGGGCTAGCGGCACGTCTAGCGCGACTCGGATGAGGGGCATCAGGAGATCCGCAGTGAATTAAAAGTAGCGCTTACAATAACTAGATAACGAGTATGCGTAAGGTGAGATTGTAGAGCAGTCAACCTGCGGCGTAGAGTTGGAATCCAATTGCTGCAATACTGCCACCAGGGACTCAAAATAAAACCAATAAAATCAAATGGTTATGAATTATTGGAGAGGCGGTTTTAGGGCGTTTGATGGTAGCGCGGGCTGAGTTCATGCACGGCATCGACAAGCGCGCCTACTGCTTCTGGCGCGGTAAATTGCGAAACACCGTGACCGAGGTTGAACACATGCCCCGAGCCATGGCCAAACTGGGCCAAAACTTGGGCGACTTGCTCGCGAATAACGGCAGGCGTGCCATATAAAACAGCAGGGTCTAGATTACCTTGCAGGGCAACACGCTCACCTATACGTTGGCGAGCGCTGCCTAGATTAACGGTCCAATCCAGACCTACCGCTGAACAGCCGATAGCCGCGATATCTTCTAACCACAAGCCGCCACCTTTGGTAAATACAATATTGGGTATAGCCTGGCCGTCCCAATGGGTATGTATTCCGGCGACAACTTGGCGTAGATAGGCGAGCGAAAACTCACGGTATGCCGCATCGGATAACACGCCACCCCAGGTGTCAAATATCATCACGGCTTGGGCGCCAGCCTCGATTTGGGCGTTGAGATAAGCAATGACTGCTTGTGCGTTGATCTTGAGAATATGGTGGAGTAAGTCGGGTCGACTATAGAGCATGGTTTTAATCGTGCGAAAGTCGCTGCTGCCGCGACCTTCAACCATGTAACAGGCCAGCGTGTAGGGGCTGCCGGAGAAGCCTATTAAGGGTACACGGTTCTGGAGGGCGCCCCGGATTTGCGTGACTGCGGCAAATACGTAAGATAACTCTCCATGTAAATCAGGTACTTGCAGCTTTAAAATGGTTGCTTCATCGCGTAAGGGGCGCTCGAACTGCGGGCCTTCACCTTCTGCAAAATAAAGACCTAAGCCCATGGCATCGGGGACAGTCAGGATGTCGGAAAATAAAATTGCCGCATCTAATTTAAAGCGTGCCAGTGGCTGCAGGGTTACTTCGGTGGCGTAGTCGGGGTTTTTAGCCAACCCCAGAAAACTCCCGGCGCGCCGTCGCGTGGCATTGTATTCAGGGAGATAGCGCCCAGCCTGCCGCATAATCCAAACAGGGGTATGCGATGTGGGTTGGCGCAGCAGTGCTCGAATAAAGGTATCGTTAAGGAGTGCAGACATTAGCGTGGTAGTTCACTGCTTCCCATAAGGAAGGTATCTACCGCACGTGCACATTGCCGACCTTCGCGAATCGCCCAGACCACGAGAGATTGACCGCGGCGCATGTCACCGGCGGCAAACACTTTAGGCACAGAGGTTTGATATTCGACCGTATTGGCTAAGACATTACCGCGGGGGTCTTTGTTCACCCCGAGTTGCTCGAGTAGGCCTTGCGGGCGCGGTCCTACAAAGCCCATTGCCAATAATACTAAATCAGCGGGCATGGTGAATTCAGAGTTGGGAACTTCACGCATCTGACCGTCTTGCCAAGACACACGGGCTGCGACTAGACGCTCAACCCGACCATTGCTGCCTTCGAAGCGCTTGGTGGCAACCGCCCAATCCCGTGCGCAGCCCTCTTCTTGTGAACTGGAGGTACGTAACTTGATCGGCCAGTACGGCCAGACCAAGGGTTTATTTTCTGCATCTGGGGGTTGTGGCATTAATTCAAATTGGGCAACCGAAGCTGCACCGTGACGGTTTGAAGTCCCCACACAGTCAGAGCCGGTATCGCCACCACCAATGACGACGACATGTTTACCGGTTGCCATGATTTGCGTTTTGAGGGTATCGCCAGCCACTACTTTGTTTTGTTGGGGTAAGAACTCCATGGCAAAGTGAACGCCTTGCAAGTCACGGCCGGGCACGGGCAGATCCCGTGGTTGCTCAGCGCCCCCGGCGACGATGATGGCGTCGAAGCCTTTGAGCAGATCGTCCGCAGGTATGTCTTGGCCGACATGTTGTTGGGTGCGAAACTCCACACCCTCGGCTTGCATTTGTGCGACACGGCGGTCAATGAGGTGTTTTTCCATTTTAAAATCTGGAATCCCATAACGCAGCAAACCACCGATACGATCAGCCTTTTCAAACACAACAACCGTGTGTCCTACACGCGCTAATTGTTGTGCAGCGGCCAAACCAGAGGGGCCAGAGCCAATAATGGCCACTTGCTTACCGGTTTTTTGTGTAGGCAATTGTGGGGTGACCCAACCTGAGGCCCAACCTTTATCGATAATGGCGTGTTCAATCGATTTAATGCCCACCGCATCGTTGTTGATATTCAGTGTGCAGGCGGCTTCACAGGGTGCTGGGCAGACTCGTCCAGTAAACTCCGGAAAGTTATTGGTCGAATGTAAAGTGACTAAGGCTTGCTGCCAATTTTGTTTATAGGTGAGGTCGTTCCAGTCGGGAATAATGTTATTGATCGGGCAACCGCTCATACAAAAAGGCGTGCCGCAATCCATACAGCGCGAACCTTGGATGCTGGCCTCTTGATCGCTTAATGGCGCTACAAACTCGTGCCAATGCTTGAGCCGAGATTGTGGTAATTCGGCTGCTTCGTGTAAGCGATTAAACTCTAAAAATCCTGTCACTTTTCCCATAATCAAAATGCCTTTAAATCAACAACCCGTGCAATATAGAGGGTCTGAATAGAACAATAAAATAATGTCTTAAGCGGCAACTTGCTTACCTTTTGCAGCAAGCTCAGCCAAAGCGCGTTGATACTCCTTGGGGAATACTTTAACGAATTGGCTACGCGTGTTGGCCCAATTATCCAGTATGGCTTTGGCGCGTAGACTGCCGGTATATTTCACGTGTTGCGTTAAAAAGCGTAATACAACATCTTCATCGGCATCACCCAAATGCCAGATATCGCGACTGACCTTGGCTTCTTGTTCCGCGCGGGTGAGCACTGGCAGTAGATCAACCATGGTTTGGTTACAGTAGTCGGCGAAATGCCCTTCAGCATCAAAGACATAAGCAACGCCTCCAGACATACCGGCCGCAAAGTTACGCCCAGTTTGACCTAATACCATAATAGTGCCGCCAGTCATGTATTCGCAGCCATGATCACCCACACCTTCGACAACGGCATGCACGCCTGAGTTACGCACTGCAAAACGCTCGCCTGCAACACCGCGGAAGTATGCTTCACCAGCAATTCCACCATAGAGCACTGCATTGCCGGTGATGATGTTTTCTTCGGCTTGACCACGAAATTTAGGTGAGGGTTGCACACTAATACGACCGCCAGATAAACCTTTGCCGCAATAGTCGTTAGTATCACCAATTAAATCAATGGTGATACCCCGTGATAAAAAGGCGCCCAAACTCTGACCTGCAGAGCCAGCAAATCGAATATGAATCGTGTCATCTGCCAGACCTTGATGGCCATAACGCAGAGCAACCGCACTAGAGAGCATGGTGCCAGCAGTGCGATTAATATTACGAATCGGCATTTCAATTTGAACGGCTTTCCCGTGCGCTAGTGCGGGCTTTGCCAATTCAATCAAACGATGATCGAGGGCTTTATCGAGACCATGATCTTGAGATTCGGTGTGATAGCGCGAGACCTCGGGGCCGATTTGTGGCTGATGAAAAATACGACTGAAATCAAGACCGCGTGCTTTCCAGTGTTCGATACTCTTGCGGGTGTCGAGTAAATCAACGCGACCGATTAGGTCGTTAAATTGACGAATACCTAATTTCGCCATCAACTCGCGAATCTCTTCAGCAACAAAGAAGAAATAGTTAATCAAATGCTCAGGTTTACCCGCGAATTTACGGCGTAATACGGGGTCTTGAGTAGCGACACCGACTGGGCAGGTGTTGAGGTGACATTTGCGCATCATGATGCAGCCTTCAACCACCAAGGGGGCGGTTGCGAAACCAAATTCATCAGCACCTAACAATGCACCAATCACTACATCGCGACCGGTTTTGAGTTGGCCGTCGACCTGCACTGCGATTCGACTACGCAGACGATTTAAGACCAAGGTTTGTTGTGTTTCGGCAAGACCAAGTTCCCAAGGTGTGCCGGCATGTTTAATCGAGGACCATGGGCTGGCGCCTGTGCCACCGTCGTGACCTGAAATAGTGACATGATCGGCTTTGGCTTTGGCTACACCGGCGGCAACAGTACCGACCCCTACTTCGGATACCAGCTTGACGCTGATGGAGGCCACAGGGTTGCTGTTTTTTAAATCGTGAATGAGCTGTGCCAGATCTTCAATCGAATAAATATCGTGATGTGGTGGCGGTGAGATGAGCTCTACCCCTGGTGTTGAATAGCGTAATTCAGCAATGTATTCAGAGACTTTGCGACCAGGCAACTGACCGCCTTCGCCGGGCTTCGCACCTTGTGCCATTTTGATTTGAATCTGTTCGGCACTGGCTAGATATTCAGCAGTCACCCCAAACCGACCAGAGGCCACTTGCTTGATTTTAGATTTGAGGGAGTCGCCTGCGATCAGTTCAAAATCGTTTTCAATTCGATCTTTACCTAAACGGGAAGCTAAGGTTTCGCCGGCTTTAATCGGAGCAAAGCGACGTCTGTCCTCACCACCTTCACCGGTATTAGATTTACCGCCTAGGCGATTCATTGCGACTGCTAAGGTAGTGTGTGCTTCGGTAGAAATCGAACCTAGCGACATCGCACCCGTAGAGAAACGCTTGACGATTTCGCTAGCGGGTTCGACTTCAGCGATATCAATCGCCTGGCATTGATTAAAACGAAACTCAAACAACCCACGGAAGGTCATGTGTCGTTCTGTTTGATCATTAATGATATTGGCATATTCACGATACGTGCTGGCACTATTGGCGCGCGCGGCGTGTTGTAGTTTGGCAATCGCATCCGGTGTCCACATGTGTTCTTCGCCGCGCACCCGCCACGCATATTCACCGCCAGTATCTAGCGAATCGGCTAAGACGGGATCGTTGCCAAAGGCGCCGCGATGCGTGCGAATCGCTTCTTCAGCAATTTCAAACAAGCCAATTCCTTCGACATTAGAAGCTGTGCCGGTAAAGTATTTTTCAACCAACGCACGCGAGAGGCCGATTGCTTCGAAGATTTGGGCGCCGGTGTAGGACATATACGTTGAGATGCCCATTTTGGACATGACTTTACGCAGCCCTTTACCCACCGCTTTGACAAAATACTTAACAGCTTTAGCCCCATCAACTGTAGTGCCCAACTGACCGGTTTCTGCCATATTGAGAATGGTCTCAAGAGCAAGATAAGGGTGTACGGCTTCAGCCCCGTAGCCGGCCAGTAGTGCGAAGTGATGCACTTCACGAGCCGAGCCGGTTTCAACCACCAAGCCAGCACTGGTGCGCAAACCTTTTGCGACTAAGTGTTGGTGAATGGCGGACAAAGCCAATAGGGCTGGAATAGCCACTAAATGACTATCAACGTGCCGATCCGAGATGATCAAGATGGAAAAGCCATTGCGCACCGCGTCTTCGGCTTGTGCGGCCAGACTGGCAAGGCGGGCTTCAACGGCCTCTTTACCCCAGCTCACATCGTAGGTGATATCGAGTTCGTAGGATTTAAATTTGCCATCGGTATAGGCATCGATATTGCGAATTTTCTCCATTTCAAAGAAATCGAGAACTGGCTGACTGACTTCAAGGCGAATTGGCGGGTTCGTCTCTTCAATGCCTAGCAGGTTAGGCTTTGGACCAATAAAGGAGACTAAGGAGGTGACCAGCTCTTCTCGGATAGGGTCGATCGGGGGATTGGTCACTTGTGCGAACAACTGCTTGAAATATTGATATAAGTTCTTGTTTTTATTAGATAAAATTGCGGGCGGCGAGTCGTTACCCATAGAGCCAATGGCTTCTTCACCCAAGCTACCCATGGGGGTCATCAAGAATTTGAGGTCTTCTTGGGTATAGCCAAATGCTTGTTGGCGATCGAGTAAGGAGACGCTGCTATGGGCGGGTAGGGGATTATGGCTTTCGACATCGTCGAGTTTGACGCGAATCCGCTCCATCCATTCGGCATAGGGTTTAGCGCTGGCCAAGGACTCTTTGAGTTCTTGGTCGTTGATGATGCGACCCTTTTCCAAATCGACTAAAAACATCTTACCGGGTTGAAGGCGCCATTTTTTGATGATTTTTTCTTCAGGAATCGCTAAACAGCCGCACTCAGAGCCCATGATGACTAAATCATCATCGGTCACGATGTAGCGGGCGGGTCGCAATCCGTTACGGTCTAGGGTCGCACCAATTTGGCGGCCATCGGAGAACGCAATTGCCGCCGGACCATCCCAGGGTTCCATCATAGCGGCATGATATTCATAAAATGCGCGCCGATTGCTATCCATTAGGGTGTGACCTTCCCAAGCTTCGGGAATCATCATCATCATGGCATGGGCAATCGAGTAGCCGCCCATCACCAAGAGCTCTAAGGCATTATCAAAGGAAGCAGAGTCAGACTGACCAGGATAAATTAAGGGCCACAGCTTTTCTAAGTCTTTACCTAAGACTAAGCTGGAGATCGCGCCTTGACGGGCGCGCACCCAATTCACGTTGCCGCGTAAGGTGTTGATCTCGCCGTTATGCGCAATCATGCGGAATGGATGAGCCAAGTCCCAAGTGGGGAAGGTGTTGGTAGAGAAGCGTTGGTGCACCAGGGCTAAGGCTGACACCACGCGTTGATCGAGTAGATCTTTATAGTAGGTGCCAACTTGGGCCGGCAATAGCATGCCTTTATAGACAATAGTCCGCGCTGACATCGAGGGTACCCAGAATTCGGTGCCGTGGGCGAGGTTTAAGGCGCGGATCGCATGACCTGCAGCTTTACGAATGACATAAAGTTTGCGCTCTAGGGCGTCGGTGACGCGAATCTCAGCGCTGCGACCGATGAACACTTGGCGAATGACCGGTTCAACGTCTTTGACCGACTCACCCAGATCGCTGCTATCTACAGGTACATCACGCCATCCCAAAAGGATTTGACCTTCAGCTTTGATGGCGCGTTCAATTTCATGTTCACAAGCCAAGCGCGAAGCAGGCTCCCGTGGTAGAAATACCATGCCAATACCGTATTGCCCAGCAGGTGGCAATTTGACCTGCTGCAAAGCCATTTCTTCGCGAAAAAACGCATCAGGAATTTGGATCAGAATACCGGCGCCATCGGAGGCTTTAGGATCTGCGCCCACTGCACCACGGTGGGTGAGGTTGCGTAATATGGTTAAGCCTTGATCAATAATATCGTGACTTTTTTTACCTTTAATGTGGGCGATAAAGCCCACGCCACAGGCGTCATGTTCATGATCCCCATCGTAGAGTCCTTGGGGTTGCGGTACATTCGGGTGCGCCATCGAGAGCCTCGTTAAAAACATATTATATTCAAATACTTAGAACAAGCCGTCGAAAATAGACTTGTTGGCCAGTATGTAATATGCGAAATACAAAGTGAAACCTATCCAGTCTACCGCTATCGCGTAGTCGGTTCAACCGCTTAGATATTAACTGAATGTAAAGTGTACGGGTATAGGCAATTGCAAGAGAATGCGCGAGATTGACCGAGATTAATTGATTTCAACAGCAAATAAACGTTGATGTTCAATCATCGCGTAGCGATCAGTCATGCCCGCAATGTAATCGGCAATAGCGCGCGGTTTATCGTGATGCGCGCGCTCTTGAAATTCGGGGGGCAATAGTTGCGTCTCTTCGATAAATGCTTGAAATAAATCAGAAATAATGCGCCGTGCTTTGCTGCTCATGCGACAGACTTGATAGTGACGGTAGAGATGTTTGTGGAGAAACTGCTTGAGTTCAGCTTGTTCTTTTTGAATGGCTTTGGAAAAGCCAATCAAAGGCGGCGCCTGATAAATGTCTTCGATGGTGTCTGGTTTGAGTGCTTTAATATTAGCAGCGCTGTGAGTGATTAAGTCGGTGACCAAGGTGTTGATCATGCGCCGAATGGTTTCGTGAATTAAGCGGCGACCTTCAATTTTGGGATAAGCGCGCAATACCAGCTGTAAGTGGCGGTGGAATAGACCTACGCTGGAGAGTTGGTCGAGGTCAAGCAATTTTGACCGTAGTCCGTCGTCAACATCATGATTATTATAAGCAATCTCATCGGCTAGGTTGGCAATTTGTGCCTCTAGACCAGGCCGTAATTTGTGGATAAAGCGCTCACCAACCGCACCTAAAGTGCGGGCATTTTTAATCGAGCAATGTTTGAGAATCCCGGCGCGCGTCTCAAACGTTAGGTTTAAACCATCGAATGCGGCGTATCGTTGTTCTAGTAAGTCGACCACCCGTAAGGATTGTAAATTATGTTCAAACCCGCCGTAACTACGCATACATTGGTTCAAAGCATCTTGGCCTGCATGGCCAAATGGCGTATGTCCAAGGTCGTGGGCTAGAGTGATGGCCTCGGTTAAGTCTTCTTCTAAGTTTAAATGACGCGCCACAGAGCGGCCAATTTGTGCAACTTCTAGGCTATGGGTGAGCCGGGTGCGAAATAAATCGCCTTCATGATTTACAAATACTTGGGTTTTGTATTCAAGACGCCGAAAGCCAGTGGAATGAATAATCCGATCACGGTCGCGCTGATATTCGGAACGTCCCCGTGGGGGGGCTTCGTCAAACACCCGCCCGCGAGTGTGGCTGGATTGGGCAGCATAGGGTGCAAGTTTAGTGCGCATCAACGCCTTCCTCGCCTAAAACACTGGCTAATACCGAGCTGGGAATGTGATCCGTAATCATGGCTTCACCAATAGCGCGTAAAAGAATAAAGCGGATTTTACCGGCGTCGACTTTTTTATCGTGAGACATCAAGGCCATATAGCGATCTACACCGAAGTGGGGTCCTAAAACCGGTAAGCGGGCGCGCCGAAGAAGGGCAATGCAGCGCTCGAGTACATCTGCAGAAATCAGACCCAAATGTACTGAGGCGCGAGTAGCCATGACCATGCCAGCGGCGACTGCTTCGCCATGCAACCACTGACCATAGCCCAAACCCGATTCAATGGCATGGCCGAAGGTATGACCAAAATTTAAATGGGCACGCACACCTTCTTCGCGCTCATCACTAGCGACTACTTGAGCTTTATTGCGGCATGAGACTGCAATGGCGTGGCTGAGTGCGGTAGGGTCGCGTGCCAGCAAGTCATCAAGGTGTAGTTCTAGCCAATCAAAGAACTGAGCATCGCCTATCAAGCCATATTTAATGACTTCCGCTAAGCCGGCAGACAACTCACGATCTGGTAGGGTATTCAGGGTCGCGGTATCTGCCAGCACTAATTTGGGCTGATAGAACGCACCAATCATATTTTTACCCAGCGGGTGATTAATCGCGGTTTTACCACCGACAGCAGAGTCCACTTGTGCCAACAGTGTGGTCGGTATTTGGATAAATGGCGCGCCGCGTTGGAAAATGGCAGCAGCAAACCCACATAAGTCACCAATCACCCCGCCGCCGAGTGCTATAAGCGTTGTTTTACGTTCAGCATGTTGGCTCAGTAGGCTATCGAATATGGTGTTGAGTGTGGTCCAGTCCTTATGTGATTCGCCGTCAGGCAGAATAATCGCATCCACTCGAATCTGATGACTTTCAAGTGCAGCGCGTAGTGCTTCTAAATACAGTGGCGCGATGACGGTATTGGTGACAATCACCACTTTGGGGCGCACTAAATGCGGCACGATTAGGGCAGCCTGGGTGAGTAAGTGAGGTCCGATATGTACAGGGTAGCTGCGTTCAGCCAGTTCAACAGTAACAGTGTGTAGCGGAGTGGAGCTGATCATGGGTCGACCTTGGGGGAGGATGAATGCTTAGGAATTAAGGTGAGTATATGTTGGATTAATCTACCCAGGCTTTGCGTGCCGGTGTCGACGATCAAATTAGCGCTTGAACGGTATAAGGGATCGCGCTGTTGATGTAACTCTTGCAGTTTAGCGAGCGGATTGGCGGTTTGGAGCAAGGGACGATTGCGATCGCGGCGGGTGCGGCGCCATAAGTCCTCGGGCGTAGCACACAAATAAATGACCTGACCACGACTTTGTAGTCGTTCGCGGTTCTGCGCTGACAAAATGGCGCCACCGCCTGTGGCTAAGATAATGCCATCAAGGGCCGTAAGCTGTTCGATGATTTTTTCCTCACGGGCACGAAAACCGGCTTCCCCTTCAATTTCGAAGATGGTGGGTATTTTGACACCGGTGATTCGTTCGATTTCGTGATCGGAATCGTAAAAAGGGAGTTGTAGGCGTTGACCGAGCATACGGCCAACAGAGGTTTTACCTGCGCCCATCAGGCCTATTAAATAAATATTGATGGACTTGGGAGAAGAGGAAATTTCTGAGGACAGTGATGGACTTGAATTAATCATGATGAGCCAATTTTAGCCCATGCTGAAGCTCTGGCGCTAAGCAGACTGGAGAATCGCGTAGAAATCGTGTCAGGGGGTGGGCCTGAGTGGTGCGGGCGTATATCGACTAGAGATTGCGTGAAAGCAGACAATAATGCGAGTTAGGGTCAGCACGAAAATAAAGGCCGATGAATCCAAGTCAACGATCTTTATTTCTATTTATATGAAAAAAATCAATGAGTTAATGAACTGTCAGCTATGTAAAGAAAAACCATATCTAAAAGATCTTATCGGCAGTTACGCGAAAAAATGGCCATGTGTGTCATGGCCATCACTACTTAGCGTTGAAAGGCATTATTCCGCATAATTTTTGGTGTGATAAAGACCAACAGTTCCTTGCGTGTTTCAGATTTAATGTTATTTCGGAATAGCACCCCAACTCCAGGAAGATCACCCAACATCGGCACCTTGGCTTGTGAATCATTTTCATCTTGGGTAAAGACTCCACCAATAACCACAGTGCCGCCATTTTCAACCAAGACTTCGGTGCTGACTTGCTTGGTATCTACAGATGGACCAGCAGTAGTTTGTACGCCAATGCTATCTTTATTGACTTTAAGGGTCATGATGACATCGTCATTAGGGGTAATTTGCGGTTTAACACGTAGCGACAAAGTGGCTTTTTTGAAGCTAATAGCAGTAGCACCGCTGGCAGTAGCTTGTTGGTACGGTATTTCTGTACCTTGTTCAATAACTGCCTCGGTTTTGTCAGAAGTGATGACACGCGGACTAGAAATTGTTCGGCCCTTGCCATCAAATTGTAAAGCAGATATTTCAAGCCCAAGTAAGGCCCCGTAGCGGGGGCTGATCAACATCGCGGCAATCTTTGCCGCAGAGGCGCCGCCAACACCAGGGGCTGGAGCATCAAAAAAAGTCTCATCAGCACTCGTTGGCTTGTCTGGTATTCGGCCAGTACGGTATTGTGTGGTGGCGTAGTTACCACCCACCGCCCAACTGTTCGGGGTATTTGAAATCTTTCCCGCAGTCAAGCGCACACCTAAGTTCTTATTAAATTGATTGCTCGCTTCAACAATGCGAGATTCAATCATCACTTGCCGCACGGGGATATCGGAAGCTTTTAGAATACGTTTAAGCTCTTGAACGCGGGCATTCGTGTCTTGTAGAAAAATAATATTATTGCGGGCATCAGAAATTGCACTGCCGCGCCTTGAGAGTAATTTAGCTTTGGGATCATTAATAATGGTGTTGGCAACAGCTGATGTAATGTAATTGAGTTGCACAGTCTCAGTCACTAGGGGCTCAAAGTCGGCAGATTGCTCTTTAGACTCGAGTTTGAGTCGCTCGCGGCTGGCAAGCTCATCTCGCAGACCTACCATGAGCACGTTACCATTTTTTCTAAAGTCTAGGTTTTTACTTTGCAAAATAATGTCTAACGCCTGATCCCATGGTACATCTTTTAAGCGCAATGTCACTGTGCCGGTAACCGTGTCGCTCGTGATTAAATTGAGTCCTGTAAAGTCAGCTAAGACTTGTAGCAAAGCGCGGACTTCAATGTTTTGAAAGTTAAGGGTAAGTTTTTCGCCGGCATTACCACCAGCAACTAATTGAGTGCTATCGTCAGAAATTTTTCGAACCTCTAATATGAATTGATTTCCTGTTTGATAAGCAACATGATCCCAATTGCCTCTAGGCGCAATGACCATACGGGTGTTTTCACCATTAGCGGTAGTCTCTAGGGTGTCTATAGGCGTGCCGAAGTCAACCACATTGAGCCGTCGTTGCAAATTTTTTGGTAATGAGGCATTCATGAAATCAACGATTAATTGACGTCCTTGTTTACGAACATCAATTCCAATTTGGTTATCAGATAAATCAACAATAACTCGTCCTTCGCCTCCTAAGCCGCGTCGAAAATCAACGTCTAACAATGCGGGCGTTGTTGGTTTGATATTGTTGGGCGCGAAGCTTGTGACATTAGTGCTCGCAATATCAGGTGATGATGTTAAATTTGGTCTTAGAGTCACCAGAACGATACGACCGTTAACTTTAGTGTCATAGGCTAGTGGACGCGCTGTATCTAAGACTATACGTGAACGGTTATCAGCTTCGACGATGTTAATACGTTGGATATCACCGCCAACGAGATCGCGTAAATTTTTGATGTTGTTATTTGTAGTGTTAGGAAAGTCAAAAGCAATACGGGGTGGATTGGTGATTGCAAAGCTCCCAGGCGTTGCTGTGGGAAGCTCTTTAAGTGTGATTTTCAGTAAGGTTGTATTACCGGACTGAGTAGTGACTTCTATCGCATCAATACTATTTTGTGCATACCCTAAATTAAATAGTGTGATGCCTGTTAAGCCAAGCATCAAGCACAAAGTCTTAATAGTAGCTAATGGGTAGCGCATGGAAATCATGGTTACTTTCCTTTTCCGGATTTATCTTGAGTAATAGGTAAAATTAATACTTGGGGTTGTTCTTCCCAACTGCCACTGTCATTTTGGACCCGTTCGTTAAGGTGCACTTCAGTGTCTGTGATGCGAACAATCTTGCCAAAATTTTTACCAAGGTAATCCGCCACCTTGGCTGGGATTACCAGTCCTTCGGGGGTTTTAATTAAAGCATAATTGGATTTATTCTTAGTTAAAGTGCCGACTATGCTAAGGCTACCAAGATCAAATTCCTCTAGAGGCATGCGGGGTCGTTTCAGATCGGGCGCTAATGCACTATTGATAGCTGATTTAGTAAGTTCAGGCTTGCGCAGTTTAAAGGGGTCGTGCAACTGTTGGGGATCGTAAATGACGGGCTCGTAGAGCTTTATCTCGGATAATGAACCACTTATCTGCGCTTCTATTTTGTTGGACTCGGTGATAAACGTCTGTAAGTCGTTTTGATTGGGGGCTTCACAGCCACTCAATACACAACACATCAGGAATATCATTAAAGCACCGTAGTTCCTCATGATTTGATATCACCAGGTTTTTTATTAATTTCAGTATTTTTTTTATCTTCGATATAGCGAAATGTTTTCGCTGTGGCCTCAAGCGTCACGGTGTTATCGTTGTTACTGCTTAGCGTAATATCATCGAGACTGACAATTCTAGAGAGCTTGCCAATATCGCTGACAAATAACCCCAAATCATGATAATTACCCACAATTTTGAGAGCAATGGTCTGCTCCGCATAAAATTCTTTTACAGTCTCTTTGGGTGCAGGACGAAATAAATTAAATCTTAGGTTACGCGCAGTGCCTGCTTGGTTTAGATCATTGAGCACTTCATCGAGCTCAAGCTTTGCCGGCAACTGCTGGAGCAGCGTTGTAAATTGGGCTTCAATCTCTGAATAGCGCTTGCGGTGGCTTGGCAGATTAATTGATAACTTCTTTTTTTCTAAATACTCGGACTTCAGGCTTTCTTCTTTACTTTGGTTCGTGGTGTAGTTTGCCCATTTGCTCTGCCAACTCGTGATAAAGAAAAAAGATAATACGACGATGAATGTGAGAGCTAAGGTAGCTAATTTTATAGGTAGTGGCCAACTGCCAATATGCTTGGGATCTAGGCGTTTGATTTCGTCAAGAGTCATTGCGTTGTAATAAATTTAATTATATTAAACTTTAGATGGTGTATCGTCAGCACGTACAAAATCAACATTAATCGTGAAGTCATTATCGCCAGAACCGCTGGATTGGATTTCGATGAGCGTGGCATTTTTTAGGTACTGAGAAGTTTCTAAATTGCGCATAAATACTGAAACTTTTGATTGGGAGTTGGTAGACCCAACAATGACTAATTTAGTGCCAGTTTGTTTGACCGACTTTAAAACCAAATTTTCAGGAACATGACGACCAAGTTGATCAAACAGATGAACAACCTGAGCGCGGTTAAGTTGCAAAGACTCAACAACTTTTTCGCGACTTAACATGCCATTGATTTCAACTTTGACCTGTTCGATATCGGTAATTTCTTTATTTATTTTTTGTATTTCTTGTTCTAGAAATGCAATGCGCGACTGAGCCACTAACTGTATTTGGTGAAGATAGCCATCAATTACAAAACTAATCCCTGCAGCAACTAAGCCGACCATGACAAGCATAATGATAAAGCGAGCTTGTTGAGCTTTGCGTTCGCGCTCACGATGCGGTAGTAGGTTAATGCGTGGGATCATACGTTAAATCCTCGCAATGCTAGACCGCAGGCGGTAATGAGTAATGGCGCATCGATAAGCAGTTTTTGCGTGTCAATATACTTTGAACTTTTCATATCCCTAAATGGGTTGCCAATCGCGGTGCTGATCCCAGTGTGCTCGGCAATATATTGCCCTAAACCTTCTAGACTGGCACAGCCGCCAGTGAGGATAATGCGATCGATATTTTGGGTAGACGTATTAGAATATAAGTATGAAATAGAGCGCTCTAATTCGTTAAGAACCCCATCCATAAAGGGTTGCAATACATCGTTAATATAATTTTCTGGTAAACTCTTGCGGTTACGCTTAGCCTGTTCTGCTTCTGTATAACTTAACCCGTAAGTTTTGCTGATTAAACCACTCAGATGAGATCCGCCGATAGGATTGTCGAGTGAATTCAGTAGTTGACCATCGCGAAAAAACTGTACTGTCATTGCAGATGCGCCAATATGAGCAATTGCAATATTCAGATTGCGTCCATGATTAGGTAATGCTGCCTCTATAAGCTCATAAGCAATACGGTTAACGTGTTGGTCAATTTCAATAATGATGGGCTTGAGTCCGGCACCCTCGACGACGGCAACAAGATCATCGACATGGTCACGACGGGTTGCTGCAATAAATATTTCTACATCATCGGTGCGATTTGGTACGCTACCCAAGACTTGATAATCAAGATTGACTTCATCAATGGAAAATGGAATATATTCATGGGCTGCCCGTTCTACCTCGGCATCGAGCTCGTTTTGCGAATCGGTGCTTGGAATAATGACCGTTTTGGTGATGATATTGGCAATAGGTAAGGCTAGGGCTAAGTTTTTTATATTGCTGCCAAGTTTTTTATGGCATTGGCGGAGCGCAGTAATCACCATGTCGAGGTTTGCGATATCGCCATCGACCAGGGCAGCTTGCGGTAAAGGTTCAATCGCATAGCGGAGCAAGCGAAACTGCCCTTTACCGAGCTTAACGAGTTCAACCATTTTTACCGATGATGATCCAATATCGGTTCCAACCAGCGCTGGGCTGGAGGGTTTAAATAGCTGATCTAAGCTCAGAGCGCTATGCGATAAATTAAAAATAGCCATTGAATACCAAATTTAGGGCGAAAATATCCTGCGTCAATTAAGTCGCAAAATTTAAAAAATAATATATCTATTTGATTTTATTAATAAAAATACTGATACTAATTTAGGGACGTCAACCATGAATAATGAAACTAACAATGCGGGATGATTTATGTTGTTAAGCTTTCTGGTTTCAACAAAATGGCTACATCAAATAAAAACAGCAACACCATCACTGCAACATTACGCTATCGTAAAATGGGGATACTGAATAAATTGACAATCAACCTACAATCAGCCGAAACATCGTTAATTCCACAATTACCGTCTTCAATTACTGTATTAGTTGTTACAGCGCTACAAATTAATACGACACAATACGACATCAAATCACGACAAAGGACAAAAGTATTTGTGAACCTTAATTGAACCTATATTATACGAAAACATGAGTGTGCATCAAGTATTTATATATTAAGTATTTATATATAAAGCGTTTTTGGATTGTGGCGCATTATAATTTGCATCACATATGCCTATAATGCATCATGCTCAAACGCCAATTAGGAAATTAGCTGCAATGTGCAGTTTGAATTGTTTATGGCGTAGCCTTCATAAATGTCGAATTGTAGCTCTTATTTTTTAACTTATTGATTTTCAATATTAATTTCAGGTAACAGGTTCGCGCCATGTTTGCACGTTGGTGGGCATATCCCTTGATGTTAGTGTTTTTCATGGTGGCGGCAGGGAGTCTAGTCCTAGGATTTGCCGCAGTGTTGCTCTATCCGGGCTTGCCAACCTTAGAGGCGCTGACAGATTATCAGCCCAAAATTCCTTTACGCATCTACAGCATTGAAGGACAACTCATCGGTGAGTTTGGAGAGGAGCGCCGTGCGGTTATTGCCTTGGCTACGGTGCCTAAGAGCTTGATTGATGCGATTGTGGCTGCGGAGGATGAACGTTTTTTTCGGCATCGTGGCGTGGATTATGTAGGAGTGGCGCGTGCCGCCTTGTCTAATTTTAGTTCAGGTGGTGCGCGTCAAGGTGCGTCTACCATTACGATGCAAGTGGCTCGAAATTTTTTCTTATCTAAAGAGAAAACCTTAGGACGTAAATTCAACGAAATGTTGCTGGCTTTTAAAATTGAAGCCATGTTAACGAAGCAACAAATTCTAGAGCTATACATTAATCAGATTTATTTGGGCCAACGCGCTTATGGTTTTGCAGCTGCCGCGCAAATTTATTATGGCAAGTCTTTATCTGAACTCGGTGTTGCAGAGCATGCCATGCTTGCTGGTTTACCAAAAGCGCCCTCACGCTTTAATCCAGTGGCCAATCCCGCGCGTGCGAAGTTGCGTCAACAGTATGTGCTCAGACGGATGCGTGAATTAAACATGATTACGCCAGAACAACAAGCGAGTGCGGATCATGACCTCAAGCCAGTCAGACAAGCGTTAAATGAATTTACAGTGCGAGCAAATTACTTCGCAGAAATGATACGTGCGCAAATGGTTGAGCGTTTTGGTGAAGAAGCCTATACCCGTGGTTACTCAGTACATACAACGTTGCGAGCGGAGCATCAGCAAGCAGCTTATGCTGCGCTGCGCAAGGGAGTAATGGATTATGATCAGCGCCATGGATATCGCGGCCCTGAAGCATACGTAGATTTGTCAGGCGAGATTAATGACGAGCGACTAGAGGATGCGTTACAAGAGGTTGTAGATAGTGATGAGCTGCATGCAGCAGTGGTATTAGAAGCAAGTCCACAAAAAGTAAAACTATATCGTGCAGGCGGTGAACGCATTACAATTGGCGGTGAAGGCCTTAAGTTTGTAGCGCGTATGCTCAATGACCAAGTGGCGCCTAATCAGCGTGTCCGTCGAGGTGCTGTAGTGCGTTTAATACGCGATAGCAAAGGGCAGTGGCAAATTGCCCAGTTACCTCAAGTCGAAGCTGCTTTTGTATCGGCAGATCCACGCACCGGTGCGATACGCGCTCTCGTTGGCGGGTTTGATTTTAATCGTAGTCAATTCAATCATGTCACTCAGGCGCTGCGTCAAGCCGGGTCTAGTTTTAAACCGTTTATTTATTCAGCCTCATTAGAAAAAGGGTTTACTGCCGCCAGTGTGATTAATGATGCACCACTCACATTTTCGGCATCGCAAACGGGTTCGGAGTCGTGGGAGCCAAAGAATTTTGATGGTAAGTTTGAAGGGCCAATGCGGATGCGTACAGCGTTGGCAAAATCTAAAAACTTAGTCTCGGTGCGGATCTTGCAATCCATTACCCCGCAATATGCCCAAGACTATATAGGCCGTTTTGGCTTTGATCCTAAAATGCATCCGCCTTATTTAACCATGGCGCTGGGGGCTGGTAATGTCACCCCATTACAAATGCTGGGTGCTTATTCGATTTTTGCCAATGGTGGTTACAAAGTGACCCCTTATTTTATTGATCGGGTGGTAGATAACAAAGGTCGTGTAGTGATGGCCACAGAGCCGCAGGTTGCAGGGGACTCTGCAGAACCGGCGATTGATCCGCGTAACGCATTCATTATGTCTAGTCTGATGCGCGATGTAGTGCGCATGGGTACGGCGGCACGCGCTATGCGCTTAAGTCGTAATGATTTGGCCGGTAAAACTGGCACGACCAATGATTTTATTGATGCCTGGTTTTGTGGGTTTCAACCGAATCTAGTGGCGGTGGCGTGGATGGGTTATGACCAACCGAAAACCTTGGGTCGTAACGAAACTGGAGGTAGCGCTGCGCTTCCAATATGGATTGATTACATGAGTGTTGCCTTGCGCAACGTGCCGGAGGAGCCATTTGTGCCGCCATCCGGAATTGCAGTGATGCAAATTAATCCCAATACCGGCGTACATGTCACCAGCGGCGGTATTAGTGAATACTTCTACCAAGAGTTTCCAGCCACTGAACTGGATTCTGAGGCCAGTCCTAGTGAAGAGAAGGCGGCTACTACAGAAAAACGCTAAGCGGAGTCTAGAAGATGGCTAAATTGCGAGTTAGAGATGATATGCGCAAAGCTTTGGCGGTTTTAGCTGCACGGCTAATGGCTGAGGATGGTATTAATGATTATGGTTTGGCTAAACGTAAAGCTGCTAAACAACTCGGTGTGATGAGCGCACGTATGATGCCAAACAATGATGAAATCGATTGGGCGCGGCGCGAGCATCAAGCAATCTTTCAGATCGTGAAGCCACCTGTGCACCTGCATCAACTCAGAGCGCTAGCAGTGCGAGTGATGCGTGGTCTGTCCGATTTTGATCCGCACTTAACAGGAGGTGTGTTGTCTGGATTGGCGGGTCAGTATGCGACAGTGACTCTACAATTGTTTGTCGATAGCCCTAAGCTGGTCGAGAATTTTTTACTCGACCGACAGTTGAATTATCGCACTAGCCAATGGCGTTGTTTTATTGGGCAACAAGCCGCAACGGTGCCGCTATATATGATTGAAGAGACTATCGCGGATGTAGAGCTCGCGGTGTTTGCCGTGACTGATCTACGACATCCGCTACGCATGACGCCACAGGGTCGAATCATGGAGCGTGCACGTTTGGCCCAAGTCGAGTCTCTATTGGCGAATGCCGATGACGGAGTCGACTTGCCGAGCGCCTGATCAGATAATTCTTAGGCGTTCTGGTGCATTGTATTGAGCCAACGCGCGGCATCGAGCGCAAAGTAAGTCAAGATGCCATCAGCGCCGGCGCGCTTAAAAGCCAATAACGCCTCTAGCGCACAAGCGCGTTCGTCCAACCAGCCATTAGCAGCCGCTGCTTTCAGCATGGCGTATTCGCCACTGACTTGATAAGCGTAGGTCGGTACTTGGTAGCGGGCTTTGACGCGACTGACAATATCCAAATATGGCATACCAGGCTTCACCATCACCATGTCTGCGCCTTCGGCTAGATCGAGGCCTACTTCATGCAAGGCTTCATCGCTATTTGCAGGGTCCATTTGGTAATTACGTTTATCACTTTTACCTAGCGATTTTGACGAACCGACGGCATCGCGAAACGGGCCATAAAATGCGGAAGCATATTTGGCTGAATACGCCATGATTTTGGTATGAATAAAGTGTTTTTGATCAAGAGCTGCTCGAATTGCGCCAATACGACCATCCATCATGTCGGAAGGCGCCACAATATCCACGCCAGCCGCAGCACAGACCAGCGCTTGTCGTTTAAGGACTGCAATGGTTTTGTCATTTAAAACATACCCGCTGCTGTCGATTAAGCCATCCTGACCGTGGGTGGTATAAGGATCTAGCGCAATGTCGGTGATCACCCCGAGTTCGGGAAAGTGTTTTTTGAGTGCTGCAACGGTGCGCGGGATCAACCCTTTGGGGTTAGTCGCTTCACGCCCATCAGGGCTTTTTAAGGCGGACTCGATCGCTGGAAATAGGGCGAGTGCAGGGATGCCAGCTTCAACACAGAGGGCTGCGTGTTTGAGTAGATGGTCAATCGTATAGCGTTTGACGCCAGGCATGGATGCCACCTCAATGCTGCGATTTTTCCCGTCAATCACAAACACGGGGTAAATGAAGTCATTGGTTGTGAGTTGGTGTTCGCGCATGAGGCGGCGTGAGAATTCAGCGTGTCGCATACGGCGCATACGACGAGTGGGATAAGCACCAATAGCAGTCATGGCTTTACTACCTTATTGAGATGATGGCAATTTAGTCGATGGAATCGTTGCATTATATGAATAATACGGATAATGAAGAGAGCACAGAAAACACAGAGAACGCTGGCGCTGTCATCTGCATACAGGATAAGCCTTGATCGTAGCAAACTCGGAGCGGGCTGTGCGCATTGTTGAGGGTTCGCCGCGCCCAGAGGAGATCTGCAGTGCAGAAGATTGGGCGCTAAGGGTTGACCGGAATTAAGGGCGCATTTAGGTGACGCGCAATGGTTGCTTGTGCCAACCGCACCCCGACTTTTTTGGTTGCCGAGAAAATTTGGGCAGTGGCGACCCCAGGTAATTGGGCCAGTTGTGCCTCGGTTTGTGCCAGCATGGCTGTGGATTCTTGGCGGTTAATTTTGTCGGATTTAGTCAACAATATATGTACAGGCTTTTGGGTGGGTGATAACCATTCCAACATCTGCAGGTCTAAGGGACCTAAGCCGCGCCGGATGTCTACAATAATAACCAATAAAATCAGAGAGTTGCGGTTTGCTATGTAGTTGCCAATCAAATTGTCCCAGCGTTCTTGCTCATGTCTGGGCACTGCCGCATAGCCGTAGCCCGGGAGGTCGACTAAAGCTGATTGATTGCCCATATCAAAGAAATTAATCGCCTGAGTACGGCCAGGGGTCTTGCTCACAAAGGCTAAGCGACGGCGATTGGCAATGGTATTGATTGCCGTTGACTTGCCGGCATTAGAGCGACCGGCGAACGCCACTTCAGCGCCTCGGTCGGGCGGCATATCGGCTAGTTGGTGAACCGCGTAGCGAAATTCGAGTTGGGAGAATAAAGACACGCGCCTATTATCACCTATATTGGCTGTCTTATGGGTGGCGTTAATTTGCCCGTAAAATGCTTTAGAATACAGACCTTCTACTGATACCGTTAATTGAAGGAGCGCGCATGGAATTCCGCCTAAACAAGTTCAAGCTCAAACCGAGACAGTGGGTCTGGGTCATGGGTTTAGTGGCGGCTTGTGGCTTAGCCCACGGCGCAGCAAAGGGTGACTCTGCAAAAGGTCAGGTGATTGCTGGACAAGCCTGTGCAGCCTGTCATATGGCTGATGGCAATAGCGTGATCCCGAGTAATCCTATCTTAGCGGGACAGCACCCAGAGTATTTAAACAAACAGTTAATGAATTTCAAGCCGCAAAACGGCAAAGCCGCAGAACGTAATAACGGCATAATGGCCGGCATGGTCGCCAATCTATCCAGTGACGATATGCAAGACCTAGCAGCTTATTTTTCCTCACAAAAGGCCAAGCCTAGAGCGGCTCAGGACGCCACTGTAGCTAAACAAGGTGAAGGTATATATCGGGGTGGTGTTGCGGCCAAAGGTATTGCTGCTTGCGCCTCTTGTCACTCACCGAATGGCGCTGGCTTGCCGGTCCAATTTCCTCGTCTAGCCGGTCAACACACTGAGTATACGACGGCGCAACTCAAAGCCTTCCGTTCTGGCCAGCGTGCCAATGATCCAGCGCAAATGATGCGCATGGTTGCTGCAAAGTTAAGTGATCAAGAAATTGCCGCAGTTGCTGAATATATTGCTGGTTTGCGTTAAAGAGCGGCATACGCCTGTCACGAATTTATTCGGGCGGGGATGCTGAGGTATATAGAATCGAGATGCTGCGTTCATTGCTGACTGACTCTGCTCGCAGGCAGCAGATGCAGCCTTAGGTGTAGTCTCAAAGCGGATAACAGCGCATGGGTCAATGGAGTCGGTGGCAAGCCCTGTATACATTATTTTCCTCGATGCGCTTCGCGATCAGTCTTCTGAGCGTATTAGCGATTGCCTCGGTAGTCGGCACGGTACTCAAGCAGGCCGAGCCTTATGCAAACTATATTGCTCAATTTGGCCCATTCTGGTTTCCAGTCTTTGAGGCGCTAGGCCTGTATGACGTGTATCACGCCAGTTGGTTTCTGACCATCTTAGCGTTTTTGGTGCTCTCCACCAGTAGTTGTATTTATCGTAACGGGCCGTCTATGTTGCAAGAGATGGCCAGTTATCGTGACAAAGTGACTGTGCGCACATTACAACGACTACCTATGCAGATGACTCTACCCTTAGAGCAGTCGCTTCAGGCGTGTCAAGCACAGGTCGAAGCGTATTTAGTCCGCCACGGTTTTCGCTATCGTGTGACAGCAAGAGGTGCCGGTGGTGCAGACACTTTAATTGCGGCAAAGGCCGGCAGCTATCATCGCCTAGGCTATTTATTCACGCATTGTGGCATTGTGGTGATTTGCGTCGGCGGTTTGATCGATGGCAATCTACCGTTAAAAGCATTGCAGTGGACGGGGCGAAAGGTCATTGAGGTGCGTGACATACCGCAAAGTCAGGTGCCAGCGCAGAGTCGTCTCGGGCCCGATAATCAATCGTTTCGCGGTAACGTCAATATTCCCGAGGGTTCAAGCGCTAATGTAGTGTTTTTAAATGTTGGCGATGGTTATTTTGTGCAAGACTTACCATTCACCGTGGCATTAAATAAATTTCATATTGAGCATTACACGACCGGTCAGCCACGCGATTTTGCCAGTGATATTGTATTAACTGATCGTCAAACCGGTGAGCGTATTGAGCGCACGATTCGCGTGAACCATCCCTTAATTCATCGCGGCATTGCGATTTATCAAGCCAGTTTTGCAGATGGCGGCACCCGCATGCAATTTCGGGCATGGCCTTTATTTAGTCAGAAGCCACAGCCCTTTGATATTGCGGGTGTGGTGCATCAGTCCACTACGATACATAACGGTCAAACCGAATTGCGTCTAGAAGTTGCTGATTTTCGGCCCTTTAATATCGAAGATTTAAGTGTAAATAATACGCCACAGGAGCCAGTGAAGACCGCTGGCGTGGCAGCGCGTGTTTTTGCGCAAATGGGCTCGGGTGCAGCAGACGCCTCACGTCAAGATTTACGCAATGTAGGGCCGAGTGTGCAATTTCGGCTGCGAGATGCGCAAGGTCAGGCAAGTGAATTTAGTAACTATATGCTGCCCCTGCAGTTAGAAGGCGCTTGGTATTTAATGAGTGGAGTGCGGGCAAGCCCTAATGCGAGTTTTCGTTACTTGCGCTTGCCGCTCGATAGCCAAGGTCGCATAGAGCGCTATATGCGGTTACGGGCTTTATTATTAGATGCAAAGTCGTGGCCGTTATTGGGACAGCGTTTCGCTGCGCAAGCCGGAGGCTCTGCAGTCACCCCGCAGTTGCGCGCAAGACTTGCCGAGAGTGCGGAGCGAGTTTTGCAATTATTTGCGACCAATGGTTTTCAGTCAGTCAGTGATTTTATTGATCAGAGTGTGCCAGAGGCGGAGCGGGATAAGGCGGCTGAGATTTACGTGAAAGTATTAGAGGGCGTGGCGTTGGCGGCATGGCAGTGGGATAATCAACAACATACGCTGAAGACGTCTACGGATGATCCGCAGGCCTTGCGGTTTGTGCGTGACACTCTCACTTCGGTGAGCGATAGTTTTGCGTATGGCGCACCATTTTATGTGCAGCTCACGCAGTTTGAAGAAGTGAAAGCCTCGGGCTTGCAATTGACGCGCGCACCGGGTCAAAATATTGTGTATGGTGGTTGTTTGTTGTTGGTATTAGGCATTTTTGTGATGCTCTATATTCGAGAGCGTCGTTTGTGGATTTTGTTACAGGCAGCTCATAGCGATACCCACGCCCAGATGGTTGTGGCGATGGCCTCCAACCGCAATACCTTAGACAATGATCAAGAATTTATTCACCACCAGCAAGCATTCGCAGCGATGTCGAAAGGGTAACCCATGTCTAGTGTCCCAGAGCCAGTTGAGCCAGAAGTCTTAGTTGCCCGAGGTTTATTTAAGCGCACCGTATGGGATTGGTGTTATGCCGTAGGCTTAGTTCTTGGCAGCGGCTGGGTATTGCAGCGCTTTGGTCAGTGGATGGATGGCTATGAGCAAGTAATTTTGGTGGCGGCAGTGGTAGCTTTAATTACGCTGGCTTGGCACTGGTCAGCAATTCGGAACTTGATGTGGGTATTGATTGCTGTGAGTTTATGTAGTGTCTATTGGTATCAAGGCCAGATTGCGCGCGCCCAAGAAGTGTTTTTCTTGAAATATTTAATTTCAAGTCAAACTGCAATCATGTGGATGTGTTTTTTTTACGCACTGAGTGCGCTGAGTTATTGGAGTGGTTTACTCGGGCGCGTAGCAGCCCTCACGGCAGCGGGCACCCGCTTACTGTGGGTGGGGGTGACCGCAGGTTTAGTCGGTTTATTGGTGCGTTGGTATGAGTCTTATTTAATCAGTGTCGATGTTGGACATATACCGATTAGTAATTTGTATGAAGTGTTTGTATTGTTTACGATTATTACCGGTTTATTGTATTTGTATTATGAAGCGCGTTACGCCACTCGCCAGTTGGGTGCATTTGTGATGTTGGTGGTGCTCGCTGCGGTGTGGTTTATTTTATGGTACACCTTTGATCGGGGTGCGCATGAAATTCAACCGTTGGTGCCTGCTCTCCAATCGTGGTGGATGAAAATCCATGTGCCGGCTAACTTTATTGGCTATGGATCATTTGCGATTGCTGCCATGATTGCTTGCGCTGTATTGTTAGTAGATCGTGGCTGGCTCACGCAAATCTTGCCGACCCCCGCGGTGATGGATGATTTGATGTACAAGGTAATTGCGCTAGGCTTTACGTTTTTTACAATTGCCACCATTCTAGGTGCGATGTGGGCAGCAGAGGCCTGGGGGGGGTATTGGTCGTGGGATCCCAAAGAGACTTGGGCTTTGATTGTGTGGCTTAATTATGCGGCGTGGTTACATATGCGATTAATCAAAGGCGTGCGCGGCCCCTTATTGGCATGGTGGGCAGTTATCGGCTTATTCGTGACGATGTTTGCCTTTGTAGGCGTGAATATGTTTTTATCGGGTTTACATTCTTACGGACAGTTGTAGTAGGTGTGCTACTTTTACTTGGTGCATCACGGATGCTTGGCTACTTTTATTCGCCGGCGGCCATAAATGAGGTTAATTGCCAACCTTGCGCACCCTTGCGAAAGCACGCTAAGTGTTCGAGCGGGCTACGAATATGTTCTTCTGGAATAAACCCTTGCCGCTGACGTGCATTCACCCGCACCCAACGTTGGGGATTGCCGCGATCCAGATCAGCGACTTCCCAATCGTTAACCGGGACGACGCTATAACTCAGAGTTTCTAATATAGCTGATCCACCACTGGGTGCTTCGCGCATTTGCGTCTCTTGAGAGATGATTGCGCCATGCTCGGTTGGGTCTAAATCTTGCGGCCAGTGTGGCAAGACATAAGGTGCACAGGCACTACGAGGCATATGTTCGTGTTGAAAATAACTCGCACCTAAGTGAAGTGCGCGGCGCAATTCGCGCCATAGTGGGCTGTCTGGTTCATCAACGAGCCATTGCAGTTTAAATTCAGCATGGCCTTTGTCGCGCTCTAAACCATTGCGCACATCACGAGCGACAATGGACATCACAAACTTTATATCGCGCGCTTCAATCGCTGTGAGTAGGCGTTGCCGAAAGCGTTGCCATGAGGCATCAGTAGCCAACTCGTCGCGCGGTGGAAAGAAGGGCTCGATGGCGGCTGCTGGTGAAGCAGACAGTCCAATCCAACATGCCGTGCCTGCGGCCAATAACCAGCGGTGTAGCCTATGCGGTGGGAAGAATGGTTTTAACAATGGCATTACTGACCTTTAAATACGCCGCGCCGTTTCTCAAAAAAGGATAGCAAGGCCTCTTGATGGTCTTCTGTTTTATGGCAAATCGCTTGAAATGCTGAGCAGTGGTCCAGATGATCGCTCAAGTTTTGACCTTGTGACAGCTTGAGTAAGCGTTTGGCATAACGCACGGCCAAAGGTGGCTTTGCGGCAATCCGACTAGCCATTTTTTGAGCGCTGGCGAGTAAGTCGCCAGGTTCTGTGACTTCGAGCAAAATACCTAAACTTTTGGCTTCTTCGGCTTTGATCAGGCGACCGGTTAGGGTAAGTTCGGCTGCGCGTTGGTAGCCCAAGAGGCGGGTTAAAAACCAAGCGCCACCATCACCGGGGATGATGCCTAAATTAACAAAGGTCTCGCCAAATTGTGCCTCGGTGGAGCCAATACGAATATCACACATATTGGCTAAATCAAAGCCCGCACCAATGGCCGGACCGTTGATGGCGGCGATGACAGGAATGTCAGTGTCTTGCATGGCGAGTGGGATGCGTTGAATACCTAGGCGGTAGTTACGTTGTAATTCATGTACCGGACCTTTGGCGCGATCGCCCATGGTTTTAACATTACCGCCGGCGGAGAAGGCGCTACCCGCACCAGTAATGATTAATACAGAAGCATCTAGGCAGCTGTTCGCCCATTGCAGGGTGTTCTCAATATCGGAGACCAGTTCAGTGCCGGTGAGAGCGTTGCGCACGTCGTCGCGATTTAACGTTAACGTCGCAACACGACCATCGAGTTGTAGTGTGGCATCGGTGAGTACGGGGAGTTGAGTGGTCATATGCGAACTTTCAAAGGTGTCGGTTTGAAATTAACAGGGAAATTGTAATTCGATTTAATCATGAATAGCGGTACTGCGCCGTATTGCGTTGAATCGATAGACTAGGACGAGTGGGCGGGTGGCGCTTGACCCAATTGTGTTGCTGCCGCATCGCGGGAGTCCAATACCCGCTGCCGAGCAATCCGTTCGGCGCCCGGGCCGTCACCGTTGCGAATCGCTATCAATGTGGCTTGCCAGTGCCCCACTGATTGGGCGCGGCGCTCGGGAGTGGCGAGACCCAGGCGGGTGTAGCGCACGGTTTGGATGGCTAGCGCACTTAATATGGCTTGTAGACGCGCATTGCCGGCAACTTGGGTCAGCCATTGGTTGAGACGAATGACGGTTTCAATATAACCATTATCAGTTTCGGTCGCGCTTAACCGTAAATACTCAATTTCTTGGGCGAGTTGCGGTAGTAGTTCTACTCGGGTCGGGCTCTCGGCAATCATACGGTCGCGTAGACCATTGAGCATGGCGCGGATATTGAAGATTTCATAGACTTCAGCGATTGTCGGGTTGGTGACTTGAGCACCGCGCCGCGGCAGTATGCTCACTAAGCCGTCCTTTTCCAGTAAGCGCAAAGCCTCCCGCACCGGTCCTCGGCTCACGGCAAAGGTTGCCGCAACAGTTTGCTCCATGATGCGCTGACCGGGCGCGTAGTCGCCAGCGAGTATATCGGTACAGAGTTTGGCAGCGATTTGTTCGGCCAGGGATTGGGTGAGGGCGGGAGGCCGCAACAGTGTGGCGATAGCGGGCGCTGTGTAATCAGGGTTCATAGACCGTGACGCTAATCTTGCTTTGTCATATTGTCAACAATCTTCTTGACAGCAATTGCTGCCTAAGCATACGATGCCAAAGCATCATTTGGCTGAAATATCATTGATTGAATCTGCGCATTGAGGAACAAAACGATGGCACGCATTGAAGTGAAGTCGGAGATTACAGGCACCGTATGGCAAATCAAAATGCAGGCCGGCGACACGGTAGCCAGTGGTGATACCCTGATTGTGATTGAGTCTATGAAGATGGAAATACCGGTTATTGCTGAAGATGGCGGCACCTTGGTGGAGATTTTGGTGCAGGAAAAAGACCCAGTTGCCGAGGGTCAGGTTGTCGCTATTCTCGAAGAATAGTGGTCAAACTATTTGGTTGCAGCGCTAGAAAGTAAGCGCATGCTTACATAATAACTATTTGATCATATTGAATTATTAATCTATATGCCATGGCAAGCAGAAATTGATGAGCTGCATCGTCGGCGTGCCCTAGCCGAGGCATGTGGTGGGCCCGAGGCGGTGGCGCGTCACCACGCGCAGGGTAAATTAACGGTTCGAGAACGCATCAATGCGTTGGTTGATGCAGGCACATTTCGCGAAGTCGGCAAGCTCGCCGGCAAAGGCACTTATGACAGCGGCGGCCAATTAACCGGATTTGAGCCCGCGCCCTATGTCATGGGCATTGCCAAAATCAATGGGCGGCCGCTAGCGATTGGCGGCGAGGATTACACGATTCGAGCCGGCACTGGTTTTGGGAGCGACAGACGCAAAGGTGGCCAAGGTGGATTTATTGAGGACTTGGCTTTTCAATATCGCATTCCGTTGGTGAACCTGATTGATGGTACCGGTGGTTCAGTCAACACCGCAAAGCGCAAAGGTTATACCGTAGTACCTGGCTATGGCCAAGATGGGATGGAGCGTTCAGCTGATTTGCTCGGGGTGGTGCCAGTGGTGAGCGCGGTAATGGGCACGACTGCCGGTGGCCCAGCGATGCGTGCGATATTGTCGCATTGGTCGATTATGGTGAAAGGCACAGGCCATTTATTCGCCGCAGGTCCGCCCGTGGTCGAACGGGCGTTTGGTCAGCGTTTGAGCAAAGAGGACTTAGGTGGCACGGCGGTGGCGGTGGATCGCGCCGGCACCATTGATAATGTGGCCAGTAGCGAGGCCGATTGCTTTGCCCAAATACGTCGGTTTATGAGTTACATGCCACAAAACGTGTGGAATCTGCCACCGCAACTCGATGTTGGTGATCCTGTGGATCGCTGCGAAGGGGCGCTGGCGAGTATCGTGCCGCGTGCCGATCGCCAGGCCTATAACATGAGAACCTTATTAGGCATGATTGTCGATCGGGACTCTTGGTTTGAAATTCAACCCGGCTTTGGCCGTGCCATTATTACTGCACTAGCGCGTTTAAATGGCAAAGTGGTGGGGATCATCGCCAGTAACCCGATGGTCGGCGGCATTATGGATGTGAAGGCCGCACGCAAGCAGGGTCATTTCACCGAGCTGTGCGATATGTTTAATATTCCTTTGTTGTTGTTTGCCGACGTGCCGGGCTTGATGGTGGGCTTGGAGTCCGAGGCGGCAGCGATTTTACGTGAAGGGGTGCGGGCGCGCTTTATTGGTTTTCAGGTGAGCGTGCCAGTGATTACGGTGATTATTCGTAAATGCTATGGTGTGGCTGGCGGCGGTTTTACTGATCGTGGGGGACTCAACTTTAAAATTGCTTGGCCTTCGGCGCAATGGGGTTCGTTACCAGTTGAAGGCGGGGTGAAGGCCGCTTATAAGCGGGAGATTGCGAGTGCGCCGGACCCCGTTGCACGCGAATGTGAGCTCGAGGCGGAGTTACGGGCCTTAGCCTCGCCGTTTCGTACGGCAGAGGCGTTTGCAGTGGAAGATATTATTGACCCGCGCGAGACGCGACCTTATTTGTGTCAGTTCATTGATGCCTGCCAGGATCGATTGGCTACACAGCTGGGCCCGAAGTTACGTGCAGGAGTCAGACCTTAGGGGCGCGCTACAGCAATAAATATCCAAACAATAAAATATTAAGTAACTATTTGATTTTATTATTATTTTAATAGGCCTGGTGAAGTGCTTTGCGTGTCACTGATGGTCGCTGCGGCAGGATGAGCAATGTTTAATAAAGTTCTGGTTGTGAATCGCGGGGCGGTTGCCGCCCGTGTGTTAAGTGCATTGAATGCAATGGGGATTGCCTCAGTGGCGGTCTATTCAGAGGCCGATGCAGGGGCACCTTATTTAGCGCTAGCCACGCAGACGTATGCAATTGGTGCCGCCCCGGCACGCGAGAGCTATTTAAACACCGCGCAACTGTTAGAAGTGGTGCGCCACAGTGGCGCCGATGGCGTGCACCCAGGCTATGGGTTTTTGGCTGAGAGCGCAGAGTTTGCGCAACAAGTCATCGATCACGGGTCGCGATTTATCGGCCCCGCGCCGCGTTGGTTGGCAGCGATGGGGCATAAAACCCAAGCGCGGGCCTTGGCCGCTGAAAATGGCATGCCGATGGCGCGTGGCTCGGTGGTGTTGCCTGAAGATCCCGAGGCAATTGCGATCATTGCTGCAGAAATAGGGTACCCCTTATTAGTGAAGCCAGCAGGTGGTGGTGGAGGCATTGGGATGTTACCGGTGCGGGAAGCTGCGGGCTTGTTAGCCGCGGTGGAGCGCTCTCGTTCCATGGCTGCTCGTGGTTTTGGTAATGCGGAGGTGTTTCTCGAGCAACTCATCGAGCGCCCGCGCCATGTGGAGTTTCAAGTCTTGGGCGATCAGCATGGTCAGCTGATGCACTTCTTTGAGAGGGATTGCTCCACCCAGCGGCGTAACCAAAAGGTGATTGAAGAAGCACCTGCACCACAATTGCCACGACCACAAGCGTTGGCGATGGCTGATCAGATTGCTGCGATTTTGCAAAAAATGGGTTATGACAATATCGGTACGGTAGAGATGTTGTTGAGTGCAAATGGTGAGTTTTGTTTTCTCGAGATGAACACGCGTCTGCAAGTCGAACACGGTGTTACCGAGATGATCACCGGTGTTGACTTGGTACGAGCACAAATTTTATCGGCGGCAGGGCTGCCCTTGAGCCAGTGCTGTGATACCCAAGTAAAGATCAGTGGGCACGCGATTCAAGCGCGTGTGTATGCAGAAGACCCTAAGAATTTTTATCCTTCACCCGGCACCCTGACGGTATTTCGACCCCCACAAATACCTGGAGTGCGGATTGATACGGGCTATGCTGAAGGACGAGTGGTCACGCCGCACTATGATCCCTTATTGGCGAAGGTGATTGTGCATGCTGTGGATCGAGATCGTGCAATTACTCAGTTGTTAGAGGCCTTGCGCGGTTTCGAGATTGTGGGTGTGAAACATAATATACCTGCGCTACTGAATATTTTAGATTCCGCACCGTTTCGAAGCGGCCAGGTACACACAGGCATTATTGGTGAAATTACCGGGAGACCCGCATGACTATGCTAGACGTGCAGAGCCGAGGCCAAGCCTTAATCCGTGCAGCACGCGCCCAACAACGCACGGCATTAGATGAAGCTGCTGGCAAGAACTTGCTAGCCATTTATGGAGTACGCGTACCGCAGACGCGAGTGGTGAGTGCACAATCGTCCGACTTCAGTGAAGCAGTAGCAACGGCATGCGCCAGTATGCAAGGGCCTTGGGTGTTGAAGGTGATGTCGGCAACCATTCTACATAAGAGTGATGTCGGGGGTGTGCGCTTGGGCTTATGCAGTGTGGCTGAGGTGAGTGCAGCAATCACCACTATGTTGCAATCACCAGAACTCAAAGCGCATGTGATTGATGGATTTTTAATCGAGGAGATGGCGCCCGCCGGTCAGGAGTGGGTGGTTGGTGGTTGGCGTGACCCGCAATTTGGCCCTTTAGTGATGGTGGGTCTGGGTGGTATTTTTATTGAAGTATTGAAAGACGTGGCGTTTCGCTTGTGCCCGATTAGCCAGCTCGATGCCGAGGAGATGATTAGCGAATTAAAGGCGGCCACCTTACTGACGGGTGTGCGCGGTCAGCCACCGGCTTCAGCCCAAGCCTTGATCGCCGTCTTGTTACAAGTTGGGGGTGAGCAGGGACTGCTGATGCAGCAAGCCGATGCGGTGATGGAAATGGATATCAATCCTTTGATGGTGACTGCAGATGCAGCCGTCGCGGTTGATGCGCGTTTTATATTGGGCTAGATGATGACGATTATTGATGAATTTATGCCATTGTTTGCGCCGCGCACAATTGCGGTATATGGCGCATCCGCCAAAAACCACGCGCTACCCAATGTGTTTATTCGACGCATACAAGAGTTTGGTTATCGTGGGGTAATCTATCCGATACATCCCACGGCAAGAGAAATTAATGGCTTACCAGCTTATCCAAGTTTGGCAGATACACCGCAGCCCGTGGATTATGCCTATATCGGGATTTCTGCCCCATTGATTCCACCGATTCTGGCCGCAGCACGAGGCCGGTTGCGGTTTGCGCAAGTAGTCGCCAGTGGGTTTGCTGAAATCGAATCGGGCGAGGGATTGCAAGCCCAGTTAGCACAGGCGGCGCGTGCGGGCGGGATGCGACTGCTAGGACCAAATTGTTTAGGTACGTATTCACCGCGTGGCCAACTCACCTTTACCGAAATTAGTCCGCGTGAAGTAGGCACTGTAGGGATTGTGTCGCAAAGCGGGGGCATCGGCACCGATGTGATTCGTCGCGGCATGGCGCGCGGCGTGAAATTTTCTGGGCTGGTGACGCTCGGTAACTCAGCGGATGTGACACCTGCCGATTTATTGGAATTTTATTTGGCTGATCCACAAACTCGAGTCATTGGTTTATATATCGAGAGCGGGCAACAGGGTCGGCGTTTATTTGAATTATTACGCCAAGCGAAAGCCACTAAACCGGTCGTTATACTAAAAGGTGGCCGAACACAGCAGGGATTAATTGCCGCTGCATCACATACGGGCTCGCTGGCAGGGGATGATCGCGTTTGGGTTGCACTCGCACGTCAGACGGGCAGCATTTTGGTAGAAAGCCTAGACCAGTTTGTCGACACCTTGTTGTTATTTCAAGCGGTAGAGCCACGTCCCGAGCGACCGACCCGAGAAGTCGTGTTGTTTGGTAATGGTGGTGGTACAAGCGTCTTGGCTACCGATGCCTATGCCCGTCTTGGGTTGGCGGTGACGCGCTTTGCACCGCCATTGATTGCAGCATTAAATGATTTGCACTTGCCACCTGGCACTAGCTTAACCAATCCGATCGATTGTCCAGTAGGTACGTTTCAGCAAGACGATGGTCGGGTGGCTGAGAAAATTCTCGAAGTGATCTATGATCAAGGACAGCCCGAAGCAGTGGTGATGCATTTAAATATGTCGGCTTTTGGTGGCCGTAGCAAACCTGAAGTGTTGGATAATTTAGTCGATGCAGCCCTGCGTGTACAGCAACGCTATCCGGGGCAAGCGCATTTTATTTTAGTACTACGCGCCGATGGAGAGCCTAGCCTGGAAGCGCGCAAGCGGGCGTTCCGCGAACGAGCGCTGACTTTGGGTTTACCGGTTTATGATGAAATGACGCCCGCTGGCGGTGCGCTGGCGGCATTGTCTGCTTTGGAACTCTTTAGGAATCGTCGCTTATGTCAGTAAACGCTGCCGTCACCGATTTTCGGGCCATCAGTTATCCATTACGCTTATATAGCGGTCAAGATGCTCTGGAGCAATTGCCAGCAGAGCTCAAACGCCAACAAACAAGTCGTGCATTTATTGTGTGTGGCCGAAGTGTATCGCGCAAAACCGATTTGATCGCGCGTATTCAACGCATACTCGGCGCGCAGTGTGTCGGTGTGTATGATGAAATTGATAAAGACACCACGCTGAGGTCGGTACAAGCCGCAGCTGCAGCTGCAAGCGCTGTGCAGGCAGATTTATTAATCGGTGTGGGCTCGGGTAGTGTGATTCAAGGCACGCGGGTGGTTGCCATTTTGATGGCGGAGTCCAGACCAGTGGATCAATTAATTACACAATATCCTGCTAAAGGCCCGGCGATTAGTCCGCGACTGATGGCGCCTAAGTTACCGATTATCAATGTATTGACTGCAGCTACCACGGCTCAAAATCGCGCTGGTTCTGGCGTGAAAGACCCAAATCGTAATCATCGTATGGAGTTTTTTGATCCTAAAACGCGACCGGTCGCATTGTTTTGGGATGCGGATGCGGTGTTGACGGCGCCAGTCTCGTTGGCGCGCACGACTGCAGCATCAGTATTTTGGCGTGCCTTAATGAATCTGGGCGCGCCCCGTATGGGGCCTTTATCTGAGGGCGATCGTTTGCAGTCGTTTCGTTTAGCGCAACGCGCTATTCCGCGTGTGGCCAACCCGCAAGATGCTGAGGCGCGGATTCATTTATGTGCCGCAGCGTTTTTACAAAATCGCGACGCCGATGATGGCGGCACTCTAACTGAGAAGCATTGGCCTGCGCGGGTGACTTATGCACTGGCCACAGCGTTATTTAATTTGCATGCGCATGTGGGCCAAGGCGAGGCTAACTCAGCACTGACTGCAACCGTGGTTCGCCAATTTGGTGGGCGTGATCCAGAAGCAATGCGGTTGATTGCTGCAGCTTTTGATTGTGCGGAGGGTGATACGCCACACTTGAATGCAGCACAAGCGATTGAGCAGGCGTTTGCCGGTATGGGTATGCCCACGCGCTTGCGTGATATCAACATTCCCCGCGATAGCTTGCCGCAGATTTTGGAACATTCACTGAGAAACTTTAATGCCGATCCGCAACGCGAGTTTTTAGCGGAGCGTGATCGAATCATGGCCACATTAGAAGCGGCGTGGTGATGAGCGTACGCAGGCAGCGCACTGCGTGACTACTTTGCGCGAGCGCAGCAAAAATATTTAATAATAAAATCAGAGAGTTATATTTTTGAGAAGCGTTCAGTATCAACATTAAATACAAGCGATTAGTTAATTAATGGCTTGTTTTATTTTGTTTTTAAAATAAATATCCGCTCAATTGTAAAAAAAACGGAAAACTCAAAAAAAATCGAGTAATATTGGAACCTCGCGAAGATAATTAATCATTAATATGAAACAAATCATTGGTTTAATACTTTAATATCACCTTAATTCAGTGATTACCGCAGTAAAGTATTAATTGTATTCATTGTATTCATAGTATTTATTATCTTTATTAAATGTTGTTCAACTATTCATCATTCAACACATAGTCATTTAATAGTGATTGTTATGGTTACTGTCTTTGCTAATTAACGAATGCTATCGCTTTGACTGATGACCTGCACGATGCGGTGAAGTAGCGCGTGCTATGCAAGACAAAAGTATGGATGCAGAGTGCATTGCTCTGCAGGCGTGCACAAGGCGCTCTTGTGCGAGATGAATCGTTTTGGAGGTTGTAGTGTCTACACAAAATCAGTCGGATGATCAACACAGTGCTGCCGCAGCACAACCGTATTTCACCAAATATGATGCAGTCTTTGTTATTTTGTTATTAATCGTATTAGGTTTAGTGGTGAATTTGGGCTATACCACGTTTAAAGAGGGCTCAGAGACCGAACACACTAAACGCAACGCTGAGCAATTGGTTAAGTGGCTTGAAGAAACTGGCAAGGCGCGTGCCGAAGGTAAAGAAGTGGCGCTGGAGAGCTGCCGTAAAGACAGCGAGGCAATGTTGCAAGACTGTCTAATGGCAGTAGTCGCTCCTGGCGCGCCATTGGCCAACATCAAGAATGTGGCCGAGAAGGAGGGTTTGATTTTTTCACCGAAGTGCGATCGCGAACAGTTGAATACGCATGGTGCAATTATTGTGGAAAAAGGCACACCGAAGCCAACAGACCCAAGCGCGCTCACGTTTGCTGCTATGGAAACGGATGAGGCCGTCAATCAAGAGTTAAATCTACGGGTCATTGTCTGTGGCCGCGGATTTAGTGTGATCAAAATTGCTGAATTGAAGTTCTGATCTTAAAGAACAGCTGAGGATTATCGTGACTGAAACCCAATCTACTACCCCCCCCCAAGCTAACAAGGTGCGACGTTTTATATATCGTTGGTTATTTAATACCAACTTAGATGATAACTACGCCAAATCGACCGAAAAATTTATTTCGCTGTTGATCGTTGCCAACTTATTGGCATTGATTGTCGAGAACATTGACGTTGTATTTCAACCGAATAAGACGTTATTTCATATCTTTGATGTGTTTTCTTTGGTGGTCTTTACCATTGAATATGTGTTGCGGTTTTATACGGCGCCAGAAGACGAAGAGTTTAAGGGCCGCAAGCTACCGCGTTTGAGTTATATATTTAGTCCGTTTGCGTTGATCGACTTAGTGGCGATATTGCCGTTTTATTTGCAGTTTATTGGCCTCAACCTCGACTTACGGGTGTTGCGAACACTGCGACTGTTAAGGCTGTTGAAATTGTTGCGGGTGATTGTGCCGGCGATTCAAGAGTTTCGTGAGCTGAACAAAGGCCGCACCTTCCGCCAACAAGTCTATGCCTTGTTTCATACAACCGACACCAGCGGTCAGTTGCATGACTTAGTTGACTCCTTAGTCGTCTGGTGGGTGTTGATCTCGGTGTTAGCGGTCATTATGGAATCGGTTGAATCCGTGCACTACCACTTAAACCTTGAGTTTATTGTGCTCGATGCAGTGGCGGTTGCAGTATTTACAATTGAATATTTTGCACGGATATATTCATGCGTTGAAGGCCCCGGTAATGCGGGTGCATTTTGGGGTCGCTTCCGCTACGGACGTTCACCACTGGCAATCATCGACTTTTTAGCGATTGTGCCGTTCTACCTAGAAGCGTTGTTGCATCACTTGTTTGATTTGCGTTTCTTGCGGGTATTCCGATTAATGCGCTTGTTGAAATTGACCCGTCAGAGTCAAGCTACCGGCACCTTGCTCAAAGCGCTCAAGCGTGAATGGCCAGTGATTGCAGCTTCAACCTTTATCATGTTGCTGATGGTGGTGTTGACGGCGAGCTTGGGTTATCTTTTTGAGCATGAAGCGCAGCCAGATAAGTTTGAAAATATTCCACAATCGATTTATTGGGCGGTGGTCACCTTGGCGTCTGTAGGTTATGGTGATATTTCACCAATAACACCAGTGGGCCGATTGATGACTATTATCATGGCCTTGGTGGGGATTGGTATTTTTGCGGTGCCTGCAGCTATTTTATCTACAGCCTTTAATGACCAACTGCACAAAGAACGTGAAGCGATGCGTGCAGAGCTCTATGTGTATATGGAAGACGGGGTCATTGATGATGATGAAATGGCTAAGATCCAAGAGGTCGCCAAGGGCTTGCATATTTCACAAGATGAAATTGACACCTTAATTGAAAAAGCCAAGCATGAGCGGCGAGTCGCAGAAATGGGGCATTTACCCATTAAGTCGATTGCAGAGCATCCTGAGGTGGCGTTTGAAGAGTTTAGAGCCACTATTGGTCATTTGCGGCAAATTATTGCGGCCGGTGACCGCGAGACGGTATCGCAGATTTTTGCCCAAGAAGGCCGTGCAACAGCGTTAGAAAAAGCGATTTGGGAACAGATGAATCGTACATAGCTCGAGATCACGTACTCAATAGCGCCTGCTATTGAGTACGTATCGTAGTTAGATTAGTCAATTAGTCAATTAGTAAATTAGTCATGAAGAGATAAATTTTTTGAATACCGATTAATATTGCAGTCGGTTCAGACCATCTAGTGCCGCAGACTTATAACATTCAGCCAGTGTTGGGTAGTTAAATACCGCATCTGCAAAATAATCAATCGTACCATTGTGAGCCATGACTGCTTGGCCAATGTGAATGAGCTCGCTAGCACCTTCTCCCAAAATGTGTACTGCTAGCAGTCGTTTATCGACAGGGCTAAAAATTAATTTTAAAACACCGGTGCGATCACCAATAATCTGACCGCGCGCAATTTCGCGATAATTGGCTTTGCCAATTTCATAGGGAATACCAGCAGCCGTGAGCTCATCTTCATTTTTACCAATAGTGGAGATTTCAGGTACTGTATAAATCCCATAGGGAAATACGCCAATGCCAATCGCGTGATCTTCTTGCACACCAAAGGCGTGACGTGCTGCTGCCCGTCCTTGTTCGTAAGAGGTAGACGCCAGCGACGGGAAGCCGATGACATCCCCTACGGCATAGATATGTTCAACATTGGTTCGGAAGTGCGCATTGACAGTAATTCGACGGCGGTCATCAGCATGTACTTGAGCGCGATCGAGTGCGAGTTGTTCGGTGGCGCCCACGCGGCCTATCGAATAGAGCACGGCATCGGCATGTAAGACCTTGCCACTTTTCAAGCTCACTTCACAGGGTTTGCTGGCGTGAGCAATGAGTTTGACTTCGGCGACTTCTTCACCTAAGCGCATGGTCACGTTGTTTTGTTGCGCGACATAGGTGAGCGCTGCGGAGATTTCATGATCAAGAAATGGCAGCAGCACGGGACGCTTGTCGACGATGGTGACGCGCACACCTAAGGCTGCGAACATGGTGGCGTATTCGACCCCAATGACCCCTGCACCCACGACAATGATAGAGCGTGGAATTTGCTGTAAGCCGAGCACATCATCACTAGTGAAAATATGCTGGCCATCAAACGGAATATGACCGTCTTTAGCCGCTTCAGTACCGCAAGCAATAATAATTTTTTCGCCCGATATTTGACGTCGTCCGTGGCCGGTGGCAGAGACTAAATCAATGGTATGGGGGTCAATAAAACTAGCGATCGCCTCAATCAGATCGACGCGATTACGCGCCATGTGATTGCGAATGACGTCGACTTCGGAGCGGATCACTTGCTGCACGCGGTAGAGCAAATCATCAATGGTGATGTCTTGCTTAACGCGATAAGCCGAGCCGTAAATCCCGCGCTCGCGAAACCCAGATAAATGTAATACGGCTTCACGAAATGTTTTAGAGGGAATGGTACCGGTGTTGACACAGACGCCACCAATGGTGCGACAACGCTCGATGATGGCGACCTGTTTGCCAAGCTTGGCGGCTTGAATAGCGGCACGTTGTCCGGATGGGCCAGACCCGATCACAATTAAATCGTAGTCATAGAGGCTGGCGACAGTGGCAGGGCTAGGTATGGGCGCAGTAGATTTACTCATGAACGTTCTCGGTAATGGATTAGGCAGTAATGCGATAAAAACTTGATAAAAACTCGATAGGAATGAGATAAAAAGAGATAAAAAGAGATAAAAACGCTATGCAAAAATTAAGAAAATTAAGAAAATTAAAAAACCAAAGCCCACGCACGGGCGCAATGCAATGCATATTAAATAGATGCGCATTGTAGAGGATCGACCGTAGTACTTAGAACTTTAGGGCTGGGGTGTCGCAGCGATACTGATCATTTAATGACAATATCATCACAGTATGTAATGGAATCGTCATGCGCCTAGTTGTTTTTCTGTTGCTGTCGTGCGAGAAATTGCGCGGCTTGGTTTGCGCAGGCATCGGGATAGGATGCAGAGATATGGTAAGAATCGCCGGGGATTAGAACTAGTTCGGAGTTTGGAATGTTTTTCTGCCAGTTGCTGAATTCTTGAGTTGAGCCATAGTAGCCACTGTTAGTTGAGGTCATCACCAGTGTGGGCGCTTTAATAAGCGGGATGTCGGGTGTGATATCTATGCTGGCCAGCATACGGTAGATTCCTAGCACCGACGCTTTCGGTGCCCGACCCATGTGGTCTATCCACCAAGTCACTGCAATGGAAGGCAAGCCTGTTCCCATGCGTTCACGCATGGTCGATTCGGCCCATGCGCGTATGCTGTCCTGCTCCATACGGCGTACTTTTTCAGGTATGGACGGCGCCAGAAAATCTAGTTTGATCGTCGCGCCAGAGACAATTAAGGTATGCACCTTGTTGGGCCGCGTCGCGGCAAACTTCATGGTGACGAGACCGCCGAGTTTAGCGCCAACCAGATGCACGCGTGTTAGGCCCAGGCCCGTGATGAATGCATCAAGATCATCGGCTAGTGCTGCGATTGACCAGTCGTAGTTAAGCGGCATGGGCGTGGAGTCGCCGAATCCGCGCAGATCCAAACGGATAACTTTGTATTGTCGTGCCAGATGAGGAACCCAGCCGCGCCATGCTTCACCGCTTTCTGCAATGCCATGTACAAGGATGATGGTCTCGGCCTCACACCATGGATCGGTAAAGTCGTCTAGCGAATAAGCGAGAGTAACGCCAGTGGCAATATCGATATGGTGTTTCATGCGTGTTCTCAGTTAATCTGGTTTAGCACCAGATGCCTTGACTACTTTCGCCCAGCGCGAGACCTCATCTTTGAGTAGTGTGGTGAATTGTTCGGGAGTGCTGCCTACTGGATCGAGACCGAGTGCGTGGAGTTTTTCTTTAATATCGCCTGCGGCTAAGGCCTTGACGACTTCAGCGCGCACGATATTCACTATATCGCGCGGCGTACCGGCTGGTGCAACTAATCCATACCAACCCATGACGATAAATTCGGGAAACCCAGACTCGATAAAAGTGGGAACACCTGCTAGTAATGAATGACGTGCACTACCAGTGATGGCTAGTGCCGTCAGGCGGCGCTGTTGAATTGCTGTGAGTACTGTGGGTGGACTCACAAAAGCTAAATCAACATGACCACCGAGTAGGTCAACGGTGGCCGGGGCCGCCCCCTTGTAGGGGATATGCGTTAGACGAATATGGGCTAGTGTATTGAACCATTCCACTGCGAGATGCGCAGTAGTGCCGTTACCGGAGGATGCGATACTCAGCCGTCCCGGTTTGGTCTTAGCTAAGTTCACCAGTTCTTTTATGGAGCGCGCTGGCATTGAGGGGTGAGAAACCAAAAGCATTGGATAAGTAGCAGCCAAGCTTATGGTCACAAAATCACGTAGCGGGTCGTAGGGCAGATTTTTATATAAGCTGACATTAACCGTAAATGCGGGCTGTGCCATTAACAGGGTATAGCCGTCTGCTGCAGACTTTGCGACGAATTCGAAACCAATATTACTACCACCACCAGCGCGGTTTTCAACCAATACTTGTTGGCCCCACGTTTCAGCAAATTTTTGACTCAGCGTGCGTGTGAGAATGTCGGTAGGACCGCCCGCGGCGACTGGGACAACGATTCTGACTGGTTTATTTGGATAGGTCTGTGCATCACAGTTGATGCCAACGGCCGATAGCGAAGCCGTAAGAAACGTGAGCACGCAGGTTAGTTGTCGCATGAATGTTACTCCACTGGCGTATTAATCCAGTCGATAATATCATACGAGGCTATACCCGCCGCAGGCCACAAATAAGCGGCGGAAGCGAATAGCGCCTATTTAACGCCCGATAAACTTTGGTTTGCGTTTTTCGATAAATGCTGCCATACCTTCTTTTTGATCTTGCGAGGCAAACAGCATTTGTAGAGTACGTGTCTCAAGGGTGAGGCCTGTTTCTAGGGACGCATCCATGCCACGTAAGATAGATTCTTTGCTTTGCTCAATGGCGAGTGGGGGCAGCTCAGCAATTTGTGCGGCCATGGCTACTGCCCGCGATTCGACTTCTGCATCAGCGACTACTTCGCTCACTAGGCCCATTTGCCAGGCATCACGCGCACCAAATAAATCACCGGTCAATACATAGCGCATGGCCTGATATTTACCGATGGTGCGAGGTAGACGCTGGGTGCCACCGCCACCAGGGATGATGCCGATTTTGACTTCAGGTTGACCAAACTTTGCAGTCTCGCCCGCGATGATGATGTCGCAGGTCATCGCTAATTCGCATCCGCCGCCCAAGGCAAAACCATTGACCGCAGCAATCACTGGCTTGGGGCAGCCATAAATGGTGCGCCAGAGTTTTTGCGTGCCTCGCAATAGCATATCGATGGTACTGGCTTCGGCCATTTCTTTAATATCGGCGCCGGCGGCAAAAGCTTTTTCATTACCAGTGAGCACAATGGCACGAATGTTGTCGTCGTCTGCCATCGCGCTTAAGTGCTGCGCGATGAGTTGACGCACAGCCATGTTGAGCGCATTACGAGCCTCGGGGCGATTGATTCTGATTAAGCCAACGCCTGGGGCGGGTTGCTCGGTAATGACAACTGGTGTGCTCATGCGTGCGTTCCTTGGTATGGGGCTGCTACAAAATGTCTAACTTATTGAAAAGATTGGGTAAAAGTGCGGCCTCTGTAGCTGAAGGTCACGGTTTCACCTTGCTGCACGGTCACGGGCACGAGTTGGCAGACGTCGCGAACTTCGGTTTGTTGTGGATTATTGCGGTTGCTGATTTCATTACCAATGAGTGCGCCACCAATAGCACCAATCGCGGCACCAGCAGCGTGGTCGCGTTTATTGCTACCCAGAGTGCTGCCGATGACACCGCCGGCTAAAGCACCAAGCACGCCACCGTTGTTCGAGCCTTCGCGCATGACTTCACGTTGCTGGCATTGGCGTTGCTGTACGGTGACCAGATTGGGACGCCTATCAATGACTTGGGCATAGTCACCACCGGATTGTCCACCACCAGAATAGGGCTGCCCACCGCCAGAATACGGCTGTGCACCCATGGGCGCAGGGTATGGTTGCGCAATGGCGATGGAACTCAGCGATGCAGCGGCCAGTATGGCCAGTTTGCTAAGACGATTCATTTTAAATACTCCTATAGATCTTGGGTTGGTCAGAATGTCGCAAGGGTGAACTCGGTTTGCGATTGTAATAGATAGTTTAACGGCTATCGAGGGTATTGGGTTGACGTTTGAGGTTGTAAGCTTAAGGCGCACTACCCGTTCGATATGGTGTTGCGGCTACCATGATTGTGCGCGTACCGTAGTGGATGCGCTGGATATGAGATGTGTATCGTTTGAGTGAGCGCATTACAGTTGCGTAATTTTGGCTGCTTTGATCACGCGCTCATATTTGCTGATTTCTGAGCGAATAAATTTATCAAAGTCAGCAGGACTGCCGCCTTTCGGAATTAAGCCGTCACTCTCAAAACGTGTTTTGATATCTTGTCCTGCCAGCGCTTTATTGCCGTCGGTGTTAATTTTGGTGATGATCTCGCGCGGGGTTTTAATCGGCGCCATCAGTCCAAACCAGTTGCTCGCTTCATAGCCTTTGAGGCCTGATTCATCAAAGGTGGGGATATCCGCTACCGCTGGAAAGCGTTCAAGACTGCTGATCGCAATTGCGCGCAGACGTTGTGATTTGATATGGGGAATCAAGGCAGGCACACCGCTGAAGACCATTTCGACATTACCGGCGATAGCATCCACGATCGAGGGTGCATTGCCTTTGTAGGGAATATGCACAATATTAATACCGGCCATCACTTTAAATAATTCGCCAGCCATTTGATTCGAGCTACCCAGACCAGAGGAACCAAAGTTGAGTTTGCCGGGTTGGGTTTTGGCTAAGGCAATCAGCGCTTTGAGATTTTTAGCCGGTACAGAGGGGTGCACTACTAGTAAATTGGCCCCTTGTACGCACCACAGCACGGGAGTGAAATCGCGCAGCGTGTCATATGGCGGCTTGGCGTAGAGGGTCATATTGACTGCGTTGGAGGCGCCACCCATTAACAATAAGTAACCGTCTGCGGGGGCTTTAGCGACAATTTCCGAGCCAATATTTGTGGCGCCACCAGGGCGGTTGTCGACGATCACTTGCTGGCCCCACATTTCGGTGAGCTTGGTGCTGACCGAGCGCGCGGTAAAGTCAGTATTGCCACCGGGGGCGTAGGGCACGATTACCCGCACCGGGCGGGTTGGCCATTGTTGTGCGGTGGCGAAACCTGCGCTGAGGCTTGCGCCCAGAAGCAGGCCAAAAATAAACAATTTATTGATTTTATTGATATTTTTCATTTTATTCCTTGGGTGTTGGTGGCGCTGTTAAGCGTCGCTAAGGCTGGCAAGATTGGTCAGAGGCACGCCACGGTGGAGTGCGCTTAAGTTTTTTAGAAACAGTTGGTAGACCCGCTCTTCATTACCTTGGGCGGCAGCGGAATTATGCGGTGAAATCAGTACGTTCGGCAATTGCCACAGGGGTGAGTCAGTGGGCAGGGGTTCGGTAGCAAAAACATCCAAGTAAGCACCACCTAAATGACCGGATTGCAATTGTGAGATGAGTGCTGGCTCATCGATGATCTCACCGCGGCCGACGTTGATGACCCGCGCGCCTTGGGGTAGGGCGGAGATGCGGCTGGCGTTTATTAAACCGCGAGTCTGTGCCGTGAGTGGGGTAGCGATGACCAGCCAATCGGCTTGGGGCAATAGGCTGTCGAGTTGCTGCGGTGGATACAGAGCATCAACCTCATCTTCTGGGCGAAGGGGGCTGCGCCGCACGCCGATGACGCGCAGACCTAGGGCGCGGGCGAGTCGTCCAAACTCCTGACCGATAGCACCGAAGCCGACCACTAACGCAGTTTGTCCAGCAAGATCGCGTGGGAACTGGTGCGGTGGCACCGGATCCCAGCGATGTTCGCGTTGCGCGGTCAGCCAACGCGGGAAGTTACGCGCCAGCATTAACAGCCCCGCAATCGCGGATTGGGCAATCGGCACAGCGGTGGTGCCGGCAGCGGTGGTGAGTTGGGCGCCGCGTTCGATCATTTCGCTGTAGATGGGATGATCGACTCCGGCATTAAACACTTGTAGCCAGCGCAGGCGTGGGGCTTTGCGTACGGTAGAGAAGAATTGGCGTGAGTGTTTGGGGAAAATATCATTCGAAAAAAACGCCAAGTCGATACGGGCGCAATCAGCTTCACTCAGGCGAGCTTCGGGGTCGCTCGGTAAGACGATGAATTCGAGTGTCATGCCAAGAGAGGTGGCGAGGGCGGTGATTTCGTGGCCGCGCCGCTGTTCGAGTCCGTGGGAGATGAGTAAGGTCGTAGGTGGGTTCATAATGACAGGATAGCAGTTGATCAGGGGTTGATTTTACCTACTCTTTGCTAAGATGGTGATTTGCTGTGAGCCGATGAGCACTGAGTGTGGGTTTTTTGATGTATTCAGGCGTTTTGGTCCCGGGACTGGATGCTTTGGGTTTTAGGTTCTGGGCTCCGGGTTTCAAGTTCTAGGCTTTAAGTTCTAGGCTAAATCCTAGGGTGACGCAGTGCGCTGGGCTGATTAGAATACCGGCATTGGCTGCAATGTATTTTTTGTGTTTGTCATCTGTGTTGTTTTTTTGTTCATGAAAGAGCCTGCCGTGGATATCACTGCCTTAGAATTGACTCAACAATTAATTGCGCGTCACTCGGTATCACCGGAGGACGCTGGTTGTTTAGAGATTGTCGCCGCGCATTTAGAGCCCTTGGGTTTTCACTGCGAATGGATTACCGGTAACGGCGTCACCAATTTATGGGCGCGCCGTGGCACGGCCGCACCCTTGGTGTGCTTTGCTGGACACACCGATGTGGTGCCCACCGGACCTTTGACCAGCTGGGAGATTGATCCGTTTACCCCTACCATTAAAGATGGGGTATTACACGGTCGTGGCGCCTCCGATATGAAAACCTCGATTGCCGCGTTTGTGATTGCGTTGCGTGATTTTGTGCGGGCACATCCGGATCATCCTGGCTCTTTGGCGGTGATGTTTACCTCCGACGAAGAAGGGCCAGCAACCGATGGCACGGTGCGGGTGGTCGAGACCTTAGCGCGTCGTGGTGAACGTTTGGATTACTGTATTGTGGGCGAGCCCACCTCGGTTAAGCAATTGGGCGATATGATTAAAAATGGTCGGCGAGGCTCACTCACGGGTATTTTGACGGTGAAGGGCGTGCAAGGCCATGTGGCTTATCCTCACTTGGCGGCTAATCCCATACATATGGTAGCGGCAGCAATTGCCGAAATGGCGACCATCGAGTGGGATCGGGGGAACGAGTATTTTCCACCCACCACTTGGCAAATCTCCAACTTTAATGCGGGCACTGGCGCCAATAATGTCATCCCCGGCACCGCCCAAGTGCAGTTTAATTTCCGTCACTCCACCGCCAGTTCGGCAGAATCGCTACAGACGCGAGTCGAGGGGATTTTGAATAAACATGACGTGGCGCATGATTTAGTGTGGCGCCAAGATGGTCGGCCGTTCTTGACGCCAAAAGGCGATTTGGTCGACGCCATCGCCGCAGCAATCCGCGATGTGATGAAAATTGAGACCGAGTTATCGACCACTGGCGGTACTTCAGATGGTCGCTTTATTGCCGATATTTGTCCGCAAGTGGTGGAGTTTGGCCCGACCAATGCCACAATTCATCAGGTGAATGAACGGCTTCCCGTGATCGAAGTAGAGACCTTGCCGGCAATCTATCTGCGCACTCTGGAGCACTTATTGATGGCGGGTGCCTCTGGCAAGACGGCCGAATAGTGAATCAATCAATCAAATAGTTAACTAAATAATTAACTACTTGATTTTATTTGTTATTTTTAAGTAAGTTAGCGCTCCTAAACCAGCCTGTCTGCCGCTTGCCAAACACCCACTGAGCAGATAGCCGCCAGTCGGGGCCTCCCAGTCCAGCATCTCGCCGGCGCAAAATACGCCGGGGTGTTGGCGCAGCATGAGGGTTGGGGTGAGCGCGCTAAAGTCAACGCCGCCAGCGCTGCTAATGGCCTCATCGAGTGGTCGCGCTGCGATCAGTGGTAGGGCCAGCGCCTTCAGGGTGGTGGCAATACGATGGGGTTCGAGCAGCTCGTGTGTCGTTAATATTTCGCGTAACAGACCGGCTTTGACCCCAGTGATGTTGAGGCGGCTTTGCAAGTGACTGGCCAGAGAGCGTGAGCCGCGGGGGTGACTGACCGCGGCCAACACGTGCTCGGCGCTCAAGTGTGGTAGCAAATCTAGGTGTAGCGTAGCGCGACCCGAATGTTCGATGGTGTCGCGCAGCGCTGCGGAGAGGTTGTAGATTAAACCGCCTTCGACACCATAGTGACTGATGGTGAATTCGCCTAAGCGCTGGTGGGTAACCCCCTTGGGTGTGGTCAGGCTGGCGCTGACGGCTTTGACTGGGGCCCCAGCGTGGCGTTCTTTAAAGTGTGCACGCCATGCGACTTCAAACCCGCAGTTACTGGGTTTGAGCGGGTGCACTGCGACGCCTGATTGGCGTAACCACGGCACCCATGCGCCATCCGAGCCTAGCCGTGACCAACTGCCGCCGCCCAAAGCCAAAATAGTACAAGCGCTCGTGAGGGTTTGTTCGCCGTGTGGGGTTTGCATCCGCCACGCGCCCTGCCCATCCCAGCCCAAGCAGCGGTGACGGACGTGGATGCGTAAGCCCTGGCTACGCAGGCGATGTAACCACGCCCGCAACAGCGGTGCGGCTTTCATGGCGGTGGGAAAAATACGTTGCGAGCTACCAACAAAAGTGGCAATGCCCAAGTCACCGGCCCAAGCTTGAATGGCGGCGGCATCAAAGTCGGTGAGTAGCGCGCCCAGATCACTGCCGCGCGCGCCGTAGCGTTGGATAAAGTGCGGCTGCGGCTCAGCGTGTGTTAGGTTGAGTCCACCGACCCCTGCTAATAAAAATTTGCGGCCAACGGAGGGCATGCTGTCATAGAGGTCAACCGACTCACCCGCTCCGAGTAAGACTTCAGCGGCCATTAGGCCGGCAGGGCCACCTCCAAAAATGGCGGTGCGCACCGGTGACTTAGCGGCTATAGCCACCGCGACTTGCGAAACCGATAAAATAAATAGAGGTCAATGATCACCATGCTGAGCACCGCCATCGGATAGCCCCAAGTCCAGCTCAGTTCAGGCATATGTTGAAAGTTCATGCCATAGATACCGGCAATCATGGTCGGCACTGCGACCAGCGCGCCGTAGCCAGCCAGTTGTTTGGTGACTTCGGTATCTTGTACGGTAATCATGGCTAAGCTCACTGAAATGGCGGTAGCCACCATATCCCGTGTAGCATCGATCAGTTGGTTAATGCGCACTAGGTGGTCAGCGACATCACGAAAATAATCGTCCAAACCGGCGCACACCGCCGGCACGCGTCCGCCGTAGAGTTTGCCTACCGCTTCGAGTAGTGGCGCGGTCGCGTGCTTGAGTGTGACTAATTGTTGTTTGAGATAATACAAGGACTCAATGTTTTGACGTGCCGATTCGCCAGCGAAAATACGATCTTCAATGTGCTCGAGTTGTGAGGCAATACCATCAATAATCGGAAAGTAACGATCAACAATCGCATCCATTAAGGCATACAAAATATAGCCTGTACCATACTGCATATGGGTAGGTTCGTTCTCGCAGCGCGTGCGCACTTCGGTGAGATTGCGATCGCTATTTTTGCGAATAGTTAAGACATAGCGCGCGGTGACAAAAATATTAATTTCACCAATGCGCAATTCTTCGCCATCAATCTCTACGGTATGAATCACAAAAAACAGTGAGTCTGAATACTCTTCGAACTTGGGCCGCTGATGGCCGTGCAAGGCATCTTCAACCGCTAGGGGTTGCAGATTAAATTCTTGTCTTAATTGTTCGAGTTCGGCATGGTCGGGGTCGCGCACGGCCACCCACACGATGTAGTCCGCGTGTCCTAGATAGTCGTGAATATCTTGACTGGCGACTCGTGCGACGACGCGCCCTTGTTGATAGGCAACACTATTGACGATCATGATGTCCGGCGCGCGAGTCGAGGGCGTTTCAAGGGTTTAAGTCGATCCGTAAAATTCAAGCAAGCCATGGGTGTTGGCGATGATACGCTTGTTCGAAGGCTTCGATCTGTGAGTTTTGCGCTAATACCAAACCTACATCATCTAAACCTTGTAATAAACGCTCTTTGTAGACTGGGTCTATCATGAAGGGGTGGGTCTCGCCATCGGTATCGGTAACAATTTGGGTGGGTAGATCGATCTGTAAATGCGCACCCGGTTGCGCGTGGAGTTGCGCGCGTAAATGATTACAAATCTCATCGGGGAGTGTCACGGGCAGCATGCCGTTTTGGAGTTCGTTGGCGTAGTGAATATCACCAAATGAAGGTGCTATCACCGCGCGAATACCGTAGTCGAGTAGCGCGTAGACGGCACCTTCGCGCGAGGAGCCGCAACCAAAGTTAGCATCTGCCACCAAAATACCCGCTTGTCGCCATGGGGTTTGGTTGAGTATAAATTCGGGCCGCTCTGCACCTGTCGGATCAAACCGCATGTCATGAAATAAGTAGCCTTCATAGCTATGCGCAAGGTCGCGTAGTTTGCGTAAAAAACGCACAGGAATAATCCGATCGGTATCGACATTGGCCATGTCAAAGGGCACGGCAACTGCGTTGAGTGAAATAAAGGGGGTCATGCGCTGGCTCCAAGTAGTGTGCGCACATCGGTGATGTGACCGGTGACCATCGCGGCTGCCGCCATCGCCGGACTCATTAAGTGGGTGCGCGCACCTTGTCCTTGGCGGCCCTCAAAGTTGCGATTAGCGGTGGAGGCACAGCGCGCCCCAGCAGGGATTAAATCGCCATTCATGGCACAGCAGCTCGAGCAGCCCGAGGCGCGCCATTCAACTCCGGCGGCTAAGAAAATTTGATCTAGACCCTCCGCCTCGGCTTGGCGTTTGATTGGGGTCGAGCCAGGCGAGATCCACGCCGGGATGACTGTGGAGCGGCCGCGCAACACTTCAGCGGCGGCGCGTAAGTCCTCAATCCGACCGTTAGTGCAGCTGCCAATAAATGCGTAGTCAATCGGGATCGCTGTCAGCGGCATGCCTGGTTGTAGATCCATATAGGCCAAAGCTTGTTGCGCGTGGGCGCGTTGATTGGCTTCGCCAAAGCAGGCGGGATCGGGAACGGTGGCAGTGACTGCTAGGGCTTCCTCGGGGCTCGTGCCCCAAGTGACCATCGGTTGCAATTGGCTGCCATCCAAGTGGACTTCTTGATCAAAGCGTGCGCCGGGGTCAGTGGGTAATTGCTGCCATTCGAGGAGCGCTTGCTCCCATTCTGCCCCTTGCGGCGCATAGGGGCGTCCAGTCAGATACTCGTAGACTGTGTCATCCGGGGCAATCATGCCGGCGCGTGCACCGGCCTCGATTGCCATATTACAAACCGTTAAGCGACCTGCAATACTGAGGGCGCGAATCGCACTACCGGCAAACTCGATGACATGACCGGAAGCGCCAGCCGTACCAATCCGCGCAATAATCGCCAACACCACGTCTTTGCCGCTCACCCCAGCGCCTAGTGCGCCGTCGATGGTGATGCGCATGGTCTTGGGGCGCTTGAGCCACAAGCATTGGGTGGCGAGAATTTGTTTGAGTTGCGAGGCGCCAATCCCAAACGCATAGGCGCCGAGCGCGCCGTGGGTGGAGGTATGGGAGTCGCCGCAGGTAATGGTCAGGCCAGGTTGAGTGATCCCTAGTTCAGGGCCCACCACATGCACAATGCCTTGTTGGGGGTCAGCCATCCCGAAGTGCTTCATACCGTTGTGCTTGGCATGGGATTCGAGTAATTCAATCATATGGCGAGCGTCAGGGTCGGCGACTGCGGCGAGACCTTGCTCGCGGCCGAGGGTCGGCACATAGTGATCGGCAATCGCAAAGTTTTGGCGAGGCTTGCGTACTTGGCGCCCCGCTTTGGCCAGTGCACCAAAAGCGTGGAAAGAGCCTTCGTGCACAAAATTACGGTCTATGTGGATGAGGGCATCGCCCTCGGGACGCGTCATGATGACATGGCGATCCCAAATTTTATCGAATAAGGTGCGTGCGATAGTCATCAGCATGCCTATAAAATAATAAATTAAATCAATGGGTTAGTTAATTTTAGTGGTATTAGTTAGTGCTTGCTATTAGAGGCTGGCACGCTGATCGTCAGGCACACCGTATAAGTTTTCTAGGACTTGGATCTCGGGCAAGCCGGCCACTTCGGTGAACTGTTTAAAGGTTGCGACTTGGTGGCGAAGCTCAGCAATCGAGCCGGTGCGTTTGAGTTCGCGCAGCAAGTTTTGCATGGCCGGGATCGCTGCTAATAACAACCAATTGGGGTAGATGGCTAGTTTAAAGCCAAGCCGGCCCAGCTCGTCGGCCGGTAGGTCTGGGGTTTTACCGCTAGAGGCCATGTTGTAGAGCAGCGGCACGCCTTTGAAGCGCGAGGCAATTTGTTCGACCTGAGGGCGACCAATAGGCGCTTCGATAAACACCACGTCGGCACCGGCTTCACGGTAGCGCTCTCCGCGCTCGAGTGCGGCTTCCATGCCCTCGAGCGCGATTGCATCGGTGCGGCTGATGATTACAAAGTCATCATCGCGGCGGGCATCGCAAGCCGCTTTAATCTTGGCCACCATCTCGGCAATGGGGATAACACGCTTGCCGGCCAGATGTCCGCAACGCTTAGGCCAGGTTTGATCTTCGAGATGCACGCCCGCCACGCCGGCTTTTTCGTAGTCGCGAATCGTGCGGCGAGTGTTGATTGGATTGCCATACCCAGTATCGGCGTCAGCAACCAAGGGTAGGTTGGAGGCATCAACAATCCGGCTCGCGTTATCGATCATTTCGGTGGCGGTGAGCAGACCCACGTCTGGCATGCCAAGACGCGTTAAGCTGGTGCCAAAACCGGTCATGTAGAGTGCGTCAAAGCCCTCGAGGGCGACTAGACGTGCCGCAAATGCATCGGCCACACCCGGGGCCACAATACAGCCCGGTTGGGCGAGCAGTTGACGCAGACGAGTCGTGGCGCGTACGGGTTGGGTAGTCATGACAGGGTTCCTTGTAGGGTGATGAGTGTTCGAGGGCGTTATTTTAAAGCGCTGGCTGCGCGCTTATTCAAATTTGAGATTGAGTTTTTTAACCAAGACTTGCCATTGTTGTAACTCCTCGCGAATCCGCGTGGTGAATTCTTCGGGTGAGCTGGCGCCAGGGGTTGCACCAAGACCGCGAAAGCGTTCGCTGGCAGGACCATCCATGACGTGGCGCACAGCTGTATTGAGAATCTTGATCGTCGGAGGTGGAGTGCCGGCACTGGCTAGGAGTCCGAGTAGGGTTGAGGCCTGATAACCTTTATAGCCCAGCTCATCGAGTGTTGGGGTATTCGGTAGCGAAGGGCTACGCTGTAAGGTGGTGACGGCCAGCACTTTAAAGCGCCCATCGCGAATATAACCCATCGAGGCTGAGAGTTGATCGACCATAGTCTCCACTTGACCGCCGAGTAGTTCAGACAGTGCTGGACCACTACCTTTGTATGGCACATGCAAAAATTGCACATTCGCCATATTGCCGAGCATCTCGATGGCGAAGTGATTGGTGGTGCCGGCACCCGAGGAGGCCACGGTGAGTTTACCGGGCCGCGCTCTAGCACCCGTCACCATCTCGGCAATGGTGTTGATAGACGATTTGGGCCCTGCAATCACCACCAAAGGTACGGCTTGAATGGTGGAGATGGGTGCAAAGTCTTTTAACGAGTCGTAGGGCAGGCTTTTAAAAATGACCGGATTCACCGATAGCGGGCCACTCGAGCCCACCAAAATAGTGTAGCCATCGGGTGCGGCTTTGGCCACCAAGGCGGCACCTAGATTGCCGCCTGCACCTGGGCGATTATCCACCACCACACTCTGCCCAAGGAGGTCAGCCAGAGGTGTCGCAATAATGCGAGCAGAGATGTCAATGTTGCCACCGGGGGCGTAGGGCACAATCAGCCGTAGCGGCCGAGTGGGGAAAGTCGCTGCTGCGGTGACTAGGCTAGAGTACAAACAGCATGCGGCGAACAGCCCGCTGAAAATAGTGAGAAGGCGGCAAGCGTAGCTGTGGTGGTTATAGCAATTCATGAGACTCCTCTGAGCGTTTTTTATGGGTCGCAATTATGGATGGCAGAGATTGGTGGTGATTGGTGGTAACGGGTGATGATGGGTGCTACTACCAGCGAGCGAACGATTGTTTTGCCATTGGCACCGTGACCGAAGGCGATTGTGCGCTACTCGCTTGTGGCTGACAAGCCTAGTGGGGCTAGCGGGTTTAGCTGGATTGGGGTGGAGGTTGACTGTCTAGCGCTCAACGCTTGGTGTTTGCGACTGCGCGTGCAATTGCTTGTGAAGCTTCAAAAACTTCCAAAGCTTAAACATAGTGAGGACGGTAGGTTTTAAAGCGTGCTGAGTATGCGGGGCTCGCTGTTGTCGGCGTCTAGCGCGCGATCGATCTCATCATAATGTAATCAGCGTTGCGCTATTGCTCCGATTGAGCAGCCAATGCGTTGGCCGTAGTGATCTGCAGCTGATCTACAGCTGCAGATCACTGCAGAGCAATGTTTAATCGCTGAAGTCTACACTTGCCAGTTGCTCACAACGCCACAGTTGCTCCAACAAGTGCGTAGCCCGTGCTTTGCCAATCACCGGTTCAGCCAACTCACTGAACTTGCCATTTAATTCGTCATCGGTGAGCGGCATTTCAGGGTCGCCTTTGCGATAGGGCTGGAAATACTCAAAGCTGCGGCCGTCTAGCAGTTCAACCCGGACTTGGGCGGCGCGTTGTCCGGGATAGCCTTTAGATAATATGGGATCGGCCTCACAAGTGATTTTTTTCAGGTTGGCGCGCACATCGGCGTCCAGTAAGCGATCGGGTAAGAAGGCATTCAAGCGTACGCTGCCATGTACCAGGGCGTGGGCCACCGTGTATTGAATGCTGAATTTGGCCTGGTATTCGCCTTCGGGACTGGGGTTATCAATAATATCGAGTCCGGCCTTGTAGGTGGCTAGATGAATATGTTTGACGTCGTGGTGAGTGAAGCCATGCGTTTGTTGTAAATGCAGCACGCCATCGATGGACGGGAAAGTGTGGCCACAGCAGCCGTGGTTTTTAAAGGTGACATGGTTGATATGGTAGTCCTTGCCCAGACCGCGGGTGGCTTTGCTCCAGTCGGGGTTGATGCTCATTGCGTTACCAAAACCCACTTCACCCTCCAGCATATCAAGGGCGCCGGTTAAGCCTTTGACTGCGGCCATCGCAGCCCAGCAACCGGCATCAGCGGCATGACCGCCGTGTAAGGGTTTGGTCATCGCTTGTGAGCGGAACGCTTGCTGCAGTCCTGACGCGAAGCTGCCCACAGTGGCTAGTGCATGCATGAATTGTTCGTGATTGGCACCGAGGATGGTGGCGGCAGCGGCGGCAGCACCAAAGGAGCCGACAGTACCAGTAGTATGCCAAAACCGATAATGCGAGGGCATGATTGCTTCGCCAATGCGGGTGGAGATTTCATAACCCACGATCACGCCGCGTAGAAAACGATCGCCACTAGCCCCTGTGGCTTGTGCGGTGGCAAGTGCTGCAGAAATCACCGGGCTTCCTGGGTGGTAGCCGGCATCGCGATAGATGTCATCGAACTCAACTGAGTGGGATGCCGCACCATTAATCATGGCGGCACAGCGCAAGGTTGCCGCCCGGCCACTGGCTAAGTGCGCCAGTCCGCGATCAAGATCTTCGGCGAATGCTGCTTCTAATACCGTTGCCGGTGCCACGATGCTACCGGGTAAGAGTGCGGCATACCAATCAATGACCGCCCGTTTGGCGTGATGAATCACCTCGGTGGGTAGGTTCGAGGTTTGTTCGGCGATCGCATAATCAGCTAGGGTAGAGAGCAACATCGGTGGCCTCCTTCAGTATGTGTGCATGATTGGTCGTGATGTTTTTTAAAAAATAGTTTAAACAATGTTTTAAAAAATTCAGTGAAAATAAATTAAAAATTAATCAATAAATTCAAATAGTTAGAATCTATTTGCGCTTAGTGCGCAGCACCGGGGCTGGCGTTACGGATAATAAGCCCATCCACAGCAACGACACCAGCGCCCTCAGCCTTGACGATTAAGGGGTTGATCTCCGCTTCGCTAATGGACTCGAGGGCTGCGATTTGAGAGAACGCGACCACAGCTTGTGCTAATGCGGCACAATCGCCTGGTGGCATGCCGCGATAGCCACGAATCACGGCTAGTCCTTTAACCTCTTCAATCATTGCGGTGGCAGTGGCTAGATTTACCGGTGCTAGACGCATCGTGACATCGTGATAAATCTCGGCTAATACCCCGCCGACACCGAGCACGACAATCGGACCCACTTGAGGGTCGCGTTTAAAGCCGAGAATCACCTCAGCTAAGCCGCGCTCCATGCGCTGCACTAAAATCCCGTTGAGTTGGGCTTTGGGGTAGGCGCTACAGATGCGATGCAATATGTCTTGCGCTGCAGTTTTGAGGGCGGCATCGTCGGCGATATTCAGGACTACGCCGCCGGCATCGCTTTTGTGGGCAATGTCGGGGGAGAGGATTTTTGCAACCACGGGATAACCAATTTTCACTGTGGTATTGGGATTGGACATGACAGCGGTTTCGGCTAATGGCACGCCGAGCACGCCGAAAATAGAGTAAGCATCACGTTCGCTTAAATTACCCTCGGGAAGTGCGTCCAAGAGTTGTTGGGCGGCTGTGCTACGTTTGGTATCAATCGGAGGTATGGTGGCTGGTGGTCGCCAATCACGCCAAGCGCGGATGGCGTCGGCACAGGACTCGGGGGTGCGGAATCCGGCAATGCCAGCGCTAGACAGTAATTTGAGTGAAGCCTCGGCATAAGGTGCTAAAAATACGGCCAGTACTTTGTCACGGCGATCGGCTTCGACAATGGGTTCGACGGCGATCTCGGGCTGAAACTGCGCCGAGCTACCGGCAATGGCTAATACCAAGTCGCAATGGTCTGATTGCAGTAGGGCATTGAGCACGCCACCATAGATTTCTTTTTTTGCACCGGCGAGTGTGAGATCGGTAATGCGTGAGTCGTTAATCGTGATCTTTTGTTCTGCCAGTTTTGCAATGATCTCAGGGGTGGGCCCGACCACATCGAGACCATAGCTACCAATGCGATCAACCACACAGGCTGCACCACCGCCGGTTGTGGTCATGGCCGCTACGCGATGGCGTAGCGCAGGTTTGCGACCCTTGAGCAGTGCCGGCAATTCAAATAAACCTTCTATGGTATCTACCCGGAGCATGGCATGCGCGCGAAAGAAGGCATCTACCGCTTCATCAGCACCAGCCATCGCCCCAGTATGTGAGGCGGCTAAGTCTTGGCCGACTTCGGAGCGACCTAGCTTATAGACCACCACCGGTTTGCCGGCATCGTAGGCGCGACGAGCGGCATGGGCAAGATGGTGTGCATCGCGTATAGTTTCCATGAATAGTAAAATAGCATCGGTGTAAGGGTCATCCACCAATAAATTAGCCAGTTCGCCCACTCCAAGATCGGCTTCGTTGCCCACCGAAATCAGTTTCGAGAAGCCTACACCCCGACCCAAGCCGCGCGACATTAATCCACCCATCATGCTGCCCGATTGCGACACGATAGCGAGACCACCAGGGGTAATATTGAGTTTTTCAAGTACAGCATTAACCGACAACGCGAGACGAGTTTGTGTGCTCATTAAGCCGATGCAATTGGGCCCCACCAAGCGGGTTTTGCTGCCTTTAATTAAATCGAGCAAATGTTGTTGCATGTCTCTGCCAGCAGCGCCAGTCTCGGCAAAGCCATCACTGTAGATGGTGACTACGCTGATTTCTTTTTCGACGCACTGAGCCAGAGCGGCAGCGACTGCGGGGGCAGGTACCATAATGAAGGCGTGATCGATACCACCGGGGATAGCGCTGACACTGGGATAGGATTTTTCGCCGAAAATCTCCTCGCGGGCAGGGTTCACCGGATAGAGTTTTCCGCTATAGCCGTGGTGACGTAAATAGCGTTGGGGGCGCGAGGTGTTTTTTTTCTCGTCGCTAGAGGCGCCAATTAATGCAATGTTACGGGGATTGAAAATGGCGCGATAAAGTGCAGGGTTAGACATGTTCAGTTTTCGTGTTTAAAAATTAGGATTGTTAAAATGTAGTACGTAATCAGTTTAAAATTGAGGCTTAAAAAGGTTAGTAAAAGGGTTAGTAAAGGGTTAGTAAAGGGTTAGTAAAGGGTTAGTAAAGGGTAATAAAAAGTTAAATACATAGTGAATACGTGCTTAATAAACTGGATTCATGTAGCAGCGATCAAGCAAATGGTTACGCGAGGCTAGCATCCACGGCACAAACCTTGTGGATGCAGTTTGCTGGTAGCCACGCGGAGCCGGTAGCGATTAGGATTTGCTGGGGCGCTGCGAGAACGAACGTTCGAATACGCTTTCTGCAATACGATTTTTAAGAATCTCAATCGAGCCTCCTGCAATCATCCAGCCGCGACACTTACGGAAGCAATACTCGACCAAGGTTTCTGTGGTGTAACCCATCCCGCCCATGATTTGCATCGCTTCATTGCAAATGTCGAAGCCGGCTTGATTGCAATACGCTTTGGCAATCGCTGTTTCTTCGGCTGAGGGAATGCCACCATCGGCATTGACTGCGGCCCGATAGAGCAGTAACTGTCCAGCATCGAGTTTCATGCGCATGTCGGCAAATTTCCATTGCAGACCTTGGAATTCACATAACAGTTTGCCAAATTGCTTGCGTTGCAGCGCCCACTCGCGCGCGACATTGTAGGCGTAACGCCCCAAGGCTAGAGAGCGTGCTGTATTGCCAATGCGCTCGACGTTAAAGCCAGCAATTTGTTTTTTAAAGCCACCTTCTTTGAGCATAACGTTTTCTGGGCCGACGTAGACATTGTCGAGATAGGTTTGCACCCACTCTTCACCATTAAAAAACTTTGAGGGTGCGCCTTGTTTAAAGCCTGGAGCATCGCGCGGAATTAATACCGAACCAATCCCACCAACGCCGGGTCCAAACCGCACATACGTGAGCATGACATCAGCGTAGGAGGCGTGGGTTTGAAACACTTTGACGCCGTTGATGCGATAACCCTCGCCGTCGGGGGTGGCGGTGGTTTTTAGATCAGTGACTGCCGAGCCTGCTTCGGGTTCGGTCATGCCTACGGTAATGACACTCTCACCGCTGAGTATCCTTTTGAGGTAGCGTTCTTTTTGATCAGCAGTGCCATATTCGGCTAACACCCGCACCGGCCCAAAGTTGCCGGCTTGGATCACATCAGCGCTGCGCGGGCATACTGCGGCAATCGCTTCAATGGCAATGATCGCATCCATTAGAGAGCCACCTTGGCCGCCGTCCTCTTCTTTCATGGTAATGCCCATGAGGCCTTGTTCAGCCATTAATTTGGCGACGTCCCAAGGGTGTTCTTCTTGGTGAGCGCGTGGTAGCGCACCGGCGCGAAGGTGGCGGTCGGCAAAGCCGTGGACTGCTTCGCGAAACTGTTCTTGTTCTGCGGTGAAATGAAAATCCATAATATGTAATACCTAGTGATGAAAAAAAGAATGCGTATGTTACCGCGTCTTGACCCCTTTTAGGGATACAGCGCCCAGCCAATATGATCAGTGTGTGCTTTAAATAGATGACCTTCACCGGTGGTGACAAACAGGATTGATAGGTCAGGGCCGCCAAAACAGCAATTAGTCGGCCGGTGGCATGGCACGGGATGGGTGGATAACACCCGACCTTGGGGTGAAAACACATAGATCATGGGCCCAGCACCGGCATTTGGCCAGCCCGCAGTGGCCACAATATTGCCCTCGGCATCCAAACACATGCCGTCGATGCCGCGATGAACGCCATGGACGTCCTCGCCCCAAGTAAATAGAGTGCGATAGGCGCCCAAACTGCCATCGGCTGCGATCGGATAGGCACGGAGCTCACGGACAATGCCGCGGGTGAAGCTGCTCTCGGCAACGTAGAGGGTGCGCATATCGCGGGAGATCAAAATGCCGTTGGGCTGAGTCGTATCAACGGTCACACGGGTGGCGTGGTATTGACCGTCGGCGTGCGGATCGAGGCGGATGACGGAGCGGTTGTCGAGCTCTTCGGTCTGATCAGCATCGACATTGCCATCGTTCCAGGGGTTGGTAAACCAAATTCGACCCAAGCGATCTATGGCCAAATCATTGGGCGTATTCAAGCGCTGACCATCAATGCGATCGGCAATCACTACGTTGCTGCCATCCGGATCAAAGCGCATCACGCTACGGCCGCCTTGACAGCAGCCAAACAATCGACCGTGCGCATCGAGAGCAAGGCCGTTGACGCGATCGAGTCCAGTGCGCCACGGGCTGATGCTATTGGTGCGGAGGTCGTAGCGGAAGATGGTGTTGGCGTGAATGTGTGTGAAGTAGAGATGCTCGCCATCCCACACCGGGCCTTCAGTAATCGGAATACCGATGGGTTTTTTCAGTAATTCAAATTTCCAAGGCATTGCACCCTCCGTGGCGTCATTGTTTTATGGATGATCATGGTGAATCGATAGGAATGATTGAGTGTGCTTCAGTTTGTTTCTGTTTGTTTTCGTTTGTTTGAATGCATTAAAGTGCACTAAAGTCCGCTTAGGTTGAAACTTCACCGCACTGGAGCTACACAATCACTGATTGAGTTTTTTATTGAGTCCTTTAGGCTTTGAGCAGTGGCCGTAATGCGGTGACGTCTGCGAGATGCTCCAAATCCCAAATGGTGTCGCACAGTTTACGTGCACGAGCTCGACCTAAGATCGGCGCCATTAAATGGTGACACTTTTCATCGACTTCAGCGCGTGACATTGGATTTTGCGCCGTACCTCGTACCGCTTTCACGTGATTGCGTAACACGGTGCCGTCCTTAAGGGTGAGGGTGACAATGCCTTGGCGTGAAGGTAAGGCTGCGGTGAGTTGATCGTCGCCCAGCAAAGTGATGCGGCGGCGCAGCGCCAATACGGCCCGGTCTTTCATGCGCGCCTCATCGTGCGACGATTCAAAAGTGACAATGCCATCGATGAGCATAATCGCGCACATATGTTGCATGCAGATATCTGGCATGTGGCGATTGTCGGTGGTGTTGGCGGCTTGGTGTGCCACTTGAATGGTTAAGGCCGCTACTTGATCAGCAGTGACATGGTGTTGGCGTATTAATTCGAGCAAACCATCGAGCGGTGCTTGAATCGGTGAGCCCACTGACCAACGCTTGATGTTGGTATTCATGATTTCATAGACTACACCTAAGTCTTTAATCAGGCGCTCGGGTTGCGGTGGTTTACCCACACGTCGGGTCTCGTCATAGGCGACAAAGAAATTACGCTCGCCACTGAAGACGTCTTCAACCGCGCTAAAGCCCGCAGCAACCATGGCAGCTGCAGTAATGCCGTTGCGCGCCGGCATGCCACCGAAGTCAAAGGCTTTTTCGATATGTTCGGCGTCGCGCATCCAACATGAAATACCCGAGCATTGTTGGGCAGTATAGGACAGCGTATGGCGCATGCCATCGGCGTTGAGGCGGGCAAGTGCTGCTGCGGCGGCGGCGGCACCAAAGCCCGGGCCGAAGCTGTGGGTGGAGTGGCCGGCTTCGCGAAACGGGTAGGGGTGTAGTGCCATATTGAGCCGGGTGCCAATGTCATAGCCCAGGGCTACACCGCGCAGTAATTGGCGACCATTGGCGTGCTCACGCTCAGCCATTGCTAGTGCAGCAGGCACGATGGCACAACCAGGGTGGGAGAGTGAGGGGGCGTGTGAGTCGTCGGTCTCGTCGGCGTGGGCCAACATGCCGTTAGCGAGGGCGGCGTGTTCAGCGGTGGTGATAATTTTCGAGCCAATGACGGTGGCTTGAGCTGAGCCTTTAAGGGCGGAGACATATGCAATCGCTTTTTCACCCGGCAATAAGCGGGAGCCTGAGACCATCGCTGCGATAGTGTCGAGGATGTGATGCTTGGTTTTTTCCGCTACTGTTTTGGGCAGGGGTTTTTTAGCGGCCGCCGCCATGTAGCTTGCTAGGGACTGCATGAGCGGTGAGATCGCGGCCTTGGTGTGGTTTGCCGTTGGACGTTTTTTTGGTGTGCTCATAGCATGATTCCGCCGCCATTAACATGTATCGATTGACCAGTGATAAAGCGCGCTTCGGGTCCGAGCAGCATGCGCACCATGGCTGCAATTTCTTCGGGCTCGCCGCGGCGGCCAGCAGGGGGTAAGTTGTGGGCACGATGCGCGGGGCGATCGGGGGCGCCAGGCAGGCCGCGTTGGGTGTTGATGGTGCCAGGCACGACACAGTTGACGGTAATGTTATGTTCTGCCAAATCCATAGCGACTGCTTTGGTCATTGCGGCGAGTCCGCCTTTGGCCGCCACTACATGCGAGCGGTGTAGTGCACCTTTGTGTCCAGTGAGCCCACCAATATTTACAATGGCACCACCACCGGCTGCGATCAAATGCGGTAGCGCGGCTTGGGCGGTGAGGAACGCGCCATCCAATACGGTGGCAATCACTTGCTTCCATTCGGCATAACTAATTTCGGCAAATGGGGTCTCGGCGCGAATGGCGGCATTACTGACGATGCCGTCAATTCGCCCAAACCGGGCGACAGTGGCTGCAACTAGGGCAGTGACTGCGGCTGGTTGGGTCACGTCTGCCATATGCAGATCCGCCTCGCCACCAGCAGCGATAATTAGCGCGACAGTCTCGCGTCCGGCCGCTTCAGAGGTGTTGGCATTGACCATCACTTTGGCGCCACCGGCCGCCAGTGAGCGGGCAATGGCACGCCCAATATTACGGGCGCCGCCGGTGACCAGAATGACCTTGCCGGAGAGATCGTCGCTGGGTCGTAAGCTGACGGGATGGATCATAAAATATCCTTTATTTTCAATTAGTTAATTATTTTTAAGAGTGACAGGAGTGCGGTATTAGTCATTTTTCATGCCGGATTCGCGCACGAGTTTTGCCCATTTTTGAATTTGTGCTTGAACATAAGTAGTAAATTCTTGGGGGGAGTTCACTACCAAGTCAGCGCCTTGGGCGGCGGCCCGTTCGCGGATTTCGGGGATTTCTATAATCCGTCGCATCTCGCGGTTGATCTGCATGACGATGGCGTTGGGGGTGCCGCGTGGTGCCATCACGCCGTTCCATGCGCTCAAGTCAAAACCGGGTAACCCCGATTCGGCCACTGTCGGTAGATCGGGTAGCGCTGCCGAGCGTTTGGCTGAGCCCAAGGCAATAGCGCGGGCACGACCCGATTTAACAAATGGTAATGCTGCTGGGACTGAGGCGAAGGTCATTTGGGTCTCGCCACTGACCACCGAGGCTAGCTGGCCACCAGTGCCTTTATAGGGCACGTGTACGATATTGACTTTGGCCATGGATTTGAATAGTTCACCCGCTAAATGCGCCGTAGCACCAGTGGTGCCCGCGGCATAATTCACTTTACCGGGACGCGCTTTGGCATAAGCAATTAAATCTTTCACCGACTTGATCGGCAAATTGTTATTGACCAATAGCACCCCCGGAAATTGCGCAAACAGGCCAACGCGCTCAAAGCTCTTTATGCTGTCGTAGGAGAGTTTTTGATGCAGGCTAGGAATCACCGAAAAGCTGGTGTGGGTGTAGAGTAAGGTATGACCATCGGGGTTAGCTTGAGAGACGACCTCGGCAGAAATAATGCCACCACCACCGGGCCGGTTATCCACCACAACGGTTTGGCCTAGACCTTCGGTGAGTTGCTGCACTAACAAACGTGACATGATGTCAGTGGTGCCGCCGGGGGCAGAGATTACAACCATGCGGATTGTACGATCAGGATAGGCTTGTGCCGACAGAGTCAGGCTAATACCAACAACGATAGCCCAGAGGCGCAGATTGGTCAGGCAATAAGGCATAACAGATTATTCCTATAAAAATACATCAATTCAAGATGTTGGCGGTAAACGTGCTGGCCATGGCGGCTCAGTCAGGTGGCTTCAACCCAAACGTATAGCCTAGCGTTGATTCTAGCAGTCATTCTGCGCTGTGGTGCTAGCCTGTCCATACTGTAGGTGTGCGGTAAAATAGCGCTTTAGTCGATGTCTGGCGTGGTGGCCTGCGGTGGTGGGCGCTACTGTTTATTACTGTTGACAAGGGGTGTGTTGTGAAAAAGCCATTAGTGGGCATCGTGATGGGAAGTCAGAGCGATTGGTCGGTGATGCAGCATGCAGTGGAGATGGTTGAGCACTTCGGGATTGCCTTCGAGGCAAAAGTGGTCTCTGCCCACCGCACCCCAGACTTGCTCTTTAACTATGCCGAAACGGCGGCCGCGCGTGGTCTGCGTTGCATTATTGCCGGTGCTGGCGGCGCAGCCCATTTGCCGGGGATGCTTGCGGCGAAAACCGTGGTGCCGGTGTTGGGTGTGCCAGTGACTTCGCGTCAGTTGCAAGGCTTGGATTCTTTACTCTCGATTGTGCAGATGCCCAAGGGCATTCCGGTGGCAACCTTTGCCGTAGGTGAGGCTGGGGCGGCCAATGCCGGATTATTTGCCGCAGCGCTGCTAGCCCATGAAGATCCGCGGGTGATGCGATTACTTGCTCGTTTTCGTAAACGTCAAACGGCCGTGGCTCGTGCTATGAAACTGCCAAAAAAACAATGATTTATCCTGGAGCAATGTTAGGTATTTTAGGTGGTGGCCAGTTGGGACGAATGTTTACCCACGCTGCTCAAGCCATGGGCTACCCCGTGACTGTGCTAGATCCAGATCCAGCCAGTCCGGCCGGCGCAGTTGCCCAAGTGCATCTGCAAGCCGACTATGCAGATGGCGCGGCCCTGGCACAATTAGCCGCTACTTGTGCGGCAGTGACCACAGAATTTGAAAACGTACCGGCCGCCAGCTTGGCCACTTTAAGTGCGCGCTGTGTGGTGTCCCCTGCAGCGGACGCGGTGGCAGTGGCGCAGGATCGGGTTGCCGAGAAAGCGTTTTTTGGACGGTGTGGTCTAGGGGTGGCGCCGTATGCAGTGATTCATACCGAGGCGGATTTGTCTGCCCTCGCCCCGAGTTTGTTTCCAGCCATCATGAAGCGGGCTCGTTTTGGCTATGATGGTAAGGGCCAAGTGCCAGTAGCGGATGTCGCTGCAGCTCGGGCGGCATGGCAGTCCTTGGGTGCGCAGTGCTGTGTGCTCGAGCAGCGTATTGATTTGGCTTGTGAGCTCTCGGTGGTGGTGGCGCGCGCTGCAGATGGCGCGACGCGAGTGTTTCCAGTGGCCGAGAATCAGCATCGACACGGTATTTTAGATGTAAGTATGGTGCCCGCACGAGTAGTACCGGCATTGGCTGAACAAGCTGCGCAAGCCGCCGTGGCAATCGCTACCACACTGCAATATTGTGGTGTGTTGGCTGTAGAGTTTTTTGTCACCCGCAGTGGTGGCTTGCTAGTGAATGAAATGGCACCGCGACCACACAATAGCGGCCACTATACCTTGGATGCGTGTGTAAATTCGCAGTTCGAACAGCAGGTGCGGGCGTTGTGTGGATTGCCCTTAGGGGATACGCAGTTGTTGATGCCGGCCGTGATGGTGAACATATTGGGCGAAGCTTGGACGCAGAGTGTGCCGGAGTGGTCGCGAGTGTTTGCGTGTGCTACGGCAAAGCTACACCTCTATGGTAAGCAGGAGCCGCGTCATGGCCGCAAGATGGGGCATTACACGGTGATGCATCAGTCGCCAGACACAGCGCTCAGTGAAGCCTTGGCGATACGCGCCGCACTCTATCCGCAATGGCAGGTTGCTAGCTAGAGGATGTCAACAGAATTGCGGTAGGTGTATAGTGCAAGCCGTATACAACTGATCGGTAGTTTTAAGCGTTATGGTGATAAGTTCTGAAGTTATACGGTCTGCACTGATAAGGCATGAACTTTTAAAGCTTGAACTGTTAAGGGCTGGTTATTTTTATAGGGTAGGTTTTTTTGGGTTAATAGAATTTAAGTTATTGGAAATCTGATGTCAGAGACTCAAGCGCCATTGTATCAATCGTCATTAAAGAGTTTGCCCTTTTTACACCGCGGCAAAGTGCGCGATTTGTATGCAGTTGGGGATGATCAGTTATTAATTGTACAAACCGATCGCTTGTCTGCTTTTGATGTTATTTTGGATGATCCGATACCAGGCAAGGGTCGCGTGTTGACTGAGCTGTCCAATTTTTGGTTTGCTCAACTGCAAGGGATTGTACCAAATCATTTAACGGGCATTGATCCGCTGACCGTCGTTGCCTCTGATGAGCGCGCGCAAATTGCAGGTCGTTCGATGGTGGTGCGAAAATACCGGCCGCTATTAGTAGAGGCCGTTGTGCGTGGATACTTGATTGGTTCGGGTTGGAGTGACTATCAAAAAACAGGCGCTATATGTGGCATCACGTTACCGCTAGGCATGCAAATGGCTCAACCCCTGCCCCGTCCCATTTTTACACCCGCCTCAAAAGCTCCAGCGGGCGAGCATGATGAGAATATTAGTTTTGATGTTGTGGTGGAAACGATTGGCGCTCACTACGCCGAGCAAGTGCGTGATATTTCAATTCGACTCTACAACGAAGCCTCAGCCTATGCAGCGACTCGCGGCATTATTATTGCTGATACTAAGTTTGAATTTGGTGTCGCAGAAGACGGTCATTTGGTGTTAATCGATGAAGCCTTGACACCAGACTCCTCTAGATTTTGGCCTGCTGCTGAATATCAATTGGGACGTAACCCGCCGAGTTTTGATAAGCAGTTTGTGCGTGATTGGTTGGAGACCCAGCCTTGGGATAAAACGCCGCCAGCACCGCGGCTGCCCGCTGATGTGCTCGCCAATACGGCGGCAAAGTATGCAGAGGCTCTGCAGTTGCTGATGGTGAAACCCTCGTGAGTGCGGTGCCTGCTGTGGGAATCTTGCCCTATCAAGATATTGCCCAACTGATTGCAACAGGTGCGATTTGCGCTGATGGTGGTGTGAGTGAGGCGCAAATTCAACCCGCGAGTATAGACCTGCGTTTGGGGGCGCGAGCGTGGCGTGTGCGGGCAAGCTTTCTACCGGGCAAAACCGCCACGGTATCGAGCAAAATTGAACAACTCAAGATGCATCAGATTGATTTGTCGCAGCCCGTGGTTCTGGAGCGTGGGTGCATTTATATTGTCGAGTTGATGGAAGTCTTGCAGCTTCCGGCTGACATTTCGGGGAAAGCTAACCCCAAAAGCTCCACCGGCCGCTTGGATATTTTTACTCGCCTCATCACCGATGCAGGTAATGCCTTTGAAGGTGTAGCGGCAGGCTATCAAGGACGCTTATATCTGGAAATTGTGCCGCGCACTTTTAGTGTATTGGCACAACAAGGCACTCGTCTCAATCAGTTGCGCTTTGTGCGTGAGGACCGCAGTGGCAGTCCCGCTGAAGTGTTTGACGCTACCTTGCATGACGTCTATGCCGACGCTTCAGGGGTATTGCCTGCAGTGAGTAATAATGGGGTTTGGGTGTCTGTGGATTTAGCTGGTGCTGATAGTCACGGTGTGATTGGTTATCGGGCCAAGCATCATGCACCATTGATTGATTTGGCGCGTATTAATCACTACGAATTACAAGAGTTTTGGGAGCCATTGCATAGTAATGCCAGTCAAAATTTAGTGCTGAACCCTGATGATTTTTATATTCTCGCTTCACGCGAATGCATACGCATTCCGGCGCAGTTTGCCGCTTCCATGGTGGCCTATGATCCGGCGGTTGGTGAGTTTCGGATTCATTACGCCGGATTTTTTGATCCAGGTTTTGGCTATAGCGCTAACGGACAGGGTGCCCGTGCTGTATTAGAAGTGCGCTCCCATGATGTGCCCTTTATGATTGAGCATGGACAGGATGTTGGGCGTTTAATTTACGAACGTTTATTAGCGGTGCCAGAAAAAATCTATGGTGCAGATCTCGGCTCTAATTACCAATCGCAAGGTTTGAAGCTGGGTAAGCAGTTTAAGACGCCTGCGAAGTCATGAGTGCTGGTATAGTGCACAGAGCCAGCAGGTGCTGACGATGCAAGCTATACCTTCATCTGCGGACATTGCCGCAGCCGCAGCCGCGCTACAACGCGGAGAGTTGGTCGCCTTCCCTACGGAAACAGTTTATGGCTTGGGTGCAGATGCAAGCAATACTGCAGCCGTGGCAAATATTTTTGCGGCAAAGGGGCGACCTGCTGATCACCCCTTGATTGTTCATGTGGCTGCAGTAACACAGCTCAACGCATGGGTACAGCATATTCCCGAGTCTGCGCAGCGCTTAGCGCAACAGTTTTGGCCAGGGCCGCTAACGATTGTGTTGCCTCGTGCTGCCACGGTGAATACCGTAGTCACGGGTGGACAAGATACGATTGCAATACGCATACCTGCGCACCCTGTTGCTCAAGCGCTGTTGCGCGCATTTGGTGGTGGTATTGCAGCGCCATCAGCAAATCGATTTGGTCGAATCTCAGCAACCACAGCAGCGCATGTACGGCAGGAATTCAGTGATGTAGTCGCGTGTGTTCTCGATGGTGGCGCAGCAGATGTGGGGATTGAATCCACCATTGTGGATTGTTCGCAGCGAGTGCCGGTGTTGTTGCGCCCAGGGGTAATTACTGCCTTGCAATTAGAAGCCGTATTGGGTCAGGCGCTGGGCTATGCTGACGCTACAGCGCCGCGCGCGCCCGGCATGTTGGATAAGCACTACGCACCGATGACACCGATGATGATGATGGAAGCGGATTTGCTGGTTGAGTTAGCGCACAGCCTCACCCGTCAAGGTCAGCGTGTGGCTGTGTTGGCGCGCGAAGCACGTTCGCCAATGAACCCCCAACTGGTGTGGTTAAATGGCGCGCTCGATGCCATTGCTTATACCCATGATTTGTACGCGCATCTGCGGCAACTCGATGCCGCGCAATGCGATGTGTTATTGGTAGAGCAACCACCGCAAGACATGGCGTGGTTTGCAGTCATGGATCGCTTGCAACGTGCGGCGGCGGGCGCCGGTCATTTGTAGCATAAAAAAGAGGCCGGAACTCCGGCCTCTAGCGATCTAATACCATGGCAGGTTATGACAAGCTTACAAGTGTGCGAGTACTGCCTCGGCTGAGGATACTTCAAATTTGCCTGGACCCTCGACAAACACCCCTTTAACCACACCGTGATCAACAATCATGGCATAGCGGTTAGAGCGTACGCCCATGCCGCGAGCGGTGAGATCTAACTCAAGACCGAGTTCTTTGACGTATTGGGCGCTACCGTCAGCGAGCATGCGAACCGTACCATTGACTTGCAGATGCTTACCCCATGCTGCCATCACAAATGCATCATTCGTGGTGACACACCACACCTCATTAACGCCTTTTGCTTTCAGTGCAGCAGCGTGTTGTACAAAGCCTGGAACATGCTTTGCTGAGCAGGTTGGGGTATAGGCGCCGGGCAGACCAAAGATCACAATTTTTTTATCTTTAGTGCTGGCAGCAATATCGACTTCTTGCGGGCCGAGTGGGCAGCCGGTTTGGTCATCGAAACTAGTGGATTCCATGAGTTTGCCTGCGGGCAGTGCTTGACCTGCTGTAATCATTTAAATCTCCTTAACGTAACAAGTGGAAAAAAATAGTGGGGCGAATCTTAGTTTTTGCAGAGCTGATTGCACTCGCGTTGCGAGGCCGTATTTTGGCATAGACCGAGGCGATTGCTGAGGCTAATTCGGCCTCGCCTGTAAATTTTTTGTGGTTTTGGGGCTAATGTCCTGATTTGGAGTAGGGGTAAATGTCAGACTTCATACGCTACAGTGCTATGCTTGGCCTTGCGCAATCTGGTGAACCAGTAAATTTAACGGATTAATTTAAGGTATTCATTTAACCTATTATTTAAAGGATCTATATGACGATTTCAATGTATCAAGTGAGTGTGCCACGATTTATTCATGTCTTGAATAATTTAAATCTTATTTTGGATAAAGCCCGCGCCCATGCAGAGGCTAAAAAGATTGATGCTGCGGTACTGCCGCATGATCGATTGTTCCCAGACATGTTGCCCTTAAAAACACAGGTGCAAATTGCCTGTGATGCTGCTGGGGGCGTGGCGGCGCGACTTGCCGGGGTGGAGATTCCAGAGTTTGCTAATGATGAAAAAACCTTAGCTGATTTACAAGGACGCATAGCTAAGACAATTGCATTTCTAGAGACTATGACAGCGGCACAAATTGACGGCACGGAAGCGCGTGAAGTGATTACTAAACGTGGTGATAAAGTGACCCATTACACAGGGATGCAATTTCTGTTAGGTCATGCAATCCCTAATTTTTATTTTCATGTGACCACGACTTACAATATTTTGCGCCATAACGGTGTCGAGATTGGTAAGCGTGATTTCCTCGGTAAAATTTAAACGGTAGGGGCATTAGCAATGCGTTGGGAGAGCGGTCGCGAGAGCGATTCGGTGGAAGACCGGCGGGGTGAGTCTGCCGGCGGCTTTGGGGGTCGGAATATTGGTATTGGCACCATTGTGTTGGCAGTGGGTGCTTGGTTTTTGGGTATAGACCCGAGCTTTATTCTGAATCAGCCGGCGAGTGCGCCTTCCAGTTCTAGCCATGCGCCTGCTCAGCCACCCCCACACAATGATCGGCAAGCACGCTTTGTGTCGATGATTTTGGCGGATACAGAAGATACGTGGACTGCGCTGTTTGAGCGTAGCGGCAAGGTGTATGTAAAACCGAAATTGGTTTTATTTAGTCACGCTGTGCGCTCTGCTTGTGGACGGGCGGAGTCGGCGATGGGCCCGTTTTATTGTCCGGCAGATCGGAAGGTTTATATTGATCTGAGTTTTTATGATGACCTGCAACGGCGCTTTAAGGCGCCCGGTGAATTTGCGCAAGCCTATGTCATTGCCCACGAAGTGGGTCATCATGTGCAACAACTGCTTGGGGTTAGTGCCAAAGTGGCGGCAGCCCAGCAACAATCCGACCCGGCGCGCGCCAATCGGCTGTCGGTGCGCTTAGAGCTCCAAGCAGACTGTTTTGCGGGGGTTTGGGCGCACCACGCCAACCGTTCTCGTCATCTATTAGAGACGGGGGACTTGGAGCAAGGCTTGGCTGCAGCCGCCGCGATTGGGGATGATAGGCTTCAGAAACAGGCGCGTGGTTACGTCAATCCAGAGTCATTTACCCATGGTAGTTCGGCGCAGCGAGTTCGATGGTTTAACCGCGGCATTGATACCGGCGATGTACGGCAATGCGATACCTTCAAGGCGCGCGAGTTATAGCTGGATATCAAGCGAGTTTGATAATGCCGCCAACGTAAATTTCGTTGACGTTAAGGTAATTTACAAATAAACCTTTAATCTTAATAAGTTATTGATTTAATTGATAAAAATGAAATTTAGGCGGTTACTCTGGGAGTTGGCGCTCTAAATCACGAAAGCGTTCCGCCATTTGTCGGGTGTTGACCACAAACTGCTGCAATTCAACCGCTTGACGTAAACGGCTCACCTTGGGCGTATCAAAAGATTCATGTTGCAGGGCAAACTGCGCAGTTTCGCTCAAATGGAGTTCGGCTTCGGGCGTGCCCATGACGTTCGCGCTATGGGAGGCGCTCATCGACTGAGTATCGCTGCTGACACGAGCGCTGTTAGCGCTGGCTGGGCGGGCGATGGACGGGTTAACCCGTCCTAAATTTAAGTATGTCTCTGTCATGGCTGACTCCTAACGATCTTTTGTATCCTTTGTGTGCTCTACACTCATAGTTTCGGCAGAAGTCACGGATACTTTAATAAGTATCAAAATTATGATGCATGCTGCAGGTTTAATCGAATTTCAGTATTTTTGATATCAAAAATGGTTTAAATAGTGAATAATCTGCGACAATGCTGAACAAAATAACCGTTCCAGCGCTACTGTATAGAATGGAACTGCTTAGGCAAGAGCGATGATGCTTGATGTGTATCAATTAAACTGATTTTTATGGGATTCATGCTTTGGTTGCCACTGTTAAAAATTCATTCATAACTGCGATGATTGTTGCTCAATTGAAGGCGATCCATGCTTAATCATTTCCCCCAAGTGATCGGGGTGGCCAGTGGTAAGGGTGGCGTTGGCAAAACCACGGTATCTGTTAATTTAGCAGTGGCCTTGGCCGAGCGTGGCCATGAAGTCATGTTGTTAGATGCGGATTTGGGTTTGGCGAATGTACAAATTGCTTTGGGTGTGCAGTCCCCCTATAACTTAAGCCATGTGCTCCGCGGCGAGAAGACGCTCAATGAAGTCATTGTCAAAACCCGTAGTGGTGTGCGACTGGTGCCTGGTGCATCAGGCGTGCGACAAATGGCAGCCCTAGATGCGACTCGAATTGCGGCCATTATTAATGCCTTTGGTGAGATCCAAGACCGTGTAGATTATTTAGTGGTGGATGTTGCAGCGGGCTTATCACCACCGGTGTTATCGTTTTTAGCGGCGTGCCAGCGACGGATAGTGGTGTTGTGTGATCAACCGGCAGCGATTGCTGATGCCTACGGTTTAATTAAAGTGATGATGACCGAAGATCACCTCGATGAAATCTACATGGTCGCGAATTTGGTGGCAAACTTACCCGAAGGCGAGCATTTGTTTCGACGCATGAACGAAGTATGCAGTCGATTCTTGAAGCAACCGATTCAATATTTAACGGGCATTCGTACTCATGATGCTTTTTTAGAAGCCGCACGTAAATATCAATCGATACTTGAGTACTCCCCGACATCGACTGGGGCCGGCGATTTTCGCCGACTAGCAGAGTTAATCATCGACCTACCCAAAATCGAACAACCGACCGGTCGAGTTCAGTTTTTTATGGAACGCATGCTGCAAGCCACTCTACATAAGTGACTCATTTGGACTCATCACTCTCGCTATACGAGCAAGTTGGGAACCGCCAAGAAGAGTTGGTCTTGGCTCATATGGCTATGGTTAAACGAGTGGCGATTCATCTGAAGGCGCGTATTCCGCCTTATATGGAATTAGAAGAGTTAGTGCAGGTCGGAATTGTCGGTTTGATAGAAGCCTCACGTGGCTATGACCCCTCTAAAGGTATTGCCTTTGAAAACTTTGCATTGAGTCGTGTGCGCGGCGCAATTTTAGATGAGGTGCGGCGCCAATCAGTCTTGTCTCGCTCGTCCGTAGCTTTTAAACGTACCGAAGCCGAGGCAGTGCGTGCATTGTCGGGAGAATTGGGGCGAGCACCAACCCAATCAGAAATTGCTATTTATTTAGGACAGTCAACCGAGGAGTTCCACAAGAATCGCGATGCCGCATCTAACGCAGCGACTTCAATGGAGCAGCTTGGCGACGAAGTGATGAATATTGCGGGCGATCGAAGTCTGCAACCCGAGGCAATTCTTGAGCATGCGCAAGATGTGGATCAGCTGGCACTCGCGATGGATCAGCTCGATGATCGTCATAAGTTAGTGATTTCCCTCTATTATGTTGAAGAGATGAATCTCAAGGAAATCGGTGCAGTGTTAGGTGTTAGCGAATCACGGGTAAGCCAAATACTCTCCACCACCGTGAAAAAGCTCAGAGCTCAATTCAATATGAATGGCTAACTGCACCTGCCAAACTGGATTTAGTCGCCGAACTCGCTGACAGAGCAACCAAACGTCTAGTGTACGGATCAGCAGTTGTTATTCAAATAAATGTGAGCGCATCGTGTGTATGATGTGCATCATGTGCATATCGGTAGCACACATTGCGGTGCTGTTTATTCCGTCGCTGCAGTGACATAAAAAACCCGTCTAAATCTATCGAGGTGGCGAGGCTTTGCGCTAGAATTCGAAGCATTATCATACAATCGATCGCCAAAAAGAGGAGAGGTCATTGAACCAACCAGACAACAGCCATGCCGAACTGTTAGCGCAGAGTGTGAGCGCGTACGTGCAACATGGTGCAGATCTACCCCGTGTGCGCGCACTCGCACAAACCCAATTAGAATTTGATCCCAAGCAGTGGCAAGAGCTAGCAGATTTAGGGTGGTTAGGTATTTTAGCGCCCGAGAGTTGTGGTGGCTTGGGTCTGGGCTTGGCTGAGGTCGCGATTGTGGCAGAGGGTCTGGGCCGCGCGCTAACACCAGAGCCCTATACCCCAGTTGCTGTCCTCGCCGCCGCGATACTGACCCCTTTGGCTGGGGCGACATTGCCCATGGCTATATTGAATGATTTGGTTGCAGGGCTTGCTACTCCAGTGTTGGCTGCGCAAGAGCAGGCTGATGATTTTAGCGCCCAGTTGGTGGCAACCGTGGCGACTCCACAAACTGGCGGTATACAACTCGATGGTGTTAAGTCGTTTGTAGTGGGCGCTGCGGGGGCGAGTGGATTTTTAGTCACTGCACATCACGAGCAAGAACCGCTATTGTGTTGGGTGCCGGGTGAGACCCAGGGTTGTCATGTACGCTTAATACCGCTAGCCGATGGTAGAACCGCTGGAGAAGTACGGCTTGATCATGCACTGGTGAGTGAGGCGCACATACTCGCCCGCGGCGCGCGTGTACGGGAGTTACTAGATTGTGCTTTGGATTATGCACAAGTAATTACTGCTGCTGAGTTATTGGGCGTGCTCAAGAAAACCCAAGAGATGAGTCTCGAGTATATGAAGACCCGTATTCAGTTTGGAAAAGCAATTGGTAGCTTTCAGGTGTTACAGCACCGTGCTGTTGATTTGCTCATTCAACAAGAGCTAGCAGCTGCAGTATTGGCAGAAGTGATTCAAGAAATGAGTCACACCCCCATGTCGGTTGAATCGCGCGCTATGGCGGCAAGTCGCGCTAAAGCGCGTTGCGCCGATGCTGCGCTGATGATTACGCGCGCGGCAATTCAGTTCCATGGCGCAATTGGTTTTACCGAAGATTGTGATGTGGGTTTATATGTGAAGCGTGCAATGACTTTGGCGGCGTATTTAGGTAATAGTCGCGCTCACCGTCAACGTTATGCTCGACTAGCGGCCGTTGGCCATCAGGAGGCAGCATGAGCGATTGGAATGCATTAAGTGATGAAGCGTTTCGCGCTCAAGCGCGTGAATATTTTGAGCGCGAGTTTCCAGCAGAATATAAATTTTTAGCGCGTCGTATGCGCTGGGCCGAGTGTCGTGATTGGTATCAAAAATTATCTCGCAAAGGTTGGATTGCACCGAATTGGCCGATAGAGCATGGCGGCATGGGTTTGTCGCCGACTAAGCTATTAATTTTTTATGAAGAAATCGAACACGCCGGTGTCGGACGTATGCCAGACCAAGGCTTAACCATGGTGGGCCCCACTTTGATTCATTTTGGTAATGCTGCGCAACGTGCTGAATATTTACCAAAAATTATTGCGGGTGAAGCGGTGTGGTGTCAGGGATATTCAGAGCCGAATGCAGGTTCTGATTTAGCGAGCTTGCACACCGAGGCCGTTCTTGATGGCGATGACTTTGTGATCAATGGTAGTAAAATTTGGACCTCGATGGCGCATGATGCAACGCATATTTATGTGTTAGCGCGTACCGATAAACAAGCTCGCAAGCGCCAAGAGGGGATTAGTTTTCTGTTGGTTGATATGAAAACCCCGGGCATTACCTTGCGCACGATTCGTAATATTGCTGGGCATGAAGAGTTCTGTCAGGTGTTCTTTGATAATGTGCGCACACCCCAATCAAATTTGGTCGGCGAATTAAATCAAGGTTGGACTATCGCAAAAGGATTGTTGGGATTTGAGCGACTCAACATTGGTAGCCCGCGACGTCCCCTGCAGGCGATGGAGAAACTCGAAGCCTTAGCCACTGCCCGTGGTCTTATGGCAGACCCTGCGTTTGTCGAACGTCTGACCCAATTAAAATTAGATTTAGCCGATCACAATTCTTTGTATCGTCGCTTTGTTGACCAGGTGCGGCGTGGTGAGAGTCTAGGCCCTGATGTGTCGATGTTAAAGGTCTGGTCTATGGATACCTATCAGCGCTTATCGGAATTAGTGTTAGAGGCCGCAGGTGAGTATGGCGTGATGACTGGCGATGTCGATTTTGACGGCACAGCAATTGATGTGCTCGCGCCTTTTTACAACGCTCGTCCCGGCACGATTTACGGCGGCTCCAACGAAATACAGCGCAATATTCTCGCTAAGTATGTGCTGCAATTACCCAGTTAAACAGGACTCAGACTACTACTATGCCTAACCATAGACGTGTGATTCATACTCATGATGCACCCCAAGCCATTGGTACTTATTCGCAAGCGGTTTGTTGTGGACAAACTGTCTACATGGCAGGTCAGATTGGCCTAGACCCAGAAACCATGCAGATTGTTGAAGGTATTGAAGCGCAGATTCATCAAGTATTAAAAAACTTGCAAGCGGTAGCAGTAGCGGCCGGTGGCACGCTCAATGATTGCGCCAAAGTAAATGTCTATCTGACTGACCTACAGCACTTTGCTTTGGTTAATACGATTATGGCGCAATATTTTCAAGAGCCTTATCCGGCTCGCGCTGCGGTTGGTGTCGCCAGCTTACCCCGTGGTGCATTGGTCGAGATTGATGCGGTGATGGTATTGCAGTGAGGCGAATTGCTCAGTGTGGTTACGATGATGTATTGAGTGATGGCGCGCGCAACCCCACAGACTGAGCCGGCATCACGGCAACGACTTGATTGGGGCGTGACGCCTGCGTTGGCAGCGTTATTGGCCAAACTCGGTATTCACAGTCGCTACGATTTGGTGCTGCATCTGCCGCTGCGTTATGACGATGAGACCCAGGTCTGGCCTATCGCTGAGGCAATCCCCGGTGAAGAGTTGTTATTTCAAGGCACGGTTGTGGATGCCAATATTCAATACCGACCGCGGCGCCAGTTGGTGTGTCGACTTCGTGATGATAGCGGCGAGTTGACGCTACGGTTTTTAAACTTCTACCCAAACATCGTGAAGATGCTCGCCGTAGACCAGCGTGTGCGTGTTTATGGCATGGTGCGCAGTGGTCATTTAGGTCTAGAGATGGTGCATCCGCGGTGTCGAGCCTTAACAGAAGGTATGCCCGTGGCGCAGGCGCTTACCCCTGTGTATCCCACTACGGCAGGCTTGGGGCAGGATCGCTTGCGGCAAGCGATTGCGCGTGCCTTGGTGGCAGAGCCATTATCTGAACAATTGCCGCCAGCGGTCTATACCGCTTTGGGTGTGCCCACGTTTGCCGAGGCTGTCCGACTGCTACATCACCCGCCGCCCCATGTGGCGGTGGAGACTTTGCAAGGCCGCACGCACCCGGCATGGCGGCGGATGAAGTTTGATGAATTACTGGCCCAACAGTTGTCGATGCGGGTGCATTATCAGCGGCGGCGAGAAGCCACAGCACCTGCGTTGCGGGTGCGGGGTCATTTAGTGGATGCCTTGATGCGGGCGTTACCGTTTCAGCTGACCGCAGCACAAAATACCGTATTGGCGCAGATTCGCGAGGACTTAACCCAGACGCATCCAATGCAGCGTTTGTTGCAAGGGGATGTGGGTAGCGGTAAAACCGTTGTTGCCGCCTTAGCGGCTTTGCAATGTGTGGAGAACGGCTACCAAGTCGCTGTAATGGCCCCGACCGAGATTTTGGCTGAGCAGCATTATCGTAAGTTCTCGGCGTGGCTCGCCCCACTGGGGATCGAAGTCGCATGGTTTTCAGGTAGCCTTAAAAAAAGTCTTAAAAATCAATATATTGATCGTATTGCTCAAGGTCAGGCGGCCGTTGCAGTGGGCACACACGCTTTGTTCCAAGACGATGTAGTTTTTCAGAACTTGGGTTTGGCGGTCATTGATGAGCAGCACCGTTTTGGCGTGCACCAACGTTTAGCCCTGCGATTGAAGAGTGGTCAGGGCAAAGCGGCGCGCCAGCCGCATCAGTTGATGATGAGTGCCACACCAATACCGCGCACCCTCGCTATGAGTTATTACGCCGATTTGGATGTATCGGTGATTGACGAACTGCCCCCAGGACGCACACCAATAGTCACCAAATTAGTGGCGGAGGAGCGCCGCGATGAGGTGATTGGTCGGGTGCGTGATGCCTGCATGCAAGGCTGTCAGGCGTATTGGGTCTGCCCCTTGATTGAGGAGTCGGAGACGCTGCAGTTACAAACCGCGTTAGATACCTATGCCTATCTGCAAGACACATTTCCTGAGCTGCGGGTAGGCTTGGTGCATGGCCGCCTCAAAGGCGCACAGAAGCAGCAAGTGATGGCAGCATTTTCTAGTGGTGAATTACAGTTACTGGTGGCGACCACCGTCATTGAGGTGGGTGTGGATGTGCCGAACGCCTCGTTAATGGTGATCGAGCATGCGGAGCGAATGGGCTTATCGCAATTGCATCAGTTACGCGGTCGCGTCGGCCGAGGAGCGGCTGAGAGCACCTGTATTTTGCTCTATCAACAGCCGTTATCGCCATTGGCGCGCGCCCGCTTAAAGGTCATTTACGAAAATACCGACGGCTTTGAGATCGCCCGTCAAGACTTGCAGATACGCGGCCCAGGTGAGCTGTTGGGCGCGCGCCAAAGTGGCTTGCCGATGCTGCGCTTTGCGGACTTGGCACTCGATTTAGATTTGCTCGATGCCGCGCGCGCCGTGGCTGAGCCCTTGTTGCGCGAGGAACCATTGGCCGCCCAAGCCCATTTAGCGCGTTGGTTGGGTACCCGTCATGATTATTTGAAGGTATAAAAAGTTGAAAAAAAGTTTAAAAAAGTTTAAAAAAATTTAAGAAGCTTATGAGGTTTAAAAAGTTTATAAAGTTTGTAAAGTTTGTAAGGTTTATAACGCTTAGAAAGTTTAATAGGCTTGAAATGTATGGCTTGGAAAATTAAACCCTAGGCGATAGATCAGTGCCACGCCAGCCCGGCACAATGCGATAATTGACCTCAGAAAGTGATCCCATTTTTACAGAGGGTACTGATTGTTTAACGCAATTCCTGTGGATCGATTGTGGTGCGCCCGCCCGCTAGCCGCTGGCGCGCTACAGCCATGGTTAATGGATGGCGGTTCTTTGACCGCGCGCCTGACGCGGGCGTTTGGTCCGATCTCAGTGACGGTCTTAAACCAAGGGCTGTGCCGCCCACATGCTGATGAGCGTTTTTTGTGGGGGCCAGCGCAGCCACCAGTATTGGTGCGTGAAGTGGTTCTAAGTAGTCAAGGCCAAGCACTGATTTTTGCGCACACAGTGGTAGCGCTTCACCATCAGCGTGGCGCATGGCGGGGACTGGTGAATTTGGGACATCGGCCCTTGGGCGCGGCCTTATTTGCCGACCCTAAAATTACCCGACACAGCCTGCGTTATAAAGCATTGCGAATCAACCATCCCCTATGGTCGGGTGCAGCTCGTCAATATGCCCCAGTCATGCCAACGGTGATTTGGGCGCGTCGCTCGATTTTTGGATTAGCCGGCGCCCCTATACTGGTGAGTGAGGTATTCTTGCCCAGTGTTTTAGCGCGGCTTGGTGCAAAATAAGCGTACCTGATGTGCTGGGCTCAGCCAGCGCCATTCAAAAATAGTTAATAATTTCAGATACTTACATATGAATCATTCGTCATTGTCATCACCAGCGCCGAGCCCCCCGCCTTTGGGTAAACGCCAACGGCTACGCGCTTATCTGCAACTCATGCGCTTAGATAAACCGATTGGTATCTTATTGCTGTTGTGGCCGACGCTATGGGGTTTGTGGTTTGCAGCGGGCGGATGGCCTCCCTTAGAGATCGTGATGATCTTTGTGCTGGGCACTGTCCTCATGCGCTCGGCTGGTTGTGTGGTGAACGATTACGCCGATCGACACTTCGACCCGCATGTAGAGCGCACTAAACTTCGACCCCTAGCGAGCGGGGCGTTAACGACCCGTGAAGCGCTACGCTTGGCGGGATTATTAATGGCGGTGGCGTTCGCGTTGGTCTTGCGCCTAAATGGTTTAACCATTGCATTGGCAGTTGTCGCAGCGGTTGTCGCAGTGATCTATCCGTTTATGAAGCGCATCTTCCCACTACCCCAAGCTTGGTTGGGGCTTGCGTTTGGATTTGGAATTCCGATGGCATTTGCTGCAGTCACCCAGGCGGTACCGCCTGTAGCGGGATGGCTATTATTGGCAACGATGTTTTGGGCGATTGCCTACGATACCGAATATGCCATGGTCGATCGTGAAGATGATCTGCGAATCGGCATTCATTCGGCAGCAATTTTATTTGGGCGCTATGATGTGCTCGCAGTGATGCTCGCCCATGGCGTGTTTTTAGGGTTGATGGTGGCGATTGGCGTTTGGCATCAGCGCGGCTTGGCGTATGCGATAGGCTGTGTCTTGGCTTTAGGCTTGATCGGTTACCAATATCGATTGATTGCCCAACGCAGTCGCGCCGGTTGTTTTCAAGCATTTTTAAATAATCATTGGATAGGCTGCGTGTTGTTTTGTGGCTTAGCGCTAGACTTGTGGCTTAACCGATAGAGAAACTTATGATTTATCAAGACTTACGGGAATTTATAGCGGGGCTAGAGACTCGCGGCGCATTACGGCGCATCGCACTGCCAGTTGATCCCCGCTTAGAGATGACAGAGATCTGTGATCGGGTATTGCGCAAAGCGGGGCCAGCAATTTTATTTGAACAACCGACTGGCCATACCATTCCAGTATTAGCGAATTTATTTGGTACGCCAGAGCGCGTGGCGTGGGGCATGGGGCGACAGTCAGTGAGTGAGTTGCGCGCTCTCGGTGAATTGTTGGCAGCCTTAAAATCGCCAGAACCCCCCAAGGGTTGGCGCGATGCATGGGACAAGATTCCCTTATTACGCCAAGTGCTTAGCATGCGGCCGCGTATGGTGCGGCAAGCGCCTTGCCAAGAAATAATTTGGGAGGGCGCAGCAGTTGATTTGGCACGCTTGCCTTTGCAGACGTGTTGGCCAGGCGATGTTGCACCCTTGATTACCTGGGGCCTAACAGTAACCCGTGGCCCGCAAAAGACGCGGCAAAATTTAGGCATCTATCGGCAACAGGTGATTGCACGCAATAAAATTATTATGCGTTGGCTGGCGCATCGTGGTGGCGCCTTAGATTTTCGCGATCACACCTTAGCGTATCCACGCACGCCATTCCCGATTGCCGTCGCATTGGGGGCCGACCCCGCGACCATGCTCGGTGCGGTCACTCCAGTACCTGATGCGCTGTCCGAATATCAGTTTGCAGGACTATTGCGGGGCGCACAAACCGCAATCACCAATTGCATCACCCATGATTTGCAAGTGCCAGCACGTGCCGAAATTGTGCTTGAAGGTTATATACATCCGGATGAAACTGCCTTGGAAGGGCCCTATGGCGACCATACTGGTTATTACAACGAACAGCAGCGGTTCCCGGTAATGACCATAGAGCGCATCACCATGCGCGAGCGACCCATCTATCACTCCACCTACACCGGCAAACCGCCTGACGAGCCAGCGGTGTTGGGCGAGGCCCTAAACGAAATCTTTGTGCCGCTATTGGCTAAACAGTTTCCTGAAATTGTAGATTTTTACTTGCCCCCTGAAGGTTGTTCTTATCGCTTGGCGTGCGTGAGCATTAAGAAGCAGTACCCAGGTCACGCCAAGCGTGTGATGTTTGGCGTGTGGAGCTTTTTGCGGCAATTTATGTATACCAAATTTATAATCGTTACCGATGATGATATTGACGTGCGGCAATGGAAAGAAGTGGTGTGGGCCTTAACCACCAGAGTAGACCCGCGCCGCGATACCATGATTGTGGATGAGACCCCGATTGATTATCTCGATTTTGCTAGCCCAGTAGCCGGACTAGGCTCGAAGATGGGGATAGATGCAACAAATAAATGGCCGGGCGAGACGAATCGACAATGGGGAGAGCCCATCACCATGAGCCCTGCAGTGGTGGCGCGTGTGGATGCGCTGTGGGCTGATTTAGGACTGTAATTCAATAGTTGATCGGCGTAGGCCATATTGTTCTACGCCGATGGTGCAGATTGATTTAGTGATAAAACGGCGTGGTGCCAGTGAGTGTGGTGCGCTCCATCACCCGTCGTGCGGGCAAAGCGTAATCTAGAACAGCGCGATGTTGGGTGGCACAATTATCCCAAATTAGAAAATCGCCTGAACGCCATTGATGACGATAGATGAACTCATCTTTTTTGATGTGTTCAAATATCATGGCTAAAACCGAAGCGTTGGCCGCTTCATCCAAACCTACAATTTGTGTGGTATAGCCTTCATTCATAAATAAGCACGGCTTGCCGTTATAGGGATGGGTGCGCACTGCCGGATGTGGCATGTCTGGCGTTTTGGCCTTTTGCTCGGCAGTCAGTGGTTTGCGCGCGCCACTTTTACGATCGCGAGTGTATCCCGCAATATAAGAATTGATGGCTTGCTTGCCAGTGATTTGTTGACGCACTGATTCTGGTAGCCCTGCATAAGCTGCGGTCATGCTAGAGAAGAGCGTGTCGCCTCTAGCAACACCGTCAACCATGGGAATCTCGCGCGCGTAGAACAAAGAACCACGGCTAGGCTGCGCGACGTAACATAAGTCTGAATGCCAAAAGAAGCCGGCATCTTGACTGCCAATCGGCTTGCCATTTTCGATGACATTAGACACGACAAATAATTCGGGATAGCCCGGGCGGCAGCAATCCTGACGCACATGCTGTTCCAGCGCACCAAAGCGACGACTGAACGCAATATGTTGTTCGGGCGTTAAGTGTTGATTTGGGAATACGATAACCTCGTGTTGATGCAGTGCATTGGCAATCGCTTCAATGGTTGTTGCAGGTAGATCTTGTGACAGATCAACATTTAAAATTTCAGCGCCTAGGACGGCATTGCTTGGTTTGATATTTAGCATGACAGACTCCGCCAATCGTTAAAGTAAAGAGAGTAAATTGCGAGATGTTTTTTTATTATTTTTATTATTTTTATTATTTTAATACGTATTGCAACAGCAACAGTAGAGATTTATGGTTTAGATGTACGCCGTGGCACCGGCTTGCAACAGGCGTTGTCCTCAGCACTGTATACCCAATTCAATAACGCATCTTGAGCCGCCTGCGCCTGCCCTGCTTGGGCATGATTAATGATAAATACCACAACCTTGCGATTGCCGCGGGCATCTAATACATAACCCGCAATCGAGCGTACGCCTGCTAGAGTGCCCGTTTTAATATGGGCTTGTCCTGCTACACCCGCATTTTTTAACCGCTTGCGTAGCGTGCCATCAACCGCAGCAACGGGTAAGGAGGCCACCAGCTCAGGCATCACCGAGCTCTGGTATGCAGCCAGCAGTAACTGGCCCAAGTGCTGTGCGCTGATGCGTTCAATACGGGACAAGCCAGAGCCATTTTCAAGCACTAACTCAGGCATCGGTAACTGGCGCTGTTGTAACCATTGGCGAATATTGAGGTTGGCGTTTGCAGCGGTAGCGCCACTGCCACTAGACCCGGAAAGACCCAGGCTAAGAAACAATTGTCTCGCCATCACATTGTTAGAATATTTATTAATGTCTCGAACCACCTCTGAGAGTGCGGGTGAAGTGATTGTTGATACTGCTCGTGCAGTATTGGGCAGAGTTGCTTCCCGCACTTGACCGCTAAATGTGCCGCCCAGTTCTTTCCATAATTGTGTAAACAGGGCGCCGATATATTGGCGATGACCTAGCACACTATAGCTGCGGGTGCGTTCGCCACAGTCTAGTGGATACACGCCACTAAATTGCAATTGTGCAGAATCAGCTTGCCCCGGGGTGTCTACACTTAGACGACTTAACCAGTCACCGCAGGCACCATCGATCAATTTAATTTGATTGCTAATTTGTACTGCTGGCAGTGCGGGCTCGCTAATAATACGAACGCTGCGGGTAAGCGGCTCGGGGATGAATTGTAAGGTGACGGCTTTGAAGTTCACCATCAGCGCACTGGGTGTGGTGTTGTAGGGGCGGGTGGGTTGATCATCAAAGCCTGCGCTATCCGAGCGCTCATCTGCAAACGCAGTGCGATCCAGTATTAAATCGCCGCGAATCTCACGAATGCCGCGGGCTTGTAGATTACGCAGCAGCAGCCAAAACTGCTCTATAGTGAGTTTAGGGTCACCTTGGCCTTTGAGATACAGATTGCCATGCAGTGTTTCGGACTGAATGCTGCCATCGGTAAAGACCTCGGTATTCCAGGTAAATGCCGGACCGAGCAGCTCTAAACCGGCAAAGGTGGTGACTAGTTTCATGGTGGATGCTGGATTGAGTGAGCGCTCTGCGCCTATGCTCAATATAGGTTGATTAGCAACAATAGTTTGTACAAAAATACCAATGCTCGACTCGCTAATACCGGCTTGAGACAGGGCGCGCGCGACAGTATCTGGTAAATGAGTAGTTGCTGCGCTGACGGCGTTCGCAAAGTCACCGCTGACAAACAGCAGCACTAGCAGCATCACCAGCGCACGAAGGCTAGTATGAATTCTGGAAAGAGTAAATTGATTGAATTGATTAAATAAGTACATGAGCGCATTACACGGTGAGTGACAGCGTGTGATTTAAGGAACGGATTGTGCCGTTAATTAATTGTTGAAACTCCTCATCGAGCATGCTGTAGGGCGGCATAAAATAAACGGTCTGGCCAATGGGGCGAAGTAATATACCTTGAGCGAGGGCCGCACTAAATAAGTGCTGAGCAAACTGTGGCACTGAGGTATCGACATCAAAAGCCCAAATCATCCCGGTCTGCCGCCAATGACGAATGGCTGGATGCTGGCGCAAAGGGGTAGCCAAGCGGCTCCAACGGATGGCTCGTTGACGATTGCTAGCAATGACGTCGTCTGACTTAAAAATAGCTAAAGACGCCAGGGCTGCAGCGCAAGCTAATGCATTCCCTGTGTAGGAATGTGAATGTAAAAAGCCGCGACTTAAAGCGTCATCATAGAATGCTTGATAGACGGCGTCGCGACATAACACCACAGACAGGGGTAAATAGCCGCCAGTAATGCCTTTAGATAAACACAAAAAGTCTGGCGAGATTGCGGCTTGTTGATAGGCGAAGAAAGTGCCGGTTCGACCAAAACCGGTCATGATTTCATCAGCAATTAAATGCACGCCATAGCGATCACAGAGTGCGCGTGCAGTGCTGAGGTAGCTGGCGTCATACATCGCCATCCCAGTCGCACCTTGCACTAGGGGCTCGATGATGAGTGCGGCAGTCTGGGCGTGGTGTTGTTCAAGATGGGATTCCAAGGCTTGTGCGCAGGCTTGGGCATGCGCCTGTGGGCTGATACCAGCGCTTGCCAGTCGCCAATCGGGGCTTGGCACGGTGGCGCTTTGGCGTAGCAGGGGAGCATAAGTGTCTTTAAATAAGGCCACATCAGTGACCGAGAGTGCGCCCAAGGTTTCACCATGATAACTGCCGGCCAAACTCACAAATTGGGTTTTTTGATCCTGACCCGTGTTGCGCCAAAAATGAAAACTCATTTTTAAGGCAATTTCAGTGGCCGAGGCGCCATCGCTGCCATAGAAACAATGACCCAAGACCCCATCGGTTAGCGCGGATAACTGCTCAGACAACTCCACCACAGGCCGGTGCGTAAAGCCTGCCAGCATCACATGAGACAGGGATTGCATTTGCGCAGTAATGGCAGCGTTGATGCGGGGTTCGGCGTGGCCAAATAGGTTTACCCACCATGAGCTGACCGCATCTAAATAGCGCCGGCCATCAGCATCATAGAGCCAACAACCTTCGGCTCGGGTAACCGGCACCAATGGCAGCTGCTCATGCTGCTTCATCTGCGTGCAGGGATGCCATACCGCCTGTCGACTACGGTTGAGCAGTAAGGTGTTTTCAGACATGGGCGGGTGAGCAGGCATCAGTGGGTTGGGCGTGCGGCAAACAGGTAAAGATAGAATGTAATCGAATTAAATTTGATAGCGGTGAAAATAAATAACATCATGATTATATTAGTTTTTTTAGATGAAAAGGGCTGCCATGTAAAGTTTCTGGCGCGATATGCACTTGAAATATGCGATGGTCGCCTATATTATTAGCACTCGCCTTGGTTGAGTGCTAACAAACGTTGCCGCAATCAAGGCCAAGTAGAAACTAACCCGTTTTTTATTTTTTAACCGATCATTGAGGAGATGCACCCATGAAGATTCGTCCGTTGCACGACCGCATTATCGTGAAGCGGCTGGAAGAAGAGCGTAAGACTGCTTCCGGAATCGTGATTCCCGATACTGCCACTGAAAAGCCAGATCAGGGCGAAGTGAAAGCTATTGGAAAAGGCAAGAAAACCGATGATGGAAAAATCCTAGCACTCGACGTTAAAGTCGGTGACCGGGTTTTATTTGGTAAGTATTCTGGCCAGACCGTGAAAGTTGACGGTGAGGAACTGCTCGTGATGCGTGAAGAAGACATCATGGGCATCATCGAGTAACCCACAGAGCATATTTAGGAGATCTACACATGGCAGCTAAAGAAGTTAAATTCCACGAACAGGCCCGCAACAAAATTGTTGTTGGCGTGAACGTACTCGCCGATGCGGTCAAGGTTACTCTAGGCCCCAAAGGACGTAATGTTGTTCTAGAGCGCAGCTTCGGTGCCCCTACGGTCACCAAAGACGGCGTTTCAGTCGCTAAAGAAATCGAACTCAAAGACAAGTTCGAAAACATGGGCGCACAAATGGTGAAAGAAGTTGCTTCCAAAACTTCAGACACCGCAGGCGATGGCACCACCACCGCTACTGTGTTAGCACAATCGATCGTGAAGGAAGGCATGAAGTATGTTGCCGCCGGCATGAACCCAATGGACTTGAAGCGCGGTATTGATAAGGCAGTGATTGCAATTGTTGCCGAACTCAAAAAACTCTCTAAGCCCTGCACCACCAGCAAAGAAATCGCCCAAGTGGGTTCGATTTCAGCCAATGCTGATGCCAATATCGGCAAGATCATTGCTGATGCCATGGACAAAGTAGGCAAAGAAGGCGTAATTACAGTTGAAGACGGCTCCGGATTAGACAGCGAACTCGAAGTTGTAGAGGGTATGCAGTTTGATCGTGGTTACCTCTCACCTTACTTCATCAACAATGCAGAAAAACAGCATGCAATGTTAGAGAACCCTTACGTGCTCTTGCACGACAAGAAGATCTCAAACATTCGCGATCTGTTACCGGTATTGGAGCAAGTTGCTAAGGCTGGTAAGCCACTGTTGATTATTGCTGAAGAAGTTGAAGGCGAAGCCTTGGCTACTTTGGTTGTAAACAACATTCGCGGCATCTTGAAGACCTGTGCTGTTAAGGCCCCAGGCTTTGGTGATCGTCGTAAAGCCATGCTTGAAGATATCGCTATCCTCACTGGGGGTACCGTTATCGCTGAAGAAGTGGGCTTGTCACTTGAGAAAGTTACACTCGCTGATTTGGGTCAAGCAAAGCGTATTGAAATCGGCAAAGAAGAAACCACCATTATTGATGGTAGCGGTGATCAGAAGTCGATCGAAGCACGGGTTAAACAAATCCGCGCTCAAATCGAAGAAGCCACCAGCGACTACGATAAAGAGAAATTGCAAGAGCGCGTTGCCAAGTTGGCAGGCGGTGTTGCATTGATCAAAGTGGGTGCTGCGACCGAACTCGAAATGAAAGAGAAGAAAGCTCGCGTTGAAGATGCTTTGCATGCCACACGCGCTGCTGTAGAAGAAGGTATTGTTGCAGGTGGTGGTGTTGCATTGATCCGCGCCCGCAATGGTATCACCAGCCTCAAGGGCGACAATCACGATCAAGAAGCAGGCATCAAGATTGTATTGCGCGCCATTGAAGAGCCTTTGCGTCAAATCGCCGCAAACGCAGGTGATGAGCCTTCAGTTGTGATTAACAAAGTAGTTGAAGCCAAGGGCAACGTTGGTTACAACGCTGCAACTGGCGTCTATGGTGACCTCGTAGAGATGGGTGTATTGGATCCAACTAAAGTAACCCGCTGCGCATTGCAAAATGCTGCATCGATTGCTGGTTTGATCTTAACAACCGATGCCATGGTTGCTGAAGCTGCTAAAGAAGATAGCCATGCTGGTCATGGTCACGGTGGTGACATGGGTGGTATGGGTGGCATGGGCGGTATGGGGATGTAATTCGCCACAAGCGAATACCCCAGAGAATGAAGGTGATTAGAAGCTAAGTCGGTTTGCAAAAACCCTTAATACTCAAACATCTTCGCTCCTAGGCCAACAAACCCCGCTTCGGCGGGGTTTGTGTTTTAGTACTAATTACATGCAAAAAGACCTATACCCTTGACGCAAAACGGTTTTGAGGTTTAAATAGCGCCCTTTCGCCCCTTATTGATGTAAGGGTTAAGATAGAAAGAGAAATGTCTGGCCCGGTAGCTCAGTTGGTAGAGCAGAGGACTGAAAATCCTTGTGTCGGTGGTTCAATTCCGCCCCGGGCCACCAAGTATTACCCCAAGACCCCCAAGAAATTGGGGGTCTTTTTACATCTACGCAGACATCATGCTGTGTATTTGCTCAAAAGTAGCCCATGGTGCATTTCACCTTGACTCAGCGTTACTTGTCTGATCCCAGTGTTTCAAATCTAAACATCAGGATGTCAAATCCTTTTCCACCGTCTAACTATGTCTGCCACGATTGATAGGGCTACTCTTTTCATGTAATGTCGTTTTAAATGACAAATATCTTTTAAATTGAAACTTTATAAATACCTCTCCCCCGAACGCATTGATGTTCTCTCAAGCGGACTAATACGGTTTACACAGCCAGCATTATTTAATGATCCGTTTGAAATGAGTCCATACATTTCAGCGATTGCCTCGGAAGATGAGATTGACGAGATTTTTGATGCTAAACATGAAGTACAAGTTCGCGAAGAGTATGAAAAAATGAATCGCGAACAGCGAAGGGCAATAAAGTTCACAGATTTTTTAAAGAAATATCGAAAAGAAATATTGCTCCCTAGAATAAAAGAGTCAGCAAAGGGTAAGGCGTTAAACCATGCCCGAGATTCTTTATCAATCGCAATGAGTCAACTCATTGGAATTCTGTGTTTAACGGGTAAGCCAGATAATTTATTAATGTGGGCTCACTACGCTGACAGTCATACTGGTTTAGTTATTGAATTTGATGTTGAGCATGAATTTTTTAAGCAGGTATTTGAAGATCCACTTAGTCCAGTGGGTTTAGATGAGGATCTAAGCAAAGACTATGGGTATTTGAAGCCCATGGTTTATAACGATCGCCGTCCAGAAATTACCATCAGTACCGTAAAGAGCTTTGACTCATTCCTAGTAAAAAGTAATGATTGGAAATATGAGGAAGAGTGGCGAATGTTGATGCCAACAGCAAAGGCAAACAAAGTCCTAAAGGATGATGGGGTAGATGTCTTTCTGTATGAAGTCCCTAAAGTTGCCATTACTAAAGTGATATTGGGTTGTAGGGCTAGCGAAAATTTGCTTGAGTCAGTTAAACAACTAAAGCAAGAAAATAAAGACTTGAGCCATCTTCAAATTGAAAAAATGGTTTTAGTTGAAAAGGATTTTCGTTTAATTTCGAATATCGTTTAAAACGACGGTTTTAGCGATTTCCATTTCATAAACTTTTTGATACCGTCATATCAAACAAGAAGGAGATTGATATGGCTAGAGCAAAAGCATCTATTACAAAAACTCATCCGCTTATGCGGGAGATGAATACATATCTATTGAGGGCAAGATATAAAACAAGTTGAACTGATGTTAGTTTAGTGCCACGGGCAAAGAGAGTGTGGATATCTTATCATTGAAACATGGCTGGTTGATTATGGATGAGATTAGGAACTTTACTTTGAGGCGCAGGTGGTCGGTAACC